>ENA-UOJP01000008-UOJP01000008.1-human-gut-metagenome-genome-assembly--contig:-C102-NODE-8-length-517211-cov-70.791616_pt1 | contig 517211 bp, 332 predicted proteins | sample MGYA00242353_ERZ723900 | MGnify/ENA metagenome assembly ERZ723900 | reverse complement strand
ATAAAGATAAGGAAAATAGTCGAAATAAGAAAGAATTAATAAGTTAATAATCAATCATATAAATAAAATAAAAACAGGAGTGGGATAGTAAAAAATATAATGCGTCTGCCCTGCCATATGCATATATTAATTCGTCGCACTATAGTCTATCTTTCGTTGGACTATAGTGCTTCGAAAGAAAGACTATAGTCAACTTTGCGTCGGACTATAGTCCGACGAATAAATATATGTATCCAGAGCGATTATATTTAGTATAACTCCGGAATAATTATAGCACATAAAGGGAATAGTTACAATCAGTGAGAAATGAATTAGTTCATTTTTGTACCTAAAAGCCAATAAATAAGCAGATACAATTATCATTGTTTTATAAATCCAAAGCCGCACTTTAGAGATCATAAAGCATAGCTTTAATTAGCTAAAGCTATGCTTTACAAAAGTCTAAGAGTTTGTTTCAAACATTTAGTACCTTTAAAATAAACATCCCAATGTTTGTACTAACTATTAGAAAAAATAATATCTATAATCACAATCAATTTATGCTATAATCACATTCCTGTTTACTATAATGAAATTCGGAAATGAGCTTTCAGTAAAGTGCAGCCCTTCACCCGCTAACACTGATGAACAAGAAAAGGTGAAAGGTCAAATAGATTTTCTTTTATCTTTCTATTTTTCGAATACACTACAAGATATGGTAGAAAAGAGCAATCAATCACCCCATTTCAACACGAAAATAAATGCCTATAAATTAATACCATATCTGCTTAGCATCTTCATATAAGAAAATTCGCTCATCCGTCCCCCGAGTAAGATCTCTCAAGAAAAGTAAAGCATTTTGCGGTACATGGTGAAAAGTTAAACTGAAATCGTCGGCTTTTTGTTTGCCCAACGATACCCAATCCATATCCCAATAGAGAAGTTCATAAGTATCTCCAATACGCACATTGTTGTCATCATTACGTGTCATATAGCCTATTCTTCTAACAGATTCCGGTTTGCCCAAATCCAATCCTACCCAGCCATTCCTTAAAGTTTCAGATGCAAAAAATGTCAACGGATCTAAATCAAAAGCAGCATAACGGCTATAATGAGGATTTTTGCTTCGTTCTTCAGAACCTATAATTGTTCCTGTCATTTTTTTATTGTCTCTATCAAAGAACATTAATTCTGCAATATTACAGTGGTAAGGGCTTGGACAAATATAACGCCAATAACGATACTTTGTCGTATCGTTTACATTCACAGTACCCGATACGCTATACTCTTTGAACGTATGCACTGTAACGGCATCGCTGAAATCCTCCTTATGGGCAGCCTGAAACATACTGTGCTTCAAACGGAATGCTGCAGTGAAAGCTTTGCGCGTTAAGGGATATTTCCGTTTTAAACTAATGCTTCTTTTGTGGACACTGTCGGGCTTCAAAAATTCCAGTTCACCTTTCTCATTCAACAAAGCAGGATAATTGAACGGGCGAACCCTTCCGTTTATATAATATACTGGCAGATAGACAGCTCCCTTCTCTACTTTATCAAAGATAACCTGCTTGCTTTCTTTTATTTCAGAAAAGCAAATGGGAATCCATTTCGCGTTATCGAATACTGCCAGATACGCATATTTTTCTCTGCGTTCTCTTTCCCCGGCAAGCACAGGGAAAACAGGATCAATGGTCGTTGCATATTCATCTGTAACGTCTTTCATAAACTCATTCTTCAACGTTGGCGGAACACTATTGGCATCTTTATTTAGTCGGATTAAACCTGGATTCGGAGAATATGTTTTTCGATATACCTTTCCTTTGCACTCACCGGGTCGCAAGGCAGCTAAAAAAGGTTCATGTCCTCCTTCACATACCATTCGGCGATCGTGATCTATCAGAATGCTTAGCCACGAATGCGCATGTGCTTTTGTTGGCCACTGCAAAACGAAATCATACGAAACCGCAAAACCTTTACTACGCATGATAGCTAAAGCAGTGTTTGTTCTTGTCTCGCAAGAGTTGGAAGGAATATTGCACCAAAACGGAACCTTATATAACGCATGCCACTTCAGAGGCTTTTTCAAATCGACAATAACAGTATCACGTAATTTAATATTAATAGCTTCTGCCGCATGATAGGGTGTTTTATTCCAAATGTCATTATAAGAAAAATCGCATAATGTGTCATTAGCTATCGGTTTCAACACATTGCGCCAATCATCAAAAGCCTGAAACTCTACGCACTTATAAGGAAGCATATATTCACAAAATTCTTCAAATGTAATGCCTCTTGCCCAACGACCTTGTTGCCAATCGTCAAAAGCCGCGTCTATACTCTGTATCAGATAGCTGGCTTTTATGACAGAGTAATCTTCCTTAAACTCAAAATCATCTGATGGAAACTCTAACAACAAATTATTTAATTCATTCACCTGTTCATCAATCTTTCTGTCGGAGAAGATTATCTTTTCAGCTTCGACATAATATTCTTCAATATCTTTCCCAGTGTACGATTGGTGTCCAGGCATATTCATTATCAAAAATTTGGCAGCTCTAAGTTTCAAACTGTCGGCTTCGTTTTCTTTATAATGCTCCAACACTTTTTCGAGTGCCGAACGATTATTTCCCGACAGTGTCAGCACCTTTTCCAACTGTTTTTCTTCAGAACTTTGGCAACTGAAAAGCAAAACAAGAAAAAGAAAGATGAATATAGCTTTCATTTTGTTTTATTGTTAGTTTATAATTAAATATTCTTTTTGCGCAAATAGTTTCTGGCCTCTTCCTGTATGATAGAAACAGTGTAAGATGGTATCTTTATCCGTTTATTGATTATTTCTAAAGCTACCCGTTCGGCAAGTATACAGTTATCAGATTTTACATAGATTCTCAAAAGTCCTTGTAATGGAAGAAAACGGCTAGGACACATACATTGTGCCAGCTTATATCGTCTTTCAGCTTCTTCCCAACATTCCATTTGATAGTAATTATCCGCCAATTGCATTTGCAGGTCATACGTATTGATATAAGATTCGCAATGCAAGAATATGTTGACGCTTTGTTTGTACAATTCCACATTTTTCAATTCTGATGCATAATTGTACAAGAAATAGGGATTGCCATTCCACTCATCATATAGCTTGGTAAATACAGATAATTCATTATCCAACAAACCATTGTTCTTTTCTGCAACCAACGAAATTCGTTTCCATGTACGCTCGAAAATGATATTCTTAATCAAAAAGAAACAGAGTATAAAAAGAATAATCAATAAAAATGGCTTGTTGAAACGTATTGTTCGTAGAGCAACCTCCTGTTGATTAAGTGAAGCGAGGCAGTAGATAATCATGAACCAAACAAAAGCATATTTGAATGGATAAGAAAAACAGGAAAATATAGCAATAGAAACAAGCGTCAGTATGGCTGGAGTGTCAAATGCCACATTACTTCGAAAAACAGCAATCAACGACAATAAGAATAAAGCGATTCCTATGAGTCCTTGTTCAATCAGCAGCAACAGATACTCATTAAATGGATGATTCGTGTTTCCTGCCAATATTCTATCGCTTTCATCAGCATGGGAGGAAGACAAATATTTGGCTTGTTCCGGCATGTAATCCGCCTTAAAAGAACCAAGTCCGTTTCCCTGAATTATATGTTCCTTACACAATCCGGCAGATACTTTCCAAATCAGAACACGACCGGAAGCGGAAGCTGGTTTTAGATAAATCAGACCAATGAATAAACTTATTAGAAACAAAGCGCCTCCGCTGATAAGAAAGATGCGCCTTTTATGAATTAACTTCCGATAACGGAGAGCATAAAAAAGAAGTGTTACTACACATAAAGTAAATACACCTGTTCTCGAACCGGATAAGATAACGACTATAATGAGGAGAAGGCACGCCATAACCTTGAACGTTCTTCTTTTTCCGTTAGAAGAATGACACAAAAGAAAAGGATAACAGAGAACGATGCTCGCAGCAAATCCGGCGGGATTATCAAAAGAACCGGTAACTGGAAAATAAGATTGAGTTTCTATACACCCTACATATTGCAGCAAGCCATACAAGGCCGACAAAACTCCAACGACAGCTAAAATGCTATTAAATGTTTCTGTAGGATTTTTTCTATTACGCATCAACACAAAAAGAATCCATCCAGATACAATGTATACACTGTGTATATATTGTGATGTAAAGAGACTGCAAACGAAAACATATCCCATAAAAACAGTAAAAGACAGAAATAGAAAATCAACAGACAGTCTAATTTTTCGCTTCCAGTTCCCTATGCAAATACCTCCCCATAATATGATGCCGACAACGAAACTTATATTTTTAGGCATAAAATACCTATCCATAAACCAATCAGCCGATAAGTATAAGGTGGTGATAAGTAAAAAAGAAAACGTAAAAACATTATCACTGAATAATTGCCTTAACTTGCAGAATATAAAAGAGGGAGTCTGTATTTGCATTGATAATAATTAATTCTTCTTTCGCTCCTAATCCTTTTCCTTTCGGATTGAAAGAGAAATGAAGCGAGCACGATTCGTCAGGATTTAATTCATACTTCTCCACCGATGCTTGTGTACATCCACATCCAGTTTCGATCTCTCCTATTTCCAACCTGGCATTGCCTACATTGGTGATTGTAATGCTATCACGACAAATTATATCAGAACTAATTATTCCGAAATCGTGTGTATAGGAAGACAGGGACATCTCTGCCTTCCTTTTTTGATTGCAAGAAACGCAAATCAGCAGAATAACAATAAGACCAAGGATTTTACTCATTTTTTATAGTTGTTGATGATGAACTACTCGGAATAGTCTCGATGAAACGGGGTGGATCACCGATCAAACTATCTAATATCATTCGGCTCTTCTTTTTAAATTCTCGTTCTTTCATAATATAATCCCACCATGATAAAAAAGCATCTCGATCCGCTTGGGGCATTAAATCGATAATGCGTAAATATTGAGAGAGTTCAGGCTCCCCAATCGGGTATTTTGTCCTTAAATCACGAGCCAACATGACTCGGATGACATTCGGATATTTTGCATATTTTTCAAGAAAAGTAAACCGACCTTCTGAACGCTGTTCAGTTTCTGATATATCCAATAGCTTACAATTCTCTATATTAATACTATCTTTCGCCATTTTTCTACGTTCTCTATTCCAATATACAGCATTCCATTGAGCTTCTCGCTCAAGAATATAAGTATTATAATCTTCATTGATGGAAGTGCCCGATACATTAGCGTTATCGTTCCAATCGACCATACGAATATAGATATTACCCGGTTCCACAAAAAGATTAATATCAGTCCCTTTATGGAACGGTGGTCCATCATAGGATATTTGTGCAAAAAAAGGCTTTCGTGTGACAGTTCCTTCGTAAAAAAATTCCTTGCCAATCACCTTTATTTTTATGCTGTTGTCGTATGCTTGTTTTTGGCGTTCTCTTTCTTCAAGAAGATACGATTTATCTATTAATAACACATATTTACCATCTAGAGAATTATCAGGGAATTCACCCCGAATCGTAAATTTTTCCTGTCCCAAAAGTAATTGAGCAAAGAATGCGAATACAAAAAGGGAAAAGATTTTTTCTTTCATAATTGTATGTTGTTTGGAATCTTAAATAAGTGGAATCTTGATTTTTATCACGTTGTTTTTTTACAACAGTCTTTTACGCAACCCTCCCTATCTTTATCAACTTTCTTTACACATTCATCTCTACTGTTTCTAGCTCGTTCTTTCAAATATTCCAACCTTTCCGGATACATAAGTTTTTCCCAATCTGACATACTATTTTCAGCATCTTGAATTTCTGCATAATATGTATGTTGGCATTCCATATCTTCGTTTGTAGCATCCGCATTACAATCATCAATACAACGTTGTTCAGAATCGGTATCTCGTGTACTAATAGTAATTTGATTCATTTGACGTTTTTGCCGAACTCTTGTTAATTCCAATCGGGTAAAATTTGTACCTTTGTAAACCTTCCAAACCAAAGAATCAATTCGATCGTAACTTGCTTCTTCGTCATATCCGAGTAAGATATTTAATTGAATCTGCGCTTCAACACGAGTATCCGATTTGGATAACTTTTTTCTAAGCTGTTGATACTGTTTTTTTTCTTCTTTAGAAAATTTATCAATTGCGTTTTTTCTTCTTCTCAAATTCTTTTTAATCTCTTTTTCTAAATTCTTATACGCCTCCGAGGCTACAAAAAGGTCGGCTTCAGTCAAATTATTTTCTTGAATAACATTATCATAACCGCTATCAGTCTGACAACTATGAAGTGACATAACTATAACAACAGTCCATGTAGTCAAAGCTAAAATGAGTCTTTTTGTTTTCATGATTTGATTTTTAATTATTATTTATTTGTCTTTCAATAAAACGAGGAGCATTGCGATTAAGACTATCGGTCAACGCTCTTCTCTTTGCCCAATACTCCTCTCTCTTCATTGTATACTCTCGCCACTCTATCAAAATATCTCGATCCGCTTTGGGCATTAAGTCAAGAATACGTAAATATTTAGCATCCACCAATCTTTTATTTAATTCCTTAACTTCCAAATAGCGAGATAACATTACTCGAATAACATCCGGATATTTGGCATATTTCTCAAAGAAAGCCAATTCACCTTTTTCAAAATCCTCAAATGCTGAACCAAAAGAATAAGCCCCTTCAGCTTCCGAAGTCTGCCCCTTTAAACAGATAGTTCTAAAAATTCTATTTACCAGATTTTTCCGTTCAATGACACAAGTGTTATAGTCTTTATTGATAGGAGTACCCGATACATTTCCTTCCTCATACCAATCGGTTATATGGATATGGATATTCCCAGGTTCTATTACAAAAGAAGTCGCACTTGTCTGACCACTGAATGTTGGTCTATCATAATATATTTGCGTCAAAAAAGGTTTTCGTGTAGTTACCCCTTTATAATAGAATTTTTTATCAGTTACCAATATCTTTACTTCATCGTCAGATGCTTTCCATTTACGTTTGTACTCATCAGAAAGAAAAGATTTATCTGTCAGTATTATATATTTTCCATCCAGCGAATTATCTGGGAATTCACCTTGAATCGTATATTTCTCTTGTCCATAAAACAACTGAACAAAAAACACTAATACAATAAGAAATAGATTCCTCTTCATAATTTTGGATATTAAAATTATCTATTTTTTTCATCTGTACCTTTACAATCTTTTATACATTCTTCCCTCTCTTTATCAGCATCATCCAGACAATTTTTTCGTTCTGTTCCGAGTTTTTCTTTTTCAGAACGAATATATTCAGGATCATAGTATTCCGCCATGCTTTCAAGTTCGCTAATATCTCTATTATAATTATCAAAGCATATACCAGAACTCTGTGTAGCATGGTCAGTACACCCTTTTTTGCATGTCTCTAAATCTTCGGTATCAGTTGTTCGTGTATTAACAACAGCTCGTTTCATTTGCCGTTTTTGTAATGCTTTCATTAGCTCTAATTGTGTAAATTTAGTGCCTCCATAAACCTTTCTAGCCAAAGATGAGATTCGATCATAATCCGCTTCTTCATCATAGCCAAGCAAGAGATTCAGTTGAACATTTGCTTCAGCGCGAGTCTTAGGATTGAGCCACTCTATTTTGAGTTGATGATATCGCTCCTTTTCTTCTCTCGACAATCTAGATATTGCATTTCGCTTTCTTCTCATATTCTTTCTGATTTCCTTTTCCAAATTCTGATAAGCTTCCGAAGCGATAAAGAGATCAACAGCAGTCAAATTCTGTTCTTTAGGAGAATTATAATTGTCATCGTCATTCGATTGACAACTGAGCACAGACATACCTATTAAAAAGGCTAACAAAGCCATAGTAAAGAAAACTTTGCATTTTCTCATAAAATTATTTTTTTAAGTTAATAACTTGGAGAGCACTTACATACAACCAATTGCTAATCTCATAGTCCCAAAAACATCACACAAATAACAATAAAACCAGAATTCTACTCATTTTTTATTGTAATTGATTATGAATTACTCGGAATAGTCTCGATAAAACGAGGGGCATTGTTACGTATACTGTCCAACAACGGTTTGGTCTTTTTTTCATATTCTTCTCTTTTAATAGTATAGTCCAGCCAAGCCAAAAGAATGTCTCGATCTGCTTTAGGCATTCGGTCGAGAATCTGTAGATATTTTGGGAAATCAGGATCCTTTGACGCTCTTCGTCCGTTCAACAAAAAAGATAAGTGGAATCGTACAACATCTGGGTATTGGGCATATTTTTCTAAGAAGAGCAATTCCTTTTTCAGATTTCTCTTTGTGGCAATCATATAAGTATTGTAATCTTCATTAATAGGAGTACCTGACACAACACCCTCATCTGCCCAATTAGCAATACGGATATGGATATTACCAGGCTCAACTATAAAATGCAGGCCCAAATCCAACATTTTTCTTCCTGTCTTTGCACTACTAAGATATACTAAGAATGGCTTTTGTGAAAGACTACCTTCATAATGGAATTTCCCGTCAACCACCAATATACTGTCAATAAATGAGTGTTTAATTCGTTCTTTCTCTTGACTAAGAGCAGAACTATTGATTAAACGCAAATAACTATTATCCAACGAATGATCAGGTAATTCTCCCTGAATAGTATATTTTTCTTGTCCGTAAAATAGCTGGGCTATAGATACGAGAATAAAAATCAATATAACTTCTCTCATAATATTAAAAAAATAATTACTATAAAAAACGAATCTTCATCCCTTCTCTTTACATATTTAATTCTCCCAAGAAACTGACACTTTGATTGTGTTGCATAGTGACACTGATGTTCGCACTTCCATTAGAATACACCTCAATTTTAAAATTGAAATAATCTACTGCTGTACGTGTTGAAAACTTGATATGGGCATTCCCTTTTTTATCTATATTCACAGCATATTTTTTAATAGGAGCCTGAAAAATAAGTTGATTTCCTCTATCACTATAAGGTATATCGGATGCCTCAAGATAAAGAAGGTTAGAAAATACTGAATCATTTTTAATTTCTATCAAATCTAAGTAATCCAATTGTATAGGATCTCTATATGGAGGTATGTAAGTGTTCACATATATCTTATAGTTCTTTGATCTGATAATATTGCTAACAGCTTCCGCCCTTTGCTCCCTCTTACTTTGGGCAGAAAGAGTGGGAACTCCCACTAACACTACCCAAAGCAATATAAAGATTTTCCTTTTTGTTTTCATATCAATCACAATTTAAAATACAAATTTCAACCGTACACAAATACGTATACACAGCCAATGTATACGCATTTAAATATGTTTTTTTAAGACCAAGGATTTTACTCATTAGGCTCTTCTCTTCGCATATTTAATTCTCCTAAAAAACTTACACTTTGATGGTGTTGCATAAAAACATTGACAATCGCCCTTCCATCAACATACACAATAATCTTAAAGTTGAATTTGTCTACTTTTGTCCGTGCTGAAAATTTAATATGGACATTCCCTTTCCTATCTATATCCATAGTATATTTTTTGAGGGATACCTGAAAACGAAGTTCATTTCCTCTGCCGCTATAAGGTATATCAGATTCCTCAATAAAAAAAAGATCGGAAAAGACCGAATCATTTTTAATTGCTATCGAGCTTTCGGGATAATCTAATTCTATGTACTCCCTATACGGAGGTATATAAGTATCCACGCTGATCTTATAGTCTTTTGATGTAATGATCTTATTGACAACTTCCGAGTTATATTCTTTCTTGTTTTGAGCAGAAAGGGTAGAAGCCCCTACCAACATTACCAAAAACAATATAAAAATTTGTTCATTTGTTCTCATAATAATTACAAATTAGAATATAGATATTATTTCATTTTTTAATGATATGCTAAAATAGTACACTTACCCTTGCTTCGCTCACAATCTTCTATCCCATTCTCCAAATACTCATGAATCGGCTTTGTGCATTCATCAAGTTGTACTTGACACAGTTCTTCCAATCTGGAGTGTTCTTTCCAAGAAATATTAACAGGTATTTCGTCTAAATTTCGATTATAATAATCGACGCAGTCCTCTATTCTCGCCTCTGCCATTTCAGTATAGGCTTTAATACAATTTTGAATTGCCTCATCATCTTCTGCGGTACGAGTTATAACAACTTGATGCATTTTACGCTTTTGACGAGCCCTCATCAATTCCAATCTGGTGAAATCTGTTCCTTCGTAAACTTCTCTAACTAGATTGGAAATCCGATATAAGCTGGCGTAATAATCGTATCCAAACAATTTATCCCATTGAATTTTCGCTTCAGAACGAGTTTCCATACTAAGTAATTCTTTTCTAAGTTGCTGATATTGTTCCATTTCCTCTTTCGAAAATTTAGAAATGGCATTCAACATTCTTCTCATGTTCTTTCTGATTTCTTTTTCCAAATTCTGATGCGCTTCCGAAGCAATAAAGAGATCAGCAGCAGTCACATCTTCTGCCTGTTGAGGATACTCATCAGCATCATTCGCCTGACAACTAAGCACAGAAATACTAATTAGAAAAACTAATCCAACCATAATAAAGCCTAAATTCATTTTTTTCATAAGAACTACTTTTAGAGATTAATAATATTGAATATCTTTTTCAAGGCAATACCCAATTATTAGTAGATAATCGTTTGGCTCATTTCCTGTTCTGTCTATATCACATAAGATAAGGAGCTGTATTTTTCCATAATATTAGTACGAAGAAAAGTTTATTGCTCTTGTTGTAACAAAGGACGACATTTATAAATTGAAATACAAATCTCAACCGTATACAAATGCGTATACACAGCCAATGTATACGCATTTAAATATGATTTTAAAGAAAGATCATTCCAAACGTAACGATTTAATAAAATTAGTAATAGATTCACAAGAAACATTCATTTTCTTTTTCAATCTACTACGGCGTATCCGAAAAGAACTTCCAAGAATATGGAACAACTCTGAAATCTGCGTATTACTAAAATCGATACGTAACAAAAGAATGATATGTATATCATCTTCAGAAAGTATAGGATAATAATGCCTCAATTTATAGATAAAACCATCCTGATGAAGATTTATCCAGAATTCTAACTTATTCCAATTACAATCACTTATTGCTGATAAAGATGTAACATAAATTTGTACGTCATAGACAGTCTTCCATTCTTCTTCATTCATAGCTGGATTTTTATCTATTACAATTATGCCCTATTTCACCAATTCACCATTGATATAAAGGTTCTTGAAAGTGACATCTTTCGCCCCTTTAATATCATTTGCTCCTTTGGCTACATTATTAAAATGAGAATCCTCTACACTGATATTATATACATGTTTATCATCCTCCAATCCGATAATAAGCACACCTAATTTACTCTTCTCACAAGTTACATTCTTCAAATGCACGTCACGGACAATCGGATCAAAACCTCTCTTGCATTTTTCCCGATTCTCGTATTGCAGATTGATGCGAAGTACAGCTTCACGACATTGCCCTACCGTTACATTGCGCACATATACATTTTCTATAAGTCCTCCGCGGCAAGTACTGGTCTTAATACGAATGACACGATCCAGATTCGGACTATCCATCCGGCAATCTTCTACAAACAAGTTACGATAACCACCGGAAATCTCACTGCCGATCACTACTCCTCCATGTCCATTCTTCATCATGCAACCGCGTACAATAATATTCTCACTGGGAATATTCCATTTACGTCCATCTTCATTACGTCCTGATTTAATAGCAATGCAATCATCCCCCGTATCAAATGTACAATTCTCTATCAACACATTCTTACAAGATTCAGGATCACATCCATCTCCATTAGGTCCACGATTATAAACTGTCACTCCACTTACAATCAGGCTCTCACAGAAAAGAGGATGAATCACCCAAAACGGAGAATTCAACAAAGTAACACCTTCAATCAAGATTGTGTGACAGGAATGTAAATTCAGTAGCTGCGGACGCATCCCGTCTTCCGGCTTCATCAGTCGTTTGTAAACAGGAGTCGATGTTTCACCATACATCAACAAGCGTTCACGACCTCCATTGCGTTGAGCCACCATACCTTCTTTCCAACCATACTTTACGGCCCCACACATAGGCCACCAAGTTTCCATGCTACCCTGTCCGTCAATTATACCTTTTCCGGTTATGGCAATATTACTTTCGCCATAGGCATAAATCAAGGGGTGAGCGTTATAGCAATCAATTCCCTCCCAACGGGTTAACACAGCAGGAAAGTAAAGGCTCTGATCCGTAGAGAATTTCAAGACAGCTCCCTCTTCGAGATGAAAATTCACATTACTCTTCAGAGTGACAGGTCCGGTATAGAAAATTCCTTTGGGTACAATTACTGTGCCACCTCCTGCCAGACTACACTGTAGAATAGCTTGATTAATAGCTTCATGACAGGGATTAGCTTCATCATCTGTTTTTGCTCCGAAATCGGTTATAAGAAACGTTCGTTTCGGAAAAGAGGTTCGTTTAATCTGTTTTTCGATGCGGGCACTTTCTTTAAACGCCTTATCAAAATCAACAGTATTCGCATAAGTTGCCTCTGCCACAAATAGCAGTATAAGTAGTAAATAAATAGTTCTTCTCATCATAATGCATCTCTTTTTAATCATTTATTTTTTGTTTTATTGAATTGTAATTCCCATCAGGCCGATAACAACATCGTTCGAAAGTGTTTCCAACGTCAGATGGCTTAATTCTTTAGAAGGATTCAGAGGCATATCTAAAAGTATACCCGCTCCCCCCTCAATGGAACGTCCATAAACACCCTTTATTCCTAAGTCTTTTCCCAAGTCATTACTTACCATACCTGTCTTGAAATGAATACGATAAGGACGAGGAGAAGATACAGTGAATGCCTGACCATCGACATAGAAATCCTGCTCAATAGGACACCAGTTATCCGGATTCACTAATTCCAGCACATCGGAAGTGCCATCCGTATAGAATACACGAATGATACCATTAGCAATGCGGCACTGCATGTGGTTAGTACTACCTGCCATCATCAAATAGGCATGAGAAGCTCTACCGGAAAGCGGAATACTCAAGCTATCCGGATAATTATCCCACAAAGAAGTGAAAGCTATATTGTTTCCTTGAGCTAATGTTCGGAATGAAACACCCAATTGGGTAGTCAACACCTCATTACGTACCAGCGCACGCAAACCCGTATCGTCAATATCGGCTGTTAGTTTCGGGTGACACCACTCACCAATGCCCTGGATAGGAAGCGATAGAGTGGTATAAGGTGAACGGGGAGTGAGATACTTATTCCGGAAAATATCAGTAAGATTCGCATTGAACAGAGAATCCATATTTATCATCCGGCACTCTAATGTATTCACCTGTGAAAAAGGGAGAACGACCGATGATTTTTCTAATTCTGATATTTGTATATTCACAGGCTGCCACCATTCCATTTGTCCCTGTTTCATGCGAACAAAGAAAGTATGATGCCCTAAATGATCGTTGACTTTACTTCTAATAGATGTATCACTAACGTTCGGTTGTACCAAAACTCCCTGTGGATCATATATTTCACCGAATACTGCCCCTGAAGTTGAAGGGATATTGATCTCCGCTAAAGCATTCGCCTGTATTTCAGGCAGCGCCGAACTCAAACTTTTTCCTCCCCATACAATTTCGACTGTTGATTTCTTTGCAGAAGAGGCAGGGATGATAATCACCGGATAACCGGAAGCCGCTTCTGCAAAACTCCAGTCAACCTCTCTCCCATTCACTTTCACCGAATGAATTTCTTCTCTCCCAGCATTCACTTGTAATGTCAATGCCAAAGGAGTCTCAAAACGTTGCTCTATTTGGTAGGTATCCACATCTTTTTCCCGAACAAAGCTATAAGTCATATCCGGCAAAGAAATAGAAGCTTTTGACCATTCTGCGGGAAATCCCGGACGAATCACCATCTTACCGTTCAAAACATCCGGTAAAATACCATACAAGCCTTGTACCAGCAATCGGGAAGCTACCCCAATCGGATCTCCGAAGTCACGATAGCATTCTCCACGGGCAGCATCATAAAAACTGACTTGTCCAAAATTGCCCGGACTGTTCCCTAGATACATACCATCCAGAAAGGAGCTTTTCATCAGTCGGCATCCTTCCTCCGGACGTCCTGCCTGAAAATAAGCCAAAGCTGTATGCATCACCTCTGCGAAAGCCACATTATTGATACTCCAGGAATAAGGTAACCAATTGGTAGTGGCAATCGTTGCATACCCCTCTTTCAGTCCATCGGCATATACAGGAATATGAGGTATTTCCGTATCGACATAGCGCGTAGCCTGATAAGCCTGAAAAGGATCAGCAACTTCACTATCAAGTGCATGATATATAGTCCACAATCCCGGACTTTCATGAAGCCGACGATGTCCCATGAAATCCTGATACTCCGCCCAGCAACCTTTACTCTGCATCCAAAGGCGTTTATTCATCGCTTTCAATATTTGTTCGGCTTCCTTCTGATAAGGTACAGAATCTTCACCTATCAAGGAAGCTAGAAAAGCTGCCATTTTATTGGAACGATAGTTGTAAGCCGATGAATGGGTGACAGCACCACTATTGTAATAAAGTGCATCGCTTGCCCAGATACAAGCATAAGCATCATATAAGCCATCATTGTCCGGATCATAATTTAATTTTTCCCAAGCAAGATGACGGGTAATTACAGGCCACATTTTACGGACATATGCCGTATCTCCCGTCCAGTTGAAATGCCATAAGAGTTCATCCATATAACAAAGATTCATGTCATAATGATGCATTTGATTATTGCGCCCCGGATTCCGGCAAATATAACCGTTACTATATTGAGGAGTTCCCCAACGTTTTTCCGAACGTGCCAGATTCATTGTGGAGTCCTGTACCGGATGCGGAATTGTATTCGGAACATCAGTCACCTGACTGGCCGCATAAGCATCAAAATGAGTACGTGCCCGATCATGCCATCCTAAAGCATCACCGGTATACCCGGCTCTCCACCCACTCAACGGCATACGCCAGCCAATAGCACCGTGCAACCAGACTTGCCCATCCCAAATTCCATCGGCAGCAGCAACTAACGCTCCTCCCAAGGTATTCAAATAAGGGTCCGGAGTTTCTATTTTCAAACGGGAGGCTAATGCCAAAGAAGCCGCCTCCGCTTTTTGGTAGAGTTTACGGGCATTAGATTGTTCAGGCACTTCCCCACGTACTAAGTATGCTTCTTTCTGCAAGGGAAGTTCACCTGTGACAAGATCGGTAACTTCGGCCGGAAGTTCGAAACAATCAGCCGGATCGACTCCCATATCTCCATTACGACTCAAACGTTTCCCGGTAGCACCTCCATGCTGCCAACGAAGTATAGCCCCTTTAGGCATATTCGAAGCGGAAAAACGCCAGATAGCTCCGTCCATATCGGCTAATGCCAATACTACAATACGCAGTTCTCCTTTTCCCCAGGAAGGGTCTGTCAGATAATAGGTACGTTTTCCTGCCGAGTAGCGGGATTCACAATATCCGGTACGGTCAAGTGCGACTTCTGTTCCATCACGAAGAATGATTTTGAAACTTATATTTCCTCCACGTCCATTATTATAAAACGCAAAAACCGGCCGGTCACTTGTTTCTACACGAAAAGGGCTATGGCTACCATACAAAGCACGGGTATAGCGGTTCTTACCGTTGATACAAACAAACTCATCTCCATCAGGATGGTATTGCAACGTCCGTTTTGCCCCTCGCAAATGCTCGTTTAAGGAGATGGATTCTTTAAAGTCACCGATCTGTTTTGCCTCTCTTTGAGCATTTAATTGCATTGCCGGCAACATTAAAAGACAATAAGCAGTAAGCCCTCCTTTTAAAATAAGATTCAGACGAAAATATTTCATATTTTTTGTGTTTGATTATGGTAATGGCTTCAATCCTTCCCAACGAACATTCCATGTCCCGTCTTTCGGGAATCCCGGATTAGTTTCGATACATCCGTCCCAACCTGCACACATCATTGCAATAGCAGTCAACAAGCCACCATTACCCGGTAAATAAACGCGCAAACGACCATCCTGATAATTATGACCATTTATCAGGTATGTATTTGTGCGTTTATCCATCAGTAAAGCTCCAACAGCCTTTTCCGGTTCGCCCAGACGGGCAGCATTCATGGCTGTCATCGGATAATCCCATCCCCAGGTTTTACCCCAATTCCAGTTATCCCAAATCCAGTGCAATGTATTTTTCATATAATCTTCCCGGATAAGTTTATTCATCGGAAGGATACCGACTGAACCCAGCACTGCCATGTGATCGGAAGTATAACGAATGTCTTTATAAGTATCTGTAGCTGTTTCAGCAGCCAGATAAAGTCCATCTGCATTATAAGCTAGAGGTGAAAGTTTGTCGAGCATTTCATCCCATTCCAGATTACGCTGTTGCCCCATACGCTCACGCCATTGTTGGGCGGTCTGCATTGCAAAATGCCAGTAAGAAAGTTCGAAAGGAGGATTAACAGTTTCTGCTGCACGTAACGTTTCTTGTGCGGGGATGGCACCTTTCAACACATAGCGTCCTTCCAGTTCATCATAGGTAGCAAAGGAGTACATAAATTCAGCCGTCTCTTGTACTAAACGATTATATTTCTCTAGTACTTCTTTAGTCGGATCGGCACGATAAAGCAATTCTGCCAGATAAATTAAATGGGGTTGTTGCCAGATCAAAAAACTTCCTACTTTAGAGGGAGCTTCTGTTCCTGACGGGTCGGTCATTTTCATCCAACGAACACCGTCAAATCCTTGTCTCTGTGCTATTTGGCGTGCCATAGGTTCTGCTTTTTCATACCAAGCAAGTGTACGGTCGAGTAAATTGCTACGGTTCCAGAGAGCAAATTGGGCTTCGTGCCACCAGATCATTTCAAGATGAAATTTACCAAACCATGAATTATAAGTAAGCCCCGTTTCTTGCGGAGGAGTAGTACCCGCGCTTTGAATAGCAAGCAGATATTGACTAAGTACCACACGTCGTTCCAATTCTTTGGCGCGTGAATCCGTACATGAAGAGAAATCAACAGCTGCACCTTCTTTCCAGAAAGAGTTCCAATAGTTTTTTGCTTCTTCCTGAATCTGTTCCACGGTGACAGTCTGCGTAGAAGGAGCTTCACTAGTAAAAGCACAGGTAAAAGCCAGTTTGTCGTCTATCGGGGTCAAGACAAAACAGTGTTTTGCTTTCTCATTCAAAGTCGCTTTTCCTTCCCAGTGTAAAGTCACATAATACTTTGTACTGTCCAGCGTATGCTTCAATACTGCAGAAGATTCATTTTGAGTAACAATCGTCGTCGTATGTTTATCAACGGCTTCCCAATTACAAGCATCATCACAGTGTCCTCCTGTAGGATACGGAAAGCGAAAACAAATTCCGGTATGTGCCTTGGAGGTTATATGAGCAGCAATCATATCACTGGAAGGATGGCAGACAGTCTCCACCTGATAATCTTCACCATTTAATTTAAACCTGCTCTCAATTTTTCCATTCCACAAACAAAGTTTCTGATGAATATCAGTCACTTGTTCAATATCCGTATCTTTTTTCACGTCGAAACCGACAATCCCTAAATGAAGACGGTGTGGATTGACACGAAACCAGTTAGCGGCATCTTGCTGTCTGCCTTTCTCTTTGAACTGTGTGGCATAAAGTTCTTTCTTCCCTCGCCCAAAATCGTACTCTTTCAAGGTTTCTTCCGGAGTGAGATGTTCCGGATTGGCAAAGCTATGCCATCCCCACTGGCTTTGCGTTCCTAATGGAACACCTTTGCTGTAATTGTCCGGAAATGTCTGTAAACCGGTTATATCTACCGTATAAGCAAACTCTCCATTTCCTACAGAAAGGGAAGCCAATGAATCGAATGCCGTAACAACGGGACTATTTCTTTCTACCAGCGCCTCACGGTCAATAACGGACTGTTTTCCGTCTCCGCAAGCTGTCCAAACAAGAAGTGCTGCAATATATGCTGCTAATGTTTTCATCATTCTTTGTTATTGTTATTTGCAAAAGTATTTATATTTGAAACAATGACGCGGATTCTCTTTCAAAAATCCGCGTCACCCCAACCTAATCCACATCAAAGGATGATTTGAGGATTTTTTATTTTAAATTCCAATGAACGAAATAACCTGCTTTTCCACCGACTTCTGCATTAATCTTGGCACGAATAGCCTCCGGATCAGCATATTTCGGACAAACACGATCGGCTATGATGCTTGGATCATTGTAACGACGTGCCATACGAATCATTGTAGGATAAATCTTTCCTTCTGCAGGAAATTCGAGCATCATTTCATCAAGAATAGCCTCATCGTTGGCTCTTGCATCTCCACGTGTAAACTCACGATTACCGAGGTTAAAGGCACCACGGATACCCAAGTCAGGATAACGGCGAGTACCTAACGTACTGGCTCCGGTCCAGTCATCTGTAAAACCATCCCATGTCACTCCACCATTCGGAAAACTTCCATTCACTCCCTGATTAATCAATGCCGATGCTTCCGTTACACGTCCCAGATTATTGAGAGCCTCCGCCAACATGAAATACAGCTCACTGCCACGATAAATATAAATATGCACATCATCTTGATAAGCATAGGTACGCGCTGTGCTATTTGACGGACGATACTTTTGGATAACATAATTACCACTTTTATCTTTCGCAAAATAATAAGTAGAACGCTTATCCGAAGTAGCACCTCCAAGCGGATTAAAATCCGGATCAGTATAACGTTCCATTCCTACCTGTGACGGAGCCAACAGATACTCATTGGGTGATTCTGTCCCAAAATGTTTCAACAAACTATTAGTCTGGTTTCCTTGATAATTATAGATAATAGCAGAAACAGTCTCTTGTGGTTGAGGATTAGTATTATCCCAAATCTTACTATATGTACCTGTCAACTTCACATTATGCATATACTGTGTTGCATCATTCACCGTACTGGCAAACTTTGCATTCATTGTATTCAAAATAACATTCACTGTTTTCTGGTAGTCACCATGCCACAAACATAATTCTCCATATAATGCAAAGAATTCTGGTGTCATATAGTCCCAATAACGATATGTACTTTCTGCTGTTTCCGTATCAGGATCAAGCCATTCTTTCCATGACATTGTATTCGTGCCATCTATTCCATCAAACCCTTTAGTCAATAAATCAAGACAGCCTTCCACTATCTCATCCAAATTCTTCACAGGAAAGTTATTCAAATCTTTCATCTCACGAATCGGATCATTAAACCAGACAGCCTCTCCATAAATCTTACCTAATGTAAGATATATCCACGCTTTCACACGAAGTGTACAACTAACCAAAGCTTTATAATGATCCAGATTAATAGCTGCCGGATTTTCTGTTTTATAATCATACAACTTTGACAAGTAGTCATTGCATGCTATAATTACATCGTAATAAGCAGCCGGATCGGCATACGAATTTCCTGTCAGGTCTGTATCATAATTATAGATACTATACAACTCACTAGGAGCGTTCTTAGTTGGTTCCAGCAATTCACCACGCGTATCTGTCAAATAGATCACTTTGTCTCCAATGGCTTGTACTTTGGTCATAATACCTATATACCCCGAATACATCTCACTTTCTTCGGTGATGTATCCGTCATGATCTAATACATTCTTCGTCTCGACATTGAAGAAATCGTTGCATGCGCCTAAGAAGAATGTCATGCTTAGTAACACATATTTCAATATATTCTTTTTCATCATCCTTAAAAGTTCAAATTAACACCAAATTTAATTGATTTAGGCTGCATCATTTTCGCATAGTCAAATCCTTGCATAGCATCACTATAAGAATAAGAGAATTCAGGATCCAGCCCTAAATATTTTGTAGCTGTCAACAGATTTTCACCTGTTACATACAATGTACCGGAACGGAAGAAATTCAGGAATTTCTTGTCAAAACTATAACTAAATGTAACATTCTTCATGCGCAAGAAAGAAGCATCTTCTATCCAACGGTCCGAAAAGTCATTGTTACCCATCGGGTCGTTCCATTGAGCACGAGGAATATTAGTTTGTTGTCCTTCCAATGACCAGCGGTTTACAACTGCCGCACTTTGATTGCCAAAAGTAGAAAGTGATTCCAAACTACGTCTCACACCATTATAAGCCTGATTCCCCTTTGAATAAGAGAATTCTGCAGACAATGCAAAAGATTTATAACTGATTCGTGTAAAAAAGCCACCGAAATACTTCGGTGCGGCACTGCCTAAAGAGACACGATCTTTACTATCGATACGCCCATCACCGTTCTGATCTACAAAATGGATGTCTCCTGCCTGATAAGCCTGTCCTTTTTGATTGACCAGATTAGCAGCATCTGCTTCAGCCTGTGTAGAGAATACCCCAAGCGTCTGATAACCATAGAACTGATAAGGAGACTCTCCTACACGGGAAACCAACTGCGCACCATCACTATAGCTATTAATCAATTGTGATGTGTTACCTAATGACTTCACCTCCGATTCATTGCGGGCAATATTACCACCTATAATCCATTCGAAATCACGTGTACGAACCAAAGAAGCTTGCACTGCCAGTTCTACACCTCTATTTTTTATTTCTCCACAATTTGCATAATAGTTTAGAGAACCAAGTGCCGATGTATGAGGTAATGCAAAAATGACATCTTTGGACAGATTATTATAATAATCCAATGTCACTTCCAAACGATTACGCAACAGACTCATATCCAATCCTAGATTGAATTGTATGTTCTTCTCCGGTTTCAAAGTGGTGTTTGATATATTGGCACGAACAATACCGGAAGTAGTCATATAAGGTAAACTTGTATAATAATATTTTCCAAGATTGGAAGAGAAACGGCTATTACCGGACAAGCCATATTCCGCACGCAAGTTTAAGCGATTTACTAATGTAGAGTTAGTCAATGGCAACCAACCTTTTCCGAGCAAAGTCACACCACCGGAAGGATATATATAAAAGTGATTTCCATAAGTACCGGCAGAGGACGCACCATCAGCCGCCACATTCAAAGAAGCTGCTACCATATCACGATAGGTATAATCAGCATGAGCATAAAAATTCGCCCAGTTCCATTTTTCCTGATAACCGTAAAAGTAGCGTCCGATTGTTTTTGTATCTCCCAATGTTTGATAAAAATCATTCGGAGTGTTACGGCCTGCACCACCTTCATACTTATTTTGAGTTATCAACATTTGAGCACCTGCAAGAATATTCAAATGGTGGATACCTTGAAAAAGTCTCTGATAACGTACATTACCATTTGCGAAAATGTTCAAAGTTTCACCTACACCTTCCTTTACGGTATTTTCTGCATTACCATACTGATCGACAATCGGCAAAATACTCTTATCTGATAGTCCGGGAATAAATAGGTGTTCTTTATTATAATTATAAAACATTCCGAATGTACCATTGAACGATAAGCCATTGAAAGGTTTGTAAACCAATCCAAGTCTGAAATTTACATCATACTGTCGGTTACGACCATCAAGTGTATTGACGATAGCCAAAGGATTACTGACTGCAAAATCCATATTCGTTGAATTGCCATAGTAATAAGTAGAGTAAGTATCCAAAATATTACCATCATTATCTTTCTTATAAGGACTTAACAATGGAGCACGTGAATAAGCTGCTAAGATCGGATTGCTAACATTATCCATTCCCTGCTGCTGATAATTACCTGTCAGATAAGCCAAACCGACTGTCGCTGTCATCTCCACCCATTTACTAATCAAAACATTTGTATTCAATTGTGTATGATAACGTTGGCTTTTAGTGTAATCCATCAGTCCATTTTCCATCGCATATCCCAATGAAAGGTCATATTTGGCAATAGCATCACCACCTTCTACACGAAACAGGTTGTCTGTTACAAAACCATTTTTATAAATTTCATCTTGCCAATCTGTGGTATTGTTATACAAGTAATTGTATTTACTATTGGGATCACTCAAAAAAGGAAATTCCGAGAAAAATCCTTCCATATTACCGAAATAAGTCATACCAATATCCGAAAGGTAAGATTTGTAATCATTACCTGTAAGTAATGGCATACGTTTATTATTCCAATTCACCCCATACTGCCCATAAAAGCTGACTCGCGTATCCAAATTATCGGAAGTTGCACCATCTGTTTCAATTAGAATAACACCATTCGACCCCATCGAACCATACATAGAAGCCTCCGCTCCTTTCAGTACAGTGATATTTTGAATATCTTGAATATTATATGCCTGAAATATATCTCTCGAAAATCCATTTATCAATTGTGATTCACGAGAATCAGGTAAATAGGGTACACCGTTAATTACCACAAGCGGAGCATTTGAACCTACAAAAGAGCGAATACCACGCAGGTTCATATAACTTCCCTCACCTGGCATACCACCTGCACGGGTGGTCTTCAATCCTGCTACCTGTCCTGCCAAAGCCCGATCTATCTTCATGCTTCCCTGCGTGAAATCTTTTTTATTGATATTCACCGCAGAAGTCAGTTCCGGACGGGAACTTTCGATTCTCATAGGTAATATAGCCGATTCATTATATTTATATGTGCTCTCCGGCATCATCAGAATAACCACTTGTGAATTATCATCTACCAAGCGAGTTTCCGGATAATAACCAGCTGCCCACACTGAAATTTGAGTCGTATTCTCTTTCAACTCCATTTTGAAAGTTCCGTCAACTCCAGTTTTCGCATCTTTACTTCCTACAGCCGAAATGATAGCCCCTTCAATCGGTTTATTCAGCGGTGAAAGTATTTTACCGCTAATTTTACGTCCTTGCGCATATACACTGGCTACCGACAGTAATAACAGCAAAGTTGTAAATATGATTTTTATTGTCTTCATATTGATTCCTTATCAAAATTAATAACAGTTCTTTGTTGGTTTCAGGCACCAGTGGTGGAAGCAACATTTGCTTGCGTTTATTCCATGGAATTTAATAACCACATTTACCGGTTCCGTACCTTCAATGGTAATTACACCGACTTTTCCTCCATCACGATCATAACTCGTTTTCTTTTTATCTGTCGCTTTATTAGTGTCATATCCTTCAGGATAACCCTGTCCGCCACGGTCGTAATGAAAATCAGTCTTTGTCAGTTGAGAGGCTGTTACTGTCCCTACGTACTCTCCATTAAAAGAAATCTCTACGTCATGCCCCATTTTTTGTTCAAATCCCAAACACAAATCGTACTCACCAGGAGGTATCGTATATGGAGTAGCTACCTTGTTAGTTTCATCATAACTGAAAGCAGTAAAGTTTAACGTATACTCTTTAATTGTAGCATCTGTTGTTTTAAAGCGTACAACGCGATTGATTATATTAGGGAAAACTCCAGGCCAACCAGACCATGCCGTCACTTTCGTTTCCATTTTATCAAAAGTTAGATTTTCATTTTCAAAATAAAGAGCCTTTTCTTCTTCTGACAGGTATTCATACCATCTCATAAAATCTTTGACACGATAAATCAATACATTGGTAGGAATCTTCAGTTCTTTCACATAATACGCAACACCATTACTAAGAGAAACAGGATTCTCCAAATCAACCTGTTGTACAGTTGTTCTCCATTGCTTACTAAAAATAGAATTCAAATCTATATTATCTTCAAAATCCGATTTAGAAAGCTTTTTATTAAAAAACATTGATTGGAAAGTCCAATTTTTCAGAATAGAGTCTTCTCGTTGCATTCCCCATTCTTGCAAATTTTGACGAGCTATAGTCAACGCATGATTAACAACATCATTGGAAGGAATTAAAACAGTCGCTGATAATGACTCCGACATCAGATTAAAGTCTTTAGCCTCAAAATAAGGATTAGTAACCGTGAAAATAGAATCATAGACGTTACTTCCGGTTTCATCGACACCTATAATTTTACTGGCCTCTTTATCAAAAGTCAACTGATTACGCTCCATAATCATCTCCCTAAAAATAGAATAATCATCTCCTAACCCTTCAATCAACTCATATAATGATTTAGGAGTTTCCACATAATCCTCCATTTCATAAACATAGCCATTGTTCACCTTCGTTATCTTTTTCACAGCTATACCGTTGAACGAGATAGAAGTATCATTATCTTCATTTTCTATCTTCGACACATTAATATATTTTCCATTCCACATCAACACACGTTGTCCATCCGACAGATTAGACGGAGAAAGAGAAATATCCGAAATGTGTGATTTAGCCAAAAAAGTTCTATCATCTGTAGTAACTGCGCGAGATAATGAATTCTCGTCATTAACCACTAGAATAGTGAACAACAGATCCTTCTCAATCATTTCATCCAGCACTCCTGTTTCACTAAACAATCGATACATAGTACTCAATTCCGGTTGCGACTGTAAATAATCAGCGGCCGATTTATTAACTACTGTAATGTTTACGTTATTCACCACCTGTTCTTCCTGGGAATAATGAGAATCCCAGTCATCATTACAAGCATACATACCACTTACTAGTAATATGCATGATAATATGTATTTTATAGTCTTCATAAGTATGTGTTTATTCATCTTCAATTATCGGTTCGAAAGTCATATAATCTAATTGGATACGGAACTTGCTATGAGTAGAAGCAGCCGGATCGGCAACCAACATCTTCATAGAATGAACCTTCGTCTTTGAGAATTCAATCTCATCATAAATAACTACATCATAACGTCCTAATGTATTGGCTGTAATACTCGCATAAATAGGAACTTCGACATCTGTCTTAGTGTCATCATCAAATGTAAACTTCATTTTACATCCATTACTTCCACTAGACATTGTACGCATAAAATCCATTGATGTTGCATAAGTAACTTTCAACGTCACTTTATATTTGCCAGCTATCAGAATTGGTGTTTTCATGGTAACAGAACCATTATATCCCAAATTCAAATAGATATGATCTTTATTCTTACAATTAATCCAGTCCGAGCCTGTTGTCTTCGGGGTTGCATAGCCCACGCGATAATATCCGCCGTTTAGACCATCTAGAGATGTAGAAGTGCTCCTGGCATCTACGGTGTAACAAGAGAGCGAAGAGACATCCGACTGGTGCTCTTTTTCATCTGCCGTCTGATACTTTTGGTCCGGATCACCATAACCACCATTCACCCAAGAAGCTACCTCCTCATAATCAGCAAAGTCCCATTCTACGCGCACCGGAATCTCGGATTCCCACAAAGGCAACCAGCTATCTATTTCATGTAAAATACCATTTTTAGCCTGTACATCGGAACCGTCTTCAACAAACATCGCTTTCACCGATTGACCATCAACTTCTCCTTTATAATTAAAATACAACTTATTGCCACTCTGCATAGATGCTTCCAATACAGCATCAGCTTTGGTAGTCCACAATCGTGTAGTTGCACCTCCACTAAAATTGTTGAAATCAAAAACAGAATAACTTCCACCAATCACATGATATGCCACATAACGAAATAATTCGTTTGCTTTATCTTTATAGTCTGTTCCTATTGCACCTACTTTAGCAGCCAGATCAGCAACAGAAGTAACTCCTTCAGAACGATAGGTATCATCTGATACAGCCAGCAACGTATAATTCCGTTTTTGCTGAATAACCGTATTATCTTCCTGCCTTATTTCATCGTAAATAGTACTCAAACTATCTTTCCAACTTGTTTGTTCCAAAGCATCAATAAAAATGGAGTATTTATTACTACTTTCACTGATACGTTCATATAGGCTTTCCACCAAAGGAGACATCACATCATTCAGTACATACACATATCCATTAGACACTTGGATAGCCAGTTCCTTTACATGCGCTTCTTTATTCACATAAATTGAATTAAATCCTCCAGCCTCCGAACTTTCATCAAAAGAGACGGAAAGATAATCATCCGAAAGAGTTTTAGCTTCCAGTTTACCTCCTTGAACAAAAGTATTCAGATTGATAGAATCATTCACGATATGATATTCAGCAAGACTACGGGCATAGTCTTTTCCCAATTCCTGAATAGAAGATACATTCTTTTTAGTATAGAAACTGCGCACAGCTTCATTTGTAGGAACCAATACCGTAAAATAAGACGAAGCCTGATTTACGGCATTAAACAAATCTGCATACTTTAATACGGTGATCCACTCGGAAAATTCATCAGAACGAGTTTCCAGATAAGACGATACCGGATTCATATCATAAACCTGATAAGTAGAGTCTTCATAGGGATCGTTGCATGCACTGAATAATGCAACCAATAATAATAAATATATATTTCCTAAAGTCTTCATAAATGGCTGTTTATTAATTATTACCTGTTATTCCATAATATGGATTCTGTACCAATAAGGTGTTGTTTTCAATTTCATCCGCATGAATTGGTAAATACCATGCATACTCATTCTGAAGAACTGAACGTATCCAACTAGCATTCGCTGTTGTATTGTACTGCTGAACCAAAGCAATAAAAGCTGATTTATGAGCATAGTTCTTACTTTTGGCATAACGTATCATGTCATACCAACGCTTACCTTCAGCCGCCAATTCAATATTACGTTCCGGTAATAAATAGTTTTCCATCATTGAGCTTTCATCCTCCTCATCTAAAGCTATAGTTTTTTCAGGCAAGTTAGCACGAGTACGGATCTGATTTATAATATCAACAGCCTCCTGCCAATTTTCCTTTCCTTTCCAAATTAATGCTTCCGCCTTCATCAACATGACATCTGCCATTCTGTAAATTATCCAGTTAGCATCATCTTTTAAACGCATTGCTTCCAGGTTCGTCGGATCAGTATCACCCATCTTATATTTCCATATACAACGAACAATGTTCTCTCCATCAGTAAATGCTATAAAAGCGCCATACCAACTGCGAACAGCATCCTTTCCCGCTATTACTTCCGCATATTCATTTTCCAAATCCTCACCCATTTTAGTAGAATATTGATAATTGGGGCTTGTACCAGTCTTATACATTGCACTTGGTCCTCCCGTTTGGCTATAGGTATTCCCATCCCAATTCACTTCAAAAATGGATTCATTACTATTCCCCGGATTAAAAATTGTATACCAATTCTCCGGAATTGTAATAAATGCCGGACGACGTGATGCAGTAGCGTTGATTAATAGGTCTGCATACTTAATACAAGTATCATAATCTTCGGTCCACAAAGAAACTTCCGACATTAATGCATACAAAGCCCATTTAGTAGCCCGTCCTTTGGAAGCATTCCAATTATCATTATCATAAAATTCCTTCGCACCTCCAGAGTCAAGAGCTGTTTGCACATCCGCCTTAATTTGCTTCAAGATTTCTTCTTCTGAAGATTTGGCAATAGAAAACGGAGTAGAGTCATCCTCATAAGGAGTTGTTACCAAAGGCACTTCCTTAAAATTACGTACCAAGTAGAAATACATTAATGCTCGCATAAAATAAGCTTCGGAAAGGTGTGCATTCATCGCACCCTCTGTATAGGTGTCATCTATTTCACGTACTCCCGGAGCATGAGCGATGACCACATTGGCCATGTTGATCACTTGATACATGTTCTCCCATTTACAAATAGCTTCTGTTCCATCCAACTGGAAATTCTGCAACTTCATCCCATCCTTATCACCTGTCAAGGTACAAATAGATGCTCCCCGCAGTTCTCCCCATTTTAGCAATGACTGGCAGGAGGAACGCATATAATAATAACCGGAAGCAATGACCGCTTCTACATCTTCTTTCGATTTCCAGTAAGCGTCAGTCACTTGTTCATTTTTGGGAAGCAAGTCCAACCAATCGCTACAACTACTGTTCAGCAGCAGGCTACCTGCCATTATCCCTATATAAATCAGTTTCTTCATGTCTGTAAATGTATTAGAAATTCAAATTTAAACCACAAGAAAAACGGCGAGAGCAAGGTGTATTTGCACTATCTTTCGACAGTTTAGAAGCCGAAGTAGGAAGAGACACTTCCGGATCCTGTCCTGTGTAACCAGTCCAAGTAAACAGATCGTAACCAGTAACAAAGAAATTAAGCGTATTGATACCTAAATAATTGCACACCTTTTTAGGCAGGGAATAACTCAACGATAAAGTCTTTAAACGAACATAAGAAGCATCTTCTACAAAACGGTCTGACCCTAAATAGTTATATCCCTCATTATATAAAGCACGTGGAATATCCGTATTGTCTCCTTCATTTCTCCAACGCCGCAAAACCGCTTTACTTTGGTTATTGGCATTATACATAGACTCATTATCCATACGAGTCGCATTAATAATTTTCTGCCCGAAACGACCATAGAATGATGCATTCAAACTTAGACGTTTATATTTAATTGTAAAGCCAAAACCACCGGTAAGAATCGGGTTACAGTTACCCAGATAAACAATATCATATTCATTTATCACACCATCATGATTAATATCCTCATAAATAGCATCACCCGGACATACCTGCTTAGCACCATTCTTCATAACAATTGGTTTACCGCTTACATCATTCATGACATTCCCCTCTTTATCCCGTGCATAAGTAGCCTCCTGATTCTGATAGACTCCTTTGTAGCGATAACCATAGAAGGAACCGAACGGACGTCCCTCTTCTATACGAATAGCATACTCACCATTTTTAAAGGTGTAAGGTTCCGGATTCATTGTTTCTGGTAATTCGGTAATTTCGTTAGTGTTACGGCTCAAGTTAACGTAGGCGCTAACACGCCAATCTTTCTTTTCATACAATACACCATCGATGCGAGCTTCCCATCCTTTATTCTCCATTCTTCCAGAGTTATACCATTTATTCTTAGAGAACCCTGTAGTAGTCGGCATTTTCGGTTCTTTCTGCAGCAAGTCTTTAATATATTTATTATACCACTCAAAAGTCAGCCTTAACTTGCCATGGAAAAAGCTAAAATCACCGCCCAGATTATATTCTGTTGAAGTTTCCCATTTCAAATTATTCAACTGCATTCTGCTAGGATAAATAGCAGACATATCCATATATTCTCCTCGTGAAGTATAAGCTCCATAATAAGCAGCCGTTCCTTTCGGAGCATTACCACTTTGTCCGATGCTGAAACGAAGTTTGATTTCATCCATCCAGTCTTCTGTATTTTTCATGAATGGTTCATTTTGCATATTCCAAGAGATTCCCACAGTAGGAAAGATACCCAAACGTTCTGACTTACCCATGGCAGAATTAGCATCCATCGTTGCAGAAGTATGAAATACATAACGATCCAATAAAGTATAGTTAATCAAACCGGTTCCGGAAATACTACGTGCTTCCGACTCCCCTGAACCCAGACTATAAACAGAACTACCTGTAATCGGATCCGCAAGACCGGAGGAAGCATTACCATAAGAAGTACTTGTAGTACTAGAACTGGTAGCCTGCGTAGTACGGAATACAGCAGTTGCAATTAAATTATGTTTATCCTTCCAGTTTTTATTGAATATCAATTTATTTTCCGTTTGCAACGTTAGACTCTCTGAAGAAGCAGCAGTACTTTGGTTGGCATATTCACTTGTCCAAGCCACTCCCGTAGCAACTTGAGGAAGGAATTTGTCTGTTGTAGTAGTTGACATCTTAAGAGAAGCATAAGCCGAATATGTCAAACACGGAAGAATTTTATAATCAATTCGGAAATTAGCACGACTATCACGCGACATGGTGTTTTTATAACTTTCGTTTGCCATAGCTACCGGATTAAAATGAGATGCAGACTTGTTATCAGCCTTAAATTCACCCTCCCAATCCTTCGTCTGATAAGAAAAATACTGTGAAGAACGATTTCCATCTTCATCCATATAATAAGGAGATTTATTCGGCATCTTTTTAAACGCTTCCGAACGTACATTGCTATCTTTTGGTGCCCAACTGTCATCCTTATCAGACTGTGTAAAGTAGAAATCTGCTCCGAATCTCAACTTATCCGAGAAATTATAGTCTACACGCAAAGATGAGTTGAAACGCTTCAGTCCTGTACCGATGGTTGTACCTCCTTCACTTAAATATCCCAGTGACAGACGGTAAGTAGCCTTTTCACCACCACCACTCATAGAAAATGTATTGTCTGTAGTAAATGCATTCTGACGTACCTCGTCCAGCCAGTTCGTATCGACATTATATTCATTGAAATAGTTCCAATTGGGCGAGTAGTTGATTTCAGGTGTATCATACAAATACTTTAAATAAGTATCAGCATTCAGTCCCGTGTAGTTAGCACTATTCCACAAAGCCTCCTGCACCATAGCAATGTACTCTGATCCATTCAACATTGGAATACTATTCGGTTCGAATTTCGCAGTGAACTTAGAAGAAAAATTAAATGTTGTTTTTCCAGTCTTACCTTTCTTAGTTGTAATGGACAACACACCGTTAGCACCTTTCGTGCCCCAAATAGCTGTAGCAGCCGCATCTTTCAAAACCTCTACCGATTCTATATCAGTAGGAGCAATATTCAATAAAGCACCTAAATCTTCTTCATTGGCAGTAGAGAAATCGAAATCATCATCCAGTTCTTGTGTATAAGGAACCCCGTCAATCACAATTAATGGTTCGACAGAGCCATTCAACGTACTGGTACCACGAATACGGATGGAGCTCCGTGCTCCCGGATCAGCGCTCAAAGCAATATCTACACCACTCAACTGACCTTGTAAGGCTTCTTCTACCGTAGCTATCGGAGCAGCAGCAATCAAATCTTCCATCATCACTTTCTGGGTCGCAGATACATTCTCTTTATGTCCGATACCCATATTATTACGTTCGATACGTTTAGCAGTGATAGCAACCTCATCCAACGTTTCCACATTGGATTCCAGTTTTACATTCAATACCTTCTGACCAGTATATTTGATTCGTTTCGTTTTCATACCAATGTATGAATATACCAATGTCAGATTACTTTCTTGTGCAGGAATTTGTAAACGGTAGTCACCATCCAAATTGGTCACCGCACCTCCTACAGAACGGTTTTGAGCGTTCACAATATTCACATTCGCACCTACTATCGGTTCGATCTGATTTCCTAGCATTTCGGTCACCTTACCGGACACGACTTGTACCTGTGCGGCCACTTCCCCTGTCCCCAGAACAAGTATCGCTATCAGCATGTATTTTACTAATTTCATATTCATATTAAATTCGGTTATATCAAAGGACTGCATCAATTAACTGAAAACATCCGTCGTCAAACGCAAACGGGAAGAAATTATAATCAGATATCACGTTTGCCACTTTTCCATCTACCATTATGCTTAATGAACTTCCAGAATCTGTATACGCCAAAGACTTTCCACTAGCAGTAACATATGTAGAACTCTTCATAGCCGACCCCGGATAAGGATAAGAAATAAGTGCATTTTCCCTATCACGTATAAAATATGAAAGCAGGTATTGACGAAGTTGCAAACTACTAGTTACCGCTCCGGTCACATCCATGCCCGGAATTTGTCCTGCAGCTATTGCTGTAATAATGGCTTCATTTGTCGGAATAAAGCCTATAACATGAGAAGCTCCTGCTAGTCCGAATATATAGTTACTAGACATTACCATACCAGCTTTCTGCAACAGCTGTGCAAACTGATAGTAAACATAACGATTATCATTACAAACGCTTAATTTATGTTGTAACCCATCACCTTCTTGCGCTTGAAACAAAGCTGTTCCACTATACATATAAGTTCTTCCATTATTCCAGTTGTCATTGCCGTTCTTTACTTCTGTAAATTCAGAGAAAGGTTCCACATTATTATCCGGTTCCAAAATTTGATTATAAGCTGCACTACTTGTTATCTTCCCGTCCTTCACATACCAATAATTAAAACCGGTTTGTGTAGCAAGAACCTGTGTCCCATTTGTTTTCAGTCCGTCTACACCAGTAGCCGTATGTATGTTTACAATAGTTCTCATTACAGAAGAAGAAACATCTACCAATCCATCCTCTGTTTCTTGTTGTAACCTACTTCCATCCGCATAAGTTCTCAAGTAAATATCTTCTGACTCTATTTGTTCATTAGTAGGCACTAACAAAACATACTTCGTATCTTGTGAAGAATAGGCAGTTATCAGTCCTGTCCCATCCAACATGTAAAGATAATAATTACAATCTTTGTTACGGAAAGCCGGTCCGACTACAGAAGCAAACAAAATAGGTGTATCAATTGTATTTAATCCATAAAAGACACCATTGACACACATTGATTTATCAGTCACCTTAGAAGGATCGAAGTTAAAGACCATGTCATACATATTCTTAACTTTTCCACTCGTAATTTCATCAGGGAATGCAATTCCATCTTCATAAATAAATTGATTCAACATATATTTCATTGCTAAATCATCTACATCATCCAAAGATTCATATCCACCCTTTTCCCAATAATTATCAAAGAAATTATTCATTGCCACATCTGACGGTGCAAATACACTATATGCTTTTGATGCATTATTGGCTACATCCGAATATTTCGTTGAATACCATTCCACAGCTATAGCAGGCAAAGAAGTACCATGTGTATGAATAAAAAGTGAATCGGCCCCCAAGGCTGCTCCAAAATCTTTAGATAAGGTAGCGTCATACGTATAAGTGGTATTTTCATTATATAAGTTGAAAAAAATCGAATAATTTTCATTTGATTCCAACTGGGTATAAATGGTTTCCAAAGGTTCAATTACCTGATCAACAATATATACATAACCATTATCTGCCAAAATTTCATATTCACTAACAGCAGCATTGGAAACATTGAATCCCCCTGTCCCTTTCCATGTGGAATTAGGATAAAAATAGGTATAATTAGATGCTGCATCCAACTTTTTTGTATCCCAAAAACGGTAAGAGAAAACCGGAATAAAACGGTCCAGATGATAAACCATGCGTCGTTTACCCGTAGAAGCCTCTACTTCCATAGTAGGAACATTACTACTACGTGTACGAAACTTATAATACAGACCCGCATTTTTATTCATTTCCTCATCAGTTATTAAATCACCTTCCGGACGAAAATTCACCAACTTATTTTTATTGTAAGAATAATAAAGCAGATGAAAACCAATCACTTTTTTCAATTCATCCAAATTTATTTCACTGATGTCAGAATAGCCGTGCTTCTCCAAATAGGCCGAAAAAGCCGTATCATCCGGAGCCATCACAGTCAGGATACTTTTTCCCTCCATAATAGGCTTAAAACCTGCCAACTCTACTGCCTGCAAAAATAGCGAGTAGTTCCCTCTATCTTCCAGGACTTCCCAAGCACTACCTTTCAACCATTCAGGTTCTTCATAATGTTCATCTATCTTATCTGTACATGAGGAGATAAAGAAAGGCATGAACAGTATACAAAGTAGTACTGTTGTAAATGTCATGTTTTTCATATTACACAAATTGATTATTGTTTATTCTTATTAAGTTCATACTCATATTCATCAGGATACTCCAATGAAAGGGCATAATTTTCTATATTCAAATAGCCATTTTTAGCCTCTTTTATAGCATCTGTCGGATCATTTTTGTCTAATCCCCATGCGTCTTCGAAAGCATCCGGCATCCCATCATTATCTGAGTCCAGAGGTTTCTGTGCAGCATTTATTGTACCAGGACCTCCCAACGGAAATTGTTCTGTTTTACGTTCATCTTGAATAATCGTTCCTTTTCCTCCCAGTGAAGTAAGTTCATCTATCAAGTATTTATCTACTTCATCACGTACCGGAAGATAAGCACCCACTTTTTCAACTACCCATTCATAAGCTTCCTGTGCACTTTTCTGACTGCGTATGATCGGATGTAAATCGGAACGAGCCTCAAGAAAAACAGGAGAACCACTACAATATTGTGACCAATTTTCTTGTGTTATTTCTATTCCGTCCAATGCCCCATCCTTATTATTATCATAATAATTACCTTTACAATAAGTATTAAAATTACCATTACCACCTGTAAATGGTCTTGCGGGACTCATAGGTACTAGTTCTACCTTATATACTTTATCTGGATATTCCACAGTCTGCCAATTATTGCAAGGGCCAACTATAAAATAGTTATTTTCAATAGTTGTTTCTGATTTACCTTGAGAATCACCGCTCATATTATAAGCAGCTCCACTTCCCCAGTTGTACACCACGTTGTTAACAAACTGGTTTAGTCCTTTGACTTTTGGATTTCGAGTTTTATTGTCAATATATAAATTACGGAAAATCGTACACCCATTCGATATATCAGTTTGCATCAGACCACCACATGAGTGATTCTGCAACCCCTGCCCAATTATAGAATTTTGTATCGTTATATCCTTTGGTGCAGTTCCTTTACCATCAGGATTGATAGAAAAACATTCGTCTTTTCCCCAAGTCATAGAACAATGATCGAATATCATATTTGCTCCATTAGCCATTGCGCAAGCATCCAAGTCCGAAGGATATGCAGCTCCCATACGTATACGCAAGTAACGAACAATCAAGTTCTGTGCACCTGAAGCAGAAACACGCCCATTATAAAGAACGATTCCATCCCCCGGTGCAGTATGTCCTAAAATTGTCTGATTACTTTTCAAAACAATAGGATTGCTACTCAATTTTATAACACCAGATACATCAAATACAATAATGCGCCAAGGTTTGCTTACTGCATCACGAAAAGACCCAGGCCCCGCATCATTCAAATTAGTCACATGATAAATTTCTCGTCCCTCACCCGTACGAGCACCTGTTGCATTTTTCCCATATCCTTCCGCACCAGGAAAAGCAAGTACTCCATCATCAAAAACCGGGAAATTAAGCCCCTGATCCGAGCCTCCCCCTTGATCACCAAAATCCCCATTTTGCGCTTGGTCTGTTGGCAAATTGGGACTCAAATCACTTCTAGCATCCTTATCAACACATGCAAACAAAGCAGTGATTGAAAGGCAGGAAACTGCCAATATTCCTACTTTTGCTTTTAATAATGTAATGTTTTTCATATATAATTAAATTAAATAATTAGACTATTTGTATATATATTTTATTTAAATACGTATAAAATCTCGTTATTTCACAATTTTTATTTTCATATTACTTATTCAACTCAATACATCCCATAATGAAAGGTCCTGTTGCTTTAGCATCATTATCTCTCATTTTCTCTCCTATATAATACTCGAAACTGCCGTCACGGTAAGGCTTACCACCTAATCCACCCACTTGGCAACATTTTGTCAATGTCAATGTTCCGTCCGAATTTGAGATTAGTAGTTTATCACACAGACCTTTAAAGGCTTTTTCTGCAATAGCACGATACTGACTATCAATATATCCTTTATTCACAGCTTTCATATAGGCATACATACATTGTGTCGTAACAGAAGCTTCCGGAAAATTACCGGTACGTGAAGGTTGGTCAATTACTTGATACCACAAGCCATTTTTATCTTGGTATTTTGAAAGAGTTTCTGCTAATTCCTTCGTCCATTTAATCATATCAGCATAGCCTGAATGATCTTGGGGAATATATTCCAAAGCATCTACTAAAGCCATAAACCACCAACCGATACTACGTCCCCAGAAATTAGGAGAATGGCCAGTTTCCGGATCAGCCCAGCGCTGGCTACAGTCCTCATTCCATGCATGATAATAAAGTCCGGTCTTGGTATCGTATGTATGCTGATGGCAGAGAGTGAACTGTTTAACAGCCTCATCAATCCATTCCGGACGATTAAATTCAGCTCCATATCTAGCCATAAAAGGAGAAGCCATATACAATCCATCCAACCACATCTGATTAGGGTATATTTTCTTATGCCAAAAACCTCCATCTGTTGTACGAGGCTGCTTTTTCAACTGGTCTATCAGATTCTCGATAGCCAATTTATATTTCTCCTTTTGGGTTTCATCGTATAAATCAAAAAGAACTTTCCCGGAGTTGATATAATCCAAATTATAGGTTTCTTTCTTATACAAATAAATATCCCCTTTATTATCTACCAAAGAATCAGCCCATGCCTCTACATAATCAAAGTACCTACGGTCTCCTGTTTTCTTCCAAACTTGTAACATCGCACAACAACCTACTCCTTGCGCATAACCAAAATACAGGCGTTTTCCATGATCCAGTTGCCACGCTTTCGGGAAACGGCGAATTTCCGAATCGGCAAACAGACGATAATAAGTGTCGGAAGCAAAAGAATCTGTACGGAAAGGAACTGCCGGAAGTCCGGCTTTATTAAACAGATTTACTCTAAAGAAAGTCCCATAACCGTAGCGTACAGCTACAGGTACAGAGACATAAGTTGAAGAAAGCGTTATCGAACTTCCATCAATTACGGCTTCAGCCGGATAAAACCGCGCATCATTGCCAGCAATAAAAAATCCTTTTACCGGTTCATTGCCGGGTGTCTGCAGGCCACCTTCCGCAAATTCAAAATCTAATGTAATTTCTCTCCCATTCACTTTCATTGATTTGTAGAGAGGTCCTGAATAAACAATCTTTTTACCATATTGCTTTGCTAATGCCCAAGCTGCCAGCCGTTCGCCCGGTGCAACTTTATTTCGTGGATGTATGTCTGTAGAATCGGCTGCATCCGTCACTACTGCCATACCAATGTTCTCAAGTCCACCTAACCATGTTTTCAATTGTGCTTCACGAATACCTGCCGGTTGTTTGTAATGTGGTGCAATCTGTACAAAATAGAATGGCATATCCGGCTGATTCCACTCTTTCCGCCAACTATTTATCAAGTTAGTAAATACCTCCTGATATTTCTCATAACGAACAGAGTTGGACTCTCCCTGATACCAGATATTCCCTTTTACAGTATACCCTACTATAGGAGCAATCATACCATTCCACAATGTAGCCGGAACCTTGCACTTATCTTTTTCCCTACTCACCTTTTCCTTTGAATATTGTTTTAAGACATCGGCATACAGCGGATTGTTTTCCATCACTTTCATGCTTGTCCAGGATTCGGCATGTGTTCCTCCCCAAGTAGACTGAATTAAACCAACCGGTGTACTCAATTCCTTATGCAATTTACGCCCAAAGACAAATCCTATAGCAGAAAAGTCTTTCAGATTCTCCGGACTACAAACCACCCACTTCCCTGTACAATCCTCTTTTTCACCATCAGGCGCCATCTGATGCTCTACATGAAACAGACGGATTTCCGGAAAATCAGCATCTTTCATTTCCTCCGCTTCATACAGCATTCCTGTTTTCCATTTCACTTGCGGATTACGAGCTACTGGAAATTCCATATTTGACTGTCCGGTACAAAGCCAAACTTCACCTATTAATACATTATTGATATGAATCTTATTATCGCCTTTCAATATCACAGACTGTCCGGAAGTGGCTACCGGTGTTTGTATCATCAATTCCCAATGACCGCTTTCTGAAGCAACCACCTTATATTTCTTATGATCCCACGAAGTTTTTACCTGAATCTTCTCTCCGGGACGTGCTTTTCCCCAGAAACGTACTTTCGCATTTTGCTGAAGTACCATATTATCTGATAATATAGAGGGAAGTTGTATATCTGCATAAATTCCCAAAGGGAAAAAACAGATCAATAGCCACAGACAAAAAATAATTCTACAGAATTTCATTGTATTTTATAGTTTTAGATTCAATGTTTTACTAAATAAGCACATGTCAAAGATACCGTATTACATGGCAGAATTAAAGGAAAGGAATATGGAGAATTCGACTTTCTTATGTAAATTCATATGCGTACAGCCTATCAGACGTCGTTTTTGTACGATTTTACAGTCTATGTACAATTTTCCAGTCTTTCTGCCATTCTTTTTTAATTCACCTTAGTTATTTCAACCTTTCTTATGATGAGTGAATCAATTATGTTTTCATCTATCTTCACATCCTTTTTCGCCTTGATAGCCAGATTGTCGAAACAGAAATTGGATAATTTGTACTGATTTGATTTCTCTACAGCAAAAAAGGAATCGCAATCCAGGCGAATATTACGCATCGTTATATAGCTGGAATATGAGACCGGCATATCTTTGCGATCTTTCAGATCATAAAACTGTGTCCATGGAGCAATAAAGATGCAATTGCGAACATTCCCTTTTATGTCTTCAACCAAGATGTACTTATATTGTTGAGGAGTATCCGGACGCATTTTCAGCCATAAAAGGCGTTTAGCCTGATCCAAATCACAACGCCGGAGAATTATATTATGATTATAGATTGACTCACTTCCACAAGTCAGCACTCCGTGACAAAATCCGAAAGTGCAGTCTTCAATGATAATATCACAATTGCCACCATTATCGGGATCTTGATCCGCCCAGGGTCCTTTCCCGCCTTTCAAAGCAATTGCATCATCGTTGACAGACATATAACATCCCTTAACCAGTACATTTTTACATGCATCAATATCAATAGCATCTGTACTGGGAGCTTTTACTGGGGAAGAAGGAGAATAGATATGTAAATCCAAGAGTTTTACACTATCACACTTATAAATGTGAGTCGTCCAAAACGGAGAGTTCACCAGCCGTACATCAGAAATCTGTACGTTATTACTATGGGATATATGAAGCAAACGGGGACGCAATTCATCCATATTAGTACATTTAGGAATAACCCGCCGCCGCAACCAGAATGATTTCCAGTATCGCTCACCGTTTCCATCAATCGTTCCTTTCCCGGAAAGAGTAAAACCATCAATCTTATCAACATTAATCAAGGCAGAAAAGTATTTCAGATTCTGTCCTTCCATCCGTGTTTCTATTACAGGAAAGTTGCTAATATCATCACTACCTTTTAATATAGCCTTTGATTCCAGATGTAAATGTGTTCCCGGTTTGAAGAAAAGTGCGCCACTAAGATAAGTGCCCTCCGGAATGACAACAACTCCCCCACCATTGTCGGATGCCAAATCTATAACAGCCTGAATCTTTTCAGTTTGTAGTAGTGTACTATCATTCACTACTCCATAATCTGTAATCAAGAATTTCTTTCCCATTATACTGATATCAGTCTTCTCATTTTGGTAAAACCAATCCGGTATCATTTTGCCATCGGGAAATTTCTCCTGACTAAATAGTTGTAAGCTACAACATGCCGCTACTATTAAAATTGCTGACTTTATCATTTTCTACTGTTTATTACTTTTTCTGCAAAAGTACCGCATCTGCCCATTCACCCCAAGCTTAAGGATATGGAGATATTGATTTTCTTATGGAGTTCCATGCAAAAGCCTCAAATACTACTTATTCGTATACAATATTCCATATCCGGATGCACTTTTCTACATACCTAAAATCAGTACAGTTTCTCCGTCTCTTAAATAAAAAGCGCATCCTCTTTATAAAAGAAGACACGCTACAAATAGACTTTTTTCTTATATCGACGTTTGGAGATTAATTCCCCGGCAGAATATTATCTCGTAATCACAGAAACTGTAATATCGTACGTAAAGAATATAATTTTTCAACAACAATGTTCATATCATTTACTTTTCATAAGAAATCCCCAATCAAGTTATATTTCGTATTATACCAAAGAAGAAAAAAACTGACTCATCTTTCATAATCCTCTTCACCGTTCTTAATAAATTATTGAGGAGTTTATTATAAACGCTATCCAAGTTTATTATAAACTATAAATTCCGGATCTAAGAACACAGCCATGATTTTTTGCAACAAAAAAGGCTGCAAATCCCATAAAGATTCGCAGCCTTTGGCTTATACGAAAACTCTCACAGTTTAACTACTGCAAGAATTTCCTAATATATTGTCATCATATTGTACCGGTTTCTTTTTCATTCTTTTTATAATACTACCTTTTACCCATTGATATTAACATCCACAAATATACAACATAAAAAAGGTTTTGTCAAGAGCATCCCGCCCATAAGAAGAATTATTTTTAAATTAATTTCAAAAGGTGCACAATTGTATATAATCTTTGTACATTTCTCCATTTCATACATTCAAAAAAGAAGTAATTTTGCGAGTGAATAAATATATTATTGATTATCATGAAACACCAATTATATCTTTTCGTTTTTCTGCTGATCACACTGTCTATTATCAACAGTCAGGCGGCCGAACGCAAAAAATACAACTTCAACAGTGAATGGAAGCTGCAAATAGGAGAATTTCCTAAAGCCAAAGACACTAAATTCGACGACAGTGAATGGAAGCAAGTAACTTTGCCTCATGCTTTCAATGAAGATGAAGCATTTAAACTCTCCATCGAACAATTGACAGACACAGTGGTGTGGTATCGCAAAAGTTTCCGGATTCCGGAACTGAAAAGTAACCAGAAAGTATTTATCGAGTTCGAAGGAGTACGTCAACGTGGAGACTTCTATCTCAACGGTCATAATCTGGGCAGACACGAAAATGGCGTAATGGCAGTGGGATTCGACCTGACTCCATATATGAAGGAGGGTGAAAACGTAATTGCCGTTCGCACCGATAACAACTGGATGTACAGAGAAGAGGGAACCAACTCCAAATTTCAGTGGAACGACCGCAATTTCAATGCTAACTATGGCGGTATCCCCAAAAATGTATTTCTGTACGTTACCGATAATGTATATCAAACTCTTCCCTTATACAGTAACCTGAAAACAACAGGTGTTTATGTGTACGCCAAAGATTTCGATATAAAAGGGCATAAAGCAACCATTCATGCCGAATCAGAAGTCAGAAACGACAGTAAATTTCCCCGCCAGTTCAGTTATCAAGTGACTGTACTTGATGCCGATGGCAAACGATTGAAGACTTTCCAAGGTGATAAAGTGACTTTAAAAGCAGGAGAGACTAAAACGGTAAAGGCATCCGCCATTATCAATAATCTTCATTTCTGGAGTTGGGGATATGGTTACCTGTATACGGTAAAAACTGCCTTGAAAGATGACAACAATCAGATATTCGATGAAGTCAGCACCCGCACCGGATTCCGTAAAACACGCTTTGTTGAAGGAAAAATAGAATTGAACGACCGTGTTATCCAAATGAAGGGATATGCACAACGTACCAGCAATGAATGGCCTGCAGTGGGTCTGTCCGTACCAGCCTGGTTGAGCGACTTCTCTAATGGTCTGATGGTAAAAGGAAATGCAAACCTGGTTCGTTGGATGCACGTCACTCCATGGAAACAAGATGTAGAATCTTGCGACCGTGTAGGTCTGATACAGGCAATGCCTGCCGGAGATGCAGAAAAAGACCGTGAGGGACGCCAATGGGAGCAACGGGTGGAACTGATGCGCGATGCAATCATTTATAACCGCAACAACCCGAGTATCTTGTTCTACGAATGTGGCAACAAAGCTATCAGCCATGAACATATGATAGAGATGAAAGCTGTTCGTGACAAATATGATCCGTTTGGCGGACGTGCTATCGGTTCACGTGAAATGTTGGATATTCGTGAAGCGGAATACGGTGGCGAAATGCTATATATCAACCGAAGTGAGCATCATCCGATGTGGGCTACCGAATATTGCCGCGACGAAGGTTTAAGAAAATACTGGGACGAATACAGCTATCCTTTCCATAAAGAAGGTGACGGTCCGCTCTATAAAGGTAAACCGGCTACTGATTATAACCGTAACCAAGATGAACTTGCCATTAGCATGATAGCCCGCTGGTATGATTATTGGCGTGAGCGTCCCGGAACAGGTAACAGAGTCAGCTCCGGCGGCACTAAAATTATCTTCTCTGACACCAATACCCATTACCGGGGAGCGGAAAACTATCGCAGAAGTGGAGTGACAGATGCTATGCGTATTGAGAAAGACGCCTTCTATGCACATCAGGTGATGTGGAACGGATGGGTAGATACGGAAGAAGACCAGACCTACATTATCGGACACTGGAATTATCCTGAAAATACAGTAAAACCCATACATGTGGTATCTACCGGGGAAGAGGTGGAGCTTTTCCTGAATGGTAAATCTCTGGGTAAAGGCAAACGCCAATACAATTTCCTCTTTACTTTTGACAATGTAACATTCAAACCGGGTAAACTGGAAGCAGTCAGCTATAATCAAACAGGAAAAGAAATCAGTCGCTACGTTATACATACAGCCGGTGAACCAGCTAAACTGAAACTTACCGCTATTCAAAATCCCGAAGGATTCCATGGAGATGGTGCAGACATGGCTTTAATACAGGTGGAAGTTGTAGATAAAGACGGAAAACGTTGCCCGTTGGATAATCGTACGGTTCAATTCACACTCAACGGTCAAGCAGAATGGCGTGGAGGGATTGCTCAAGGTGAAAACAATCATATCCTTGATACAAAACTTCCGGTAGAATGTGGCATCAACCGTGCACTGATCCGTAGCACAACCACTGCCGGAAAAGTAACTCTGACAGCACAGGCTAAAGGATTACTTGCCGCCACACTCACATTGGAAACAGTGCCTGTAAAAGTTACTGAAGGTTTAAGCACTTATCTCCCGCAGGAGACTTTAAAAGGACAACTGGACAGGGGTGAGACTCCTTCTACCCCTTCTTACCAAGATAGCAAAAAAGGTGTACGCATCGTTTCAGCAAAAGCCGGTTCCAATAACAGCGATGCTGAAAAGAGCTATGATGATATCGAACTGACGGAATGGAAAAATGACGGTAAGTTGAGCACTGCCTGGATTACTTATACACTGGAGAGAGAAGCCGAAATAGACGATATATGTATCAAATTGCAAGGGTGGCGTTCACGCAGTTATCCATTGGAAGTATATGCCGGAAACATCCTGATTTGGAACGGAAATACAGATAAGAGTCTGGGGTATATTCATCTCAATGTAGAAAAGCCGGTACGTGCCAACACTATAACCATTCGCCTGAAAGGAAATACCAGTGACAAGGATGCTTTCGGACAGATCATTGAAGTAGAAGCCAAAGCTGCCAATAAAATGGAACTGGAAAAGAGCAGTAGCAAAAACCTGTTAAGAATCATTGAAGTAGAATTTCTCGAAACAATCAAATAAATTAGTTCTCAACAGGTATTAGCACTGCTTTAATAGCCTCCCCTAAAAAGTCATTAGCCAAGCTTTCAGCTCCATCAACATTTCATTGCGGAATTTAAAACTATCTTTCATTCCCCATCCATGCCCACCACTGGGATAAATATACATGGCAGCCGGTATCTCCTTTTCTTTCAAAGCAGAATAGTAACGAATAGAATTCATAGGTACCACGCCCCTGTCGTCATCGGATAAAGCTATAAACGCTCTCGGTGTAAGAGAATCCACCTGATACTCATTACTAAATTCCTTTTTCAATTCCTCCGTTGCTTTTTCACCTAGAAACTGTCTGCACGATCCACCATGCCCGTATTTAGATTCCATCGAAATTACCGGATAAAAAAGAATCTGAAAAGCAGGACGAAGTTCTTCGGAAGCATGCGTAGCCACTGTAGAGGCCAAATGCCCACCTGCCGAAAATCCCATGATGCCAATACAATCAGGATTAATATTCCATTCAGAAGCATGTTCTTTCGCATAACGAATAGCTTCGTATGCATCCGACATGGGAACCTCCCGATTACCATTAGGCATACGGTACTTCAAGACAATAGCAGCTATTCCCTGTTCATTGAAAAACGGTGCCCAGTCATACCCCTCGTGAGCCATTGCCAAATGCCCGTATCCACCTCCCGGACATATAATAACAGCTCTCGCCGGCTGTTGAGAAGCTTTCGGCAAATATACCCGGATACTAGGTTTGAAATTATTCTTTTTATCATCATATCCCTGGGCTTCCATCCCATTCGTATTGGGTAAGCCGTTTTGCCACAAATCTATATCAATAGGCGAATCCTGTTTTTTCATCACTTTGTCTTGTGCATTCATAGAAGTACAAACAGTTGTAAAGCAACCGCTTAAAAGTAATATTTTACAAAAAGAAATTAGTCTCATACTATGCTGTTTTAGTTAATCTTATTCTTATGAATCCTGCGGAGAATCATTATCATTACTCACACCACGTTGATAAACGGACGGTGCTACTCCGAATTGAGCTTTGAAGCATTTACTGAAATAGAAAGGATCGCTGATACCCACCTTATAGGAGACTTCTGCAACCGTCAGATTATCTTCCGACAGTAACAACTCGGCTGCTTTCTTCATGCGCACAACACGTAAATATTCATTAGGCGAATATCCCGTTACTCCACGTAGTTTCCGATAAAATACCGTTCGTCCCAACTTCATCATCTGTGCAAACTCATCAATAGAGAATTCAGGCCGGGCGAGGTTCTGTTCAAGGATGGCAGCCAACCGATCTGCAAATTCTTTATCCCGGTCAGTGGTACACATGGCCGGACGCACAATACCCGGTTCACTGGAGAACTTCTCACGCAATTTATCGCGCTGCTCGATCAGGCGGAATACACGTGCCAACAACAATTTTACACTAAACGGTTTGGCTATGTAAGCATCCGCTCCGGCTTCTATACCTTCCAGATGTTTCTCCGGCGAACTCAAAGCAGTCAGCAGAATGATAGGAATATGGCTCGTATCAAAATCCGATTTCAGCTTCTTAGTTACCTCAAATCCCGTCATTCCCGGCATCAGAACATCACAGATAATCAAATCGGCATCATACGTACGTGCCTTCTCAAATCCGGATGTACCGTCAGCAGCAACTTCCACTTCGAAATAGGCTCCGATTTCCTCTTTCAAGAATTCACGAATATCATTGTCATCTTCAATAATCAAGACTTTCCGTTTATTCAGAGGAACAGCCAGTTTTTCCGAGTCAGGAAGTTCTTCAGAGAGCTGCAACAAATGATGCGCATGTCCGTCTGCCTCTTTCAGCAGTACATTGCCCGGGACAAGGAAGTCTTTCTCCGAATACACCGTCTTATCCGTCGGAATGCATACGGTAAATACTGAACCACCGCCTTCATTATCCTTATACTCAATCGTTCCTTTATGTACCTGAACTAGTTCATGGCTCAAATGCAACCCTACACCGATACTGTCACCGGAGAAGTTACTCTGCATAAATCGCTTGAACAATTCGTTCTGCTTCTCTTTAGGAATGCCGACTCCCGTATCGGAAACCTGAATCTGCAAGGTTTGCTTCCCTTCGTCCACATTCACCGAGAGCATAATTGTTCCGTTCGAAGGAGTATATTTAAAGGCATTTGAAAGCAGGTTATAAGTCACCTTATCCAAATTTCCTTTATCAATAAACATTTTATAGGACGGCACCGAAGGCAGGAAACGGAAATTCATATTCTTTTGTTCCGCTACATCTCCGAAACTCAAAAATATTTCATAAAGGAAAGAGATGACATCCGTTTCCTCTAAAGAGAGTGCCAGCTTATTATTCTGCATCTTTCTGAATTCCAGCAACTGATTGATAAGCCTCAACATACGCTGCGTGCTCTTATCCATTGTTTTCAGCGGATATATCAATTCACGCGGGATATCAGTCACCCGTTGAATCTTCTCCAATGCTCCCTGAATCAAGGTAAGCGGAGTACGGAATTCATGAGAGATATTGGTAAAAAACACCAGTTTATATTCTGTCAACTGCTTTTCTACATTGATGCGGTTACGCAAGCCATTAAAGTTACGAACGATACGGAAAGCAAAGTACAAGGCTATGATTAATAACAGCACATAACCCAGCATTGCCCAAGTCGTTTTCCAGAATGGAGGGACAATTACAATTTTCAGTGTAGTCTCGCTATCATTCCAAACACCCGTTCCATTGCTCGACTTGACGTGAAGTATATAAGTTCCCGGATTAAGATACTTAAACGAAGCAAAATTCAGAGGAGAAGGAGCACTCCATCCCTGATCGTAATTTTCCAGCCAATACATATATTTGGTATGACCGCTATCCGAATAATCAAAAGTAGAGAAATCTATCAGGAATGAGTTCTGAAAAAACTTCAGGGTTATTTCGTCCGAATAAGCCAACGATTGCTTTAACGGAGAGTCCTCCATCTGCGGATTCATCTGCGTTCCATTGACATATAAATCCGTGAAAACAACCGGGGAGAAAGTTTCGTTATCCTGTATCTTTTCAGGATCGATCACTATTAATCCGTAGTTTGTGCCAAAAAGCAGTTTTCCATCTTCGCGCATACAGGCGCTATTCTCACTATACACATTTCCCAGTGTATAGGAAGAAAAGAAATAGTTTTCAAAAGAATGGGTAGCCGGATTAAATTTGGAAATACCATATTCGGTGGCAACCCAGAGATTCCCCTTTTTATCTCCCAGAATGGACTGGATTACATCGTTAACCAATCCTTCGGAAGTTCCGTAATGTTCATATTTCAAAGAACAATAGTTATCCTGCGGCTCACAAAGATTCAGTCCCGAACCGGACGTACCAATCCACATCCGCCCTTCCGTATCCCGGTAGATACACTTGATTTCATTACTGCAAAACTTTCCGTTTGTATAACTGAAAAGATGATAATTATCGGCATCTGCAATCAATGAATCCGGATGAAAAACACAAATACCCTCACTGGTTCCTACCCACACCATCCCATTTGCATCTTCTTCTATCACACGCACCATCCTCATCCCGAATGTTTGCTGGAAGAAATGACGGAATTTATATTTACCGTCGGGAGTAGGTTCAGCCAATTCCAGCCCACCGCCAAATGTTCCTATCCACATGCGGTCTTTACGGTCGCGATAAATGGCAAAAACGTTATTATCGGATAAGGCTGTCAGATCAGAAGGATTATTATAATACCAGGTATCACCCACTTTGAGACCATTTCCACGAGTTCCCATCCACATTCGTCCCTGCTTGTCTTCGGTGAGAGCATAGATATTAGAATGGAAATATTGATTGGTCATTTTCGAACGAAGGCTTGAATCAAAGGTGTATAATCCCCCCTTACGCGTACCTACACAGATATCTCCATTAGACATTCTGGTAAGCATACGGATGGTGTTCGACCGGTCGAACAAATCACGGGATTCGGGATAGATGCGGGAGGTTCCTTCATTCAATACGGAAATACGGGACAAGCCTGAATATTCCGAAGCTACCCAGATGCCACCAGCACGATCTTCCATCACATATTGCAGGAAATCCGAACTGATATGACTCTGGTCATTAATGTTCGCCACAAAATGCTCCAGTTTATCTTCGGCAGTATTATAAGCGAAAAGCCCATTTCCATAGGTCGAAATCCAAATAATTCCCCGCGAATCATGGACGATATGATAACGTTCAAAGTCGATATAACTTATCTTATCCTGGGGAATCAACTGGAAGTCCTTACTCTCTCCGGTTTCGGCAAGCACATATGTAAGTCGTCCCGTATGATTGTATATCCAATAATCTCCACGATTATCACGTATCAATTCTCCCTTTTTAATATTCAAGCGAGGATCTGCGGCCATCTCTCCGGTAGCAAATTGATAAGTATATACTCCGGTAGTAGTCAGGATCACCCACTTATCTTTCAACAGGAAATTTCCGGTTGGCGATGTCGCCCCTGCCACAGTGGCAAGAGAAGCCAACTTTTGCATTTTTTGAGTAGCCTCCTGATAATAATAGATATCTCCATCTGCTGTAAGGAAATACATATCGTCCTTATAGGACAGCGAAGAAGTGAAGTGGATTAATCGGTCTTCTATCCGATATTGCCCGTTGGAGACAGAAACCAGACCGCATTGAGTGCCGATCCAAATACGCCCACTGGTGTCCTCATTCACGAATTTCACCCGGTTATCCGGCAGGTTTCCACGTTCGGTCCTGAATACGGTAGATGTCATCTCACCATTTTTCTGATGTACCATCTTCCGGCAGCCGTTTCCCGAATGGGAAAGCCAGACATCTCCGTTAGCAGCTACAAATACCCCTGAATAATTCTGTCTTAGTTCGCCACAACCGGTATAGTCAACAAAACGGGCACGTTGCAAATCATAGCAACTATATAGTTCAGGTGTAGTGGAAATCCACAAAAAGCCATCTTTATCTTCTGTCAGATCGTAGATACGGTTGTCTGCCAAAGACACCTTGTCACCGATTTCCGGACGGAAAGTAAGAAAAGAGTTGCCGTCATAACGACTTAATCCGTTCAAAGTAGCCAGCCACAAAAAACCTTTGCTATCCTGATAAATGTATCGAATAGAGTTATTGGGAAGACCGTCACTCGTTCTCATTTGTGTAGAACGAAGCTCTATCGCACCATAGGCATTCAACACAAAACTAACAAGAAAGGTAAAGATTAAAAGGTGTCTTTGCATCATATAGATTCCAAGATTAATAATTAATGTTGGACAAAAATAATCAAGATAGTTGAGATAATAAAAGAAACAACGAACCTAATTACTAAAAAATCAATCCATGTGAAATACTTCCGGCAAAGGAATGGACACCGGCGAGTTGTCCGGATTCACTTCCATGATATCCGCCATATAGTCCCACCATTTCTGCACAATCTCCGTATTACCCAAGTCCTGCGAACCAGCCTCACCTTCCGTTTTCTGGAAAGCAAACAGGATATTGGTCTCCTTATCCCAATAAATCGAATAGTCCGACACTCCGTTCTTGGAAAGCAATGCTTTCAATTCGGGCCAGATGGCAGCGTGTCTTTTCTCATATTCAGCTTCACATCCGGGTTTTAAATACATTTTAAAAGCTTCTCGTTTCATGGTTCTATCTATTTAAAGTTAATCTTTCTTTTCTTCTGTATCGATGGCAAAAATAGGTGCAGTCGTCTTCTGTTTCACCTGATAATACTGAACGGCGCTGTCATTCATCTGCGGGTACTGATTCTTCAATAGAGAAATCATTTCCGCACCTGCCCAAAGCACCGGTCCGTATCCATGTGCCGCATATACATTGACCGGACGATAGTAATAAAAAGCAGGATCGAAAGCCATCCCCGTACCCACACAAGTGCCTTCCACCTGACCTTCCGCATTGATCTTACCGGCCACGGCATGCCATCCCAAATGAGCGACAGGTCCATAAGCAATGGCATCAATCCAGCCTTTATTGATAGCATGCGCCAAACAGTATACGTAAATAGCCGTAGCAGACGTCTCCAGATAAGAATCATTCCGGTCGAGCAATTGATGCCAAAGCCCTTCTCCACTTTGCAAGGCAGTCACTCCGCGTACATGAGCCCGGAAATAATCCATCACTTTCGCGCGTTGGGGGTAATCTTCCGGTAATACATCGAGCAATTCACATGCTGTCAGCATAGCCCATCCATTGGCACGCGCCCAACAAAAGGCAGGATGATCGGTACTGCTTTCCACCCATCCATGACGATACAAACCTTTTTCAGGGATAAACATACGGTCGGCAAATTGCAGGAATTGTCTGACAGCCTCCACCAGATATATCTCTTTTTGAGCCTTGTCATAACGGCTCATCTGGGCTACTGCCGGAATCCCCATAAACATGTCGTCCAACCAAAGTGTATTATGTTGCGGACGATTGCGGGCAAAAGTACCATCTGCCAACCGATATTCTTTATTCTGAATAAAATCAAAATAGTTCTCAATTAATCCGCCTACAGGAAGCGAGCGGTCTTTCACACGGACTTTCACCATCGCTGCACACACAGCCCCGGCATCATCCAGGGCATGAGGGGTGAGGATTTGCAGCAGTTGAGGGTCTGTCGTGCCTTTCTCTTCGTACACACGCCTAAAATGAGGCGCCACTTCTGCCAGAAAGCGGAAACGGTTCTGCACATAGTCCATGTAACGTTGATCGCCCGTAGCTTCGGCAGCTGCTATCAAGGCTGAATAGGTTACTCCCCATTCGTAACTTGCCAGACGGAAAGCACCACGTTCCAGTTGCGCTTCCTCTCCCATCGTGGTGTAGTCGGTTATCAGTTTACCAGTGTTCTTATCTACCACACGTGCCGGAGTCTCCTTATCAATATAAGCAAATACACGGTCTATATCTTTCTTGACCTGCCTGGGTGTCAGGTCACCATAAGTACCCTGATAGGCAGGTTGCAGCAAATGTAAAGGAGTATTTGAATCATTCACTACCGTTTTCTTTTTCTGTGCACTAACCGGCAAGGTTGCCAGCAATAAAGCAATGGTTATGATACGAATATTCATAATCTATTTTTTAGGTATTTTACATCCTCTGAATACAGTGCCCTGAAGCTCCGGTCCGAAATAGAATCCGGGCTGTGTAGGCTGATTATAAGCAACATTCTGGGTAGCGATACTTATACGATAAATCGGATCTTCGAGGAAAGTATGAAAACGATAGTCGGTAGGAATAGTGGAGACGTAAAGCCGCAAAGCTGTATTATCAGCTGTACGCATCAGTACTTCTTCGCGCCAGTCACCCACGATATCTCCCTGAAGGCAAGGATTCGCTTTGGTTCCATTATTAGAAAGAGTCCCCTCAAAAATAGCTATGCGCTCACAGATTCCTTTTTCCCAATTGTATTTGCTGATCCTATTTCGATCTAGCAATTCACGCAACAAATCTCCATCCCACCAGACAGCCATATTACAGGATAAACCTCTCACCCGGTCTTTTACTACTTCTCCTTTCACATTCCTTATTCCTCCGGAAGCAACAGACCACATTTCAACGCCCGGTTGAGTCGGGTCAATATCGGCTGCCATACAACGCCCCACATCCGTACTGTCTTTAATCTGAAATAAAATTTCTCCGGTAGCTGCATCCCGATAGGTAGAACCGTCACGTTTATTTTCATGGCAATCCCATACTTGCAGCCCTTTACGAGAAGGGTCGAAATGAGTCAGGTGAATGGCATCGCCGTGTCCCATTTTCGTGGTGTAGAGTCCTTTGCCATTATGGTCTATGGCGCATGAACCGTAGATGATCTCATCGCATCCGTCACCGTCCACATCACCTACCCGCAGGTTATGGTTTCCCTGTCCGGCATAATCTTCACAACCGGGATTATTACTGTCGAATACCCAACGTTGTTTCAGTTCCTTTCCATCCCAGTCAAAAGCAGCCAAAACAGTACGTGTATAATATCCGCGACACATCACTACGCTCGGGTGTATGCCGTCGAGATAGGCAACGCAAGCCAGAAAACGGTCGCTGCGATTACCACGACTGTCTCCCCAATCCATCAGGTTTCCTCTTTCGGGCACATAATCAATTGTTTGCATCGCTTCTCCTGTCAATCCGTTGAATACTGTCAGATATTCCGGTCCGGTCAGAATACGCCCCTGCTCACTTCGATAGTCAGCCTGCGCATCCCCAATCACTTTTCCTGTTCCATCCACCGTTCCGTCCGCGGTCTTCATCACTACTTCCGCTTTGCCGTCACCATCGAAATCGAACACCATAAACTGGGTGTAGTGTGCACCGGCACGTATGTTACGTCCCAGATTAATACGCCATAATAGTTTTCCGCTCAACTTATAGCAATCAACATATACTTCTCCCGTATAGCCGTCATGTGAATTATCATGTGCATTACTCGGGTCCCATTTCAGAATAATCTCATATTCGCCATCACCGTCCACGTCACCGATACTGGCATCATTCGGAGTATAAAAATAGTTTTGTCCTAACGGAGTCGTACCATCCTCGGGGCGGTTCAACGGAATATTCAGATAACCCGACGGGGCATTTGCCGGTAATTGATAGCTGCTTTCCGTTTTCCCTTCCCTTGCTTTCACGGTATAAAGTACAGATTCTGTTCCTGTATAAGCATCCTGAAAGAAAGTGGCATCCTTCAACGGATGGTTGTTTATCTTTTCACCGTTCCTATAAATATCAAAAGATTCATTCATCGGGTCGGAAGACAAATAACGCCAGGAAACAGCTACAGTAGACGGATTCTCCCGGATAGCAATTACACCACGTCCCAGACGTTCGCGTTTCAACTTCGAAAAGTCATAGTTTGGCTGGGCTATCGAGGAGATAGCTATCAGGCAGAAACTAAAATAAAGAGTTATGCACTTCATAGTTTTATTGATTATCAAATTACAACACAAAAGTAAAGGACGCAGTCCATTCATGAAATAGAATATTGTACAGATATATGTAGAAATCATCATTAGGTATGCATTTTACGCTATTTCCTGCTGCCTTGTGAACGAATTTAAAGACATTTGCACGAAAATCCATTGAAAAAGAAAGGAACGTCTCTTACCTTTGCAATAGAAATTATTGTAAACAGCAAATTAATAAAACAGAACTATTGTACCATGAAGAAACCACTATTCTTACTCTTTACAGGATTGCTTCTTTCTTGTCTGATACCAGTCCATACGGTCACAGCACAAGAGCTCCCGGCACAAAAAGAGACTTTAGAGAATATCATAAAGGTGAATGACTACTTTATGAAGAAGTATGCCGATTACACTACTCCCAGTTTTTATGGTCGTGTACGTCCCAGTAATATCTGGACGCGTGGTGTATATTATGAAGGATTGATGGCTCTCTATTCTATTTATCCGCGCGAGGATTATTATAAGTATACTTACGACTGGGCCGATTTCCACAAATGGGGAATGCGCAACGGCAATACTACTCGTAATGCGGACGATCATTGTTGCGGACAGGCATACATTGATATCTATAAAATCTGTCCGTCAGACCCGAATATGATCCGGAATATCAAAGCGAGCATCGATATGGTGGTGAATACGCCGCAGGTAAACGACTGGTGGTGGATTGATGCCGTACAGATGGCAATGCCTATCTTCGCTAAATTCGGAAAGATGACCGGAGAACAGAAATACTACGATAAGATGTGGAATATGTACTACTACACACGCAGCCAACACGACGAAACGGGTATGTTCAACCCTAAAGACGGTCTGTGGTGGCGTGATCAGGATTTTAATCCTCCATATAAAGAGCCGAATGGCGAAGATTGCTATTGGAGTCGTGGAAACGGATGGGTATATGCTGCTTTGGTACGTGTGTTGGATGAAATTCCTTCTGACGAGAAACATCGTCAGGACTATATCAATGATTTCCTGACCATGAGTAAGGCTTTGAAGAAATGTCAGCGTGAAGATGGTTTCTGGAATGTCAGTCTTCACGACCCGACGAACTTCGGAGGAAAAGAGACTTCCGGTACGGCCTTATTTGTTTATGGTATGGCTTGGGGAGTCCGCAACGGATTGCTCGACCGCAAAGAGTATCTCCCCGTCCTGTTAAAAGCATGGAACGCTATGGTGAAAGATGCCGTACACCCGAACGGATTTCTGGGATATGTGCAGGGAACAGGCAAGGAGCCTAAAGACGGACAGCCGGTTACTTACAAGAGTGTACCCGATTTTGAAGACTACGGAGTCGGTTGTTTCCTGCTTGCCGGAACAGAAGTTTATAAATTAAAATAACATACAGTTTTCGATAAGGTATAAGAGAATAATAAGGCACGGATTACACGGATTAACACGGTTGTTTTACGTAATCATAGCACTAAAACCGTGAAATCCGTGTAATCCGTGCCTAAAAAAGAAAACGAACATGAAAAATAAATTGTTTCAGTATACGTGCGGACTGATAATCATTGTATGCAGTTTACAACTGCAAGCGCAAAATAAAGTTTCCGCTCCCATGGCAGACGTCAATCAGGTGGTTGACAACACGCTGGACAGCTTGAATAAGGCACGCACCTCGCGGCCGGAAGCCGGTTCCAGCCGGAAAGGTAACAACCCGGTTCTGTTTCTGGTAGGTAATTCAACCATGCGTACCGGAACTTTAGGAAATGGCAACAACGGACAATGGGGATGGGGCTATTTTGCCGGCGACTATTTCGATTCCAACCGGATTACTGTTGAGAATCATGCGTTGGGAGGTACCAGCAGCCGTACTTTCTACAACCGTCTTTGGCCGGATGTAATCAAAGGGGTACGCCCCGGAGACTGGGTTATCATCGAATTGGGACACAATGACAATGGTCCTTATGACAGCGGACGTGCCCGCGCCTCTATTCCGGGAATCGGCAAAGATACGCTGAACGTAACCATCAAAGAGACCGGAGTGAAAGAAACCGTATATACATACGGGGAATATATGCGCCGTTTTATTCAGGATGTAAAAGCAAAAGGTGCTCATCCTATCCTATTCTCGCTTACTCCCCGCAATGCTTGGGAAGATAAAGACAGCACCATCATCACACGCGTCAACAAGACTTTCGGATTGTGGGCAAAGCAAGTAGCCGAAGAACAGGGGGTTCCTTTTATTGATTTGAATGATATCAGTGCCCGCAAATTCGAGAAGTTCGGCAAGAACAAGGTGAAATATATGTTCTACATCGACCGTATACACACAAGTGCTTTCGGTGCTAAAGTCAATGCGGAATCTGCTGCGGATGGAATACGTGCTTATGAGGGATTGGAATTGGCCAATTATCTGAAGCCCGTTGAGAAAGATACTGTGACAGGTTCCAGTCGTAAAGATGGACGTCCGGTATTGTTTACTATCGGAGACAGTACAGTCCGAAATGAAGATAAAGACAAAAACGGTATGTGGGGTTGGGGAAGCGTAATTGCCGATGAGTTCAATCTGGATAAAATTTCTGTAGAAAACCGTGCCATGGCAGGACGCAGTGCCCGCACTTTCTTGGACGAAGGTCGTTGGGATAAGGTTTATAATGCCTTGCAGCCGGGAGATTTTGTGCTGATTCAGTTCGGACATAATGATGCGGGAGACATTAATGTAGGCAAAGCCCGTGCCGAATTACGTGGTTCCAGTGACGAGAGCAAAGTCTTTTTGATGGAGAAAACAGGGAAATATCAGGTGATTTATACATTCGGCTGGTATCTTCGGAAATTCATTATGGACGTTCAGGAGAAAGGAGCTGTTCCCATCGTTCTAAGCCATACTCCGCGTAACAAATGGAAAGATGGAAAAATAGAACGCAACACAGAGTCTTTTGGTAAATGGACACGTGAAGCAGCCGAAGCTACCGGAGCTTACTTCATTGATCTAAATAAGATTAGTGCCGATAAACTGGAAAAGGTGGGTATCAAGAAAGCAGCTACTTACTATAACCACGACCATACGCACACTTCCCTGAAGGGAGCACACATGAATGCGAAAAGCATTGCCGAAGGACTGAAAAAGACCGATTGCCCGTTGAAAGAGTATCTGAAATAATAATGCAATAAAGACAAAGAAGAAATATCGACCATATCGAATGCTTACATATTCAATATTAAAAAAGGAATATTTAAGCATTGCAGAAAAGGAAGAATGACATAAATGAATAAGGGAGGATGAAATAATTCCGGCATTTGCCAACATCTTATTTCTTCATTTCACTTTTCACTGCCGTTAGCTGTCAAATAGGAAATTATTATATATCCATCCCTTGCAGATAGATATCATTTTAGTAAAACACTATTCATAATAGCATTTAGGTTCTTTCTTTATTTTCGATCCAATTAGAGAAATACCACCCCCAAAAGAGCACACTTGCAGCTTCCTCACCGATAAAGGATAGGTTCCTCGGTGGGGAAGACAGCGTTCCTCACCGAGGAACACCTCGTTGGTTTAAACCCAATGAACCATTTATCTATTAGAGAAACAGTATATTCTATCGGTTATCATTCACTTTTCGTCTATATTCCCGTATATTATTGCACCTATTTATACAGTTTTTCTTCCAGTTTACCAATCCTAAAACGATCATTCTCCGGTTTAATCTTAAAAACAGAACATCGAGATAGGATAGAATCGTCTTCTTTTCAAAAAGAGGCAAACAGCTATCCTCTGCAAATACGGCCACAAATCATTGATTTATTCCACAGAATAGATTAACTTTGCCTATACTAATTAAAAGTCTGCCAATATGAGCCAAGTGAAAGGAATACCATACGGAATATCCGATTTCAACCAAATGAGAAATGGAAACTTCTATTTCGTCGATAAAACCATGTATCTCCCCCTTATTGAGGAAATGCCCAGCTACCTTTTCCTGATTCGTCCGAGACGTTTTGGAAAAAGCTTGTTTCTAAGTATGATGCATACCTATTACGACATATTACAGAAAGATAATTTCGACAAATATTTCGGCGACTTATGGATAGGAAGTCACCCGACTGAACAACGCAACAGTTTCCAGGTCCTTTTCTTTGACTTCTCAAAAGCCGGTTGTTCGCTGCCGGGAGCAGACTTGATGAGTAGCTTCAATGAATATTGCAGCATCATCATCAATCAATTTGCACATCAATATGCACCTTTCTATGATGCAGATTTTAAGGAAACGGTTGAAAACATCGAAAGTGCCAAAGCAAAACTCGCTTATATTGAGATAAAAGCAAAAGAAAAAGGATATCCTCTCTATCTGATAATCGACGAATATGACAACTTTACCAACGTCATATTGAGCGAACACGGACAGAAAATGTTCCATGATCTGACTCATGCCAGCGGTTTTTACCGTGAATACTTCAAGCAATTCAAAGGTATGTTCAACCGGATTTTCCTAATGGGAGTCAGTCCTATCACTTTGGATGACTTATCCAGTGGATATAATATCGATTGGAATATATCGACCGATTCCCGTTTCAATGCTATGATGGGATTTGATGAGACAGAAGTACGTGAAATGCTGTGTTATTATCAGCAAAACGGTTTGCTGGTCGGTAATATAGAAGCAATGATTACGGAAATGAAGCCATGGTACAACAATTATTGCTTTGCCAGAATGTCTTTAGACAACGACCGTGTATTCAATTGCGATATGACTTTATATTATCTGCGTAACCAAATTGACTTCCACCGCCCGCCCGAAAACATGGTAGACAAAAATATCCGTACGGATTACAGCAAATTGAAAATGTTGGCACGCATTGACCACGACACCACCCATGAAGGAAGCCGTATGAGCACTATCGAGGAAATTGCGGCAAAAGGCGAAATATTGGTAGACTTGCATACTTCGTTCCCGTCAGAGAAAATAGCGGATATTGAAAACTTCCGAAGCCTGCTCTATTATTATGGCTTGCTCACCATGTGCGGCACCCGTGGCGACCGTTTGAAAATGTGTATACCTAACAACTGCGTACGCGAGCAATATTTAGGATTCTTACGCGACTACTATCAACAAGCCCATAGCCTGAATCTTTCACACCTGAAAGACTTGATAGATGATTTCGCCTTCGATGGTCACTGGCAACCATTCTTTGAAACCATTGCCCGCGCTTATCGGGAAAATTCTTCCATTCGCGATGCCATAGAGGGAGAAAGAAATTTACAAGGCTTCCTGAAAGCTTATCTGGCAATCGCTTCCTACTATCTCGTACAACCGGAACTGGAAATGAATTATGGTTATTGTGACTTCTTCCTATTGCCGGACAAAGCACGTTATTCCGATATAGAACACAGCTATATCCTGAAACTGAAATATGCTCCACGTACAGCTACCGCTGAAGAACTTGAAACTCAAGCAGAAGAAGGAAGAAAGCAATTACTGCAGTACAGTAAAGATAAAATCGTACAGAAACTGGCTACCGGTACGACACTCCACCTGCTGTTACTCCAGTTCCAAGGCTGGGACATGGTGAAGTACGAGGAAATCAACGGTTCTGTTATTCATCCCTCGGAATAACTTCCTGCATATAAATAGCGTCGAGACTCCAAAGGGCAGCATCATTCGTGCTGATGCTTGCACATTCGTCTAATGGAGCCGGAACTTCCGGTGGAAGAATGGTCGTGATGCGGAAAGAGGGTGCAGGTGTATGTTCCAAACGGGTGAATAAGTCCGTCCAGGCTTCTTCTGCCATTTGTCTATCACGCAGATGATAAGCCGCATAAGCCATCAGGCGGGATATACGGAAACGGCTGTGACTAAGTTCCCATGCTTTCTTCTTATAACGTGCGGCATGGTCAAGCCAGGCGTCTTTCCATTCGGGTATATCAATCATACGCATCATTTCATTGGCAACCTCAAATCCGCCCATGATCGTCATTAAATGATTAGTCGATTCTAATTTCGGATCACATTCGGTTGTGATGATACCTGTTTCCGGATCAAATCCCAGAGCTTTTGGACCAGTAAAGAGGCGGTTGGGTAAGGCGGAAATACTCTTCATTCCTGCTATGATTTTGTCACGATAAGCCGTGTTACCCGTACGCTCCCACTCTGTCATCCAATTACCGGTATAGGCCAGCCAGTCGGGACCGATACGCAAACGGGCAGGTGCAGTGCAAGGATATTCACTGCGAGGTTGAGCCAGACGCATAGGGTCTAGTTCGTAGAGTTTATGGTCGGCATCTTTGACTTCGGTCATTAAGTCTCCAGAGCGTTCGTCAGTAGTGAGATAATAGTAGAAACGGTTCCAGGCGGCCTGACTGATTCGTGCTTCTTTTGCACCACACCCCCAATGACTCACATTATGACGGCTACCCAATCCGGCATTCGGACCAATGTGGTAAACGTCGACTTCACCCGTATGCCGGGTCATGGCTTCAGCCATACGCCAGATGTCGGCACGACCGGTACGGAGAAAATTATACCAAAGCCACATATTGGAAGCTAGTTCTGTATTGTCCCAGGCAAAGCCTCCGACGTCATAACGCCAGGTATGACGGACAGGATCATAAGCGTGCATCACATCACCATAATTCCAGAAGCCATACCATTTGTTCTGTTCAATAGCTTTCTGGTAGAAGTGGATGTAAGCATCCAGACGCTCTTCCACACGAATACGAAAGGAAGTACTGCGATCGGGTAGACTCCATATTCCGAAAGCTCGACGGTTATACAGGTATTCCGGAGTTGGCATTAATATGCTGGTGGCAGAGAGCTGTCGGGCGTCATCCGCAAAAGTTTTCTTTCCTGTGTAACCTCCTTGCGGAACGAGAGTGAGCGTGGTGGTGCGGGCAATACCATAGGGAGTACTCATTCCTTCCTGCACATCTTCATAGCTGGCATTCAGACCGTGAGCCACATTATCATAGTGGCGTAAGTCCATCGGTTCTGCATCCGGACTCCACAGCCAGGCAGTAAGCGTGGCAACCGGAGTTCTTGCATCTGAAATTTCGATAGAAGACGGATAAGATTGCCAGAAGTCATGCAGGCAAAGTCCCAGTCCACCTGTTATATCACCGGCAAAAGCATAACCGTCACTACGGGTACCGGAGAAAGTCCCTATCCAGGGAGCATCACCATTGGTACGTTTACGAATGGAGAATGCGTCAGCCGTGAGTTGAGACAGGCGGTAGTCATTCCATGAAGCCCAGTCATTAAGCAATTCCCGGTTTTTCTCGTCAAAAGCTTCATAAGGAGGAATACGTTTGCCCTCCATTTGTTGCTGTTGCAGAGATAGTTCATCTTGTACCTGTGGCATGGTAAGCATACGTCGTCCCACTAATGGTTGCACCGGTTCACTCCAGACTCCTCCATCCGCACACGAAAAAGCGACGTGACGGTTGTACAGGGCTTCACGCATCGGAACATCGAAACGAATGCCCAGACTACGGATGAAATCCATCTTCTGATCGCCGTCATAGATAAAGCTATGCACCATTTTTATCTGTTCACTACCAGCATAAAAATAGAGGCGGACAACAAAAGGAAGCCACTCACGATTATTCTGACTGTTCTCATCAGAGTCATTCGCGTAGTTCCCTTCAGAGTAGTTCGTATCAATCTCCTTATTTCTGTTCCGATGCACGCCTTCCAACTTTATAAGTGCCCGTACTGAACCCAGACGTTCTACGGTTACTGATTTTATTTCTCCTATGTAACGAGTAAAAGATATTTGAGATGTATTTTCTTGAATCGGTTTGCTTTGAGTGCTACAAATAAGATGTGCTTTCTCTCCTACTTTAGTTCCTTTATATAACAGACTATCAATCAGGAAATCTCCGTATCGAGGGATAAAAACAGAAAGTACCCCTGTTTCAATTTGAATATTTTCAGGTGTTTCAGTGATAGAGATAGAAGCCTTAGGCTGTTTATTGGTCGTTTTTGCTTTCTTGGAGGCTTTTTCTAATGTCAATCTTTCCGTTCCGGCAGGAATGACTCCGGCAACTCCGCTCCATTTCACTGAGCCATCCGGCCAATAGGCTAATGGCCAGGTATCCACTGGAATATCTTGATATTCATTCACTTTTAGCCGCAACGGAGTTGCAGGAAATACATCTCCTTCATCAAAAGGAACTCCGAAACTTACCGCTTTATCCTGTTCAGGGGTATCACCGATCCAATGCAAAGGGACGGCAGAAATCTGTTGAGGTGAACATTCATAGCGAAAATTAGTAATGCGGGTACGTGATAAGGTGGTACGAAAACCGAACCATCCTTCAGTCAGAGGTTCGGCATCGCGGAAGTCCACCAGTCGCTCGCCATCTATGTAATAACTAACCCTATTATCTTCATTGGTTATCTTGATGTGATACCAGTGATTTGCCTTTAGCAAATGGTCGGCATCCGTATATTCTTTCCATATAGCAGGACGTATTTTCGGATCTGCGATTCCTGCCTCATTACCGTCATAACGGCGGAAGCGCGTAGTGGAGTTATAATTTCCACCATATCCCATATAGTAGAGTTGCAGGGAATAACAATTCAGAAAGATTCCGTTGCGCCACTTTTCACGTTTCCAGATATTATCAGGATAGGTAGGATCCGAAGCCATCCAGAAACAATTCAAATCACTCAATCGGTCTCCTTCTTTTTCTACAACTACGCACGCGTCATATTCAATCGTCACCCGTCCATTCATCTTTTCTTTTCTCCAGAGAGTTAGCCCTTTGGGAGAAACGATTTCAGCTGTATCACCGATAAATGTCACTTTATAATCAGGAGACTCCGATTCGACCTTCCAATATTTATGAAACTGGCGGGCGTTGAGGCCGGAGACTTGATTGTCTTGTGCATTCATGTTCATTCCCAAAGTGATGAAAAGGAACAAAAGAGGAAATATGTTCTTCATACGTCAATAAGCTATGTCACACTGCAAAAATAAGGAGAGCCGATTAATAAAGAAATGGAATATCATCCATTTATATGGCGATTTGTGCAAATATGAAAAAAAAGAACAACCCGATACTATAACCAGATTGTTCTTTCCTTAATAAACTTATACTAAATAGAATAAGACTTTTCCTATTCTTTCGGTTCTTCCGTTTCGGATTTCTTCAAAGTTTCGGCGCCTACATAATAACCAAGGTTAGTTCCCTGATTATATCCCATGTTCTGCATAGCCTGAGACATATCATAGTTATGATCTGTCATCAAGTGCGGTAGACGGTGAGTGGTAGGATGATTCGTAGAGAATATATAGATTGACTTATAATCACTTGAACCTAAAATAACCTCTTCACGATAGTCACCCAAAAAATCTCCATAATAACAAGGATTGTATTTTGAGGCATGATTTCCCTGATTACTGCCATAAAGGTCAAAAGATATCAGACGATTCTTATTTGACTTGTTTACATCAGGATTAGCTTTATAGCTCACAATACAACCGCGGTCTAACATTTCCCTAGTAGACTGACCACTCCAATAAATAGCCACATTATACATAACTCCGCTACCAATTCCAGTAGGATATGTAGTAGAAACCAATCCGGTACCATTACAACTGAACATACCTTCTTGTGTAGAAGACCAATATTCAAAATCCGGACTATCCGGATCAACATCCGCTACTATACAACGCCCGACATCGCTTGCATCTACCGGTAAATTTCTTCCATGACCAGTAATCATACTACCATCTCTTGCATTAATTACCTGACAAGCATATCCATTTCCCTGCCCTTCATAATCTTTTGCTTCTTCAAAGGAAGCAACAATCTGTAATCCGGAACGGTCTTTAATGAATTTTCCGACATGCAATATATCTCCATGCCCATTTCCACTACACCATAACTCGCTTCCATTATCATCAATTGCTGCCGAACCATATAAAATCTCATCCTTTCCATCACCGTCCAAATCGGCAACACGGAAACAATGTGAGCACATTCCTAACCATTTAGACGAATGATCAGCTGTATCAAATTTCCAACGCGGAACCAATTCATTACCTTTCAAATCAAGTGCCCAAACCTGCCAATTCTTATAAATACCTCTACTGATTATCAAACTAGGATTAGTCACTCGCACTCCGGTTGTTTCATCAGGAATACCATCCAAATAAGCAACACCAATAAAGAAGCGATCCATACGATTACCAAAATCATCTCCCCAATATTCACTCCAATACTTGGCACGTGACACTTTCGATCCTTCTCCTCCACGTGGAATATTGTCTATACGAGTTATTTCACGTCCGTCATATCCCCTGCAAATAGAGATATATTCAGGACCTTCCATTATCAAGCCGCAAGTAGTAGCCGTAGACGGATCATTTTCATCTCGCGGGATAGCTGCCCCGGAATACCAACCTTTACCATCTGTTTGGCGATTACGATAATCATTCACTTTCCCATTTGCGTCAGTGATAATCTTGCCATCGGCAAACTTTGTACCTTCAGAAGAGCGGAAGGCTATTTCACATAAGCCATCACCGTCAAAATCATACAAGATATAAGAGGTATAATGTGACCCGGAACGAATGTTAATCCCCAAATCAATCCGCCACAAAAAGGTTCCATCCATTTTATATGCTTCCAACAGGGTAGTACCATTAAACCAAACTCCCATATTCGCTCCGTCGTATGGTTCTCTCTTCACCACAATCTCTAATTCACCGTCACCATCCAAATCACCTAGCTGAATATCATCAGGAGAATATGTAATCGATGCATCGGGTACGTTCATGTTTAATTTAATCTCATGATAAAACTTTTCTGCCATTTCAGAAGTAAATGTATAATCACAAAGCGTTTCAGCCTGATTAGCAAGAGTGACCCGATATACATTCGTTTTTGATATATCAATATCTGCATCCACCCAAGAAGTCGTATAAAAAATAGGTTCCTCATTCAATTTTATTTCCGTCTCACCGTCTACCGACTTATAAATATCAAAAGCAACATTAGACGGATCGGTCTTCAATAATCTCCAGCTAATCAATGCGGATGAAATCCCTGATGCATTATTGGGATCAGAAGCCGAAATAGGATCATAACTCACCCACATGGCGCGGCTACCCGTTATGACCTCTGTTGGCAGAGGAGGCAATTCTTCTGTTTGGCTGCCATTGTTCACTTCAACGACGGGGTCATTATCCGAGCAGGCAACTATGGCCAACAAACAAAACAGCCCCAATATTATATAATGTTTCTTCATTTCTTTCGTTTTTTTATTCTATAATTAGGTTACCACCCCGGATTCTGCTCCAAATTAGGATTCTTCGATTTTTCACTCTGCGGAATCGGGAAGAAATACATCTTATCATCCCAACCTCTTTCTTTTACCTTACGTTCATACGTATAAGTATCATCCCCATTCTTCGTAATCTTCATTTCAACAATGTTCTTGAAATGTTTGTCACCCTCCTTCCAACGGCGTACATCCCAAAAACGATGTCCTTCAAAAGCTAATTCTACCATACGTTCATTCTGATATTTCTTCCAGAAAGCATCATTGGCCATCCCTTGAGGGAATCCCGGCATTTCGGCACGCGTACGAACTACTTTGATAGCATCTACAGCCGAAGTCGTAAATTCACTATCCGTTGCATACGGACTCCCCAGATACTTATATACAGCCTCCGCATAATTCAAATAGAACTCCCCAAAACGGAACGTAATCCATGAATGGTAGGTCTTTGAAGCTGTACCGGCACGCAAGTCCACTGCCGTCTGACAATACTTCTTCAGGTAATAGCCTGTCGGAGTACCGCCACTCAAAGGTTCCGCATTTAGTCCGCCCTGATAAGTTTGCAGAGGAACAGTATTCCAGTTAGGCCACTTTTCGTCTCCATTCTTGGCAATAGTCAGATAGAAACGAGGGTCACGGTTGGTATAATAGGGATTAGTAGGATCGTAGTTATCCAACTCGTCCGGACGCATCCCTGTATCCTTCATCTCATACGCATCTACCAATGTCTGCGTGGGACAGTTTCCACCTTTACAATTTTCCAACCCGACCGGGAAGTTATATCCCTCAAAAGAATTAGTGGTAGTAGTGGCACGACGGAGAAAAATCAATTCACTAGTAGCGTCATTGTAACTGTCCTTACTCCAAAGTGACGAATAATCATCCACTAAGAGTTTTGCCTTTTCAGCAAACCCATTACTATCATCCAAGATTTCCTTATTGGCTTTAGCTGCACGATACCACAGCTCTTTATCATCAGTCGGGTTAAACAAAGGACTTGCCGCATACAATGCTGCACGAGCTTTCAAGGCCAATACCGTTTTACGGTTGGCACGTCCAGTTTCCGCCGGGCTACTAGGTAATGCCATATCCCCCAGTTTACTGTAATCGACAATAATCTTATCCTTTATATCATCACATTCGGCTATGATATAATCAAAAATCTCCTGTGCCGGTCTGCGCGATAATGTATTCGATTCTTCGGCCGTTAATATATGGTCACTAAACGGCACATCTCCATATTGCCGTACCAAGTTAAAGTAGAAATAGGCACGAAGGAAACGCACCTCATACTGGTAATTGGTATATCGGAACATCTGTTGTGCATAATCACTGTTCAAAGCCAACTCGGGAAATGTCAGTCCGGTAAACTTCTCCAGATATAAATTACAATTGGCTATCCCTTCATAACAGGACGTCCACATGCTACTTTTAGCATTCGACGGACTCCAAGAGCCATTGTAAAAGTCTTCAATCTGGTTTCCCGTATAAGCATATTCGGACTCATCTGTAGCAGAACCAAGAATTGCCCCGCTATAATTTCCAAAGTCCACATCCATGGACAAATAGATATTTGTTATCAGCCCTCCCACATTACCGAAGTTGAGCTTCACAAAATCCTCATCATAGTTATTGTACTCATGATATTCCATCTTATCTGAGCAGGAACCAAGTGTGGCTACACACATCATTCCGTAGATAATGTTTTTCAGTTTCATTCTTTCGCTTTGTTTTTATGATTAAAAACCAATCGTAACACCGACTACTACACTCTTATTCAGCGGAGTCGCTACACCATAACATTCCGGATCTGCCACATCAATATGATCTGAACAGAACAAGTCTGTTCCTCTGACATATAACTTGGCACTCCCTAATATCTTAGTCTTCTTCATCAATTCTTTCGGAAATCTGTAATACACCTCCGCATTACGTAACTTCAAAAATGACCGGTCTGCCAACCAAACCGTATTAGCCTGATAGTTATTGGCATTACTCTGTGAACTCAAACGAGGATATTTGGCATTTTGATTTTCCGGTGTCCAACGATTCTCATAATAATGAGTAGAAAGTGTCGTATTATTTATCAACGGCCAAAACATACTCTTCGTATTCAATATAGCAGAATAGTTACCTGTCCCCTGGAACATTACATCTACTCCAATCCCTTTCCATTCCGCTCCCAAATGGAAAGAATAATAAATTTCCGGGGCTGTCGTACTATAACCGATAGCCGTTTTATCATTGGCATCAATGATTCCGTCTCCATTCACATCTTTATATTTTATGTCTCCCGGCACTACCGTACTAAAGTTTTGCGTAAGACTGTTTGCTATATCCTCTTCATCTTTGAAGAAACCTTCAGCTATCATTCCATACACCTGTCCCAACCGATTTCCTGTTTGCACTAGATTATCATATAAACGCGGTTCTTCCAGTTGCTCCTTAATTTCATTCTTATTCCAAGCAAAATTACCGCCAAGGTTGAACACTACATCTCCTAACCGTTTCGTATAGTTAAGCCCTAGTTCCATGCCATAACTATCAACGATCCCGGCATTCTCGAACGGAGCATCCACTCCCAATACATTGGTATATTTACCTTCGGAAGATACCCAAATATCTTTTCTCCGTTGATAATAGCCTTCTGCCGTCACGTTCAGTCCATTGAACAACACAGCATCAATACCAACATTATATTTATACGCTTTCTCATGTGTCGAATTAGCAGTTGCCAAACGGCCGATAATAGTGCTCCCGAATTCGGAGTCATAACTACTGTTAAACTTATATTGTGTACCGGTAGTCGTATAAATCTGGTCCCAATAATCGTAAACGGTGTCGTCTCCGTCTTTAGGCAGATAATCAACATTGATCACGCCAAATGAAGCACGCAATTTCAAGAAATTCACCCAAGACACCTCTTTCAACCATTTTTCTTCCGAAAGCACCCAAGCAGCAGAAATGGTAGGAGAGAAAGACCATTTATGTCCCGGTGCCAATAAACTAGAGGCCGAACCTACCAATGCCAGATCCAAATAGTAGCGATTAGAGAAGCCTACATGATTATACCAAGAAACATTTTGCCGATAGATAGTAGTGTTCAGACCGTAAGAATCACGATATTCATACTCCCATTTCAATTGAGAATACACATCCCACTTTTGGAACGAACGATTGTAATCGACACTACCTGCAAAGTTAAATTGGCGTGCCCAATTGTCAATCCCCGCACCCGAACCCATTTCACTGGATTCGCCACCAGAAACAGCAGTATAAAACGGACCGTTAGTTGTCCAGCTTGTTGCATAACCGGCATACTTATAAGTCTTGCTATGGTCTTCCAGAATATTGGAATAGTTGTCATAAGCTAAACGAAAATTAGCTCCCAATCCTTTCAGCAAACCAGACAAATCTTGTGACAAGGTAAGGTCGGCAAACAAACTACGAGAATGTCCTTTAGAATAAGAAGCTCCCTGCGATTGTGCGACTGGATTCGACGTCCCCGCCCAAGTAGTGCTTCCTCCCCAACTGCCATCTTCCGTACGAACCGGAAAAGCTGCAGAAGGAACCGAATAAATCATATCCCATAAGTTAACCGAAGCTCCCGGAAGTCGGGATTCGGACAATGTACCGAGAAGGTTCAACTTTAATTTGGTAGTAGCTGTTAAATCAATATCCAGATTCGTACGCAAATTAGCACGCGAATACATATTCTGTGTAGAATATCCGTCATTTGCATTCGGGGTTTTGATAAAACCTTTGTCTGTTAATAAATTCGCCATAGTATAGTAGCGGAACTTTGCCCCTCCTCCTCGGAATTCGATCGTATATTTATTAGAAACTCCTCTGTCTTTAAAAGTTTCATCAATCCAGTTCACATTAGGATAAAGATAAGGGTACATACGGGAAGCCCCACCACTGCCTACTCCATTACGAAAAGCATCGACTTCTTCCTGAGTATATCGAGCTCCCAAACCTTCATATCCACGCGCTTCATTCACTGCAGAAGCATACGTAGCCGCATCTACAAATTCCGGACGTCGAGACTGAGTGTTAATGATATGATCATACGTAAACGTTATCTCTTTTGTTTTGTACTTACCACGCTTCGTCGTTATCAAGATCGCACCGTTCACTCCTTTGTATCCGTACAATGCCACAGCCGCGGCATCTTTCAGGATGGAAACGGATTCTACTTCTTCCGGACTTACCAAACTCATGTCTCGTTCCAAACCGTCAACCAACACGAGCGGTGTACTACTTGACAAGCTCTGCAAACCACGCACATAGAAGGTAGGATCTGCCATTAGCCCGGTACTAGCCGCATTCTGCAAAGTAGTAAGGCCCAATCCATATCCATATAGAGAATTGGATATATTCCGGGAAGACCGCTTATTAAACTCTTCATTATATGTGGTAGAAACTGCTGCCGTTGATTCATGACGATTAAATGTCCGGTTAGCTCCCACATCAATAGTCTGAGCTGCATATCCCATCACAATGGTCATCGGACCATCAGTCTTTGCCACAACGGTGGTAGAGCCTTTGTCGACAGAAACGACACTCAAGCGTTGTCCTTTCTCGACCGCAATCTCGAATTTACCGTCTTTATCAGTTTCAACCCGAGTCTCCACTGCGCCACCTTCCACATTAACGGACGCTCCATAGACTGGATTTCCCGATTTATCAACAACAATACCTATAATGTTGTTGTCTGTATTCTGTGCTCTGACCGGAATGCTCAAACAAACCAGTAAAGCCAATATCAGAATCTTATTTTTTCTCATATAAATCAATATTCAATATTGTTTTAATCTATTTCGCTGTCTCACATTACCAACCCGGATTCTGAATTAGTCCATATCCTTTGTTAATTTCCGTTTGCGGGAATGGAGAAAGATACCATTTAGAATCAAATCCGTATGTCCACCACCGACGAACCGGCTTGGATAATTCAAACTTTTCATATTCAAAACGAGTAGGCTGCAATGCTCCTTTGTTTTTATCTCCTTCATTCCATTTAGCATTCCCTGTTATACGATTACCAATATCATCCAAACGATAGGCGAGTAACCCGTGCAGGCGCTTCTCGAAACGATCGGCACGTTTGTAACGGATAAGATCAAAGTAACGGCTATCTTCAAGCCCCAATTCCCGAACACGTTCACACAGCAATTCTTCCAATAAGGCAGCTTTGTCAGAAAGTAAATTCTTATCTGTAACACACTCCGCCAAATCTTTCTTTAATCCCACGCGGGCACGTACTATATTCATTTGATTAATAGCGCCTCGGTAATCATTCTTGGCTTGAAGCAAGGCCTCTGCATAGGTCAAATAAATGTCAGACAAACGAAGATATACCCAATGCGTATACTGACGTTGATACTCTGTTCCCAAATAATATTTCATATTTTTATAACCAGTCGCATAGTTACCTGATTCAAGTGCTGCATTTTGTCCTTCATCGTATCCTCCGACCCACAATTCGTAAGGTAAACCGGACATCGTTCCGGCACTCCAGTCTAACATCTTTGGTAATCCATTCACCATGCAATGCTCATACAGACGAGGGTCACGGGTTAATACAATTTCCGACAAAAGTTGTTCTCCATTTTTAAATGTTCCGGTCAAGAACATTTCATCCAACTTACCTTCTGTTTCTGCCTTTTTCCAGTCAAATGGAGTGCCGTCGGCCCATGGGAACATCTCCACATATTCCTGTGTAGGCGGATATTCAGTACGGCAAAGTGACGGAACAGCCCAGGAATGCCACATATAAGAACTTGAATTGAAAGCGTCTGACATATTCGTGCGAACAGAATGCAAGACCTCCTTGCTGTTCTGACGAATATATCCCATACGATATGCCTGACGATACTGCTCTGGTGTTTCTTCCGAAGCCTTATTCAGATTATACCCGCCTTGACTCTCCAGCTCTTTAAAGAATGCTTCACAAGCCTTCAAACAGTTATCCCAAAGTTCTGCATGATAACCGCCATACCATACCAGACGTTGCTGTTCAGCCTCTGAATTTCCTCCTGCATATCCGTTGACATCATTAAACAACGGAGAAGCGGCAAATTGCCAGATTTTGCACTTCAATGCCATAGCACCGGCCTTTGTCCAGTGTCCGGCCTTGCTAGCAAGATCGGCATCAGCATAAGCCCACACCAATCCACCGGAATTGATAGCATCATCCAACATCTTTATCATATAGTTAACAGTCTCCTCTACCGTAGCACGGGGGATTTCATAACCTGACTCCGTACCGGTGAATGAAGCGTATAATAATGGAAGACCTCCATAATGACGGAACATATCAAAATAACGCGCCGCAATCAGACATTTAGCTTCTGCCACCAACTGTGTTTTTTCAGCGTCATCCATGCCCGGTACTCTATCTATGTTTTCCATTAACAACCAACACCAACGCACTACTTCCCATACCATTTCCCGTGTATATGGGAAGATATTACCACGCGTGCCATAGTTGGCATTGAGAGAACCCAAATAATACTGCTGATATACAGTCGCATCACTAAAATAAAGTGACCAGCAGTCTGTTAGCGCATCCTTCTTTCCTAAATAAGGGCTGGAAGAATCAGGAATATTACCGTTACTGTCTGTATTATAAGGTAATCCGTAATACTGTCTACTGTAGCAGGTATTCAAAAATTGGCGCGTATATTCAGCACTATTGAACACTGTGTCAATAGTAGCATTTCCGCCCGGTGCCTTATCCAAAAAAGAGTTTCCGAATTTAATTTCGTCCACACATGAAGTGGAAACCAAACAAACCGCCGCTCCCAACATCGCACCGATGAACCATTTATTTTGTAATTTCATTGTATCTTTCCTTTATCTATTTTAGAATCCTAATTTCAAGCTCAACGTATAAGTCTTGGACAATGGATAAGAAGGTGCATTAGTAGCTCTTGCCTCCGGATCACCCCACAAATAAGGTGTTATAGTCCACAAATTATATCCTGCAAAAGCCAACTGACATGTATTCAGTCCAAGTTTCTTCATCAATGGGAAGTGAAAATTGTATGCCACCTGAAGAGTTTTCAAACGCAAGTATTTTGCATCTTTCTCATATAAAGTGGAGGTAGCATAGTTATTCTTCGCATTATCAATGGTAGCTCTCGGATACTCCGAAGATTGTGACGGATTTTCCGGTGTCCATGTGTGGTCCAAATGATATGCCAACAATCCTCCCTGCTCGCTATTGGAAGATGAATAAAACGGCTGACGAAATACATCCGAAATCATACGACTTACGTTCCAGGCCCCTGTCCATTGAGTACTTATTTCCAGATTCTTCCAACTGAATCCTAAATTAATACCTAGCATATATTCAGGATCGTCTGTAAAGCCATAGTCATAACTTGCATCATTTGCATCAATCTTACGGTCACCATTCAAGTCAACATATACTGCATCTCCATTTTGAAGAATACTCTCGTGAGTGGGGAACGGACGATTAAATGTCTGTTCATATAAAGCAGGTGTCTCCTCATCATAGAAGCGCCAGAAAACATATTGGCTACGCGAACCGATACGGTGTCCTTTCTGGTATTGATATAAATTATTCTGCGGGGCTTCCTTCTTTTCAAGAATCTCATTCTGATTATAAGAAAGGTTAATACCCGCCCAATAACGGAAATTATCACCAATCTTATCGTTCCATTTTAAAGAAAGTTCCCAACCCCAACTGTCTACACTTCCTAAATTTGAATATGGAGTAATGAACCCCAACATTCCCGGAGCTGTACCATCACGCAAAAGGATATCATTACGACGTTCTTTATAATATTCAAAAGTTGCTTTCAGACGGTCGTCAAGGAAATTAATATCAACACCATAGTTCCGCTTCAGGGCTTTTTCCCATGTCACAGCAGCATTATTCTTAGCTACCTCACGCGCACCCAGACTAACAGTACCATTATCTACTCCAAACCCATATCCCCAAGCGTTAGTCGCTCCTCCACTTGCTGTTACACGGTTAGCCAAATCACCTAAACCGACATTATATGGATCAGCCATATACATAAACCGCGATCCCCCAATATTATCGTTACCTACTAAACCGACACTGGCACGTAATTTCAAAAAGCTAACCACCGATTTCAAAGGACGGAAAAACTTCTCTTCACTCATCACCCAACCTATAGAACCAGCCGGGAAATAAGAAAAGCGCAAATCGGACGCAAAGTTTTCCGAACCGTTATAACCCACATTAAACTCTGCCATATAGCGACTCTTCCAATCATAAGTGACACGTCCGACTAATCCGACATATCCATGAGGAATGTCCGAATATACTTTCGGATAATATTCTTTCTGTTGATTATACAAAACCAAGGCTGTCACTGTATGATCACCAAAAGTACGATTATAATTAAAGCTGGCTTCCATATACCAATTACGTGCTTTGCCTGTAGTATACGAATACTTCACATCTGTATTTTCTCCAAACTTACGATAAGCAATACTACCGTCATCCATCAATACAGGAGTGTATGTAGCGATAGACCCGCCAGAACCAACTTTATTTACTGTAAACGAGCTGTTATAAGATCCCTTCACTTTAAAAGAAAGTCCTTTAGTCAAAAAGTCCATTTTCTGGTCCAGAATCACATCCACATTCAGCGAATTATTGCTGGTCTGGCTGAATCCATTTCCATAATATCCCATACCAGTGCCTCCTGTAAATGGTAATTTCAGTCCGTCTGAATAAGTTTCATCGCTCGAATTTACCAATTTCCCGTCTATGATTCCCGGACTGGAGAAAGGAGTAGCATAATACATATTTTTAATCAATCCGGAAGATCCCTGACTGGTACGTGGTTGATCTGAATTATTCACATTACCACTAATATTGAATGACAAAGTAGTCGTTTTAGTGACATCCATATCCAAGTTTGTACGATAGTTGAACCGACGGTACTGGTAGCTTAAATTATAAGGAAGATCAAATTCACTAAAAAGTCCTCCTTGCGTATAGGCACCTGCAGAGATAAAATAACGTACTTTATCTGTTCCTCCCGAGATATTCAAGTTATGCTGGCTCTGAAGCGTAGAGCTTTTCATAATATAGTCAGCCCATTGTATATTGGGGAAACGAATAGGATCGGAACCATCCGCAAATTTTTGAATCACATCATCACTAAATAAGGCAGATTTACCATCACCGGACATCATTTGATTATGAAAACGGGCATAATCATAAGAACTTGCCTGTTCTACCATTTTTGTAGGCATCAACACAGAAGCAGAAGTAGTAAACGAAATTTTCGCCTTTCCTTCCTTTCCTCGTTTAGTTGTAATCAGAATGACCCCATTTGCTCCACGAATACCAAATACGGCTGTTGCCGAAGCATCTTTCAAGATAGAAATGGATTCAATTTCATTCGGGTCGATATCACTCATACTTTCACGATCCACACCGTCTACCTGAATTAACGGTGAAGAATTCTCCCAAGTAGCTTTACCACGAATAAAAATTTCAGCGGCATCCGCTCCCGGCTCACCAGAATATTGCACAGTAGTCAAACCTGTCATCTGCCCTCCTAATACATTGGAAACCGAACCTACAGATACACGGGTCAATTCTTCTCCTTTCACACTAGCGATAGCTCCTGTCATGGTCACTTTCTTCTGGGTACCATAGGCTACAATTTCCACCTCCTCAAGAGCAGTCACATCCTCTACCAAAATGACTTTCATGTCATTCTTTGCTACGACTTTTTTATCGGTATAACCTATAAAAGATACTTTCAGTTTCGTACCGGGACGTACATTTATTCTAAATACACCGTCAATATCGGTAATTGTACCGTTAGATGTTCCTTCCGCAAGTACACTTGCTCCAATTATCGGTTCTCCTTGGCTATCTACTACTGTTCCTTTTATAGTACTTTGCTGCTGTACAACTTCGACGGCTGCCGAAGCTGTTTGCAATCCCCATGCAGGTGCAAAAGTTGCTATAGTGAAAAACAGAGCGACAGGTAAGGTTGTCCCCTTTATAAAGTTTTTCTTATTCATATATGTATATGTTCATGATATAAGTATAGTTGACGGACTTTATATACCGTCATGTTTATTTTAGAATGCGAGCATCATACGGAAATAGCCGGCGCATGAAGCACGTTCGCAAGTGACGTGAAAGCTTCCATTTCCCATGCTGTGTGTCCATTGATTGACTGCAGAACGCTGTGTACTACTCCAATAGTGCCCAGCAGCCTTGTTATTTACAGGTAGATCAGAAGTGACCATCTTATCACCATTTACTTTCTGAAGACTACTATTAATGCCACTCATATTCTTGGCAACCTGATCCCAGCACATCACAGAAGGTAGATACCAAGGAGTTACACCAGAAGGAACGGCTTCTGCTTTACGATAAGCCATGATGTAGTCATAAACATAATCACAAGTAGAGGTACTACCCATTCCTTCGTAACACATAGTGAGTATTTTTGTGTTATTATACCCCATCAATGCGGGAAAAACCTTTGAAGCATCATTTTTGTTAGCATCCTTCTCGGTGTTACAGCCTACAAACTTATCTTTCCAATCTTCATCTGAATTAAACCAATCAGAGTAATAACCTGCCTTACTGGAATGAAACATTTGCAAGGCAATATCGTTTTGTTCATCATCTTTTACCAATGAATTCTTTATAGATAGTACTATTCCATGCGTACAAGCGGGAAAGTCACGACGCAAAGCATCAATCTCAGCAGAATAAAGTTCGGGATGTGTTACACTGGGCTGTGAATTACCCACATAACAAACAATACCAATCACATTCTCCGGCACCGTCTCCGCATCCACAGAAACTATTTTTCCGTCCGCACAAAAATAATCCCCTACCTGCAAAGTATGGTTAATCTTACTCTTATCTTCGATGGTATACATCTTCGCTGTTCCCCCTTCCAGAGTACCTTTAGCTTCATATTCCATTTCACGTACGCCTGCATAAGTACCCTTTATAGAGAATTCCTTATTCGGATTAACCAAAAAACGGTATGTATTTGTACTTTCCTGATAATAAGGAGTTGCTTGAGTATTGTTCACAGTAAACGAACCGGCAGTTAATGGTAATAAATAATCATCTATACCGCCATTTGTAAAGCTATATGTCAAATTAGGCATCTTCACAACAGCAAGAGCCATCCGATGTTGCATAGTAAAAGCGATCTGTCCTTTCAAACGATCCCCCTGAACACTACCTGTACTCGTCATCAAATCATATTGTGTATAATTTCCTTCATTTTGTTCTTCGCCAATTTTCCAATTGTTGACATACGTTTCAAAAGGATCTACCTTAGTCGGATCAAAAGTTACATTTGCATTATACGGATAGTATGCATAAAAAGTCATCCGCTGAAATTGTGAACCTTTGTATTCAATAGGATCCCCTCCATCAGTCAATTCCCAATAGCCATCTGTCAGTGTGAATTTCCGATTCTTGATATCCTCTACCACTGTTTCTCCTCTTACCGCAAATATACCGATAGCATCTCCGTTAGAAAATCGGGTAGTATATCCATTCTCTGTAGCACGTGTCTTACCACTTTCGTCCATAAATCCTTCATCAGACACACTAATCTGAAATCCCTGCAAAGAATCCGGCGTTTCTCCGGTGAGTTCTTCATTTTGCGAGCAAGACGCAACTATGACTGCGCCAGCCAGAAAAAGCATTGATATATAATTATATACTTTCATAAATCTCATGTTTATATTTTTAGCATTTTTTGTCTATACTAGATTGGTAAACAGATCACTTCACAATAGGCTGTGGAGTTACGGTTTCTTCTGTAATATTCCAACTAGGGTTGGTTATCTCTGTTCCAGTTTCAGCTATACTAGGGTCGGATGTTATAGGATCGTGGTTCTCATCTTCCCATCCTATTATTTGCGTTTGTTCTGTAATTGTCAACACATAATTATTGTCCTCGTATTTATTTGTCTTGATGATATAATTATAAGAAAATCCCGATTTCAATTCTGTCAGGTTAGCAAACTCGGCTTCATAAAGATAACCGTTCATTCTAGCTTGGATAGTTACCTTGCCTTGCACCTTCTGTGGCAGTAAAATAGCTTGTACTGTATAATTATCCTGCTCTCCTATTTTATCCCAATAAATATCATCTTTGTCCGTAACAGGATCTTCACTTACTGTTGTCTCCCCTGTTTTAGGATTAAATGTACCATTATTCTTAAGCCCAATAAGATAACAGGTTATATCTGCCAAATCTACCCCTTCGCCAGCTTGAAACTCCAATCTAATACGACTCATCACATGATTGAATGCTAATGTCACGTTAGGGGTTTGTGATGTAGCCTTCCCTTTGGCAAAAAGAAAGTCTATCTTCGCACGTTCTTTTGCTGTAGCTTGATTGTCACTGGCTGTAGTCACTTCCAATACAGGTTGTTCTTCACCTGATGTACCAGAAAATGGAGCATATGCTACTACATCATACTCTCCGGAACCTAACACCCAAATTTCTTCTGCATTTCCTTCTTTTGCAGTAAAAAGGCCATTGCCTTTGTATTTGTAATGAATATTCACTTGTTCCGTACCACAAGTGATTCCTACCGAGTCCTCTGCCTCCCAGTTTGTTTCCGTAGCTCTTGTAACAAGATTGCTAGCCTCATGATTGTTTATTACTGCACTAAAAGAAACTTTTGCTCCCGTCTCACCGGTAAACTGAATATCAGTTTCTTTAATATCGTTGCTACATCCTGCTAAAAGTAGTAAGGCAACAGCAGTTGTGACATAGTTTTTTTTCATACCATGTTTTTTAAAGTTAAACATATTTTTGTTGATTAGTAAAATCGTCGTAAAGTAAAAAAGACAATGGCTGCATTCTTTTCCAGCCAACAATTGAAAAAAATGGAGCATGTTTTTTTGTTGTTTTCCATATTCATTAGTTATATCTATTAAGTTAAACAAAAGTTAGATTCTCTTTTTAAAAGAAACTTTTTACATTCTACCTGTGAAAAAGTGTTGCAAACATAACGACTTAATCAAGATATAGCAATGCAGAATCGTACAAATGCATGGAAAATACCGTCTTTTGCACGATATTCCATGTTATGGGTGCGATTTTCGATTGGTGACCAATGACTATGAATCTTTTTGTTTCTATTTTATTGTATTGAAAATAGTAATTTATAAACCTAAAAAACGATATGGCGAATTTTTCAATTGTAATTGTTCCAACTAAAAAATTATCAAATGGCAGACATCGGATAAGGGTAGCAGTAGCCCACCATTCACAAACCAGATATATATCTACCCAGTTTACTTTGGATTCTGCCAACCAGTTAAAAAATGGTAGAGTAGTAAGGCATGAGAATGCTGCAAATATGAACATTTGTCTTCGAAGACTAATCAATGAGTATGAGGAAATTGTTACATCAATCAGCTATTTACCTGTAATCTCATGTACTGAGCTAATACGTATTATCACTTATGAACAAAAGAAAAAAGGAATCACTTTTCAAACTGTTGCGAAAGAGTATATGGATTTTATGAAAGGAAAAGAACGGGAGAAATCTTATAAACTCTACAAGATAGCTACAGAGAGATTCATTAAGTATATGAATGGAGATTTCCCTCTAATACAGTTGAGTCCTCTCCATATACAAGGATTTTCAAAAGCTCTCCGTAAAGAGAATCTGGCAGATACTACTATCAGGATATATTTGACTCTGATAAAAGTCGTATTGAATTATGCAGGTAAAATGAACTATGTAACTTATTCTATCCATCCTTTTGTTCTCTTTAAAATGCCTGCAAGTAATGTACGAGAACTCGATTTGTCAGTAGATGAATTAAAGAGAATACGAGACACTCGTCTTTTTAAACCTTCTCAATCTATAGTAAGAGATATTTTTATGCTTACTTATTATTTAGGTGGTATTAACTTGAGAGATTTGTTGGCATATAATTTTAAAGATAAAAAGTATATGAGATATATACGTCATAAAACACGTAATAGTAAAAAAGGAGAGAATGAAATTGCATTTACTCTACAACCCGAAGCAAAAGCTATCATAGATAAATATCTGACTAGAGACGGGTATTTAAAATTTGGAAAGTATTCATCTTATAGACAGATATACAGTTTGATTTTTCGACATATAGACAAAGTAGCACGACTTTCGGGGATAAGTAAAAAGGTTACTTACTATTCTGCTCGAAAGACATTTGCACAACATGGATATAACTTAGGTATCCAAATTGAGAAAATAGAGTATTGCATAGGGCACAGTATGAAAAACAATCGTCCTATATTCAATTATATCAAAATTATGCAAGAACATGCTGATAAAGTATTTAGGGAAATATTAAATCAGTTATTATAAAACGTTGATTCTTTTATGCCTCGTCTTGAGGCATTTCTTCTGTTTTCAAGTTTTTTCTCTATTGAAGATTCTTCAATAGCTGCCTCATTATTGTCTAACGGTAACTCTCTAATCCTAATAATGCTTTGATAAACAAGGCTTTCAAGTCAAAAGAGAATCTAACTTTTGTTTAACTTAATAACAATAAATACACTATGTAAATATATAAATATTATATAATACATTACATTACCAATCCTCTATAAAATCCTATATTACAGGAATATCCCCATATAATAAAGCAAGAGATAAAAAGTCCTCAAAAGAAGACGAAAAGAAAATGAACAATAAAGGCTATATAAACCAATATTTATAACTTAATAATTAAAGTATGAAAAGCAACAAAAAAGGTAATCACCTGTACGCCTATAAGGATACTATCCGACGGCTATTTCTCCTCACTTTGTTTTCTTTTTTAATAGTAGAATCTTATGCCCAGAATAAGACAATTTCGGGCACAGTTACAGATTTCACCGGAGAACCGGTTATTGGTGCCAGTGTATTGGTTAATGGTACTACTAATGGTACAATTACCGATTTAAATGGCAAGTTTTCTCTTTCCAATGTGCCAATGAAAGGTACAATCACTATCACTTATATAGGATATAAAAAACAAGAAGTATCCGTGGCCGGAAATACTAACTTCCAAATTACTCTTCAAGAAGATACGGAAACCTTAGACGAAGTAGTAGTTGTAGGATATGGAGTCCAGAAAAAAAGTGACGTAACCGGTGCTATGGCTCGCGTAGGAGAAAAAGAACTGAAAGCAATGCCTGTAAGAAATGCACTGGAAGGGATGCAAGGCAAAACAGCCGGTGTAGATATCACGTCCAGTCAACGTCCCGGAGAGGTCGGTAACATTAATATCCGTGGACAACGCTCCATTAATGCGGAACAGGGTCCGTTGTATGTGGTAGACGGTATGGTCATTCAAAATGGAGGCATTGAAAACATCAATCCTTCCGATATTGAATCTATTGACATTCTGAAAGATGCTTCAGCCACAGCAATTTATGGTTCACGTGGTGCCAATGGTGTCATTCTTGTGACTACTAAAAAAGGAAAAGAAGGGAAGGTAACCCTGAACTATTCCGGTACTGTCACTTTTGAAACACTACACGATGTAACAAAGATGATGTCTGCCTCCGAATGGCTGGATTATGCCCGCTTAGCTAAATACAATGCAGGATCTTATGCTTCCGCCACTCCGACTTATGAAGCAGATAAAGCTGCATTCGGCAGTGTAACCTCTTCATGGCAGAACATCGAGAAGGCATGGGTAAACGGAGTTTACGATCCATCTTTAGTAGGTTCATACGACTGGACTTCTCACGGCAAACAAACAGGGATCACTCACGAACATACCTTAAGCGCATCCGGAGGGTCTGACAAATTTCAAGGCTATGCCTCATTCGGCTATCTGGACCAGAAAGGTACACAACCGGGACAAGCATACGAACGCTATACATTGAAAACCTCATTTGACGTAACTCCTGTCGATTGGTTCAAAATGGGTTCTTCAATCAATGCATCGTATTCAACTCAAGACTATGGATACAGTTTCTCAAAATCTGTAACCGGTTCGGGTGATTTCTATAGTGCATTAAGAGGTATGATCCCCTGGACAGTGCCTTACGATGAAAACGGTGAATATGTCCGTTATCCGAGTGGTGATGTAAATATCATCAACCCTATTCGCGAATTGGACTATAATACTAATCAACGCCGCACTTTCCGCGCTTCTGCCAGTTTGTATTCACAAATTGATTTCGGTAAAATCTGGAAACCATTGGAAGGTTTGTCCTATCGTCTTCAGTTTGGCCCTGAATTCCAATTCTACACCTTAGGAGTTGCTAACGCTGCTGATGGTATTAATGGAGACGGTAACAATGGTGCACAATATAAAAACGAACAAAAACGTGCATGGACATTAGATAACCTGATCTATTACAACAAGTCTCTGGGACAGCATAATTTGGGAATGACATTGATGCAATCCGCTTCTGCCTACCATTACGAGATGGGAGATATGAGAGCCACTAATGTAGCCTCATCGGATGAGCTTTGGTATAATATAGGCTCTGCCGGCACACTGAACTCTTTCGGCACAGGACTGACTGAAACTCAAATGGCTTCTTATATGATTCGCCTGAATTATGGTTATAAAGATAAGTACTTGCTAACAGCATCTATGCGTTGGGACGGTGCCTCTCAATTAGCCGAAGGACACAAATGGGCCAGTTTCCCCTCTGCTGCTATCGCATGGAGAATGGATCAGGAAGATTTCCTGAAAGACATCAGTTGGCTGAATCAGTTGAAACTTCGTGTAGGTATGGGTGTTACAGGTAATGCGGCAATCAAAGCATATGCAACCAAAGGTGCCATCACAGGTTTATACTATAACTGGGGACAGAATGACTCATCTCTGGGTTATGTACCTTCAGATCCTTCACAGAAGGAACCCGCCAAAATGGCTAATCCGACTCTAGGCTGGGAAAGAACTACACAATACAATGTCGGTATTGACTATGGTTTCTTTAATAACCGACTTACCGGTAGTGTCGATGCATACAAAACGAAAACAGATGATTTGTTACTGGAAATGTCAATTCCTTCGCTAACGGGTTATGTTTCCACTTATGCGAATGTGGGTAAAACATCCGGATATGGTATTGACCTACAAGTAAATGCAATACCTGTACAAACAAAAGATTTTTCTTGGAGCACTACTTTAACATGGTCAATGGACAGAAACCGAATTGACGAATTGTCCAATGGTAGAACGGAAGATGTGAACAATAAATGGTTTGTCGGTGAAGAAATCGGCGTTTATTACGACTGGGTATATGATGGCATCTGGAAAACAGAAGAAGCTGAAGAAGCTGCCAAATATGGACGTAAACCGGGACAAATCAAAGTGAAAGATTTAAATAATGACGGCAAAATTGATGCTAATGACGATAAGAAAATTGTAGGGCACACACGTCCACGCTGGACAGGTGGATGGAGTAATACTTTCAGTTATAAGAATTTTGAACTGTCCTTCTTTATTCTATCACGCTGGGGTTTTACAGTTCCACAGGGAGCCGTTACTCTTGACGGTCGCTATATGCAGCGTAAAGTAGACTATTGGGTGGCCGGTACCAATGAGAATGCAAAATACTATTCACCCGGTTCTAACGGTGAAGGAGCCGATGCCTTTAACAGTGCAATGAACTATCAGGATGGCTCATACATCAAAGTTCGTAATATTTCATTGGGTTATAACTTTGCCCCACAGCAATTAAAGAATTTGGGTATCAATAATCTGAAGTTGTATGTTCAAGCCATGAATCCATTCAATATCTATAAGGCATGTGACTTTTTGGATACTGACTTGGTAAACTATGACAATAACACCAAGACATTTGGCTCACCTACCACTTTGAAGAGTTTTGTAATAGGTGTCAACATTGGATTCTAATAAACAAATTAAAGTAAAGACATTATGAAATTAAATAGAATATTATTTGCAGCTCTAATAGCCGGCGCAACAGGAAGTTCGATCACTTCGTGCAGTGAATCTTTCCTTGATGAGAATTTAACAACTCAATATAGTACTGACCGCTTTAAGACACAGGAAGGACTTGATGAATTAGTGACTGGAGCCTACCAGAAACTAAAATTCAAATTCAACTATATATGGGGTATTCAGTGTTACAACATGGGAGTGGATGAATTTACCGATGCTAACAATGTTATCCCTGCATGGAACCACTATAGCCAAGATTTAAATTCATCTGAAAAAGATGCCAACCAACCTGTCTGGGACAATTACTACGGACTGGTTGAACCCGCAAACATATTGATCCAGAATATACCTCAATATTATAACCAAAGTTCACCCTCATATAACACACGTCTGGGAGAAGCGCATTTTCTAAGGGCTTATGCTTATTTCGAATTAGTGAAGCAATTTGGTGGCGTACCGTTAAAATTAGTTCCGTCCACAAGTGCGGAAACATATTTCACACGAAATTCTGCTGAAGAAATATACACCCAGATTATATCAGATTTTGGAGAAGCCTACAGACTACTTCCGGATAAAGGTGAATCGATTGGACGAATCAATAAATACGCTGCCGCCCATTTCCTCGCAAAAGCGCATTTATTCCGGGCATCCGAATTGTACAGTGACTGGAACAGTAATTATGTAGCATCCGACCTTGATGCTGTGATTCAATATGGTTCGGAAGTGGTAGATGCACATCCGTTGTGCAATGACTATGTAGAACTTTGGGACTATGAGCAGCCGAACGGAGCCAATGAAAAAGTAAGTGAAGTGGTTCTGGCAGCTCAATTCTCTAACGACGAATCAACATGGGGACGTTATGGAAATCAGATGCATCTTTATTATCCGGCCGTATATCAAGGTAATGATATAGGTGGATGTAAACGCGACATCTCCGGAGGACGTGAATTCTCATATGTGAGTGCCACAGAATATACTATGCAGGTGTTTGACCGTGTCAATGACTCTCGTTTCTGGAAATCATTCATTACCTGTTATGGAGCCAACGAGACCAAAAGTGCTCCCACCTGGACAGCAGAAGATATGCCATATGCCCCGGCAGGTGTAAAAGAAGGCGACAAACGTTTTAGTGGAGGTGAACTCGGTATGAAATACATCGTTAATGACCCGGGAGACAACCGATATGAGAAATATTCCAACGCTCCGGCATATACTGTTTTGAAAGATGGAAAAATGTGTAACACGTATACATATGTACGCTATTTCAAAGGACAGGAACACAGCTGGAATATAAATGAGAAAACGGGCAATTATTACGATATCATACCTCACAAGCGTTCAGTAGCTTTATCTAAATTCCGGGATGGTTACCGTGTTTCCATTGCATCTCAATTCGGTACTCGCGATGCCATCATCGCCCGTTCGGCAGATGATGTATTAATGGTTGCCGAAGCGTATATTCGTAAAGGGGAAGCCAATTACGACAAAGCTATCGAATGGATAAATAAACTGCGTGAACGTGCCGGTTACGAAACAGGTGAAGACCGTAGTAAGAATGTAGATGGCGGACAAGCTTATAAGAATAATCCTTATTGTTCCGGAAAAGGTGGCGGGCATTCTTCCGAAGGTGCTATTTACTGGGAAGAAAACACTTATTATGAGTCAAACAATATCGGACAGGAGACTACTGCTTCTACTAAAACAACAATGAAATTAAATAGTGTGGCAGATGTTTATAACTCTACAGTCGACACCCCTATCTACAACGAACTGGGCTGTACATCCAATGCAGACAAAATGATGTGCTTCCTATTAAATGAACGTACCCGTGAGCTTTGTGGCGAATTGCAACGCTGGGAGGATCTGGCGCGTACCAAAACATTAGACGCACGTTGGCATAAATTCAACGATGGTGTCAGCAGAGGTCTTGGTGAATTCAAACCGGAGAAACATTACTATCGTCCGATTCCTCAAGCCTTCCTGGATGGTATCACCAATTCAAATGGTTCTGCACTAAGTAATGAAGAAAAGAAAGCAATGCAGAATCCGGGATATTAAGATAAACAACTAAACTTATTGCCACTTGACACTCTTTGAAATAGTATTCCTAATCAAAGAGTAGCAAGTGGCAATATCATTATCTTAATTCCCGATATATTTTCACTTCGTCTTCTTCATAAACATCTTAATCTGATCGCTAATCTGCTCCATCCCCTTTATCGAAGGATGACCGCTCTTTTTATCAATATCATGCAGTTCAATACAATCAATATTATAGTGATGACAGATAGCTCTGACCGACTCATTAAACTCTTCCTTTAAACCTGAATTCAGCAGAAAATAGATCTCAACATTAGGATAACGATCAATCATGTGGTCGAGCAGATATGCCATGGCCGGACGGAATGTATATAAATCTTCCTTGGTCCATCCTTCATACTTGTAATCCCCAAGCGGTGAACCGGCCCAACAATCATTCGTTGCACCGAAAATAAAGATGATATCCGGACATCCCAACTTATCCATACGGGTAATAAAAGAACGATCCGAATAATCAGCCTGATTATAACCGGTATTACAAATTGTTGCGCCGGAAAATGAGTTATTGATACAAAGGCGGTAGTTATTCTCTTTGATGAATTTATGCCACCAAGTCTGCTTTACGGAAGTTACGTCCGTTTGCTGTTGCGGAGAAACGTAATACCAAATGCTATTGGTATCGGGTTGCAGGTATCCTTCAAATGTTGAATACGAATCGCCTAAAATAGATATAGATTTCAGGCTTTGGGCAAAGCTGATACTGCTATATAGAGTGATTAGCAGTAATAAATAAAAGGATTTCTTCATCTTAGCATAAAGTTTTCAATTTTGCTGCTAAGATACTACATTATACTAAAATTATAGCATGAAATTTTCCGCTACTTTCAGGAAAGGGTTATTTCCCTTTCCTATCATAAGTCACATTCTTTTCCACTACATTCTCTACATTATTCACTTTCTTCACGAACTCTTTCACCTCACCCACTTTCACATTCTCAATCGTTACATTCTTAACCGGCAATTTGGCATTCCCCTTCAATTCATAGATGGCATCTGCCGACTCACAAGTCACCTTATCCATATAAATGCCATCAATACGGGTAATCCGTTCCTCATAAGTAGGTACCAGATCTTTCCATTGATACAATACTTCCGTATCTATTTCAAGCACCCGTTGAGCGATGCCTGCCTGTACATTTTTCATGTAAACGTTTTCTATAAATCCACCCCGGCGATGATTGGTCTTCACGAAGAAAAGACGCATTACCGAATTAGGAGCCGTGCAATCGTGCATATAGATATTCCGTATGCCTCCGGATATTTCACTTCCGATGCCAAGCAAAGTATGCCCTTTAAGAATTTGACAACGACGGATAACAATATTTTCACAAGGAGTATTCAATCTCCAGGCATCCTGATTGCGTCCGGCCTTGATAACTACCGCATCATCCCCCTGATCGAAAGAACAATCCTCCACCAGAAAGTTGCGACTCATTTCAAAGTCGATACCATCGTTATTATGTCCATGAGCTTTCACATCCAGATTGCGTACCACTCCCCCGTCACACATATAAAGGTGAATGGTCCAGAACGGACTTTCCCGTATCTTAAATCCATCCAACAGCACATTCTTACAACGATTGAAATGAATCAGATGCGGACGAAGATGATTCTCCCCTATTGCCATCTGACGTTCTATCACAGGGACATTAGTCGAAGCTTTTGTATACAACTCCTTCAACGCTTCCAAATGAGGCTGGGGACGTTTGAACCAAACTCTCCAGGCATCCATTTTCGGCTGGAGAGTTCCTTTACCCGTAATCGCCACATTCTCACATTCAAAAGCATAAAGTAAAGGAGAATAGTTATAACATTCCAAGCCTTCCCAGGAAGTCATCACTGCCGGAAGATAATCAGAAGGATTATCCGTGAAATTCAAAACTGCATTCTCTTCCAAACAGAGGTTTACATTACTCTTGAAATGAATAGGCCCGGTCAGCCATGTACCAGCCGGAACAACCACACGTCCACCTCCCGCTTGATTACATGCCTCAATAGCGGCAGCAATGGCTTTGGTATTATCCGTCTCACCTCCCGGTTGTGCACCGTAATCCGTTATCGGGAAATCTTTATCGGGATAAATAAAGATTTTAATAGGCTGCATGGGAAAAGGCGCTTTCACCTTTACCGTCTTATAATTATCACCGGCAAAAGCCAAAGAAGCTGTCAACAGACAAAAGCAGATACCTGCCATATATTTCAATAAGTTCGTCTTCATCGTATGATTCTATTTTTAATTCATTCAAATCCTGCAAAGATAAAAATATCTATTTATTGTTACATTGAAAAGACCAATACACCTGCCGTAGGAATTTCCGTAGTTCCTATCAGTGCCTTGCCCCCTTTCGGTAAGTTAAATGTATAAGGACGATCCGAATAGTTCAATACAATTCCCAATCCATTACGATATTCCATTGTCACACCAGATGGCAGGTCCATCACCGGGATATTCAGTTGTACATATAGTTTCTTCAATATATCTTTTTCCAATGCTCCATCATGACTGTCCACTCCAACATAAGTGATTGTTCCCTTTCCTAATTTACGGAAAGTAACAGCCGGACTTCCTTCATAGAATTCGTTTTTATAAGTAGCCCAGACCTGTGCGTCAGTGGGAGGATTCAGAATTTCTCCCCATGTATTCCAAGCATACTCCTTTCCATCCATCATTACAGTACCGGGATCTTCAGGAAGAAGTAAATCGTAAAAGTTCATTTCGTTTCCTGTCAAAGGAGTAATCATGAAGCCAAAAGGAGCTTCAGGAAGACGGCCATAACGATCCTTTTGTGCCGTACGACAGGTTAAGATTAGATTTCCGCCATTTTTCACGTATGCAATCCATTTATCCACCAGTTCCTTATCAGCCAGTTGATAAGCCGGTATTACGACCACCGGATAATCGGATAAATTCTTTGTCTCTGATATAAAATCGACAGGAGCTCCGAATGATTTTAGGGTACGGTAGTACTTTTCGATGTGTGCAAAAGTGTCCCATGTACGATTCTGCTTCTGCCGCTCGATACTCCAGGAGTTTTCATGATTGAAAAGAATTGCAGTACGACGGGCAAGGTAATCGGCAGGTTTGGTCTCACGGGAAGAGCAATGTTTACGAAGTTCACGAATCTCCTTTATAAATGTCTCATATTCTCTTCCGCCGGGAGTAACAGTCACTCCGTCCGTGCCGACAATTCCGTAATGATATTGTTCCGTGCCGTAAAGAGGCTGGCGATAACGATAGGTGCAGATAAAATCACTTCCACCGGCAAACACACTCCACATCCACAGACGAACTGCGCCCGGAAGAGGTTGGGGATTGATACTGCCCCAGTTCACCTGTCCCGGCTGTAATTCCATCACACCATAAGTTCCCTGTATCGGACGGAAAAAATCATTTGCCCAGGCTATCCGCAACGGATTACCTACCCGGTAGCCTCTACGACCAATCCCCTCATTATCACCATATACCATATAGCGGGTGTAACTCTGAAAATCAAGTGCGGGGCTACCACCGATGTGACCTTCGTCATAATTCGGTATATAATTCGTAGTCACCCATTGGTTCTTTGCATATTTCTTAATCAACAGACATTGTTCGTTCAGGAAATCATTGGTTTGTGATGCAGCAAAACGGCGGTAATCCAAAATTTGATGATGATTCATAAACATCTGTACGCGCTTGGGAAGCGTTATTTCATCAAAAGACGAATAAGCCTCACTCCAGAAAGCAGTGCCCCATGCATCATTTAAAAGTTGGATATCATTATTGTATTTGGCACGGAGAAAATCACGGAAAGCAAGCTCCGCTTTCGGATTATAATCAAACTGTACAGCAGGTTCGTTGTCGAGTTGCCATCCGATAATACGGGAGTCATTTCCATAATGTTGCGCCAGTTTTTCAATCATCTTGTATGATAATTCCCTGTAAAGAGGCGAAGCAAATGAAGCATGCTGGCGAGCACCGTGGTCAAGTATCGTTCCATCCTCATTCTTCAATAGAATTTCGGGATATTTCCGGCTCATCCATACAGGAGGAGTGGCAGTAGAAGTACACATGATCACTTTCAAATCATATTTGGCAGCTAAAGCCACGGCTTTATCGAGCCAAGCAAAATCATAGCGTCCCTCTTCCGGTTCCAGTTGCGCCCAGGCAAACTCGGCAAAATGGGTAAATTCAAATCCCAGTTCATGCATCTTCTTGAAATCACGTTCCCACTGGCTTTCATCCCAATGTTCGGGATAATAATAGACTCCTGTCAGTGTCAGGTCTTTGTCGTTAAACCAAGACTTCTTTTTTAGTGTCTCCACAACAGAAGCATCCACCGCAAACGCCGTTCCATGACGGATGCCTCTCGGGAAAGAGACCTGATCGGACACATCTTCCCATGTTTCACCATGATCCAAAGAACGAACAGCTCCATAACGATGGTCACGGTATTTATCAAAATAGACATAAAGCGTATCACCTACAAAAAGAGGAGCCGGACCTTCCGCCCAATATTTTCCTGTAATAGATGCTGATACTTGGGTCGGGAATCCTTTTTCTATCTTCTTTGTACGTGTCACACGCAAATTCTTTTCCGGTGGATTGGAATTTTCATTCTTGACTACCATTATCAGATCTTCCCGCTTCGGGTCTTTCACAATAGCGGCATCAATCACACTGAAATCTGGATTGAAGAACATCTTCGTCTTCGAGAAAGTACGAAAATCCTTCGTTGTTACATAATAAATACGATGATTCAGTCCTTTCTCACTTTCACTGGTAGCCACTTCTTTGTGACGACCGGGAATCGTAGTTGCCCAAAAGATATAATAGGTTTGTGAAGGTTCATCGTAAAACAGTTCGGGAGCCCAACAGTTATGTGCATCCGGCTCGTGCATCATCACAGGAATTGCTTGTTGCTCACTCCAATGAACCAAATCTCGGGAAGAGGCATATCCGATAATCCGGTCCGTCCAACTAGAAGTCCAGACCATGTGAAAAGTTCCGTCCGGCGACTGGCAAATACTGGGGTCACGCATTAATTTATCTTTACCAACCGCAGGAGTAAGATAAGAACGTCCGCCATGTAAAGGCAGCCAGTTCAATCCATCATAACTATATGCTAAATGCAGTCCGTCTTTACTGTCATTGATAAAATAAGAAAAGAGGTAAGCTGTCTCACCGGCAAAGATTGTCATCACCGACCAAAGACTTAGAGCTATCCAGATTACTACTTTTTTCATGGTTCCTTATTAAGATTAAAAAGTTTACCCTGCAAAGATAAGGCATCTCCGCCCCTCCTCAAAGATAAAGAGCATGGACAATATTTCAAATCCATGTAGTTTTGTACACGAACGCTTTTAGATGTCCATTTTGATACAATATTCTATGTATCTGTACATCTTTCTATTTACTAAACCCCTAAAAAGCTCTACTTTAGCGGCAGATTTTAAAAAGAATGAAAAACATATCAATTCTATATATCATGAAACGACTTTTAGTAAGTATTGCTATCGTATTTATCTCCATACTGACCGTAGCGGGACAAAATCACTCTTTCAGCTTATCCGGCAAATGGAATTTCCGGATAGACCGGGAAGATACCGGCGTCAAGGAACAATGGTTCAAAAAATCCCTCGACGATTCTATCAACCTGCCCGGCTCCATGCCCGAAAAATGGAAAGGAGATGAAGTGACCGTCCGTACCCAATGGACCGGAAGCCTCTACGACAGTTCTTACTACTTCAACCCATATATGGAAAAATACAGGATAGAGGGACAAGTAAAACTACCCTTCTTTCTGACTCCCGACAAACATTATGTAGGTGTGGCCTGGTATCAAAAGAAAGTGACAATTCCGGCTGACTGGAAAGGAGAAAGAATCACTCTTTTTCTGGAACGTCCGCACATCGAAACTACTGTATGGGTAAATCAGCAGGAGCTTGGTATGCAAAACAGTCTTTGTGTTCCCCATGTCTATGACCTGACTGCTGCAACCACCCCCGGAAAAACGTACCTGATTACCATCCGTATCGATAATAGAATCAAAGAAATCAACGTAGGTCCCGATTCTCACAGTATCACCGACCAGACACAAGGTAACTGGAACGGTATCGTCGGACGAATCGAGTTACAGGCTACTCCCAAAGTTCATCTGGAAGATATTCAAGTATATCCCGATTTGAGCAATCAGAAAGCGCTGGTTCGCATGAATATACGGTCTGCTTCTTCCACCAAGGCAGAGATCACCCTTTCCGCCGAGAGCTTTAACACGGACATTCAGCACAAAGTGGCTCCCGTACATCAAGGTTTCAACATCCGTCCGGGAGATAATCCGGTGGAAATGGAACTTCCGATGGGAAAAAAGTTTCTGACATGGGATGAATTCAGTCCGGCACTTTATAAACTGACGGCAAAGCTGGTCAATGGCAAACAGTCTGATACGAAACAGGTACAGTTCGGTATGCGTGATTTCAAGATCGAGGGAAAATGGTTCTATGTGAACGGTCGTAAGACAATGCTTCGCGGTACAGTGGAGAACTGTGATTTCCCGTTGACAGGCTATGCTCCGATGGATGTGGCTTCTTGGGAACGGGTATTCCGCATTTGCCGCAGCTACGGCTTGAATCATATGCGCTTCCACTCTTTCTGTCCGCCGGAGGCAGCTTTCATTGCTGCCGATCTGGTTGGTTTCTATCTGCAACCGGAAGGACCGAGCTGGCCGAACCACGGTCCGAGACTGGGTAACGGACAACCGATTGACAAATACCTGATGGACGAAACCATTGCACTGACCAAGGAATATGGGAATTACGCTTCATACTGTATGCTGGCTTGCGGCAATGAGCCTTCCGGTCGTTGGGTGGCATGGGTCAGCAAGTTCGTGGATTATTGGAAAGCAACCGATCCGCGTCGTGTATACACAGGAGCTTCCGTTGGAAACAGTTGGCAATGGCAACCTCACAATGAGTATCATGTGAAAGCAGGTGCACGCGGATTAAGCTGGGCAGGTGCGCAACCGGAAAGTGAATCGGATTATCGTACAAGAATCGACACGGTGAAACAACCGTATGTATCACACGAAACGGGTCAATGGTGCGTATTCCCGAATTTCAATGAAATCCGTAAATATACGGGAGTTAACAAAGCGAAGAACTTTGAAATCTTCCGGGATATTCTGAACGATAACCACATGGGAAGCCAAAGCTACGATTTCATGATGGCTTCGGGCAAATTGCAGGCACTCTGCTACAAACATGAGATTGAAAAGACCTTGCGTACTCCGGACTATGCGGGATTCCAGTTGCTGGCTCTCAATGATTATTCCGGTCAGGGAACTGCATTAGTCGGTGTACTGGACGTGTTCTTTGAAGAAAAAGGATATATCAACGCAGAACAGTTCAGACGCTTTTGCAGTCCGACCATACCTTTGGCACGTATTCCTAAATTTGTATATGCCAATAATGAAACATTCCATGCCGACATTGAAGTATCCCATTTCGGAGCTGCTCCCTTAGAAAGCGCAAAAACAGTTTATACCATTAAGGATAAATTCGGAAAGGTATATGCTCATGGAACTGTCGGTATCCATCGCATTCCCATCGGTAATCTTTATTCCTTAGGTAGTGTAGATATGACTCTGGAAGGAATCGATACACCGCAGAAACTAAATCTGGAAGTGCGTATCGAAGGCAGTGATGCCGTAAACGACTGGGATTTCTGGGTATATCCGGCACAAGTGGAACTGGTACAAGGAACAGTATATACCACCGACACCTTGGACGCCAAAGCATTGGCAGTGTTGCAGGACGGAGGAAATGTGCTGATTACGGCTGCCGGAAAGATACAATACGGCAAGGAAGTCAAACAATATTTTACTCCCGTATTTTGGAATACTTCCTGGTTCAAGATGCGTCCGCCACACACAACAGGTATTTTCCTGAATGAATATCACCCTCTTTTCCGTGAATTTCCTACTGAATATCATAGCAACCTGCAATGGTGGGAACTGCTGAACAAAGCGCAAGTGATGCAATTCACCGACTTCCCGGCAGAATTCCAACCTACGATTCAAAGTATTGATACCTGGTTTATCAGCCGGAAAATTGGAATGTTGTTCGAAGCAAAGGTGTTGAACGGCAAACTGATGATGACCAGTATGGATATTACCTCCCAACCGGAAAAACGGATTGTAGCCCGCCAGATGCACAAAGCAATCCTGGATTATATGAATTCGGATGCTTTCCGTCCGGCAGAAAAGATAGCTCCGGAGCTGATACAGGCATTATTCACCAAAGTGGCGGGAGATGTGAAATCTTATACCAAAGATTCACCTGACGAACTCAAACCAAAAATTAACTAAATGGGAAATTATCAGGCACGGATTACACGGATTACGCTGTTGCTCTATAGAAAGCGTAATTCTAAAAACCGTGAAATCCGTGTAATCCGTGCCTAAACTCCATAAACAATATACTTTTATATTATTTACATGAAAACAACTATTATAGGTTTGCTAGTCCTGGCAACGGCAAATATCAACGCACAGGAGAAAGCCCAAACATACCAGTTGGCAGACGCTCCCCGCTACAGTGAGGAGACAGGATACGGATATGATCTCGTCGCTACTCCCGCAAAAGGCAGTAAGGCACCCTTCTTCTTTTCTGTCCGTGTGCCGGATGGTAACTACCAAGTAACCGTTCGCCTGGGAAGCAAGAAACAGGCAGGGGTGACCACTGTAAGAGGCGAGTCACGCCGACTGTTCATTGATAACCTCGCGACCCAAAAGGGACAATTCGTAGATAAAACATTTATCATCAACAAACGCAATCCCCGCATTTCCGAGAAAGAATCCGTACGTATCAAACCCCGCGAAAAGACTAAACTGAACTGGGACGATAAACTGACGCTGGAATTTAACGGCGATGCACCCGTATGCCAGAGTATCAGTATCAAGCCTGCCGATCCGTCGGTGATTACCGTTTTTCTATGCGGCAACAGTACCGTAGTCGACCAGGACAATGAGCCATGGGCGAGCTGGGGACAAATGATACCTCATTTCTTCGGCACGGACGTTTGTATCGCCAATTATGCGGAATCGGGCGAATCAGCCAATACTTTTATTGCCGCAGGACGTTTGAAAAAAGCATTGAGCCAGATAAAGAAAGGAGATTATCTTTTCATGGAATTCGGACATAACGACCAAAAGCAGAAAGGGCCGGGCAAAGGAGCCTATTACTCTTTTATGACCAGCCTGAAAACATTTATTGATGAAGCCCGTGCACGGGGAGCATACCCCGTACTGGTCACTCCCACCCAACGCCGGAGTTTCGATGCCACCGGACATATCCGTGACACACACGAAGATTATCCGGAAGCCATGCGCTGGCTGGCAGCAAAGGAAAATGTTCCGTTGATCGACCTCAACGAAATGACCCGTACGCTTTATGAAGCCTTGGGGCCGGAAACGTCCAAACGCGCTTTCGTGCATTATCCGGCAGGCACTTATCCGGGACAGACCAAGGATTTTGCCGATAACACCCACTTTAATCCTTACGGAGCCTATCAAATAGCCCAATGTGTGATTGAAGGAATGAAGAAAGCCGTACCGGAACTGGCTAAACACCTGAAAATAGACCCATCCTATAACCCGGCACAACCGGACGATGTGAATGGTTTCCACTGGAACGAATCACCATTCACGGAAATAGAGAAACCGGACGGAAATTAGGAGATAAGTATTAGGTATTAAGTATTAGGCATTAGATAAATATGAAAACCAAAGGCATCTTTCCCCTGCTCCTACTAGCAGGCACACTTTTGACAGCAGCTTGCGCCACCCCAACGGCCAAACAGGCAGGAAACAACAGCTTCGAATGGGGGCAGGTTCCGCAGCAACCGGATTTGTCGTGGGCCGACAGTGTAGGCAGCCGGCAAATGCCCGGAAACAATGTAATTTTATCCGCTAATTCTTTTGGCGCGGTAGCAGACAGCACGGTGCTTAGCACGGAAGCTATCCAGAAAGCAATTGACAGTTGTGCCGTCAGCGGTGGAGGAACGGTAGTTCTCCAACCGGGATATTACCAGACAGGAGCACTGTTCGTAAAAAGCGGTGTCAACCTGCAACTGGACAAAGGGGTGACTTTATTGGCCAGCCCATCCATTCATCATTATCCCGAATTCCGTTCACGGATTGCAGGAATCGAGATGACATGGCCCGCGGCAGTTATCAACATTGTCAATGAAAAGAACGTTTCTGTCACCGGAGAAGGAATGCTGGACTGCCGGGGAAAAGTATTTTGGGATAAATATTGGGAAATGCGGAAAGAATACGAAGCAAAAGGATTGCGCTGGATTGTGGATTACGACTGCAAACGGGTACGGGGCATCCTCATAGAACGCAGCTCGGACATTACATTGAAAGGATTTACCCTGATGCGTACCGGTTTTTGGGGATGTCAGATTCTTTACTCCGATTATTGCACGATAGACGGACTGACAATCAACAACAATATAGGCGGACACGGTCCGAGCACGGACGGTATCGACATTGATTCTTCCTGCAATATCTTGGTCGAAAACTGCGATGTAGACTGTAACGATGATAATATCTGTATCAAATCGGGACGGGATGCAGACGGACTGCGGGTGAACCTTCCTACAGAAAATGTGGTCATACGAAATTGCATCGCCCGCAAAGGTGCCGGACTTATCACCTGCGGAAGCGAAACTTCCGGCAGCATACGGAATGTATTGGGATATAATCTGGAAGCAATCGGCACCTCGGCCGTACTGCGGTTGAAAAGTGCCATGAACCGTGGAGGAACAATCGAAAACATTTATATGACTGAAGTAAAAGCGGCAAACGTCCGTCACGTACTGGCAGCAGACTTGAACTGGAACCCCAGTTACAGTTACAGCACTTTACCCAAAGAGTATGAAGGGAAAGAAATCCCGGAGCACTGGAGAGTCATGCTGACCCCAGTAACGCCTCCCGAAAAAGGTTATCCGCGTTTCCGCAATGTCTACGTATCAAAGGTAAAAGCGGAAAATGTGGACGAATTTATCTCCGCTTCGGGATGGAATGACTCGTTACGTCTGGAAAATTTCTATCTTTATGCCATCGAAGCGCAGACCGACAAACCGGGCAAAATCTGCTATACGAAGAATTTCAACTTATCTGAAATCACGTTAAAGACAGAAGAAAAGAATGTCATTGAACTAAAAGAGAATGAACAAAGTAATATCAACTTCAACTATGTTAAGACATCTCCTGACCATCGCACTGCTGGGAATCTTGCTCATTGATGCGCAAGCACAAGCACTGACGCCACCTGCCGGCACTTTCCGGTTGGGTGTATCGAAGAAAGGAAACGAAAGCCACTGGCTAAAACCTGAAGAAAAGATACAGGGAGTGTCCTTCCAATGGAAAGCATTGCCCGATAGTCGTGGATTTATCCTGGAAGTAGAAGTCGCCTCTGCTCCGGAAGCCGATGCCCTATTTTGGAGTTTCGGCGATTGCCAACCGGATTCGGACATCAATGTATTCAGCGTGGAGGGACAAGCCTTCACTTGCTACTATGGAGAAAGCATGAAGTTGAAAACGCTGCAGGCTGTCACCCCTACTGTTGATATCCGCTTGAGCGACGGACATAAGGATGCAACTCCCCTGATGCTTTACGAATCAGGCAAACAAACCGACCGCCCTGTACTGACCGGACGTTGCAGTCTCTCCCCGGCTTCTTCCCAAAATGAAGGAAACAAGCCTTTCCGGCTTTATTTCTGTTTCTACGAACAGAATGAAAAAGCGGATTACAACTACTATATGTTACCGGATATTTTTGCCAAAATCGACAAAAAATGAAAAGGATCTATTTACTATTCAGTCTGTTAATAGGTTGCATTTATCTACATGCAGCCATTTATAATGTAATGGACTTCGGAGCCAAAGCGGATGGGAAAACAATTGATTCGCCTGCCATCAATCGTGCGATTGAAGCGGTCGCACAGGCCGGAGGAGGCACAGTATATCTACCTGCGGGAGAATATGCGTGCTATTCCATCCGGTTAAAAAGTAACATTCATATCTATCTGGAACAGGGCACCCACATCATTGCCGCCTTTCCCGGAAAAGAGGAAGGATATGATACCGCCGAACCGAATGAACATAACAAGTATCAGGATTTCGGTCACAGCCATTGGAAAAACTCTTTAATTTGGGGAATCGGACTGGAGAATATTACGATCAGTGGTCCCGGCTTAATCTACGGTAAAGGCTTGACCCGTGAAGAGAGCCGCCTGCCGGGTGTAGGCAATAAGGCGATCAGCCTGAAAGATTGTAGAAATGTGACCCTGAAAGATTTATCCATGCTGCATTGCGGGCATTTCGCCCTGTTGGCTACCGGAGTGGATCATCTGACGATTCTGAATCTGAAAGTAGACACCAACCGGGACGGCTTCGACATTGATTGCTGCCGGAACGTACGTATCAGCCAATGCACAGTGAACTCCCCCTGGGATGATGCCATTGTCTTGAAAGCCTCTTATGGATTAGGACGCTTCCAAGACACGGAAAATGTGACGATCAGCGATTGTTATGTCAGCGGCTTTGACAAAGGCAGCGTAATGGACGGCACTTGGCAGCTGGACGAACCGCAGGCTCCCGATCATGGTTTCCGTACGGGACGCATCAAATTTGGCACAGAAAGCAGTGAAGGTTTCCGCAATATTGCGATTACGAATTGTATCTTTGAACATTGCCGTGGGCTGGCATTGGAAACGGTAGACGGAGGACATCTGGAAGATATTGTAATCAGTAACATCACAATGAGAAATATAGTCAACGCGCCTATTTTCCTCCGGTTGGGTGCACGTATGCGCAGTCCTGAAGGTACTCCTGTAGGCACCATGAAACGTATTCTTATCAGCGATATCAATGTATGGAATGCCGACAGCCGGTATGCTTCTATCATCAGCGGCGTACCGGGAGCCTGTATCGAGGATGTGACTTTCCGTAATATTCACCTTTATTATAAAGGTGGCTACAGTGAAGAGGATGGCAAACGCGTTCCGCCCGAACAGGAAAAAGTATATCCCGAACCGTGGATGTTCGGCACGATTCCCGCCAAAGGATTTTATATCCGTCATGCACGGAATATAACTTTCGACGGTGTCCGTTTCCACTTTGAACAGCCGGACGGACGACCGCTTTTTGTTACTGATGATGCAGAAAACATAGAATATTATAATACGCCGAACGAATGATGACTAAAAGACAATGGATAGTCCTTTGCCTGCTTGCCGCAGGTGGAGTAATGCAAGCACAGCAATGGCCGGATGCTCCGGTGGAAGCACGTCCCGGTGCCAGATGGTGGTGGCTGGGAAGTGCCGTAGACGAAAAGAACCTGACATACAATCTGGAAGAATATGCACGCACCGGAATGGGGGCAGTAGAAATTACTCCCATCTACGGTGTGCAGGGCAATGATGCGAATGAAATTCAATTTCTCTCTCCCCGCTGGATGGAAGTTCTCAAACATACACAGGCGGAAGGAAAGCGTACCGGTATCGAGATTGACATGAATACCGGAACCGGATGGCCTTTCGGCGGACCGGAAGTCAGTATTGAAGATGCAGCTACAAAGGCTATCTTCCAGACATACAACCTAGAGGGAGGCAAAGAGATTGAACAAGATATCAACGTGACCGACCCTAAGCAACAGGCTTATTCCGTACTAAGCCGGGTGATGGCTTACGATGAGAAAGGTAAATGTATCAACCTGACCGCCCACGTAAAAAAAGACAAACTACAATGGAAAGCACCTGCGGGCAAATGGAAAATCGTAGCTCTTTATATTGGTAAGACACGACAGAAAGTGAAACGTGCCGCTCCCGGAGGTGAGGGATATGTAATGAACCATCTCTCAAAGAAAGCTGTAAAGAACTATCTTTCCCGTTTTGACCGTGCTTTCAAAAGCAGCAAGACGAGCTATCCCCATACATTCTTCAACGACTCTTACGAAGTGTATCAGGCAGATTGGACAGACGATTTCCTGGAACAATTCGCCCGTCGCCGGGGGTACAAACTGGAAGAACATTTCCCTGAATTTCTGGACGAAAGTCGTCCGGAAGTCAGCAGACGTATCGTATCCGATTACCGGGAAACGATTTCCGATTTGTTATTGGAGAACTTTACCTGCCAGTGGACGGACTGGGCACACAAAAACGGTAGCATTACCCGCAATCAGGCACATGGTTCGCCCGGCAATCTGATTGATATTTATGCCTCCGTGGATATTCCCGAATGTGAGGGTTTCGGACTGTCGCAATTCCATATTGAAGGATTGCGTCAGGACTCTTTGACTAAAAAGAATGATTCCGACCTGTCTATGCTGAAATACGCCTCTTCGGCCGCTCACATTGCAGGAAAAACATATACTTCTTCCGAAACATTCACATGGCTGACGGAACATTTCCGCACTTCTTTGTCGCAGTGCAAACCGGATATGGATCTGATGTTCGTTTCCGGTGTCAATCATATGTTTTTCCACGGCACTCCGTATTCTCCGAAAGAAGCCGAATGGCCCGGATGGTTGTTCTACGCTTCTATCAATATGAGTCCGACAAACAGTATTTGGCGTGATGCTCCTTCGTTCTTCAACTATATCACCCGTTGCCAGAGCTTTCTGCAAATGGGACGGCCGGATAATGATTTCCTGATTTATCTTCCGGTATATGATATGTGGAATGAGCAGCCGGGACGATTGTTATTATTCACGATACACCACATGGATAAACTGGCTCCTAAGTTTATCGACGCTATCCATCGCATCAACAACAGCGGCTATGACGGGGATTATATTTCCGATAACTTTATTCGCAGTACACGTTTCAAAGACGGCCAGTTGGTTACTTCGGGCGGAACGGGCTACAAAGCATTGGTAGTGCCTGCTGCGCACCTAATGCCGAGTGATGTATTGGCACATCTTTATGAACTTGCCAAACAGGGAGCTACTATCGTATTCCTCGAAAATTATCCGACAGATGTACCGGGATACGGTCAGTTGGAACAAAAACGCCAAAGCTACCAGCGTACGCTCCGGCAACTTCCGGCTGTTTCTTTCTCGGAAACAACCGTTACTCCAATCGGAGAGGGGAAGATTATCACAGGAACGGATTATGCACGCACATTGGCCAGCTGCAATATCTCTCCCGAAGAAATGAAAACCAAATTCGGACTACAAGCGATCCGGAGAGTGAATGATACGGGACACCACTATTTCATCTCTTCCTTGCAAAATAAAGGAGTGGACGGTTGGATCACATTGGGAACGAATGCAGCCGCCGCCGCTCTCTTCAATCCCATGACCGGAGAATGTGGTGAAGCTAAAGTGAGACAGGCAGACGGCAAAACACAAGTCTATTTGCAATTAAAATCCGGTGAATCGATTATTCTGCAAACGTATCAACAATCTTTGCAGACATCCAAACCGTGGAAGTATGTAAAAGAACAACCTTTCAGCCTTCGTCTGGATCATGGTTGGAAGTTGCACTTCGCCGAAAGCAAACCGGAAATTCAAGGAACATTTGATATAGATCGCCCCTGTTCATGGACCCATATCAATCATCCGGCAGCCCAAACGAACATGGGAACCGGTGTTTATTCCTTAGACATCGAATTGCCGGCTTTGCAAGCTGACGACTGGATTCTTGATTTGGGAGATGTACGCGAAAGTGCCCGTGTCCGCATCAACGGACAGGAAGCGGGATGCGCATGGGCAGTGCCTTATCAACTAAAGGTAGGCGAGTTCTTAAAACCCGGAAAAAACCACATCGAGATAGAAGTCACGAATCTCCCTGCAAATCGAATTGCAGAATTAGACAGGCAGGGAGTGCAGTGGCGCAAATTCAAAGAAATCAATATTGTTGATTTGAACTATCGTCCGGCCAATTATGGGCATTGGAGTCCATTACCCTCCGGCTTGAATAGTGAGGTACGGCTGATTCCGGTAAATGTGATGCCATAGTTGAGGCATTGTCATATCATCATACTGCAACAAACTATTTTTTCAATCTTGTACTTAAGACTTTTCAGTGCAAAGATTAAGGGTTTTCAGTGCAGAGATTAGTAGTTTTTTATGCAGTCGGTAAGTCGTCCCGTTACAACGGGACAATAGGCACATTGCAAAGTGACCAATATCACCTTATAAGATGATATTGCTCACTTTGTAATATGATTACCTGTCTTTGGAAAGATGGGAAGCACTAAAGATACAAAATTAAATAGTAAAAAGCAAGAGTGAGACAGGAAATATAGCTTTATCCCCTGAACGGATTGATTTCATTTCCGAACCGGGGAATGGAATAAAAAGACTACTTTAAATCCATTACAGCCTGCTCCAACTGTTTCAATGCTCTTTCCAGCGTAGCACGTGGACAAGCAACGTTCAACCGCATAAATCCCTCTCCTTCCTTACCGAATGTTGTTCCATCATTCAGTGCCAGATGAGCATCTTCTACAAAAAGACGATTCAGTTCTTCCTGATTGAGTCCCAATGCGCGGCAATCCAGGAAGATCAAGTAAGAGGCTTGCGGACGGATCATCTTGATAGCAGGAATATGTTCTTTCAAATACGTTTCAGTGAAATCCACATTTCCTTTAATATATGCTATCACTTGGTCCAGCCATTCTGTTCCATGACTGTAAGCAGCTGCAACACTTAAATAAGCAAAGAGATGTCCTTCGCTAAACTCGCTTGCTTCCATATATGTCCGGAAACGGTGACGAAGTTCGTCGTTCTCAATAATTGCATAAGAACTTGCCAATCCCGGCATATTGAATGCTTTGCTGGGAGACATAAAGACAAGAGAATTCATACGTGCCTTCTCTGAAATCAAAGCAAAGGTAGGATGTTTGTATGGAGGCAGCGTTAAGTCAGCATGAATCTCGTCAGAGATAACCAATGTGCCGCTTTCATAGCAGATGTCGGCTATTTGAGACAGTTCTTCTTTCGTCCATACACGTCCACCCGGGTTATGAGGGTTGCTTAGAATAAGCAATTTGCATCCTTGAATATCTTGACGGAAGCGGTCAAAATCAATATAATATTGTTCATCTTTCAGGACTAACGGGCTGAATACCACTTCGCGCTCATTCTTTTGAGTGACCAAAAAGAAAGGATGATAAACAGGGGGCATTACCATTATCTTATCTCCTTTCTGCGTAAAACAGTGGATCACAAAAGCTAAGCCGCGGACAATACCGGGAGTGAAAGTCAACATCTCTTCATGGATAGTCCAGCCATGACGCTCCTTCACCCAGTTAATAATAGACTCCGACCATTCTTTGCAAGCAAATGTATATCCGAGTACTTCATGTTCCAGGCGTTTTTTCAAAGCCTCTATGACAAAAGGAGCTGTGCGGAAATCCATATCAGCTACCCACATTGGAATCAGGTCATTGCGTCCCCAACGACTCTCTACTGCATCCCATTTTACGGAATCTGTACCGTTACGGTTTATTATTTCATCAAAATTATAGTTCATACTGCATAATGTTGTTAGGTTATGTGTATAATAAACAGTTAGCAAAGATAGTTATTTTCATGGTATTACCGAAAGGCAGCCTCTAATTTTGTATGCTCTATCAAAACATAGAGGGCCGGAGCAATACAGCATCCGACCCTCATATTCATACCCTGAAAAAAACTAAGAACCTATTTGTATTTATTATTCATTCCAACGATGCACTATAAATCCACGCTTACCATCTTCTGTTTTTAAAGAGATGAAATAGATATGCGGATGGCTCGTCGGACCTGTACCAATGCGTTTTTCCAAAATAAACTCGGTCAGTTTAACGGCAGAGGCTGCTTTGTCTGTGTACGAAGTCTTAGTGTCATTGATAGTCGTTTCAAACTTCGGATTACGATTGGCAGCATTCACACAATTTAAATTGTTTGCCCAACCACCGTTAAAGTAGACATAGTATGTATCTTTCACTTCACCGTTTTGTTGATACCAGTACATATCTTTTGGCGTTGCATAAGATCCGGTACTGGAAACTCCGGCCGTGTTAATATCGGCACGATAACCATCCCAATAAATACGTGGCGTCGGGTCGTCAAGATTGAGCGGTACCCATAAATCTATGGAACGGCTTTCCTTTTCCTGATCGGTCACAGTGATGGTTGTGCCACCGTCACCTACCACGGTTACAGTTACTGTGGTGCCGGATACTGCCACAGTAGCTACTCCTTCATTCAGAGATTTAACGGTATAACCGCCATTACCGGAAGTGATATTGAAAGAAATCTGTTGAGGCGTACCCTCGTACACATATTCCCCCTCAAGAGTCCCCTCTTTATCAAACAGAACAGGACGAATCGGATTCGTCACCCGCACTTTAAGAGTAGCTGACTTGTTTCGGGAATCTGTCACAGTAACCGTTACCTGATCGACATTTGCTTTACCGCCAAGTATCAGTTTATATCCTCCTGTTACGTCGGGATCTTCCACAATTTCAGCACTGATGGCTTCAGGAGCAGAATTGGTTACTGTATAACCGCCATTACCGGTCAGGATTTTCATTTCACGAAGAATAACGCCGTCGTTATCCAGACGCAATACTTCCACTCCCTCCGGGAGCGATTCGAGTGTCAGTTCCTGAAGTTTACGTACTTCAACCGTCATGAGAGCACGATTGTAGCTATCATCCGAAAGGCGAACGATGGTGCTACCTATGTCACCGCCTGTCAACAGTATCTCGTTGCCAACCACCTCGGCAGTCACCACATCCTCATTATCACTCTCTACACGATAATTCACACCGTCCAAACCAATACCGATATGCAGGACTTCTCCCTCAACGAGCACCGGATTGTGCGTAGTAAGCGGAACATTGACATAAGGGTAATACACATCTTTGTCATTTTCACATCCCGTCATCAAGCAGAGAAGAGCCAGAAAAGGGATAAAAGATAAATATTTTATTTGTTTCATTGATTCAAGATTTTTAAAGCCCGATTAAATCTCCCCAAGGGAATATCCGGACAGACTGTTAGTTTTATCAAGTTCTGCAATATCCCGTCTTATTAAAACAGAAAGAAGCATAATTGCCATCCCATTAATAATTAGGATTCTGATACATTCCGTCTTTATTCGTCGAAATCTGTATTTCGCTCAACGGAATGGGGAACAAATAATTCTTATCACTGTCGAAGCTGGTTTTCGTCGTACTAAAACCATTGCGGTTTTCCAGGAAGTGCTCAAGCATACCGGTACGTGCCAGATCATACCAACGCCAGCGTTCGAAGCATAACTCACGGGCACGCTCCAACAATACATCTTCGAGTGTATACGTATCGTAATTCCCAAATCCGGGGGTATCGTTTTCAGTGACAGCAACTCCCTGATTTAATCCGCGGGCACGTTGCACGATGCGATTCATTGCTTCCACACCCTCGTCGGACGGTGAACCGTTGTTCAACATCAAATCGGCTTCGGCGTACATCAGCAGTACATCGGCAAAACGCAGTACGAGGATATTGTTCGGACAGTTGGAATACACAAAGTTGGTATGTTCATCTTTCCAGGTAGCTCCCCAACGATATTTGGTGACACCACTGTTCGTTACAGACTTCGCATTGTCTCCGGGTTGCGGTTTACCGCTTAGCTCCGTCATGGGTTTCTGTGCTATCGGGCTATTATTGGTCTTATCAAAGTCAATCACATAATCCGCCAGATTCCACTCCCGACGCTTGTCGTAACCATTGGCATCATAATAGTTCCAGAATGAGGGAACATATTTAAGGTTGCATTGTCCGGCAATGGCATTTGTACGCCAGCCGCCGTAAAGTTTCTGTCCGTCGGTATTGATTGCACGGGCACCGTATTCTTTCGGCCATTGTGAGCCATAAGGATTCTGTGCGCTGAACTGTATTTCCCAAATCGTCTCTTTATTGATGTTCTTATTTTCAATTTTAAAGACATCTCCGTAAACAGGTTCCAAATCACGTCCGCTATTGGTAATTACATCTTGCAGCAGTGCCAATGCATCACCGTAAAGTTTTTCATCTGTCTGTTCAATCTGCTCGTAACCGGCTACACGATCGGCGGCACGTGCCGAAGCCATCGTAATATATACTTTTGCCAACAATGTTTTGGCAGCCCAGTAATTCGCCCAACCGCCATCTATCTCTTTAGGCAGAACATCTTCGCCCAAACAGAACAATAAATCATCTTCAATGAGTTGATAAACTTCTGCTACCGGTGTACGTCCCATGTCGTAAGTCAGCTCCGTCACATGATCGGTCATCAAAGGCACGGCTCCGAAAGTCTGCACCAGGTTGAAATATCCCCATGCACGTAAAAAGCGTACATTAGCTACATAGCGGTTGATAAGTTTAGCGTCTCCTTCGATTCCCTGTGCTTTGTAGATAACAGTGTTGCAGGCGGTAATCAACCGGTAGTAGCGAAACCAGAATTGCTTGATACAGCCATCGGTAGGCGTATATGTGTAGCGGTCGATAAAACCACGCAGGTTCGTTTCATTGGGATACATACACTCGTCCGTACCCACCATACCGACAAATAACGGGGTATTGGTGCCGACGTTATACATATAGCGCAGCGTAGAAAACGCACCGACTGCTCCTACTTTCAGAGATTCGACAGTCTTATAGAAAGTTCCTTCATCGAATTCAGACTCCGGCTTCTCTTCCAAGAAATTGGTACAAGACGAAACGGAAGTTCCGAGTAGGAACATAGTAGCCAATAATAATATGATATATTTTTTCATGGAATTCAATATTCAGGGTGTTAAACAAATCAGAAAATAAAATTGAAACCAACAGAATAAGAACGATTGCGCGGATAAGCACTGTAGTCGAGACTCGGCATCAAGTCGCCTGTCTGTCCCTGACGAGTGTTTACTTCCGGGTCAAATCCCGTATATTTGGTAAATACGCAAAGGTTCTTGACCGAAGCAAACAGTTTGATGTTCTGCATACCGACTTTCTTGGCTACTTTCTTTCCAAGTGCGTAGGCCAGCGTGATGTCTCCTATACGGAGGAATGAACCGTCTTCAAGCATTTTGGATGTACAGTAGTTGAGTGCCACCCCACCCGGCATACGATATTTGGCTTCGTTGTTACCGGCAAAGAATACATTACCATCTGCATCATAAAGTGTCGGTGACCAGGAGTTGGTATTCATTTCAGCAATCTGATTATGACCGTCACGTCCACTTGTCAATGAATGGAGGTTGGCGTTGAAAACAGTTGCTCCGTAACTGAACTGCATGGCTACGCTCAATGACAGGTTCTTATAAGAAACTGTGTTCGTCAAACCGCCTGTGAAATCCGGTTCGCCACTTCCCAGTAATACGAGGTCGGCGGAAGTGATTTTACCGTCACCGTTCTGGTCGCGGAAGCGATAATCTCCCGGACGTATGCTGGCAATCTTCTGTCCGAGCACTTCGGTAAGCCCCTGTTCATTGATTTCGTGCTGTGAAGCATACACACCGTCAATCTTATAGCCATACCATTGCCCGAGACTCTTATTCTTGCGAATCATGACAAAGTTTCCGGAACCGGGAATAACCCCCGGGTCAAATCCCATCTCATCACCAGGACCGATATCAAGCACTTTCGAACGGTTGAAGCCGATGTTGGCATTCAAGGTCCAGTTCCATTTCTTAGTCAGAATAGGGGTAGCATCCAAGGTAATCTCAATACCCTGATTGCGGACGGCTCCGACATTGGCCCATCCCTTTTCGTATCCCGTAGCCAATGCTGCATTCTTTTCAATCAGCAGGTCGGTGGTCTTTTTACGATAAACATCCACCGTCATTGCCAGGCGGTTTTTAAAAAAAGACATATCCAGTCCGAGATTGACCATATCCGTTGTTTCCCAACGTAATGACGGGTTTGCCGGCCTGTCAATGCTGGCACCGTAAGAAAGATCGGAACCATACATCGGATAGAATGAAGAAGCGATTGTTGAAAGGCTACGATAAGAAGGAATGGCTGTGTTACCACTGCGACCATAGCCGAAACGCAACTTTAGGTTATAGAAAACTCCTAAGTCTTTCACAAACGACTCTTCGTTGATACGCCATGCCAGACCAACTGACGGGAATCCCGCCCATTTATTACCGGCACCGAAGCGTGACGAACCATCGGCACGATAACTGGCTGTCAGCAGATAACGTTCCTTATAATTGTATTCGGCACGTGCTAGGAACGACACCATATTCCACTCAACGATTGAGGAAGTAGGAATCTGTGGAGTAACACCCATTCCCAGTCCATTTACCCCCAGATTGAGTGAAGGAAAATTCTGTGTTTCAGTGCGCACCGTATTATTATTGTAGGTTTCAAGCGTGCTACCAGCCAATACTTTAAGGCGATGTCCGCCTTTCCACGAATTGGTATAAGTCAGGAATGCTTCTCCGGAGAGTTTTTTAATTCCGGCATTAGTGACAATGGCACGTCCGTTTGCTTTAAATCCCTGTTCGGTGTTGGCGGGATAAAATACATCTGTTTTCTGATGATTGTCTTCATACGTACCTGCTACATTCAGAGAAAGCTCGGTAAGTATCTTCCATTCCAGTTGCATACGTGCTGTCAGATTGTCTTTATAACGATTGTTGGTAATATCGCGCACTTGTATGTATGGGTTAGAAACAACCTGCCCCTCTTCACTGCCTGTACCTTCGGTAATACCGGATGAGGTAGCAGAATTCAAAGGCGACTGACGTAACAGTTTCACCATCAAACCATCGGAACTGCCGGTTGCTAAACCGGAGTTTTTAGTTCTTGAGCCTGATATATTGGCGGTCATAGTCACATTAGTACTCAATTTCTGAACGAGGTTAATTCTTCCTGTGAAACGTTCGAAACCGGAGTTTACTACTACCCCTTCCTGATTGAGATAACCGCCGGATACCGAATAGCGCGTGTTCTTATTACCACCCGAAACGTTGATACGATATTCCTGATACAGGGCATCGCGGAACATCAGGTCTTGCCATTGAGTATTCGTACTACCCGGAGCACCATACGACTCCCAGTCTGCATAAGTTGAACTTTCGGGAAGTACCCAATAGTTACCGTCACCGTTCGGATTGTCACGATAGACAATACCATCGCTCATGGTCGACGGATCGGTTCCGTAGGGGTAGTATTTCCACCCGGTCTTATAACGCATCAACGCATATTCCGAAGAATTGAGCATATCAAATTGACGTACTGCCTGCTGCATACCTAAGTTAGCATACAGTTCCACCCGTGTTTTTCCATCATTGGTTCCCTGGCGTGTGGTAATCATGATGACACCGTTCGCACCACGCGAACCATAGATAGCGGTTGAGGAAGCATCTTTTAGAATTTCAATGGATGCCACATCGCCCGGATTCAAAGAAGAAGCATCTTCACAAATCACACCGTCGATAACAAAAATCGGGGCACTTGAAGCATTAACGGACGATGCACCACGAATACGGATGGTGTAATCAGAACCAGGAGCACCGTCATTCTGCACAATCTGCATACCGGCTGCCTTACCTCTCATAGCATCTTCGAGTGACGTAATGGCACGTTCGCTCAATGCATCCTTACTAATAGATGATATGGAACCTGTCAAGTCCGAGCGACGCATAGAGCCATAACCGATGGCTACCACTTCTACGTCTCCCAAACCAATCACATCCTCTTCCATAATAATATTGATCTGTGTACTATTGCCTACGCGATGATCGACAGTTTTCATACTAATCATCGAGAAAACAAGCACCGACTGTTTCGACGGTACATTTATAGAGTATGCTCCGTCGATATTGGTAATCGTGCCGCGCGTTGTTCCCTGCACAACGACGGAGACTCCCGACAGTGGGTCTCCCTCCAGATCCGTTACTTTACCGGTAACAGTCAGAGTCGTTTTTTGTCCCATAACATCTATTGCCAGAACAGATGCCAGGAGCATAATCATACATAATGAATAGAATTGTTTCATTGGGTATTAATTTTTTAGGTTACTAAAAGAATACTGTTTTTTTCTCAAATATATGGGTGAAATGATTAGAACTAGGGTTAATCCGTGGATTAACACCCTCAAAAAAGCATTAACCACTGTGCTAAAAGAGGGATTAACCTCTATTACCTTTTACATTCTTCCTGATAAGTTCGAGGAACTGTTCCGTATTCACCAATACTACATTTTCGTTTAATAAATTTTTAAATACAAGCATATCTTCCACCGTGTAACTGGACGGAGCATTGACGTGTACCACGATTGCCGAATAAGCATCTATACTGTTAATGTCACGTGGAGCCGAATTCAAAGCCGCAGCGATGGTTTCGGGCGTATGAGGTTCCGTAAACTTATCATCATTCTTCATGAAATAGCGGAACGAAACAACCGGAGCATCTCCTGCAAAGAAATAAGCGCCCTGCCATTTGGCATATCCCAAATAATTCATATACAAGAATCCTTTCACATCGGGCAAGTTGCCGGTGTGCCGCTTCATAAACGTTTCATACGAACCGGCAGACGAACCGGTGAATAGTTCCGCATCGTCCATCAGTACCATATACTGCATGCCGCAATCTTTCAACATTCCATTCGTCATGCGGAAATAGTCGGCTACAAACTCATGATGAGACGGGAATGTATAACCCGCACCGGACAATGCTCCGACATAACAGTTGGTTGCCGGCAGGTTTTTCTGATACCAGTTGTGCACCGGAACCATATTGGTGCGCAGAGTCGGGGGATACATCCAGGTAAGCGGAATCTCATGTACACGCGGATGCGAGATATAGGTATTCCGGGAAAACAAATCGAGCATATAGGACGTATTGTCTCCGTCACTGAATACGATCGTGGCATAATGCACGCCTGTCCGTGCCGGGACTTCCACAGGCGAAGCCGGTCGGTCATACGGTTTCAACTGTTTGGACGACAGGATGGAAAGGCTCATGGTGTTGATACCCGGCACGGTATATACTCCATTATGTTCGCATCCGAACCGCACATCCATGCGTTCAAGATTATAGGGTACTCCCCAACCGTAATGAGGCGAATTGGGTTTCAACATATAATAAAGCTTTTGCAGCACAGCACCGTCACTTTTGGCATTGCTACACCAGGGATATCGGTTCGCTATGGCAAAATCGACCATTGTCCACGGGAAAGAAGCGTTGTTCACAATCGCATTCAAGTTGAATTGTGAAGAATGTTGTTTTATATAGTCGGCCAGCCAAGCCTCATCCTTATCCCTCACGTCGGCCAGTTTCTGCAGACTGTTATAAGGAGCTTTAGAGGCCAGGGCCGCTGTCAGTATCACAGCATCAAGCACTCCTGCAAGGCTTGCAGCAATGTATGTTTTCTCCAATTTATCATCCACCAATACATACCCTTTCGCTCTGTTCAGGAACAAAGAAGTTATCTCCGACAGTCTTTTCTTCGTAAAGGTATAACCAGAGGCTTTCATTTCAGTCATCCATTTGGCGTATGCCTGACCGGAGTGAAGAAAGATTTCGGGACTGCTGCGATTCACAAGTCCGGCAAGCGAAGCCAGATAGAGCAATTCTTCATAATTGCTGTTTCCCACTTCGGCACGCGTGATTTCAATCAAATCCCAGTTTTCAACCAAAGGAGGTTCTTCGGGTGATTCCGGTTCCGGCTTCTCTCCCTGCCCTTGTTCTGTTCCCTGCTCTCCCTGTTTTTCGCAAGAGCAGAAAACTACCGATAGGGCAACTCCCATGATATAAATAAAACTTTTCATTTTCATAGTATTTTATCAATGCCGATATATTCTTTAACCTGTTCGTCTATATGTGTTTTCAACTGATGAATCACTTCTTTGCACTGTCACGTCCCAATATCGCATCCCACAGCATCGGTACAAGGATTTCCTGTGCCGCTTTGCGGGTAGGCAAAATACCGTCGCGCTGATATGGCTTTAATGCTTCTTCTCCTCCGGCGTCGTAGATTTTATTAAATTCTACCGAGTAATCGACGAGAATGATACCTTTCTTTTTGGCTGCTTCGCGGCATGAAGCATTGAATGCTGCCAGTTCGGGACGGGTCTCCGCCGATTGTCCCAACGGACGTTCGGAAAGAATATACAATACGATGGTGGCATCAGGATTCTGTGCTCGCAGATTGTCAACCATGTATTCCGCACACTTTCCCGAATACCAGGGAGCGTTGTTGAAACGGGTCACAGCATCGTTTTCCGAAAAGCCGAATATCAATAAATCGGGTTTGCGGCTCAATACGGAGTCTTTGAAGTTTTCAGTTGCCCAGAAAGAGCCGATTCCCGACTTCGAGCAGTTGTAGAACGTTATCTTTTCGGGGAATCTGCGTTCGAGTCTGGTACGAAGCTGGTCCACCCAAGCCCGGTTGGAGGTATTGATGGCAGCACTGGCACCGTAAAACACAACAGTCTGCTTTTCGCCTTTCTTGAGTTTCTTCAGGAAAGTGGTTTGAGCACTGGCTGTGGAGACTGTAAAAATTGATACTAATATTAAAAGAAATATACGGTTCATATTTATCTTATTTTTTCCATGGTTTATTATTCACATTCATATTCACATGACGATACCAGTCGAACAGACCTTTCTCGTCCAAGCGGTTCTGCAAGCGACGTACATCGAGATTACGCACACTCGTCTTCTGCAAAGCCGCCATCGCTGCTGCCGTACCGGCTGCTTCGCCAATAGTTGCACATATCGGTTGCACCCGATAAGAACTCATTGCCAGACGGGTTCCGCTGATAATGCGTCCGGCTGTCAGCAATCCTTCGGTATTAACGGGAATCAAGCTGCGGTATGGGATGCCGTAAGGTCCTACGCTGTTCTTTATTTTGGGGTCTACATTCATTCCCCATGGGTCTAACGAGTACCAGGCATCGGCAATCTTATCATCGTGCATCACTCCTTTCAGTACATCATCTACTGTCAACACATATTCTCCTTTGATACGGCGGCACTCTCTGATTCCGATTTTCGGGGCTACATGAGTGACGTATCCGGCCTGGTTGAGGGCTTCGAATTGCGGTTCCAGTTTTTTCATGGCACGGCGATGCGCGTCGGCTACCAATACCGGGTCGGTGGTGTCGGTACATTCTACCGTTGCTCCCCAGTGGAGGTATATGCCGAAGTCTATCTTCCGGAATTCTTCTTCCGTCTGTTGGGTCACCCACTTCTCCTGGTCGTGGTCGAGTACACCGGTTTTGAATATGTGGCGGGGAAATTCCGCGTCGCTGCGGGTGCGTTGGCTGATGTACATCATGGTACATGGCTGCACTCTGCCGTCACTCTTTTCGAGTCCGATGCTTTCGTTGAAGTCCTTGCGGGCGTCGCTACCGTAGAAGTATTCACAACCGGCTTTGGCTGCCAATAGTCCGGTACCGGTGGCGTCGATGGTAACCGGAGCGGAGACTTTCTGCAACATACCCTGACGCATCACGCAGACGCCGGTCACTCTGTTTCTGTTGCCTTTTGTCTCGACCACTGCATCCACAACCGGTGAACCACACATCAACGTGATATTCTTTTCCGCTTTCATAATGCCGTAAACGACTTGCGCAAATGACGACGGCAACCACCAATGCTGCTTATTATCCCATGCCCATTGTCCGAACGTGTTGCTGGGGGTAATGCTTAGTGAATGTTTCTGGTTCAGTTCGCGCACCATGTCGATAAATACACCGACACGGGGTGCGCCGCACATATATGTGACATACATATCCACCGGAGCTCCTCCGGGCATCATATCTTCTTCCAGTAAAATCACCTTGGCCCCCTCTCTGGCAGCAGCAACGGCAGCAGGTATACCTGCCGGTCCGGCACCCACTACAATCACATCGCAATGCAATTCGGGCAATTTAAACAGGGATTTATCTTGGGGATTCATCGCTTCATTCGCGGCAAACATGGAGACTCCGGGCAAAGCTGCACCAGCAGCGCCTATTCCCATGTTCTTCAAAAACTGTCTTCTATTCATTGTCATAGTCGTACGCTTATTTCTTTTTTAAACCATCGAAAAGCCCCATTGAGGCAAGTCGGTCTTGTAGTTGTTTGATATCTATGGAACGAAGTCCGGTTTGATTCAAGGCGGACATAGCTGCTGCCGTACCGGCTGCCATTCCAATGTTGGAACAGATAGGCTGCACTCTAAGAGAACTGTGCGCAATGCGTGTCGCACTGATGATACGTCCGGCAGTGAGCAACCCCTCGGTCTTGGTTGGCAGAATACTGCGATAGGGAATGCCGTAAGGGCCGATATGCTTCATTTCTTCGGGAATTTTCATTCCCCATACATCGAACGAATAGTGTGCGTGGGCTATCACATCATCGTGCATCGTTCCGGCAATCAAGTCATTGGCTGTAAGCACGTACTCGCCTTTGATACGGCGCACTTCGCGCACGCCCAACTTAGGAGCCAGATGTACTGCGTAGCCGGCTTCGTGCCAGATTTCGAGGTTTTCCTGCAGGCGTTCCAGTGCTTCCTGCTGGGCTTGTGCCAGCAACAGAGGGTCGCGGGTATCTTTGCAATATACAGTCCGTCCCCAGTGCAGATAGATGCCGGCGTCTCTCCGGATCATATCCTCCTTATCGTCGGCTTTCACCCAACGATTCAGGTTATCTTCCACAGCACTGCTGCCCTTCAGTTTATCAATAGGTAGTATGGCATTGCGCTTGATTCTTTCACTAATCAGCATCCAGGTACAGGGCTGCACCTTACCATCGGCCACTTCGATGCCTACGGGCTCGTTGTAGTCGCTCTTGGCTTCACTGCCAAACATATATTCACATCCTGCCATATCGGCAATCAGTCCGTTGCCGGTGGCATCTATGGTAACTGCCGCATCAATATCCTGATAATCGCCATTACGCATGATACGCACTCCGGTCACCTGGTTTCTGTTGCCGGAGGTCTTGACCTTTACTCCTACAACGGGTGCTGCGCACATCAGCGTGATGTTTTCTTCTTTTTCGAGAAGCTGATAAATCACTTCCGCATAAGAACCGGGCATCCACCAGTGATTCTTTCCGTCACTGCCTGTTTTTCCGAACGTCTCACAAGTACGCCCGCCAATGGTGTGTTTTGCATTCAATACCTGAATCATCTCCTGAAACACTCCCACCCTGGGACCACCGCATATAAAGGGAACATACATATCGACCGGGGCTCCTCCAGGCATATTATCCTCTTCCAGCAATATTACTTTAGCTCCCTGACGGGCTGCCGCAATGGCGGCAGGCACTCCACCTGGACCGGCTCCGACTACCACCACATCACATTTCAATGTTGGATACTTGGGCTTGGCCTTCTCTACCTTCTCATTGCCCATAGCGGCTACAAATGACGAAGGCAGGACACTCAATGCTGCAATAGCAGACATTTTAGTAATGAAATCTCGTCTGTTAATTTCCATATATGTGTATACTTTAATGTTTTTCAATTAGAATTTATGGCAGAATCTCTATTGACGTGTTTGATTCTTAACCGCCAAAGCAACTCATCTACCGGCACTACCTGTACCTTTTTGTCCAGCAATTGCTTACACCAGTACACGGGAGTCACTCCTCTCGGCGAACGGCTGTTCTGCGGCGCACTGACAATACTGTCTTTCGACTCTTTCTCAAAGCGCGACCAGGCATGAACAATGGTCCATGCTATCTCACCCTCGGGAATTTTATTCGTCGCATCTTCATTAATTACTGCTGCAATCTGGGAGGGAGTACCGGACTTTTCTTTTTCCTGGTTAGCCCATATCTGTCCGCGTGCGGAAATCACCGGAATATCGTTCCCTTTCCGGTCTTTCACCCAAAACACTTTACCATATCCGCCATTATAGGGAGAATATTGCACGGCAAGCATTCCGGCTATTCCCTCCAATTCTTCGGCAAAGACACGATACGCATCCAGAGCTTCTTTCGAATCTATCTTATGACAAATGAAACCAAATGCTTTGATACCCATCTTTTGCATGTGCACATTCACGATACGGGCAAAACTCCGCAACAGTCCCTCTCTGTCGGCACGCTTTGAAGCAAAAAGGTCGGGGTAATAGTATCCGCCGCCATATTCGGCAAGCGATACGTTCCGTGGCTGACTGTTCATCAGTACATTAAGCACATCGGGAGCAGCCATTGACAGGTTGACCATACACGTAGTGAATGACATGGGAATCTTGCCATTATGTTCGTTGCTCCAAAAGTCAGGATTATTGATAAAACTACCCAATGTCCACTGCATATTATCTCCGTCGCTCATCACAAAGGAATGATAAATTGCATCAGATTCCCAATTTATCCGGGACGGATTAACAGTTTTAATCTTTTTTATTTTTTCGTTGCCGGTGATGGAGAGCATGGCCAGATTCATGCACCAGTCGGAAGCTGTATTAATTAATCCCCAATGGGAACAGGGGGCGATGTGCTGAAATTCCGGGCCGCTATTCCAGCCTATCACCGGTGACAAGGGGCGTACCCACTCCAGTACAGTATCCAGTAATTCGTCCACTCCGTAATAAACCATTCCCTTATGGGCAATGGCATAATCACGATTATTGGCTATCGACGGATTGGTCAGAACGATGAAATTATTGTTCATTCGGGATTTGTGTTCGTCAAACCAGGACTGGGTCAGATTCTCCTTGCTGGCGTCATACAATTTCTTCAAGCCGGATGCTTTTGCCTGTTCTTCCAGCGTTATATCTACCAGAATCCCTTTCAGGATGCCGGCTTGTGCAGTTGCCAGATTGATGGAGTTGTCTTTCCGGTTATAATCATATAGAATGTAACCTTTTATATAGCCTTGCTTTTGAAAGCGTTTCACGACTTCCCAAGTATTCAGGGAACCCCGTTCCTTTACTTTGAGGCGTTTCAGCCAGGCTTTATAATACAACTGATAATCCGGTGTACGATTCTCAACCCAAAGTCCCTCGTTGCCGATACCCTCATTTACTGCTTGCGCGGCAAGTCCGCATAAGGATTGAGCGACATTCATCTCACGAATATCACCGGGACGGGACAGTGTACATTTCAAGATGTAACCGGGCCTTTTCTGAACAGGCCACCAGTTATCCGGTGAAGAGGAAGCAACGACCGGTGAGATGGTTCCTCCCAGCAGCATTCCTATTAAGAAGAGTGTTTTAATTAGATTTTTCTTTTTCATCGTGGCATTAGTTTATATAGACAAAGATATCCGGGAGCCTATAATATATGGGTTAATTTATAGGTTACCTCCCACTTTTATTTTATTAATCCTACCCGAAAAGGGCTTTTTTTCGTGCAAATGTGTTCATCTGCTATCGAACGGTGTCGAAGTTCCGTTCATAGATGAATTTGCAGGGAACGTTCCATTCCATGCATCAGTTTAGGAAACATATCTGTAATTCCAGAATAATTAAATGCATGGGAATTACAGCCAATGACAGGACACACGCCAAAATCAAAATGATTAGACAACAAAAGGGAGCGACGGGAAGCAATGTCAGAAGAAATATGCATCATGTTCTAATCAGTATTATATAGGTTCATCAATTCGATGACACAAAAATAGGGTCGAAGCAAAAAAAAGGGGTTAATTTTCGGATTAGTGCGCTTTTTATTTCATTAATCACCCTATAAAAAGGTAGATGTCAGGCAATCACCCAAGAGAATTAAACTGAATTATTAGGAATACATGAGGGAAATTTCTAACTTTGCATTGAAACGCATTTCTAAAACGTCGTTTAATTATGCAGAGAACATACCAGTTTTTTATATTCATTGCCATATTTGCTCTTTCTTTTCAACCACTAAAAGGGGCAGGACTGCTCTTTTCAAGAGAAACTCCCCAGACCTATTTAGACTTATTCAGTGGAAACGATATTTCATTCACCAATTCTGTAACGATCTCTTTCGATTTATCTATCCTTAGCCATGAGAGTTTCGGACAGATATGGGTGTATGAGGATAAGGCCGCGCCATATAGTTTTGCTTATATCGGTCGCGATAAGAGCAGTTCATCGTTTGTCATCAACAGCCTTTCGGATAAAAAACAATTTCTCGAAATACCCGTTTCGCCCCAAACTATCGGTGCGCGCAAATGGCTACACGTAGAAACGCGGTTGGACTTTCAGCACCAGAAAGCGGAAGTGACTATCAACGGGCAGAAATACTCGCTCGATGGTATTACTATTCCGAATCCGTCTAAGGCAAATATTATCTTCGGTGCCAATATCAAGGCGATTCCGGAAGTGCCTGTCATGGTGATTAAAAATATCATGGTGCGGGATGAGGCTTCTCATTCTTTCCTGTTCCCGCTCACGGAGTCGGATGGGAATTTGGTGCATGAGGCAGGTAACAAGTTGCACGGAACAGTGGTCCATCCCACATGGCAGATTAATAAACAGTTCTTTTGGCAGGAAATAGGTATGTTCACCAGTTCGGCGGCTGCCGGGATAGCGTTTGACGAACCGGACCGACAGATATTAGTTGTAGGTGATAATAATATAGGTAAGTTCGACATCAACACGCTGAAACTGACCGAATACCCCAAAGAAACGGTGGGCACGCAAACGGGATATTCGGGGGAGGCTATTTATAACCCGGATAAGCAGGAGACTTATTTCTATAACTTAGCGGATATTGGCGGACAAACCGGTCCTTTCTTCTCCACTATTTCGGATAAGGATCTGCCCACCCGTATCGTTTCTCCTCAATTCTCCAATCCGTTGCACCATCATGCTTACTTTTTCGATCAGGCAAGCCAATCGCTCTATATTTTCGGCGGATATGGAAACTACCAGTATTCAAATCTGACTTATCAGTATGACTTCGATCATGGAGCATGGAAGGAGATACAATTTACGGGCGATGTCATTTATCCCCGTATGCACACCGTAGCAGGTAAAGGTCCTGTGGAGGGAAGCTTTTTCGTATTCGGAGGAGTGGGTAACGAAACGGGCAAACAGGAGCTTGGCAAGGATTTCTTCTGCGACCTATATCTGTTTGATACTTCCAAGCGTACCGTCAAGAAATTGTGGAGCAGAGCGTTTCCCGACAATTACTTTATTCCGACCCGCGGGCTTGTGTTCGACAGTAAAAAAGGGTGTATTTATCTTTTGTGCATAGACCGGAAAACAACGAATGCCTCTTTGCATCGGTTTGACGTGAAGACAGGAGAACATGCCATTGTCTCCAACGAGATCGTTTTTCAAACAAACTGTATTCTGTCAACAGCCTATCTGTTCAGTAATCCGGAGGACAATGAATTATATGCCGTCATCCGGTATAGCGAAGATAATAATCCGAAAGCGAAGATTGGTGTCTATAAGTTGAATGCTCCTCCTATTACTTATCAGGAGCTTAAAAAATGGGATACGGACGACGACAACGAAGCAGGCAGAGCTAACCTTTATTATATAATCGGAGGAGTCGTACTTTTGCTGATTCTTTGTTTTGCTTATTATCGGCATAGAAAAAGAGGTAGTACACAAGAGGTAGTATCACCGAGCGTTCCTGAAGATGGTATACCTGTCGATGAGAAGAGTGCCGATGGTAGTAATGTTCCTCAACCCCAATCTCCAATAGATGCATCGGCCAGTACTCCGATAAAGGTCAATGCTGTCTATCTGTTTGGAGATTTTCAGGTATTCGATGCCAAAGGCAACGAAATTGCTTATCGTTTCGGTCCGAAAATAAAACAAATGTTTGTCCTCGTACTGCTTCATTCACACGACGGTCAGGAGGGGATCAGTACTAATAAGCTGTCCGCCCAACTCTGGCCAGAGAAGACTACGACCTCTGCCAAGAATATACGTAACGTCACAATCAACCATCTGCGGAACATTCTAACTGATTTAGAGGGAGTGGAACTTGTTTTCTTAAACGACAAATGGAAGATTGTGTATGGAGATAATTTCTACTGTGACTATCTCAAAGCCTTGAATATAGCAAAAATACTGCAACAGGTTCATTCACCTCAAGAACAAGAAGAAGAGGTGAAGCAACTTATCGGCCTGCTGCAACGAGGCACCTTATTGCCTACTTTTGTACATTACGAATGGTTTGGCAATATCAAAATTAACCATGATGAACTTTTCATCCGGATCATCGAGCAACAGCTTCCTATCGTAGAAGCGAATAATGAAGCCAGAAAGGTTATCGTATTGTCCGATGTGCTCTTTTCGTTCGATGGAATGAGTGAAACGGCATTGACCTTCAAAATAAAAGCACTCAAGAAACTTGGGCAGAAAGCATACGCACAAAGTGTTTATGACCGTTTCCAAAAGGAGTACCAGCAACTCTATGGAGAGAAGTATAAGGAAAATTCGTTAGAAGAATAAGGATTTAATGTCATGCTTGGGAAACTCTTTTTCCTTCAAAAGAATAAAGGACCCTATTATAACTAATGATTTTATTAGGCACTTTTAAAGAATTGCGTTCCTATCGATAAGAGTAGAGACTTAAAAAAAGCATAAGAGAAATCTCCTAATTGCTATTTACATAGAAAAATAGTACTTTTGTACTCCATTCAAAAAAGAATTTATGACGAAAGCATTATTTTTTGATATAGACGGAACATTGGTCAGCTTTGAAACTCACCGCATCCCGTCGTCTACCATTGAGGCACTAGAAGCCGCCCGTGCAAAAGGACTGAAGATATTTATCGCTACAGGACGTCCGAAAGCCATAATCAACAACCTCTCCGAATTGCAAGACCGGAATCTGATCGATGGATATATTACCATGAACGGGGCTTACTGCTTTGTCGGGGAACAGGTAATCTATAAAAGTGCCATCCCCCAGGACGAAGTAAAAGCGATGGGAGATTTCTGCGAGAAAAAAGGTGTTCCCTGCATTTTTGTAGAAGAACATAATATCTCTGTCTGCCAACCTGATGACATGGTGAAAAAGATATTCTATGATTTCCTGCACGTGAATGTGATTCCGACTGTATCTTTCGAGGAGGCAACCAGCAAGGAAGTCATCCAAATGACACCCTTTATCACGGAAGAGGAAGAAAAAGAAATCCGTCCGTCTATTCCTACCTGCGAGATAGGCCGGTGGTATCCTGCATTTGCCGATGTGACCGCCAAAGGAGACACCAAGCAAAAGGGCATTGATGAAATAATCCGCTATTTTGATATTAAACTCGAAGATACCATGGCTTTCGGAGACGGAGGAAATGACATCAGCATGCTCCGCCATGCAGCCATCGGAGTAGCCATGGGACAAGCCAAAGAGGATGTGAAAGCCGCTGCCGATTATGTGACAGCTCCCATTGACGAGGATGGCATCAGCAAGGCAATGAAGCATTTTGGTATTATCTGATTATGAGTGTAGACACCAATAACGCAGCGTTTCAGGACGCCCTGAATCTGATTCAATATACGCGTCAATCGGTTTTCCTGACCGGGAAAGCGGGTACAGGGAAATCTACATTCCTGCGTTACGTCTGCAAAAACACCAAAAAGAAACATGTTGTACTCGCCCCGACAGGCATCGCTGCTATCAATGCCGGAGGAAGTACAATGCACAGTTTCTTCAAACTCCCTTTCTATCCGCTGCTGCCGGATGACCCGAACTTGAGTCTCCAGCGTGGTCGTATCCATGAATTTTTCAAATACACCAAGCCTCATCGGAAGCTGTTGGAACAAATAGAACTGGTCATCATCGACGAAATTTCAATGGTAAGGGCGGATATCATTGATGCCATCGACCGAATCCTACGTGTATACTCTCACAATCTGCGCGAACCTTTCGGAGGAAAACAACTGTTATTAGTAGGCGACGTATTCCAACTGGAACCCGTCGTAAAGAACGACGAACGGGAAATATTGAACCGCTTCTATCCTACTCCCTATTTTTTCTCTGCCAGAGTATTCGGTCAGATAGACCTGGTATCCATCGAACTTCAAAAAGTATACCGTCAAACAGACCCCGTTTTTGTCGGTGTCCTCGACCATATCCGGAACAATACAGCCGGAGCGGCCGATCTGCAACTACTGAACACCCGTTATGGAAGTCAGATAGAAGAATCGGAAGCTGATATGTATATCACTTTGGCCACCCGCAGAGATACGGTAGACTCTATCAACGAAAAGAAACTGGCAGAACTTCCCGGCGACTCCATTACTTTTGAAGGAGTCATCGAAGGAGATTTCCCCGAAAGCAGTTTGCCCACTTCACAAGAACTCGTACTGAAACCTGGTGCACAAATCATCTTTATTAAAAATGATTTCGACCGCAGGTGGGTAAACGGTACAATTGGTGTCATTGCCGGAATTGATGAGGAAGAAGAAACGATCTATGTTATCACCGATGATGGAAAAGAGTGTGACGTAAAGCGTGAGTCATGGCGCAATATCCGTTATCGCTACAACGAAAAGACCAAAGAAATAGAAGAAGAAGTCTTAGGCAGCTTCACCCAATACCCCATCCGGTTAGCTTGGGCCATCACTGTCCATAAGAGTCAGGGACTGACTTTCAGCCGTGTAGTCATCGACTTCACAGGTGGTGTATTTGCAGGTGGACAAGCATACGTGGCACTAAGCCGTTGTACCTCACTGGACGGTATTCAGCTCAAAAAACCTATTAACCGTGCCGACGTCTTCGTCCGCCCCGAAATCGTAAACTTTGCCGGACGCTTCAACGACCGCCAGGCTATCGACAAAGCTCTGAAACAAGCACAGGCCGATGTGCAATACGCCGCCGCTTCACGCGCTTTCGATAAAGGAGACATGGAAGAATGCCTGGAACAGTTTTTTCGTGCTATCCATTCCCGCTACGATATTGAAAAACCTGTTCCCCGCCGTTTAATCCGCCGCAAGCTCGGTATCATCAATACACTAAAAGAGCAAAATAAAAAACTCAAAGAACAAATGCGTGAACAACAGGAACGCATACGACAATATGCCCATGAATATCTATTAATGGGTAACGAATGTATTACCCAAGCCCACGATATACGCGCTGCCCTCGCCAACTACGATAAAGCCCTTAGCCTCGACCCTAATTATGTGGACGCCTGGGTGAGAAAAGGCATCACCCTCTTCAACAATAAAGAATATTTTGACGCTGAAAACTGCTTCAACATCGCAGTCAACCTCCATCCCGCAAACTTCAAGGCTGTTTATAATCGGGGAAAACTTCGATTAAAAACGGAAGATACAGAAGGAGCAATTGCAGATTTGGACAAAGCAACAAGTCTGAAACCGGAACATGCCGGAGCACATGAGCTATTCGGGGATGCCCTGTTGAAGGTAGGTAAAGAAGGGGAAGCTGCTTTGCAATGGAGAATTGCGGAAGAACTCAAAAAGAAAAAAGGGAAATAAAACAGCCCCTTTGGCGAAGTTAATTCAATACCGAAATGAGGTAAATGCTCATTTATGAGTTCACCACAGAGGACACAGAGGTTTAATATTTTTTATTCACTATAGAGTAACACAGCTTCTCACGTATTTATCGCTCTGTTTTACTTGCAGAAAGAGAGAAAAGAACTCTGTGTCCTCCGTGTCCTCTGTGGTGAAATTATTTAGCGAAGAGATATGCATTCATTATTTTTCTTTATATCCAAATCTTATTGTTGTTTAATAATGACATGTTTTTCAAGAACGAGGTACTATTAATCAAAAACTTTTATTAGTTTTGTTCTTTGTAATATCTCAAACTCTTAAAATAGAAGCAAATGAAAAAAGGTTTGAAAATCGCAGCAATCACAGTAGGAGTCATCATCATTCTGATGTTCCTTCTTCCTTTTGCCTTCCAAGGAAAGATAGCCGACATTGTAAAAACAGAAGGCAACAAAATGCTTAATGCACAATTTGACTTTAAGAACCTTAACATTAGCCTGTTCCGTAACTTTCCACAGGCTTCTGTCACTCTCGAAGATTTCTGGTTGAAAGGTACTGGTGAATTCGCCAATGACACCCTTGTACAGGCCGGAGAAGTTACTGCCGCAGTCAACTTATTCTCTCTTTTCGGAGATAGCGGTTACGATATTTCTAAAATATTTATTGAAGATACACGGTTACATGCCATTGTATTGCCGGACGGACGTGCCAACTGGGATATCATGAAACCGGATACAACAGCAACTGCCGAAACTCCTGTTTCAGAAGAAGAAGCATCTTCTCCTTTCAAAGTAAAGCTACAACGGTTTGTTATCAAAAACATGAACCTGATTTATGACGATCAACAAGGGAAGATGTATGCTGATATCCGCGACTTTAACGCAATCTGCGCCGGAGACTTAGGAAGTGACCGTACTACTCTGAAACTGGAGGCGGAAACCCAATCACTTACTTACAAGATGAATGGAATCCCTTTCCTTGCCAATGCCAATATCTCCGCAACAATGGATGTGGATGCCGACCTTGCCAATAATAAATACACATTAAAAGACAACACCATCCGCCTCAACGCCATTCAGGCAGGTATCGACGGTTGGGTAGCTTTGAAAGATCCGGCTATCGACATGGACTTGAAACTTAACACGAACGATATCGGGTTTAAGGAAATCCTGTCACTGATCCCAGCCATTTATGCTACGGAATTCTCCAGTCTGAAAACAGACGGAACCGCTACGCTTACCGCAACGGCGAAAGGTATCTTGCAAGGCGACACCGTTCCTGCATTCAACATTGATATGCAAGTCAAGAATGCCATGTTCCGCTATCCGGCTTTACCGGCAGGAGTGGATCAAATCAATATCAGTGCCAACGTCCAGAACCCGGGAGGAAATATCGACCTGACTACGGTCAATATCAATCCTTTCAGTTTCCGTCTTGCCGGAAATCCGTTTAGTCTGACGGCTAATGTGAAAACGCCGGTCAGCGATCCGGACTTTAAAGCTGAAGCTAAAGGGATTCTCAACTTAGGCATGATCAAACAAGTCTATCCACTTGGAGACATGGAGTTGAACGGTACCATTGATGCTGATATGCAAATGTCGGGACGACTTTCCTATATCGAAAAAGAGGAATACGAACGTATGCAAGCTTCGGGCACTATCGGACTGACGGGTATGAAACTCAAAATGAAAGATATGCCGGACGTAGAAATCAAGAAGTCCCTCTTCACTTTCACCCCAAAATACCTCCAGTTGAGCGAAACAACCGTCAACATCGGGAAGAATGATATCACAGCCGACAGCAGGTTTGAAAACTATATCGGTTACGCATTGAAGGGTACTACATTGAAAGGGAACCTGAATATCCGTTCCAACTATTTTAATCTGAACGACTTCATGACCGCTTCTGCGGATGAAACGACTGCATCAGAAACTGCGTCTACCGACTCCGTAGCTACAGCTGCCACGGGTATTATGGAAGTTCCCCGCAACATCGACTTCCAAATGGACGCTAACCTGAAACAGGTGTTATTCGATAAGATGTCTTTCAATAATATGAACGGTAAGCTTGTGATAAAAGATGGCAAAGTGGATATGAAAAATCTCTCCATGAACACCATGGGTGGCAACGTGGTCATGAACGGCTACTACTCCACTGCCAACGTAAAGAAGCCGGAAATGAAAGCCGGATTCAAACTCTCCAATATCGGTTTTGCACAAGCTTACAAAGAGTTGGATATGGTGCAGAAGATGGCTCCTATCTTCGAAAACCTGAAAGGTAATTTCTCCGGAAGCATCAATGTACTGACAGATCTGGATGCAACCATGAGCCCTGTACTGAATACAATGCAAGGTGATGGCAGCCTTTCCACCCGTGATCTTAGTTTAAGCGGAGTGAAAGCAATTGACGAGATAGCCGATGCCGTTAAACAGCCAAGTCTGAAAGACATGAAGGTGAAAGATATGACACTGGATTTCACCATCAAAGACGGACGCGTAGAAACCAAACCGTTCGATATCAAGATGGGAGACTACACATTGAATCTTTCCGGTAGCACAGGCCTCGATCAAACCATCGACTATTCCGGAAAAGTGAAGCTGCCCGCATCTGTAGGCAATATCTCTAAACTAATGACTCTCGACTTGAAGATCGGCGGTTCATTTACCTCTCCGAAAGTCAGCGTCGATACTAAAAGTATGGCCAACCAAGCTGTCGAAGCTGTAGCCGATGAAGCTATCAGCAAACTCGGACAGAAACTAGGACTGGACTCTGCCGCTACCGCCAATAAGGACTCAATCAAACAAAAGGTGACAGAGAAGGCTGCAGAAAAGGCACTGGATTTCTTAAAAAAGAAACTCAAATAAGAAAGAAGGAGAATGAATTATGCTTCTGAAGCTATATGACAAAAATAATAACCCGCAGGATTTACAACGAATCATCGATATCCTGAATGACGGCGGACTGATTATCTATCCCACTGATACGATGTACGCCATCGGCTGTCATGGTTTGAAGGAACGTGCTATAGAACGGATATGCCGGATCAAAGAGATAGACCCTAGAAAGAACAATCTGTCTATCATCTGTTATGACTTGAGTAGCATCAGCGAATATGCGAAAGTAGACAATAATATCTTCAAGCTGATGAAGCATAATCTTCCGGGGCCATTTACTTTTATTTTGAACGGAACCAATCGGTTGCCCAAAATCTTCCGCAACCGGAAAGAAGTGGGTATCCGTATGCCGGATAATAACATCATCCGCGAAATCGCACGCCTGCTGGATGCTCCCATTATGACTACCACACTGCCCTACGAAGAGCATGAGGACTTGGAATATATGACAGATCCCGAACTGATAGATGAGAAGTTCGGTGGCATCGTTGATCTGGTCATTGACGGAGGTATCGGAGGTATAGAACCTTCTACCGTAGTGAAATGTACCGACGACGAGCCGGAAATCATCCGGCAAGGGAAAGGATGGCTGGAAGAGAATTAATATCTTTCCACCGGAATCAATCTTTCTATCAAAAAAAGGGCTGCCCTCCGTTCGATACGGAAGCAGCCCATTCTTTTGATGGAATCCATTCAGAGGATAGAATCTTACTTAATCAATGATTCCGGATCCAAATGAGCAGATTCGATATCTTTAAAGTAACGGTAAGTACCCACTTTCAATTCCGCCGTAGCAGCATCATCACAAACGATAATACCCTTTTCATGCATTTGCAATGCACTGATTGTCCACATCTGTGTGATAGCACCTTCTACAGCGTGATACAAAGCACGAGCTTTGTTATGACCATTTACAATAATCATCACTTCTTTTGCAGAAAGCACAGTACCCACTCCCACTGTCAAAGAAGTCTTAGGAACTTTGTTGATGTCATTATCAAAGAAACGGGAGTTAGCAATGATGGTATCCATTGTTAACGTTTTCTGACGAGTGCGTGAAGTCAATGAAGATCCCGGTTCGTTGAACGCAATATGTCCGTCAGGACCGATACCGCCCATAAACAGGTCAATGCCACCATATGACTTGATCTTTTCTTCGTAACGAGCACATTCTGCATCCAAATCAGGAGCATTACCATTCAGAATATTCGTATTCTCCGGTTTGATATCGATATGACCGAAAAAGTTATTCCACATGAAAGAATAATAGCTTTCCGGATGTTCTTTCGGCAATCCTACATATTCGTCCATGTTGAATGTTACCACATTCCGGAAGGAAACGATTCCTTTCTTATTCAGGTCAATCAAAGCTTTATACATGCCCAGAGGAGATGATCCGGTAGGACAGCCCAACACAAATGGTTTTTCGGGGGTTGGATTGGCAGCTTTTATTTTAGCGGCAACATAATGTGCAGCCCACAGAGATACGGACTGATAGTCCGGCTGAATAATAAGTCTCATAAGTCGATTGTTTTATAGGTTAGTTAATAAATTATCTCATTCACTGTTTTAACGATCTTTCTTCAAACGGTCTGCCATGGCACGTGCCAGATTTTCGCACTGGGTATAAGTCAGGTCTTTCATCGCCTGCTTCATCTCCACCGGATCACCGATCAATTCGAATTTACTCTTTTCAGCAAACTCCGCCAGACGTTTCACCGCTGCACCTGCCCATGCGAAAGAACCGAAGTAACCCAAATAGCGTCCCTTCACCTCACGCAGCAGAATCTTTGAAAGCAGCGCTTCCACCTCCGGGAATATCTGATTACTATACGTAGGAGAACCGATAATCAATCCCTTATAACGGAAAATATCCGCTATAATATAAGAAGGATGACTCTTTGTCACGTTATGCATAACGATATTCTTAACCCCCTGTGCAGAAAGCTCTTCAGCAATAGCTTCCGCCATCTGCTCCGTATTTCCATACATGCTTCCGTAAGCAATAACAACACCTTCATCCGCATCATAACGGCTCAAACGATCATATATACCGATCACCTTTGCAATATTCTCCGTCCATACCGGTCCGTGAGTAGAACAAATGGCAGAAATGGGAAGTCCGCCCAATTTCTGCAAAGCCTTTTGCACGGGGCTTCCGTATTTACCAACGATATTAGAGTAATAACGGACCATTTCTCCCCAATACTTATCTACATTGATCCGAGTATCTAGGAATCCGCCATCCACCGTACCAAAACATCCGAATCCGTCGCCGGAGAAAAGAACTCCATCCGTTTCATCAAAAGTCATCATCGTTTCCGGCCAATGCACCATCGGAGTCATATAAAAACGCAGTTTGTGACGTCCCAAAGCAAGGAAATCACCATCCTTTACCAGATATTGTTCACCGGTTACCCCATAGAAACCTTCAATCATACCGAATGTCTGCTTATTACCCACAATGATAATTTCCGGATAATGTTGTTTAATCAATCGGATAGATCCCGAATGATCCGGTTCCATGTGATTTATAATCAAATAATTAATGGGACGTTCTCCAATCACTTGCTTGATTTTACGCAAGTAGACTTCAAAATAACAGATATCTACCGTATCTACCAATGCCACCATTTCATCATCAATCAGATAAGAGTTATATGAAACTCCATAGGGCAATGGCCACATCGCTTCAAATCTGTGCTTGTTACGGTCATTTACTCCCACATAGTGGACATTTCCTTTAATTCTTGTTTTACTTTCCATCTTTCAAATCCATTAAATATTTCTTCCACTATTCTATACTCCGCAAAACAGCTGTTTATTAAGTGGTAAGTTTATCGTCTGCAAAAATAATCCTTTTTTCCGAATCCCTATACTTCTTACCTTGATAAGCACCTCTTTCTTTCATTCTTTTTTGTAAACGAGCTACAAATTCATAATTTTTCAATCCCCAGTCCGGAGCTATTAATAAATCTTTAGGAGATTGGGAAACAAAGCGTTCCACAACCATATCCGGACGGAGATGCTCTACATAATCAATCACCAGATCAATGTATTCCTCAACCTCACTAAACAAATGAAAGTCAGCAGGAGTTACGTCATACTCATGTGCCATTCGCGTACCACGGATCAACTGTAACTGATGAATTTTTAGCGTAGCTAAAGGCAGATCGGAAAGAATTTCCGCTTGCGCCACCATTGTATCATGCGTTTCTCCCGGAAGCCCGAGGATGATATGTCCACCTGTCAGGATACCACAGGCCGCTGTCTGGCACACAGCTTCTACTGTATCTGCATAAGTATGCCCCCGGTTAATACGTCTCAAGGTTTCATCACAAGTGCTTTCGATCCCATATTCTACCATGAGAAACGTATGTTTGTTCAATTCTTCCAGATAACGCAACAAGCTTTCCGGCATACAATCGGGACGCGTACCAATCACCAGCCCGACTACTCCATCCACCGCCAATGCTTCCTCATACTTACGCTTCAAGCCTTCCAACTCCGCATACGTATTGGTATAAGCCTGAAAGTAGGCTAAATATTTCATTTCCGGATATTTATGGGCAAAAAAACATTTGCCTTCTTCCAACTGGGTAGTAACAGATTTCTCTGTCCGACAATAATCCGGATTAAAAGTCTGGTTATTACAATACGTACATCCGCCCCATCCTTTTGTTCCATCACGATTAGGGCAAGTGAAACCTGCATTCAATGAAATCTTTTGTACTTTGTAAGGAAAATATTTCCGCAGAAAAGTAGGGAAATCATTATATAATAGCTGCGTAGACATATTCATTCACTTTTTTTCTTTATTTTACCTACAAATATAAGCAAAATCAACGAGTTACGGAAAGTTGGCACAAAATATCTTCAATATATTAAAAAAATCATAATTACTATAAGATAAATTAATAAATATTGCAATACGAAAAACTATTTAATTAGCTTTGCTATGATTTTAGGCATTGGCAGGAGGATACTTGTGAAAGTCTTGTGCAATTTATTCCCCAATTATGATTTCATCTCACCATACCCCATGCAACTCTTGTCAATAAAATTATCCTCTTTATAATCTGAATTAAGATTATAAAGAGGATTTTTTACTAATATGATTCCTTGACTTTATCTAAAACACAAAATAGAAATCAGAGCTATATAGCAAGAAGAGGAAAAAATAGGCAAAAACGAGTATTATTCGTTCAAACCACCTATCTATCTTTCTATTCTGCTTTGTTTTCTCTATTTTTGCTACAAACATTAAAACAACTACTATGAAACGGCTCCATATTCTATTTCTTTTTCTGACAATAACAATCATTCTAACCGCTCAACCCATCTGTCAGGTTAAACACTTTTCGGTAAGTGACGGTCTCGCTCAAGGAGTAGTGATGAGCATATTACAGGATCAGAAAGGGCTTGTTTGGTTTAGTACCTGGAATGGGCTTAACAAATTTGACGGATACACGTTTAAGACTTATAAAACTTCACAAGAAAGTAAATATGCATTCGGCAGCAATCGCATGGGGACTATTTCAGAAAGCAAATACGGAGATATATGGTGTCCCACTTACGATGGACAAGCTTGTCTTTTTGATGTGGAAACCGAGAAGTTTATCGATGTCCTCCAACCTATTGAGCTTGCCACGAAACAAACAAATGATGTCACGCGTATTTATTCGCTGGAGAAAGGGATCGCCTGGATTCTCTGTAAAAACGGATATGCTTTCAGAGTAGACGAACAACGATGTAAAAAAGGAGAAGGTATCACTCTTTATTCAACTTCCAACCACAATCTGAAAGGAGATCAGATATTGAGCGTTTATCAAGACTCTGAAGAAGATGAATGGATATTGACGGACAAAGGTGTTTCTATCATAGGAAAGAAAACACTGGATACAGACTTTCCTTTCCAGTTTATCACTCAAATAAAAGAGACCATCTATCTGATTGCAGAAAATGACAAGTTAGCCAGATATAACTTCCACACTAAAAAACTGAAATTCGTAGACATTCCTTATCCCCATCATAAAATAAACAATGTCACTGCCATAGGAAAAGATATGCTGGCATTGGGAACGGACAATGGACTCATTTTATATTCTATCCCGAAGAACAGTTTCCAGCAAATAGACATCCGTACAGCTACCCAAACTTCCAACGATGTGGAATCTGTCTATCAAGACCACTTGGGAGATATCTGGATCTTTTCAAAAGATCCGGGGATTGTTCATCTTAACCTCGCGACCCATGAAAAAGAGCATCTGTTCACTCCCAAAGATGAGATTATCAAGCATGGGCGTAAAAGTCGCAAACTTATTTTTGAAGACAATGCGAAAAACCTATGGCTACTCCCCACGGAAGGAAACTTTTGCTACTATGACCGGAAAGAAAGAACTCTCAAACCGCTTCTTACGGATATCAATAATCCCAAGTCTATTTTCAGTCCGTTAGTCAGGTCTTATACATTGGATAATCAGGGGAACTGCTGGTTTGCAACAGCACGCGGCGTAGAGAAACTATGCTTCTTTCCACAGAGTTATCAATTTAACTTGACTGATTACGAGGCGGAAACACGTGCCTTCCTGCAAGACAGCAATCAACGTCTATGGACAGCATCGAAATCTAATTATATCCAGATATTTGCACCGGATGGTAGCTTGGCGGGATATTTATCCAAACAAGGAAATATCATTAAAGAAAAACAGTCGTTCTATAATGGAGTATATTCCATTCTGGAAGATAAAGATGGAAATATCTGGTTGGGGACTAAAGATATCGGACTTTTCCAACTCAAAAAGACAGGAGTAAATCATTATTCTATTCACCATTTTGAACACCAGCCAAACGATCCTTATAGTTTAAGCAGCAATAGCATTTATGCCATCTTTCAGGACAGTCGCAACAACATTTGGGTGGGATGTTATGGGGGCGGTTTAAATATGCTGACACAGGATAAAGATGGAAAAACATCCTTTATTCATAGTAATAATGAATTAAGAAACTATCCCATAGCTTACGGTATGAAAGTACGCAATATTGCAGAAGCTCCGGGAGGAGTGATTTTGGTGGGAACGACTAACGGGCTGCTTACATTCTCAAACAACTTCGAACGTCTGGAAGAAATTAAATTCTACCGGAATATCCATAGGCCGGGAGATAAAAACAGTCTTAGTGCCAATGATATCATGCATATCTATACAGACAAGAATAAAACCACTTATGTCATCAGCTTTACCGGAGGTGTAAACAAAGTGATATCTCCCAACCTGCTTAGCGATCATATCCAATTCAAGAACTACGACAAGAACAACGGGTTGGCCTCCGACTTGGCACTATCAATCATTGAAGATGCACAGAATCAATTATGGGTTGTTTCGGAGATTGCGCTCTCCAAGTTCGATCCGGCCAAAGAAACTTTTGAGAACTATGAATTAAGTTCCATCTATCAGGAGTTCAATTTCTCCGAAGCTCTTCCTATCATCAATGCCCGTAACCAAATTGTATTGGGAACTGATAAAGGCTTTCTGGAAGTTTCTCCGGAGAAGATGCGGAAGAGTAGCTATGTTCCTCCTATTGTGTTTACAGGACTCAAGATTCAAGGACACCTTACCGATCACTCCATTGACAATCTGGAAGAATTGGAACTGGAACCGTCGCAAAGGAATGTAACTTTCCAGTTTGCTGCGCTTGATTATGTCAATCCGAAAGGGATTCTATATGCTTATCGCCTGCAAGGACTAGAAGAAGAATGGAATGAAGCAGATAATAACCGTTCCGCAAGCTATATCAACTTACCTGCAGGCAAATATCAGTTGCAGATAAAGTCAACAAACAGTGACGGGGTCTGGGTGGACAATGTACGGACTCTATCTATACATGTACTTCCCACCTTTTGGGAAACCTACTGGGCATGGCTGCTCTATTTCATTCTATTCACACTCTTCACGGCAAGCATCGTATACGTGTTGTTTTACATCTACCGGTTACGCCACAGAGTGGATATGGAACAACAATTAGCAAATATCAAACTGCGATTCTTTACGGACATATCTCATGAATTACGCACTCCGCTGACTTTAATCAGTAGTCCTGTGACAGAGGTATTAGAGAATGAACCTCTTTCTCCTTCTGCCCGTGAACACTTGACTTTGGTACATCAGAACACAGAGCGCATGCTCCGACTGATGAATCAGATTCTGGATTTCCGCAAGATTCAGAATCAGAAAATGAAACTACTGATTGAAGAAACCGATTTGATTCCACTTCTGCAAAAGGTGATGAGTAGCTTCAAACTGATAGCCGAAGAAAAGAACATAAACTATCAGCTGACTTCTACCATCCAATCGGTGTATAGCTGGGTGGACAGAGACAAGTTTGAAAAGATATTCTTCAATCTGCTTTCCAATGCATTCAAGTATACACCTGCCGACAAATCGATCACCGTTCATATCACAACGAAAGAGAAGACGGTAGAGATAGAGGTTGCAGACGAAGGAATCGGAATTGCAGTAGAAAAGCAACATTCCTTGTTCCAACGTTTCGAGTCATTGGTAAAACAGAATATTCTGCAACCATCTTCCGGAATCGGACTGTCTCTCGTGAAAGAGATGGTGGAAATGCATCATGGCACTATTACAGTAAATAGTCAACCCGGAGTAGGCAGCCGTTTTACAGTAAGCTTGCCTTTACAACGGGAAATTTTCGAAGAGGATGTGCAGGTAGAATTTATCCTGAATGATAGCCAGCGTTCAGCGCCTCATCCCGTCGATAGCATGAAAGCACCGGAAGAAGTGGAAGAAAAAGAAGACCTTGAGAATAATTCGGATAGTTTCTCCATACTGGTGGTAGAAGATAATGAAGAGTTAAAGGCTTTTCTGAAAAGCATTTTGTCGGAGAATTATACGGTAATCACAGCTTCCAATGGTGAAGAGGGATTGCAACATGCTGTTGACGATCTGCCCGATCTTATTATCAGTGATGTTATGATGCCGGTAATGGACGGTTTAGAAATGATCAGGCAAATCAAAGAGAACAACAATATTTGCCATATCCCCATCATCGTATTATCTGCCAAAGCCTCTCTGGACGACCGTATCGCCGGATTAGAACAAGGCATTGACGATTATATCACCAAACCTTTCAGTGCTACTTATCTAAAGACCCGTGTAGCCTCCTTGTTACGACAACGCAAAGCATTGCAGGAGCTCTATATGAATAGACTGATGGAAGGAAAGAAGACCTCTTCTCCCGATCCTCTGACTCCTTCACAACCACAGATTACTCCATACGACGAGCAATTTATGGAGAAAGTAATGGCATACATGGAAGAACAGATGGACAACGCCGAACTAACGATTGACGAATTTGCAGAACAGTTGATGCTTAGCCGTACAATCTTCTACCGGAAATTAAAATCAATCGTCGGGTTGACACCAGTTGACTTTATACGGGAAATACGTATCAAACGTGCCGTACAACTGATTGACAGCGGCGAATATAACTTCTCACAGGTAGCATACATGACAGGGTTCAACGATCCTAAATATTTCAGCAAGTGCTTCAAAAAAGTGATAGGAATTACTCCGTCAGAATATAAAGAAAGGAAAAAGTGAAGAAATCCTCCTTTTCTACCGGATATTCCCCACAAAAAGAATGAAAAGGGCGTACTATTGCAGTCTCAAATCTAAAAACCAAAAAAACTAGAAAATGAAAAAGCAATGGATCATTGCCTGTTTTATCGGAATTCAAGGGGTAAATGTACAGGCACAACAACCCAGCAAGTATCCCTATCAGGACACGAAGCTGACTGTGGAACAACGGGCGGATGATTTACTTCAACGCCTCACATTAGAAGAAAAAGTGGCGTTGATGCAAAACAATTCACCGGCTATTCCCCGGCTTGGCATTAAGCCGTATGAATGGTGGAACGAGGCCCTTCATGGCGTTGCCCGTGCCGGACTGGCTACAGTTTTTCCGCAAACCATAGGTATGGCCGCTTCTTTCAACGATGCATTACTATATGAAGTCTTTGATGCCGTATCCGATGAAGCACGTGCCAAGAACCGCCAATTCAATGAAAAAGGACATTATAAACGTTATCAGGGACTGACCATGTGGACTCCCAACGTCAATATCTTCCGCGACCCCCGCTGGGGACGGGGACAGGAAACCTATGGCGAAGACCCTTACTTGAGCGGTCGGATGGGAATGGCAGTAGTCAGAGGCCTGCAAGGACCGGAAGATGCCGAATATGACAAACTTCACGCCTGCGCCAAACACTTTGCCGTGCACTCGGGTCCCGAATGGAACCGTCACAGCTTCAACGCAGAAAACATCGCACCCAGAGATTTATGGGAAACCTATCTGCCTGCCTTCAAGGAACTGGTACAAAAAGCAGGAGTTAAAGAAGTGATGTGCGCCTACAATCGTTTCGAGGGCGATCCCTGCTGCGGCAGCAATCGTCTGTTAACCCAAATTCTCCGCAACGACTGGGGATTCAAAGGAATCGTAGTCTCCGACTGCGGAGCAATCGGAGACTTCTTCCAACGCAAGAAACATGAAACGCATCCCGATGCCACCCATGCCTCTGCCGACGCTGTTTTAAGCGGAACGGATCTCGAATGTGGCGGCAACTTCAAAAGCATCACCGATGCTGTGAAAAAAGGGCTGATTTCGGAAGAGAAAATCAACACATCAGTCAAAAGACTACTGAAGGCCCGCTTTGAACTGGGAGAAATGAATCCGACTCATCCTTGGAGTAACATTCCATTTTCTGTTATCGACTGTCCCAAACACAAAGAACTGGCACTGAAAATGGCACATGAGAGTCTGGTATTGCTCCAAAACAAAAACAATATCCTTCCATTAAACCGCCAGATGAAAGTGGCAGTCATCGGCCCCAATGCCAATGACTCGGTCATGCAATGGGGCAACTACAACGGCTTCCCTTCACATACCGTTACTTTACTGGAAGGAATACGCGCCAAACTGCCCGACGCACAAATCATCTACGAACCTGTATGCGGATATACAAACGACACCACCCTGCACAGCCTGTTCAACCAGTGCAGTATCGACGGAGAAGCCGGATTCAACGCCACCTACTGGAATAACCGCGAATACAAAGGCAAGATTGCCGCAACCGACCGCCTGACCACTCCTTTCCATTTCAGTGCCGAAGGTTCTACCGTATTTGCTCCCGGTGTAGGATTGAAAAACTTCACCGCCATCTATCGTTCCACTTTCCGCCCGGTGGATTCCGGTGCCGCCACTTTCCGCGTGATGACGAACGGAGGAGTCACTTTATTCCTCAACGGCAAGCAAATAGCTGAAGCCACCAACATCAAGAATCATACCAATCTGTATTCTTTCAACTACGAAGCAGGAAAGAGTTACGACATTGAGTTGCATTTTATTCAAGTAAAAGACAATCCTGCACTGAACTTCGACCTGGCGAAACAAACTCCTATGGATGCCCGTGAAATCCTGAACAAGTTGCAAAGCGCAGATGTAGTTATCTTTGCCGGAGGTATCTCTCCCCTGTTGGAAGGAGAATCCATGCGGGTATCCGACCCCGGATTCAAAGGTGGCGACCGTACAGAAATCGAATTACCCGCCATCCAGCGCGAAGTTCTTGCTCTTCTGAAAAAGAATGGAAAGAAAACAGTATTCGTCAATTTCTCCGGTTCGGCGATGGCCATCGTGCCCGAAACGCAGAATTGCGACGCTATCCTGCAAGCATGGTATCCCGGACAGGCAGGCGGAACAGCCGTTGCCGACGTTCTTTTCGGGGATTACAATCCTGCCGGACGACTGCCTATCACTTTCTATAAAGGTTTGCAGCAATTACCGGACTATGAAGATTATTCGATGAAGGGACGTACTTATCGTTTCATGGCGGAAACTCCTCTTTATCCATTCGGCTACGGTTTAAGTTATACCCGTTTCTCTTATGGGAAAGCCACACTGAACCAGTCGAAACTAGCCAAAGGTGAAAAAGCCATCCTTACTATCCCAGTAAGTAACGTCGGACAGAGAGACGGTGAAGAAGTGGTTCAAGTATACATCTGCCGTCCTGACGACAAAGAAGGTCCGCAAAAAACTCTTCGTGGTTTCCAACGGGTCAACATATCCAAAAGCAAGACCGAAAATGTAACAATCGAGCTTCCCTACGAATCATTCGAGTGGTTTGATACCGCCACTAATACGATGCGTCCTTTGACCGGAACATACAAGGTACTTTATGGTAGCAGTTCATCCGCCGACGATTTGCAATCACTCTCTATAACGATTTTATAATTTTACCCTCATGCCCTCATAAGCTACTTTAATCCCTTTATTCATCGGGGATATAGCTATGAGGGCAGACTATAACAGCAAGTAATGGCGAAAATTAACCGCCGTGAAATTAACCGTCGTTATTTTTAGGAGGCATTATTAGATTTTATAACAGAACCAAATGATTGGAATAACTTGGAATAGATCGGCCTAGGAATTAAACACCATTTTTTCGTCAGGGCAAACGCTCAATAATATTGACGCCCTTATAAGCCTCTCAAGGCCATACAGTAGAGACATATACCATGCATTTTCGCAATATCATGATACAATAATGTAGAAACACACTCTACGCCCTCTACAAGAGGTCTGTATAAATTATTGAGCGTTCGCCCTGGTTTTTTCGTCAACTTTCGCTTCCTCCTGCAAAAGATTTTTCATTTTCATTTCTCATATTCTCATAGTATTCATATAAAGCAAAGACTGTCAAACAGATAGTCTATGAGAAATGATTTCTAAATAGGCATTTCTCATAGTTTTTTGGCCAAATACCCCGGATTTTACCTCATTTCTCATACTTACTGGAGGCATTTCTCATAGTGTATCCGGAGGATTTTCCATCAACAGAACTTATTGCTTCTTTTCGTGTGTACTGCTTTTATTCCTACAGCAATGACATTTTGCAAACAATTCATTGTTTGTTTATATGAAATGTACTCGTTAATAAGTTATTAATCAATGGATAATACCGTTTTTTCTAAGGAGGAAACCAATCATTGCACTCCAGTGAACAGATCCTTGCACTCTAGTGGAAAGAACCGTTCACTGGAATGCAACGATCTGTTCACTAGAGTGCAACAAACCGGATAGTGGTAAGAAAAAACGGTTATGATGAAGGAAAAACAGATAAGTATACGGTAAATAATACACAGAAAAGCTATAAACAACAGAAAGTTGCCAATTAAACTGAAGAAGGAAAGGAGTATGAGAATAAGATGAGAAACACCTCGGAACCGATGAGAAATGCACCGTTTTTAGCTATAAAGGATGGAAATACTATGAGAAATGCCGTTCTACGCTTTATTTCTCATAGTATTATATAAATGATTTACAACAGATTATCCTGTTATTATGAGAACATGAGAAATGAAAATGAAAAATATTTTGCAGATGCCAACTTATTTTTTTGTGATTACTAAAGGGTTGGACAAGCTGTTATCCAACCCTTAATTTGAACTCTATTAATTCTTTGTAAGCAGCCGTTTTTCTGAAATTGTCCCATATTCTTTGCCATTGATAGTAATACCTGTTGTATTCTCTATCTGTATCATCGAATCATCGGGAGTTTCTATATCCACATTCTCTATGCTAATCTTTGCAACTTTATTAATTACGATACCTTGCTTCGCGCCCGTTACCACCATATTCTTTATGGAAATGTTCTCAATCGGCATTTCGGGAAGTCCGTTCAGATACACCGCCCGTCCGGCTCCCTTGCAGAACACGTCCGAGATATGTATGTTCCTGAATGCCGGAGTTTCTTCGGTAACATCCGGCACAGGCCCGCCCGGAGCACCTTTGGTGGCATAATACAAGTCGGCAATCAAGGCATCATTCGGAATGTCTATCATATTGATATGGTTGATATAGATATTCTCCACAACACCGCCACGACCGCGGACACTCTTGAACCGCAGCCCTACATCCGTACCGATAAACGAACATTCGGATACATACACATTCTTCACGCCGCCGGACATTTCGCTACCAATGACGAATCCGCCATGACCGTGCAACACGGTATTGTTTTTCACAATCACATTCTCGCAAGGCTCTCCACGCCTGCGCCCGTCTTTATCCTTTCCCGATTTCAGACAGATTGCATCGTCACCCGCGTCGAAGAAACAGTTCGTTATCAGTACATTCTTGCAGGATTCCACATCGAGCGCATCCCCATTCTGCGAGTACCACGGATTGAACACCTTTACATCATTCAACGTCAGGGATTCGCAAGACAAAGGATGAAGGCACCAATTCGGAGAATTTTTAAAAGTCACGCCTTCCAGAAGCACCTTTCTGCTCTTCACAATGCTTAGCAGAACAGGGCGCAACCAGCTTTTCATTTTTTCCCATTCTTTTATATCCATGTCCGGACGCTTATTTCCCCAGTCTGCCATAAGCACGGAAGCCTTTAAAGCACCTTCATCAGGATACCACACCTTGCCGCTTTCATCTACCTTACCACCGGATTGAAGCAACTTTTTCCATTGTCTATCCGTCATCTTATCCTTTTTGACGGGACGCCACCGGTCTCCCGCCCCATCGAAAACACCGTAGCCGGTGATGGCTATGTTTTCCGCATTTATTGCCGAGATAGGCGACTGGCAACGTCGCGTATCCAATCCTTCAAACGAAGTCGTGACGATTGGATATAAAGAAGTATCACTACTGAATACAATCAAAGCATTCTTTTCAGCGTGCAAATTGACGTTACTCTGCAAAACAATGGGACCTGTCAGCCATAAGCCTTCCGGAATGATCACTTTGCCCCCGCCTTTGTCGTGAACCGCTTTGATAGCCTTATTAATAGCCTCTGTATTCAGCGTCACACCATTGCTTTTTGCTCCAAAATCACAGATACTCACCTGATAATCGGGGAAAACGGGACGTTCCACTTTAGGCATGGAGAAAGGAAGGTCTTTATATAAATCTTCCATTTCTATCGTTTGATCCTCCGAGTTTGAATATGCCTGACAAGATGCCAATAACAAGAGTCCCATCAGCATTACTCTGAAATCCTTTTTCAAAAATCTATTCATACTTATCTTTATTATGTATCAAAACCTATTGAAATATACTATTTATTTTCAACGGGAAAGAATCGCCTTATTTCCCAAAGAACCATACTGATTCACGGCACAAACTTGCAATATCATCACCGGATATTCAGGAAGAGTCAGATACATTCCACGTGTCATACCTACTACCCTGTCTCCACTGAAAACAATATACCCCGTCGCATCCTTCACACTTTTCCACTCCAGTTGCCGGCCTTTTCTTTTAAGCCCCTTCGGAGCAGGAAGTTTTTCCATCATCACGCGGGGATTCCACTGATCTGTTCCGGGAATTATATTCTCATAAGTATAAGTAGCAGCCTCTTCCGCCGTAATCACCGCACGACAGGTTCCTTTCGGAGCATTCTCACCACGTCCCTCATATTCCGTCTTACGCTGATCCAGTTGCAGGACATTACCCGCGGCATCCCGACTGTCATATTCGGCAAACAAAGCAGGGATCGCACCCATATTTGCCCAACCTTCAGGAGAAATAGGAATATTCATAGTAGTGTGAATATAAACCGTCTTTGGCGAATGATGCCACGGCCGTCCCAGTTTCACTCCCCACTTCTTTACATTAGCCGCCGCTTCGTTACCATCTATCGTACAGTCTCTGAAAACATACCCCCATTTCGCATCCTTATGACAAGGAGCTACAATAATAGCACCGCTACGAGTATTATAGAAAGTACAATTTTCCGCCAGTACATTTCCTCCGCCATAGAAATAATCTACCGCTCCTTCAATCCAACAATCTTTGACGTAATGTCGTGCAGTATCATTGCCTGTAGTCATCCATGTATCCTGAAAAGAACGGAAGTTACAATTATTAAATGCGATACGATCCGCCTGACTGCTCATTGCCAAAGCTTGCGGCCCTTTCTGGCTATCCACTCCCCAGTCGTTAACATAAGAGATGTTTTCCGAATAGAAATCAGGCGCTTCAATCTTCACTACACTGCCATCGTATTTATAGACATCCGATTCCGGATTATGAACAGAATGTCTCCAATAGTCCGTATCTGTCGAAGTAGCCTCTGGTTTGCCACCCACATTCAGACTGTGGTGAATGATGGTTTTATCTTTGTCCTGTCCTATCAAATGGATGAATGTTTTTGTCTTTGGTATAAATAGGTACTCTCGATAAGACCCATTCTTCACAAATATGCACCAAGGCGTCTTTGAATTTTCGGGTGCGGCATCAATAGCCTCTTGCACCGTTCTGTAATCACCACTGCCATCTCTTGCCACTACAGCCTGAAAAGGAGAATTACTTTCACCGGAATGATTCCTATCTATAAGCCCCCTCCCATCAGCACCCCAGACTGGGGAACACAAGGAGAACAGCAAGATGACTCCCTGTAAAATGCATTGTATCTTCTTCATACTTCAATTGTGTAAATTTTATATAGAGGAAAAAAACAGCCCCCGGTTTCTTTTCCCAAGGGCCATTTGTTTTCAGAAAAACGATTACCTGTTCATAACCAGTATGGTCCTGACAATGATCCGGTTATGGAATCCAACGAGTATCACCGGAACGATTAGTGACAATCGGAGAATTCGAATCCTTGATTGTCAGATCGCCCTTTTCCGGGTCAACAAACAGTTCGGCAGCAGTCATATCCAAATCGGTTGCATTGATCTTACTACCACCCAACGCATAATCTTTCGTTGTATAATTGTTAGAGAAGCTAGTGGTAGTATTGGCACCGATTGAATAAATTTCACCACACGGTGAAGCCAAGACTACTCCTTCCAACACCAATTCCGAACCAACAGCAGACTGTATATTAATCATACGCTGATTGCGACAGAAGCTGTAGAAGGTTACATTTTTATATTCCAGATGAATAGGTTTGTCCAGATTGGGAGCATAGAAGATGTTACCCCAGCCCCAGCCGTCTGTACTGTTGTTATCTCTACTGAATGTGCAGTTCCTGAAAATAACTCTTTCCAGATGATCATAAGAGTTACCTTCCTTGTCTGTCGATCCAAGATGGAACGTACCGTATGCACCTGTCTGCCAACCGCATTGTTCAAACTTGCAGCCTTCCATTTCGAAGTTCATCAGATGTTTATTGTTAGCTCCCTGATGACGCCAGAATCCACGTCCGAATCCATAGAAGTCGCAATTAACGAAACTGATATTCTCCAGCGTGTATGCATTACCACTATTAAAGAAATAACTGTTCAATATCTCCTGCCGGAATTCAACATTTACAAACTCCATACCGGAAATATAAGATCCGGCAACTACATTCCATGAAGATTCCATAGTGACAATAGGCTTAATGCCTTCCGTGCTACCGACCAGACGGAAACCTTTCTTTATTGCAAATGGACTCAAACGATAAGAAGAGCCAGCCGGCAAGAAATATTCGGTACCCTCCGGAATCTCCGCATTATCATTATTATCAGTCAGAAGTTTCGTCAAATCATCATCCCAACCTACCGTAATAGATTCGGCAGCCGGTCCCGCTGTACGGAAAGTAGCCTGATTATAAGGTTTGTCATATTTCCTCGGCTTACTAGTATCGTAAATATTAACCGCATACAGTGTATTCTTATCCAGACCGGTCACTTCGGCACGTCCTTGTGCTTTTTCCTCTTCAGTCAGATAACGGGATACATTCGCTAAAGTTTTGTCCATCATCGGCATCACGCTGATACTGTCCACCGGATTCTGTACATCTACTTTCCAACGAATGATAGCAGAGTTTTCTGTTATCTCTGTTTTTGATACGTCTTCCAATAACTTCGCATATTCCGGTCTGGCCTCTGTAGAAGCATTCGTATAAGTCCATTGAGAATTATTGACTGCATTTGCCGCATTCGAACGCACACGAATATAGAACGTTGTTCCATAAGGGATATCGTCCAGAAAGACAAATGGCTCAGTTGTATCTACCGACATAAACAAACTTTTGTAATACGTATCCTGATGCAACTCTACCGTATAGGATGATGCATCATTTACTTTATACCACACCAAAGTAATAGAATTACTCTTCACCTCCGGTTTCTCCAATACGAATCTGGGCTGAAACAGATCGTCTATTTTGTTATATTGGTCGTCTTGGCAACTTGTGAAAAGCGCTCCCCACAACAAAGCAGGCAATAAGACTGTTGTCAATCTATATAGTAACTTCATCATAACATTCATTTTTACTGGTTAATATCCATAATAGTTTTGAATAGCCCCTCTATGGTCTGTAATTACTTGTGAAGGATAAGGACACAAATATCTCAACGGATCAGAAGGTTTCACACTCTTATCGTTATTCAGATTGATAAATCCTCTGAAACTCCAGGAAATCTCTTTCAAGGTCTCAAATTGCTGCGTTTCCGAGTTCAGGACTCTCCATCCAATAGCGTATGCCAACGTTTGATAACCGGCAGGTTTACCCGTTCCGAATTCTTCTTTCTCAATGCCGACTATATCCAGAATGGTTCTGTCCGGATGTTCCGGATCAGGGACTGACTTATAATAAATATTTTCAGGTACTTTCTCAATACCCGGTATATAGGTACCATTGGCAACCAACCCCCAATTAATCATTTCAAAATAGAGATTATAGATCACCTCACTGTACTTATTCCAACGGGCCAAGTCATATTTACGGATACTTTCACCCCCAAATTCCCATTTTCGTTCGTCCATGATTGCTTTGAAGAAATCGTCTTCACTATTCAGACTTTCTACGTAAGATTCTACTTTCGAAGCCCACAAAGAAGAATCAAACGCACGCCGCCTTACCCTCTTCATCGCTTCCTTTGCATCATCACGCGGTCCGAACCGCTCGTTCACCGCTTCAGCATACATCAACAACACATCTGCAAACCTCATGCGTATGCTATTGATACCCGTTCCCGCACCACTGGAAGAGCCTAACGGAGACTTCATTTTAAGTTTCGACCATTTACCTACTCCCATGCCGGCGATTCCCATATCCATCTCCTGATTCAGGTTCTTATCGTATTTGTAAGGAGCACACGTAACGTCACGACGCAAATCATCCCCATCAAATGTAAACATATACGTACCACAATAATGCAGATAGTTGCTGGCACTTCCATACTCGTGCTTGTCACCGGCAATCGTTACACCTACATTATACCCGTAACGGCTGGTCACACTTTTCAGCATAGGGATAGCAAAAATCACATCGTCATTATTCGCCGTCGTCCAATTGCATTCATTGTACCAAAGTTCTTCGTAACTCTGTTTCAAATCATGCTTGTTTTCCTTGATTACTTTACCCAGATAGGTGATAGCGATATCATAATAATGCTCGAAATTGTCACCACGTTCCATATATCCCACGTTGTCCGGATTCTCTTTATCGGGACGTAAAGACCATCCTCCACGATACAAAGCCAGTTGTCCGATAAGTGCCTGGCAATATTCGCGGGAAGCACGCTCTACCCCGTAATCCAGATCGGCGGCATATTTCATCATCGGCTCTACATCAATCAACTCGTCAATCAGGTATTCCAGTATCTTGTTCCGTTCCGTCACACCGACTGAAAAGAAATCATCTGTGGATTTCGAAGGTTCGGTCACAAAGACGACATCTCCCCATGTACGAATCAAATCCAGATAAAGCATCGCACGAAGTGTTTTCACCTCTCCGTACATCTGTTGTATTTCAGTCGGTCCCTCCTCTTTTATCTGTAAGGAGAACAAAGAGGAATTTTCCATTTCATGCAGGAAGTCGTTCGCATAATTGATCACGGAATACATATTGTTCCATGTACTATTCAACGTATTCCAGTAGGGTTTGGAATCGAAACAACCGATATCCGCACCGGTGGCCGCTACGGTATTATTCTTAAAGGAAGACATTTCTACATCCGTATTCGTATTCAGGCTGTTGGCAAGCGTACTGCCATACATACCGTCTTCTGTCATTGCAGAATACATTTTAGTCATCAAGGCTTTGGCTTCCTCTTCTGAAGAAAAAACGTATTCGGGGGTAAATCCTGAAGGAGGCTCCACATCCAGAAAGTCATTACAAGATGTGAAAGAGAGCATCGCGCAGGCTATGGTTGAATATAATAACTTCTTATTCATTGTTCTTTCATTTTAGTTAGTTTATTAAAAGGTCAATTGCACACCGAACGTGTATGTGCGGCTTCTCGGATATCTGTTATTATCGATATTCGGCGTTAATCCGGTAGCAATATCTACCTCCGGATCATAACCGCTATATCCGGTAATCGTAAAGAGGTTGTAACCTGACGCATAGAAACGTACTCTGCTCAAACCCACTTGATTGGTCCATACACGTGGCAGTGTATAGCCGATAGTAGCCGTATTGAGACGCAGGAAAGAACCGTCTTCCACTGCATATGACATTGCAATGGGACGTCCGATAGAAGTCGGATTCCACATCGTCGCATTCTTATTAAACTCTGCAAGAATTTCCGGACTGTAACGAATTTCATTACCCATATCGTCAAAATTACGCCAACGCTTCGCAGCAGAAATATCCATACTGAAATTGTTGTAATTATTGCTTGCCCATGTAGTCATCATTACTTTATTGGCATTGAACACATCGAAATCATACATGAAATTAAAGAACGCACTTACATCAAAACCTTTAAAAGTTGCATTTAATCCAAATCCTCCCGAAAACTTCGGAGTAGTATTACCGATCACAGTACGGTCGTCATCCGTCAACGTATACGGGTTGGCACTATTTTCATCCACCGGAGTGAGTTTTTTAAATTTGGCATTACCCGGACGCGGGTCACCGGACAACGGGCTGGAGTTTACGACTCCGTCTTTCAATGTCCATGTTCTGGATTTTGAATCAAATGGTTTGAAATCGTCCACTGTATAGAAACCGTCATTCACAAATCCATAGATCAAACCGGTAGTACCTCCTACGTAGGCACGATAATCATCTGAATTCAAGAGTTGAGAGCCTGCCCAGCCAGAAGAAAGCACCATTTCCTTTTCACCACTTGCGAGCTTGTCGATCTTGTTTTTATTACGACCGATATTAAACGTCGCGTTCAATGTAAAGTCCGGACGGTCGATGATATAACCGGTCAGAGACAACTCCACCCCTCGGTTTGAAGTCTGCCCCACATTCTCCATAAGATGCGTGTAGCCTGTATAGCCGGGAATAGTAGAAGAAAGCAGTAAGTCTTTCACCGTGTTCCAATAGAATTCCAATGATCCGCTTAACCGTTCTCTGAAAAAGCCGAAGTCAACGGCAAGGTTACGGGTAATGGTAGTCTCCCATTTTACATGGGGATTATACAGTTCTTTCGTGTTATAAAATTGATAATAGTACCGGCTCGTTTCTCCCCAACCCGCAGGCCGGCTGCTGCTGATACCATACAATTTCTGATAAATATCGGAAGAGATACGGTCATTTCCAGAAGCACCATAACTTACTCTCAATTTAAGATTCGACACCACTTCACTCTCTTTCAAAAAGTCCTCATTAGACATACGCCATGCAACAGCCGCTGCCGGGAAAAATCCCCAACGATTGCCTGAAGCAAACTTCGATGAACCATCGGCACGCAAGGTCACAGTAGCGAGATATTTATCCTTATATCCATAGTAAGCACGACCGAAAAAAGAAGAAATGCGTGTGGGCGAACCGGCAGAAGACTTATTTTCGTAAGGAGTACCCAAAGACAGGTTATCAAATGCCTTTTCCGCAGTTGTATTCACCGGAAAATAGCGGGTAGTATAGGTCTTACGGCTGGATTGGGAACTCTTCATTTCTTGTCCGACCATCAATTGGATATCATGCGTATCATCCAACATAAAGTTGTAGTTAAACACATTGGATAGTTGCCATTTGGAACCTTGAGACATACTCCACTCAGCCATTGGCTGGTTATTATTATTCTTGGCGTTAGATGTACCAGTGCCCCAAAAACGTCGAGACTCCTCTGTATTATTTTCAAAGCCGAATTCCGTACGGAAAGTCATGCCTTTCATTATATTCCAAGTCAGAGCACCTATCGTATTGAGAGACTTATTAATTCTTTTCTTATAATTCTTTTCAGATTCTTCTTTCGGGTTAAAGCGGGTTATCTCATCCAATAAATCAGGGTCATAATAAGTATCATCTTCCGGCAATTTCATATATTCATCCAATCCTTCAGTAGGTGCCTGACGGAGTGCATCCAAAAGACTCACCCCATCCGTACCGGAACCGTCCACTTCTTTATGCAACAAACGGGTGCGGTATTCAAAAGTCAGGAATTTAAAGAGCTGGGTATTCAGACTCACATTCAGGTTGTTCTGTTTCAACCCGTTCCCCACCATCACACTAGGACGGTCCTGATGGATAAATGCCACTTTATACTTCGTTTTCTCTGTACCGCCATTGATACTAAGGTCTACATATTTAGATACCGGATTCGTTCCAAAAATTTCATCCTGCCAGTCCGTTCCTTTATCTCCCTGATAAATATAGAATTCATATGCTTGTCCATACTTATTAAAGAAATCGTCGGGTATGGAATTCTTTTGACGGGCATTCTCATATTGCATCAAAACATATTCGTAGGGATCCATCACGTCCAGCTTGTTTGATAATGTGCTTGTCTGCAAGTAAGTATTCAAATTGATAGATACGCGTCCTTCCTTTGCTTGTTTGGTAGTCACCAGAATGACACCATTAGCACCGCGAGCTCCATAAACTGCCGTAGAAGCAGCATCTTTCAAGACATCGATGGACTCTACATCTGTCGGTGGAATATCATTTAAACTTCCCACTTCAAATCCGTCTACCAAAATCAGCGGACTGTTGTCCTGCGTGATCGAACCTCCACCACGCACCAATATTTTAATTTCCGCATCCGGTGAACCATCCACTGCTGTCACCTGCACACCCGGCATTTTACCGACAATAGCCTCTGCAACGGAAGCAGTCGGAACTTTTTCGAGAACCTTGCCCGATACACTCGATACCGAACCAGTCAGATTTCCTCTTTTCTGTGTACCATAACCGATTACGACCACATCATCCAGTTGTCCGACGGCTTCCGTCATCTGAATATGAATTCCGGAAGTACGTCCTTTCAACGGTTCTTTCACTTCATTCATTCCGACATAACGGATAGTCAACACAGCTTTATTCACATCAGGAACATTGGTCAGTGTAAAGTTTCCGTCCATATCGGTAGTAGTACCTATTTTTGTGCCTTGCACCATTACTGCGGCACCTATTACCGGCCCGTAGTTATCTGTCACCGTACCGGTTACGGTCTGTGCAAAACCACTGACCGCCACCAATAACAGGGTGAATATACTTATAATTAGTTTATTCATTATACTAAAGTTTTTTGTTACAAAATATACGGTTTACTATTTCTTCTCGATAACCTGACCGCCCAGATTCTGATTGTAAACAATATGTTGAACCAGGTTATGAAAATAAACTTCGAGATTGGAATAACGCCCGTTGGGATCTACTGACGTACTTATCTGTGCAGCATCAGCCGGATTATTCGGATCAAGTCCGTAAGCTTCTTCCCAAATATCAGGAATTCCATCGCCATCCGTATCAGGCCAGGCTTTCAACGATTTAACTTCAGGATATCCTTCTGTATCTCCTACCGTATCAATAATTCCAGGACGCGGTTTTTCATCCTTCGAACCAGTCCATGTAGAAGTACCTTCTCTGACCTCTTTCACGATACGTTGATCAATAATATCTCTGCGCAAAGAGGCGCCGGCATATTGCAATACTTTTTCATAGGCTTGCTCGGGTGTATGGCTGGTCACCTTACTAAATGGCTGCGGTTCCGCCATTCTCATTGCATGCATTTCTTCTTCTGTAGGATGCAAATCGCGCCAAAATTGACTCCAGATTCCATTCGTCCAGTTATCTGCCGTAACTTCTGCACTGGCAGTCACATGGTTGCCCTCGATATATGCTCTGGCGGTAGGATCACTTGACAGAACTCTCCACGACATACTTCCTGTTCCGGTAGCCGGTCCTGCTTTATAATAGCAGTTGACAATATTGAACGTTCCATATTTTCCACCATAACAGCCAAATCCGGCTTCACTCCAGTTATAATAGACATTGTTTCGTACATCAAAATATCCGATATGGTCACCGGCTCCTTGGGTTCCGGGTTCCGGCATATCAGAAATTCGGGGAGCACGGCTACTATGATGTGCCATCAGAATATGATGGTAAGAAGCATTATCACCACTAAACATCGCTCCATACCCATGAGCTCCTTTGGCATGATTGGAATTATTCAAGCTCTCTGTTGACATACACCACTGCGCAGTAAAATTCTGACAACCATAGAAAGACAGAGTTTCATCAACTCCCCAACTGGCAGTAACATGATCGACAATCGCATTCGTGAAATATCTTCCTCCAATAGCATCTTCGGCATAATCCTCGTATTTGTCACCGGGACGGCAACGTAAGAAACGAATAATTGCATTCATTTCTTTGCTGTCTGCCGACAGATTAAAAGAGAAATTATAGTTCTTCAACGTGATACCATTGCCCGGAGCTGTCTGTCCCAAGATACTTACATTGGGATGATCTACTAAAAACAATCCACGCTTCAGTTCTATGATACCCGAAACATCAAAGATGATATTCCGAGGCTGGTCGGACTTCTCGATTCCATAACGCAGACTTCCTTTGATGGGAGTTTCATTTTTGCCATAATCTTCCAGATTAGTAACCCGATAGATTTCACCGCCACGGCCTCCGGTTGTAAAACGTCCACCTCCCTCCGCACCGGGGAAAGCCAAAAGTTGTCCGGCCGATGGGTCGTCACCAATACTCGTATCAGGTTTACCATACTGAAATACCTCTATCTTCTGTTCCAACACGCTGTTCTTTATGGTCACAGAAGAAGTGCGTGGAAAACGATCTGTATTATCTTGTATTTTCAGTACGATTGCATCTTCTGTCGAAGCTTCCTTATCCAAAGTAATCCAGGGTTCGGTTGAAGTCATCGTATATTCTATTGCATATTCTTGAGTGACGGGAATAGTTAGTGCCTTACACTTATAAGGAATAATATATTCATCCTGCTCTACTTCCAGAGTCGTTTTGACTCCTTCCTGAACAATCTCCACAGTCTTACTCATGATGTAATCACCCACTGTCTTAAATACGATATTCCCTCTTCTCTCCGCTGCCACGTTCAATGCAATAGCAAAGTGAACATTATCCGTCACAAAACTACGGCTCTCCTGTGCAGACTGATCGACTTCCTTGATCCAGTCGGTTTGATCGTCAATCTCTATTTTCCATGCCACATTGGATACAACCTGACAAATCAGAGTAGTTCCTAAAAATGGAATCACTTCTTTTGAATAATCCAGCAAAATATCCGGATCAGTACCCAGTTGTTCTACAGAGATTTCCTGTTCAATCGTCGTATTAACATTCGTCAAAGTAACCTTAATCTTACTTTCACGCTTCGCGTCATCTGTGTTTTCAGTGAAGAATAAACGAAGATCGCCGTTTCCATTTCCACTTTCTTTCGAAAGAGTCAGCCAGCTACCATTACTTTCTGTGACTTTAGCTGTCCAATCGCCGGTTGCAGTCACATTGATAGTAAAAGAACCTCCTACATTGGTGAGTTTCACCTCATTCTTTGATACTTCCAAGTTATTAGCTAATGCTGCTTCGTTCTTTTCGTCATCCGAACTACAAGCCCCAAGCAATCCTGCCAATAATATGATTAGAAATGATCTCATATCCTATATAATTTATTCGTTTATACTTTAACTATTTTCTAATCCAATGCGGATCACCGATTCCTTTGGTATATACTTCCGAACTCTTGTCCTTAATAGTCAGATCCCTTCCCTCAACATCCGTAAAGAGTGCACTCATTGAAGTTGTTTCAGCCGGAAGCTCATTATCGTTTACTCCCCAAGTATTCATGACGAAACCTTGCGTATGATAATTGTCTGCGAATGTTCTGTCTGTTACATTTCTCAAATTAAACCAAGTACCACTGCCTTCTCCGGATATACCACTGAACAGATTATTCTTAACTGTCAATGTGAAACTGCTGGTATTCTTCGGCGACAAGTCAAAGAATGTCATACCTACAGGTGCCATTCCGATGAATGTACAATTCTCTATAGTTATACTCAAATCACCGGTCATGGAACTCAAGCCTGTTATCAATGCTTTCGTCAGATCATTTGCATGGAATGTGGAATTTCTGAATACAAAATTGTAGATAGGAGCATCCTGTTTAGTAGACAACCCGAACAATCCGCTTTTAGCTGAATTTAAGCCAAAGAAACGGCAATCTTCAATAATAAGGTTATCAACAGTTTGCGCCAGTTTAGCGTTTACTTCCTGATACCACATCGTACGTCCCAAATCATTAATATCACATCCTTTCAGCGAAATCTCTTTCACATGGAAATGTTGATTCTTCAACTTGAAGAAATCCGAGTCTGTCGTTTTTATACTCAGGTTTTCAAAATGAACAGCATCAATCTTGTTATCACCGGTAGATATGCTCATATTACCCATTTCCATATAGGCCAGTTTTTGTCCATTTGTCGGTTTCTGCCCTACAATATAGAGACTCTTTCCGAAATCAGTCTGTCTTCCCAACTTATACTCTCCCCCTGCTTTCAAGAACAGCTTCACTTCAGTTACAGTCACATCCGCCATCAACGCTTTGCATATCTGTTCCAGATTCTCTTCCGGATTCACATATCTATATCCATCCGGTATTCTCATCGGAGCTTCCGGATTTATTTCTTCTTCATCCCATCCTTCCGACGCTATCGTCACTTTATAATCCTGAATCATCGGTTCGTCGGCGTTATTAAGAGCAAAAGCCACCTGTGTAGTGTCATCGGGCAATATAGGGAATGTACCATCAATAGTTTTCGACTGCACCACATTATTATGCTGATCCAAATAATCAATGCGAATACCTATCTCTTTTCCTATCGTCCGCGTCTCAAACAACACCATATCATCTGTATAATTCACACCACCACTGCTGGTAGCTTTATCGCGGATTATTTCTATCGGTGTTTCTATGAATCTGGCATCCGACACTTTATAACCGGAAATCGGACATGAAAGCACAGCGCGTACCGTAGAATATCTCTTATCCGCTTTTTTATCCGTAGCTTTCAGACGGATCACTCCTGTCCGGTTATACATACGAATACTCAACGGATCCTTGAACGGAGAACTGTATTCCACAGGTGCTGAAATAGCATACTTCGTTTTTGCCGCCAGATCTTGCCGAATAATAATATCATTCAAATTACTCGGACAAGGAATCGAATCTGTCTGTGTTGTTGACAGAATCCTATATTTTCCATTAGGTAACTGGAAACGATAATGTGAGGTATAATTAGCAAAATACTCTCCGTTATCTTTATATATAAAAAGAGGTTTGGTTGATAATCCCGTATTCACTGCCCACGGTTCATCATCCAAGAATAATTCGATTTGATTTACTACTGAAGTCGAATACTTATCATCATCAGAGCAAGCATACGTACCCAGTAGAAGTGCCAATCCCACTAAAGAATAAATTATATTTTTTCTCATAAGACTCCTGTTTTAAAATTCAGATTCTTCTATTGTAAATGGTTGGGGTAACATATCAGTTTTACTCATGACCAGACTACGAGTCCACGAATTTTGTAAATACGCTTCCTCTAATATAGGCATATAGACTATAGAATGTTTGGACGGTTCAAAGGCAATGCCTGTATCAAGCGGACTATTTGTGCGGTTTACTTCTTCTCCGCCTTTCAAATATACCACATCTACCGACGTTCTTAAGTCTGCATTGATTGTTGGAAATGAATAAACAGATGCACTAAAGCCTGCAGCCCGATCCACACTAATCGTTATATCCTGTTGAACACATGCTCCGGTTTTTACTTTATAGGCAACACCTACATTCGTAAAAGTGACATTCAACTGGTCAAACCGAGTAATAGCATTGAGTTCATCTGCAGTTTCTCTAGGTTGGAATGTAGCTTGTCCAACCAAACGTTTCAGTTCCAGACTTAGATTACTGACAGAATAGTCTGAAGTCAGATCTACAACATTGGAAATATACACCTGTTTTTGTGCATAGATATCTTGATACACTACCACTTTAGAGAGGCTGTCTACATCGGTCAGATGATCCGCATTCGCTACAGCGAAAGTTTGCAGATTTTCTCCGAGAGGAAGATCTATTTGCAAATTCCCATCGTTTAAAGGTAGATTCTTTCCGTATACCATAGAATCTTTCAGATACGCATAAATGCCAATCTCCGTTATGCCTTGTTCGGTAAAGGTTTCAAGACTTGCCCGGCTAAAACTAACGCTTACAGGATGCGTTTCGGGCTCTTGAGGTAACTCGCCAGATTCCCATCCCTCCTCTATCTGCTGTGAGCAAGAGAAGAAAGTGAGAAATAGTAAAATTGAAAATTTCGTTAGATGTCTCATAAATATTAGTTTATACAGTTTTAAAATACAACAACCATTATAGTGTTCTTTTCCCCCAAGGGACAGGGGGGCTTTTTAAGGAGAATTCATACTCCGGAATAATAGATTCATGTTTCTCATTTGTTTAGATTTTCATTATACATTAATGATGTTTTTCGCTAAAGTGAATTCTTTGTTCTTTCACCAGTGCAAATTTGAAGATTAAACAAGAGAAGATAGAGTAAGATTTAGTAGAAAAGGAGGAAAAAACGGACTGGGGCAAAAAGTGCCCCTCAAGTATAGCTATGCACAAAAAAGATATGCCCTTCAAGTGTTATCATAAAACACCTGAAAGGCATATCATCTAAATTCACCGCATTGAACGGAGAATTACTGATTACCTATTTGTTCTGTGCATCGACTATATTTTGCACCAAACTATTCAAATATACCTCAAGATTCGTATATTGTCCATTCGGATCTTTCGTTTTTGTATTTCCATCTGCGGGATTATTCGGATCAAGTCCGTTTTTTATTTCCCACTCATCAGGTATGCCATCACCGTCTGAATCCACCGGTGCCGAAAGACCTGCTATTGACAATTCCGGCCAGGGAGAATCACCTATATCTTCGGGACTATTGATAAATCCGGGTTTATTTCCTTCTCCTGTGAAAGTTGCCGTTCCTTTCCGGGTGTCAGAGATGATACGTTTGTCTACTTCATCACGATAATTACAACAACCCGCATAGTTCATTACCTGTTCATAAGCCTTGTCAGCCGAATAGGTAGTGATTACTCCAAAATCAAGAGGTTCTTTCAGACGGATAGATTCTTTGGCTTCTTCTGTCCAGAGGAAGTCTACTTTTTCATCATTCTTCAACTGGGCATAGACCCCATCCGTCCAGTTATCGGCAGTCACTCTGTTGTTACCTTCTATCTTATTTCCATCAATATAGAAAGTTCCCCATTTCTGCAGGTAAGGTTGAAAAGCTAAGTTCTTTTTGGGTTCTCCATCAACGTAAACATAAGCCTGCGGATAAACTCCGACTTTGGCGATACGATATTGCACCTGTTTGGAGGCCTGTTTGGTTGCCGGTCCCGGTTTATAATAGTTATTGACGATATTGACATGCTGATCTTCTCCGCCATAGCAACCGTTTCCAGCCCAGTTGTAGAAAACATTATTCCGAATATCAACACATTCGCCAAGAGCTAATGTAGAAGGACGAGGGCCCAGACGCGGCACGCGACTTTCACAGTGAGCGATCAAGTTATGATGATAGGAAGCTTTATGGCCTCCCCAATTACCGCCATATCCGTGTGCCCCTTTTACATGAGTCGCTTTTCTTAATGCTTCAGAGCCAATACACCATTGTACCGTGGAGTTTTCCATACCATAAACGGAAAGACATTCATCCACACTCCAACTAACGGAGCAATGGTCTACCATAATATCTTTTTTATCACAGCCGCCCAATCCATCGGGTTCTTTTCCACTGGCTTCTCCGGGGCGGAAACGAAGAAAACGGATAATTACATTATTAGAATTAATAGAAAAGCCATAATCAGCCAGACAGATTCCTCCGGGAGAAGTCTGCCCCGCAATGGTGAGATGATCTTTCCCTGTTCGTAACTCCGATTTCAGATGAATCGTGCCAGCCACATCAAAAACAATCGTTTTAGGTCCATTTTGTTTCAAAGCCCATCGTAAAGTCCCTTGCGAACCATCGTCTTCCAAAGAAGTCACATGATACACTTTACCACCACGGCCGCCCGTCGTGTATCTACCGTGTCCTTCAGCTCCGGGAAAAGAGATCACTCGACCTTCCCGGACGCCTGTCTCCTGTTTTTCGGGTATGTCATAGGAAAAAGACATCGTTCCTCCCACGACCATTGCCAGCAGACAGACATTAACTAATATTCTTCTCATTTCCTTATTCACATTATTAGATGATGGAAACAAAAGTAGTGGAAGCTTTTCATTCTGACATTCATTTTTTGACCGATATGGGGGAAAAATCAGTTTTTATGATAAGATTGAACCAATTTTAGATCCCCAGCCGCTCTTTTAATAACCGGTAACCGGAAAGACTCACTTTTAGTTTCACGCCAGTTTTCAATAACAACTGATAAGTTTCTTTTCCAAAAAGCTCCACCCGCGAAATTTGTGTTACGTTGACAATCGTAGAACGATGTACACGCACAAATGTATCAGGAGACAGATGGGTCTCAAAATACTTCATTGTTTGTTCTTTCAGATATTCTCCGGTAGGAGTTATCAGCATCACATAATCTCCACACGCTTGTATGTAGATCAGTTCATCTGCCTTTACCAGATGAATTCGGGAACCGTCTTTCACTGTAATGCGATCTATTAATTCTGTCTGTGGTTTTCCTTGTTGTTCGGTCACAGTTAGCTGATGTGCAGCCAATTCTTTATCCAGTTCCTGATTCTGTACTTCTTCCTTAGTTACGATCAGGCGATACCATAAAGTAATGGCAATCAAGGTTGGTAGTCCGAATAATAACCGGAAAGGTATGGTCTGCACAAAAGGAATATAGGATACGCCTACAATCCTCACCATGATATCACAGATCATAAAACTACCCGCCAGCCATAACAGGCTTCCAACGATTATCATGATTATATCCGTCTGGAACAACGAAACAAGACCGACCACAAACCAGGCTAAATAGGCTATGGCTGCCAGCCAACCAATTGTTGCGACTCCATCTACCAGAGCAGGAAGATAGTCGGTTCCGGTATATCCACAAACTAAAGCCACCTGTGTTGCAACCAGAATCAACGCCAGCACCAGCATCGGAACCCAGCGGAATGGATAATCTATTATCGGATGTGCTTTCATACGCTAGTCTTTAACTTCCAAGCCTCCGAAAGAAAGCGTTCCACGAATGACCAATATGCTCTCCTTGTTTACATTCCCATTTTGCCAGCGTTTGTCATCACATCCTCCAAAAAAAGCATTGCATTTGAACACGACTGTCCAATCCGACGGGACATAAATTTCGACTCCCCCCCAACTGCAATCCAAATCAATATAGGTTTCTCCCGGTGCAATATGGGTATGGCGAAGATCAATAGTTGTCCCCCCGAAAGAGGTACGAATGATGGCTCCTTTAAACAACTCATCAAGTACTACGTGGCGTGCAGCTCCCCAGACATTCTCCGAACGCAAAAAGCCATCTACTGATTCCGACTGTTGTTGTTCACTCTCAAAGTTCATGCCGGGTCTACCCTGATGCATCTTCATCCATTGCCGACGATGTTCCATTGTATGCTGGCGAGCCCATTGCGCCCTCTTATTTCTGCCGGGTTTGAAGATAAATAAAACGCCTGCTATTATCAGGGCGAGGGGCCACACCATTGCCTGTGAATTCTCCGGCAACCAGGAAAGTCCTCCTGTCAAAAAATAGGCACCCGCCAGAAAAAGGATGATTCCACCGATGAAATGGCGGCGAATCATAGCATATATACCTAATAATATAAGGAGTGAATGCCAGGATACGATTATATCAAATACTTCTGATGTAATCCATCCCATATTACGGGCAAACAGTAGAATCCCGGAAAGAATAAAAAGTGAAGCTATCAGTATTTTACCGGAAAAGCCTGTAGCACGGGGAAAATTTTGTTTCTCTTCCATTGTCTCTATTATTAATTGATTAATGGTTCAAAGATACATCATTTCCCTATGCTTCCACAGGCTTTTCTGTTGATTTACGGTATAAATTCCGATGAATGCCGGATAAAAACCGGTGAAAAAATCAATTTAGAAATCCCTGATTCGTATATTTGCCGGTCTTTAGAACACAAATAACACCCTTCAAAGCTAATAACTACACCTCGCAACAAACTAAAAAACAAAAAATACGAGGTGAAAAACAAATATTGCACATCACTATATCTTCATTCTCATACTTTTGTAGCGATGAATGAACTCTCATCGGGATTTTTATGAAATATCAAACAACAACCATTAATTAATAAACATGCAAAGAATGTCTAACAAAGTGAAAAACATGCGCTCTTTATTGCTAATACTATTTTCAGCAATATCGCTTAGCGTATCTGCGCAAACGATTACCGTAAAAGGTAACGTGAAAGACACCAGCGGAGAGCCTGTTATTGGAGCCTCTGTTGTAGAAAAAGGTAATACTACCAATGGTACGATTACAGATTTAGATGGTAATTTTTCTATTAAAGTTGATGGCAAAAAAACATTGGTTATTTCATACATAGGTATGAAAACTCAAGAAGTAGCCGTTCAAGGTAGAAAAACAATTAATGTACAAATGGTCGACGATTCGAAAGCTTTGGACGAAGTCGTAGTAATTGGTTACGGTACAGTCAATAAAAGAGATTTAACCGGTTCTGTAGCCTCTGTTAGTGCCAAAGACTTAGCTGCTATACCAGTAGCAAGTGCATCTGAAGCCCTTACCGGTAAACTTGCCGGAGTTAGTGTTACTACTACTGAAGGTTCTCCCGATGCAGATATAAAGATCCGTGTTCGCGGTGGTGGTTCATTATCACAGGATAACTCACCTTTATATATTGTAGACGGTTTCCCTGTTTCAAGCATTAGTGATATCGCCCCCTCGGAAATTCAAAGCATCGACGTATTGAAAGATGCTTCTTCCACAGCCATTTATGGTGCCCGTGGTGCAAATGGTGTAATCATCATTACTACTAAGAGCGGAAAAGAAGGTAAAACGCAAGTAGACTTCGGTGCTTCTTTCGGTTTTAAACAGGTAACCAAACTGACTGAAGTCTTGAGTCCTTACGATTTCGTTGCTTATCAGCGTGAAATCGGTTCTCTGGATTATGGTAACTTTGCCGATATGGATATCTGGCGTTCTATTAATGGTACCGATTACCAAGACGAGATGTTCGGACGTACTGGAAACCAGCAACAATATAACATTAATGTAAGTGGCGGAACCAAGCAAATGACTTATAGTGTCAGCTATGCCCATAATGAAGAAAAAAGTATCATGCTTAATTCCGGCTTCAAAAAAGACAATGTAAATGCAAAAATTAAATCAGAACTGAATAAATGGATGACACTGGACTTTAATGCCCGGTTAAGTTACTCTACCATTGACGGTTTAGGTGGTGGTGCTGATACCAATGAATCCAATGCTGCCAATTCAACTGTGGCTAATGCTACCGTATTCCGTCCGGTTGATTCACTTAAATACAGTGATGACGACGAAGAAAACAGTTCGGCACAACAGAAATCTCCATTGGAACGTCTGCTTGCAACAGATAAAACCCGCAATACTTTCAACCAGAACTACAATGTAGGTTTAAACTGGAAACCATTCAAGAACTGGACATTCCGTTCCGAATTCGGATATGGATGGAAGTTTGACGATACAGAACAGTATTGGGGAGTAGATGCAGTATCTAATTCTAAATATGGATATAACGGTCAGCCACAAGCCTACCTGTTGAGAGAAAAGACGATGAGCTGGCGTAATGCCAACACATTGACCTATGATAACAAAAAACTGTTCAAAGGTCGTGATAAACTCAATGTATTGATCGGACATGAAGTAAGCAGCAGCCAAAGGAAATCAATAGAAAATGTATCTGTAGCTTTCCCTGTTACTATGAATTTCGATGATATGAAAGCAAATATGGGTTCGGGTAAAGCTTTAGCCAACCAATCTACCATTGCTGCAAAAGAAAACATATTATCATTCTTTGGTCGTGTGAACTATACCATGATGGATAAATACTTGCTTGCTGTTACAGTACGTGCAGACGGTTCGAGCAAGTTCGGCTCCGGAAATCGTTGGGGTGTTTTCCCGTCAGCAGCTTTGGCATGGCGTATCTCTGACGAGGCTTTCATGAGTAACACTCAAGACTGGCTGTCAGCTTTGAAACTACGTTTAAGCTTCGGTACTGCCGGTAACAACCGTATCAATTCCGGTTTGCTTTCCACCACTTACTCTTTGGGAGGTAATGATGCACGCAATCCTTTCTTCAACGGAGAAAGCACTACCATGTTGGAACATGGAACGAACTTATACAACCCCGATTTGAAGTGGGAAACAACAGTAACCCGTAACATCGGTATTGACTATGGATTCTGGAACAATCGTATCTCCGGTGCTATCGACTTTTACTGGAATACAACCAGAGACTTATTGATGCGTACTGAAATTCCTTCTCTCTCCGGATATAACTATCAGTACAAGAACTTCGGACAGACATCCAATAAAGGTGTAGAATTGTCTGTTAGTGCTGTTTTATTTGATAAAAAGAATTTCTCTTTGAACTTCAATGCCAACATTGCTTACAACCGCAACCGCATTGATAAACTGAATACAGACTCTCCCTGGCAAAGTAGTAACTGGTCAGGTAGTACAATGGCCAAATACGAAGACTTCCGCGTAGAGAAAGGCGGACGTTTGGGTGAAGTTTGGGGATATAAGACAAACGGTTATTATACCGTATATGATCCTGTCACCAACCCTACCGGCGAACTGGTTTGGGCAGGTAGCGAATGGGGATTAAAAGACGGAATGCAAGATAACAGTCCTACTATCACCGGTGGTAAATACTATCCGGGTGGTTTGAAACTGGAATGTGATAAAGATGGTAACCCTCTCAAACAACGTTTGGGTAACACTATCGCTCCTACAACCGGTGGTTTTGGATTCGATGGTCGCGTAGGTAATTTCGACTTCAATGTATTCTTCAACTACTCTCTCGGAAATGTAATTGTCAATGGAACAAAACTGGCAGCTTCTTTCCGTTCAGGTTCAAGAACCGGTTATAACTTAAACAATGATTTCAGACTGTCTAACCGTTACACATGGATTGATCCGGAAACTGGTTTGAACCTGTCGTCCAGTTCTACAGATGTCCTCAATACCTATGGAGACATGACAACAGCAGGATTACGTCTGAATGAAATAAACGCTAACGCCAATATGTACAATCCGGCCAGCGCTACTACCATGCAGCTGACTGATTATGCAGTAGAAAAAGCCTCATTCCTGCGTTTGAATAACATTACTATCGGATACTCTCTTCCAAAAACAATTGTAAGGAGAGCGTTTATGCAGAATGTGAGAATCTATCTGACAGGATATAACCTGTTCTGTTGGACTAACTACAGCGGAGCAGACCCTGAAGTCGATACAAGCAGTAAGAAAAATGCGATGACTCCGGGTATAGATTACGCCGCTTATCCTAAGAGCCGCACATTTGTGGGTGGTATTAACGTTACATTCTAATTAAAACATTAAACAGATTGATCGTATGAAAATATATAAGACATTATTCCTAGGGCTGGGGTTAATTGCCCTGTCTTCCTGTTCGGACTTCCTGAATCAGACCTCACCGTCTGAATTGGATAATGAATCAACTTTTAATAATGCCTATTATACAGAATTGGCACTTAATAAAGTTTACGGCAGCCTGACGCAAGACCAGACTTATTCTAATTTCCTGCCTATCATTGCCGGAACCAATACCGACTGTGAACTGATTGACGGTTTGGGTACGGATGCAAGCAACACGTCCAGCGAACGTGGTAATATGAACTATAACGCTAATCCGGGATGGTCACAACTTTCCAAAGTATGGGATGCCATGTACGGAGTAATCGAGAATGCGAATCTGGTAGTAGATGGTATAAACAATAGCCAACTGATACAACAAGCAGGAGCAACCCGTACCAGCATGATGAGATTCCGTGCAGAAGCGATAACATTGCGTGCGATGATTTATTTCGATCTGATCCGCTTGTTCGGTGATATTCCTTTCAAAACAGAATCTTCCAACAGCGACCTGTCTAATGTTTACATTGGAAAGGCAGACCGTGACGATATCATGGATGAATTGATAATCGAACTCGAGGAAGCTATCGGATATTTACCTTGGGCTGGTGAAGACGGTTATACAACTGAACATGTAAGCAAAGGCTATGCTCACGCTCTCTTGGCTAATATTGCAATGACACGTGCCGGATATGCTATCCGCGAACAAGCTAAAGACGGATATATCACCGGAGATAACAGTGACGCTACTTATCCTACTCAACGTTGCAGCGATACCAAACGTAGAGAACTATTCGAATTGGCCGAAAAACATCTGGCAGCTGTTGTCAGTTCAGGAAAACATAAACTGAATCCTTCTGTAGAAGAATACTGGCGTTTAATAAATATCGGACAACTTGATCAGACTTATCAAGAAAACCTGTTCGAGATTCCAATGGGACTGAACAAAAGTGGTGAGCTGGGATATACTATCGGATATCGTATAAACGGTGCCAGTTCCCTATTCGGTCCGAAAGGTAACTCATCCGGTAAGTTGAAACTGACTGCTCCTTATTATCTGTCGTTTGGCGAAGGAGATATCCGCCGCGATCTGACTTGTGCTATTTCACAACTTTCTACAGACAAAAACACCAAAGTATTTAAAGAATATATGTTAGGAAATGCTCCTTTCGGTCTTTATTGTGGAAAATGGGATTATCGTAAGATGATGGAAAACTCTGAATGGTACGCAGCTGTATTGGCCAGCGATCAGAAAGTTTGTTCCGGTATCAACGTAGTGAAAATGCGTTATCCGCAAGTATTGCTGATGTATGCCGAAGTTGTGAACGAACTTTATGGTAAGGGTGCAACAGCCGAAGGTTGTACATTAACAGCCACAGCAGCCCTGAAAGAAGTGCACGACCGTGCTTTCACCGATGCAACCAAACGTGATGCTGCATGGACTGCTCTAATGGGAAAAGACTTCTTCGATGCAATTGTTGACGAAAATGCATGGGAACTGGCAGGAGAAGGTGTTCGTAAGTTCGACCTAATCCGTTGGAACCTGTTGAGCGAAAAAATAGACGAGTTCAAAAACGAATATACAAATGCAGTGTATAATGGTACATATCCACAGTATGTGAACTATAAATATCGCACGGACAATCCGATGTATATCGATATGACTTCTCTCGTATTTGGAGCTAAAGTAGGTGGAGAATATGAAAACAAGAGCTTCTTCGGAGCTGAAACCAGTGACAAGGAGCAAAAGAATCTGAAAGTAAACTTGCCTAGTATTTCTGGCGGATTGAACAAGGCTGTAAAGAATCGTTATTTATTGCCGATAGCTTCTACAACCATCTCTACCTCAAACGGTAAATTACATAACTCTTATGGTTATTCGGATTAATCTTAAAATCGTAAAATGATGAAGAATATAAAAAATATATTGGGAATGGGAGCTTTCATGCTCCTGGCCTCTTTGGCGGTATCTTCGTGTACAGAGAAAAGTGATTGGGATATTGACTCTTCCTATAGCCGTCCTTTCGGAACTGATGAAAACGGAATCAGTGTAGAAACAGACAGTAAAGTAGCCAGAGCGGTAGTAACTTGGAGCTCAACATCCAATACCGACTATTACATTATCGAGATTAGTCCTAACGAGATGACTGACGAAACTCCAATGGGATCAGAAGAAAATGGAAATATCGTTTATGGAAATGATCCTGCCAACCGGATCAAGCAGTCACCTTACACAATGGATAATCTGGCGGTAAATACGACTTATTATATGCGTATCAAGTCTATTTCCGGAGAGAAGGAATCTCGTTGGGTAAATTATAAAAAGACTTTTGCTTCAGTTAAGGAAGAAGCTATCCTGAATATTCCAACTACTGAAGACTTACCTGAAGGTCAAGGAAAAGTACGTATGTCATGGGAAGCCGGATTAGCAGTCGATCATTTCGAAATCATGGAAACGGGTGCCACAGAAGCAACTTCACGTGTTATTTCGTCAACAGAAGCTGCCGCAGGTGAAGCATGGGTTGAAAATTTGAAGTCGTTCACTGAATACACGATTACTATTTATAATGGAAATAATCCACGTGGTTCACAGACTGTTACCATCCCTGGTTTGGAAATCGAATCTACCATCAGTGATATAACAGCAAATTCAGCTGTATTCTCATGGGAAGAAACGGTGGATGTAGATGAATATGCTTGTGTTCTTTCTACCGAAGGAGTACCTGAATCAGGAACCCAATTATCACCAGCAGATATTGCTGCACATAAGGTAACAATCACAGGTTTGGCTTCCAGTACGGAATATACGGCTTATGCTTTCGCAAACGGCTCTATATGTTCTCGTATCACCTTTACAACTAAGAAAGGTAAACCGACAGGTTATACTGAAATGACATGGGAAGATGCCCTTGCCAACTGGGATAATCTTTCAGGAAAAGTATTAATCAATGTTTCCGGAACAGAAGGATTTGCACAAGAAAAAGAAAGCATTGCTGCTGGCGTGACTCACCTTATTTTCTGGGGTGACAGTCAAGACGGACAGGTTAATATGACTATTAAAAAGGGCGTAGGTGCCAGCGGAATATGTGATAAAGTAGAATTCCATAATCTGAATATTACCGATGAAGGAAATACAACCCTTATTTATCAAAACGGTGCTTCAGGTTGCATCAAAGAAATAGAAGTTACCTCGTGTACAATTACCAATATCCGTGGTATCGTTCGTATGAATGCAAGTACAAGTAATGCTATGTCTGTTACTATTGATGACTGTATCATCAAAGGATTGGGAAGAGCAGCAACATCCAATCATTATGGATTACTTCTTTCTGACAAGGTAACATTAACAACTCTCAACCTAGCGGTTTCCAATACTTCTGTTATTGTAGCCAAGGGAGCTTCTGCGTCTCAATTCATAAGACACAAGTCCGGACAAACCGGTACAATAACAATCAAGGATTGCACATTCTATGATATGTCAGCAAGTGATGCTTTCTGCAGAGATACAAAAGATATGACAATGACTATATCAAACACCCTGTTTGCCAAAGGTGGAGTTAAACCTTTCTACAACCCAAGTTCTGTAGCTACAACTCTAAACGTAAACGGTTTATATAAGGCTTCTGACTTTGCATTTGGTGCTACCGACTGGGGAAAAGACTATACTAGTCTTCCTCTGACTTCCGATCAGCTATTCCCTAATGGCTCAAGTGAAGATTTGACTTTTGGAGCAGATGTTCCTGAAGAATACAGAGTCGGTGACCAACGTTGGAACAAATAACTAAATAAAACTGCAAGGTTTTCCGTCAAGTCTGGAATTTGCATTTACTTGACGGAGAATCTTCTCTAAAAAGCAACAGATATTATGAATACAAATTCAATCAATACAATAAGTAAATACTTACTTCTGTTCTTGTTGATTCTTACAGGTGCTTCCTGTAATGACAACGATGATGCAGAAGATACAAGCATCCCTGTTCTGATTTCACAGAATATCAATGATGGTGATGTAGTAGGTCCGAGCGGGTATGTAGAACTGACTTTCAGCAAAGCTATGCGTCAGGCTCCGGATACAGAAATATATTTCAACGGAGGAGTAGTGCGTGTATCCATCAACTACGAAAAAGTACGTTATACCTTCTCTGGTATGGAAAACAAAGAATGTACTTTCGAAGTTCCTGCCGGAGCATTAACAGATATGCAGGGAAGAGCTTACGACGAAGACTTCTTTTTAAGCTTTACTGCCAAATCTGAAATTTCGGGTGGTGGAAAAGTATTCGATGCAATTGTTGATTCAAAAGGGAATGGTGATTACACTACTCTCCAAGCCGCAATCAACGCCATCACTACCCCACCGACCAGTCCTTATAAAATCTTCATTGCCAACGGAACTTATAATGAATGTGTCCGAATCAATAAGAATAAACCATTTGTTCATTTAATCGGTGAGAGCCGCGATGGTGTTAAAATCCAGTTTGCAGTAAACCGTGTAGATGATTCAAGTAATGCTACCTCATGGCCTTATTCTATTTTCAACGAAAACTCACCAGCCCGCAAAGCCGGATATAGTGAAGACCAAAACACAGTAGTGTTGATTGAAGCCACAGATTTTTATGCTGAAAACATTTCAATCATCAATCTTTATGGTGCATTCTCAAATCGTCACACTGGTGGTTTAGGTAAAAATGGACAGGCAGAAGCCTTGATAAACCGTGAAGACCGCTTTGCTTTGAATAATTGTTTGCTTGTCTCCTATCAGGATACATGGTGGACCCGTTATTGGAACAATACAACCCCTCATCGTGCATACGTTTATAACTCATGGATTGAAGGTCATACAGATTATATCTGGGGAAGTGGCGATGTACTTATCGAAAACAGTACATTCTATAATACAGGCAATGACGGTGGTAGCGTTATAACTGCTTCGCGTACCAGTGAAAGCGATAAATACGGATATGTTATAAAAGATTGTACGGTAAACGGTGATGATACAAAATTCTCATTCGGACGTTCCCAAGCAACAACCACGAAAACTGTCTGGATCAACACCAAGTTGAAAATGGATATTATAGATTCACACTGGGGATATGGTGGACAAATACCTACACTATATGCTGAATATAACACTATCGACAAGAATGGAAATATGATTGCGGAAAGTAAAACAATCACCTCCGGAAACGTTTCCTTCACTAGCTCAGTGCTAACAGCATCCGAAGCTGCTAAATATACATATGAGAATATAATAACTATTGACAGCTGGAACCCGAAAGAGTATATGGAAACTCCCCTTGCAGCACCTACCAATGTCAATCTGTCGGGAAACACTCTGACATGGGATGCAGTATCCGGTGCTGCCGGTTACCTCATCTTTATGAATGGTAACTATGCAGGGCAAACTACAGACACTACCGTTACACTGACCAACACTGACGAAAGCAATATTTATACAGTGAAAACTGTAAGCCAGTACGGTACAGTAAGCGAATAAAACCAATAAGATTTAATAAAGAGTTCTTTGTCACATCATCAGCAAATATAATGTATGAGACAAAGAACTCTATTTTTTTAAAAGATAATTTGTATGCTCAAATCTATTAAAATGGGATTATTGTGCTTCTGTGTAATCAACCTATCGGTTGCTTGCAGCAGCGAAGACCCAAGTATCACTGATGAAACACCGGGACAAAATACCGGTAACGGTGGTAATGAGAACGAAAGTGGTGAAGAAGAGACACCTGCCGAAACGCATTATGCCTTTCCGGGCGCTTACGGTGCAGGTTGTTATACTACCGGCGGAGCAGGCGGAGAAGTGTATACAGTAACTTCGCTTGAAGATAACACAACACAAGGGACACTACGCTACGCATTAAATCGTACGGGAAAGCGCACGATCGTATTTGCGGTAAGTGGATTGATAGAACTGAAAAGCCCCTTGAAGATAACCAACGGAGATGTAACGATTGCCGGCCAGAGTGCACCGGGTGACGGTATTTGCCTGAAAGGACATCCCGTATCCGTACAGGCAGACAACGTAATCATCCGCTTCATGCGTTTCCGCATGGGATCGGACAACTTTACAACAGAAGCAGAAGCCGACAGTGGTGATGCATTGTGGGGAAAGCAACATAAAAATATTATCATTGACCATTGTTCGATGAGTTGGAGCACTGATGAATGTGCTTCTTTCTACGATAACACTAACTTTACCATGCAATGGTGCATCATCAGCGAAAGTTTGAATCGTTCGGTACACACCAAAGGTAACCACGGTTACGGAGGAATATGGGGAGGATCACCCGCTACATTCCACCACAATTTATTAGCCCACCACAGCAGCCGTACACCACGTTTATGCGGTAGCCGCTATACAGGGAAACCGGAAAATGAAAAAGTCGATTTACGAAATAATGTTTTCTATAACTGGGGACCGACCAATGGTGGCTATGCAGGAGAAGGAGGAAGCTATAATTTCGTGAACAATTACTACAAGCCCGGACCAGTTACCAATACCAAGAAAAATATTGTAAACCGTATCTTCCAACCTAACGGTGATGACGGTACAAATAAAAACACCAAAGGTATATGGGGTACTTTTTATCTGAAAGGAAACTATTTTGACGGCACATGTCCTGAATTGAAAGCCGAATATCAATCTCTGCTTACTTCTGTAAACAATGACAACTGGCAAGGGTTACACCCCAATGCAACAGAAGCCGTTCCTTTACCCGATGGAGGAGAAAAAGCACTTCAGTCAAGTAACGAATTTACCATTTCCGAAGATGCATCCGAATTCACTCAATCGGCAAAAGAAGCTTATGAATCAGTATTAAAGTATGCCGGTGCTTCCTTAAAATATGATGATGTCGATAAACGCATCATAGCCAACGTTCGCAACGGAGATTATACGGCAGACGGCAGTAATGGCAGTGAAAAGGGACTTATTGATAAAGCCAGCGATGTAGGTGGCTGGCCGGAATATAAAAAGGAAACCGGTCCGAAAGACACCGACGGCGACGGCATCCCTGATGAATGGGAGACTGCCAACGGTTTGAACCCCAAAAGTAAAGCCGACGGTGCCAAATATACTCTAAGTAAAACGTATACCAATCTGGAAGTTTACCTCAACAGTTTGGTAGAAAAGTTGTATCCCAACAAATAAATCGTCTATATCCCTAAACAGTTAAAAGATAATGAAGCAGAAAATATCTCTATTTTATATAGCTATTGCATTCAGCATCGCAGGATTATGTACCTCATGCTCTTCAGACGATCCTGTAGATGATACAGGTGGAGGAACAAATAATTCAGGTGGGACATCTTCTGATGTCAAGCAACTGGATTATGGAGAACTTCTTGCTTTCCCATACGCCGAAGGGCACGGTCGCAATACCACCGGAGGACGCGGGGGAAAAGTTTATCATGTGACTAGCCTTGAAGACGACGCCAGTGGAAGTATCAGCGGAAGTCTGCGCTGGGCTATGCAACAAGACGGTCCTAAAACGATTGTATTTGATGTGTCGGGTACCATCTATTTGAAATCGGAATTAAAAACCCAGAAAGATGATCTGACCATTGCCGGACAGACATCACCGGGCGGTATCTGTATTGCCAATTATCCATTTACGATTAATTCCAGCAATATCATCATTCGTTTCATCCGTTTCCGCCCCGGAAACTCTAACGTAGACTGCGACGGATTAGGAGGTTGTGACAAACAAAATGTAATCATCGACCATTGTTCAGTAAGCTGGGGAAGCGATGAATGTCTTTCTGTCTATGGTATGCAAAATTCTACCGTACAATGGTGTTTAGCTTATCAAGCCTTACGTGTGACTGATGTAAAGATCAATGCTGGCACAGGCAAATTCGCTTCTCACGGATATGGCGGTAACTGGGGAGGAAACTATGCCTCTTACCACCATAACCTGATAGCCCATTGCGAAAGCCGTGTTCCACGCCTTGGTCCCCGATATACTACATTAGCACTGAACAACAACGATGGAGAGCGAGTGGATATGCGCAACAATGTTTACTACAATTGGGGAGGCGAAGGCTGCTACGGTGGTGAAGCGCAACACGTGAATATCGTTAACAACTACTACAAGCCAGGCCCCGGAACCGATGAAAGCGGTAAAGCAGACCGTGCATACCGTATCGCGAAGCCAGATGTATATCCGGAAAATTACTCTGGCGAAGCCTACAAAAAATGGCTTCAAACTTGGGGAAAGTTTTATATCGACGGAAATAAAGTAGTAGGCAATACGACTGTTAGCAATGATAACTGGACAAAAGGTGTATTTGACCAAATGGACGGTAAAAACTGTGCAACTACGGAGCTTTGGAACCAACATACCCAGATAAAATCAAGTTCACCGGTAGTTAAGGCAGGAAATGTAAGAACTCATACGCCGGATGAGGCTTATGAACGTGTGATGAGCTATGCAGGGGCCAGCAACTATCGTGATAAAGTCGACGAGTTGATAATTAGCGACGTTAAAAACAGAAAAGCAAGTTGCACGGGAGATGCCAGCAAATGGGAAGGTCTTTCCGGCTACTCACAAAACAAAAGTGGATATATCAACGACCCGAAAGATGTCTGCACAGCCTTAGGAGTAAATGATCCCTACAATGTTCTGAAATCTGTAACCAATGCAAACGTGAAAGATACGGACGGTGACGGTATTCCCGACTACTGGGAAGAAGAATATGGTTTGAATCCCAAGAAATCTGCTGATGGAAAAGAAACGACTATTGACAAAAATGGGAAGTACACTAATCTGGAAATGTATCTCAATAGTCTGGTGCACGAAATCATGGTAAATGGTGCGACAGGTGGCAGTGTTATAGAATAATTTTAGTAAATTCGAACCCAAATGATAAATTAATAATGAAAAAGAATATATTAGCAATCTGTAGTTTGATATTGGCTTTTCCTCTAGTGGGACAAGCCATGCAACCTGCCATTTCGGTTGAAAAAACATCAAAGGACTATCCTACCCCGGATCGTTCCAAAGTTCTTGCCTTCCCCGGTGCCGACGGAGCAGGAAAATATACCACCGGTGGTGCCGGAGGTGCTGTATACACTGTTACTTCCCTGGCAGACGATGGTTCGGAAGGGACACTTCGCTGGGCTATCAGCAAGAAAGGTCCCCGCACCATTGTCTTTGCGGTTAGCGGAATTATTGAATTACAAAAAGCATTAAAACTCAGCAATGGTGATGTGACCATTGCAGGACAGACAGCTCCGGGTGATGGCATTTGCCTGAAAAACTATACATTCTCTATTCAGGCAGACAACGTAATCGTCCGTTTCATCCGTTCCCGTATGGGAGTCGACATCAAACAAAAAGGTGACGACGCAATGAATGGTACTAAAGCGCACCAAAACATTATCATAGACCACTGCTCCATGAGTTGGTGTACGGACGAATGTGCCACATTCTATGATAACCGTAATTTCACACTTCAGTGGTGCATCATCAGTGAAAGTCTCGCCAATTCTATCCACGAAAAGGGAGCGCATGGTTATGGAGGTATCTGGGGTGGACAGCCTGCTACTTTTCACCATAACTTACTCGCCCATCACACTAACCGCACACCCCGTCTTTGCGGAAGCCGTTATACGGGTCGTCCGGAAGATGAAAAAGTGGAATTATTCAATAATGTGATTTATAATTATGGCAGTGACGGTGCTTATGCCGGTGAAGGAGGTTCCTACAACTTTATCAATAACTACTATAAACCGGGACCTTTCAGTGCGACAAAAGGTTCTTTCAAACGCTTGTTTACAGCGTATGCCGATGATGGCAAAAACAACAATAAAGCAGGTGTTCATGGTGTATTCTATTTCAAAGGTAACTATATGGATCCTACCTGTCCCAAACTGACTGACAAGCAGAAAGAGGCTCTTTATAAAGTGAATATGGATAACTCTTACGGACTGGTTATCAAAAAAGACTTTGCCACAGAAAAGGAAGTACTGTCTAAAAAAGCATTTGACATAGCCGAACATACTTCTTTGCAACCTGCCAAGAAAGCCTACAAAGATGTTCTCGAGTTTGCCGGTGCTTCATATCGCCGTGACGCCATAGACCAACGTATCGTAGATGAAACTCTCAAAGGCACTTATACTTACGAAGGTTCTCACGGAAGCACGAATGGAATGATTGACCAACCGTCTGATGTAGGAGGATGGCCGGAATATAAATCAGAAACAGCACTTGTTGATACAGATGGTGATGGTATTCCCTATGAATGGGAAAAGAAACACAACCTTAATCCCAATGATCCTTCAGACGGAGCCAAATATACATTAAGCCCGGAATATACAAACTTGGAAATGTATATGAACAGCCTTGTGAATCATCTGTACCCTAAAAAATAAATTCGGATAACCAAGATGAGGGTAAATGTATCGAAACTCTCATAAACAATAATTCACCCTCGCCACAGATAGTTGTAGCGAGGGTGATTTCGATAAAAGGGGAGCTTTGAACATCCCCCTTTCTATATCTTTCCTTTCCTATTATTATCTCCCTACTCTATCCCGATACTCCGTAGGCGTCATTCCAACCTGTGCTTTAAAGCATTTACTGAAATAACGCGGATCATTAATGCCTACCATATACGAAATCTGGGTCATATTAAATTCTCCGGTTTCTATTAATTGTGTAGCCCGCTTGATACGCATTTCTTTGATAAATTCAATCGGAGCCAGTCCGGTAAGTGTTTTCAGCTTCTTGAAGAAGACAGAACGGCTGACAGCCAGTTCCCGAACCAGATCATCTACCACCAGTTCTCCATTATCCATGTTCTGCTCCATCAACTCTACCAATTTATCCATAAACTTACGGTCGTTGGGAGACATTTCGAGAGTTGCAGGTACAGTTTCGGAGGCATCTTCTTCAGCAGACGGCATATCCGTAGCCACAGGCACTTCCTCCTGACCGGTAGAAATATTAATATGCATCAGACTATCCCGGTAGAAACTTTGCAGTTTCTTACGCTGCATCAACAGATTTTCCACACGGGCTTGCAGATAGGTAGCACTGAAAGGCTTCGTTATATAATCGTCCGCACCATATTCCAGTCCCTCCAGTTTGCTTTCAATCGTAGTTTTGGCAGTAAGCAAGATGATAGGTATATGGCTGGTCGTCATATCCGCACGCAGTTCGCGCGTCATTTCGATACCATCTTTCTCAGGCATCATCACGTCACTGATGATAATATCCGGCAGGTACTTCAAAGCCTTGCTTGCCCCCTCCTTACCGTCAGCAGCTTCCACCACCCGGTACATCGGAGAAAATATACTGCGCAAGAATTCACGTAACTCCTGATTATCTTCGACTAACAACATCAATTCTTTGGAGTTTTCTTCTTTCGCAAATTCTTCCCCATACACATCTTCAATTTTCTCCGAATCATCGCTTACCAACGTTTCAGACTGAATGGAAGAATTGGCTATATCCACTACTTGTCCCATTCTTGCCGGAGCAACCGCATCTTCCAGAATAAACTCGGCTTCCTTATCATAATGTTCTTTTCCCTTTAGGAAATCTACTTTGAAGCAACTCCCTTCTCCCAAATGGCTATCAACGGAAATAGTCGCTTTATGCATTTCTACCAGCTCTTTCACCAATGAAAGTCCGATACCCGTACTAGCCTGATTGAAAAGATTCTTATCCACCAGATTCTCAAAACGGACAAACAGTGACTTCTTTTTATTTTCCGCAATACCGATACCCTGATCTTGCACGCCAATAGAAACTGTATTTTCATCTTCACGGATAAACACTGTAATCATCTTACCATTCGGCGTATATTTAAATGCATTGGAAAGCAAATTGAATACAATCTTTTCCAGCTTATCGGCATCCACCCAAAGATAAAGATGTTCCTTTTCGGTCTGGAACAGGAAATCAATCCGATGTTCTTCGGCCACAGCTTCAAAATTATCCATCACCTTACGGACGAAAGGTACAATATCCAGCCGCTGCACCTGCATCTTCATCTTCTTATTCTGAATCTTGCGGAAATCCAGAATCTGATTGACAAGACGGAGCATCCGATTGGTATTCCGTTCAACCACCACTAACTGTTCGCGAGCATCAGCCGGCAATTTATCATTCTTCAAGACCTGCTCCACCGGACCTGCTATCAACGTAAGCGGGGTACGCAACTCATGCGATATATTAGTAAAGAAACGTAGTTTTATATCCGAAATCTGCTGTTCGACCGAAACCTCATGCTTCAACCGATAAATGGTAAACAGGATATAAACGGCTACGAAAATAATAATCAGAATAAAAAGTACATAAAGCACATAAGCTACCGGCGTCTCCCAGAAAGAAGGAAGAATAACAATGTTCAGCAGACGTTCATTATCCACCCACACACCATCACTATTCGTTGAACGAACACGGAGCACATACTCTCCTTTCGGAAGATTCGTATAAGTCACACTACGCTGTTTGTCGGCAAAAGTCCACTGTTTCTCAAATCCGTCGAGAATATAAGCATACTGTATATTCTGCGGATTGGTATAATCAAGTGCCGCAAAGTGAACGGAGAAAATATTCTCTTTGTGTGAGAGCACCAATGGGTCGGTATCGTCAATATCCACCTTCAGCAAGGAGTCATCTCCGGGTGTAATATCCTCATTAGTCACCATCAGCTTGGAGAATACGATAGGTGGGATATAGCTACTCTTACGAATAGAGTCGGGATTAAATATAAAGACTCCGCCACTGGCACCGAAAAGCATACTTCCTTTAGCCGTCAATGTGGAAGCCGCTTCACTAAAGCGCACCGGGAAAGTAATACTACGTTCGTCGTAACTTTCAAAACGTTCTTCAGACGGGATGAACTTACAAATCCCATTCTCCGTACTAATCCATAAATTCTCCTTACTATCTTCGCGGACAGAAAGCAAGACGTCAGAAGGAAGACCATCCAGTACGGAATATGATTTGAACTCTCCATGACCGTCTTTACTGATAGATACCAGTTTGTTGAGTCCCCCGCCGAAAGTAGCCAGATAAAGTTCCTTTTTCTTAGTGGAAATAATCCAATGGACATCATTATTACTCAAACTTTGCGTATCGTTCGGCATACGGGAGAAATGATAAAACTGCACATCCTCCGGTTTCTTAAAGTTCTCATCAAAAGCAACAGCTCCCGTAGTTGTGCCTACCCACAGACGTCCATTATGATCGGAAGTAATGAAACGCGCTTTGTAGCAAGGATCAATCGGATATCCTTTCAGATTGTTCCGGTGATTGATAAACAACGTCTTTCCTGCTTCATTCTCCGTAATATAATTGATACCTCCGGCAAAAGTAGCTACCCAGATACGACCATAATGATCTTCATAGATACAATACACATTGTTATCGCTCAAACTGTACATATCTTCTTCACGATGAAGATAACGGGTCAGTTTATAAGACATTCCGTTGGAAGAAGTCGGCTCGGCACGGACAAGTCCGTCTCCTTTTGTTGCAATCCAGATCATTCCTTTCGAATCCTGAATAACAAAATAAACAGTTCCCAACATGGGAGTACCAGTAGTAGAAACGATGCCGCTTTCGGTCAGGTATCCTTTATAAGTTTTATCGGCATCATACATACGAAGCATACCGTCTTTCAAACCGACCCACAGATTACCCAGTTTGTCTTCACACAGGGCACGCACCTCATTATGCAATGATTCATGTTCATGCGGCATAGGAGTCATCATCGCGAAAGGCACATTCCGATAAGTCACTTTCTCCAATCCCTTAGAGTGGGTGCAAAGCCATAAATTACCTTGTTTGTCGGAAAAAGCCGAATGAATCTTATTGGAAAAACGCCAGTCACGGCTACCCAATTCATTATAGAAAGGAACCAACCGCTTTTTTTGAGGATCAAAATAAGAGAAACCTCCTCCGTAAGGATGTACCCAAAGATATCCGTTTACATCTTCATGGATATGGAAGGCCGGACGGGAACGTTCGGGATTACTGTATTCAATAAGAATCTGTTCACGGGTCACCACTCCGGTCGAAGGATTAAAATGGGCTACAACACCCGGTTCTTCCTGCTCAAACCACACTTCCGAAGCACGGTCTACATAAGCAGAAAGGATCGGTTTTGCGGGTAAAGCCTTGCAAGTCAGGAATGAATAATGCACATTTGTTTTAGTCCGCAAATTGTAAGTAAAGAAACCATCCGAATCAGTAGTGATCACAGAGATGTCCGGTGCAACCGGATGAATAGAAGTGATCCGTCCTTTCGTGGGGAGCTCGATCAACGTAAATTCTCCGCTTTCTTTCTGATAAGACCAGATGCGTCCATGATCGGAGGCAAAGCAAATGTCCTTATCCCGCTCCTGTACTGCATAAAAAGCTTGGTTCATTCCGCCAAACTTTCCCTTTGTCTCCGTAAAGTAAGAGTCCGGTTCTTTCTTTTCGGGGCGGATCATGCCGAGACCGTTATCTGTCAACAGCCAGTCATTGCCTGCTTTATCTTGATGTACTTTGAGTATATGTAGAGAGGGAAATAACTCCGTCTTACTGGAATAAATATCCCATGTCAGGCGATTATTCTCATCCGGATGAGTCTGGATTCGGATAGCTCCGTCATTTTCTGTCAGCAGCCAGACGGTTCCATTCGGCATCACCTCAATGGTATGTACATTGAAAGCGCTTCCCTCTTCTCCGGCAGCAGGCACCTGTTCAAAAGTCTCCGTCTTCGGATCGAAACGATGGACACGATTATCATAGGTCAGTAGCCACAGAAAACCGTAACGGTCTTCATAGATACGATCTACACGGTTATTGGTCAAACTGATATAGTTTCCCTGACGGGCCTTGTATGTTTTAAAGGTATAACCGTTGAAACGGTTGATGCCATCCCAAGTGGCAAACCAAAGATTGTCTTTGTGATCCTGCAAGATGTTCATCACCGTATTTTGGGATAATCCATCTTCAGTAGAATAGTGGGTGAAAAAACAGTGCTGCTGTGCATGTGTCAAGAACACAATAGCTAGCAAAAAGATTACTGAAATTAAGGTTTTCTTCATCATATCACTCGGTTCTGTGCCGTAAAGATAGAAAAATACTTGTAGTTTAATGCAATCTTTAGCGGCTATTTAACAGAATCGGACCATTCTATAGAACAAGTCATCAATTTTAGACATAAGAATAAAAGAACAAAATATCTTGTCGGATTCTGTTTTTTCGCTCTTTTGTTCTTATGTCCACTTATTTATACTTCTGCTTTGTTGTTCTGCTGCTTCCAGCTAATTTGTTTCTTTACCTGTTCATCAAATCAGCGCTTTACCGTTATCAGTTTGTTTCCGTTCTCTACCGGATTCCAACCATCTTCTCCTGCCAGAACAGTTGTTATCTCATATCCTTTCTGATTTTTCAGTTGTCGGGAGAAAGCAGCACGTGCTTTCGGGTTGGCCCCTTCACCCCGATTTTCGTATTCGGCATAAAAGACTGTCTTTTCATTTTCTTTCTTGCCCCAATTATTCCAGCCGACAGGAAGGATATGTTTCCCCAACTCACAACGAATAAATACAGCCTGTGCATACGGACGCCAAGGACGGGACAGATATACTTTCTTGGATTCCGGCTCTGCTGTCAACCGGCAATCGTAGAAGACATAGCCGTACTTTTTCCCTTTATCGGTAGAAGGAGCAGTGACATAGCCATCGCGTTTGCTATGAATGTGACAGCGATTAAAAACAGCGATAGACCAGCCGAAAATAAAATCGACTGTTCCTTCAATATAGCAATCTTCGTAATATTGACGGCTTTGCTTCCCATATGTGTAGAGAGTATCTTGGAAGCCGAGGAAACGGCAGTTCTTAAAATAGACACGGTCGGCAGATACAAAGCAGGCAACTGCCTGTCCTACGGGACCTGATGAGTTCTCAAAAGTGATATTTTCCGCATAGAAGTCGGGAGCATAGATATAGCAACTGGATGAACCGGAAGTTCCCATATTCTCACCGAATACATTTTTCTTGTTTGCGAAACCGTCATAAGTCAATATCGTACCTTCTTCTCCAATCAGGGAAATATTAATCTTGGATTCAGGGATGATGAGTTTCTCTTTATAAGTACCCTTGCGAACCAGAATAGTGGTACGGATGTCTTTGCGAAAATCGGGAACAGCATCGATCGCTTCCTGCACGGTAAAGAAATCACCGCTACCATCTTGAGCCACTACATAATCGGATTGACGGATATATTTCGCCAATTCCGGAATTTCCTTGCCGATGGCATCCACAGCCAGCCCTGCAATAGTTCGCGCTCCGTATACATTCAAGTGAGTATTGTCTTCACGGCCTTTCGGAAAAGCAGGCACTTGATTGGGCTCAACAAACACAAATAATTTCTTAGATTCTACGGGTCCAAGTCCTTGTACCAGGTCATGAGTGATTTTATTCATATCAATGAAAATCACTCCTAATTCTTTTGCCACATTGCGGGGAGCATCCAGATAAGCACCATGTGTATCGAATAAAACAGCTCCTTCCTTCGGCTGTTCCTTTTCCCCCGGCGTGCGGCGGACATCTTTTGCAATGGCGTCATCCTTCGGTTGCACAAAGTTACGACGGACGATAGAGTTAAACAATACCGGTATTCCACCCTTGGCACGGGTTTCATTTACATAGCGGCGAAGAATCTCATCAAAAGTTGTCCCCGGATCAGTGTGACGGGTAGAGTCTGCTTTCTCATCGTTATGACCGAACTGAATAAAGACATAATCTCCTTTTTTCACTTTGGAAATCACTTTTTCCCAACGTCCTTCACTGATAAAGCTCTTGGAGCTGCGTCCGTTAGCAGCATGATTGTCTATCCGTATATCTTCAGAAAAGAATCCGGGAAGCACCATTCCCCAACCACGTTCAGGGTTTCCTCCATCTATTTTCTTGTTAGCCATGGTCGAATCGCCTATCATGAAGATAGTGATAACCGGTTTGTCCGCACGAAATGCAGAAAAAAGAATGAAAACTGCGGCCAACAGCCCCCACATTTTATGTCTTTGTGTCTTCATATTTATCTATAATTATAATACTACTCTCTATATATAAAAATCATTTTCCTCTATCACCTTCAAACCGGAGATGCTTACAAGACACTTGCAGCTTATCGTAAACCGATTTATTTCGGTTAAACCAATGTGTTCACCGTATTGAAGCAAAGTGTTTCAAGCGTTGAAACTAATAATCACAAGCGGGCTGGCAACCATTCGCCTTGCTTCTCTCATTTATAAGGATACCAGTTACTACTTTCTTTAAAGATATTTTCCGGGGTATACTTCGTTATTTCCTTCTTTGTCAGCTGTTTGGCCCACATTACACGTCCTGTCGTGTCAGCACCTGCACCGGTATTTCCAAATTCGGCATAACGAGCTGTTTTTTCGTTCTCCGGATTCTTCCAGTTGTGCCATCCTTCGGGGCGGATGTGATTACCAAACTCACAATTAATAAAGACCGTTGCGGCATAAGGACGCCACGGACGACCCAGATATACTTTTTTCACGTCCGGAGCAGCTGTCAACTTGCAGTTCTTGAAGACATATCCGAATTCTTCACTTTGTGGGGTTGAAGCGGCCGTGATATATGAATCACGTTTGCTATGAAGCTCACAATATTCAAATAGAGCAGTTGAGGGACCAAAAATAAAATCGGTAGTCCCCTCAATATAACAATTGGTAAATAAGAGCCGTGTTCTTTCAGAACCCGTATAAATAGTATCCTGATTTCCCAGGAAACGGCAGTTGACAAACATGAGCCTGTCACCTTCGGTATGAAGAGCTACCGCCTGTCCCAATGGAGCCGCATTATTCTCAATCGTCAGATCCTTAAAAGTAATGTCATTTCCCTCTACTTTTACTGTATAGGTACGAAATGTCCCCATCTTATTGATGTTGGCATGATCGTCATAAGTAATAATCGTTTTCTCTGCACTTTCGCCCACCAGTTGAACATTCTTTACCCAAGAAGGGATGACCAGTTTTTCTTTATAGACACCATTCTTGATAAATATAGTTACCGTATAATCCATAAAAGCGCGGACAGCTTCCACTGCTTCCTGAATATTACGATAGTCTCCTGTCCCGTCACGTGCCACAACTAACGTGTCTTTGCGTTGCTGTTGCTGTGAATAAACAGATGTTGCTCCCACGCCAAGCAGAAGCAAACACATCATTCCTTTAAAAATAGTCCTTTTCATCGCCGGAAATTACTTTTGTAAACGTTCATATTCCAAGCTAGCCATAATAAAAGGTCCTACGGCTTTAGGATCGTTATTGCGGATAGTTTCATTTATATAATAGTCATAATCGCCGGAACGGTACACTTTTCCCCCCAATCCTGCTACTGCGCAAGCTTTGGTGATGGTTACCAATCCGTTTTTGTCCACTTCGATAAAATTATCGAGAAATCCCTTATAACCTTTCAGCGCTACATCCAGATAAGATTTATCAATATATCCCAGACGGACTGCCTTAAAGAGCGAATAAACGAACATAGCAGAGCAGGAAGATTCCACATAATTTCCCTTGTCCCCACTCCTGTCCATTACCTGATACCATCCTCCTGTCTTCGGGTCTTGAAGTTTCTTCACCTGCACAGCCACATTATTCAGGATATCCAGCAGGGAATCTCTTCCGGCTTCATGCAGCGGAATAAATTCAAGTGCATCTACCAATGCCATTGCATACCATCCCATAGCACGTCCCCAAGTATGTTTCGACTGTCCGGTTACCGGATCTGCCCAACGTTCGGTACGACTTACATCACACGCATGGCGATAAAGACCGTTCTTAGGGTCATACGTATGCCGCGCACAGGTGATAAATTGGTTGATAACATCTGCATAGTCCTGCGGAAGATTATTACGGAAGGCATATTCAGCATAGAAGGGAGCTCCCATGTAAATTCCGTCCAGCCACATCTGATGAGGATAAATCTTTTTGTGCCAGAAACCACCGTCTTCATTGCGCGGCTGTCCTTCAAACTGGCTATAAAGCAGATCGAGCGCTTTTTTATATTTAGGATTCTTCGTTTGCTCATAGATACGGAAAAGAATTTTTCCGGAGTTGATACGGTCGAGACTATAATCAGTTAATTTGTAAGCGGTAATGCTGCCGTCCCCATGCACCATTGTATCTGCATACGCAATGGCATAATCACGAATTTTCTTGTCACCATAAGCATCATACACATCAAGCATAGCTCCCAATTCCAGTCCGTGGCAATAATCCCACTTCAATTTCGGTTGGAAATCGAGTTGCCAGGATTCCGGGCAACGGATCATTTCCGATTCGGTCATCCGTACAGACCAGGGCAACTTGCCGTCTACCTGTTGCGCCGATACCGGAACGGTCATTGCAATCAGCAGAGCCAATATAAAAAAATTAGAAAAAAGAGTTCGTCTCATGGTTTGTTATTTTAAGGATTAAACATACAAGTCTTTCACGCTACGAAAGTAGTGTTTTTCCTCCAAACCCGATAGGATTTTTTAGTCAAGTAGGTGCATTTTTTGTTTTTCGTGCACGGAAACGACCATTTTTGTGCACGTAAACGTCAAAAATGTCCATTTTTTATGCAATATCTGATAAATTAAGAGTTTCGTTTTGGAAGAAAGCGGAAAAGGTCGTACTTTTGGCACGGTTTACAACTAATACCCTCTGGGGGAAACACAGGTAATTTATCATTAAAACAGAGAAAAAATAGAACAGAATGGAAGAAGTATTCAAGTACATTATCGGTCTTGGAGCGGCAGTGATGATGCCGGTCATTTTCACAATCTTAGGAGTATGTATCGGTATTAAATTCTCTAAAGCGCTGAAAAGCGGTTTATTGGTAGGTGTCGGTTTCGTCGGTTTATCGGTAGTCACAGCGTTGCTTACCAGCAGCCTGGGCCCTGCACTAAGTAAAATGGTAGAAATCTACGGATTGGAACTGGGTATTTTCGACATGGGATGGCCCTCTGCAGCAGCAGTTGCCTACAACACATCTGTCGGTGCTTTTATTATTCCGGTTTGTCTGGGTGTTAATTTGCTGATGTTGCTTACTAAAACAACCCGCACTGTCAACATCGACCTTTGGAACTACTGGCATTTCGCCTTTATCGGAGCGATCGTTTATTTTGCTTCCGACAATATCTTCTGGGGATTTTTCGCTGCAATCATCTGCTACATCATTACACTGGTAATGGCGGATATGACTGCTCCCGCTTTCCAAAAGTTCTATGATAAAATGGAGGGTATCTCTATTCCACAGCCTTTCTGCCAAAGTTTTGTTCCGTTTGCTATTGTAATCAACAAACTACTTGATAAAATTCCGGGATTCGACAAACTGAATATCGATTCCGAAGGTATGAAAAAGAAATTCGGATTGATGGGTGAACCGTTGTTTCTGGGTATAGTCATCGGTTGCGGTATCGGAGCACTGGGTTGTGCCAGTTGGAAAGAAGTATTGGACAGTATTCCGGGGATTTTAGGATTAGGAATCAAGATGGGTGCGGTGATGGAGTTGATTCCACGTATCACTAGCCTTTTCATCGAAGGTTTGAAACCGATTTCTGACGCTACCCGTGAGTTGATCGCTAAAAAATATAAGAATAATACCGGTTTGAGCATCGGTATGAGTCCTGCATTGGTAATCGGTCATCCGACTACGTTGGTGGTATCTTTGCTTTTGATCCCTGTAACGATCTTCCTGGCTGTTATCCTTCCGGGCAACCGTTTCTTACCGCTGGCTTCTCTGGCAGGTATGTTCTACTTATTCCCGATGATTCTGCCTATTACAAAAGGTAACGTAGTGAAATCATTCATTATCGGTCTGGTAGCTTTAACAGTCGGACTGTATTTCGTCACAGGACTGGCAGGTTTCTTCACGCTGGCTGCCAAAGATGTATATGCTGCAACGGGTGACCCGACAGTGAATATTCCCGCCGGTTTCGAAGGTGGAGCACTCGATTTCGCTTCCAGCCTTTTCTGCTGGGGTATCTTTCACTTGACTTACAGTCTGAAGATTATCGGTCCGGCTATCCTTGTCGCGCTGGCACTCGGTATGGCTGTTTACAACCGTATCCGCATGACCCGGAATGACGCGAAAAATGCATCAACCAATAAAGAATAATATAAATCCTATAAAGAAAAGATGATGAAAAAATTAGCAATTGCAATGATGTTGGGTATCGCAGCGATGTCTGCTTCTGCCCAGGTGAATTACAAGATGCAAGTGGCTTGCAGTCCGCAAGACGTGAAAACGTATGATACAAACCGCTTGCGTAGTAGCTTCCTGATGGAAAAAGTAATGGTTCCGAATGAAATTAACCTTACTTATTCGATGTACGACCGTCTGATCTTTGGCGGTGCAGTACCTGCAACCAAAGAACTGGTTCTGGAAACAATCGATCCGCTGAAAGCTAAATTTTTCCTCGAACGCCGTGAACTGGGTGTTATCAACATCGGTGGCGAAGGTATTGTAACTGTAGACGGTAAAGAATACACGCTGAAATTCAAAGATGCCTTGTACGTAGGTAGAGGCAAGCAGAAAGTGACTTTCAAGAGCAAAGATTCCAGCAATCCTGCCAAGTTCTACATCAACTCGGCGACTGCTCACAAAGAGTACAAAACTCAATTGATCACTATTGACGGACGCAAAGGCTCCCTGAAAGCTAATTCATTCGCTGCCGGAAAGATGGAAGAAAGTAATGACCGCGTTATCAACCAGTTGATTGTCAACAATGTACTTGAAGAAGGTCCTTGCCAATTGCAGATGGGATTGACGGAATTGAAACCGGGTAGCGTATGGAACACGATGCCGGCACACACTCACTCCCGTCGTGTGGAAGCATACTTCTATTTCAACGTACCGGAGGGCAATGCTATCTGCCACTTCATGGGCGAACCTCAAGAAGAACGTATCGTATGGATGCAGAACGAGCAGGCTATCATGTCACCGGAATGGTCTATCCATGCTGCTGCCGGAACAAGTAACTATATGTTTATTTGGGGTATGGCTGGTGAAAACCTCGACTATGGAGACATGGACAAGATCAAATATACAGAAATGCGCTAACCGTTGCGTATTCCTATTCATACATATAATCAATGATCCGAAAAACTTCATTCTTTTCTCTCGCAGGAGAAAGGGGTGAAGTTTTCCGGATTTTACATATTCTTCCCCCAAAGAACAAACACTTCGTTACCTATTATATAATAAGATGTAACAAAATCCATATATAATGCAACGAATAATACATGATTTTGACCAATTTTTACAAATAAAATTCAGTCGAAATGCCGACCTTTGTCAACGAAACAAAATCTATTTAAATCCATTATCATGAATGCATTTCAAAAAACAGGCGAAAAGATGACAAACTACAGGTGGACGATCTGTGCTATGCTATTTTTTGCTACTACAGTTAACTATCTCGACCGTCAGGTTCTCTCATTGACGTGGGACGAATTTATCAAACCGGAATTCCACTGGGACGAATCTCACTACGGTACTATTACTTCTGTTTTCTCCATTGTATACGCTATATGTATGCTGTTTGCCGGTCGCTTTGTCGATTGGATGGGAACTAAAAAAGGATTTTTATGGGCCATCGGTGTCTGGTCGGCAGGTGCTTGTCTTCATGCCGTTTGTGGCGTTATCACAGAAGCACAGGTAGGTCTGCATAGCGCAGCAGAACTGGCAGGTGCCACAGGAGATGTGGTAGTCACCATTGCTACTGTCAGTATGTACTGCTTCCTTGCTGCCCGCTGTATCCTCGCTTTGGGAGAAGCCGGTAACTTCCCCGCTGCAATTAAAGTAACTGCAGAGTATTTCCCTAAGAAAGACCGTGCTTACGCTACTTCTATCTTCAACGCCGGTGCTTCTATCGGTGCATTGATCGCTCCTCTTACCATTCCTATTCTGGCAAAAATGTTCGGTTGGGAAATGGCGTTTATCGTAATTGGTGGACTTGGTTTCATCTGGATGGGATTCTGGGTATTCATGTACGATGCTCCGTCGAAAAGCAAACACGTTAACCAGGCAGAGCTTGACTATATCGAACAAGACCAGCGCGAAGCTGGTAGTGCGCCGATGGCAGACGAAAAAGATGAAAAGAGAATGAAATTCTGGCAATGCTTCAGCTACAAGCAGACATGGGCTTTCATCTTTGGTAAGTTTACCACTGACGGCGTATGGTGGTTCTTCCTTTTCTGGACTCCGTCTTACCTGAATACTCAATTCGGTATCAAAACTTCCGATCCACTAGGTATGGCATTGATTTTTACGCTTTATGCAGTAACAATGTTGTCTATCTACGGTGGTAAATTGCCTACTATCTTTATCAACAAAACAGGTATGAATCCGTATGCAGCCCGTATGAAAGCGATGTTGATCTTCGCCTTCTTCCCATTGGTTGTATTGTTGGCACAGCCGTTAGGCACGGTTTCTCCATGGTTCCCGGTTATTTTGATCGGTATCGGTGGCGCTGCTCACCAGTCCTGGTCGGCTAATATCTTCTCTACTGTAGGTGATATGTTCCCAAGAACAGCTATCGCAAGTATCACTGGTATTGGTGGTATGGCAGGTGGTTTCGGCTCCATGATTCTTCAGAAAGTAGCAGGTAACTTATTCGTATATGCTTCCGGAACAACGATGGTTGACGGTAAAGAAGTCGAAATGACGAAAGAGTTGCTGGAACAGGGAGCGCAATTCGTACACCCGGCCATGACATTCATGGGCTTTGAAGGTAAACCGGCCGGATATTTCATTATTTTCTGCGTGTGTGCAGTAGCTTACTTGTTGGGTTGGATCATCATGAAAGCATTAGTTCCGAAATACAAACCTATCGTATTGGATTAATTCCATATCAATAGATACTATCCATAAAAACAAAAGAGTAATCCGTCGCCGGATTACTCTTTTGTTTTTTAACCAATTATTCAAAAAATGAAAAAAATAAAAAAGCCTCTTCTCACGAAGAAGGCTTTTTAGGTTTACTTATCCTGCATCATCCTCCTGCAAAATATTTAAACGTAACACTTAAAACAGTGTTTTTGCATTCCTATAATGAAGTATAGTAAACGTTAAGATGAAAAAAAGGGAAGTCTCACGACTTCCACAATTCTTCTAACCTTAAATCTAAATCTCTATGAAAAAAACGTGTTGCAAATATAGGCGTTTGTTCAATATAGAGGTGTTAATGAATTGCATAAAGAGAGAATAAAAACTAACATCTGCAAAATGATGCAATTTTTCAGGAGCCTTCTATTAATTTTAATAAACTTTTGTAGAGTGGATTACGTTCCAAGAGTTCGGGAACTCCTGTGATGAACATCTGTTTCCTCGCACGGGTTAAGGCAACATTCAGTTTCCGGTCAATCAAAACACCCTCTTCTTCCGTCAGATTGGATAGAAATTTTAATTGATAAGGGTGGTTGACACAGAAGGAATAGATTATTACATCACGCTCGCTTCCCTGAAACCGCTCCACGGTGTCAACCAGAATGCGATTCAGAACCGGAATACCTACTGATTCTATTTCTTTTTTTATCAATGCTATCTGACTCCGATAAGGAGTAATGATTCCTAAGGTACGGGATTCGTCAAAATCCGACTGATGGTGTTCATAAATGCGAACGGCTAAATCTGCAACGATACGTGCTTCCGAATAGTTGATTTTGGCAGACGCTCCTGCTTTCTCCGGTACAGAAGGATAAAAGGCCAAACGGCAGATCGTGTCCGAGTCCTCTATTTGATGAGGTAGTCCGACAGGAATCAGACGACCTCCGTAAAAAGTACGATTGGCGAATAAGGCAACCTCCGGATGCATACGTCCCTGACGACAAAGCATATCATAGGAACGCTGAATAGCGGACGATGAACAGGCTGCCGTACAGCTCCGGTAAAGACGTTCAAACAAAGAATCTTTCAGATTACTCAACCCGATAGACAGTAATGATTCATCATAGATTGCCGCCTGTTCGGTGTTTTGCAGAACAACGGCAGGCAGTTGCTTATGATCTCCGATCAATACAAACTTATCAATTGCATTTTTCCCGTCTTCTCCACGGGCACAAAGAATACCCAGTAACTGCGGCTCCAATATTTGAGTAGCCTCATCAATGATAGCCACATCAAAGTGTTTCAGACGAAACAGTTCCGGTTTACCGGAAATAGCCGCTACGGTCCCCACGATAATCCGGCAACTCCGAATACGCTCGTAGACCTCTGAACGACGGTTGCAAGAAGATAACTCATTTTCAATCAGATGCTCGCGATAGGCTTCATCACAGGATAATTCGCTTCCCACCCGGATAAAATCAACTGCCGGGGCAATGGAAGCCAACGACTTGCATATCTCATCAACCGCCCGGTTGGTATAGGAAAGCAAAAGAATCTGCGCATCCTTGTCTGCATGAAAGGTTTCTACCATTTTCTTCAAGGCGCACGAAGTCTTGCCCGTTCCCGGAGGTCCGATAAGAAGGAAATAATCCTGTGCGGCTTTTGCTTTCAAAGCAACTCGTGTAAAATCATCCTTCGAACAGGAAATGAGAGAATCCAATGATTCATCAAACCTCGGAGAACGCTGCGATAACAACAAATCCCGACGTTCCTGTGTGGCGGAAAGATAGGCATACAAGCCCTGATACATGGAACGGAATGTAGTATCCATGATATCATGTTCTATCGCATAGAGGCTTTCGGCAGGAAGCACGGATGGATTCTGCTGGGTAGCACGTAACCGAATGCCTATTTCGTTTTCTGTCAGGTACTCAATATTGCCTTTGAAAACCATTTTATTGGTGACATTATCTGCATCGCAATTCCGTTCATAAAGGATAATAGCATCTCCTTGACGGAAATTAGGAAGAAAAGTTTCACTTTCAAGAGCTCTATTTCCGATTATCTTACTTTCAGAGACTTCATTTTCAGTAATATCACTTCCGGTAGTCCCATTTACGGGGATCTTATTTGTCAAAGCATCCCCTGCTTTTTTCTTTTGAAAAAAAGAAAAAGTAAGTCCGGCTTTATGTTCATCAGCAGCATGATTCTCCTTTATTTTCAAATCATAAATGATTTCTCCGGCCTCACATTTCTCCGCCAACGTAGAGAGCCACAAAGAAGCTGCCCCTGTACGTCCTTCATAATCTACGTCACCGGATTTTGAGGTATAAAGTTCCTTTGTTATAAAGTTGTACACCGCATAGAAGTAATTCTTTTCCAATGAGGAAAGAGCTTTCAGCTTCGATTGGAAGTTATCAATAGAAGGACGCAGGTATGTTTCCCAGAAACGCCCTTTCAAGCCTCGCTCATTCAAGGTGGAAGCATTGATTTCTTCCAGTTTTTGTGACGTATACTCCAGACTGTTTCGTAATTGGATGCCATATTCATCGGCTACAATCCGGTTACGCAAATCAATCACCCGGCGCACCATCGCCCACGAAGGACGGGAAGGATAAAGAAGCGGATAGCGGGTATAAAGCAAATAAGCCTTCACTTTCCGGTGATCCATTCCCATCGAATATTGCAATACCGCCTGATAAAGCAACATCTGTACCTTATTATTCTCTTTCGGTTCTACCTTGCCCCGGATAGCATACTCGTCCGCTTTACCGGATTTCATTTCGATGAAAGAAGACATATCCCGCTGCATATAGTCAAGACGTCCCTGAAGTCCGAGTGCCTCACAGATATAAGATGGTTCGAGCACGGCATCTGTTTTGTCAAGCTCATAGCCGGCTGCATGAAAGGTGTCATTTACTGTTTCACGAATATGATCGAAGTGCAATTTGCAGTCTTCAAAGAATTGGCGTTCTTTCTCCTTGTCTCGTAAATCGGAACAGGCGGCCAGTTCAATAGGATAACGCCGGAAGGCTTTCTGCATACAGGTACGATAGTCTATCTCTTCGCTCTTTGCATGAATCCATTCGTCCAGAAAAAGGTTGGCTATATTTCCCAATAATAAAGGACGGGCATTTTCGATCGGTTGAAGACGGGAAAGAAAATAGTTGCCCGGATGGTGTCCGTAGTCACGGAAACACTCGGCAAGGGAACTGATGTCGAGCAAGTAATCCGGTTCGAGTACGATAAAAGAAGGGGTCAGGATTCCTGCTTCATCGATGGCTACATCCAATAAGTTGACTTGCGCATGACGCCAAAGCAGCTTGCACGTCTCTGCAAACTCTTCATTGATTTGGGGAACATTATAACGGACAAGGTATGGTTGCTCCGAAACTTCATCTAAGGGAGTCACATACAGATATTGTTCGTCGGCATACTGGAAACAGACACGCATCCGCTGCACCCGTTCGCGGGCGGGGGGTGCCACTAAATAGGTGGCATCCGCACGGGGAAGTAACCGATATAGTTCCGAAGGGATATCTTCTTCCAAGAGTTTACGGATAAAGAAAGCAAGGGTTTTCGCATCCCGCAAGAGTTGTTCCCGGTTGGGCTCTTGTTGACGGTTCAGGATAGCATTTGAAGTTAACCGGAAGGTATGCAGCCGATTCTGCTCGGCAACAGAAAGACCCACCTTAGCCGACACAAAACTAATTCGTGCGGAAAGATCGGTCATCTGTAAACTTTCGTTTTGCATTTGCGCACGACAAATACGCTCCAGCAAGTCGCGCATTTGCTTATATCCTACGGCAAGATAGGCATCTTCTGCCCGGCAAACTGCTAAAAGTAATTCATAAGATTCTATCGCTTCACTCTTCGGACAGGGCAACTTCATCTCCAGCTTCATCTTCTACTTCCTCTTCGGTTTTCTTCTTGTCTTTTATCATCAAAATACTCATCTCGTACAACAGATAAAGTGGAATAGCTACGACACTTAAAGTGAAAGGGTCGCCTGTCGGAGTAATAATAGCTGCTGCTATCACGATAACAACCACCGCATGACGGCGGTATTTCCGCAGGAAGGACTTGTTCACCACTCCCATCAAAGAAAGCAGCCATGTAACCAATGGAAGTTCAAAAGCCAATCCCATGCAGAGAATCAGCATCATAAAATTATCTATATAGGAATTGAGTGACAAGATATTCTCCACTTCCGAGCTCAACTGATAAGTAGACAGGAAACGAAGTGTCAATGGATAAACCATAAAGTACCCCAGCAGAACACCGATGAAGAACATCAGCGTTCCAATAGTCAATGCTTTACGTACTCCTTTTCTCTCATTCGGATAAAGAGCAGGATTAATGAAACGCCATATTTCAAAGAAGAGATAAGGCATAGCTGTCACAACCGACATCCAGAATGCTGTCGACATGTGAATAAAAAATGGAGCAGCCAAGTTGATATTGACTAGCTTCACATAAAACTGTTGTGTAAAAAAATCATCGGTCAAATCAAATGTCTTCCCGATATGCCGTAATAAATCGTAGAATATGAAATCATTGTGGCAAGGTGCCAATATCACATGATCGAAAAGATAGGGCATAGCAATGAAGTAGCCTACCGCCAAAACAAACCAAATTCCGATCACCCGAAAAAGTACCTTACGCAGTTCATCCAAATGATCCCAAAAGGTCATTTCTGCCATCCGTACTTGCTTTACTTACCTGTGTCGGCAGGTTTATCCAGATCTTCTTTTGCCTTGTTTATTTCATCTTTTGCTTCGTTCACACCGTCTTTGAAGCTCTTCACGCCTTTGCCTAATCCGCGCATCAGTTCAGGTATTTTCTTTCCACCAAAAAGAAGAAGGATAACCAAAGCGATAATAATCCATTCGGACCCACTAGGCAAAAAGCCTAACAATAATAAGTTTGTCATAAGTTTATTTGATAAAGAGGTTTTTAATAGTTGCTGCAAATATAATCATTTTCACTACAGGTTACATGGATTAACACAGATTTTTATTCACCACAGAGGACACAGAGGGCACAGAGTCCTTTTTTTATGATACGCTGTCAGTATCTTCAGTATCTGATTTGTATCTTTGAAAAAAACTCCGTGTCCTCTGTGGTGAATTAATCCTGATAATATACCCGCTTCACCCGTGTCGATATACTTGTCAACACTTCGTAAGGGATTGTATCCAGCGTATCGGACAAAACCGTAATCGGAAGATCATCACCGAAAATGATGGCCTGATCGCCTTCCCGACAGTCAATGTCCGTTACATCTATCATGCACACATCCATGCAGATATTACCCACATAAGGAGCTTTCTTTCCGTTCACCAGGCAATAGGCATTGCCACGTCCCAAATGACGGTTTAATCCATCCGCATAGCCGATAGGAATAGCTGCAATACGTGAAGGGCGTACCAGATGTCCCATCCGGCTATATCCCACCGTATCTTCCTGGGGAACATCCCGGATTTGAAGAATGGTAGTCTTGAGCGTGCTCACATTATGTATAATCGAATTGTCTATCGGGCTAACTCCATAAAGTCCGATTCCCAAACGTACCATATCAAACTGTGCATCGGGGAAACGTTCGATTCCTGCCGTATTGCAGATGTGACGGAGAATCTTGTGAGAGAAAGCGGCCTGCAATTCCTGCGAACCTTTCTCGAACAATTCAATCTGTTCACGGGTGAAAGCATCGAACTGCAGCGAATCACTTCCTACAAAATGAGAGAATACCGAACGGGGGATCACTGCACTCTGATTCTTCAGACGACGAATGAGCAATGGTATATCCTCTACCGCAAAGCCCAAGCGATGCATACCTGTATCCAGTTTCACATGAATCGGGAAGTTGGTGATTCCTTCTTTTTCTGCCGCTTTGATGAGCGCATCGAGCAGATGGAAATTATAGACTTCCGGTTCCAGCTTATAATCGAACATGGTTTTAAATGCTGTAAGCTCCGGATCCATGATTATAATAGAGGCGGTAATACCTGCTTTGCGAAGTTCTGAACCTTCGTCAGCCACGGCCACAGCCAGATAATCGACATGGTGTTCCTGCAAGCTCTTGGCTATTTCGTACGAACCGGCTCCGTAAGCGGATGCTTTCACCATACAGATCACTTTTGTTTCCGGATGGCGAAGCATGGAACGGTAATGGTTCAGATTGGCGACCATCGCTCCGAGGTTTACTTCAAGGATGGTTTCATGTACCTTCAATTCAAGCTCTTCGGATACCAAATCAAAGTTGAACACGCGCGAACCTTTTACCAGAATTACTTCCGAATGAAGTGATTTGAGTATGCCGGACGTAAGAAGTGCTTCTGTGTTAGGAAAGAAGTAGCGTTCGAGATCATCATCAAAACGAGCGGAACAGGAGGATATTTCCTGCCCTACACCAATCAGTTTATTTATTCCTTTACTCTGCACCAACTGGGCTACACGCCGGTAGAGCGTAGCGGTACTTTGTCCGGTTTCCAGTATATCCGACAGGATCAGTGTCCGCTTCAAGCCTTTCTTTTCGGAACGGCGTACCAGAAAGTCGAGTGCAATATCCAACGATGCCAGGTCTGAATTATAACTATCATTAATCAATACGCAGTTATTCTTTCCTTCTTTCACTTCCAGACGCATGGCAATCGGTTCGAGACGGGCCATCCGTTCGGTGATCTGGTCGGCAGGCGTCATCAGGTAAAGACAAGCTGCCAGGCAATTCAGCACGTTTTCGATGGAAGCGTCATCGATGAAAGGAATACAGAATGTATTATCCATTTCCAGATAACGATAGGATATAACGGTATGATCTTCTTTCTTGATTACACGGCTGATATACAACGGACGTTCAATATCCTTACAGCTCCAGGCTATTTCACGTGCGGTCAGCATTGATTTTGCGACACAATTACTGATTAATTCGTTATCACCGTTGTAAATCACTACATCGCAGTCTTTGAAAAGCGTCAACTTCTCCATACACTTCTCTTGCAATGAGAAGAAGTTTTCCTGATGGGCACCGCCGATATTGGTCAGAATACCAATGGTAGGCTTTATCATTCGTTTCAAGGCTCCCATCTCTCCCATTTCAGAGATGCCGGCTTCAAAAATACCCAGTTCTGCTTCTTCTGAAAGCTGCCATACAGAAAGAGGAACTCCGATCTGCGAATTATAGCTACGCGGAGAACGGACGATACAACGATCCGGACTAAGTAACTGGTGCAACCACTCTTTCACAATGGTTTTTCCATTGCTTCCGGTGATACCGATCACAGGGATTTTAAATTTATCACGATGCGCTTCGGCAAGCTTCTGCAAAGCTTTCAGAGGATTGGGAACGATAAGGAAATTGAGAGTTGAGAGTTGAGAATTGAGAATTGGCTGCGCATCATCATCCTGCCCAGATTTCTCCATTTTCAAATCTCCATTCTCAATTAATTTAAAGTCTTCTTCTGTTATTACAAAATTACGTACGCCCCGGTCGTATAATTCGGGGATATAACGGACTCCGCTATTTCGTTTGGTAGTTAAAGCAAAAAAGAGAGTTTCTTCCGGAAAACTCAAAGAGCGGCTGTCTGTTAACAGCCAATCAATAGTCGCTTTATGTTTGCCTATACGGCGGGCACCGATACTTTGGGCTATGGATTCAATCGCATATGACATAGTTCTGTTTCTTTTTGAAAATCTAAGTACGGGTATTTTCCGATAAGTCGTTCTATTTTTAACACTATTTGTCCTAAAAAGCGTTGATACGCCTCTGACTCGGGGTGAAAGGGTTTATGTGCCAAGTCACGGCGGATGTCTTGCACTGCCATGATAACCTGCTTTGTTTCAGTGGAAAAGAAGGTTTCGGAGAAGCGCTCCCACAGGTAACGAATCGCCAGAGGAGACGGATGCAGCATATCGTCAGCATAGAAGCGATAATCACGCAATTCGTCCAATATGATCTCATAAGAGGGGAAGTAGAACACTCGTCCCGGGAACAGTTGCTGCAACCGGTCGATGGCGAGCAACAAGGTAGATTTGCTTAATTGGTTGGCGTGCATCCCGTCGCGTATATGACGAATCGGGCTGACTGTAAACAGCCATTTTAATTTCGGGTTATGGGCTGCCATTTCGGTGATGAGTGCTGTATAATCTTCTACAATTTCTTCAACAGTAAGCCGGTAACGTAAGAAGTGGTTTTCCGGCAGTTGATGGCAGTTGGCTACCACTTGTCCACTTTCTTTTTGTTTATAGACGTAGGCAGTGCCCAGAGTTACCATTAGCCAGTTCAATTCCGGCAGTCTTTGATGGGCGTGATGAAGACGGGCATTTATGGTATGCAATGTTTCTTCGGGCGTAAAAGCTGAAAAAGAGCCGTGATGCATCGGACTATGCCATAAGTCTTTGTAGGCAAACAAATCCTGACTGGTATATTCTTTATTTCCTATAATCTCTCTCAAAGCGGATGAGATGGACAAAGGATTATAAAGGATACCAAAAGGATTCAGATCCAGCTGAAACCCGGCATCTGTTAATTGTCTCCCGATATTTTCCGCAAAACAGGAGCCCATCAGAAGAATACGATCTGCATGACTGACAGGCGGCATCCCGGCAGGCAATTCTACAGATGTTTGAAAGTTCATACGATTTTCCATCATTTCATTACGTTTCATATGCAAAAGTAATCAAAAAACAATTTCCTACCTCTTTTTCCTCACGATTCAATAATCTTAGGGGGTACGGAAAAACAGATACGTCTCTATGCCGAATAAGATTTTATAAAAAAAAGGAGGCCGAATATACTTTCTTTTCGTATTTTTGCACTAAATTTCCTCGAATCATGAAGAATGAACCGATATATAACTTGCTAAACACTATCAATTATCCTGAAGACCTGCGAAAACTAGACGTGGAGCAACTGCCGGAGGTATGTAGTGAACTAAGGCAAGACATTATTAAAGAACTCTGCTGCAACCCGGGGCATTTTGCTGCCAGTCTGGGAACTGTGGAGCTGACCGTAGCTTTGCACTACGTCTACAATACACCTTATGACCGTATTGTATGGGACGTGGGACATCAGGCATACGGCCACAAAATACTGACAGGACGCCGTGAAGCCTTTTCTACGAACAGGAAACTCGGAGGAATCCGCCCTTTCCCGTCTCCGGAAGAAAGCGAATATGATACTTTCACGTGCGGACATGCTTCCAATTCTATTTCTGCAGCTCTCGGTATGGCTGTCGCAGCCGCCAGAAAAGGAGATGCCAAACGCCATGTAGTAGCCATCATAGGCGACGGTTCCATGAGTGGCGGACTGGCTTTCGAAGGACTGAACAATGCATCCGCCACGTCGAACAACCTGCTCATTATCCTGAATGACAATGACATGGCTATTGACCGGAGTGTAGGAGGCATGAAGCAGTATCTCTTTAATCTGACAACTTCCAACCGCTATAATCAGCTACGTTTCAAACTCTCGCGCATGTTGTTCAAGCTCGGCATCCTAAACGAAGAACGCCGCAAAGCGCTCATACGTTTCGGGAACAGCCTGAAATCAATGGCTGCACAGCAACAGAATATTTTCGAAGGGATGAATATCCGTTACTTCGGTCCGATAGACGGACACGACGTAAAGAATCTGGCAAGAGTATTGCGCGACATCAAAGATATGCAAGGACCTAAAATCCTGCATCTGCATACTATCAAAGGAAAAGGATTCGGACCGGCAGAGAAGCACGCTACCGAATGGCATGCTCCCGGCAAATTCGATCCGGTCACCGGCGAACGTTTCATTGCTAACACTGAAGGAATGCCTCCGCTTTTTCAGGATGTATTCGGAAATACATTGGTAGAGCTTGCCGAAGCCAATCCGAAGATTGTCGGTGTCACTCCCGCCATGCCTAGTGGTTGTTCGATGAATATACTGATGGAGAAAATGCCCAAACGCGCGTTTGATGTAGGCATTGCCGAAGGACATGCGGTTACTTTCTCCGGTGGGATGGCCAAAGACGGACTGCAACCATTCTGCAATATCTATTCTTCTTTTATGCAACGCGCGCATGATAATATCATTCATGACGTAGCGATTCAGAACCTCCCTGTTGTTTTGTGCCTCGACCGCGCCGGACTAGTTGGCGAAGACGGTCCCACTCATCACGGAGCTTTTGATATGGCGTGTTTGCGTCCAATCCCCAATCTGACGATCAGTTCGCCCATGGACGAACACGAATTACGTCGCCTGATGTATACGGCACAATTACCGGACAAGGGTCCGTTCGTGATCCGTTACCCTCGCGGACGCGGTGTATTAGTAGACTGGAAGTGTCCATTGGAAGAGATTCCGGTGGGAAAAGGACGAAAACTGAAAGAGGGCAACGACCTTGCGGTTATCACTATCGGACCGATAGGAAACATAGCTGCCCGTGCCATCACCCGGGCAGAAGCTGATTTCGGTCTGTCGATCGCCCATTACGATTTGCGTTTCCTGAAACCGCTGGACGAAGAGCTGTTACATGAGGTAGGACGTAAATTCCAACGTGTCCTGACTATCGAAGACGGGATTATCAAAGGCGGGATGGGTAGTGCTATCCTTGAATTTATGGCAGACAACGAATACAAACCAACCGTGAAGCGTATCGGTATCCCTAATATATTTGTAGAGCATGGTTCAGTGGCCGAACTATATCAACTGTGCGGCATGGATGAAGAAGGGATTCTGACTAAAATAAAAGAATTTATCAATTGACATGAAGATTATTATTGCCGGTGCCGGCAACGTAGGCACCCATTTGGCCAAGCTGTTATCGCGCGAGAAGCAAGATATCATCTTGATGGATGATGACGAAGAGAAACTAAGTGCTCTTAGTGCCAATTTTGACTTGCTGACTGTTGCCGCTTCTCCTTCTTCCATCTCCGGATTGAAAGAAGTGGGCGTCAAAGAAGCCGACCTGTTTATCGCAGTCACACCGGACGAAAGCCGTAACATGACTGCCTGTATGTTGGCTACCAATCTGGGAGCTAAAAAGACAGTGGCACGTATCGACAATTATGAATATCTTCTGCCCAAAAATAAAGAGTTTTTCCAGAAGCTGGGAGTAGATTCTCTGATTTACCCGGAAATGCTGGCTGCCAAAGAAATCGTATCTTCGATGCGTATGAGCTGGGTACGCCAATGGTGGGAGTTCTGTGGAGGTTCTCTGGTTCTGATTGGTACGAAGATGCGCGAAAAGGCTGAAATCCTGAATATACCGCTGCATCAGCTAGGCGGTCCTAATATACCTTATCACGTAGTAGCCATCAAACGCGGAACGGAGACGATTATTCCCCGTGGAGACGATGTCGTTAAATTGCATGATATTGTTTATTTCACCACTACCCGCAAGTATATTCCTTATATTCGTAAGATAGCCGGCAAGGAAGATTATGCCGACGTACGCAATGTGATGATTATGGGAGGAAGCCGTATCGCAGTCCGTACCGCACAATATGTGCCGGACTATATGCAGGTGAAAATAGTAGATAATGATCTGAACCGTTGCAACCGCCTGACAGAGTTACTGGATGATAAGACAATGATTATCAACGGAGATGGTCGCGACATGGATTTGCTCATCGAAGAGGGACTAAAGAATACCGAAGCATTTGTAGCTCTGACCGGTAACTCGGAAACAAATATTCTAGCCTGTCTCGCCGCTAAACGTATGGGAGTGGAAAAGACGGTGGCAGAAGTAGAGAATATCGACTATATCGGTATGGCGGAAAGTCTTGACATCGGTACTGTTATCAATAAAAAAATGATTGCTGCCAGCCATATCTACCAAATGATGTTGGATGCCGACGTGTCTAATGTGAAATGTCTTACTTTTGCCAATGCGGACGTTGCTGAATTCACTGTACCGGAAGGTGCTAAAATCACCAAACACCTGATTAAAGACCTGGGACTCCCGAAGGGTACTACCATCGGAGGAATGATCCGCAACGGAGAAGGTATCTTGGTGACGGGTGATACACAAATCCGTCCTGGCGACCATGTAGTCGTATTCTGTTTGAGTATGATGATTAAAAAGATTGAGAAGTTCTTTAATTAAGTATTAAGTATCAGGTATTAAGTATTAACCGTGGCAATCCATTTTCACCGACTAATACTTAATACCTGATACTTAATACCTGATACTTAATACTAGTTTATGATTAATTCAAAGATGATATTCCGGATTCTGGGCTTTCTGCTTCTGATAGAAACAGCGATGCTGTTATGTTGTGGAGCGGTCTCTCTTTTTTATAAAGAGAATGACTTGCAGAGTTTCCTGATTTCATCTGCTGTCACAGCCTGTATCGGCGTTCTGTTGCTTGCCGTCGGGAAAGACGCAGTGAAATCCTTGAATCGCCGCGATGGATATGTCATCGTCAGCGCAGCATGGGTTACCTTTTCCCTTTTCGGAATGTTACCTTATTATATAGGAGGATATATTCCCAATGTTACAGATGCTTTTTTTGAAACGATGTCCGGATTTAGTAGTACGGGGGCCACTATTCTGAATAATATTGAGTCAATGCCCCACGGAATACTTTTCTGGCGGGCTATGACGCAATGGATAGGTGGTTTGGGTATTGTATTCTTCACCATTGCCGTTCTGCCGATTTTCGGTGTGGGCGGAATTCAAGTATTCGCAGCAGAAGCCAGTGGACCTACTCATGACAAAGTGCATCCCCGCATTGGCATCACCGCTAAATGGATTTGGGGTATTTATGCCGGAATGACGGGAACACTGATTATTTTATTAATAGGTGGTGGCATGAGTATATTCGATAGTATATGTCATGCTTTTGCAACGACCAGTACCGGTGGGTTCTCTACCAAACAGGCCAGCATTGAATATTACCATTCACCTTACATAGACTATGTAATTTCCATTTTCATGTTCCTTTCAGGAATTAACTTCACATTGCTACTGTTGATGTTTAATGGGAAAATTAAGAAGTTCCTACATGATGCGGAACTGAAGTTCTACTTTATTTGTGTTTCATTCTTCACTCTATTCATTGCTGTCTGGCTCCATCAGACTTCTTCTATGGGAGTAGAGGAGGCATTCCGGAAATCGCTTTTCCAAGTGATTTCATTGCAAACTTCTACGGGATTCGTCACAGCTGACTATATGCTTTGGCCTTCCATCCTTTGGGGCTGCCTCGTCATTGTGATGATTATCGGAGCTTGTGCCGGCAGTACAACAGGGGGGATCAAGTGTATTCGTATGGTTATTCTGTTTCAAGTAGTGAAAAATGAATTCAAACATATTCTTCACCCTAACGCCATACTCCCGGTGCGGGTAAATAAGCAAGTTATTTCCCCTTCCATCCAGTCTACTGTATTGGCTTTCACCTTTTTGTATGTAGTTATTGTTATCATCAGTGTGCTTGTCATGATGGGCTTAGGAGTCGGTTTTCTGGAATCAATAGGAACCGTAATCTCAAGCATAGGCAATATGGGACCAGGCCTCGGCACATGTGGCCCGGCTTTCTCGTGGAGTGCATTGCCCGATGCTGCCAAATGGTTGCTTTCTTTCTTAATGCTCTTGGGACGCTTGGAATTATTTACTGTATTATTGCTTTTCACTTCCGACTTCTGGAAGAAGAATTAAAAACTCAAATTCTCAACAATACTTATCCCTATGAGAAAAAATACTCATACCTATGAGAATATATTTCCATTGGTATGAGTATTTTTTCTCATTACGATGAGTATTCTATCGTATTTCTACGTCATTATCGCATCATATCTTTCTAAGTAAAATCTTTCTTACTACAGGTTTATTAACCTCATAAATCTTATTGATAAGAACTTCCATTTCCTGCTCACGAGCTTCACGGACAGGATCCAGCATCATCTTTGAATACATATCGCGACGTCCTTTCAACCAGACATTCTTATCCACGTTTTCATCCATTATCTCAATTGCTTTTCTATCATTAGCGAACAACAATCCCTGCTGCTGGAAAAAGCCAAATTGACACCATGCATACTCTCTGAATGTTCTTTCAATCTCCCAACGATATTCATTCAGGTGCATCACTGTCAATGCCTGTTGATATTGAGGAGTTTTGGATTCGGCAGCTAGATTAATGCCTTTTGCCAAGTCGTCTCCACTCCATATTCCAATTTCTTCCTCATCAATCAACAATTTATAATCACCTTTCAGACCTGTTACTTTCAGAACCTCACGATTCATTTCATCCATAAAAGGAATGACTTTCGTAGCTTCTGCCTGACCTTTTTTTTGTCCCCATCCACGGGCAATCGTATCCAAAGGATAAGGAAGAGCTTCTGCCAGATAGTCAAAGCTCAAATCTTTCCCGTTCTTCTTGATATTTGAGATTGTACAATTCTCTGCTTTAACTGCCTGTTTCTTATTAGCATTTATCTCCATTTCTGCTACTTCTTTACCCACAAATCCTTGTGCTTTCAGGAAAAGGTAAGCCATCACCATGTGTCCGTCATTATCCGGATGAATACGGTCGCTGCCACAAAGCGTAAATGCCGGATCTTTCTGTTGGTTTTGTTGATTCAAAGCAACCATAGGAGCATTCAAATCCGTAAATTCCCAATTGTTCTTAGCTGCAGATTCTTTCTGGTATTCAACGATACGTTTGATAGTTTCGTTCTTTGTTTTGAACGGTACATTCTCTTTCAATTGCACGGTTTCATCATAAGGGGAAGTTCCGACCATCACAATACGGGTATCAGGAAGATCTTTGAAACGCTTCTCCATTTGCTGATAGTTCTTGATACTTTCCTGATATTTCTGTTCACCGAATTCTTTGGGATTATCCCCGTTATATTCAAAATATCCGGAGTCATTCATACCAAAAGTAACCATCAATACAGAGGGTTTCATTGGGAAAATATCTCCATCCAAGCGTTTGTTCATATCGTATGCCGTATCTCCGCCAATACCACCGTTCAATATGCGGAGAGGCATATTCGGAAAACGAGTCATATAATACAACCAGATATACGAATGGTAATGACCGCCATCCGTGATACTGTTTCCTAAAAATACTGCTCTTTCACCCTCTTTAAAAGGTTTCACAGTTTGAGCAAAGGCAGTAGTATATGTCATACAAACTGCCGCAATCAATACAAAAATCTTTTTCATGTCTTAATATTTTTTACAAATACAAATGCCAAACAGAAAGATTATGATCTTCTTCATGAACATTTTCTTTATTTTTTGAGAGAATCGTATACAGCAACTGCCACGCGAGAATCAGCACAGCCATAATAGAGGAACCACTTCTGGTTGTGGAATACCAGTCCCTCGATAAATACCGTTCCGGCAGGGTATTGTCCACTTTTCTCAAAGTCTGATTCGGGAGTATAGAACGGTTTATCCAGACGATCGATCAGTTTGGTAGGGTCTTTACTATCAAACAAGGCTTGTCCGGCACAATAGGAATTCGCTGTATAAAGCGTATCCCCCTCTGCACCCGATTTGTTTTTACCGTTATAAAACAACAGGATTCCTTTATCTGTCAGGATAGCAGGAGGACCACATTCGGTCAGGTCACTGTCGAATTTACCCGGACGGGGTATCATGACTTTCAGGAATTCGCCGTTTTCGTCCAACATTGGTTCCCAGTTGACGAGGTCTGTGGAGGTAGCTACATTGACAAACTTTTCTCCCCAATACATCCAGTATTTCCCATCTATTTGGGCGATCACTTGTTTGCCGTCAACTAATTTAGTCAGGATAGAGGCAGACTTTGAGAATTCATCCAGAAATCTTCCATTATAGGCTTTGGCAAAAGCAGGTCCGTGTTTTTCCCAAGTTTGGAGGTCACGTGAGGTGGCCACTGCCAAACGTGCCTGTTTACGGTTCCATTGTGTGTAATGCATTACATAGAGTCCGTCTTCTGTTACGGCAACGCGCGGGTCTTCGCAACCACCCGGATTCTCGAGTTCTTTCTGGCTATCGTCTGCCGGATAAAATACGGGAACAGTCATTCGTTGGAAATTTATTCCGTCGTCGGAAGAAGCGTATCCTAAACGGGAAGTACGTGAACCAATACCGGTTGCCGAATTATCTTCAGCCCGATAGAGCACTACTACTTTTCCATCATAAACGGTGGCAGCCGGATTGAATGTATCGCTCGCCTCCCATGCCACTGAATCCTGCCTCATCGGACAATAGAAAATAGTAGTAGTATCAGGTGAGATAATTGGATTAACGCCTTCCGGACGCTGGAAGTCCGCCCACGCCCAATCCGGAAATTCGGATGTTTGTTTCTTCTCGCCACATGAAGTAACAAATGCGGCAGCCATCAGTAGATAAGCTATGTTCTGTAGTTTTCTTTTCATTCTTACGTTGTTTGATTAATATGTCTTCATAATTAGTTTTTCAAATAAAATAGGCACGGATTACACAGATTAACGCTGTTGCTTTACATACCCATCATTCTAAAAACCGTGAAATCCGTGTAATCCGTGCCTAATCTTTTTGCAAAATTATTACCAACCTGCTTTATTTCTTTAAGGGAAAGAGGGAGGCACCACTTTAGTTCCCCATTTTACATCGGGTTTGGCCGAGGTAGCAAAATCAATAGTCCCACCATTATTAAGTTGATCCCAGTCTATCCATGTACTATCATACGGTTTGCCATTCAACTTCATGGATTTGATATAGATATTCTTTTCCGAACCGCCTTTTATCACTATATCTCCTTTCTTCAGATGAACTTTCACCGATGAAAAGATTGGTGTATTTACAGTAAAGCCTCCTATTCCCGGTATTTCGGGATAAAGACCGATACAGGCAAACACATACCAGGCACCCATCGTACCTAAATCATCATTACCCGGCAGACCGTCAATTTTACTTGAATACTGTTCATTCAATACACGGTTGATAATTTCCTGTGCTTTGTAGGGAGTTCCCACCCAGTTGTATATCCAGGGGATATGGAAACTCGGTTCATTGCCGGAAGCAAACCAGGCATCATTGTAGCCGGCATCCAGACGGGTGAAGAATTCGTCCAAACGTTTCTCTGCCGCGGCTTTTCCACCGATTATTTCAATCAGACCGGCAATATCGTAAGGCACCATCCAGAAATAATTCTTATAGGTCGATTCACGGAAGTCTTCAGTCAGAGGTTTCCACGAACCATCCGGATTACGTGATTGCAACCAGCCGGTTTCCGGATTGTACAGATTCTTCCATGAACGGGCAAAATGAAAATAACGCCAACTTGCAAATTCATCTCCTACGGCGTGCAATGCAAACTGTCCGATGGCAAAATCCGCAGAAGTATATTCCAACTGAATGGAAGCATTATAATATCCTTTATCCAAATACTGTTTCAATCCCGGACGCGCCTCCACATTCTGCGACATTGCTCCCGGTTCTTCGGCTCCCTTTCTCATTATTTTGAAAATCGGCTTCGGATCATAATTACGGGCACCAAAAGCATAGGCATTAGAGATCAGGATAGGAGTCGGATCTCCTTGCATCACTCCGGTTTCAATATTGGCCATTACCCAACGTGGATAAGCGCCGCCAGCTTCTTCAGCAAACAGTTGGTGAGAAATCACAATATCAGAAGCTACTTCGGGATCGAGCATCGACAATAATTGAATCTGTGTGCGATAGGTATCCCAGTTGCTGAAAGAGGTGTAATGTTTAGAACGGGACTTATGCACCTTGAAATCAGCTCCCATATACTCTCCGTTCACATCACTGCATACATTCGGGTGAATGAACGAACGATACAAATGGGTATAAAATTGAGTGATCCGGTCCGGATTAGTGCCCTCTACTTCGATTTTACCCAAGTAGTCATTCCATTTGGATTCTGCCTGGTTTTGAATCTGTAAGAAGTCCCATCCGGTATTCTCTGCTTTCAGATTCTCACGTGCATTTTCTACGGAAACATAAGAAACACCAATCTTATACTGGATATTTTTCTTCTTGCTTACATCAAAAGTAAAGTAGACTCCGGAATATTCTCCCTCGGCAAAAGTGGTGTTCGGTTTCAGTTCATCTCTTTTCCAGGTTCCCGATTCCAAGGCATCGGCATCAAATTCTGCAACGAAATAGACTTTATACGGTGTACGCAGACCGCAGAAATTGCCACCCTCTGCATATCCTTCACACTTATTCGGTGCAGTGATTACGATGGCTGCCTGCTCGATCGGAGTGGCGGAGATACCTCCACCGATAATGACCGTACCATATTGTTGATCTGCCGGATATTCATAATTCGCCATACCGGTTCTTTCGGTCACAGTCAGTTTGGCTTTGATGTCTTCCTGCACCATTGCCTCATAATAGCCGGCATGTCCTTTTTCTTCAGAGATATTGATACGATAGTTGAGAATGTTGTCCGGAGACATCTTCAGTTTGCCTTTTACCGGAAAAGTAGGGAAGTTGCCCATGTGTTCGCAACCGCCGCCACTCAATTGGTTGATGACAAATCCGGAACGTTTGGAAAAGTAAGAAGGGGTGAACTGCACCATTCCATAAGGATAGGTGGCTCCGGGATAAAGATATCCCGAAGTCAGACCAACGCCTTTTGTACCTATCAGTGTATTCACCTGACGGGCATAATTGCTCCCGGCATTCTGTGCCAGGAGGCTCCCCCACCCTCCAATCAATACCAATAATAAACCTGTTAAAACTTTATTTTTCATACTGCATTTCGTTGTTTCTTTTCTTATTCTTTCGACAGAGAGAAAGGAGCGGCATATTTTGACGTGCATCTTTCTTTATTCGGTTGCCCTCCCATTTCAAAACGGAGCGTACCACCGTCTGCTATGTCGTCATATTTAATAAAATTCTTGTCCATTACACGTCCATTCAAAGTAGCAGACTGGATATAGACATTCTCTTTATTGTTGTTATTTGCTTCGATCACAAACTTATTTCCGTTTTCCAGCGTTATGGTAGCCTTTTTAAATAGTGGACTGCCAATCACATATTCATCCGTACCCGGACAAACGGCATATATACCTAATGAACTCAATATATACCAAGATGACATACCGCCTTGATCTTCATCACCCGGATATCCTCTTTCTGTTGAATTATAGAGTCTTTCAACAATCTGGCGTACCCAATACTGTGTTTTCCATGGCTGTCCGGCATAGCTATACAAGTAAGGCATGTGCTGAATCGGCTGATTGCCATGTGCATACTGTCCCATCCCTGCCAATTCCATTTCTTTCATTTCATGGATCACTCCTCCGTATGTTCCCGGCTTGATAGTGCTGGGCAGGGTAAACACTGAATCTATTTTGGTAGTAAACTTCTCATCGCTTCCGAACAAGTTGATTAATCCTTCGGTATCATGGAATACCGACCAGGTATAATGCCAAGCATTGCCCTCACAGAAAGGTCCGCCCCATTCCAGCGGGTCAAACGGTTCCTGCCATTTGCCATCGACTCCTTTTCCACGCATAAAGCCGATGGATGGATCGAATACATTCTTATAGTTGTACATCTGACGAGCAAAAACTTCCTGATAGTGTTTGTTTCCGACCATTTTTGCCAGCTGGTAGCCACAGAAGTCATCATAAGCATATTCCATGGTCTGGGCACTCGATCCCATTGATTCCGGATAAGGAACATATCCCAGTTCAAAATATTCTTTCCAGAAGCCGCGTCCGTTGGCTCCTCCCCAGGGACCTTTGTTCATCGCTTCGTGTGCGTATGCTTTCAAAGCTTTTTCCGGGTCGAAGGTGCGGATGCCTTTTGCCCATGCGTCTGCCAATAATGAGATGGAGTGATTACCCAACATTCCTCCCGTTTCTCCGGGAGCCGACCAGGATGGCAGCCAACCGCATTGTTCCTGTGCGGCAAGCAAAGCATTCATATAACGTCCCTGCATGGTGGGATGAAGAATATTGGTCAGTGGGAACTGTGAACGGAAAGTATCCCAGAATCCATTATCGGTATACATATATCCGTCATATACTTTGCCATCGTAAGGGCTGTAATAATAAGGTTCTCCGTTCGCTTTACGTTCGTAGAATTTACGTGAGAAAAGATTAGCACGGAACAGACATGAATAAAAAGTCTTCATTTGTTCTTCTGTTCCACCCTCTACCTGAATTCTGTTCAGCAGTTCATTCCATGTTTTTTGTCCACGGGCTTTAGTAGTTTCCAGGTTGGAGTCTTTACCCAGTTCATCGTTCAAAGTAATCACAGCCTGTTCTGCACTGATATAGGAAGAGGCTGCCTTAGCCTGTACTTTCGAGCCTTTTTTAAACTTGATATAAGCACCATAACCTTTGCCTGCTCCCTCCTGTTTTTTAGAGAAGATTTCATCTTTCTGATTTTCCCATACGCCGTAATCTTCAAATGCTTTATCGAATTGCACAACGAAATAACTGCGGAATGTCTTGGAATTATTTACAAAACGCTGGTTATTCACCCAACCGGATATTTGTCTCTTGGCGGGATCTATTTTGATTTCACTCATATCCGTATATCCGTCTATCACCAGATAGGCGTCTCCAGTAGAGGGATAGGAAAAACGCAAATGCACGCCGCGGGTAGTCGGTGCCATTTCGGTGGTAATGCCATTATTCAATGTTACTTTATAATAATGCGGCTTGGCTATTTCATTGTCATGACTAAATTTCGTCGCCCGTTTATCCTGATTTACGACTAGTTCTCCCACCATCGGCATAAAGGAATATACGGCATAATCACTCATCCACGGGCTGCATTGATGTGACTGGCAGAATCCTCTGATGGCATCTACCGCATACTGATACTTCCAGCCCTCTCCATTCTTTCCGGTTTGTGCAGACCATGTGTGCATGGCATAAGGCATACCGGTAGTAGGATATGTATTTCCATAACTTAATCCAAAATGGGAATCAGTGCCCTGTAACGTATTGACGTATTGCACCAAGTCTTTCGTTTGAGCGTATATTCCAGTGGAAATAAAAAGAAAGATTACTAGATAAATTAGTTTTCTCATGGTTATTCTTTAATGTGTAACGTACTATTTTTACTGATAGATTGAATGAATCATTTATTGCCAGCAGTGATTCCCGGCCAATCATCCGTACGGAATGGAGATGCCGGAAGATTGGCTCCATTATACAAATTACAGATCGGATTATCAGCCCATGCATATCTAACTGCTACCGGGAAAGCGACTGCCGGCGAAGATACTACGATTGTGTTACCCTCAATCACAGCATCAGCCCAATGGAATTTATGATCGACACCGGCAATAGTAAATCCTTTTATTATTTCGTTATTTGCAGTCTTCAACCCACCGTCCGTATGTTTGAAATAAATACGGATCTTATTACCTTCCATCTGATACGTATCATACATTGGACCGGAATATGGTATTTTCTCACCATAAGTCTGTGCCCGCGCAGCCAATGCCAAACGCCTGCCGACTTCCTGTTTATTTTTCGGATGAATATCAAAAGCATCACCTATATCAATGGTCACAGCCATTCCTGTATTTTCAAGATGCAATGTTCGCGTTTGAGCCTCTCTCAATTCAGCCCAGGTTGCATCCACCGGAGCGGTTTGTTGAGCTGTGAAACTGGCAAGTTGTACCATATAAAATGGAAAATCAGTTCCCCAACGATTCCGCCAGTCGGTAATCATCAATGGCATCAACTCACGATACAGATATGCTTGTCCGGTATTAGCCTCACCCTGATACCAAATGGCTCCCTTTATGCTATAGGGAATCAACGGATTCAGCATCGCATTAAATAAGAAGCCGGGAATATTAGGTTCATTAGCTGTATTTACAGGCATTTGTGGAATATCTTTTATATTCAAAGAAACCTGATATTTCCAATCACCGGCCAATGGTATAGCGTCTGATTGAGAGCGATGGAGTGAGATACTTTCAGGACTTCCATTTATACCACCCGTACCTCCTGTGTCCATCACACGCACAGCAATCACCGCCTTACCACCTTTTACCAGTTCTTTGGGTACTTTGTAGCTTCTGGGAGCCATCCACCCCTCGGTGTGTCCCACTTGTACGCCATTGAAATAGGTGAAATCATTATCATCAATTACTCCGACATTCAACGTCAGTTCTTTACCTTCCCATTTTGCCGGAATATCTATTGTTTTTCTAAACCAAACAATACCATTAAAGCCTTTCAAGCCTTGCTCCTGCATCAGCCCCGGCACTTTCATCGTTTTCCATGCACTGTCTTCAAAGTCTGTGACTGTCCATACAGCTCTGCCATCCACAAATCCTTTGTCAATCTTTTCAATCTCTTTCTTCCAGTCTTCCACATCTGAATGGAATTTCTTTTCACGATCTTCGGATGAAATTGGAAGTCCTTTCAGTACCTCCAGTTTCTTCTGCATATCCGGCATGGGTGCCAAAGCCTCTTTACTCGTCCATGTTTCAATATAAGTACCTCCCCAGGAAGTATCTATCAGTCCGATTGGCACATTTTGATACTTATGCAAATCGCGCCCGAAAAAATAACCGGCTGCCGAAAAGTCTGCCACACTTTTTGAAGAGCAAACCTGCCAACCATTACCTGCTGCTTTCATATCATTTATGGGTAAAGGACTTGTTGCTTTCTCTACCAACAAGAAACGAATATTCGGATAGTTGTTCGCCTCCTCTTTCTCTTGTTGATAGTTCATCACTTTACCCCAACCTTCTACCTGCATTTCCATATTGGATTGGCCGGAACATACCCATACTTCACCAATCATCACATTGTTCAACTTTACAGGTTTCCCGTCAGAAATAGTTATCGTATATGGCCCTCCGGCGACCGGAGTATCTACTTTAGTCTTCCAATTCCCTTGTGCATCAGCCTGAATAGTATATTTCTTCTGATCCCATGAGGTAGTAATTTCTACTTTCTTATTGGGTTTAGACTTACCCCATACAGGAGCTTGTGTTTGTTGCTGCAACACCATGTTATCAGAGAATATCGGGAGCAAATTCACTTGTGCTGAAAGCGTAGCACTCCCTAATAAAAAGAACAGAGAGATTGCAAGATTCTTAATCATATTTACTATTTTTAGTCTACAATAATATAAAAAAAACATAGAAACAGGTGTTATCTATAAACTTAAGCTATACTTTTGGAGAAAGCAGACGTCCCAAATAGATTGTCTTGATATATTTCAGTCGAGTGGAGCGTCATTATCATACAACGACTCCCAATTAAATACACGGTAGAAATAAGGACGATAGAAGTCTGCACTACCCGGTGTATTGAAGTTATCCCAGAAGCTGGCACAGTCGGTATTGGTAGAGAATACTAACTCACCTGTACGTGACAAAGCCGGATGAATATTTACCATATAAACATGCTGATAGCGCTGTTCGCCAATCTTATCCAGAAATTCGGGCAGTGTAAAGAGAGTCTTTTGGTCGACAAACGGACCGTAAGGATGCTTACTACGGAACATCAGCACATCCCGTCCGAACCAAATGGATTGTCCAATCATGTAGTAAGTATCTCCTTTCTTAAATACCCATGGCATGGAACATCCACTTTCTAAAGGGATAATCGTTGAATATTCTGCATCTTGGGTTGAAGGGTACTGTGTTGTCCACGAGAAATTTCCTTGCGGGTCGACTACATAATATTCCCACTGGCTACCAAGGTCGTGGGTGGCAGTACGTGCTACAGCCACTTTGTAATTAGAAGTTGTATAAAGATAAGTGTGCCCGTCTTCGTCTTCCCACATGGTATCACCATAACCTAATGAGTGATCGTTAAAATCATCGTTACGACTGATAAGTTTCATATAAGTAGCATCTCCTGGCTTTCCTTCCAAACTGTAAGTAGCCAAGCATGTACCGAAGCGGCGCATCAGATTATTTGGATCTGTATTATCGACAGCTCCCCACAACATTTGCATCTGATTATTATATATCGTAGCATCTCCTGCCCAGTAGAGATAATCCTGGTCAATCTCTCCGGCTTGTATTTTCTCTGCGGAAAGTGTAGCTTTCGGATGACGAATGTGAGTACGCACCTGATAATATCTATCGGCATTAGGATCACTCGTCTGTACATAATCGGCTAACCAGACCAAGTTTTCATCTTTCTCACCAGGTGTTTGCACCATGATACTGTTACGCGGGAAACTGGAATTGCCTCGTGTACGATTTTCGTTGACTACACCATAGAAGCTATCATTGAACGACCAAAAGATATTCCCGTCAGGCAAGCCGGTAGTAAACACTCCATCGCCTCCATTCCAGCCCAATGACCGGGTAAAAAGGGCATTGTATTTCAAATCCTTATAGACGAACACTTTCCAATATTGCCCTGCTCGATTAGGCATTAGTTCGAGGTTCCATTCAGAGTCAATTTGAGGCATCTTCACATCTGAATTGCCATAATAAGGTTCTTGCTGACCGCTACATGCCCCAACGAAGAGTGCGACACTTAGAATAAGGTGAATTGGTTTCATGTTAATTAAGATATTTAAGATTATTAAGTTTTTTAAGTTTATAGGGTAAAGACGATTCAGAAATCAAAAACCACTAATTCGAAGATATCTTTTCTTTAGATGTATTTTTCAGTTACCACCATCCTAATATTATTTCGTACAAAAATCTTTTTGTTAGACATTAATGCGTGAAAAAAAAGTATTGTGTTTAGTGGTGTATAATTTGTCAATCGTCTTAATACAAATTCAAGTCGTGAATGGGTCTCGGCTTGTTGGGTTTTAATTTGTTTAATTTTAAATTTATAAGTTTTACTATGAAATTGTATATGAAATCATTGCTGCTACTCCTACTTTTAGGAACCGCTGCCTCCTGTAATGACAGTTTCCTTGATCAAACCCAGACTTCGGATTTGAATCGTGAGACCGTTTTTGCAGATAGTACGTATACCGCCAATTTCCTGACCGGAATCTACACCGACATCGGGTTCGACATCAACTACAACAGATGGACCTACCTTTTAGCCAATGGTGGTGGTATACAAAGTGCTTGCGACGAAGCTGAATTTTATCCTTCGTCTACCATTTGGACAAACATGATGTTTGCTACCGGTACTGTTAATCCGGTTACGGTAAGTGATGATGCATGGTCGAAATGCTACACCAACATTCGTAGGTGTAATGTATTCCTTGCCAATATCGACCGGTCGCCGATGGTGTCGAGTCGAAAAGCTCAATACATATCTGAAGCTCTTTTCTTACGTGCCTGGTACTATTTTATTTTAATGAAACACTATGGTGGTGTACCAATTATTGGGAATAATGTATATGATGCTACTTCGACTATGAAAACCTCGCGCAATACATGGGCGGAATGTGTAGAGTATGTGACCCATCAATGTGACTCTATCGTCCAACTTAATGTACTTCCCGTAAGACGAACAGGCCAAGAAAACGGTCGTGCCTCATCGGCAGCAGCATTGGGTCTTAAAGCCCGTGTCTGCCTCTATGCAGCCAGTCCCTTATTTAATGGAAGTGATTTCGCACCTACTGATACCAAAGAATTAGTAGGCTATTCATCTTACGATAAAGAACGTTGGAAAACGGCAATGGATGCTGCCCGCGCAGTAATCAACTTAGGAAGCTATAATCTCTTTATTAGAAGTAAAGATTTGAACGGAAAGGTTGAACCTGGTTTCGGATTCTACGTCGTATTCCAAGCCGGTGATACACGAAATGCTAATCTGACCGATGATGATGGTAAAAACAATAACGGAGCCTTTGCAGGCAACATCCTTGACCGTAAGTATCAACGTGAGTCCGGACATGAAGCTGCTTACTATCCACCTAGTGGCAGTCACTCCGGAACACGCCACGGCGGATACATATATAAAGACTTGGCAGATGCTTTCCCTATGGTTGACGGTAAACCCATTGACAATAGCCAGTATACATTCGATCCTTTGAATCCCGCCAAAAATCGCGACCCACGTTTCAACAATACTGTTATTTATGACGGTGCTTTGGTCCCTGCCGACGATACTTACAGTGCTACCACAGTTGTTAACACATGGATTGGCGTAGGGCAGACAAGCGATGCCGTATACCAAGGCACTGCCACCGGTTTCTATGTACGCAAGGGATGTGATCGTTTATGTAAAGGTAGTACATGGAACCCAAGCCGTCACAACGATCCACTGATACGTTACGCCGACATCTTACTGATGTATGCTGAAGCAGCCAATGAATATCATGGTCCCGATTTCGAAGAAACGCTAGGCGGACAACAACTTGGTTGCTATCCTATATTAAAACTCATTCGCAAGCGTGCCGGCATCGAGCCCGGTGCAGATGGTATGTATGGACTTGAAAAGGACATGACGCAAAAACAGATGCGCCAAGCCATTCAGGAAGAACGCCGCCTTGAATTTGCTTTTGAAGGGCATCGCTTCTTTGATGTACGCCGCTGGATGATTGCTCCGCAAACTGAAAGTAAAACCATGCATGGCATTGAAATCACTCGCGCCACTGACGGAACAAAGACTTGGAAAGAATTTGATGTACGCACGCATGTATGGCGTCCGGCTATGTACTTTTTCCCAATTCCTTACAATGAAACGGTGAAGTCGAAAGATTTGCTACAGAATCCCTATTACAACTAATAAAATACCCAAAATATGAAACATAGCATACATTTAGCGGCAATAGCCTTGCTGACTACTCTGCTTGTGACATCGTGTGATACGTTCTCTGCTCCTGCTGATCCTGACAAAAATACGGAGCAGGTCAAAGACATATCAGGCACGTGGCAACTCACCACAGTGAGCCGCAACAGTAATGATATTACCGAAACCATGGACTTCAGCCAATTCCAAATCGACCTGAAGAAAGATGGTAAGTACACAATTGAAAACTATTTGCCTTTTGTGGTACGCCACAATGGCACGTGGAAAGTTGACGATATCTATTATCCTTTTCGCCTCTATTTCACAGAGGATGGAACCACAGAGCAGGCTAGTACCGATATCCTATTCCCCATTACCAATGGCGAACGTAACATCGTGATTACTCATAGTCCTGGGTGCGGTTCGAATACCTACACCTATGTATTCAAGAAAATATCAGAAAACTAAAAATCATAACGCTTTATGAAAAAGAAATTAATCAGCTTGCTTCAACGCAAACGGCACATCGTAGCGTTATCAACTATACTTATGACTTTCGTCGTTATGAGTTGCCTCTTTATCGATTCTGTCGATATAACCCAAATGATAGACGGAAAAGCCGTAAACTATGCAAAGGCCGGAATGACTGCTACTTTCAAAATGCATGGACACATTAAGGTTGAAGGAGACCCGCGCAATGACAAACGACTTGTTTTCGGTTTCTTGGCTCCAAAAAGTTGGAATCTGGCACAAAATGCCAGAGTTTCATACACAGAAGATACATTTGATCCGAATATAGGTGAGCAAAACATGACGCTTATACCATCAACCGAACAGCCTAGCAATAAACAAGGATTGTCATGGTCGGCCGCTCTCATGCAAGAATACGGTGTAGGTACCAATATTCTGGAAGATATGGAATGGGCAGCCTATTGGACAAAACCCTATAACGGCGTTGCAGGGGAGATTCATTTTACAATCTATGTCCGTGTACCCGTAGGAAACAAGAACCTGCGTTTCAAACCATCATTCTTTATTAACAGTACTGACGATAACTTCAGTACAAGCGCGGATGCAAAGAAATGTGAAGAAGCCGGATGCTTTGAGGTAGTAGAAGGTGAAGGACTTGTTACTGACTTCTGTAGCGAACACTTCAACAAAACCACCCCATTGACAGCATTGCAAAATGACTTTATTACCTTTAGCTTTATAGGAGGCATGGACGAGGATAATGCACTTGTCAAGGCCGATAAGATCTATTTTGAAGGAACGGCGGTAGGTAGCGACGGACACCGTTATACCGTAAATGAGAAAAGTGACAAGACCCTGATGAAACGAGAGAATCAGTATACAAAAACATACAATATCACATTTTGGCCGGAAGGGTTCTTCAATGTACCTGAAGGAACAGAGCTTGTAAATATTGAATATGCCTTCACCAATGCCGATGGTTCTATCTCCATTACGCAGTCTGATGATGACTTTGTAATGTTAAACATACCTATTCCACCGCAGAAGGAACCATTCATATATACGTTCTATTGCGAGTGATAACCCTATATTCTACTGATAATGAAACAGAATATGTATAAAATGATAACGACGGGACTACTATGTGTAGCTGCCGTCGCACTAAAGGCACAAGATGCACCGGCAGACAGTGTGGCGCACACTAAAAGTAATACCCTAGGAGCATCTTCGACGGTTTATACCAACGACTTGGTAAAATATCAGTCGGCTACCATCCTTACCGGATTGCAAGGACGATTGAAAGGTCTTAATGTATCACCTTTCCGTGGCATGCAACTGTTACGGACTGATGCCAATACCAAATCCGATATAGTAGGAGCCATTCCTAATGTAGGTGGAGGTATCTACGGAGATAATTCGGAATTTCTCATTTCAGCACGCGGACAGTCGCCTGTAGCCATTGTCGACGGGGTGGAACGTGACCTGTATTCCATAGATCCCGAAGCCATTGAATCGGTTACCATTCAAAAAGATGCTCTTTCCAATATGTTTTTAGGAATGCGCAGTTCACGTGGTGCACTGATTATCACTACCAAAAATCCTGATGCAAAAGGTGGTTTCCATCTCTCACTCACCGGAAAGTTTGGTATATCCAGTGCATTGAAATCCGGTCCAAATCCACTTTCGGCTTATCAATATGCTTATTTGCTCAACGAAGCATTGCTTAATGATGGCAAGTCACCACTCTATACGTATGATGATTTTGAAGCCTATCGCAATGGAACTTCCCCTTATTTGCATCCCGACGTAAATTGGAAAGATGCCATTATGAACAATTCTACTACGTCGCAAGCCTATAACCTGAATGTAACAGGTGGCGGACGGGTAGCCCAATACTTTGTCAGTTTGGGATATTACAGCGAAAATGGATTGTTCAAGACAAACGATGCTAACAGCTACAATACTAATTTCAAGTACAACCGATATCTCATCACATCGAAGGTAAACATCAACGTGACAGATGAATTTAAGGTAAGTATGTCCTTGATGGGACGTATAGAAGAGGGGAACCAACCCGGAGGTATTTCGGGGACAGGATACAGCGACCTTTTGAGCAACGTATGGCAGACTCCCAACAATGCTTATCCCGTCTTAAATCCCAACGGAACGTATGGTGGTAACGCTTCGTATACACAAAATCTCTATGCACAGACCACTGGTTCGGGATATATATCAAGCAATACCCGCGATGTCGTAGGAACTATTAATTTGAAATATGACTTCGACAAATTGGTGAAAGGACTTTCCGTTGGTGCAACGGGAAACATCTCATCACAAGTGCGCAATGCCATCGTTCGCACCAAACAGGCACAAGTATTTCAATACAGCATAACCCAACAAGGCAACGAAGCTTATGACAAGTATGGAGATGTGAGTTCACAAACCAACAGTTACCGTTCGGTATCGACATACCAATATATGTATGGCAAAATGTATGTAGATTGGGAACGTCAATTTGGTATGCACGGTGTGAAAGCTTCGCTCTGGGGTGATACACGTACTATACTCAACAACTACGACCTGCCTATGATTCCGTCAAACATCGGACAGAAAGTTGAATACAATTACGATAACAAATACTTCGCGCAAGCAGCCGTAACGGAAAGTTATTACAACCGCTATGACAATGGACGTCGCTGGGGAACATTCTGGGCAGTAGGTCTAGGTTGGGATATCAGCAAAGAGAAGTTTATGGAGGCATCAAAGATAGACCAACTCAAGTTACGCGCCACATACGGTCATACAGGAAACGGAATCGACAATGCCGGATACTTCAGCTACTTAAAGAGATACAATGAAGATGGCGGATTCTGGTATAGCAATGGTACATCCATGAGCAACGGAGGTTCAGTATCGGAAATATCCCCATTGGCAAATACCCTACTGACATGGGAAAAAGGAAGGAAAGTCAATGTAGGTTTAGATTTAACCTTATTAAAGAACCGGTTGACCTTCTCGGCCGACTATTACAATGACTACTACTACGATATATTGCAATCACGTGGTAAGAGCATCCAATTGCTAGGCATTGCTTATCCGGCAGAAAATATCGGAAAAACACGTTACTACGGATTGGAAACACAACTTAGCTGGCAAGACCACATTGGTAAAGTGAACTATTATGTATCTGCCAACTGGAGTATGGAACAGAATAAACGGTTGTTCATGGATGAGCAATACGTACCTTACGACTATCTGAGAGCAACAGGTCAACCCACCGGTGCCATCTACGGATTAGTGGCTACCGGATTCCTCACAGCTAAAGATATAGCCGATGGATATCCCGTAATGAACGGCTTCAACAATATTCAAGCCGGTGACGTGAAATACAAAGACATGAACGGTGACGGCGAAATCAACGAATTCGACCGTACTGTGATTGGTGGCGATAAACCGACTTGCTATTTTGGTATTGACTTAGGCTTTGAATGGAAAGGGCTGGAAGTTACAGCACTTATCCAAGGTGCTTACAACCGCGATTTATATAATAGCGACCGCACATTACTCGAAGGATTCCAAGTGATCGGACAAAGCTACGGACAAGCTTACACCAATCTACTGAATCGTTGGACACCCGAAACAGCTGAAACTGCTACATATCCGAGACTGACTGCCGGAGGCAATATGTACAACTACGGAAACAACTGGAACTCTTCACTCTTTGTACAGAACGGAAACTATATTCGTCTCAAGAACGCCACCGTATCGTACAAACTACCCGAAAACTTCTGCCGTAATTACTTAGGCGGACTGCGCGTAAAGATATTTGTACAGGGACAAAATTTACTCACATGGTCACGTACCCGCTTGCAAGACCCTGAAGTTACCTTCACCAGCTATCCGTTACAACGCACCATTACGACTGGAATCAATCTTAACTTCTAATAAAAACGATGGATATGAAACAAAATAAATATGGCACATGGGCAGTAGGAGCATTTATGCTGTTATTGAGTGCTGCCGCATGTACAGATAGTTATGAGAGTACGCCTGTAGATATGTTTACAGAAGATTATCTCTTCTCGAAGACCGATTCCAACGGAACTGTCGTACGTAAGTATCTCAACCGCATCTACTATTACATGCGCAATGGACACAACGGTGTAAATGGTGACTACTTGGATGCCGCTTCCGATGATGCGCTCTCTGTCTATTCGTCCGAGTCTGATGTATACAAACTGGCCATCGGACGTTACAGTGCCTCTAATCTTATTAACTCGGATATGATTTGGAGCGACCCTTATTTGGTGATTCGCCGCGTGAATATTCTGTTGAGTGGAATTGATGTAGTACCTTTCAACACTACTTACACTGATGCACTCGGTAATACACGCAGGCTCAATGATTCTATGAAAGCCGAAGCCCGGTTCCTGCGTGCTTACTTCTATTTTGAATTGGTGAAGCGCTACGGTGGAGTACCCATTATCGGTGATAAAGTGTACGAATTGAACGAAAACATCGAATTACCACGTAGCACGTTCGAGCAATGTATCAAGTATATTGTAAGTGAGCTTGACGATATCAAGGATGACCTTCGTTCGCTGCCACTACCTGACGCCGCCGCTAGCGCACACGTAGTAAACACACAAGCTGCCCAGGCGCTAAAGATTCGTGTATTGCTCTACGCAGCAAGTCCGTTATTCAACGAAAAGCCCATTGAACCTGGTAACGAGTTGATAGGATATGCCTCTTATGATCGCGAACGTTGGAAAATAGCAGCCGATGCCGCCCGCAACTTTATTAACACGTACGGAACGGGTGACGGAGCTATCATGGGACTTGACGATAATTTCAAGAATATATTTACCAATTGGTATTCAAACGAACATAAAGAAGTTATCTTCTTCCGTGAAAACGCAATGGATAAGACGGTGGAAACAGCTAACGGTCCATTGGGACTTAGCGGTGCCAAACAAGGAAATGGCCGCACCAATCCCACGCAGAATTTAGTTGATGCGTTCCTTATGAAAGACGGTCACTTCATCAAGGAAGGTAAATATGAATACAATGAACAGCTTCCTTACGCACAACGTGATCCACGTTTGGAATATACCATTATACACAATGGTTCGTCATGGGTGAACTCTACGATGGAAACATGGCAGGGTGGAGCCAATAATCCTCTCGGTTCGTCATACTCACTCACGAGTTATTACATGCGTAAGTTTATGGGTGATTTTGAAGCAGCCAACGAATATCAAGACACACAACACAACTGGGTGATGTTCCGTTACGCCGAAATACTTCTGAACTTTGCCGAAGCTGAAAACGAATATTTGTCTACTCCTTCGCAAGCTGTGTACGATGCTATCATCGCCCTGCGTAGACGTGCAGGTATCGAAGCCGGTGATAATAATCTGTATGGATTAACAACCGATAAGTTGACACATAATTTAACGCAAGCAGAAATGCGTAAAGTGATTCAGAATGAACGCCGCATCGAATTGGCTTTTGAAGAGCATCGCTATTGGGACATTCGTCGTTGGCGACTTGCCGAACAGGTCTATGCACAACCTATTCAAGGAATGTACATCACTAAATCACAGACTTCCACGACCTACATTCCGCAAGCTGTGCTCAATGTACAATGGGACAATAAACGTTATTTCTATCCGATTCCTTATTCGGAAGTAATAAAAAATAAGAATATGGTTCAAAACCCTAATTGGTAATATCTTATGAAAAGAGTAATTATAACATTCTTGTGCCTCCTCTGCATTGTACAGGCATACTCCCAATCGTTTACGATAAGCGGTACCATTATTGATGGGGAAAGCAACGAACCGCTTATCGGAGCGGGTATTCTGGTAAAGGGAGCCGGAAGAGGTACTATCACCGATATAGATGGAAAATATTCGCTGGAAGTGAAACGCGGCGAAACATTGGTATTCTCGTTTGTAGGCTATCAAAATCAGGAAGTAGCAATAACGAAGCAACATACACTGAATATCGCATTGAGGGTTTCCGAAGCCAACAACCTGAACGAAGTTGTTATCACAGGTCGCGGTAGTGCAAAACGTATCACTCTGACCGGTGCCGTAAGCGGTATTCAAGCCAACGAATTGCGTAGAGTTCCTACAAGTAGCTTACAGAATACATTATCGGGTAAACTGCCCGGCTTCTTCAGTCAACAACGTTCCGGTCAGCCGGGAAAAGATGCTTCCGACTTCTTTATCCGTGGTGTCAGCTCCTTGAATGAGGACGGTAACAAACCGCTTATTATGGTTGATGATGTGGAATACAGTTACGAACAGTTGTCGCAAATCAATGTCAATGAGATTGAAAGCATATCTATATTGAAAGATGCATCCACTACTGCTATTTATGGTATCAAGGGGGCTAACGGTGTGTTGGTTGTCAAGACACGTCGCGGTGAAGAAGGAAAACCTGTGATCCATGTACGTGCAGAAGCTGGTGGCCAGATACCTGTCCGTAAACCCAACTTCTTAGACTCATACAACACCGCCCTGTTAGTTAACGAGGCACGTACTAACGATGGTTTGACAAAAATGTTTACACAACATGATTTGGAACTGTTTAAAGACGGTTCCGACCCATACGGACATCCTAATGTAAACTGGTACGACGAAGTGTTCAAGGAGTCGGCTATGCAGTCGAACATCAATGTCGACGTATCGGGTGGTACCAAACGTTTGAAATACTTTGTTTCCGGTGGTTATTTCTCACAAGGCGGTTTGGTTCGTAACTTTGCTAAAGCAGATGACGATGTGAATACTGGCTATTTTTACCGCCGTTTTGATTACCGTACCAACTTGGACTTTACAGTTACTGATAATCTGACTATGCGTCTGGACTTCAGTTCGCGCTTCATGAATATCAACGAACCGAGTAGTCTGAATGCTACAGGTGAGATTTACAATTTTACCGCCATGCACCCCTATTCGGCACCGGTACTCAATCCGGACGGATCGTATGCTTACCTTTCAGATGTAGACGGTTATGGACCTACATTGAATGCACGTTTGGCTAACGAAGGTTACACGCGTACACGCCGTAACGATAACAACATTCTCTACGGTGTGAACTGGAAGATGGATTGGCTTACCAAAGGATTGTCGGCCAATGCACGTATAGCTTATTCTACTATCGACGAAGTCTTCCGCAAGGTAAACCGGGGAAAAGATGCATATCCTACCTACCACTATGATCCTACTACGGATCAGTACAACATCAACCCCAACCGTAAATATGCTTATTCACAGTATGCTCTGACGGCTGGAACCAATCAGGCTGTGAAAAATCTGGATGTTCAGGCCTCCATCAACTATGCACGCGTATTCAATGAAATACACGACGTTAGTGCCACGCTACTGTATAGCCGCCAAAGCCGTACCGTAGAAAAAGATCCAAACGATACGGGACAAAAGATTCCCGAAAACTTTCAGGGACTTACCGCTACCATAGGTTACAAGTATAAAGATAAATACCTGATCGACTTCAATGTTGCATACAATGGTACCGACCGTTTTGCCGAAGGACACCGCTACGGAATATTCCCTGCTGTTGGTGTGGGTTGGCGTATCTCCGAAGAATCGTTCTTCAAGGATAACATTTCTTTCATCCAACTATTAAAAATCAGAGCTTCGTATGGTATTGTAGGTTCGGATGTAGCTATGGGTAATCGCTACCTTTACAACCAGATATATACAGCAACGGATAACGCCTATAATTTCGGACAAAGCGATGTCACTTCCACTTCTATTACGGAAGGTGACCTTGGTAATAGCAGTGTGACATGGGAAGAAGCCAAAAAGTTTGACATAGGTCTCGACTTTAATGCATTCGACCGCTTCTCACTCACTTTCGACTGGTTCTATGACAGACGATACAATCAGCTTGTGAAGCGTAACGACATACCTCAAATTTTGGGTGTGGGAACTTCACCTATCAATGTGGCACGCACCAGCAATATGGGTTTCGACGGACAAATTGGTTACCAAGACCGTTTCGGCGAGTTCAACTTCAACACCAACTTCGTCTTCTCGTATGCTAAAAATAAGGTAGAATTTAATGCTGAAGCGCAACAAAGATACGATTGGTTGTCAGCAACAGGTCGCCCTATCGGTCAACCATTCGGATACACTTGGATAGGTTATTATACACCTGAAGAAGTGGACTTGATTCATGCAGGAGCCACAAATGCACCGGCTGTGCCCAATACCGACGTGCCTATCCAAGCCGGCGACTTGAAATACAAAGATTTGAACGGTGACGGTGTTATCAACGACTTTGACAAGGGAGCTATTGGTAAGCCAAACTTACCCAACACCACACTGGGATGGACAATCGGTGGTTCGTGGAAAGGATTGTCAGTAAGCGTACTCTTCCAAGGTTCTTTCAACTACAGTTTCTCGGTAAACGGCACAGGCATCGAACCTTTCAAGAGTCAATTCCAACCCCTACACCAGAAACGTTGGACACTGGAACGCTACCTGAACGGTGAAGCCATCGAATTTCCGCGCTTAACAAGCAATCCGTCGACTGTAAACAGCGCAGCAGCATATATGTCCGATTTTTGGTTGATTGATGCCTGGTACATCCGCTTGAAGACTATCGACGTCTCCTATCAAGTGCCTACGAAAGTATTGCCTTCGTGGCTTACAAACCTCCGTGTCTACCTCAATGCTTACAACATGTTCACATGGACAAGTTTTGATAAGTATCAACAAGACCCGGAAATCAAGTCCAACTCCGCCGGTGATGCATACATGAATCAACGCGTGTTTAACTTAGGAGTACAACTTACATTTTAATAAAACGATAAATTTCTCATAGCAGTATTGATAAAAAGGGATGCATTCATGTAATGCATCCCTTTTTTTACTTCTTCCTGCCTATGTCAATGTGCCCCCATTTCACCCTTTCTCCTGTATATATTAAAAAAAGGAACTTTTAGAAGTTTCACCTTTAACGGTGCAGAAATGAACAATAACAACATCACTGATTGTATTCACATCACTCCGATAGTAAGCTTATCCATCCGGTTCTACTTAGCTTTTGTGACAAATCCCCATTAAACAATCGTTATACAACCGTTATACTTCCATCATACAGTAACTATTTGTCGATCAGGATGCCGATATAGTTAATTCACCACGGACGTGGTAGCTTCTTCCCACAGCCGTGAAGAGTTCCTACCACGGCCGTGGGAAGATCTCGTCACGGCCGTGGGAAGTTAGCAATGTCGACACTTTAATGGAACAATACCGATATCTCAGCGTAACTATACAGGCTTCTCAACGCAACCGTACCGGCATCTCTCATTATAAAGTCTCACTTTATTAACCTCACAATAAGCTACTTGATAAGAAATCAAGGTTGACAATAGGAATATATATATTTTATTATCAGCCTATTGTCAGCATCTATTGTCAGGATATATAAAACTGATATTCAAACACTTGGGTACCATCCTGACAGATTGACAATAAAAGGAGTACAAATCACAATGTATTACCCAAAGCTAAATCAGAGGGTTTTGCTTAAATCCGTACCGTTATGAATAAATTCAATAAGCATTTATACTAGTAACAAAAGCACTCTTTCTCTTTGAAGTATTTCTCTTATTCAATGCGTTGATTTTTATATTGACTGCATACTTTTTTTATCATGTGGAAGAATTTATTGTTTCATTAGGGGAAAACCTATAGGAATCATTTACTATAAAACAGACGATTTAGTTCATTCCTGCACCACTAAAGATGAAATCTGTGAATATCCATAAAACTATTTATTAGAGAGAGCGATATTTATGAATGAGTCATTTAGGGACTTAAAAAATGAGGTTCAACTATTTCCTTATCATAGCTGAACCTCACAATACAAAAGAGATGATGAAATAAACTAATCTTTTTAATTCTTTCTTCCTTTATAAATTCACAGTAATACCTTTAGCCATATCGCCAGAAGATTTATAGACACGACCGTTATGTAATACTTCCACTTTGATCATTCCACAATCAAATTGTTCTTCTCCTTTGCTGTCTGTCATTTTTACAATAAGATTATGCGCTCCTGCTAACTCTGCTTTAAAGGTCAGTTGTTTATAATTTCCTTTTTGAAACTCCCATCCATCTCCTTTGTCCCAATACAGAGAACCTTCCGCTTTACCGTCTTTATCGAGACAAACAACTAAAGTTAAAGGGTCAAATGAGTTTTCATTTACATTCTGAATCACCTTTCCAACAGGAACAATAGCTCCTCCCCTGACTTTTAGCTTAGCCTGATATTTACCCTTTGTATCTCCTTTTATCAAAGACAATTCCTCCCAAATACCTTTTGGTAAAGAGGGATTCTTTGCAAATGCAGGAATTACTAATATGTCTGTTCCCAGCATAAAAGCCTGTTCCTCCGAGCGCAAAGTCTGATCTTTTGGATCCGCAAAAAATACAGGAGCCATGATAGGTTGGCCATCAGTATGAGCTGCATAGAAAGCTGTATAAAAATAAGGTATCAGCCGATAACGGCGTTCCAATGCCATGCGTGATTCTTTTTCAAGTTCTTTACCAAATGCCCACGGCTCTTTGTTATTCGTATCACAGGAAGCGTGTCCTCTGGAAAAAGGGAAAAATGCACCAAATCCTAACCAATTCCCCCACAAATCAGAAGTTGTATTGCCTGCAAATCCACCGATATCAGGACCATTGAAAGGTTGTCCGGATAGGCCTAATGTAATAGACATCGGAACAGAAAGTTTCATATGTTCATAAGTTGCCTCATTGTCACCTGTCCACATAGCTGCATAACGCTGTCCACCAATAATATTGGAACGGGAAAGAAGAAACGGGCGTTTATCCGGATTCGCAGCCATCATACCATCACGAGAGGCTTCCACCATCAATCGTCCATAAGCATTATGATACATCAAATGATTACCTGTCGGCAAATTACCTCCACCCAAATGAATATTACTTTCAGGCATTGATCCACCGGGGCCGTCAAATACAGATGGTTCATTCATATCATTCCAAATGCCGTCTATACCATTAGCCATAAAGTCTTTATAAAGTCCTGCCCACCAAGAACGTGTTTCCGGGCGGGTAAAATCAGGAAAAGCACAATCACCTGGCCATACTTTTCCATGAAACTCATTACGATAAATGTCACGGACAAAAACATCCTGCTCTTTCCCGGTTTTATAAACAAAATAGTTTTCATCTACTTTCACCCCGGGATCAATCATAAATACCGAATGAAAACCTTGATCGTGTAGGTAATTGTTCATACGCTTCGGATCGGGAAAATCTTTATCGTTAATTGTAAATATGCGAAACTCATCCATATAATTGATATCAAACCATATCACATCACATGGAATTTTCTTTTTCCGAAAGGTATCTGCTATATCTTTTACTCTAGCCTCTGGCACATACGAGAAACGAGATTGGTGATATCCTATCGCCCACCTGGGAGGCATACTTATAGTTCCTGTCAATTCTGCAAGTCCCTTCAATACTGCCTGTGGCGACTCACGATCTATAATGTACGTACGGAAAGGTGCACCTTCTGTTTTAAATTCTATTTTATCCGAGTTGGTTACCAATTCTGCTTTGCAAAAGCTATCGAACAAAACGCCAAAAGCTGTTCCATCCGGACGAACACCCAATACCCATGGATGGGTTTGATATAAACGTGCCCCACCATCCACTCGATACATACCATTATCGGTATTCCACATCTTTGTCTTTTGTCCATTACGCAATAGCGGTCCCGTTACTTCTCCACCCCCATACAAGCTTGTTCCGGCAGGAACATCCAATGAAGCATTAGCTTTACCGTCCACTGTTGTAAAACGAGGGATCAATGTCCAGTCTGCCGGTATTTCTCCCTGTTTTACCGGCTCATTAGATAGAATTAGAGAGGGGGTTCGAGCTACATCATATTTTTCGGGTATAAATTCGACTATTCTCTCCCCCACTAAAGTTACTTTTTCTGTTTTTACATCACCTGCCCACGTTACTTGCGTAATAAAGATCAAGGCTGTTACATGCAATAATGACCACTTCTTTCTCATTTTTAACTCTTTAAATTATTATATAGTAATTCAAATCAACGGGATTTTCATACCAACTCTTCATTAAGTGAAACTTACTTTTCTCCTTACCTTTAAAAAGCATAATACCTATGGGAGAATGACTATTAATGATTCAAATCAAACACAAAATCATAGTTACCTTCTTCCACGGCAATTGTTTTCTTTTCAACGCTAACTTTCTTCTTATTCATCTTGCACGAAACAGCAGCATCGGGTATGCAAACAGTGGCAGTAGTTCCGGAAGGAACTGAAACTTGAAGATTCAGCAGCCTATTTTTCAATTCCCAATTGACAATAATAGTACCATAAGGTGACTCTTTCGTAGTTTTAGCCCAAGTGACCCCGTTCGGAATTTGAGGATCAATATAGACATGACGATATCCCGGAGCAGCCTCATCAGGACGTATTCCTCCTACAGCTTGATAGAACCAGGTGCCGATGCCATTGTAACAATTATGCACCCGGCTACGTTCGCCACTCCAATATTCCCAGGTTGCTGTAGCTCCATTATCAATCATATATAGATACCCGGGATAATCACGTTTCTTCAATATCTGATAGAAGAAATCCACTTTTTTATTCCGAACAGCCCATTCTGTCAAAATGGGTACTCCAACAAGGCCGACTGCTATATGTCCTTTATGTTTTTCTTCAGTGATAGCCATCATATTCTCTCTTACCGTATTGTATAAAGCATCGGGGACAACGCCTACCAACATAGGATAACACATATCCAACTGCGAACCTGTGGAATAGATACCCTCACTCGGACGATAGAAAGTCTGATGTATCAGTTTATTAAGCTTTTCTTTACGGGTTGCAAATTCTTCGGCTTCTTCTTTCTTACCCAACACTAAAGCTACTTTATTCATAGCACCCAGACATTCACTGATAAAACAGTTACTTACCAAATCCACAGAAGATTGAGCACCCGCATCCACTCCCATCGGTGCCAGCCAGTCGCCAAGATACCAGTCGCGATATTTCGTATCAGGCCAGCGTTTCAATAAACCGTCGACAGTATATTTATCAACATATTTGAACCACTCTTTCATTTGAGAATAATATTTCTCAATCAGTCGCGGATCATTGTAGTTGACATAAGTTCTCCAAGGAGCCAACACAAAGAATCCACACCAATAAGGACCGCCGCCACCTGCACCAGGATTAGGACCTACGTGTGGCAAACTACCTCCCTCACGCATGGAATCTCCCCATGTCTGTATCCAGTTTTCAAAAGTCGGAGCTACATCATACATGGTTTGCAAAGACATCGTTGAAGAGTTTCCATCACCACCATAACCGGCACGTTCCAGATGAGGACAGTCTACCATATATCCACTAAAGGTGAGACATTTCATTGTATACTGAATCATATTATGAATGGCATTCAAATCGGCATCCGAACATTCGAAAGTGGCCGCTTGCTGATAACCTCCGTGAATCTGGAGCGATTTCATCCATTCTCTTTCCGGCTTTACAGGAAGATTGGAAATACGCACATACCGATAAGCATGATGATTGAATTTATTTCTAAAGCATTCTCCATTCCGTCCACCGGATATATAAATATCACTTTCACCCTGTTTGTCAAATTCTCCGTCTTTAGTCAGATTATCACTATATTCCATTGTTATTTCATGACCTACAGGCAATGTAGGCATATACATTTCAAACCATCCGGTTTGTACCCGTCCCATATCTACCAGCCAAGTGTCTTCATTCAATTGCTTTATAGAAACAGGTTGTAGTTTCTGATAGATTTTATTGACCTCACACATTTGGGGTGAAGCAATATGATCGGGGACTTTCACCGTTACTACCGGAGCCCATTTCATCTTGTTCAATGCTTGTGAAGAAAGATCTGTCGGCAAAATTCTTCCATCCACTCTTTCACCAGCGAATTGCAATGCCTGCCAAGTCCCTGTATCTGAATAACCACTTTCGCGCCCACACCATGAACTATCTGTTTTTGTCAGTACTTCCCATTTTCCATTTCGTAAAACATTCAGTTCCGCTTTCACCAATGGTCCGTCGTAAGCTGCTCCGAAAGTAGTACTTTTATACCATCCCTGTCCAATCCAGATCAATAAGTCGTTTTCTCCCTCTTGCAAGTAGGGAGTTACATCATAAGTGACGATCAATGAACGCTTAGTCAGATGAGATACAGCAGGTGTCAGCACATCCTCGCCAACTTTTTCTCCATTGATATAAACCTCATGATATCCCAATGTATTCACATGCAAAAAAGTGGTTTCCCCTTTTGTTGCATTTACTTTCTTACGAAGAATAGGAGCACAGACCTTTCCTCCCTCAACAGATGATCCTATATATTCGCCATGCATTTGTGATTTATCCAAAATACCAACGGCAAAACGGGCTACCGGGCTCCAGGCCGAAGCCTGTTTTTGGGAATCCCATGCACGAACTCTCCAATAACATAATGAGCGGGAAGACAAAGAAGCACCTTGATAAGGCACCATTACCGAAGCATCGGATTTCAATTTTCCGGTATTCCATAAATCGGCTTTATCTTGTATCAGAAGAATACTGTCCGAAGCCACTTGTATCTCATAGTAAGCTTGTCTACCTTTCAATCCATCACCTTTCAGCTTCCAACTGAAATGAGGAGTAGTATTATCAATCCCCAAAGGATTCACCAGATTCTCACACTTCATTTCTGTCAGTATGAAAGGCGCTTCTTTTGTCTTACCATACATAAATGCTGGCATACAGCCAAAGCATCCTATTAATCCTACAAACAACAAGCGTATATTCCTCATAACATATCAGTTATATATTTCAATGTAATCCATTTGTATTCCTTCGTTCATACCCAATAAGATGATGCTGACACACATCATTATTTGATTCTAACCAGTCTCACCTGATGAGTAACCGGTTTATTTATTCTATAAATTGTTTCAACAATAGAATTCATATAATCACTCCATACCTTACGTATTTCAGGATGCATTGCTTTGACATACCAGTCATAGCTTGCTCTAAGAAAAAAATCTTTTGGCAAGTATTCCTGAAGTTTATCAATAGCTTTCTGATTATCGGCAAACAATAATCCCTCCTTTTTCAAGAAAGAATATTCTGTCCACAAATATTCTCTGAACCGTTTCTCTATTTCAAACCGCTCTTCATTCAGGTACATAATTGTCATAGCCTGCTGATATTGGGGAGTAGTCGGATAGTCCGCCAGATTAATCCCATCTGCCAATCGTTCGGATGAAATATCATCTATAAACTGACCATCTATAGTCAACCGATACCTCCCTTTCTCCAGGTTGATTACCTGAAAGTATTCCTGATTAAATTCCTCCATAAACGGGATTAACTGCATGGCATCACGTTGAGATCTCTTGTTTCCCCAGCCATGCCGCGGAATAGAATCCAAAGGATAAGGAAGCGCATTGGCCAGATAGTCAAAAGCCAGTTCGCCTTCTTTCTTCTTTAATCGGGAGATTTTACAGTTTTGGTGGGTTACAACATTCGACTGCTGTGCATCAATGGAAAAATCCGACACTTTATGTCCTGCCAGCCCTTGCGCTTTCAAGAACAAATAAGCCATCACCATCTGGCCATCATTATCCGGATGAATCCGATCTATCCGGCAAAAAGTAAATGTCGAATCTTTCTTCTGTTCTCTTAGACTGATTTCACACATCGGTTGGTTGAAATCTACAAAACCCCATCCATTCTTTTTGGCTGACGTGCGTTGGGCATCTATGATTTTCAGAATGGCGTTATTCTTCTGATGCAGAATGAAATTATTGAACTTTGAGGTTTCATCATAAGGAGAACCACCTATCAATACTTTGGTTATTTTATTCTTAGCCAGCAGCCGTTTTTCTATTTCCCGAAAGCTATCCAACGACTTTGCAATCTGTTGTCCTGACAGTTCGTTTGCATTGTCTTTCATGTAAATATCATAACCGGTATCATTCATACCGAAAGTAAGGGTCACGTAAGTTGGACGTCTGCCGAATACATCATCGTCCAGCCGGTCTTTAATATCCCATGCACTCTCGCCGCCAATACCAGCATTCATGATAGTGATCGGTTTATCCGGAAAACGAGTCATGTAATACAACCAGATAAACGAATGATAATGTCCGCCATGAGTGATGCTATTTCCTGTAAACACTACGCGCTCCCCTTTCTTGAATGGAGGAATTGCCGACTGTGCCTGCAAATTGCTAATACTTACATAAGCCAAACACAGCAAAAGAAATATCTTTCTATTTATTTCATGAATCACCATCTGATACCTTTTTTGAATCATACCGAACTATAATTATCAGAACATTATATCCAATTTATTCTTCTCCGCCTTCCCATACTGTTTCAGCAACACACTAACGTCCCCTTTCAGCAATTCGGGTTCTACTTCCACACTAATAATCTTCTCTTCACCGGGCATCAAAGTAACATAATTATCAGACATAATAACAGGAAGTATACGTTTCTGCGTAGACTTGTTAACAAGCCTCATACGATTGGCAAATGCTACTGTTTCAGCATTATTCTTCAAGGCTATTTTTACCTTTCCATTAGACAGTTCCGACTTATCTACCAACCGGCAGGATAATTCTGCCTCCGGCAGCGTATTCAACAAGGTATAATCGAGATCTCTCACGCCATTTCTCCAATAGAAATTTTCGGAAAGCAGATTACCTCCAGCGTCAGTCAGTTCCAACTTGATAAAATGCAAAGGTGTCAGTTCTTCTATTCCTGCAGGCTTTTCACCATAAACTTCAAACTCAAATAATGAATACCCGAATTGTGTAGCACGACTAATACCCACCAGTTTCACATAACGAGCGGCCACCGGTTCCAAACGAATTTGTTCCGTACCTCCTTTTCCAGCCTTATTGGTATAGACCGTTTTCCAATTCTTTGCATCTTTCGACACCTGTAACTCATATTCTTTAGCACAAGCCACTTCCCATTTCAATGTCACATTTTCTACTTTCTCCTCCTTACCAAGATCAACATATATCCATTGAGGATCACTATATTCACTTTCCCAACGGCTTCCTGTACCTCCATCCGTAGCCAATGAAGCCTTTTTGGAATCACCCGTTGAGGAAGAAGCAACTGCATTCTTTCCGAAAGCCAGATTGAACGGATTAAAGTTCAGTGTGAAAGCTTCTGTCCTATTACTGGCCGCCACGTCAATCTGCTTCGCCTGCCCATATGCAGAAACCTCTTTTCCATTCAGATCGTAAATTGTTGCTTTAGCCATTGCCCCTTTCAGGTCTTTCGCTGTCGTATTTATGGCTTTTATACTGTTATTAGAAGCATTCCATTGAATATGTAAAGGCTCACAAGCCTTTTTCGCTCCCCAGTAAGCCCCCGTAGGATCATAATAATAATCATAAGTCTGCCATACAAATGAAGGATAGGCAGGATGGCTCATCCAAATCAAGAGTCCGGCAGCATCATTCCACATCTTATCATTCCAAGCCTCATACATCCCCTTCATTACTTCGATATTCAGCATTTGTGCTTTCTCGCAGAATTCTTCCAGTCCGGACGATTCTCCGTACTGTGTGTTCACCGAGCTCTTGTAATTAACAGGGTTGGCATTGGATGCTTCTTTACCGAAGAAATGCTTGTTCCAGACATTATCATCATCATTCTTCAATTGTTCGTCGGTAGGCAAAGGCCACCATGCTTCTTGAGGTATAAACTCTTTTATACTTTCAAATGTAGGGAAAGTAGCTGTACCAATTTCTGTACGCATACCATAGCCATGGTCGATGCCATAAGGATAGGCCGGTGTATTAAAGGCCAGATTACTGCCGGAAGTTTCGAAATGATGTCTTGGAGGCTGATTTCCCCACCAGCCACTTCCTGACAGGCCATCCTGATTGGAACAAGACTTATACATACGGTCATTATTGTCTTCTTTCGCTACCATTTCACGCAGATAATTATCCAAATCGGGTGCCGGATGTGTTTCATTGGCTCCACACCAAATGGCAATGGAAGGATGATTTCGCAAACGTTTGACCTTATCAAGAGCGTTTGCTTTAAAAGCTTCCGGTTGTGCCACCTCATTATAAGCTACATACAACCAGAAGTCATTCCATACCATAATCCCATATTTATCACAATAATCGTAAAATTCATCGTCAGTCACACAGCCTGTCCACAAACGAATCATATTATAATTCATTTCTTTATGTAATCTGATCTTCGTTTCATACTCTTTACCCTGACACCGAAGCAAATACTCGCTCATTCCCCAATTGCCTCCTTTCAGATAGATCTTCTGTCCGTTGATAAAAAAGGTCAGAACAGGATAACCTACCACATTATCAATCATTTTATACTCATACTTCTTGATACCAAACGTGAGTTCTTTCACATCCGATGGTTTACCATCTACAGAACAAGTTAGTTTGCAAGTATAAAGATTGGGAACACCATAACCGTTTGGCCACCAAAGTTTCGGATGATTGATAATCAATTGCGCGAATTCATCTTTGTTGATAGATAATCTGGCAGTCGCCCCTCCATCCACTTGAATATCTTTGGAAAAGGATATATTTCCCGGCTGGATAACTCCGGAAATAACCACTTTCTTTCGTTCAAGAGAAGCATTCTTTACATCAGTCGAAATAGAAATCTCCGCTTTCTGCAAAACAGGCAAATCTGAACGCACCCAAGGGTCTTCCATCACTACATCTCCGGTAACAGCCAGATAAGCATTACCTGTGATACCCGCCAGACGTCCCGGTACATAAGGCATCCAGTCCCATCCGGCACCTGCCAGATAACTGGGGCTACATGCAACTCCATACGGATCTTTAGCCTTACGTGTTTTCTTCTGATCGGGATCGGTAATCAAAACAGCAATTGCATTCTTACCGGATTTCTTTATCAGATGAGTTACATCAAATTTTGACCGTATCATGTGCCCGCTTACATCTTTAGTAGACGTTTTCGTTCCAGATATTTTCTCTCCGTTAAAATAGAAATCAGCAAAACGATTCGTATTATCAAAATGAAGCCACACACGTTTGCCTTTCGAGTAGGAAGCCGGAAGTTTAAATTCGGTACGATACCAGAAAGGACGATTATAAAACGTTTCGTCCACTTTATAAATATGATCGGCATAATTAGGATCGGGAACAATCCCGGCATCTACATAAGCTGTAAAAACAGTTCCGGGAACTACACCTTTCACATAATCGGGCATTTTAAACCCGGGAGTAGATATTTGTTCTCCGGTCGCATTTTCCAAATCTGCCTGCGGTTTCACCTCCCAGACAATTCCAGAATCAGAGCTGTTTAACGACATATTTATATCCTTTTCAGCACATACCCCCTGAATAGAAGTAGCCATCAACGATAATAAAAAAAGACCAAGCTTATTCATCAATCAAGCATTTAAAGTTACCATTTGTTTTTCCAATCCTTACTCCTATTAGATACCCCATCCGGTATTGGGCTGATCGCCCATAAACAGTTCCAATGTACCTCCGGCTACAATATCCGCAAAATCGAGATAGCATTTATTATACTCCTTGCCATTCAGCAAAGCCTTTTGTATATAGATGTTGTTCGTGTTGTTATCATGAGCTATTACAGTAAATGTCTTTCCCGAATAATAGGTAGGATCCAAACGAAATTCCACTTTGTCAAATACCGGACTTGTAATTTCCATACGTGTATTACCCGGACAAGAAGGATGAACACCGGAGGCTGCCAACACATACCATGCCGACATCTGGCCTACATCTTCATTGCCGACAATACCTTCTACTTTATTCGCATAAGCTTTTTCGCAAGTATAGCGAGTCCACTTTTGTGTATGCCAAGGCACGGCAAGCTGATTGAACAGGAAAGGAACGAAGTGCACCGGCTCATTTGCATGATTATAATATTCATTCCACAACATATTGGAAGGAGTCTTATTGAAGAAATCAGTCAGGTCGGCAATTACTTTTTCCTTACCTCCCATCAATTCCACCATACCCGCAACATCGTGAGGTACAAACCATCCCTGTTGATAGGAGTTGGCTTCTATACAGCCATACCACTCTTTAAGACGTGCATTCTCCGGCCATGCCACCCATGTTCCATCTGCTTTACGAGGGCGGAACCAACCTTTCTCATGGTCAAAAACATGATGATAAGCCTGTCCCTTTTCATAGAAACATTTAGCATCGTCTTCTTTCCCCATAGCTTTTGCTAATTGGGATATACACCAGTCTGTATATGCGTATTCCAAAGTAGTAGAAATACTCAATGGTTCGGGAACATATCCCAATGAATCATTGCCAAAGCGACGTGATGTATTGACTGCATATTGATATGCCTTCTCCGCATCGTATGTACGGATTCCTTTGATATAGGCATCTGCCAGAACAGACAGGGCAGGATTGCCCAGCATACAGCCGGAATAAGAATTCATAAGCTCCCAACGCTCGTAATATTCACGTCCGCTTTGATCGGCCATAGTAATCAGGGAGTTCAGTTCATCGCTAACTAAGCGTGGATTGATAATAGTCTGTAAAGGGAACTGACTGCGAAAGACATCCCATCCGCTAAATATAGTCCGTTTCGTGAAAGTACTGTCGCCCGCATGCACTTTATAATCACCACCTACATAACGTCCGTCCACATCCGTATAGATACGAGGATCGATCATTGTATGATACATGGCCGTATAGAATATCGTTTTTTCATCATCCGTACCGCCGGATATCCGAATGCGGCCAAGTTCTTTATTCCACAAATCCGTAGCTTCCTGTTTTACCTGTGCCAAATCTTTAGAAGCAATTTCCTGTTTAAAATTATTAGCAGCTCCTTCCATATCGACGAAAGAGATACCCACTTTCATCTCCACGCTCTCCCCTTCTTTGGTCGGAAATTCAGTAAAGAAGCCCAAGTGTTTGCCTTCCAACTCTTTCTTATCTTTTATAATCGGAGCCTGTGAAACACGTGTCAGATAGGGAATACTCACTACCTCATCCCGCTTCCGGGTCCATTGGTCAGGAATATCTGCACTCCAGAAACCGTAATCAGTCAGAGGTTTGCTGAATTGCGCATAATAATAAACGGTATAATTGGCTTTTCCCTCACCATTACCCCATCCACCACCATCGGGTGTGCACTTCATCCAGCCTTGAATCGTATAATCATCTACCACTTTAATATATTGGGAAGTAGATGTTCCTCCTACCCTGCGTGCCAGATCTATCTGAATACGGGATTGATCGTTAGAGGGATAAGTGAAACGCAATATTCCACAATGCGGCGTCGCACTGCTCTCTACTTTTATTTTGTAATCAGTCAACTCTACAGAATAATATCCGGCTTTAGCTGTCTCGGTTACTTTATTATAAGCCGAACGATATCCTTTGATACTATCGTTATTCTCTTTGCCTGCCACTTTATATAATCCACCGGTAGTTGGCATTACAAGGAAATTTCCTAGATCCCCAAACCACCCTACGCCACTCATTTGGGTAAAAGCAAATCCCTCAATCGTTTTATGCTCATCACTATAACCGGAACCGTTATCGCCTCCTGTTATTGTGTTCGGGCTAACTTGCACCATACCATAAGGAGTCGTAGCTCCAGGAAAAGTTTTACCTAACCCATGATAAACGCCGGCAGCTCCCACACTGGTACTGGCACCAATAAATGGATTTACATAATCCGTCGGGATTAGTTCTTCCGAAGCTGTATGGACCGATGAACACCCTGTCATCCACCACAAAGAGCAAGCAATTAAAAGACTAGCAGTTGCTTTATACATAACAATATTATAATTATTTTAATTCAAACCCAAAACAAATGTCTTTATACCAAAACGAGGCATTGAAATTGTCATTTCCGACTTTCCGGCATGTGTTTTTATTTTCTTTCTTTCGATGCATTGACCATTCAGATCGACTTCTTCCACGCTTGATAATGGCATATCGAAAACAATCTTCTGCAGCTTGTCATTTCCTTCTGCATTAAACAGGCGTAATATAATCTTTCCACTTTCCAACCGGGCAGCACTTATTTGATAACCTGTACTTTGCAAATCGACAAATGATTTTGATTCCAAAGCTGCTATTGAATGGCAGGAATATAGCAACGGCTCATTCCAACAATCGCTATCATCTGCTATTGATGCTTTGTCCCATTTACCACGATGAGGTATGATTGCATATTTCATCTTCAGCGGCTGCGTAATTTTATAATCCGGCCCCCAAAGTCCTCCTCCCGAATATTGAGCTGTGAGTCCTAATGGATAATCTTTCCCATGAGAATAAGAAGTGGTATGATCTGACAATAAAGCCAGTGCATAATCGCCCTCCTGTTCAGCCAAATCAACCCAATGAAGTATGATATTATGTTTGATCTGATCCCAGGAATTAAAGAAAGTATTGTCGAGTTTACTTTCACAAACATCAAACGGTGCATTCTTATAGATACGAGGAGAATGAAGATCGGCCGGGAACAGAACATTCAGTTTAAACCGGTCATCACAAAAGGCCCTACGATTATCACTCCAATGATTTTCTTTATATTCTCCAATACCTACATTCTTTTTCCAATCGATTGTCAATTCAAAATCAATTCGTTTTGTTCCTTTAGAAAGAGTTATAATCTGTGTAAACGGATGAGAAGCAATTTCTCCTTGTATCTTTACTTTTTTCTCATACGTGTTATCTCTCAATACCGTCAGTCTGCCCGGTGTTTCCGTAGAAGAATGAAATTTATTTTCTTCATAAAAGAAACCTCTCAATTCTCCCAAAGAATATTCACCTGTTTTACATGCAAACTCTTTATTCCCCTCTTTCTTAGCAATCAGACTTTTTATAATTCCTCCTTTCGATAAGTCGAAAACAATCTTATACATATCATTTTCAACCGCGTACTCCTGTTCATTAACCTTTTCACTCTTTGAAACCTGTTCATTCCCTGAAACTGCTCTTTTACCTGTTTCTTTCTTTTTTATGCAATACGTGGAGTAACCGAAAGGAGGAATATCTGCTTCAAAAAACAATCTTATTTTTTCACCCTCACTTTCTACAAAGCAACCTATCTCTTTCCCTTTCCAATCATAAATACCTAAATCCGAATATCCTGATTCCGAAGGAAGAAGGACATTCATTGTTTCTTTTCTTTCCGTTCCTAAAGTATTGAAAACGCGTATATACTGTTGTTGAGTGACCTTTTTCTGTTGAGCAATGGGATTATCAAAGCTCTGCATAGATGCTCCGATAATTCCATCAGCAATAGCATTCGTACTATCTGTCCAGCGTTTGATCTGATCTGCCCATGTACCCTGTTTATTCAATCCATTGTAGGGCACAATCCATGAGTCATGATGCTGCGCCAGCATTAAAGTGCGCCATGCCTCATCCATATCAGCTTGTGGACAGGTATATTTATTCTTCAGATAAGCCATCACGGACATTTTTTCCGCCATGATAATCCGATTTTCAGATGTGCGTACTTCCTGTGCGATACGCTGCATCACCTGACTTCCCCACATCAGGTTTACATGCATGTCCTCCTGTGAGAAATGCCAGTCATCATCTGTTTTTCCAATGGAGATCTTCTCAATGTAATCTCTCCATCTCATATATATAGAGTTATTTTTTGTGTTCTTCCCACTTCCTATCCACGGACCATTTTTCCATCCGGCATCCTGAAAACACATACCAACCGGATGCTGGATACCTGCATCACGACACGCTTTTAAATATGCGTCCGAATTCCCCCAGGCAGTTGTTTGCCAAGTCGATTTCTGCTCCAATTCTTCACAGGCATACCGGGGAACTGCCAATATGGAAGTACCATCTGGTCCTACCCAGTTAACCAGTTCACCACCATAAGCAGCCGTATATCCTCCCCAACAAGTATTAGGACATTTCAATACAGCATATTTAAAACCGAATAGTTTAAGAATTTGTGGCAAACAGCTTGTGAAACAAGGTTCCTCCACGGAATAAGTGACGAAATCCACCTCTGGAAAATGTGCATTTATTTTAGCTATACCATATTGAAACTGCCGTATGATACTTTCACCCGAAATATTATAGCAATAGGGTTGCGCATAAGTAGGATTCGTAAATTCTACCTGCTGACTGGTTGCCACTTCTTTAAAATGCTGATAAGCTTCTGGGGTCTGTACACGAATCGTATCCCAGGTTTCAGGTTCTATTTCCAGACCTATTCGCCAATCCGGATGCATGTGCAACTGATCCACTATAAATTGCGTTTTCCATTTCACCGGATAATGACCATATATTCCGCCATGGTATCCGTCAACAAAATAGGCTTGCTGCGAATAGGCATTAGTAGATAAGAAAACAGTCAGTAATATGATATAAATTTTATTCATGGTATCCTAAGACTATTTGGTTTTGCGTTGTTCCATTTTACGCATAAATTCTTTTAATTTTTGCTGCGCAACTTCTTCGTCATTCTCATTCTCCGGAAATGTCCAATCAAGAAGTACCAAAAGATTCTGATTTACAATAAATTCTTCTTTAAGTTCTTCACTATTATCCACTTCCTGCAGAAAATTTGTTTTTTCATCAGAAGTCAGTTCATCAGCAAAATATCTATTCAGAAAATTTCTCATTCCTCGTCCTTTTTTATCAAAGAACGATTAGATATATAAAAACCCCTAAAAGAATATCTATAAATTAATTAAAAGTCACGCTGCTAAGCACACATTAAGTTTTACTCTCAATTTTTTAAGTGCTATTCCCATTTGACATTCCACTGTATTCACCGAAATTCCCAGCTTCTCGGAAATCTCCCTGTATTTCAATCCCTTCATACGACTTAACAAAAATATATCACGGCATCTTTTAGGTAAACTGTTGATAGCATCTCTGACCAGTCTTTCCGTTTCATTTCCCTCGGATATATCAGATACATCAAAACGGTCTAAAGATTGCAGTTTCAAATTTAATTCTATCTCAAAAGAGGCTTGCACATTCTCTGCATATTTTTGTTCGAATACCTTATGCTTCAAATAATCCAAGCATCTGTTTCTTACAAGTCTGAAAAGGTATGCATTTACATTTTCGATATGATCTATCGCATCTCTTCTCTCCCATAGGTCTGTAAACACATCTTGCGTTATGTTTTCAGCATCCTCTTCCAGTACAACAAATTCTTTTGCGAACCGAACAAGTTTGGGATAATACATAAGATATAATTCTGAAAAGCTCATAGTTGTGTGTTTCTTTAGATTAGTATTCAGTTATCAAAAATCTTATGTTGCAAATATAGAGATGAAAAAAGCCTACTTCTGTGTGGAAGTAGGCAGGAAAGTAGACGTTTTAAAGACTAAAAATCTTATATATATTTAATAATCAGCATCTTACCACAATACCATTTTGTTGTTTTGGTAAACCCTGTAGAATCATTTTTGAGATAAAGAACCGAGCTTTTTCACCTCTTCTTCAAAGAGATTACTATCAAGAACAGACATTCTCTTCACTTTACTCTTATAATTATAAATTGTCTGCACAGAATAATGTAGAAATACAGCGATCTGACCTACGTCTATGATCCCTAATCGGATCAATGCAAATATGCGCAATTCTGTATTTAACTGGTCTTTTTCGAGCTTGTAATGCTCCTCCGGTTTCAACAGAGAATTAAACTCTTCTACAAAATTGGGATACAATTTAAGAAATGCTTTATCAAAGTTATTATAAAGTTCTTCAAGTTCCTTTTCAAAAGGACGGGAAGAGGATTTATACAAATCATCAATTTGTCCTGTCTTTATTTTCCTGTTTACATTCTTCCTGTATTCATCAAGCTTATTAATATAAACGGCACACTGGTTCATAAAATATCCCACATACTTTTCCTTGATTAGATTTGCTTCATCAAGATTCTTATTCAATCCAATCAATTTTTCATTCATGGCTTTAAGATGTCGTTTAGCCCGGGATACCACTTTTGTTTGCTTATACGTGAAATATAAGGTTATTGCAAGAGCCACCACAAACAAACTGGTCAGTAATATATAAAAACGCAGGTTTCGTTTCTGCTCCTCCAGCCTGTATAAATAAGTATTCTCTATAATCGGATGAATACGGGCTATTACGGTATTCTTAAAACGGGAGTTATAGAAAATTGCATCATCCAAAGCCACTTTTATATAATTATAAGCACGGTCTATATCTCCTTTATGATACAAATTGACTGCTAAAGTCAACAATGCTTCATTCTCTTTCACCGCCAACTTCGTATCTGTCATAGCAGCCAGTATCAGGTACTTTTCCTCCAATTCAGGATTTTTCATCAACCGATAGATTCGTGCAAGTCCCATAGCCATCATAGCATATCCATGAGACTCCGGTTCCTGTTTATCATATATTTGCGTCAATATCTGAAGTGCTTCTTTTGTGTCACCACTATCTTGAAGCTTCACCGCTTTTTCTTTCCTGTACTCGTCGGACTCATTAAACAAGATACTCATGACTGTATCTCGATAAGCTTCTTTTTCTACAATATATCCTTTAGAGAATCGTACATCATCCGTATATTTAATGAGGTTTTCATAATAGCGTATCTTATTCCAACAATACAATGCTTTCAGATGATCGGGTAAATCTGCACACTCAATTGACTTAAAAATGTCATTTGCCTGAATAAACAAACCGGATAGGGAATAGACGAAAGCCAAACGGAGTTTCTCTTCCAAAAGATATTCCTCATTACCCATCTTCTTTGCAATCTCAATATTCTCATGAATATATTGTTCTGCCGAATCACAGACAAAAGTTTCATACTGATGGATAATCTCTTTATTCAAATTATACAAATCTTCCGGAGTGTTCTGTCCGGACTTCTTTGTCTTCAATTCTTTTATGGTGGCTTCCTTTTTCTGTGTATACACCAAACGTTCAGAAATCACTTTGTCCAACACCTTCAACAAAGAGTCATTTTCATTACCTGCATAGAGGTAAAATAAGGAGTTCAAGAGAAAAAATGTAAACCAAAGTGTGCGTTTCATATTAGTGCGTTCTTTCTTAGTCTGCAAAAAAATGTATTTTATTTGTGTAATTCGTAAAAAAGGAAGTAAATCGTTCTTTTTATTGCATCTTTTAACAAATACAGGAGAAAGAATAGCTTTATTTCAAAATGATATTTATGAAACCGTACCGACCAAAAAACGAATCCTCTGGAAGCGGAGTTAAAAAAAGCTTTTTTGCCACTCGGACTTTGCAAAAAGTATAAATATTAGTTCTATATTTGCAGCCGTTAAAGGAGAAAGATGAAACAAAGCTTAAAATTCGGACTACTTTTAGTATTGGCTTTGCTCATCCATTGTGCAACTAATGGAGCAATGGAAGATATGTGCAAAGTTTCCTCCCCGACTTATCGGCAGGAGAAGTGCTATGTGTCACAAAATTGTCCGATTCACAATGCTTTAGAACGTCTTTACAACCTTTACGCTACCCAATCTTGCGATATGAGTCATACGGACGTCACGCATGTCCCGGCAAATAAAAGCATACTGTTGCCAGTTGCTTTTTCCGGAGAACATCACAATTCTCAAACACCGTACCACTCTTCATCTTCTCATCCCCCAACGTGCTATTATGATCCTATCTCCTATTATATATATGAGTTAAGAAAGATTGTCATTTAGCCTACAGTACAGTAGACTCTTTTACTCGTCTTTTATTACAGTTGGTTTTATTCTCCATAGGGCGAATAGATTAATTGTTTATTTCTATATAATATTCAATCTAAACAGCTATTGAATTATGAATTTTACATTTTTAGTTGTTGTTTTACTGACAGCGCTTGCTTTTGTCGGTGTAGTAGTAGCTCTTTCGCGTGCTATTTCTCCCCGTTCATACAATCTGCAAAAGTTTGAGGCTTATGAATGTGGTATACCGACACGTGGTAAATCATGGATGCAGTTTCGCGTAGGCTACTACCTGTTTGCTATCCTGTTCCTGATGTTCGATGTCGAAACTGCTTTACTGTTCCCGTGGGCAGTAGTTATGCATGACATGGGACCACAGGGACTTATTAGTATTCTCTTCTTCTTTATCATTTTAGTTCTGGGTCTTGCTTATGCCTGGAGGAAAGGAGCTTTGGAATGGAAATAACCAAAAAGCCAAAAATAAAATCTATTCCGTATGATGAGTTTATCGACAATGAATCATTGGAAAAGTTGGTCAAGGAACTTAATGCAGGAGGAGCAAACGTTGCCCTCGGAGTTCTTGACGACTTTATCAACTGGGGACGCAGTAACTCACTGTGGCCGCTTACCTTTGCAACCAGTTGTTGCGGTATCGAATTTATGGCACTGGGTGCCGCGCGTTATGACATGGCCCGCTTTGGGTTTGAAGTAGCACGTGCCAGTCCGCGCCAAGCTGATATGATTATGGTATGCGGAACAATCACCAATAAAATGGCTCCGGTACTGAAACGACTCTATGACCAGATGCCCGATCCGAAGTATGTGGTTGCCGTAGGCGGATGCGCCGTCAGCGGAGGTCCTTTCAAAAAGTCCTATCATGTGGTTAACGGAGTGGACAAGATTCTTCCGGTAGATGTATATATTCCCGGATGCCCGCCACGTCCTGAAGCTTTCTATTATGGCATGATGCAATTGCAACGCAAAGTAAAAATAGAAAAGTTCTTTGGTGGAGTAAACAGAAAAGAGAAGAAACCGGATTATTTAAAAAATGAAGAATGATTCTACATTCTGTAATTAAAAGGATTTATGCAAGAAATACAATTTATAGCTCCTGCAGCGTTACACGACGAGATGCTGCGCTTGCGAAATGAAAAACAGATGGACTTTCTCGAAAGCCTCACCGGTATGGACTGGGGAGTAGCCGATGAGAAAGACGCTCCGGAAAAACTCCGCGGTTTAGGCGTAGTCTACCATCTGGAATCTACCATTACAGGCGAACGGATAGCATTAAAAACAGCGACAACCAACCGCGAGCTACCTGAAATTCCATCTGTCAGCGACATTTGGAAGATAGCCGACTTCTACGAACGTGAAGTTTTCGATTATTACGGTATCACTTTTGTCGGTCATCCTGACATGCGCCGGCTTTATCTGCGTAACGATTGGATAGGTTATCCAATGCGCAAAGATAATGACCCGGAAAAGGATAACCCATTGTGTATGACCAATGAAGAGACGTTTGATACGACTCAAGAAATAGAACTGAACCCGGACGGAACCATCAAAAATAAAGAGATGAAGCTGTTCGGTGAAGAAGAATATGTAGTTAACATCGGTCCGCAACACCCTGCTACTCATGGTGTAATGCGCTTCCGTGTTTCTCTGGAAGGTGAAATCATTCGTAAGATTGATGCGAACTGCGGTTATATCCACCGGGGCATCGAGAAAATGAATGAAAGCCTCACCTACCCTCAAACATTGGCTTTGACAGACCGCCTTGACTATCTGGGTGCACACCAGAACCGTCATGCACTGTGTATGTGTATTGAAAAAGCCATGGGCGTTGAGGTTAGCGAACGTGTGAAGTATATCCGTACTATTATGGATGAATTGCAACGTATCGACTCTCACTTGCTGTTCTACTCTTGTCTTGCCATGGACTTGGGAGCGTTAACAGCATTTTTCTATGGATTCCGTGATCGCGAGAAAATTCTCGACATTTTTGAAGAGACTTGTGGCGGACGTCTGATTATGAACTACAATACAATTGGCGGTGTACAGGCTGATCTTCATCCTAACTTCGTCAAACGAGTAAAAGAGTTCATTCCTTATATGAGAGGAATCATCCACGAATATCATGATATATTTACGGGTAACATCATCGCACAAAGCCGTATGAAAGGCGTCGGTGTGTTAAGCCGTGAAGATGCCATCTCTTTCGGTTGTACCGGAGGTACAGGCCGTGCTTCAGGATGGGCGTGTGACGTACGTAAACGAATGCCATACGGTGTATACGACAAAGTAGATTTCAAAGAAATTATTTATACGGAAGGTGACTGCTTTGCCCGTTATCTGGTGCGTATGGATGAAATCATGGAAAGTCTGAACATCATCGAACAATTAATAGACAATATTCCCGAAGGACCTTATCAGGAGAAGATGAAGCCTATCATCCGTGTTCCGGAAGGCAGTTATTACGCTGCAGTAGAAGGAAGTCGTGGTGAATTTGGTGTCTTCCTTGAAAGCCAGGGTGACAAAACACCTTACCGCCTGCATTACCGTGCTACGGGATTGCCGCTTGTTGCCGCAATCGACACCATCTGCCGGGGAACGAAGATTGCCGACTTAATTGCTATTGGCGGAACAATAGATTATGTCGTTCCGGATATTGATAGATAAAATACTTAATTATTAAGAATATATGTTCGACTTTAGTATAGTAACAAACTGGATACATGAGCTACTGCTCTCCATTATGCCGGAGGGATTAGCCATCTTTATAGAATGTGTAGCTGTCGGCGTGTGCCTCGTAGCACTATATGCCATCCTGGCTATCATATTGATCTACATGGAGCGTAAAGTTTGCGGTTTCTTCCAGTGTCGTCTTGGTCCGAACCGTGTTGGTAAATGGGGTTCTATTCAAGTGGTCTGTGACGTACTCAAAATGATGACCAAAGAAATCTTCATGCCGAAGGGTGCCGACCATTTCCTTTACAATCTTGCTCCATTCATGGTGATTATCGCCTCATTCCTGACTTTCGCTTGTATTCCTTTTAATAAAGGTGCAGCGATTCTGGACTTTAACGTGGGCGTGTTCTTCCTATTGGCTGCTTCCAGCATTGGAGTTGTCGGTATCTTGCTGGCCGGTTGGGGTAGTAACAACAAATTCTCTTTGATCGGTGCCATGCGAAGCGGTGCACAGATTATCAGTTACGAACTTTCTGTTGGTATGAGTATCATGACTATGGTAGTGCTGATGGGAACCATGCAATTTTCTGAAATCGTAGAAGGACAGGCTGACGGCTGGTTCATCTTCAAAGGACATATCCCTGCTGTCATTGCTTTTATCATTTACCTGATTGCCGGAAATGCAGAATGTAACCGTGGCCCGTTCGACCTTCCCGAAGCGGAAAGTGAGCTGACTGCCGGATACCACACAGAATACTCCGGTATGGGTTTCGGTTTCTTCTATCTGGCAGAATACTTGAATCTGTTTATCGTGGCCAGTGTTGCCACCACTATCTTCCTGGGAGGATGGATGCCGTTACACATCGTCGGGCTGGATGGATTCAACACTGTAATGGATTATATTCCGGGCTTTATCTGGTTCTTCGCTAAAGCATTCTTCGTGGTGTTCCTTCTGATGTGGATCAAATGGACGTTCCCACGTTTACGTATCGACCAGATTCTGAATCTGGAATGGAAATATCTGGTTCCAATTTCTATGGTAAACCTATTATTAATGGCATGCTGCGTAGCTTTCGGCTTCCACTTTTGATAAATGAAAATTATGGAATATAAAGATAAAAAATATACGTACTTAGGTGGTCTGGTGCACGGCATCAGCACACTGGCAACGGGTATGAAAACCAGCATCAAGGTATACTTCCGCAAGAAAGTGACCGAGCAATATCCCGAAAACCGGAAAGAGCTGAAAATGTTCGACCGTTTCCGTGGTACGCTGAATATGCCCCACAATGAGAATAATGAACATCGCTGTGTAGCCTGCGGATTATGCCAAATGGCTTGTCCGAACGATACAATCAAAGTGACCAGCGAAACCGTCGAAACAGAAGATGGCAAGAAAAAGAAAATCCTGGCAACCTATGAATATGACCTGGGTGCCTGTATGTTCTGCCAACTCTGTGTCAATGCTTGTCCGCATGATGCGATTACGTTCGACCAAAACTTCGAACATGCAGTATTCGACCGGACGAAACTTGTCCTGAAACTGAATCACGACGGTAGTAAAGTAATAGAAAAGAAAAAAGAAGTTTAGATATGGGATCAACACTTGAAACAGTAGTATTCTACTTTTTGGCAGCATTTATTATTGCTATGTCCATCATGACGGTGACTACCCAACGTATCGTACGCTCGGCCACCTACCTGCTCTTCGTGCTCTTCGGCACGGCCGGCATCTATTTTTTGCTGGGTTACACCTTCCTGGGCTCTGTTCAGATAATGGTTTATGCCGGTGGTATCGTCGTTCTTTATGTATTCTCCATCCTGTTGACCAGCGGAGAAGGTGATCGAGCCGAGAAAGTGAAACGAAGTAAGCTCCTGGCCGGGCTCATTACCATGATTGCCGGTTTAGCAATTATCCTGACCATCACGTTGAAGCATAATTTTATGCAGACGGCTAATCTTGCCCCGCACGAGATCAATATTCATGCCATCGGGAACGCTTTGCTTAGTAGCGACAAATACGGTTATATATTACCTTTCGAAGCTGTCAGTATCCTGTTGCTGGCTTGTATCATCGGTGGTATCATAATTGCACGTAAGAGATAGAAAATCAAGTATTAACTATTAAGTATTAAGTATATGATACACATGGAATATTATCTGGTAGTTTCTACCATCATGATGTTTGCAGGAATCTATGGATTCTTTACCCGCCGGAACACACTGGCTATCCTGATTTCTGTAGAGTTAATGCTGAACGCCACGGACATCAACTTTGCCGTATTCAACCGTTTTCTCTTTCCGGAGGGAATGGAAGGCTATTTCTTTGCACTCTTTTCCATCGCCATCTCGGCTGCGGAAACTGCAGTAGCCATTGCCATCATGATTAACATTTATCGTAATCTCCGGAGCATCCAGGTGCGCAACTTGGACGAGCTGAAGTGGTGATTTGTTTCTCACCAAGAACAAATAATAATAAATCAAGTAATAAAAATAAAACTGTATGGAACTAACAATTCTAATACTCCTTCTTCCTTTCTTCTCCTTTCTCATACTGGGAATCGGAGGTAAATGGATGTCCCATCGGACAGCGGGCACAATTGGTACGCTGATACTGGGAGCAGTAGCGGTACTATCCTACGTTACAGCTATCCAATATTTCTCGGCTCCACGACTGGAAGACGGAACATTCGCCACACTGATACCTTACAACTTCACGTGGCTTCCTTTTACAGAGACCTTACACTTTGATTTGGGCATCCTGCTCGATCCTATATCAGTAATGATGTTGATTGTCATCTCTACCGTGTCACTGATGGTACATATCTACTCTTTCAGCTACATGAAAGGTGAGGTAGGTTTTCAACGTTATTATGCTTTCCTATCCCTGTTTACCATGTCTATGCTGGGATTGGTTGTTGCAACCAACATCTTCCAGATGTACCTTTTCTGGGAATTGGTGGGTGTAAGCTCTTATCTGCTAATCGGTTTCTACTATACAAAACCTGCTGCGGTTGCCGCTTCCAAGAAAGCGTTTATTGTCACTCGCTTTGCCGACTTGGGCTTCCTGATCGGTATCCTGATTTACGGATATTATGGTGGTACATTCGGATTTACCCCGGACACGGTATCCTTGATAAGCGGTGGAGCTTCTATGCTTCCATTGGCTCTCGGATTGATGTTTGTCGGTGGTGCCGGTAAAAGTGCCATGTTCCCGTTGCATATCTGGTTGCCGGATGCAATGGAAGGTCCTACTCCGGTCAGTGCATTGATTCATGCGGCTACCATGGTTGTTGCCGGTGTATATTTGGTGGCACGTATGTTCCCGCTTTTCATTGCCTATGCACCGAATACGCTGCACATGGTTGCCTGGGTAGGTGCATTCACCGCATTCTATGCAGCAAGTGTGGCTTGCGTACAATCAGATATTAAACGCGTACTGGCTTTCTCTACCATTTCACAGATTGGTTTCATGATGGTAGCTCTGGGTGTCTGTACTTCCATGGATCCTCATGAAGGAGGCTTGGGCTACATGGCTTCCATGTTCCACCTCTTCACACATGCTATGTTTAAGGCATTGCTCTTCCTCGGTGCAGGTAGTATCATTCATGCTGTACATTCTAACGAAATGTCCGCGATGGGAGGTTTACGCAAATATATGCCGATCACTCACTGGACATTCCTGATTGCTTGTCTTGCTATTGCCGGTATTCCTCCATTCTCGGGTTTCTTCTCGAAAGATGAAATTCTGGCTGCTTGCTTCCAATACAGCCCTGTAATGGGATGGGTAATGACAGTAATTGCTGCGATGACCGCTTTCTATATGTTCCGTCTCTACTACGGTATTTTCTGGGGGAGCGAGCCGCTCCGGGCAGATTCCCATTCGGAACATAACACGCCGAAGGGAAACTTGGAAGCGGCACCTTGCCGCCCTTGCCGCCCACATGAAAGTCCGCTGGCTATGACTTTCCCGTTGATGTTTCTGGCAGTAGTAACTTGTGGAGCCGGATTTATTCCTTTCGGACACTTCATCAGTTCGAATGGAGAATCTTATTCCATCCATCTCGATCCGTCGGTGGCTATTACGAGCGTTGTCATTGCGATTATTTCGATTGCAATCGCTACATGGATGTACAAAAATGCCAAACAGCCAGTTGCCGATTCATTGGCAAAACAGTTCAAAGGTCTGCACAAGGCTGCTTATAACCGCTTCTATATTGACGATATATACCAGTTTATCACGCATAAGATTATCTTCCGCTGCATCTCTACTCCTATCGCATGGTTCGACCGTCATGTAGTGGATGGATTCTTTGATTTTCTGGCATGGGCTACCAACACAACAAGCGACGAGATCCGTGGTTTGCAGAGCGGTCAGGTACAACAATATGCATACGTGTTCCTTTGCGGTGCACTGGCACTTATCCTACTGCTGATTCTCTAAATAGTAAATAGTAAATCTTTAAATAGTAAATCATAAAGATGAATTTCTTATCAATATTCGTACTTATCCCCTTATTGATGCTGGCCGGACTCTGGGCAGCACGAGGAATCAAAGCCATCCGGGGGGTTATGGTTACTGGCGCATCGGCACTTCTGATTGCCTCCGTCGTACTTACATTCCTGTATCTGGGAGAGCGTAGTGCCGGAAACACGGCAGAAATGCTTTTCCGTGCAGATACGCTTTGGTATGCCCCGCTTCACATATCCTATTCAGTAGGTGTTGACGGAATTTCGGTAGCCATGTTGTTACTGTCCGCTGTCATTGTGTTCACCGGTACATTTGCTTCCTGGCGTCTGCAACCGCTGACAAAAGAATATTTCCTTTGGTTCACCCTATTGTCTATGGGAGTATTCGGATTCTTTATATCCGTCGATTTATTCACCATGTTCATGTTCTACGAAATCGCATTGATACCGATGTACCTGTTGATTGGTGTATGGGGATCGGGACGTAAAGAATATGCAGCCATGAAGCTGACTCTCATGTTGATGGGTGGTTCTGCCTTCCTGCTGATCGGTATTCTCGGAATCTATTTCGGTTCGGGAGCAACCACTATGAACCTCCTCGAAATCGCGCAGTTGCACAACATACCTTTTGCACAGCAATGCATCTGGTTCCCGCTGACTTTCCTTGGTTTCGGTGTATTAGGTGCCCTTTTCCCGTTCCACACATGGAGTCCTGACGGTCACGCTTCCGCCCCGACTGCCGTATCTATGCTTCATGCCGGAGTATTGATGAAACTGGGAGGTTACGGATGTTTCCGTATCGCCATGTATCTGATGCCGGAAGCTGCTAACGAACTTTCATGGATATTCCTGATATTGACAGGTATCTCTGTAGTTTACGGTGCATTCTCCGCTTGCGTACAAACCGACTTGAAATATATCAATGCTTATTCATCCGTATCTCACTGCGGACTGGTTCTTTTCGCCATTCTGATGCTGAATCAGACAGCAGCAACAGGAGCTATCCTTCAGATGCTTTCACACGGATTGATGACAGCCTTGTTCTTTGCTCTTATCGGTATGATTTATGGACGTACACACACACGTGACGTTCGCGAGCTTGCCGGCTTAATGAAAGTTATGCCGTTCCTTAGCGTATGTTATGTAATTGCCGGTCTTGCCAACCTCGGTCTGCCGGGATTAAGTGGCTTTATTGCTGAAATGACTATTTTCGTCGGCTCTTTCCAGAACAACGACCAGTTCCACCGTGTACTGACTATCATCGCTTGTTCTTCGATTGTGATTACTGCAGTCTACATTCTGCGTCTGGTAGGTAAAATTCTATACGGAACCTGTACCAACAAACATCATCTCGAACTGACTGATGCGACTTGGGACGAACGTGTAGCCGTTATCTGTCTCATCGTTTGTGTAGCCGGACTAGGTATGGCTCCTTTCTGGGTTAGCCACATGATTGGTGAAAGTGTACTCCCCGTAGTCTCACAACTGATTCCATAGCCCTTTAATTTTTAATCTTTAATTTTGAATTGATAAAGATGGATTATTCACAATTTCTATATATGCGAGAAGAGCTGTCGCTCATAGCCGTCTTACTGCTGCTATTTCTAGCTGACCTCTTCATGAGTCCGGATGCACACAAAAATGGTGGGAAAGCACGCCTGAACACAATGTTACCCGTTATTCTGATGGCTATCCATACAGCTATCAATTTAATTCCGGGAACTGCTGCCGATGCATTCGGCGGTATGTATCATTATGTACCGATGCACACAGTGATTAAATCAATCCTGAACGTCGGCACACTGATTGTTTTCCTGATGGCACACGAATGGATGAAAAGAGAAGATACTTCGTTCAAGCAAGGAGAATTCTATGTACTAACACTCTCTACCTTGTTTGGTATGTACCTCATGATTTCTGCCGGACACTTCCTGATGTTCTTCATCGGACTGGAAACTGCTTCTATCCCGATGGCAGCGCTGATTGCCTTTGACAAATACCGTCATAACTCTGCCGAAGCAGGAGCCAAATACATTCTGACAGCTCTTTTCTCCAGTGCATTACTGTTGTTCGGTCTGTCAATGATCTACGGTTCTGCCGGTACTCTTTATTTCGATGACCTTCCTGCCCATATTGACGGAAATCCGTTGCAGATCATGGCATTTGTATTCTTCTTTGCAGGAATGGCATTCAAATTATCATTGGTTCCGTTCCACTTATGGACAGCAGACGTTTACGAAGGTGCTCCGAGTGCAGTTACCGCTTATTTGAGCGTTATATCAAAAGGATCGGCAGCATTTGTTTTGTTGGCTGTACTTATCAAAGTATTCGCTCCAATGATCAATGACTGGCAGGAAGTACTTTATTGGGTAACCATCGCTTCTATCACGATTGCCAATATATTTGCTGTCCGTCAGCAGAACCTGAAACGTTTGATGGCGTTCTCCAGTATTTCACAAGCGGGATACATTATGTTGGGCGTTATCGGAGGTACGGCACAAGGCATGACAGCTTTGGTATATTACGTATTAGTGTACGCTGCTGCCAACCTCGGAGTATTTGCCGTGATTACTATCGTGGCATTACGCAGTCAGAAATTCACGCTCGAAGATTACGCAGGACTTTATAAAACGAATCCCAAAATTGCTTTTCTGATGACTCTGTCTCTATTCTCATTGGCAGGTATCCCTCCGTTTGCCGGATTCTTCTCGAAGTTCTTTATCTTCATGGCTGCTTTCGACGCAGGTTTCCACTTGCTGGTATTCATTGCATTGGTAAATACAGTGATTTCATTGTACTATTATCTGTTGATTGTAAAAGCAATGTATGTCACTCCTTCCGACAACCCGATTCCTACTTTCCGCAGCGACCGCTGCACGAAATGGGGACTGGCACTCTGCACACTGGGTATCATCGGACTGGGTATCGCAAGTATCGTATATCAGTCTATCGATAAATTGTCGTTCGGAATATAAACGAACTACCTCTATAACATAAGAAACGGTCTTGGTTTCATGTCCCTATCAATCGACATCAAAACCAAGACCGTTTCTTTTATATATTAAATTGCCCCTTTACCGGGCACAACTCATCTCTTCCGTCACAATTACCCCGGGAATAGTAAACCAGAACCGTGATCCTTTTCCTTTTTCAGAGTCAACGCCAATACGTCCACCCAGTTGTTCTACAATGCTTTGACAGATAGAAAGTCCCAATCCTGTACCGTGCACAAAAGAATTAAGCTTCACAAAACGTTCAAAAATATGCGGTAACTGCTCTTTCTCAATACCGATTCCCGTATCTTTGACATAAAACTCCAACTCTCCTTCTTTTATTTCATATCCGACATGAATACTCCCTTCGGAGGTAAACTTCATTGCATTATTAACAAAGTTAGAGATCACCTGATGTATGCGATTACGATCACTAATGACATGACAGACCGGAAGATGATTATCGAGTACCAGTTCCACGTCTTCTTTCGCTTTCATACGCATCGAGCGGACAATATCCTCACACAACAGATTTACATCTACGTCTCCATTAGTAAACTCAAACGTACCAGCCTCAATCTTCGAGAGGTCGAGTATATCCGAAATAAGTTGCAGTAACAGATCATTATTCTCACGTACAATCTTAATATACTCCTGACGTTCTGCCACGTCTTCAGTTTCCACCAACAAATCGGAGAAACCAACAATAGCATTCAGCGGCGTACGGATTTCATGACTCATATTTGCAAGAAAAGCACTTTTCAAGCGATCCATCATCTCCGCTTTATCGCGTGCCTGAATCAATTCGGCTTCGGTCTCTTTCAGCTCTGTGATGTCATAATTGATACCGATGATTTCTATTTCGTTTTCTTCCGGTCTATAGTTAGTGACCATTACATTACTATTTACCCAATTCCATTCGTTCTTTGTTCCGGGACGACGAATACGCACTTCTCCCTGAAAATGTCTCCTTTTACCCTTCTTGACTTCGTCATAGAAATCAAAGAAACGTTTACGGTCTTCCGGATGCATTTTGCCATAAACTCCCACAACCTCACTCAAAGGAATATCTTCTTCCTCACCCAAATTCTTATACCACTGTTTAATAGCATAACCTTTCCGGTTCAAAAGATTCAGTTTAGCATAACCTACCTTGGCATAGTCGGATATCATCAGGAAGAAATTCTCAAAATCACGGATACGATTCATCGCGTCGATGCGTTCCGTATTGTCAATGCTGATTAAGATATATCCGTTAAAGTTACCCTCGTTGTCATATAGTTTACTAACTTTCGAATATAGTTCGATCACGTTGGAGCGGCTTGTTTCATAATATCCCCCGGTTTGCTCAAAAGAATAGTTAAGCCGGAAATCGACTAAATCCTCATTCCTCACACGATCACGGATGTTCTGTGGTACATTCGGATTCTCAAAGAAATTAACCCCTATTACATCCGATTTATTCACTACACCGAATATCTCCAGATCTTTATTATTTAAATCCACCAGATACCCGTCTTTATCATAGATTTCGACTCCTGCCGGGATATTGGTAAAGATGTTCTTAAATAGTTTTTCGCTCCGGTCCAGTGCCCGATTGGCTTTCACTGATCCCGTGGAATCGAGGAACAAGCCGACAACTTCATCCTGTTCAGGAGAATAAATAATCCAATGCGTATAGCGTTCCGTTTTAGGAAAATATTCATCTTTTTCCCTATAAGAATCACTATCCAGGATCTCTTTCAGGAAATCAAGTTTTTGGAGATAGTCGGAATGCTTTTCAGATCCCAAAGCACCAATATAAGATTCCAAAGGATGTCCGAAAAATGTGGAACTTACCTCATTTGCATCTGTCACCCGATAATCACAAGGCTTATTATTCTCGTCACGGATAATCGACATACGGATATAACCCATCGGCATAAAATGGAACAGGTTATTCAGGAAAGCCTGTTCACGGATCACCTTGTCCTTGGCCTTACGCAACTCGATACAAATGCTTATAATATTTCCCAATGAAGAGAACCATTGAAAATCTTCATTACTCCAGCCATGGTAATTTTTCACCAGATCAATGCCCATATACCCCCAAACGTGATCACCCGTCATCAAAGGAGTAACCATTAAAGAACAAATCCCCTGAACAGCAAGTATCTTATACTCATCGGCTGCTGCTTCCGGTAACTGTTCCAATGTATCTAAGAGAATAGGTTTACCAGCTAATATCTGTTCACTCCACCACTTCGATTGACTGATAGGCATATTTTGGAGAGTCTCTTTTTCAGCTGATACCCCTTCGGAAACAACTTCATAAGTACAGCTATGATGGGTGTGAGTCTCATCATATTCAAAAATATAAACGCGTCCTTCGCCATTATATAGATTCAGTATATCTCTTAAAATATCTGTTATACAAGATTCCACCTCTTCATCACGAAGGAAACGAAGCAACGATTGCGACACAAAATTCTGACGGCGAAGCAAGTCATTCACACGTCTTAATGCATCCCTTTGATCTTCTTCCTTAGGAGCTTCGACACGCTGGATTACTCCGAAAGATTTATCACCTCCATCAGCACCTGCTCCCTTCTCACGAAAAGCCAGACGAGTATGTAACCAAACCTCACCATATTTGGAATGAATAGGAAAAGTTTGTTCATAAAAGTCCTTATGAATAGAAGTGTTTGCCTGAAACTCTTGGGTAATTTGCTTGCGATAATCTTCACGTACCAGATTCAGAAAATCCGAATTAGAAATAGTATCTCCATCCAAGCCCAGAAGATCACAAAGATAATCGGAACATAAGTAATATCCTGTCGTTAAATCTACTTCCCACCACCCGATCTGTGCAAGAGAAGCCATTTTATGGTATCGCTCGTTGTCTGTTTGCATAATTTATATCATTGTAAGATAATAGGTCGACAAATATACGAAAAAGGAAATCACTCATACCATAAAAAACCAAATAAAAAAACTAAAATAGGATTACGAAAACAAACAAATAGAATATGGGAGAATCTGTTTGTTACAAATACTCCCATACCTCCTATTAAAAATAAACCTCGCTAATCTATATCTTAATTATAATGAGGAGAAATTATATCCGGTCCAAGTGAACAGGGATGCATCTGCACCAGTGTTAGTAGCAGGTTCGGTAAATGTATTCAATGTACCGTTCAGCTTCGTTTTATATTGCAGAGTATTCGTTATGCTAATGCTGGAAGCTGGATTTCCCGCACCTTTGCTGTCGTTCATATCAATCAGGTCGATGGTTCCGCCGGTTCCTTTGACAAGCGCATTGATAATCTTTCATTGCTATCTTTATTTCCTTTCCTGCTTATGACAGGCAATGCCAACCCGCTGGCACAACTGTGCCATCGCAATGGCACAACAGTGACAACGTAGTGGCACAACTGTGACAAGCCGCTGGCACAAGCCCTCGTCCAGAGCATCTCCAGAGGCTTCCTTTGCAGAAAAAACGGAGTCCGGGAGGGGGACTAGCGTCAACCGGTCTCTATCCCCTCGCCAATCACTAAATCAATTTCTTTTTCTTCCGGTAGTTCTCACGAAACTCTTTGGGCGAACAACTCTTTTTCTTTTTAAAGATACGGTTGAAATTGGAAAGGTTATTGAAACCGCACTCATAACAAATCTCGGCAATAGACATAGTAGAATCGACCAGCAACCGGGAAGCAAAGCCCAAACGAATGTCTATGATATAATCAGATAAGTTCTTTCCGGTACGCAGTTTGAAGAACCGGCTGAACGACACATCCGTCATTCCCACCATATCAGCCAATTGCCCCAGACGTATTTCCTCCTGATAATGTGCATTGATATATTCCTGCACTTTTTGCACACGGCGGCTGTCCGAATGAATATCTATCTTGGCAAAAGACGAACTGGACAACGTACGGGCTTCTTCTTCAAAGAGAGAAAGCTCATACAGTATCGTCATAAACTTGATGACTGCATAGAATCCCTGTTTCTCGGAAGCAAGCGTATCCAGCAACGGATAAATTTTCAGTATGGCAGACATGGGAAAACAAAGTCCCTTCTGTGCCTTATCCAGCATCCGGCGGATAGAATCGAATTGATTCTTATTGATAAAGCTCTTGAAGAAAAGATCGGAAGAAAACTGGATGGTAATCTCCCGTATCTCTTTAGAACGACAGTCGTTCTGTTCCCAGACGTGTTCCAAGTCTTTTCCCGTTATCAGCACCAGATCATAGTCGCCTATCACTTCGGAAGAATCTCCTACAATCCGCCTCACCCCGGCAGCCTTTTCGGTGAAGTTCAATTCAAATTCGGAGTGATTGTGAATAGGATAAGTGAATTCCGTTTTATAACGCTCCGCAATGTAAAAGCAATCCTTATCTGATAAAGGAGTGATTTCACGGATAATCTGGTTGGATAACGGTGTAGTCATAGTAGTAGTAATTTATAAACGTTTGATTAGTTTTCTATCTTTACCCCTATCCGATGGAAGTCGGCTCCCGACGGATTCTGGAAGACACGCAGATCGAATTCAGGAATAATGGCAAGCACATGATCGAAAACATCTGCCTGTATGCCTTCATAGGCAACCCATACTTTATTGGCAGAAAAGAAGTAAAGTTCCAACGGAATACCGGTTTCGGTAGGCTGGAGCTGGCGTACCATGCAGGTCAGATCCTGATTGACGGTAGGCAGGTTTTTCAGATAATTAATCAGATAGGCGCGGAAAACTCCCAGGTTTGTTTGCCGACGTCCATTCACTAATACGGAGTTGTCGATGTGATGCTCCTTATTATATTCTTCCACTACCTTTTCCGTTTCATCCACATAGTTCGTCAAAAGTTGTATCTTCCGGTATTTTGCCAACATTTCCGGTGTACAGAAGTGCACGCTGGTCATGTCTATATTAATGGAACGTTTCACACGGCGTCCGCCGGATTCCTGCATTCCCTGCCAGTTCTGGAAAGAGTCACTAATCAACAGGTAAGGAGGAATGGTGGTGATGGTGTTATCAAAGTTACGCACCTTTACGGTGTTCAATGTTACCTCTATCACCGTACCGTCCGCACCATATTTCGGCATCGTGATCCAATCGCCCACTTTCAGCATATTATTGGCAGAAAGCTGGATGCCGGAGACAAATCCCATGATACTGTCCTTGAAGACTAACATCAAAACGGCAGCGGAAGCTCCCAGTCCGGTCAGCAGCACCACCGGGCTTTGCTTTATCAGGATACTGATAATAATAATGGCTCCTATAAAGAAGAGAACGACTTGTGCTGTCTGCAAAAGTCCCTTCAAAGGTTTGTCCTTATATTGTTCACGTGCGCTATATACGAGGTAAACGGCTGTGAACAGCGCACTGACGAAGCGAAGAAAGACTGCCAGGATATAAATCATACAAAGTCTGCGAAGGAAGTCCAGCAAACCGGAGTCCGCATGTTCGGGAAATGCGATAGGGATAGATATATAAATCAAAATAGGTGCTACCAATCTGCTGATATTCAGCATCACTTTATCATTAAATACAATATCATCCCAGGTTGCTTTCGTCTGTTTCACCAATCTAGCTACGGTACGCAGAATAATCTTGCGGCAAATCAGATTGGCTAATAAAGCGATTCCGATTATGCACAATAAGATGATAAAGTTATCAATCTTATCTGCCCAGACTTCATCTACTCCCATCGAAAGCAAAGCATGGTTTACTTCTTGCATCATTACATTACCTGCTTCTTCCGGCTGTCCATTTGCCAATGCTATACTCACAGTGTCAACTACTTCCTTTACTTCTTTCATAAGCAATCTTCTCTCTCTCTTTTAGTTTTTCTTTTATTTATGATTTCTGTTTATTTTTTCCTTCTTCCAAATATTCACTGATATCCTGCCGCAACCAATCGTAATGGAAGAGCCTTTTGTAGGCTACATTCTTCTTGAGCATGATTTCCACATTCACCTGGCTGTTCTGATAACAAGTCAGTTCGTTTCTGAATTGTTCATTGTGTTCGGCCAGTCGTTTGATTTCCTGTTCCCGTTCACGGCGTAATACAGTGCAGACCGGAATCAAAAGTTTCATTACCACATTATCCATCACATGGTGTCCCTGCATATACAAATAAGTAGTTTCCGGCACCAACCCCAACTCTTTAAATTCAGCCTGCAGTCCGTTTACTTGATTGATGTTATGAGGAAATTTCTTTTTCAACTCTGCCAACTTCTGGTTAACCCGTTGTTGGAGTGATTCCAGACTCTTTTCCGGATTCCGGAGATTAATCTCACGCAAAGAGGTATAGGTATGGAAATCGTACATCGGGAAAGTGTAAGTATCCCGTTGGCGATAGAACCATACGTTCCAGAGAAAAAGCGGATATACTATTTCGGAGTATCTCTTTAGATAGGAATTGAAGTCGAGAATGGAACGGTCGTTCAATGTGGCCTGCACACATACCTCGTGAAGGCTCTCGGCAAAACAATGATAGTTTTCAATAGCATAGGTATAAGTCTGAAAAATATATCTGTTCCGGTTGATTTTACGGGAGGTATTGGTGGCTCCCTGCAACAGGAAATCATAGTCACTGTCCACACAGGCAATCAGGCTTCTCCCCAGTTCGGCTGTATTCAGCGTGTTCATGAGTACCATCTTTTTTCCTTTTGCCAAAGAGGTGGCCGAAGGGAGCATCACCTGGAAATAGTGTTCATCATCTTCAAATTCTTCAAGCAATGTGCGCCAGAAAGCGATGTCGTCATAGCTTTCTACATAAGCGATGATACGTCGGCGGGCTTTTTTCGGATAAAGCTTATGGGCGGCATTGAAATAGGAAGAAGTCAGATTATCTCGTAGTGAAGTTGCCATCAGTTTTATTTATATTGGTAGATATATCGCTTACTTCTGTCACGGCATCCAGCCATCCTTCCATAATGACGGCAGGTGAATGGGTAGTCAGGATGATCTGCACATTCGGATTCAGTTCACGTATCATAGCAATCAATTTTTGCTGCCATTCTATGTGAAGGGAAGCTTCCGGCTCATCCATAAACAATACGCAGTGGCTGTTGTCCTGCACAAGTACGGTCAGCAGAATAACCAGCATTTGCTTTTCGCCGGACGATAGTTTATAAGGAAACAATAGTTCGCCATCTTGGTAGAAAGCAATATCATTCCGTTTCCGGTCTATCTTTTTACGTGTATAGCTGAACAGTTCGTCAATCATATCCTGAAAGCGGCGCTTAGCCACAGACAGTGTGGCCGCCTTGCGACGTTCCTCTTCATTATCGCTGGAAAGCATTTCGATCATCTTATTGCCTATGTTAACCTGATAATCGAGATAACGGCGTTGCAACAGGTAGAGTTGCCAATCCAGTTCGGACTTTACATTCTTGTCTGCCATACGGGCGGTGAAGTCTCCCATAATCAAGGGACGGTCGTAGCTCCGGATCACATTATAGGGGATATAGGTTGCCTGGGGATTGTCGAAGAAAAGACGCACTCCGTTCTTCTCGTCACTTTTCATTTCACCGGAAAGTTCCTCGAGATATCCTACCGAACGGTTCAGAATGGTAGTCTTCCCCACTCCGTTGATGCCGGAGAGGATATTCACATCGGGACGCAAATCCCATCCTATATTAAAGCGTTCCCATAGTCCGTGTATCTCGATACGACGGATATAATTGGCTTGTTGTTCCATAATATTCAAGTTTAATCAAGGCAAATATAAACAAATCATACGATAAAAAGCTACCTTTGCAACCGTTTTCTCTATTTGATTGTTAATGATATCAGAAATATAGTAAAATAAATAGCATCAACATGGACAAAAGTAAGAACCTGTATGGTCATTTGTTTGCGCTTACGGCAAACGTTATGTGGGGATTAATGTCTCCCATCGGTAAGTCAGCTCTTCAAGAGTTTTCCGCAATTTCAGTTACCACGTTCCGTATGGTGGGAGCAGCAGCAGCTTTCTGGATTCTTTCTATATTTTGTAAACAGGAACATGTGAATCATCAAGATATGCTGAAAATCTTCTTTGCTTCACTTTTTGCGCTAGTATTCAATCAAGGAGTGTTTATCTTCGGACTTTCTATGACTTCTCCTATCGATGCTTCTATCGTAACTACTACTCTACCGATTGTAACAATGGTTGTAGCGGCCATCTATTTGAAAGAACCTATTACCAATAAGAAAGTAATGGGAATTTTTGTAGGTGCTATGGGAGCACTCATTCTCATTGTGAGCAGCCAGGCAGGAAGTAACGGAAACGGAAGCCTGATTGGTGACTTGCTTTGTCTCGTTGCGCAAATCAGTTTCTCCATATACTTAACTGTATTCAAAGGATTATCTCAACAATATTCAGCAGTAACGATTAACAAATGGATGTTCATCTATGCTTCGATGTGCTATATTCCATTCTCCTATTATGATATTTCTACGATTCAATGGACTTCTGTTTCCACAATTGCTATCATACAGGTATTGTATGTCGTATTAGGAGGTAGTTTCCTCGCATATCTCTGCATTATGACTGCGCAGAGACTGCTTCGTCCTACGGTAGTCAGCATGTACAATTATATGCAACCGATCGTGGCTACAATTGCGGCAATCGCAATGGGTATCGGAAACTTTGGCTGGGAAAAAGGGATTGCCATCGCACTCGTATTCCTGGGAGTATATATTGTGACTCAAAGTAAATCGAGAGCTGACCTTGAAAAAACAGAAAAGCTTCATTAATAGTATAAACGGGTAGAAAGACTGAACGTTTCCTACCCGCTTATGCTAAATGTATTCTTTAATAATTAGAATCTTGTTAATTTAAAGCCTTATTTCAAATCCTCAAAGTAAGTATCGAGCAGACTTCTTGCAGCTATAAACGAAGTCAGGTTACCTTTCAATACCTGCTGTTCTTTTTCTAAGAGCATCGCTTCAATCTTCGGATTATGATAAAAGCTGTCACGAAGTTGTTCATTAATGCTTTCATACATCCAATATTTACTTTGTTCGTTGCGGCGATATTCAAAATAGCCGTTTCCTTTCACGAAATCAATGTACTCGTAAATCATGTCCCAGACTTCCTTCACTCCCAGATTATAAAAACCGGAGTAAGTCAAGACTTTAGGAGTCCATCCGGATTCAGGCGCAGGAAACAGATGCAATGCATTACGGAATTGAGTGGCAGCCAACTTGGCACGTTCCAGATTATCTCCATCGGCCTTATTGATAACGATACCGTCCGCCATTTCCATAATACCACGCTTAATCCCCTGCAGTTCATCTCCCGTACCGGACAACTGAATCAACAGGAAGAAATCAACCATCGAGTGAACAGCCGTTTCGCTCTGTCCCACTCCTACGGTCTCCACAAAAATCTTATCAAATCCGGCAGCTTCGCAAAGAATAATCGTCTCCCGTGTTTTACGTGCCACTCCTCCCAATGAACCGGCTGACGGACTAGGGCGGATGAACGATTTAGGATGTACGGACAGCTGTTCCATACGCGTCTTATCTCCCAAGATACTGCCTTTACTGCGTTCACTACTGGGATCGATAGCCAATACCGCCAACTTGCCCCCTTTTTCAAGTACATGCAGACCGAATACATCTATCGACGTACTCTTTCCCGCACCGGGAACACCACTGATACCGATCCGAACCGAATTGCCGGAAAATGGCAGACATTTCTCGATGATTTCCTGTGAGACAGCCTGATGTTCAGGCTTTACGCTTTCCACCAATGTCACAGCCTGACTCAATATAGTGACATCACCCTTTACGATACCTTCTACAAACTCTGCTACTGAAAGTTGGCGTTTCTTAGGTTTCCGCTTTAAGTAGGGATTCACAGATGAGGGTTGCTCAATACCTTTATTGACAACAAGTCCCTTATATTCTTCACTATTTTCAGGATGTTCCATAACAATAGGATTTAGCGTTTGATATTGATTTCGACTTTCGGGCGTAGCGGATCATTCGTTATCATCAAGATACGTAAATGATGTTTCTTATTACCTACGTCACGCTTACGAATGGTCACTTTAAGTTTCGTCATTCCATCCGGGGGAAGCACTGTCTTTTTCAGGCTCACTCCTACCGATGAATTAAATACCTGCAACTTACTGATAATTAACGGAGTTTTTCCGGCATTGGCTATCAATATGTCGTGGCTTGCCTTTTTCTTCTTTATCAATGGCACGCTCAGGTCGATGTTCGTTTCAGAAATACGCATGGCAGGAGCGTTCAGAGAATCTTTTTCTGTCATACGTGAGAAGTCGGGAAGAAGAATAGCCGAAACCGGTATTTCATTATCTTCGCTCACCTTATCACCGGAAAAACGGGAAAGGTAAACGGATGTTTGTGTCAATCCATAATCTTTCAGCTGGCTTGCATCCAACGTCAGTTTAACAGTTCCTTTCTTACCTTTCAACAGCACTTTAGGTTCCGCTTCCATTTTCAGATAAGGAGGCAGGTGCATCAGCACCGGTTCGTAGGGACGATCGGAAAGATTGGCGATGTTGAAAGTCAATGAAGACTGCTGTCCGCGATAAACATCAGGAAAAGCAAACTCATCACGATCTAAACGGATATTTCCGATGGCATGAGGAAGCAGCTTGGTATAATCTTTAATTTCCTGCACCACTTCGCCGGTAAACTTCAGATAAACCAGACTCGGACTGGCATTGCTATAGATGCCTACTGACTTCTCAAAATGCCCTAACGCCTTGGCATCAAAAGTAGCCTTTACTACTCCCTTTCCTCCGGGAGCAATCGGTTCTTTCGTCCAGTCGGCCACGGCACAGGCACAAGAGGTCGTGACGTTGGTCAGCACCAACGGTTGGTTTCCCGTGTTAGTGATGGTATATTCCACAGCCACCGGACGTTTCCACTCTATTTGTCCGAAGTTATGTGTCTCTTTATTTGAAGAGATACGCGGTTGGGCAACGGCTGCCAAAGCGACAGTAAGCAAAGTTAATATAGATAGTAAACTACGTTTCATGCGATATTTTTTATTTTGGTGCACAAATGTAGGGGTTTTAGATGAGTTTTTCACCACAGATTACACAGATTAACACAGATTGGGAAAAGACTTTACTTAATAGCATTCCTTGTAAGCCCCTGTTTATAAGAAAAAAGTTCCTCACCGAGGAAGGATGCCTTCCTCGGTGAGGAATACCCTCTTCATCGGTGAGGAACGCCTCGCTCATCGGTGAGAATAAAAATCCCCTGCCGGAACTATTTAATAATAATTGTCATCGAAGCAGAATGAGAAGCATATTCCGGTGCATAAGCACACTGCATAGTTGCCAAACCTGTTTCGTAAGTTCCTGCACGACTGACACGGTAGCTATATTCCAACACGTATACACCCTTTCCTAAATGATCGAAGAAGAAATTAGTCGATGCATCTTTGATGTCTACGTAATAGCCAAGCCCGTTGTTCCAACGATAACCGGAAATGCCGCCAATCGGTTCGAAACAAGCGCCCCGCTGATCTTTCAACTGTACAAAGTCCATCGGACGGTCTACGCGGATGCTCAAACGGGAAACAACTTTATCACCTACCTGAAGAACCGTTTTGGCAGTAATAGGCTGTAATTGAGGCACGTTATTCACCGTACGCTCCACATACAACTGTTTCTCAACATTCAGTTCACCGCCCTGTTGTTTCACATCACTCACAGGAGATTCAAATTCTGCATACACAGCTCCCCAGGCAATACCCGGATTTCTCTTTTCCACTTCAATCTTGCGGGCATCCACCACATTCTTCTGTGTGAAAGAACGTTTGATATATCCCAATCCGGGAACAGTCGTTTTACTTGGACTAACAGTTTCCAGCACTTCATCAGCAATCACAATCCGTACATCTCCCTGATTGTCGAGTAAATTAGTACCCTTCATCAGCAATGCAAATACCGCATCGGCAGTAGCTACCGGAGAATTCCACTGTTGTGTCTGCTTTTGCTTCAACAACCAAAGTTTCATTTCTTCCACTGTATCGTTGTTGCCACCCGTCTGTTCCAGCGCTTCCATCACATCTATATGAGCCTGCATCTGCATTCCGCCCCATGTATACGGATTCTCGTTGAAAGCAAAGAACATTCCCTGTTCATCTGTCTTCGTCAGATGTTCTTTCAGAGAAGCGACAAACTCCTGCGCTTCCTTCTTGCGTCCGGCTTTATCAAGCACAATGGCGGCAATCGCTTTTGTATCCATCGAAGGAGAAGTCAGCAATTCTCCTACCTTAGAAAGATAATAGGTATAAGCCGCTTTATTGGCTGCGGGTACCTGCTCTCCCGAAATAGCGATGAGATACAAATATTGCAGAATACTGCCCGAAACGCCCGTAAACTTCACACCGTCTTTCTGTGCTTTCAGGATTTCCTTATACTCGTCCAAAGCTGATTGATGAAGGTAAGCGAAAGCCTTCTGTTGCAAAGAAAGAGCCGATCCGCTTAATTTCTCACCTGTCAGCATAGCCAGACGGGCATTCAGTTCGGCGATATAGGTAGTTACAGATCGACTGCCGTTCATTCCTTTATACCAGGACCATGCCCCGTTTGAGTTCTGTAACTCCTGCAATCGAGTCAAAGCTGCGATATTATTACTACGGATGTTATTCAAATCAAACAAGGTGGCGATGCGCTCTTTCTGTTGCTCTTCCGTCTGTGCTTCGAGCACCCAGGGAGACTCGGACAAAATGATATTCTTCACTTCCTGATTCTTTTGCAGATTGCTCAAGAACGTTTCTTTCGTACCTCCTTGCAGTTTCCAACTTTCAAATACCGCTTTGATCTTCGGCTGACTGTTCATGATAAACGAAGCCAATGTATTGGCATAGTAGGCAGTAGCCCAGGAAATAGCGTTATTACTTGTCGGAAGACTCAATGAAGGCAATGCCTGAACGGCATACCAAGCCGGGTTTCCTGTAAATTCAACAGTTAGTTTACGATCTGTGGCTGTTTTACTTTGCTGATTGAACAGATGATCGAGTGAGAAAGTACGGGTTTCTTCTCCACGCACTGGCATTGGAAGTGTCTCCACCAAATGCTCTTTATTGCTAAGAACCGGAAGCAACTGTTGTTCTCCATCGCTGAAAGTACCACTGTCGGCAATCATCCGGCATCCCACTATTTCGTATTTATCACTAACGGTAAACTGGAAGTCCACACCCATTGTCTTTCCGGCAGCAAGGCTGAATTTCTGTTTTTGTGTACTGATAACCTTCTCTGTCATCGGGTCAAAAAGGACCAGACTGACCGTTCCGGCTTGCGGCTTACCAGTCATATTAGAGATAGAAGCTGCCAGAGAAGTCTTATCACCCACACGCACAAAACGAGGGAGATTAGGAGTCAGCATAAATTCTTTGCTTGTGGCAGCTTCGCCATCCAATGTTCCCGTCAACATTCCCTTTGTATGAGAATATCCACGGAAGTTCCAACGCGTCAGACTTTCGGGCATCGTGAAAGAGAAAGAGATCTCTCCCTGTTCATTGGTGCGAAGTTGAGGATAGAAGAATGCTGTTTCTGCTAAATTGGTACGCAAGTCGGCAGATGCTTCGGGAAGCATTTCGTTGTCAGATGCCTCATCCGCTTTTTCTCCCGTGGGTATCATTTCCGATTGAAATTCAACATTAGTCATGGCATCAGCAGCCATAGCCGATTTCATCTTTGGCGCATTACTCCTTAAAGTTGCAACGTCCAATGTCGAAACGCTACCTGTCACCGTCAACTTTCTCGTCGAGCCATATCCTCTCACCATTATTTCATCCGTTCCTCCGCTATTATAATAATTCAACAGCATCACAAAGTGGTCATACTCCAGTGATGGCACTTTGAGACTCTTCGTATTCCACCAGTAATTGAACGAATTATTGCCGGAATACCCACTCATCCAATTAAAGTAAGGGAGTATCTGATTGTAATACACCCAAAATTCCTGCTTACGATTCCATATTTTATCCAAGGAGGCATCATACATCGTTGCCAGCATTTCCGCGTTGGCAGCCTGCCCTTGCGGCGTTTTAATCGTCAGCTTCCATTCTTCCTTTTGTCCCGGACGCAATTTATCACGGAACACTTCCCACTTCATAGCCAGCGTTTTATCAGGAATCCGTTTGGTCAGCCGCACCTGTTCCTGATAAACCTGTCCGTCCCTCACCATACAGAGATTCACAAAGACACCATCCCCATAACTTTCCCGATATGGATACTCGAAACGGACAATTGTATCTGACAAATTCAACGTCTTGCTCTCCAACAATTTATCACCGGAAAATACATTCATCATCACATAAGCATCTTTTTTCGACGTACCGAAACAGAACACGGCCGGATGGGCAGCATCAAATTCCGTATTTGCACCATAGAACCACATCGTCGTTTCTATGGGCGGACGTTTGTCCTCGACAGAGAAAAGAATCGTGTTGGTGTCAGCAGTCACTTCCTTGCCCTGATTGTCTTTCACTGATGCTTTCAGCACATAAGGTCCCGATGGAAGATTCTTCCAGTCGAGCGTCATGTCTTCATTAGAAGTAAAGGTTCCCGTTGCAACCGGTTTCTCTTCCAGCTGCTTAAAGTCCTTGTCTTTGGCAGGGTACAAGTAATAATCCCCCTTCACCTCCACAGGTTGTCCATTCAGGTTCTGTACTTTAAATATTGTTTCGAAGGGTTGATCCTTGCAAGTCTTATCTTGCAATTCCACCTGCAAAACCAACGAACGGTTTCCTGCCGAAATCACGTCCGTAGAAGATTGTGTTTCACCTGCCACGTTGGTAACAGTGGCCTCAATGGAATAACGATAATATACCTTATCGTTATTTTTATAAGAGTCACTTTCCTGCAGACGAACCGGTATCGTAAATTCTCCATTCTCATTGGCCATCACTTCACCGGAAGCAATCTGCACAGATTCCGCAAACCGCCAAAGGCTGTATGCAGAACGCTTTACCGTATATTTCACCGGAAGATCCTGAAGCAGCACACCACTATAAGATTGTACCATCCCTTTCACCTGTACCTCATCACCCAGTTTGTAACTTCCTTGTTGCTTTTCGAAAGTGACATCAAATGTCGGACGTTTATAATCTTCTACCCGGATGCTTGTACGGCCTCTTCCCGCTTTCAAAGAAAACATTCCGTTCAGGCAAGCCGAAGGCAATGCGAAATCGGTGGTAAACGAACCGAACTCATTAGTACGTACCGACTTCTGCCCTACTTCCTGATTGTTTACATCCAATAAAGTCACCGTATATCCCTTGTTCGGAAGTACATTCGCCGTATCCGATTGTTGAGAATAAGCAATTCCCTTCACATACACAGTCTGTCCGGGACGATACAAAGAACGGTCGGTCAATAAAGTCATATTTTCAGTCACTTTATCTTCGTCGCCGTAATATCCGTAACTTCCTGCATAAATGCCTTGTTTCGGCATTGCCGTATCCGTCCCCTTGGAAGCTTTCAGATAGCGGTATTCAGATTTCCAGGGAAATACGACCTTACCCTCTTCGTTTGTCGTAAACTCCTGCAACACTTTTTCATCATTACTGTACATTGTCACTTTCGCATGGGGAATGGGATGCCCTGTCTGTCCATCCAGCGTCACCACTTGATACTGTTTTTCCGGCAGACGGCACGTCAGCACTTTGAAACGTGTTACATCAAACTTGCTTTCACTATCTCTCTTCGCACGAATATCCGGTATGATACGCATCACGTAAGATCCAAGTTCAGGAGCTTTGAATGTAAACACAGTGTCCTGCGTCCGATAATCTTTCGGACGAAGCACAGCGTAATATTGTTCCTTTATCAGTTTCTTCGCCTGATAAAGACGGACAGTGAAACCATCCAGATTTTTGTGTGAGACCCTTAATTCTATCTCTTCGTTCGGAAAAGCCAAATCAGATGCATTAACATTCAAATAAGGAGCCAATATCTCTTCCCGAAGATTTTTCAAAGCATTGATTCTGCGATAGCCCGGATAAAGGCGGATTGCCTCATCGCAAAGCTGCAATGCATTGAGCTGCTGTTGTTTGCCAATAGTATATCGGGCTTCTGCCAAATAGACTTCGGCACAGATGGGTTCGGAAGCATACTTGTTTTTCAATGTGTACAAAGCTTTCAGATAAGTATCTTCCGTCAGTACCGGAAGTTCGCCCTGTGCCTGGAGAGGTCGAATATTCCGATCAGCATTCCATCTCCATTCCAGATAGTTAAGTGCTGTCAACACATAACCTTCTTTTAATCCGGCTGCTTTATAAGCGGAAATCATATTTCTATAAATAGCTATTATATCTTGTTTTACCGGATTCACAGTACCGTCATTAGTAATCCTGTTACCCAGTTCTTCCACCCGTTGCAGTGCTTCAATGCTACGGGAAGCCAATAAATGATACATATCATGGTGATAGTATTCGCTCGTTTCTCCCAGTTCTACAAACGGAATATAGTCGCGTGAGGATGTTTTGAGCAGCAATACAGAATCGGCCAATGCCTCCTTTATATTTGTCCGCACTTTTTCGATGAACATATTGGCTGTCCATTCACGCATATCGGTAGCAGGTGTCTGGTCTACGATTTCTGTCCGTTGGCGGAGTTGCCACAGGTTGCTGGCTGCATAATCTGCATAGATTCCCGCTATCAAAGAGTGTAGGATGGCGCGATCCATTGGTTGGTCAGTCTGTTTCACCCATTGTTCCAGTCCTTTCAAATCAGCATAAAGACTGTCGGGATTCAACATTTCCCGATATTTCATCCGCCACGTATATGCTTTGAGCATTTGTGGTGAGTTTTTCTCTTTTTCCCCTTTCTGATAAATCTCATCAGTCAGTTTTATTACTGTCTTAGGCAAGCTCTTTTTCCCCGCTTGCTCCACTTCTTTCCATAATTTGTCGAAAGTTTGTGCTTGTACTGCCGGAATCACTCCCAACCATAGCAGCACCATCATACAAATCTGCTTTACTTTCATAATCTTTCTAGTTTAAGTTTGATATAAGTCTCACTCTTATAAATAACAAAGTAAGGAAATAAAGTTTAAAGATTTGTACTTTTTAGCTTAAAAAAAGCTTTTATCAAGCTACCAGCCCTATAGCATATTGCATAAACATTAGCCTATTAATCAACTCACTTTGGAATAAAATAAAAAGTCCAAAGGCTGCCACTCCGTTTGTTGTTTAATTGAAAAGTTTATCTTCTGCAATAAGATTAACCTATCTCTTACAAGTTCAAAAATGCAAAAGTATCTTGCACCTTACACTAATCCTGTGATAGTTAATTGATATACAGGATTTGTAGCAGTACAAAAAACAACTTTATGTAAAATTTTAGATATAAAAAATGGGGATATCGTATTTAATAACGTATCCCCACTCTAAACTTAGTTAATGTACTTGTTCTCATTTCTCAATTCTGTACCCCCATGAAAGCATTTCATTACGACCTACTTCACTAAGGATTTTTCTAACTAAAGAACTCATTTTCTTTGCCATAATCTTTAAACCTTTAAAATTACTAATTCCTGAAAACTAAAAAATAAAACTTACTTGTTTGGTTTGGTATTAATTGTTGAATATCCCCAAACATGTACATCGGCTTCGCCGATCTTTCTAAACAATCTTTTTAAACTTTTCATTTTGTTATCCTCCTAATTACATGTTTTACAACACAAAAATACAGCCTTTGTTTATACATTGATCTAAAAAAGAGAGAAATTTATGTTTTATAGCATATTTCTTGATTTGCATCAATTAATTTATTTGTTATACAGCAGAATTGTAATATACGCTGCAATAAATATGACAAAAGGCACAGATGAAATATCATCCGTGCCTTCACTATGGTTACCTATTATATAATAGGAGAATATTTATATAAAGAGAAATACGTTATTTCATTGGAGTTTGCTCCAAAGTTGCCACCAGAAAGTCATAGAACTTCTGTACGGTAGGAATCAACGCTCTTTCGTCCGGCGAATGCGGTGAACGCAAAGTCGGACCAAAAGAAATCATGTCCAATCCCGGAATAATAGCACCGATAATACCACATTCCAAACCAGCGTGAATCACTTTCACTGCAGGTTCTACGCCAAACTGCTGTTTATAGGATGACTTCATCGCATGCAAAATCGGAGAATTTACATTAGGTTGCCAACCGGAATATCCGCCTGTCATCTCTACCTTCATCCCTGCCATAGAGAAACAAGACTCTAAGCTGGTAGTCAGATATTCCTTCATGCTATCGCTTGAACTACGAGCCAAAATCTTAATGGCTGCCTTCCCTTCACCAATCGTAATAATAGCAAGGTTGGAAGACGTTTCTACCGTATCCGGAACAGTAGGGATCATACGTGTCACACCGTTCTGACAAGCAAAGATTGCATCAATCAGATTATCTTGAATTTCTTCAGGTACTTCACCGGCAGGAAGTTCTACGCGTTCAGCTGTAAAACTGATCGGAGTTTCAATAGCCGAATATTCTTCATTGAACAGGTTTTCGCAGTATTTCACCAAGCCCAGCAGTTCTTCTTCATTTTCAGCCGGAATGGTAATAACCGCATGCGCCTCACGCGGGATAGCATTACGCATATTACCACCTTCCCAGCTAGCCAAACGGGCTTCATAGCTGGCAACCGCTTCACGAACGAAACGAACCAATAACTTATTGGCATTGGCACGCCCCTCATTGATTTCCAATCCCGAATGTCCGCCGCGCAATCCTTTCAAAGTAACTTTCACTGCGATATCTCCTGCTTCGGGAACTACTTCCTTATATTCCAAGGTAGCAGTTACGTCCATACCTCCGGCACAACCGATATACAATTCACCTTCATCTTCCGAGTCCAGATTCAACAGAATTTCACCGTTCAGGGTGCCCGGCTTCAAACCAAATGCACCGTACATACCGGTTTCTTCATCTTTAGTGATAAGAGCTTCCAGAGGACCGTGTTTCAGGTCTTTTGCTTCCAGCACGGCCATGATGGCAGCTACTCCCAGTCCGTTGTCCGCACCCAAAGTAGTACCTTTTGCTTTCACCCAGTCACCATCTATATAAGTTTCAATCGGGTCTTTTTCAAAATCGTGTACAGTATCGTTGTTCTTCTGCGGAACCATATCCATGTGCGCCTGAAGAATTACACCTTTCCGGTTTTCCATACCCGGAGTTGCCGGTTTACGGATAATCACATTACCTGCTTCGTCTACAAAAGACTCCAAGCCCAAGCCTTTTCCGAAACCAAGAAGAAATTCAGTTATTTTTTCCATGTGTCCTGACGGACGAGGAATCTGTGTCAACGAATAAAAATGCTTCCACACATTTTGTGGAGCTAAAGAAAGAATGGTACTCATAATAAATATTTTAAAACGATTTTAAATCTAATAATTAAACAGTGCCAAGTTATGGAAAAGTTTTCAGATGGCAAAGGACGTCAACAAAAACATTTAAGAATACACAGTTTTAGCTAAAATTTCACCCTCGATGTCTATTGGTGAATGGCAGAGCGGCAAATCCATAGATGCCCAACAGAACAACCAGAAAGGTTTGAATACCGTGTACAATCAGGGCAAAGATTCCGGCATCCGTCACATTTACTCCATAAAGCATCATCATAGAAATGATAGCGAAATGCCACGGCCCCGCCCCGTTGGGAGTAGGCACAATCACGGCAAACGTACCGCCCACAAACATGACCAATGCCGCCAGAATACCTAAATGCGCTGTAAAGGCAAAACAATAGAATGTGAAATAGAAATGGAGAAAGTAGCACGTCCAAATAGCCAGTGTATAAAAAATAAAGAGAGGAATGTTACGCACTCCCCTTAAAGACATAATCCCCTCCCATATATTAAGTACAAAGCCTTTCACCCGTTCGTAAAAGAACAGCGTTTTTCTTAAATAATAAAGAAGGATCGCCACACCGATAAAACAGAACAGGATGATATAAAACCATACTGAAGTCAAAAGATGAACAAGAGAGGGTATTTTTGTTCCGGTCTGTTGAAGAAAGGTGACGAAGATAGGTAATTGAAGTAAAACAGTGATGCCTGTAATAAGAAGAATAGTCAACGTATCAACCAGTCGCTCCGTAACGACTGTTCCCAACGACTTGGCAAACGAGACGTTATCATATTTCGCCAAAACCCCGCAACGGCTCACTTCCCCGATCCGGGGAACTACCAGACTGGCAGCATAAGAAATGAAGATAGCATTCACACAATCGCTCTTTTTCGGGAAAGCGTCCAACGGTTCCAGTGTCTGTCTCCACCGCCATCCACGAAAGACTTGTGCGAACACCCCGAACACTAATGAGAAGAGCATCCACCACCAATTTGTACCGTGTAATAACACATCGCCCGCTTTTGTAAAATCAAAGTCGCGATACACCCAGAATAAGATAAAGCCGCCTAAAACAACCGGTAATATCAGTTTCAGTGTCTTTTTTAATAGTTTCTTCATCCTTAATTCTTCATTCTTCATTTAAAAGAATTACCTTTGTCGGCTGCAAAAGTAATTATTTAGTTGGTAAATGAAATTAGTAAAGCCTAAAAAGTTTCTCGGACAGCACTTTCTGAAAGATCTGAAAGTTGCGCAAGATATTGCCGATACTGTCGACACTTTCCCCGAACTGCCTATTTTGGAGGTGGGACCGGGTATGGGAGTATTGACCCAGTTTCTGGTGAAAAAAGACCGGTTGATAAAGGTCGTAGAAGTTGACTATGAGTCGGTTGCCTATCTTCGCGAAGCTTATCCGTCATTGGAGGACCACATCATCGAAGATGACTTTCTGAAAATGAACCTTCACCGGCTATTCGACGGCAAACCTTTCGTACTGACCGGTAATTATCCGTATAACATCTCCAGCCAGATCTTTTTCAAGATGCTGGACAACAAAGATATCGTCCCCTGCTGTACGGGAATGATTCAAAAAGAGGTAGCCGAACGTATTGCAGCCGGACCGGGCAGCAAGACTTACGGCATCCTTAGCGTATTGATTCAGGCTTGGTACAAAGTGGAATACTTATTCACAGTGAGCGAACATGTGTTCAACCCGCCCCCCAAAGTGAAAAGCGCTGTCATCCGCATGACGCGCAACGAGACTAAAGAGTTGGGATGTGATGAGAAACTGTTCAAACAGGTAGTGAAAACGACTTTCAACCAACGACGCAAAACATTGCGCAACTCTATCAAACCTATTTTAGGCAAAGATTGTCCACTCACGGAGGACATATTATTTAATAAACGCCCGGAACAACTATCGGTAGCAGAATTTATAGACCTGACCAATAAAGTGGAAGAAGCATTAAAGACGGCAGGCAACAACCAACAACCGACTGATGGGCAGCAGTGAGCAGAGAACTGGATTTTGTAATTCGTAATTTGTAATTGACAACGATGAACGAGGAATACATTGACAACGTTAAACACCTTATTGAGCAAAAAGACGCCGATACGGTAAAAGGGCTTCTCATCGACCTCCATCCGGCCGACATCGCCGAATTGTGCAATGACCTGAATCCGGAAGCGGCCAAGTTCATCTATCGCCTGCTCGACAACGAAATTGCCGCCGACGTACTTGTCGAAATGGACGAAGACGCTCGTAAAGAGCTACTCGAAATGCTCCCTTCGGAGACAATCGCCAAACGCTTCGTTGACTACATGGATACGGACGATGCCGTAGACCTGATGCGTGAACTCGATGAAGATAAGCAGGAAGAGGTTCTTTCGCACATTGAGGACATTGAACAGGCAGGTGACATTGTCGACTTGTTGAAATACGACGAAAATACCGCCGGTGGTTTAATGGGTACGGAAATGGTACTCGTCAACGAGAACTGGAGTATGCCCGAATGTCTGAAAGAGATGCGTCAACAAGCGGAAGAGCTGGACGAAATCTATTATGTATATGTCATCGACGACGACGAACGTCTGCGAGGTATCTTCCCGCTCAAAAAGATGATTACGTCTCCTTCTGTATCCAAGGTGAAACACGTGATGCAGAAAGATCCGATTTCCGTGCATGTAGATACTCCCATTGATGAGGTGGTACAGGCGATTGAAAAGTACGACTTGGTGGCCATCCCCGTCATCGACAGTATCGGCCGGCTTGTAGGACAAATCACCGTCGACGACGTCATGGATGAAGTTCGTGAACAATCGGAACGTGATTATCAGTTGGCATCCGGTCTTTCGCAGGACGTAGAAACAGACGATAATGTATTGAAACAGACCACTGCCCGCCTCCCCTGGTTATTAATCGGTATGATCGGCGGAATCGGAAACTCTATGATATTGGGAAATTTCGATGCTACTTTTGCCGCTCATCCCGAAATGGCACTTTATATCCCGCTGATCGGTGGTACAGGAGGAAATGTCGGAACACAATCTTCGGCAATCATCGTACAAGGCTTGGCAAACAGTTCGCTGGATGCCAAAAACACATTCAAGCAAGTCACCAAGGAAGCAATAGTAGCATTAATCAATGCCACGATTATCTCCTTATTAGTATACACCTACAACTTTATCCGGTTCGGTGCAACAGCTACGGTGACTTATTCCGTATCCATCAGCCTGTTTGCCGTGGTTATGTTCGCATCCATTTTCGGAACACTGGTACCAATGACTCTGGAGAAGCTAAAGATTGATCCTGCAATTGCAACAGGACCGTTTATAGCCATTACAAATGACATCATTGGAATGATGTTGTACATGGGAATAACCGTTTTATTGTCATAAAAACACGATAAACAAAAAAAAATAAGCAAAATAGTATGAAGTAATCGTTTTATTTCATTAATTTGTGACCCAAAACTAATATACAATGATGGACGCTCATGACACTAATCAACCCTTGAACCAAGGGGAATTAGAAGAAGAAAAGAAAACAGTCGAGGTTTCTGAAGCTATTACAGAGACTCCGACTGAAGAAGTTACTGCCGAAGTTCAACCTGAAGCAGCCCCTAAACCTGCCACTAAGGAAGATGTACTAAACCAGCTGAAAGAGCTTGCGCAAGATGCCGAAAATGCGAACAAGCAGGAAATTGACAATCTGAAACAATCATTCTACAAGTTACATAATGCCGAGTTGGAAGCTGCTAAGGTACAGTTTACAGACAACGGTGGAAACATTGAAGATTTTGTTGCCCAAGAGGACCCGACAGAGGAAGAATTCAAACGTCTGATGGGGGTTATCAAGGAAAAACGCAGCAGACAGGTTGCTGAATTGGAACGCCAGAAGGAAGAAAACCTGCAAGTGAAACTTTCCATTATCGAAGAACTGAAAGAATTGGTGGAATCCGGAGATGATGCCAACAAATCTTATACAGAATTCAAGAAGCTGCAACAGCAATGGAATGACACGAAATTGGTACCGCAAGGCAAAGTGAATGAACTTTGGAAAAACTATCAATTATATGTAGAGAAGTTCTACGATTTATTGAAACTGAACAATGAATTCCGTGAATACGACTTCAAAAAGAATCTGGAAATCAAGACGCGCCTCTGCGAAGCTGCTGAAAAGCTGGCTGACGAGGAGGACGTGGTTTCCGCTTTCCACCAACTGCAGAAGTTGCATCAGGAATTCCGCGATACAGGTCCGGTAGCCAAAGAACTGCGTGATGAGATCTGGAATCGGTTCAAAGCCGCTTCTACCGCTGTCAACCGCCGTCATCAGCAGCACTTCGAGTCGTTGAAAGAGGCCGAGCAGCACAATTTGGACCAAAAGACCGTAATCTGCGAAATCGTTGAAGCGATTGAGTATGATGAATTGAAGACATTCTCTGCTTGGGAAAATAAGACTCAGGAAGTGATTGCCCTGCAAAACAAATGGAAAACCATCGGTTTTGCACCTCAAAAGATGAATGTGAAAATCTTCGAACGTTTCCGCCATGCCTGCGATGATTTCTTCAAGAAGAAAGGAGAATTCTTCAAGAGCTTGAAAGAAGGTATGAACGAGAATCTGGAAAAGAAGAAAGCACTCTGCGAAAAAGCGGAAGCTTTGAAAGACAGCACGGACTGGAAAGTTACTGCCGATGCGCTGACCAAACTTCAAAAAGAATGGAAGACCATCGGACCGGTAGCCAAGAAACATTCGGATGCTGTCTGGAAACGTTTCATCACTGCTTGCGACTACTTCTTTGAGCAAAAGAACAAGGCTACTTCTTCACAACGCTCTGTCGAAACAGAGAATATGGAAAAGAAGAAAGCATTGATTGAAAAGTTATCCGCTATCGATGAGAACATGGATACTGAAGAAGCGAGCAATCTGGTTCGGGATTTGATGAAGGAATGGAATTCTATCGGTCACGTGCCGTTCAAAGAAAAAGATAAGCTATACAAGCAATATCACGGATTGATCGATCAGTTATTCGACCGTTTCAATATCAATGCTTCCAACAAGAAGTTAAGCAACTTCCGTTCGAACATCAGCAATATCCAGGGAGGCGGAACTCAATCTTTATATAGAGAACGTGAGAAACTAGTGCGCACTTATGAGAATATGAAGAACGAACTTCAGACTTATGAGAACAATCTGGGCTTCCTGACTTCTACTTCCAAGAAAGGCAGCAGCTTGTTGACTGAACTAAACCGCAAGGTAGACAAGCTGAAAGCAGACTTGGAACTAGTATTACAAAAAATTAAAGTAATCGACGAATCAATTAAAGCAGAAGAATAATCCTCTGCCCGATTTAGAGAAATAAGAGAAACCGGTTTTATGCTCGCTTGAGCAATAAAACCGGTTTCTCTTTTCTAGCAAACAAGCTTATACAGCCTTTAAGGATTTATTTCTTAAACATCAACCCCACGGCTTCTTTTCACAGCAAATATGTGTTTCTTCTGACTATAAATGTCAGAAAACAATAAAACCCTGCAAGATTTAATTCTTAGCAGGGTTCTATCTAAATTAACGTTGATTTGTTGGGCTACCTGGATTCGAACCAGGAATGACAGGACCAGAATCTGTAGTGTTACCATTACACCATAGCCCAATGATTTTCGTTTGCGGGTGCAAAGATACAAATATTTTGGGAATTCAAAACAATTCTGATATTTTTTTTGCAAAAATGTCCAAATAAGCTTTCTAAACAAAAGTATCTCCACTAAAAAACACAAAAATTGAGGGATAACTTTCTTGTATCCAATAAATCAGCGTATATTTGTCAAAAATATCACGTTTATAATCAGAAACAAAGGGTTGCCTTTTTTTGTTATAAACAAATAGAGAACATAAATTATTAATCTCAATTACAGGAATGAACGATACTAAAGTATTAATTGAAAAAATAAAAGAAGGAATTCAAGAGAAAAAAGGTAAAAAGATAATCGTTGCCGATTTAACCAGCATAGAAGATACCATCTGTAAATATTTCGTTATCTGTCAGGGAAATTCTCCCAGCCAAGTGAGTGCCATTGTAGATTCAATCAAGGAATTTACACGCAAAGGTGCGGATAGCAAACCTTATGCAATCGATGGGCTCCGGAATGCAGAATGGGTGGCAATGGACTATGCCGACGTACTGGTACACGTTTTTTTGCCGGAAGTAAGAGCTTTTTATAATCTTGAACACCTTTGGGCAGATGCCAAACTCACTCAAATCCCCGATCTAGACTAATTAATGATTATGGACAATAATAATAGCAATAATAACAATAGCAATAAACCTAACAATAAGGTTAATATGCCTAAGTTCAACCTGAACTGGATGTATATGATTATTGCCCTTATGCTTCTCGGCCTCTGGTGGGGCAGTGATTCAAAGGGAGCTGGAAGCAAAGCTGTAACTTACAGTGAGTTTCAGGACTACGTAAAAAAGGGCTATGTTAGCAAAGTATTGGGTTATGAAGATAAGTCAATCGAAGCTTTTCTTAAACCGACTGCTGTAGGAGCTGTTTTTGGAGCAGATTCTACCAAAGTAGGACGTAACCCTATCATTACAAGTAGAACGCCATCTACCGATAAACTGGAAGAGTTTTTGCAGGCAGAAAAGGAAGCCGGTCATTTTGACGGCTCTTCTGACTATCCGCCCAAATCGGATATTTTCCCCGCAATCCTGATTCAGATACTCCCGCTTGTCTTGCTTGTAGCGTTATGGATCTTCTTCATGCGCCGTATGAGCGGAGGTGGCAGTGGTGGCCCCGGTGGTGTATTTAACGTAGGAAAATCAAAAGCCCAGCTTTTTGAAAAAGGCGGAGCCATCAAGATTACATTTAAGGATGTAGCGGGTTTGGCAGAAGCTAAACAAGAAATAGAGGAAATAGTAGAGTTCTTGAAGGAACCGCAGAAATATACGGATTTGGGAGGTAAGATCCCTAAGGGAGCATTGCTGGTAGGCCCTCCGGGAACCGGTAAAACTTTGCTTGCCAAAGCTGTGGCGGGTGAAGCTAATGTTCCTTTTTTCTCACTGGCAGGTTCTGACTTCGTGGAAATGTTTGTGGGTGTAGGTGCATCCCGTGTTCGCGACTTGTTTAAACAGGCTAAAGAAAAAGCTCCCTGTATCGTCTTTATCGATGAGATTGATGCCGTAGGACGTGCTCGTGGCAAGAATCCTGCAATGGGAGGAAATGACGAACGTGAAAATACATTGAACCAGTTATTGACAGAGATGGACGGTTTCGGTTCCAACAGCGGTGTGATTATCCTCGCTGCTACTAACCGTGTAGACGTACTTGATAAAGCGTTGCTCCGTGCAGGACGTTTTGACCGTCAGATACATGTGGATCTGCCTGACTTGAATGAACGTAAAGAAGTATTTGGTGTGCATTTGCGCCCGATCAAAATAGACGATAGTGTTGATGTAGACTTGCTGGCTCGCCAAACTCCGGGATTCTCGGGTGCGGATATCGCCAATGTCTGCAATGAAGCTGCACTGATTGCTGCCCGCCACGGAAAGAAATTTGTAGGCAAGCAAGACTTTCTGGATGCGGTAGACCGTATCATCGGTGGTCTGGAAAAGAAAACCAAGATTACTACGGAAGCTGAAAGACGTTCCATCGCTTTGCATGAAGCAGGACACGCCTCTATCTCCTGGTTATTGGAATATGCCAATCCGTTGATTAAGGTAACTATCGTTCCCCGCGGACGTGCATTGGGAGCTGCCTGGTATCTGCCGGAAGAACGTCAGATTACTACTAAGGAGCAGATGTTGGATGAAATGTGCGCCACTTTAGGAGGACGCGCCGCTGAAGATTTATTCCTTGGCCGCATTTCAACTGGTGCCATGAACGACTTGGAAAGAGTGACCAAACAGGCATATGGTATGATTGCTTATTTAGGTATGAGCGACAAGCTGCCGAATTTATGTTATTACAACAACGATGAATATTCTTTCAATCGTCCATACAGCGAAAAGACAGCCGAACTAATTGACGAAGAGGTAAAGAGAATGGTGAACGAACAGTATGAACGCGCCAAGAGAATTCTGTCAGAGCATAAAGAAGGTCACAACGAACTGACACAATTACTGATTGACAAAGAGGTAATCTTCGCAGAAGACGTTGAACGTATCTTCGGCAAACGCCCCTGGGCTTCGCGTTCGGAAGAAATCATGGCTGCTAAAGAAAGCCAGGATGCTGCAAGAGCTGAAAGGGAACTTGCCCAAAAGCTGAAAGAAGAAGAAAAAGAAATCAAAGAAGAGGAAGCTGAAAATACTGCAGAGGAACAAGCACCCATTGACACCAAAGTTGCCGCAGCGGGTAACAAGGTTACAGTGGAAGGCAAAGTTACCGTAGAGGGTAAGTCTAATGGAGAAGAACAAGCTAACGAGTCCAACTAATTAAAACGAATAGATTTTGATTAATAATTTCATAAAACGAGCTATTACAGGTGTACTCTTCGTTGCCATCTTGGTAGGGTGCATCCTTTATGATGCATTCAGTTTTGGCATTCTGTTCACCGCTATCAGTGCACTGACTATTTATGAGTTTGCACAGCTGGTAAATATGCGCGCAGAAGGAGTCAAGATAAACAAAACCATTAATATGCTCGGCGGGGCTTATTTATTCCTCGCAATCATGGGATTCTGCATTGATGCAGCCGATTCGAAAATATTCATCCCGTATGTGCTTTTATTGCTTTACATGATGATTAGCGAATTGTATCTGAAAAAGGAGAACCCGGTACTTAACTGGGCTTATTCGATGCTTAGCCAACTTTATATCGGCCTGCCTTTTGCTTTGCTAAATGTATTGGCTTTCCATAACGACCCAGCGTCGGAATTCAGTAGCATAAGCTATAATCCGATTCTACCGTTATCCATCTTTATTTTCCTTTGGCTGAATGACACGGGTGCTTATTGCATCGGTTCACTGATAGGCAAACACCGACTCTTTGAACGCATCTCCCCGAAAAAATCATGGGAAGGTTCTATCGGCGGCGGAGTTGTAGCAATCGGAGTATCTTTTATACTTGCTCACTACTTCCCATTTATGTCAATGATTGAATGGGCAGGACTGGCATTGGTAGTGGTTATATTTGGCACATGGGGCGACCTGACGGAGTCATTGCTAAAACGCCAATTGCACGTAAAGGATTCGGGAAATATCCTTCCGGGACATGGAGGGATGCTCGACCGGTTTGACAGTTCTTTGATGGCTATACCGGCAGCAGTCGTTTATCTATATGCATTAACGTGGTTCTAACAGGAGTTTTTCTCATCGATTAGAATTGCACACAATACAAAAGGTCGGGAACTTCGATAGAAGTATCCCGACCTTTTTCACACACAGTAAATCATAGTTAGGTTATCGGATCGAAGAAGTGGAGTGTACATCCTTCGCAGCTTCCGGCACACCTACCGGATGATCCAGATCAAGAACGATCACTCTTCCTTCTCCATGTTCTCTTGAATTTATAGTCACTTTAAAACCTTTCATTGTTGATTCAGAATCTTTCTCCGTTGGGAAGAACTTTTCCAGATTATAAGAAACTCGTCCCCATCCCCAATAATCGGTTACATCCTCATACGTATTATAACGCAGTTCCAAATGTACGTAACCATCTTCAGCCACATTCAATGTTCCCGGTTCTGACGGTTCTCCCGTTTCTATCTTATTTTGCACAAGACTGATACGATGTTTCTCCGAGCGAGGCAGTTCCTGACGAAAAATTACATTCAGGAATTTTCCTCCCAACCACATATCATCCTGATAAATCAGGATAGGATCATTGCCGAATTCCACCGCTTCTTCCTCTGTGGTCATATCTTCTACTTCCTTTGTCAACAATTCCTGTACACCTTCCATCTTCACCTGAACTCCTTTTCCTCCTTCCATGTCATACAAAGGATTGAAAAAAGCCACTACACGTTCACCGTCCACCGGTTTAAACCAAGGTATGGAAGTAGCAACCGGATCAATCAATCCCCAACGATCACCTTCCAAATAATAGCCTCCTCCACCGGTTGCACGAACGGTCGCCCAGTCCCAGCTAAAGTCTCCGATAGAATAGCCATCATCATCACATGATTGCAACATTGGCACTAATGCCAATAACAACATTCCTAAAAGCCACTTAAATTTTTTCATATCTTTTTTCCTTTCTTTTTTAGTCTTCTGCTTAATAAATAAAAAAGCCGTGCAATTACTGCATCGGCTTTACGTTTATTCAGAAAAAGAAAGTTATTTTTTCAACAAATGCAGCATTTCACGAGCTGCACGACGGGGAGCACCGGCAGGTCCCAACCGTTCAGCCATATATTCATATCCCGAAAGCATTTCATTTCTATATGCTTCATTTCCAATGATATTTTTCAATTCACTCTGCATATTCTTCACGGTCATCGTATCCGCCACCAACTCTTTTACCACTTCACGGTCGGCAATCAAATTAACCAACGAAATAAATTTCACGTTCAAGATATGACGCCGCAAGAAGGAAACTATTTTCCCTATCGGAGTGTGATAACAAACGACTTGGGGAACACGGAACAATGCCGTCTCAAGAGTAGCCGTGCCTGAAGTGACCAAAGCCACATCTGCGTGTTGCAACAAACGATAGGTTTGATCGAAAATGATTTTCACTTTCGCCTCTCCTACATATTTTTTATAATATTCGGGAGCAATGGCAGGAGCACCCGCCAGAACAAGCTGATAATCAGGAAAAGCAGAAGCCGCCTTCAACATATCCGGCAGATTATCTTTGATTTCCTGTTTCCGGCTACCTGCAAGAAGAGCTATTATCGGTTTATCTTCCAGTTGATTCTCCGCAATAAACAAATCCTTATTTTTCGGATGAGCTTCCTGATAGGCCACCACCTCATCCACGGTAGGATTTCCAACATAGTGGATGGGATATTGATGCTTTCCTTTGAAGAACTCTACTTCAAAAGGAAGAATGGAAAAAAGTTCGTCTACATCTCGTTTTATATTCTTAATGCGATACTCTTTCCACGCCCATATCTTCGGAGAAATATAATAATAAACCGGAATCTGTGTCTTTGCATGGACAAACTTGGCTATATCCAGATTGAATCCCGGATAGTCCACCAGAATAACAACATCCGGTTGCCAGGAAACAATGTCTTCTTTACAACGCTTCATATTTGCAAAGATAGTGCGCAGATGGAGCAACACGGGAATAAACCCCATGTACGCCAGTTCTTTATAATGTTTCACCATCGTTCCTCCAACGGCAGCCATCAAATCACCTCCGAAAAACCGGAAATCAGCCTGCGGATCTTCGGCCTTTAAGGCAGCCATCAGATGAGAAGCGTGCAAGTCGCCGGAAGCTTCGCCGACAATCAAATAATACTTCATAATAGTTGATAGGTGATAGGGGATAAATGATAGGTGATAGGGGATAAATGATAGGTGAAAATTAAAACATGACAACCACTAAGTCATGTCTTGTAACCGATTCTCAACTCAACATCTATCGCTTATCACCTATCATTTATCAACTAATTAAACCATTTGTTAAGTTCATCCATAAAGTGATAAGCTGTCACATCAACCGTGGTCGGAGTGATAGCAACATAGCCATTTGCCAAAGCCCAATGATCATTCTTCTCATTTTCAAGCTCGTGGTCGGTAAATTCGCCGGTCAACCAGAAATAATTCGGATCGTTCAGACGGGGACAGGCAGCCCATTCGTTCGTCCAACGACCTTTTGCCTGTTCACAGATTTTGATTCCTTTGATATCGGTTGTATTCGGGAAGTTTACGTTCAGGCAGGTCAAAGGAGGAAGTCCTTTTTCCAGTACCATGGCGGCAATACTGCGAATATAAGGTCCGGCAGCTTCAAAATCGGCATCAGGTTCATGATTACACAAAGAGAAGCCAATAGAAGGGATTCCATTCAAACAACCTTCGAACACCACTCCCATCGTGCCGGAATAATGCACGTTAGTGGCGGAGTTATCCCCATGATTGATACCACCGACTACCAAATCCGGTGTCCGGTCGAGCACTGTGTTCCGTGCCAATTTGATACAATCGGTCGGCGTTCCCGAACATTTATAAACAGTTAAACCTACCTCTTTCTTTACTAACTGGTAATGAACAGGCTGCGTCACCGTCAGCGCACAACCACTGCCCGAACGCGGAGCATCAGGTGCCATTACCACAATATCTCCCAAAGGGCGAAGAAACTTCACCAGTTCATTAATCCCTTTAGCCATCACGCCATCGTCATTTGAAACAAGTATCAACGGCTTTTCATTTTCCATATCTTCAATCCTTTCCTTTTTTATATTCGCACAAAAGTAACAAAAAGAAGCCGTACCGCCAAACACCTCCCTGCATCAGATCGAAAAGTCTCTTTCCACCCCATTCCTACCCGTTTACAAATCTTAATCTTCTGCAAGCGAGCAAAAAAAGAAATAGATATCCAATATAAATATGTATATTTGCAAGCTCGTTAAAGAGAAAAGTAGATGATGCAACCTGTTGAAGTTTTGTAACCGTTTCGTCCGACAGTTATTAACAAAACAGGCGACTTATCAACAGAAATTGCAAAGTTTCTCTTTTTTCGTAGGCGCTCTAAGGATTTATCACTTATTTCGCTGCCAATAAATTTAGAGAATATGGGAAAAATTATTGCTTTGGCCAATCAAAAGGGTGGTGTAGGAAAAACAACGACTACGATTAACCTCGCAGCTTCACTTGCTACACTGGAAAAAAAGGTACTCGTGATAGATGCCGACCCGCAAGCTAATGCCTCTTCCGGTCTGGGAGTAGACATCAAGCAGTCGGAATGCACTATCTATGAGTGTATTATTGACAGAGCCAACGTACAGGACGCTATCCTTGACACGGAGATTGATTCTTTGAAAGTGATCTCTTCGCACATCAATCTTGTAGGGGCAGAGATTGAAATGCTGAACCTCCCAAACCGAGAAAAGATACTGAAGGAAGTACTCACTCCTTTGAAGAAAGAATATGACTATATTCTGATAGACTGTTCTCCTTCATTAGGACTAATCACGATCAACGCCCTAACGGCAGCGGACTCGGTGATTATTCCCGTTCAAGCTGAATATTTCGCTCTTGAAGGTATCAGCAAACTATTGAATACCATTAAAATCATCAAGTCGAAACTGAATCCGGCTTTAGAGATCGAAGGTTTCCTGCTGACGATGTATGATTCTCGTCTGCGTCAGGCTAATCAGATCTATGACGAAGTGAAACGGCATTTTCAAGAACTGGTGTTCAATACCGTTGTTCAACGAAATGTAAAATTGAGCGAGGCTCCCAGCTACGGTGTTCCGACCATCCTTTACGATGCGGAATCTACCGGTGCCAAGAACCACTTGGCTCTTGCTAAAGAGATTATCAACCGAAATAAATAAAAGAAGAAGATATGGCAACACAAAAAAGAAATGCATTAGGACGCGGTTTAGACGCCTTGCTCTCAATGGATGATGTGAAAACCGAAGGGTCTTCTTCCATTAATGAAATAGAGCTGGCAAAGATTACTGTCAATCCTAACCAGCCCCGCCGTGAGTTTGACGAAACAGCGTTGCAGGAACTGGCTGATTCCATTGCGGAAATCGGTATCATCCAACCTATTACTTTACGCAAACTCTCGGACGATGAATATCAGATCATCGCGGGAGAACGTCGTTATCGCGCTTCACAAAGAGCAGGCTTGAAAACAATCCCTGCTTATATACGCACCGCCGACGACGAAAACATGATGGAAATGGCGCTGATTGAAAATATCCAGCGTGAAGACCTGAATGCCGTAGAAATCGCACTTGCCTACCAGCATCTGCTCGATCAGTATGAACTGACACAGGAACGTCTTAGCGAACGTATCGGAAAGAAAAGAACGACAATCGCCAACTACCTGCGTTTACTAAAATTGCCGGCTCCCATACAGATGGCCCTGCAAAACAAGCAGTTGGACATGGGACATGCCCGTGCGCTGATTTCATTAGGCGACCCGAAACTACAAGTTAAAATATTCGAAGAAATACAAGAGCACGGATATTCAGTCCGCAAAGTAGAAGAAATTGTTAAATCATTAAGCGAAGGAGAAGCGGTGAAAAGCGGTACGCGGAAAATAACACCGAAACGTGCCAAACTTCCCGAAGAGTTCAACTTATTGAAGCAACAACTCTCTGGCTTTTTCAACACCAAGGTACAACTCACCTGCTCTGAAAAGGGAAAGGGAAAGATCAGTATTCCTTTCGGTAACGAGGAGGAACTGGAACGTATCATGGAAATCTTCGATACGCTAAAGAAGTAAATGACAAGAAAAAGTAAGAAATATCAGTTACTAGTCAGCGCCCTGCTTCTCTGTTTTTTACAGGTGGCAGGGATTGATGTGTATGCACAGTCCACTGTTACTCCAGTACGGAAAGATACAACAATCATACAGCGTGAAGCACCGAAAGCCCGTGCACGAAGGCATCGCGAACCGATTGCACAGGATTCGACAAGACAGGATTCTATCCGGATCATACCCTCCAAAGAACTTCCGGCCATCGACAGCTTGTCAGCTGCCAAGATACAGATAGCAGACAGTCTGGACGCAGCCAACAAGAAAGAGCTGAAAAAGATAGAACAGCCGTCATCGATTGTTGTAAAGACCGACAGTGTACCACCAACGACTCAAGATATTAACAAGAAGATATTTATCCCGAATCCGACCAAAGCTACCTGGTTGGCAGTCGTATTCCCCGGTGGAGGACAAATTTACAATCGTAAATACTGGAAACTACCTATTATATATGGAGGGTTTGCAGGTTGTGCCTACGCGTTAAGCTGGAACGGCAAGATGTACAAAGACTATTCGCAAGCCTATCTGGACATCATGGACAGCAATCCGAACACCAAAAGTTACGAGGATTTGTTGCCCCCGAACTCCACTTATAATGAGGAGCAGCTGAAAAACACCTTAAAAAGAAGAAAAGATATGTTCCGTCGTTATCGGGACCTTAGTATATTTGCATTTATCGGAGTTTACCTGATCTCTATCATCGACGCTTATGTAGATGCGGAGTTATCCAACTTCGATATAACCCCCGACTTGAGTATGAAAGTAGAGCCGGCCGTTATTGATAATAACAACCAGTTCCGCTCCAACAGCTTTAAAAACAAGTCGGTTGGCCTGCAATGCGTATTACGATTTTAAAAACACAATTTAGATTGATCTTATTATTGAAGCATGAAGAAATTAGTTAGCTATTGTTCGATTATTTTTCTTTTACTAGTGGCCACGTCGCAGGTAAAAGCGCAAAGTGTAGATGTAGTGATTCGTGAAAATGGAACTGAACGCAAAGAAAGCATCGACCTGCCTAAAAGTATGACTTATCCACTTGACAGTCTGTTGAATGACTGGAAAGCTAAAAATTATATTGATTTAGGCAAGGATTGCAGTACGGCTGAAATCAATCCTTTATTCAGTGACTCTGTCTATATCGACCGCTTGTCACGCATCCCGGCCATCATGGAAATGCCTTATAATGATATTATCCGCAAATTCATCGATATGTATGCAGGACGCTTGCGCAATCAGGTTTCTTTCATGCTAAGTGCCTGCAACTTCTATATGCCTATTTTTGAAGAAGCACTGGATGCATATGGACTTCCACTGGAACTAAGATATCTGCCGATTATCGAATCTGCGTTGAACCCATCAGCCGTATCACGTGCAGGTGCTTCCGGTCTGTGGCAATTTATGATTGGTACAGGTAAGATTTATGGTTTAGAATCAAACAGCCTGGTAGATGAACGTCGTGACCCGATTAAAGCAACTTGGGCTGCCGCTCGTTATCTCAAAGAAATGTATGATATCTATGGAGACTGGAATCTGGTAATTGCTGCTTATAACTGTGGGCCCGGTACAATCAATAAGGCAATCCGCCGTGCCAATGGCGAAACTGATTATTGGAAAATCTACAATTACCTGCCTAAAGAAACGCGTGGTTATGTGCCTGCCTTTATCGCTGCCAACTACGTGATGACTTACTACTGCGACCACAATATCTGCCCGATGGAAACCAATATTCCGGCAAGTACTGACACAGTGCAAGTAAACCAAAATCTGCACTTCGAACAAATCGCTGACCTTTGTAATGTACCTCTGGATCAGATCAAGAGTTTGAATCCGCAATATAAGAAGCAAATGATTCCGGGTGACAGCAAACCTTATACGCTAAGACTCCCTATCGACGCGATCAGTACTTTTATCGATAAGCAAGATACGATTTATGCACATCGTGCCGATGAGTTGTTCCGCAACCGCAAAACCGTTGCTGTAAAGGATATTACACCTGCAACCCGTAAAACGACAACAGCAGTTGCCGGTAAGGGGAAACTGACCTATTACACAATAAAAAGTGGAGACACTTTATCCACTATCGCCGGAAAGTATGGCGTCACAATCAAGGATATACAAAGGTGGAATGGAATGTCTAACACTAAAATTGCAGCAGGAAAACGATTGAAAATATACAAATAAATAACTTCCTGCTTGCATCGTTCGGAAATTTGCTTATTTTTGCAGAACTAAGCAAGTGAAAGGATAACAATTATGGATAATCTGGCCCCCAAAGAAATAGCTGACGAAGAGATGATTAATCAGGCGTTCCACGAACTACTGAATGACTATCTCAATACTAAACATCGCAAAAAAGTTGAAATCATTACGAAAGCTTTCAACTTTGCCAATCAGGCGCATAAAGGAATCAAACGCCGTTCGGGTGAACCTTATATTATGCACCCGATTGCCGTTGCCAGCATTGTATGCAATGAAATAGGTCTCGGTTCCACTTCTATTTGTGCAGCCTTGCTGCATGATGTGGTAGAGGACACTGATTACACAGTGGAAGACATCGAGAATATCTTTGGTCCGAAGATTGCCCAGATTGTGGACGGACTGACTAAAATATCCGGTGGAATCTTCGGTGACCGTGCTTCGGCACAGGCAGAGAACTTCAAGAAGTTACTGCTCACCATGTCGAATGATATCCGGGTCATTCTTATCAAGATAGCGGACCGTTTGCATAACATGCGTACTCTTGGCTCCATGTTACCCAACAAGCAATATAAGATTGCAGGCGAAACGCTTTACATCTATGCTCCACTTGCCAACCGTTTGGGGCTCTATAAGATAAAAACGGAGCTTGAGAATCTAAGCTTCAAATATGAACATCCCGAAGAATATGCGGAAATAGAAGAGAAGTTGAATGCTACTGCCGCTGAACGTGACAAGGTCTTCAACGACTTCACAGCCCCGATCCGTACCCAACTGGATAAGATGGGATTGAAATACCGGATACTTGCCCGTGTAAAATCAATCTATTCCATCTGGAACAAGATGCAGACCAAGCATGTTCCTTTCGAAGAAATATACGATTTACTGGCTGTTCGAATCATCTTCGAACCACGCAATGAAGAAGAAGAACTCAACGACTGTTTCGATATCTACGTTTCTATTTCCAAGATATACAAACCCCATCCGGACCGTTTGCGCGACTGGGTCAGCCATCCTAAAGCTAATGGTTATCAGGCATTACACGTCACTCTGATGGGTAACAACGGACAATGGATTGAAGTCCAGATTCGTAGTGAACGGATGAACGACGTTGCCGAACAAGGTTTCGCAGCCCACTGGAAATACAAAGAAGGAGGAGGTAGCGAGGATGAAGGCGAATTAGAAAAATGGTTGAGAACGATTAAGGAGATATTAGATGATCCGCAACCGGATGCCATTGACTTCCTGGATACCATTAAGCTAAATTTATTTGCATCTGAAATATTCGTGTTCACTCCTAAAGGCGAACTGAAGACTATGCCGCAGAACTCTACGGCTCTCGACTTCGCATTTTCCCTGCACACGGATATTGGTAGCCATTGTATTGGCGCTAAAGTCAATCATAAATTAGTGCCGTTGAGCCACAAATTGCAAAGTGGTGACCAAGTTGAAATCCTGACTTCAAAATCGCAACGCGTACAACCGCAATGGGAAGTTTTTGCAACCACTGCCCGTGCCCGTGCCAAGATAGCAGCCATTCTCCGTAAAGAGCGTAAAGCAAATCAAAAGATAGGGGAAGAAATCCTTAGTGAGTTTCTGAAAAAGGAGGAAGTCCGTCCGGAAGAAGCTGTTATCGAAAAGCTACGCAAACTGCATAATGCCAAGAATGAGGAAGAACTGCTGGCTGCCATTGGTAGTAAAGCAATCGTTCTGGGAGAAGCAGACAAGAATGAACTGAAAGAAAAGCAAACCAGTAACTGGAAGAAATATCTGACTTTCTCTTTCGGCAATAGCAAAGAGAAGCAGGAAGAGAAAGAACCGCAGGAAAAAGAAAAAATCAACCCGAAAGAGGTGCTCAAACTGACGGAAGAAAGTTTGCAGAAGAAATATATCATGGCCGAATGTTGCCATCCTATTCCCGGTGACGATGTATTGGGATATGTGGATGAAAACGACCGGATCATTATTCACAAGCGCCAATGCCCTGTTGCCGCCAAATTGAAGAGCAGCTATGGCAACCGCATATTAGCGACCGAATGGGATACACATAAAGAACTATCTTTCCTGGTATATATATATATAAAAGGTATAGACAACATGGGACTTTTGAATGAAGTCACCCAGGTCATCTCCAGACAGCTCAATGTAAATATCCGTAAGCTGACCATCGAAACCGAAGATGGCATCTTTGAAGGAAAAATCCAGTTGTGGGTACATGATGTGGATGATGTAAAAACTATCTGCAACAATCTGAAGAAAATACAGAATATCAAACAGGTGAGCCGTGTAGAGGAATAGCTTTCATTTATTCCCGCCCATCCAGTTCGCGTTTAATGGCCAAAAGCTCTTCTTTGATCGCTTTCAGCTTATTAACGATCTCATAATTACGAACTGTAGCTTCTTTATTATCCTTCAAACGTTGCCGGGCACCGGGAAGTGTCATCCCTTTCTCTTTGACCAAATGATAGATAAGTCCGATCGTTTCTACGTCTTCCTTACGATACTGACGTATTCCTCTTCCTGCTGTTTTAGGCGAGATTTGCGGAAATTCCTTTTCCCAAAAACGGAGTAACGACGGATTGACTCCAAACATATCGGCAACCTCTCCTATTGAATAATATAGCTTCAATTCTTTATCTGTATTAAGCATAGCACTCCTGTTTAAAGATTTTAATCAAATACTTTACCATGATTGGCTGCCAGCTGAATCATCCTTTCATAATCTTCGGCACTCAAGTCCATGAAATAATAATTGACCGGATTCACGACCTGTCCTTTCACATGCACTTCGTAATGCAAATGCGGACCGGTACTCTTTCCTGTACTCCCCACTTTTCCGATAATCTCACCACGCACTACTTTCTTTCCGACTTTCGTATTAAATCCTTGCAAGTGAGCATATCGAGTGAGATATCCGAAACCATGATCGATTTCGATGGTATTCCCATATCCGGTCTCCCATCCTACTTTCACTACAGTTCCGTTTCCGGTAGCATATACATCTGTTCCCGGATGAGCAGAGAAGTCCATACCTGCATGAAACTTTGTCGTACCGTAAATAGGGTCGATACGTGTACCATAACCGGATGCTGTCTGACGAAGATCTTTATTCGAAATAGGCTGGATAGCCGGAATACATTTCAACATCTCATCATGGTTTTTACACATATCAATCACATCGTCGAAAGATTTCGACTGAATATACAGTCTTTTGGAGAGCACATCCAGTTTTTGAGTCGTATTCACTACCAACTTAGAATTCGCCAAATCCATCAGTTCTTCGTAACGGTTCGTCCCGCCATAACCAGCTTGGCGGATAGCCGGAGAAACAGGATCGGCCTGCAAAATCACCCGGTACAAATTATCGTCACGCTGCTGGATATCCTGAAGTACTCCCATAGCGTCGTCCAGACGACGGGAAAGTACATTATACTGTGCCAAAAGACGGCTGTTCTCAATTCTTAATTCTTTCTCCGATGGAGAGCCAAAAATCAGAAGCAATACAATAAAGCAACCTGCTCCCAACCCCATTCCATAGAAAAGCCGGCGCAGGATACTAAGCGCACGCTGCCGTACGGTAGGGTAAATTCGATCATAAGTCTGGGTCTTTGAATTATAGATGTAGTATACTTTGCGCATCTTTTTGGAAATATTTCGCTTGTTAATACGGCAAAAGTAATAAAAACAAGCTATCTTTGCACAGTTTTTTGAGAATATTAACCTCAACGATAGATATATAGAAGAATATGTTGACTGCAAAAGAGATCAGAGATTCATTCAAGAATTTCTTTGAGTCGAAAGGACACCACATCGTCCCCTCGGCTCCGATGGTGATTAAAGATGACCCTACCCTGATGTTTACGAACGCGGGGATGAACCAGTTTAAAGATATTATTTTGGGTAACCACCCGGCGAAATACCAAAGAGTCGCGGACTCGCAGAAATGTTTGCGCGTTAGCGGAAAACATAATGACCTGGAAGAAGTTGGACACGACACCTACCACCACACCATGTTTGAAATGCTTGGGAACTGGTCGTTTGGCGATTATTTCAAGAAAGAAGCAATCAGCTGGGCGTGGGAATATCTGGTAGAGGTCTTGAAACTGAATCCGGAACATCTCTATGCAACCGTATTTGAAGGAAGTCCCGAAGAAGGATTGAGCCGTGACGACGAAGCTGCTTCTTACTGGGAACAGTTCTTGCCAAAAGATCACATCATCAACGGTAACAAACACGACAACTTCTGGGAAATGGGTGATACAGGACCTTGCGGACCTTGTTCCGAAATCCATATCGACCTTCGTCCTGCTGAAGAACGTGCCAAGATCTCCGGTCGCGACCTCGTGAACCACGATCATCCACAGGTGATTGAGATCTGGAATCTCGTATTCATGCAATACAACCGCAAAGCAGATGGCAGCCTTGAGCCGCTTCCAGCCAAGGTTATTGACACCGGCATGGGATTCGAACGTCTTTGTATGGCTTTACAAGGAAAAACATCCAACTACGACACAGATGTATTCCAGCCAATACTAAAAGCTATTGCAGCCATGTCGGGTACAGAATACGGAAAAGACAAGCAGCAGGACATCGCCATGCGTGTAATTGCCGATCATATCCGTACCATTGCATTCTCTATCACAGACGGCCAGTTGCCTTCTAATGCGAAAGCAGGTTATGTGATCCGCCGTATCCTTCGCCGTGCCGTTCGTTACGGATATACTTTCCTCGGACAGAAACAGGCATTTATGTATAAGTTGCTTCCTGTATTGATTGATAACATGGGAGAAGCTTATCCTGAACTGGTTGCACAAAAAACACTGATTGAAAAAGTAATCAAGGAAGAAGAAGAATCATTCCTCCGCACACTGGAAACAGGTATCCGCTTACTGGACAAGACCATGGAAGATACCAAAGCCAGCGGAAAAACAGAAATCAGCGGTAAGGATGCCTTTACTTTATATGATACATTCGGTTTCCCACTCGACTTGACAGAACTGATTCTCCGTGAAAACGAAATGACTGTCAACATTGAAGAGTTCAATGAAGAAATGCAGCAACAGAAACAGCGTGCACGTAATGCTGCCGCTATCGAGACTGGTGACTGGATTGTGCTGAAAGAAGGTACGACCGAATTCGTTGGTTACGATTACACTGAATACGAAGCTTCTATCCTTCGTTATCGCCAGATCAAACAAAAGAACCAAACATTGTATCAGATTGTACTTGACTATACTCCATTCTATGCAGAAAGTGGTGGCCAGGTCGGTGATACCGGCGTATTGGTAAGCGAATTCGAAACGATTGAAGTGATCGATACCAAGAAAGAAAACAATCTCCCGATACATATTACCAAAAAGTTACCCGAACATCCGGAAGCTCCGATGATGGCTTGTGTAGACACTGACAAACGTGCTGCCTGCGCAGCCAATCACTCGGCAACTCACTTGTTGGATGCTGCTTTGCGTGAAGTGTTGGGTGAACACATCGAACAGAAAGGTTCATTGGTTACACCGGATTCATTACGTTTCGACTTCTCTCACTTCCAGAAAGTGACCGATGAAGAAATCCGTAAGGTAGAGCATATCGTCAATGCGAGAGTTCGTGCCAATATTCCTTTGAAAGAATACCGCAACATTCCTATCGAGGAAGCTAAAGAATTGGGGGCTATCGCTCTCTTTGGTGAAAAGTATGGTGACAAAGTACGCGTGATCCAGTTCGGTTCTTCTATTGAATTCTGTGGAGGTACACACGTAGCTGCAACCGGAAATATCGGTATGGTGAAAATCATGTCGGAAAGTTCTGTTGCTGCCGGTGTTCGTCGTATCGAAGCCTATACCGGAGCGCGTGTAGAAGAATTGCTGGATACAGTGCAAGATACACTTAGTGATTTGAAAGCTCTTTTCAACAATGCTCCTGATTTGGGTATTGCAATCCGCAAATATCTGGATGAAAATGCAGGATTGAAGAAGCAGGTAGAAGACTTCATGAAAGAAAAAGAAGCAGCTCTGAAGGAAAGACTGTTGAAGAATATACAGGAAATTCACGGCATCAAAGTGGTTAAGTTCTGTGCTCCGCTACCGGCAGAAGTAGTGAAGAATATAGCTTTCCAACTTCGTGGCGAAATTACAGAAAACCTGTTCTTCGTTGCCGGAAGTATAGACAACGGTAAACCGATGCTGACAGTCATGCTTAGCGACAACCTGGTTGCGGGTGGTCTGAAAGCCGGTAATCTGGTGAAAGAAGCTGCCAAGTTGATTCAAGGTGGCGGCGGTGGCCAACCTCACTTTGCAACCGCAGGAGGTAAAAACACTGACGGCCTACCGGCAGCTGTTGAAAAAGTACTGGAGCTAGCAGGAATCTAAAAGTAAATAAAAAGGGCCTGATAAGAAGATAACAGGCTCACTTTACATAAAGATTTAAAATTAGGCGCGGATTACGCGGATTTCACGGTTTAAAGAATAAAAATCCGTGTGATCCGTGTAATCCGCGCCTAAATATTATACAAATCGAGGCACTGATGAGCACCCCGTCCGACATCGATGAAACAACCCTGCGGCACGGAGGAATACGTTGTCCGATGCCAAGGAATATCGACCAGATGTAGAAGTCTATTTGTCTCTCTTAAAAAATATTAAGCCTAGAATTTAGGCTTGTCACAGTTTTTTTCTACCTTTGTGACCTGATTAATTATTTTTCTTATCCTTCAAATAAATAAAATAAGTAATCACTAATACCTAAAAAGCAATGAGAACACCAGCTTATCTATGCCTGCTGCTAACCTGCATGCTCATTTCTTGTACCTCTACACAAGAAAAACACGAAATAGATTACACATCTTATGTAAATCCATTTATTGGAACCGACTTCACCGGAAATACTTATCCTGGTGCCCAAGCTCCTTTTGGCATGGTACAACTTAGTCCGGATAACGGACTTCCCGGTTGGGATCGTATCTCCGGTTATTTCTATCCGGATAGTACGATTGCCGGCTTCAGCCACACGCATCTCTCCGGCACCGGAGCAGGAGACTTGTATGACATTTCTTTCATGCCTGTCACCCTTCCCTACAAGGAAGCAGAGGCTCCACTTGGCATCCACTCTAAATTCTCCCATAAAGATGAAAGTGCCCATGCCGGTTACTATCAAGTACGTCTGACTGATTACAATATCAATGTTGAACTGACTGCCACCGAGCGTTGTGGTATCCAACGTTATACATTCCCGGAAGCTCAATCCGCCATCTTCTTAAACCTGAAGAAAGCCATGAACTGGGATTTCACCAACGATTCTCATATCGAAGTCGTAGACTCCGTCACTATTCAAGGTTACCGTTTCTCTGACGGTTGGGCGCGCGACCAGCATATCTATTTCCGCACCCGCTTCTCCAAGCCTTTTGAGAAAATGGAACTGGACACTACCGCTATCATCAAAGATAATAAACGCATTGGTACTGCCGTGATCGCCCGTTTCGACTTCAACACCCAAAAGGATGAACAGATACTAGTAAACACCGCTATTTCCGGTGTCAGCATGGAAGGCGCAGCCAAGAACCTGCAAGCAGAAGTCCCCGAAAACGACTTCGACAAATACCTGGCCGAAACGAAAGCAAACTGGAATCATCAACTCGGAAAGATTGAAATAAAAGGGGATAACGAAAATGATAAAGTTAATTTCTACACTGCTCTCTATCACTCAATGATTGCACCTACTATTTACAGTGATGTAGACGGAGCTTACTATGGCCCCGATAAGAAAGTGCACCAGGCCGGCGGCTGGGTAAATTACAGTACTTTCTCCTTATGGGATACGTACCGTGCCGCCCATCCCCTCTTTACCTACACCGAGCCGGAACGTGTTAACGACATGGTGAAATCTTTCATCGCTTTTTACGAACAGAACGGACGTCTGCCTGTATGGAACTTCTATGGAAGTGAAACAGATATGATGATCGGTTATCATGCTGTCCCTGTCATTGTAGATGCCTATCTGAAAGGAATCGGTGACTTTGATGCCAAGAAAGCCCTCGATGCTTGCATAGCAACAGCCAATCTGGATAATTATCGCGGTATCGGACTCTACAAAGAACTAGGATACATACCTTACAATGTAACAGACCACTACAACGCAGAAAACTGGTCGTTATCCAAAACTCTGGAATATGCTTTCGATGATTACTGTATTGCCGAAATGGCAAAGAAGTTGGGTAAGCAAGACATTGCGGACGAATTTTACAAACGTTCTCAAAACTACAAGAATGTCTATAACCCCACCACTTCTTTCATGCAGCCACGTGACGACAAAGGCGTCTTTATCAAGGATTTCAAAGCCGATGACTATACACCACACATCTGCGAAAGCAACGGATGGCAATATTTCTGGTCCGTACAGCATGATATTGACGGGCTGATCGACCTTGTAGGAGGTAAAAACCGCTTTGCCGAAAAACTGGACAGCATGTTTACCTACCATCCGGCAGCAGATGATGAGCTGCCCATTTTCAGTACAGGTATGATAGGGCAATATGCACATGGTAATGAACCGAGCCATCACGTTATTTACCTGTTCAATGCCATAGGACAGGAAAACCGCACGCAAGAATATGTGGCCAAAGTAATGAACGAGCTTTATAAGAACGAACCGGCCGGTCTTTGCGGCAACGAAGACTGCGGACAAATGTCAGCATGGTATGTATTCAGCGCTATGGGATTCTATCCTGTAAATCCTGTCAGCGGTAAATATGAAATAGGAACTCCGTTGTTCCCGGAAATGCAGCTACACCTTTCAAATGGAAAAACCTTTACCGTACTCGCTCCCAAAGTCAATAAAGAAAATATCTATATCCAATCTATCAAAGTTAACGGACAGCCGTATGACAAAACGTATATCACCCATGAGCAAATAATGAGTGGAGCGACTGTAGAATTTGAAATGAGCAAGACCCCTAAAATGTCCGGGAGCCCTTTTAAAGAGAGAAACCCTTAAAACCCACCTAAACTAATCAGAGAGAATGAATGAGAACTTCGATGTAACCTACAAAAGTTTATTTCGCAGATACTACCCTAACCTGATCTTCTATGCTACCCGCCTAGTAGGAGAAGAAGAGGCTGAAGACGTGGTACAAGATGTATTTGTAGAACTGTGGAGACGCAAAGACCATATAGAAATAGGCGAACAGATTCAAGCCTTTCTCTATCGTGCAGTCTATACCCGTGCCCTAAATGTCTTAAAACACCGTAATGTAGAAGACGGTTACTGTGCTGCCATGGAAGAAATCAACCAAAAGCGTACCGAATTTTATCAACCGGACAATAATGAGGTAATCCGGAGGATTGAAGACAAGGAACTCCGCAAAGAAATCCACGATGCGATTAATGAACTTCCGGACAAATGCAAAGAAGTTTTCAAGCTAAGCTATCTGCACGATATGAAAAACAAAGAGATAGCTGATGTTCTCGGTGTTTCCCTCCGCACTGTGGAAGCCCATATGTATAAAGCCTTGAAGTACTTACGAAGCCGTCTCAATCCTCTTTGGACAATTCTTTTCTTATTTTTATGGAGATAATGATAAGTGTTTTTGTATTCTGAATTGTATTATTAATATGAAGGAAAAGAAAATGAATAATCTGAGTGAAGAAATAATAAACAAATATCTGACAGGACAATGTTCTGAAGAAGAGCTTGTCGAGGTGAATACCTGGATGAAAGAATCGGAAGAAAATGCCCGCCAGCTCTTTCGCATGGAAGAAATTTATCATCTCGGTAAATTCGACCAGTATGCTAACGAGCAGCGAATACTTCGTGCGGAAAGACGGCTTAATAAAAAGTTGGACGAGGAAAAAAGAAAACAGAGAAAAACAGCACTAAATATGCAGCATTGGATGAAATACGCTGCAATGATTGCTGTAATATTGGTAATTGGCGGCGGGCTCGGATATTGGCTTTATCAAAACGGAAACGACCAACAAATGATGGTCGCAGTAGCCAATGAAGGCATCGTGAAAGAAATCATTTTACCAGATGGCACCAAAGTCTGGCTGAATAATTCGGCAACTTTAAAGTATCCCCGCGAATTTTCCGAGAAAGAGCGTAACGTTTATTTGGATGGAGAAGCTTACTTCGAGGTAACCAAAAACCGACATAAGCCATTCACCGTACAAAGTGATGCGATGCGAGTACGTGTACTAGGAACGACATTCAACTTCAAATGTGATAGGCATTGCCGAATAGCAGAGGCAACATTGATTGAAGGTGAAATTGAAGTAAAAGGCAACAAAGAAGAAGGACAAATTATTCTCGCTCCCGGCCAACGCGCCGAATTAAACAAAAACAATGGACGCCTGACCGTGAAGCAAGTAAATGCAAAACTGGATGCAGTCTGGCATGATAATCTGATTCCATTTCAGAAGGCGGATATCTTCACAATCAGTAAGGCTTTGGAACGTTTCTATGACGTAAAGATTATTTTGTCTCCGGACATGAAGGCAGACAAAACCTATTCTGGTGTACTGAAAAAGAAGTCAACCATCGAATCCGTGTTGAAATCATTGCAAAACTCCATACCTATCGATTATAAAATCGTAGGAAACAACATCTTTATCTCTCCTAAATAGAGAGATAAAGAACAAATGTGATAAAACTTAAAAGCCATTAATACCATGAATTTAAAAACATTCCTAACAGTAGGATGTTTAGGAGGTTTATTCACACTTAGCTCCTGCACAGCCCCCACTAATGTAAAAGACTACAGTTCTTATGTCAACCCTTTCATCGGTACCGGTGGACATGGACACACTTTCCCCGGAGCAGTAGTTCCCCACGGTATGATTCAACCCAGCCCGGACACCCGAATTGATGGCTGGGATGCTTGTTCGGGTTACTATTATGCAGACTCTACCATCAACGGTTTCTCACATACACACGTCAGCGGCACAGGTTGTTGCGACTACGGGGATGTGCTACTCATGCCTACTGTCGGCAAACAACAATATCTAACTACCGATCCCCAAAGCCAGACACTGGTCTATGCTTCTTCTTTCTCTCACGAAAACGAGGTGGCAGAACCGGGGTATTATTCTGTTTTTCTGGACACCTATCAGGTAAAAGCTGAAATATCAGCAACTAAACGCGGTGCCATCCACCGTTATACTTTCCCCGAAAATTCAGAATCCGGTTTTATCATCGATTTAGATTACAGCCTGCAACGACAGACCAACTCGGAAATGGAAATCGAAGTGATCAGTGACACGGAAATTTGCGGACATAAAAAAACTACTTATTGGGCTTTCGACCAATATATTAATTTCTATGCCAAATTCTCTAAACCGTTCTCTTATACATTGATTACGGATTCTATTACCATGGACGACGGCAAACGACTTCCCGTCTGCAAAGCACTGTTGCATTTCGACACGAAGAAGAACGAACAAGTACTTGTGAAAGTAGGCGTTTCCGCTGTCGATATAGCAGGCGCACGCAAGAATGTCGAATCTGAAATTCCCGGATGGGATTTCGATAAGGTACGCAAAGACGCACGTCAGGCGTGGAATCAATATCTGTCGAAAATTGACATTACAACTTCCGACAAGGAAGATAAAACCATCTTCTACACCGCTCTTTACCATACGGGAATCAGCCCGAATCTGTTTAGCGATGCAGACGGACGTTATTTAGGAATGGATCTCGAAGTGCATCAGGGAGATACTGTCAATCCTGTGTATACCGTATTCTCATTGTGGGACACTTTCCGCGCATTGCACCCGTTAATGACGATTATCGATCCCAATTTGAATAATCAATTTATCAATTCACTGATAAAGAAGCAACAGGAAGGCGGAATATACCCGATGTGGGATTTGGCTTCCAACTATACCGGTACCATGATCGGTTATCATGCTGTCCCCGTCATAGTGGATGCTTATATGAAAGGGTATCGCAATTTCGATGCAAAAGAAGCCTATAAGGCCTGTCTGCGTGCAGCCGAATATGATACTACCGGTATCAAATGCCCGGACTTGGTACTGCCGCATCTCATGCCGAAAGCGAAATATTATAAGAATGCCATTGGTTATATTCCCTGCGACCGTGAAAATGAATCCGTAGCTAAAGCGCTGGAGTATGCGTATGATGACTGGTGCATTTCTATTTTTGCAGAAGCAATGAATGATTTTGAGTCCAAAGCCAAATACGAGCGTTTTGCCAAAGCATACGAATTCTATTTCGATAAATCAACCCGCTTCATGCGTGGACTTGACTCGAAAGGTGAATGGCGCACCCCATTCAATCCGCGTGCATCGACTCATCGCAATGATGATTATTGTGAAGGAACAGCGTGGCAATGGACTTGGTTTGTACCTCACGATGTAGAAGGACTGGTCAACCTGATGGGTGGCGAGGAGGCATTCGTTCAGAAACTCGACTCACTGTTTGCGGCTGATTCATCACTCGAAGGTGAGACAACATCGTCAGATATCAGCGGACTTATCGGTCAATATGCACATGGCAACGAACCGAGCCATCATGTGATTCATTTGTACAATTACGTAAATCGTCCATGGAGAACCCAAGAATTAGTGGATAGTGTTTATCGCAGTCAGTATGCCAACAGTGTAGACGGGCTATCCGGTAATGAGGATTGCGGTCAGATGTCTGCATGGTACATACTCAACTCTATGGGATTCTATCAAGTATGTCCCGGAAAGCCGGTATATTCTATCGGACGCCCCGCATTCGATAAAGCAGTGATCAATCTGCCCGGAGGTAAAACATTCAGCATTATAGCAAAGAACAATTCCAAAAAGAATAAATACATTGAAAGCATATCACTGAACGGCAAGTCTTTGGAAACTCCATTCTTCAACCATCAGGATATAGTAAACGGCGGAAGAATGGAAATCAGGATGACTGACAAGCCTAACTACAAAACACATATACCATGAAAAGAATATTACTGACAGTTTGTGTGCTTGGTTGCACATTCTTTGCCAAAGCCAAAGACTGGACACAATATGTCAACCCGCTAATGGGTTCGCAGTCTACCTTCGAGTTATCAACAGGTAATACTTATCCGGCCATTGCCCGTCCCTGGGGAATGAACTTCTGGACTCCCCAAACTGGAAAAATGGGAGACGGGTGGCAATATACCTATACCGCTAATAAGATTCGTGGTTTCAAACAAACGCATCAACCCAGTCCATGGATTAATGACTACGGACAGTTCTCCATCATGCCAATAGTTGGCAAACCGGTGTTTGATGAAGAAAAGCGTGCCAGTTGGTTTGCGCATAAAGGAGAGATTGCCACTCCTTATTACTATAAAGTATATCTTGCAGAACATGATGTGGTCACTGAAATGGCACCGACAGAACGTGCTGTTCTCTTCCGTTTCACTTTCCCTGAAAACGATCACTCTTATGTTGTTGTAGATGCCTTTGATAAAGGTTCCTACATCAAAATAATCCCGGAAGAAAACAAGATTATCGGTTATGCCACTCGCAACAGCGGTGGAGTTCCCGAAAACTTCAAGAATTATTTTATCATTGAATTCGACAAGCCTTTCACTTATAAAGCTACAGTAGCCAATGGTAATCTGCAAGAAAACATAGCCGAACAGACTACTGATCATGCCGGAGCTATTATCGGTTTCCAGACACAGAAAGGCGAACAAATACATGCCAGAATCGCCTCTTCTTTCATCAGCTTCGAACAGGCTGCCGCAAATATGAAAGAACTGGGTAAAGACAATATCGAACAGGTAGCCAAGAAAGGAAAAGAAGCCTGGAATCAAGTTTTAGGTAAAATAGAAGTGGAAGGAGGCAATCTTGACCAATACCGCACATTCTATTCTTGTCTGTATCGTTCATTGCTTTTCCCGCGCAAGTTCTATGAACTGGACGCCGCCGGACAACCGATTCATTACAGCCCGTACAACGGTCAAGTCCTGCCGGGATATATGTACACCGATACTGGTTTTTGGGACACATTCCGTTGCCTCTTCCCATTATTGAATCTGATGTACCCTTCTGTCAACAAGGAAATGCAGGAAGGACTTATCAATACTTACAAAGAAAGTGGTTTCTTCCCCGAATGGGCAAGCCCCGGGCACAGAGGTTGCATGGTTGGTAACAATTCAGCCTCCATCTTAGTAGATGCCTATATGAAAGGGGTAAAAGTAGACGACGTAAAGACTTTGTATGAGGGTTTGCTTCACGGCACAGAAAACGTACATCCCGAAGTTTCTTCTACAGGGCGTCTGGGACACGAATTCTACAACAAATTGGGCTATGTTCCTTATGATGTGAAAATCAACGAGAACGCTGCCCGTACACTGGAATATGCATACGATGACTGGTGTATCTATAAACTGGCCAAAGAACTGAAACGTCCGAAAAAGGAAATCAACCTTTTCGCCAAGCGTGCCATGAACTACAAAAATCTTTTCGACAAAGAATCTAAATTGATGCGCGGACGTAATGCGGACGGCACATTCCAGTCTCCATTCTCTCCGTTGAAATGGGGCGATGCCTTTACAGAAGGAAATAGCTGGCACTACACTTGGTCAGTTTTCCATGATCCTCAAGGGCTTATCGACCTGATGGGCGGAAAAGATGAATTTATTACTATGATGGATTCTGTCTTTGCCGTACCTCCTATTTTTGACGACAGCTACTATGGACAGGTGATTCACGAGATTCGTGAAATGACAGTAATGAATATGGGTAACTATGCACATGGTAACCAACCCATCCAGCATATGATTTATCTGTATGACTATGCCGGCCAACCCTGGAAAGCCCAATACTGGTTACGCCAAGTAATGGACAGGATGTACACTCCGGGGCCTGACGGTTATTGCGGTGATGAAGACAACGGACAGACTTCCGCCTGGTATGTCTTCTCCGCCCTGGGCTTCTATCCTGTTTGCCCGGGAACGGATGAGTATATCTTAGGTGCCCCACTGTTCAAGAAAGCAACTCTTCATTTTGAGAATGGCAATAATTTAGTGATTGATGCCCCGAACAATAGCAAAAAGAACTTCTATATCAACTCCATGAATTTCAATGGAACTGATTATACCAAGAATTATCTTCGTCACGAGGATTTATTCAAAGGTGGTACTATCAAAGTAGACATGGACAACAAACCTAATCAGAATAGAGGAACAAAAGAAGAAGATATGCCTTATTCTTTTTCTAAGGAATAAAAGCCCTTAAGACATAATAAAAGCCTATTTATCAAGATTCCAACTGATAAAAACAGCCTGAAAGTATCTTTTTACTTTCAGGCTGTTTTTATCTCCTCTTGATTACTTTTTCACTACCTTTGCTCCCACAAACAATAATTCATGAGCATGAAAGAAAAACTTGACTTTTCAGAAGTCCCTTATCAATACTCGATGTGCCTGAACCGACAATGTCCGAAAGCCGACACATGCCTTAGACAACTCGCCGAACAAAGTGTACCGGAAAAGGTCGAACATTGGACAATTATTAGTCCCAAGCGTTTAACTACTGTAGAAGGAGATTGCCCTTATTATCGTTCCAATATCAAAGCGCGCTATGCAAAAGGATTCATCGGCATCTTGGAAAGCCTGCCCCATAAACAAATGGAAAGTGTAATCACACACCTAATGAGTTTTTTCAGTCGCAGAACCTATTACCGTGCCCGCAAAGGTGAACGTTTACTCTCTCCCGCCGAACAACAGCAAGTGCTGAATATCCTTAAGCATTGTGGTGTTTTACAACCACCTAAGTTCGATAAGTATATCGAAGCTTATGACTGGTAACAAGCCTTAAATGCCATGACAGTGACACCATATTGGCACAGTTGTGCCATCGAAGTGGCACGCTTGTGACAAGGCGATGGCACAGTCGTGCCACCACGGTGGCACAAATCATTAAAACCAAGGATAGCTATTAAGAAGCAAAAGAAAAATCCTCCTGCTCTACCATTCTATATAAGTAAGGTAAAGCAAGAGGATTTTGTCTAAAGATGATAAGCAATGAATAAAACAGCTTTATTCTGCTGAACGATGCCGGATAGTAACGGCTTTATTTGTTTATTTATAAACAATAGTCGTTGCGTCATTTTTAGTTAGATTCGGAATCTCCTGGCCTTTTTTCAGATAAAGAGTTTTAACTTTATTACTACGGTTAGCATTTAAGGTCGTTAGCATTGGACATTCTGAAACATCAATAGAAGTCACATTGTCATAACTTTCGTACCATGAAATAATGCTTAAATCTAAAGATTCCAACTTACTGCTACTAAATTTAAGGCTTTCTGCATATGAATACGCATAAGTTCCCCCTGCATTAAAACTGGGGATTGGATTATCTCCTAAATTATATTCTTCGCAATATCTCGCGTTACTTAATGATAATGATTTCACTTTATGTAAACCTGAAATATCAAGCTTCTTCATATTTGTGCAATATCCCAAACTTAATGAAGTGAGGTTCGGGAAGTTTTCTATTCCCGTAAGATCCGTGAGTTGACTAGAATATGAACTATTTGACAACGAAGTAGCGTTGAGTCCTGCTTCTAAAATAATGCATTGAGAACCTGCAATTGAAAGAGCCCAATTATTTTTTACCACAAGCGCTCTAAGGTTTTGGTCCGGAATACTTACTAATTCAACGTCAGGATCCTTTTGTACTACAGCGATATCACTGGCTAACGTATTATTTGTATTAGTAATCCGGACAAGACCTCCACGTGTGTCTGTAGCACCACTAAGAGTATAAGTCAAAGTTACTGTTGTCAAGCCATCATCTCCTAATTGCGGTTGAGAAACCGATTGTTCGGTAATCCATTCGTCTCCTTGTACAATTGAAGCTGTATATTCGACATTATATCTTACCTTGAATGAAATGGTACGCGCTGAAAGATCATACATCAAAACGTCCGTTTCCGGAATAATAGCTTCCGTTCGTTTTTGGTTTACATTGACGTTTACAGGGTTCGTAACAAGTGGACTTGAAATAGTGATGGTAGCAGAACGTTCTTTATAAGTTACATTTTTTGCAGCTTTAAATGACAAGGTAACTTTACCACCAAAATCACTCCGTTTATCAAATGCCAACCATTCTTCACCACCCTCGCTATAAGTAATGACAGGTTCAGCGATATTTGTATTGAGCTGAATTTGTATAGCATTTTCTTCTCTTGAAATCGACAAGTTATCATCAGAAAGTAAATCTATAATATAATCAGGCAAAGTTTCTACCTGCAAAGGTACTACAGCAGAACCTGTAAAGAATTTGAAAGTCGCCGTACGCTTCTCGTCCAGTGTATTAGGATCAATTGTAAAAGTGACTACGTCACCATCTTTTCCTGACGTAACCGACGGGTGTGCCCAATCACATACACCCGCCAGTCTCCAATCTCCCGAGCTTGCCACTGTAACAGTAATGTTTCCTCCATTTTTATCAGTCTGGATAGTATTGGTAGACAATGAGATAGTAGCCTCACTCCCATTGATCGATTCATCATCATCGGAACACCCCCACAACATGGTAGCTGCCAACAATGTTATCATTATATTTTTTAGAAAGTCCATCTTTTTCTGTTTTTAAGGTGAAATATAAACTTCTGTTAGAGAGCCTTACGCTCTGTGCTATTTTTACTGTAATAGTGGCTCGGGTAAACGAGTTCTTCGTCATACAATCCTCTACATACGCTCTGGCAACGAGATACCTGCGACCTATATAATGAAGGATCAAGCGCAAAAAACATATAGTATCCATACCCGGCTTCTTTTTTAGAACGTGCCGTTGATTCACTTGAATTTCCGCTACCACGGCGAAGCTCAATCGACATGCCGCCACATTGTTTCAGTGTCATACCAGTACCAGGGCTTGCAGAGCCTCCATAATCAGCTACAGCGTAATCACAATATTGACCGGGATCAACACCATCAATAATCTGAAGGCTATTTGAGTACATTGCTCCAAGATTGTAGAGCGAAACAATCTTTTCAGGCATCGCCAATTTGCACTCATACATTAACCGTGAACCTGCATAGGCAGACTGACTTGCAAGCCATGGATTAGATAAATCCGGTGAGCTTGAATATTCATCGTCAAAAGCAACACCATCCAGATTGTATGCACGACAATAAGCTGCCAATTCCCGAGCAAACTCTTTAGCTCCCATATCCGAAAGTTGGGCTACTCCTGCTTCATCATGGTTACCTAAGATACTGATGATGACTTTCATACCAACCTTACGAAGTGGTTGTAGATATTTGTCATTATTGTCAAGCAAGAATTGAACATTTTCGTTGTTTGACAGATACACACGCTTCTTTTCAGGATCCCAGTTAATGTTAGCTGCAAAAAGCACTATATGATCAAAATAATACTTACCACTTTCTGTCAGAAACTCCAGTGCATTAAGTGGATTGGTATCATTAATCTCGAAGTAAAGTACCATCTGTACCGCATCTTTTCCTTTGTTGGTGTTAGGCTTGTTACGGTAATCTTGCACAAGAAGTACCATATGTTTGGATGATTCGGTCAATGTAACTCCTTCTGTTGTTGATGTAGCTGTCAAAGGAATGATATATGTTTCATCTTCTTTCATTCCTTCGAATGCGGTGAGAGTTACTTTTACACTCGGAGTATTTTTATCATCCGGCGCAAGCACAAAAGTACCATTATTGGCTATTTTGACGTTGGCTGCGGGAAAGGCTTTGAAATCAGTCTCATGGACAGCATTATAAGTAGCCACATATGATTCATCAACAGCTATTTGAACATCTACTCCTTTTTGAGGAAGTTTGGATAGCCGAAACACTACGTTAGTACTGTGTTCATTGTCACGGAGCTCCACAACAGAACTGTTTTTATTAGTATTTTCATCCAGTAGTAAACCGTTTAACTGCGTGGATGTTAGATAAGGAGATTCATCAATCCTGCTTCCTACTACAATATCATCTTCACAAGATGTAAAAATTGTCATGGCAAACATTGCCAATGGCAGAAAACTATGTTTGATATTATTTATCATATTCGAGATTTTATGAGTTTATTATTGAGGTAATGAGACGGACACCCAATTAGGTTCGTTTTCAATTGTCAAGTCATAGCCACTCGTACTGTAATCTTTTGCTACAGTTCCCGAGCCTTCGTTGAATTTCCAATAAGCGATAAGTCCTTCTGAATCAGGTTCTACTGTATAGAAATGATTGGCAGATTGGATTTCCTCTGCAGTAAGTACCCGGTTCCAAATTCTAGCTTCAGAAACAACTCCATCAAAGTAACGGTCACTTGAGTAAGCGTAACCTACCCAAAAACAACGTGAACCATCTTCTTCATTCGTATGTTTAGCTCCCAGATTAACGGAAGTTTTAGATACAGAGTCTGAAAGTTTCTCTACTCCATTGACATACACTTTAATGGCACCCCTATTAAAGGTAACAGCTAGATGATACCATTTGTCACTTTCAAACTGGAGATCTGTGCTTGTACAATTTCCGCCAGATGTAGCCACTTGTAATTGGTTGGATGGAACGCCAGCATCACCAAGACGTAATAAGTAGTTACCTTCAATACCCATTAATGTATTTAATGTATTGGGGAACGAAGTAGCTTTGAACAAAATTTCCATTGTCTGCTCTGTCAAATTATTGAACTTAGAGTCATTATTAAAGTCGGGATAAGCACGATTTCGACTAATATTACATACTACGTTAATGAGCGATGCTCCGCGGAATACGTAATAATATGTTTTGGCACTTTGTAATATCCCAATTCCCTCCACAGATTTAATAGTTACAGGTAGTACATAAGTTGTTTTGAGGTCAAGCTCGCCTGTATTGGTGAATTCAATAAACACTTCAGGACTGACTATGCTACCGGACTTTATGCTTGTAGTAGTTTCAGGCATGGAATAGTGCTCTTCAGGCAGAAGTATTGCATTTTCATCATAATATGCCATTTTGTAAGTTGACAAAAGTTCAGGAGCGGGTGCCATAGTTACCATGATATCATGTTCTTCAGGCTTGGCTATAGCAACGGAAATACCAGCTTCCACATTTGTATCACCAGCTTTAAAAAGTATTTCTTTAGTAAAGTTGGATGCTGAAATGAAAAGCTTGTTATCATAGTGTTGCTCGTTTTCATCATTATTCTGGCAACTGCCGAGAAATACCGAAAAACCGGCAAGGGCAGTGATTATTAGGTTGTTTAGTTTCATAAAATGTTGTTTATTTAACGGTTGGACTCAATATATTAATGGCTTCTTTTATAGTCGGATAAATGTTGGCAACATTAAAGTAGTCTTTTTCCGCTGCATCAATCGAGATTCCTGCCTTGGTATAGTCAGAAGTTTTTGAGACAGCCCATTGAGCTGCTCCTATGATAGCAGACGAACCATCGCCTAGTTCCCCATTATAACTCCCTGAATTGGTAAGATAAGGAGTAGTCACCCCCATCACAAAGCGGTCAGTGGGCACATCCTTGGCAGATGCCATTAACACGAGATATGACATTTCATTTTGATTCTTGGCACCATGTGCATTGATAATAATATACTTACAATCAGCAAATAACTTCTTGTCGATAACATTTTGCGGAGAACCTTTGAAAATAATTGTTTTATCCATATTTGAAGCTTTCCAATTAGATACCACATCAAAAAATGCCGCTTGACGTGCTGTTTCAGCAGCTATTTCGCTTTCCTCAACCAGTGAATTAAGGTCAAAACCTGTATAGTTTGCTACAATTCCGTCTACTCCCAAAGCACTGCTTGTTGCAACTTGTTTAGCCACTTCATTCTTACAGTATTCAATAAAGCGTGTTGCATTATCAACAGGTTCTTCTTCTCCCTCATTCTCTGTTTCATCGGAAACAGTTTGTACATTGGCAGCTTCCTCATCAAGGATTTTTTTCCATGCACTTTCTATTCTATCGAAATCTACCAAACCTAACACTTTTGTACCTAACCGACGCACCTCTTCCATTTCAGATGCATTTACTTCGCTCACTTCCATGATATTATTCAAACAAATGTAATCAATACTGTCGGGCATATCAGTAAGATGTTGGCTGCGCGAGGTTGGAATAGTGCTCACATTGTCAATTGAAGTAATCACAACCTGATGTTCTGATGTCTTGAATTCATTAAGAGACTTTACGTATTGGGCGTAAAGCTCAGGGTTCTGTTCCTCAATAGTCGGCGTATTTAGTTTAATACTTTCTACATCTGTCCAGTCGGAACAAGATGCTACAGCAACCAGTGTCATTGCAGAAAACAATGTTTTGAATATACTATTTCTCTTCATATTCGTTCAATTTTCTTTTGATATATAATTATTTGCAATCCCACCAAACATGAGTAGCCATTGAGTCTCCTTTTTTAGTCTTAGACTCTTGAGTCAAAGTCAAAACAGCAGCCTCCACGCTTTCTTTATTTTCACGATATTCGTCGGTCGGATATGGCATACGCCGCGCACCTTCTGTATCATCAACAATACCACTGCTGGCATTTGCCGCCATCGGCATCAACTTTGGATAGCCGGTACGCCGATATTCAGACCATGATTCCATACCATTCGGGAAATTGGCAATCCATTTCTGAGTAATAATCTGTTCAAGACTTTTCTCAAAGTCACCACCAGCCCATGCTACTGTAACAGCAGTATTAATCGAACCGGAATAATCATAAGTCTGCCCACTCTGTCCTTTTAATGGATCCTTGTAGCCTTCTACTTTTCCAGTATTCGCCAAATAGCTTTCTACTCCACTACTGATATTGTTTTCTTCAAATGACAAACGGATACCTGCTTCATAAAGGTCTTTTGGAGAGCCTCCCATATTCCACCCACGAAGAGCTCCTTCAGCACGTAAGAAAGCAACTTCTGAAGCACGGAATACAACAATGTTATCACTTGCAGCTACTTTCATACAAGAAGAACCTTGTGACCAAGAATTATACTGTCCCTGCAAAATGCCCCGACGCAATCCGACGTAACCTTCTTCTCCCGTATATGCATTTCCTGATACGGTACCAAAAGTACTTTTGTCATAATAGGCTTCACGACGAGGGTCATTATAACCATTCATGTAACAAGTTAAATCGGCTGAGATTCGTGCGTCAGACCATAGTACCATAAAACGTTGCCACGGATTATGATCGGCAACTTTGCGATAAGCACCGTCAGAGGCGGTAGTCATTACACCTGCTTCTACAGCTTCTTCAGCTAACTGTTGCGATGTTTTCCCGTTCACATTGAATCCTGATACGTAGCAAGTACGCATCGCCATTCTAAGCTTCAAAGAGTTGGCAAACTTGCACCATGCTAATGTATTACCATTATAAATTCTGTCTGCACTTGAACTGAAACTCTGGCTAGCATATTTACTCAATACTGAGATAACATTATCCAAATCCTCAAACATCTTAGTATAAACAGCTTGCTGAGAATCATAAGGGGATTTGATTGCGTTAGCGGCTCCCACCTGTGAATAAGGAATAGGACCATATGTATCTGTTACACGTAACATAACAACAATGCGATATAGCTCGGCTAATGATAAGAATAATTCATCATCACTCTGATTCTTCAAATTAAAATAATCAGGATAGAACTTTGAATAGAAATCATTAAATGGAATTTTCTTCCAGTCATCCGAAGGATTATAAGTTGCATAACGACCAGACCAACCTGTTCCCAAATTAGAGTCTGCTACATATCCCGAGAATCCTCCTGCCATCAAACAGTCTACATACTGAGAAAAGTTTTCTTGTTCCGGCATCATTAAATCCTGCAAATTAAGAGCTAATGACCTCACTAAATACCAATCTACCCCCATATCGTTCTGATCCGGTTCATGAGGATTCTTATTATAATCTTCAAAGTTTCCCGTACATGCAGTTGTACCAAAAAGAAACAAACCAGCGACTATAAACTGTATTATTGTATTTTTCTTCATCTTTTCAGTTTTTAGAATTTAAGTTTCAAATTGAATCCTACGCTACGAAGGCTAGGCATCATAAAGTAATCAATTCCTTGATAATAATTACCTGTAGTTGCCACTGACTCCGGATCGAAAGGAGCCTTACAGTAAATCATCCATAAATTACGTCCTACTAATGAAAGAGTTATATCCATTATGTTTTTCAGTTTTTTTCTTGGAATGGTATAACTTACTGAAGCTTCTTGCAGACGCAAGTTAGTGGCGCTATACGTATAGTATTGAGGAATACCACTGTCAGCACCGACTACTGAATACCATTTTTGTGCATCAATTCTATCATTACCATTTATCACAACCCCACCATTGTCACGGGCTGCCGCTGTTACCTCAGACACACCATAGGAATCAAGTACGGCTTGGGTTGCAGAATACACAACACCTCCCAAACGGGCTGTTAACAAGAAACCAAGCCCCCAGTTGCCATATTGGAAATCATTACGCCATGCCATATTAGCTTTTGGGAAGACAGAACCTAGATAAATGTCATCAACTTTATCGTTTACTGTCACATTTCCATCTTCATTTACATAAATCTTATTATTCGAATCGCGGAGTAAGTCGGACTGTGAATAAAGATCACCCAAAGAACCACCTACTTTTAAAATAAACCTAGCCTTTGATAAACCACCTACATCCATTCGGTCTTTTGTAATCTCTTCACCTGTCACAGGATTTATATACCCGTCAATCAAGCTTAATATTTTGTTTTTATTGGCGCTGAATGTATAATTCGAACTCCATGTAAATTTATTCCATGTATTTTTGTAACCCAAAGAGAGTTCTACACCACGGTTGCGTACATTACCAGTCTGTGCATAAAAAGTGCTGTATCCTCCTGTTGGAGAAAGTTTGGCATCCATAGTCTGATTATAAGTCTTGGTATTGTAGAATGAAACATCCAAATTGAAGTTTTTCAGAAAGCGTGCAGTAAGACCAACTTCCCAAGAGTCTGTTCTTTCCGGTTTCAAATCATATAATGGATATGCAGATTGAGAAGAATACGCTCCGGTAGAAGTATTCCAAGAGAAAGTCGGATATGCTAAGAAACGCCCGAAGGGTAGACCAACAGATGCCCATGAAGCACGTAATTTCAAGTAAGAAATACTTTCAGGTAACTTAAACAACTCTGACAGAACAATAGAAGTACCTACTGACGGGTAGAAAAAAGATGCTTGTTTTGAGTTCGGGCCCGCCAGTTGGCTCGGCCAATCATTACGTCCGGTAAGAGTTAAATAATAAGTACTCTTATAGCCAACTTCCGCTGATGCAAATATAGATTGAGTCTGTTCACGATAACCGGTTTCCTCACGTTTACCTGTATCCTTATCCAGTTGGGCAACAGTGAAAAAGTTAGGAAGACCGTTTGCGGCAATCGGTCCACTGACACCAAGAGCTTCAGAACGATTATCGGAATAGGAAGCACCAATATTGGCAGTCAGGCTCCAATCCTCTCCAAATGTCTTGTTAATATTCAGCAACAAATCCGCGTATGTTTGTTTGTCACGAGTATTTGTTACTCCATAAAAACCATTTTTACCTTCAGCTATGGTTTCAATAGTAGAAGCATAGTATTTTTGTGTATATGTGTTATAGGAATTATCCAAACGTACACGCCCGGCTACATTCAACCAACTTAAGATATCATAACTCAAAGCTGCACTCAACATATAACGGTCTTTGTCATTTTCGCGCAAGTTACGGTAGTTGATCCAGTAAGGATTTTGCAAACGAAAAGAACCACCACCTTGCGGCCAGTATTGAGTATACATGTTACGTTCTAAATCATAACGTTCATACATCTTATAATCTTCCCAGTCGTTACCACGTGGAAATAAATAAGCAGAAGCCAATGGATTGGCATAGATACCTTGGTTTACCATATTACGGTCTTTCTGCATAATATATTGAGCCCCCACATCCAACTTCATTTTATCATCTAGGAAAAGAGTTGTATTACGGAATGTAAAGTTATAGCGTTCATACTTATTATTGGGAATAATTCCACGTGAATTAACCGCAGCAGCAGACAAATAAGTCTGATTGTGTTCAGTTCCGGTAGAAAGTGTTACAGACTCTGTTCCGATAAGTCCTGTTTGGAAATAATCACTTGCAGGATCGTATCCATAGTAATTGGCATCGTTCAGTCTCTTTCCCCAACTGGCATCTGTGCCGGATGTGCCATAACGATTTTGGAATTCCGGCATAACAAACTGGGATAACATTTCTGTATTACTGGATACCGTCAGAGATACACGCCCAACTTTTCCTTTCTTTGTAGTAATTACAATAGCACCATTGGCAGCATTGCTACCATACAATGCGGCAGCAGCGGCTCCGGATAAGACCGACATTGATTCAATATCTTCCGGATTAATATCTGCTATAGCTTCTGTGGAACCTTGTGATTGAAATTCTTCAGAACCACCTGAAGCACTTAAATTATACATTGGAATACCGTCAATTACATAAAGTGCATTGGAAGATTGTTCAATACCTCTTGATCCACGCATAACAACCTTACTTGCACCACCAATACCGGAAGAAGAAGAGTTGATGTTCAAACCTGCGACCTTTCCATTTAGAGAGTTGATAAAGTTTGCATCTTTTACAGCTAAAGCCGATTCGGCATCTACTTGTGTTACATTGTAACTCAAAGCTTTCTCTGAACGTTTGATACCTAGTGCTGTAACTACAACCTCATCAATCACTTGTGTATCGTCCATCAACGTTATATTGATAGAGGTCTGCCCTTTTAAAGGCACCTCCTGTGTCTTATAGCCAATATAAGAATAAATAATAATAGGATTATTACTTTTTGTGATTATTTTATAATTACCATCTAAATCCGTAATAGCGCCATCTGTTGTTCCCTTTACTAAGATACTAACACCAATTAGAGGTTCACCCTTAGAATCCAATACTTGTCCGGTTATAGTACGTTCTTTTCCACTTTGCTGTTGTACTGGATTAGAATCCCCCTTTTCAGATAAATAAATAATATTCTCTTCTATTTTATAAGAGACTGCCTTATCTTTAAGGAGTGTACTTAATACTTGCTCCAAAGAAGCGTCCTTCACTTTAAGAGGCTCAACCGTAATGGTTGAAAGTTTGTCATTATAAAAAAACTGATACTTTGATTGTGATTGAATTTGCTTGATTACAGTGCCTAAAGTTGTACGGGGAGTTGATAAGGTCAACTGCGCCATAGCCCATTGTACAGGAACTGCCAAAAACAAAAAGACTAATAAAGCCCGAAATAACTTCGAGTTTCGAAGCGAATGTTTGCTTTCCATACATTTTATTTAATGGTTATACATTTTATTAAACTCTCAAGGATGGTGTCGACTTCCCCTCCTCTGTTAATAAAACAATGCTAAAATAATAAACACTTAGTCCGATTTATCTTTTTTTAAAAAAAAATCTTTTCCAAGAGAAAATAATTTGCGGGGTATGCGTGCCAATGCTTACGGTTCACACATGATTTTTACTATGGCCTCCAACTGAGACAATTTTGAAACAGTGCAATTACCGACTATGCAAAGAATAGCTCGCTCTTTCTAGGATGAAGAACTAGTATTCGACAGTATCAAATCTCTCAAAGACTGGAAATAATAAACTTATTAAAATGAAACTGAAGATATGAAAACAATAAATAAGTTATTAATGGTTATGTCTATCCTGCTCCTTGTAGGGTTGATGTAATGATGACAAACAGGAGGGAATTACAACAGAACCAATTTCTAAATTAGAAATAGAACAGGAAAATATAAAAGTAAAGATTGGTAGCGAAAATAAGGTGACTATCAGTATTACACAAGGAGGTGGTGAATACAACGTATCTTCACTAAATCTGTATATTGCCCAAGCTACGATAGAAAATAGTGGAACCCAAATAGAAGGTTTTCAAAATGTTGGAACAATAATTATAGTATCAAACAAAGACGGAAGATTCCGTAAACTGTCTGTTAGTGTTTATGCCACCGACATATTGGAACTAGACAAAGAAAGCATCGAATTTATTACCAGACTTGAATATTCAGACGAAGCAACAATCAATGTTACAAATGGAAATGGAGAATTATTCTATAACATCTAATAATAAAGTTGCAATATCTCAATACAAAAAGTAAGTTTGTAATAAGAAGGTTCTATAAATAAATCCTCCATGATGTGTATATGAAAAATGAAGGGCTTTTAAAAAAGTTTTGAGATAAAAACATCTTAATCACTCCACCTGTTCTTTCGGATAATTCACCAAATACAATGTTTTTGTCGCACGAGTAAAAGCCGTATACAGCCATCGGAAATAATCAGGAGTCAAATACTCATCCGTCATATACCCCTGATCTAAAAATACATTCTGCCACTGCCCACCTTGCGCTTTATGACAGGTTATTGCATATGCATATTTCACTTGCAATGCATTATAATGCGGATCAGCTTTCATCTTTTTCATCCGGTCTCTTTTGATTGGAATATCTATATAGTCCTCAAGTACTGTATAAAATAATCGGTCATTGTCTTCTTTTGATAATGCAGGTGAATCCGAATGCAAAGTATCCAATAATAGATTTGCATCCAATTCAAAATCATTCTGGTCAGGAAAACGGAGAGTGACTTCCGCAAAACGAAAGCCATATATGTCACGAGTTCGACGAACACGCCGGACAACTGCTATCTCGCCATTCGCTATAAAATCCATCTCCTTATATTTCTCTGTCCAATAGTAATTATTTCTAGCTATCATCAACATATCTCCTGAGTTCAATTCATCTTCACGCCAAAGAATTTGAGCACGTATTCCATTATTATATAGGTTTGCACGCTTATTAGAACGACAGACAACAATCGTTTCATCCATACCATCATGATCATAACAATTAGTCAGTTCCTCTATAAGTTCCGTTCCCGGTACCAGTTTAATATCAGGAAAGCCTGCTATTTTTATTTTAGGCAAAGAATAACAATCATCCTCCGCTATCAATCGCCTCAACTGTGTGGCATTCCATAATATTCCGGATTCTTGCACCTGACGGACTACTTGAGTAAGATCAATCTCACGTACTTCAAGCCCATACCCCTTCAATGCATCGGAAAAAAGTGCCGGGCTTAACTCCTCTCCTACCGGAGGAAGCTGCGCAGTATCACCCATTAACAAGAGACGACACCCCTGCCCCGAATAAACAAATTGCACTAAATCGTCCAATAGACGACCTGTTCCAAACACACTCCCCGACAGTCCTTCGTTTGAAATCATGGAAGCCTCATCAACGATGAATAAAGTATTTGTAGCCAGATTATCATTGATCGAAAAATTACTAAGCTCATTCGAAAAAGACTGTTGCCTATATATTTTTTTATGAATGGTGAAAGCCGGATGTCCTGCATATGTTGAAAAGACCTTTGCCGCGCGCCCTGTAGGAGCCAACAATACAGATTTCTGCTGCAATTGATCCATGGTTTTCACCAATGCCCCTACCAATGAAGTTTTACCAGTGCCGGCATAACCTCTTAAGATAAAGACTTCATCCGCCAGTGTGGACAGCAGAAACTCTGAAAGAGATTTTACAGCAATTTCCTGCTCTAAAGTTGGTTGATAAGGAAAATTTTCCTTAATTTGCCTTTCTAAATAGTTATTTATCATTTTTGTACGAGAAAAAAGTTCGAGGAACTATCGTATTTAAATTTATTTATTCTATTTTTGCGATGCGAATATAACAACTAAAAACATAATTTATCATGAAAACAGTATTTAATATTGTATTGGTGCTTTGTGCTGCTGCACTGATTTACATCTGCTACACCAGCATTATGGGTCCTATCAATTTTGAAAACGCTAAAAAAGACAGAGAAAAAGCAGTCATTGCCCGTTTGATCGACATCCGTAAGGCACAGCAGGAATACCGTACGCTGCACCGCGGAATGTATACAGACAAATTTGACACATTGATTGACTTCGTTAAAAATCAAAAATTGCCGTTCGTTATGAAGATGGGAATGTTGACCGACAAACAATTGGAAGACGGACTGACTGAAAAGAAAGCTATGGCTATCATCGAAAAAGCAAAGAAGACAGGCAAATATGATGAAGTTAAGAAATGGGGACTTGAAAACTTCAAACGTGACACTATGTGGGTAGCTGTTATGGATACTATTTTCCCGAAAGGATTCAACCCGGATTCTATGAGATACATCCCTTACGGAGGTGGTGCTCAATTCGAAATGAATGTAAAAAACGATACTGCTAAATCCGGTGCTCCTGTATACTTATTTGAAGTAAAAGCTCCGTATGAAACTTATTTGAACGGACTTGACAAGCAAGAGATTATTAATTTAAAAGATGTTCAGAGCAAATTGGGTAGATACTGCGGTTTGATGGTAGGTTCTATCGATACTCCGAACAATGGTGCTGGTAACTGGGAATAATGATTGATTTTACTAAATCAAAACAATATACTTTATCCATCCGTCTTAGTACGGATGGATTTTCTTTTTCTATCTATAACCCGATTCATGACGATTCGCTTTCAATCATAGAGAAAGAGATAGACGCTTCTCTATCCCTAACAGCAAATCTAAAGGCAATCTTCCACGAATCGGACTTCCTCAATCATCCTTACAAACGGGTAAACATTATGATGGCAAGTAAACGTTTTACAATCGTGCCATTAGACCTTTTTGAAGAGGAACAGGCGGAACTTCTATTTTATCACAATCATCAGAAAAAAGAAAACGAAACGGTACTCTACAATATTCTAAGAAAGAATAATGTAGCTGTCATTTTCGGTATAGACAAAAGCGCACAGATCTTTTTGAATGAACAATATCCCGAAGCTCGCTTTTATTCTCAATCTACTCCGTTTATCGATTATTTTTCTGTAAAAAGCAGATTAGGAAACAGTAAGAAGATGTATGCTTCTGTACGCAAAGACGGTATTGACATCTATTGCTTTGAACGGGGTCATCTACTTCTGTCTAATTCTTTTGAATGCACGCATACAGAAGACCGTATTTACTATTTATTGTACGCTTGGAAGCAACTGGAATTTAATCAGGAGCGGGATGAGCTACATCTAACTGGAACACTTTCCGAGAAAGAAGTTTTAATGAGCGAACTGAAAAAGTTTATCCTACAGGTATTTATTATGAATCCTGCAACTAATATTGACATGCAAGCCTTATTAACATGCGAGTAATCAGCGGTATTTACAAACGAAGAAGATTTGACGTGCCCCGAACATTTAAAGCACGTCCTACAACAGATTTCGCCAAAGAAAATCTGTTCAATGTACTCAACAACTACATCGATTTTGAAGAAGGAGTCACAGCTCTCGACTTGTTTGCCGGAACCGGAAGTATTAGTATCGAACTGGTATCCCGCGGATGTGACCGAGTTATTAGCGTTGAGAAAGATCCTGCGCATCACTCGTTCATCTGCAAAATCATGAAAGAGGTGCAAACAGACAAGTGTCTGCCAATACGCGGAGATGTATTCAAATTTATCAAGAATGGTCGCGAACAGTTCGACTTCATCTTTGCCGATCCTCCTTATGCATTAAAAGAGTTGGAAACAATACCTGAATTAATCTTCCAAAACGATCTTCTCAAAGAGGGAGGATTATTGGTACTGGAACACGGAAAAGATAATAACTTCGAAGATAATCCACATTTCATAGAGAGAAGAGTGTATGGAAGTGTAAACTTCTCACTGTTCAGATAAGTTTTCCAATCAATCTCATCACTATTAAAGTAGCGGAGCCAATAAACGCACGATAGACTCCGCAGCTTTTTGTCTCCACGAACGTCTGACCCAATTCTTAAAAAAGATTTGTGTACTTTCTCGCTGATCCTGAAGAAATATCTCTTTCATTTCAAGGGCTGTTTCTACGTCATACATAAAGGCATTCACTTCAAAATTGTGCTCAAAGCTACGAAAGTCAACATTAGTAGACCCCACTGTGGAAAGCATGTCATCTGAAACCATGAGCTTAGAATGCAGAAAGCCCCTCTTATAAAAATAGACTTTAACACCTGCCTGCATCACATCTGCCAAATAAGAACGCGATCCAAGATGAGTAATCCAATTATCGGCACGTTCCGGTAACATTAAGCGCACATCTACCCCGGACAATGCAGCTGTTTGCATAGCAGCTAATATTTGCTCTGTAGGCAAGAAATAAGGGGTTTGCATATAGAAATATTTTTTTGCACTGGTAATGGCAACCGTCAAGCCCTGCATGATTTCTTTCCAGGGTCCGATAGGCTCACTCGTGACAATTTGCGCTAAAGAATTTCCACAAGAATCAATCTTTGGAAAATAACGGGAAGCAGTTATCAGCGTACGGTCTACAAAATACCAATCGAGCAGAAAAGCCGTTTGCAGACCGTGCACAGCCTTCCCTTCCAGCATGATATGCGTATCACGCCAAACTCCCCAAGAAAAGCCACGCATATAGCGTTCTGCCAGATTCATTCCCCCAACAAAACCCACACGCCCGTCAATGACAACAATCTTTCTATGGTTCCGGTAATTCACTCTACTGGTAAATAAGGGAAAACGTACCTTTAAAAAGCTCCTGACCTCTATGCCGGCATTACGCATTTCTTCGAAAAAGCGGTTAGGCACATGCCAGCAACCTACATCATCATAGATCACCCGCACTTCAACTCCTTGAGAAGCCTTTTCTATCAGTACGTCTCTGACCAGACGTCCAATAGCATCATCCTCAAAGATATAATATTCCATATGGATATGCTGCTTCGCTTTTTGTAGTTCGCGCAATAATGATTGGAGTTTGGTATATCCTTCGGTATAGATTGCCACACGATTTCCCTCAAATGGAAATGCCTGATTCGTTTGCTGGAAAAGTTGAATAAGACGGGAGTATTCATAGGGAACATCCGAACAATCCTGTGCCAGATATTCGGCCATTGGTTTCTTTAATAGGCGGTCATAGCTTTTTTGCCCGATGATACGCTCACGACGCTGGCTCCGGCCAAAGAAAAAATAAAAGACAAGCCCGACAATAGGTAAGAAAAGTAATATGAGTATCCATGCCATCGTTTTAACCGGATTCCGGTTGTCAAGAATGATAATGACAATCGTACCGATAATGGCTCCAAAATAAAGAATATCAAAAGCTACTGTTGCTATCTGGCTAAGCATATAGTTCCAATCAATCATAGGAATCTCCTTTCATACAGATACTGAACAACAAATATAGAGTAAATTATCGGATTAACAAAGAAGTCCCGGTGACAACATTGAATGTTGTGCCGGGACTTTCTTCGTTTTATTTGAATCTATTACGCTACTTCAGAATGGTCTGCCACCTCCATAGCCTCCACCACGTGGGCCACGCGGACCACCACCATCAAAACCACCATGACGCATATTGCCACGGGCTTCTTTATTTCCAAAAATATTCAGGCGATAAGAGAAACGAAGCATACAATAACTATTAATTCCATTATATTCGGAAACAGAACGCATATCGGCTGTCAACGAACGGCTGATATTGGATTGCTGCCGCAAAATATCATATACTTCAAAACTGATGGTTGCAGCATTGCCTTTCAGGAAGTTCTGGGCAATCTGCGCATTCCAGATAAGTTCATTCTTATTCATACTAGCATCACGATAACCACGGCGTGCGTTATTAGTTATATTGGTTGACAACGTCATACTCCAAGGTAAAGAGATATTAGTGCTTGCACCATAACCAAATGTATAAGGTTCCTGGTTATTTTCCGGACGCAGTTTGTTTCGTTCAAAGTTATAGTTAATCGAACCATTCAAGGTAAATTCAAACCAGTCGTTACGAAAAGTTCCATTCAGATTCTCTCCTAAAGTCAATGTTGTACTGGTGTTCTTGTCATTTATCTTGGTATCGTCATTGAAAAGGTAAGAAACCGCATTGGTATAGTTGGCACGAGAGAAAGAATTTATAGTGAAACGCTTATCTTTCAATGCTGTATTGAACCCAAACATACCCATCGCATTCCAGTTTCCGTTGATATTCTCCGGTTTAACTGTTACTCCACCAGTACTCTGATTGTAAGTAGTGGCATTGGTAATATTGTTTTGAGTCATATTCAAGTTTGCATGAGCCATTATGCCACGCTGTTTATCTGCATTATAAGTATTGTAGAACAAACGCATAGAATGAGAGAAGGAAGGCTTCAATCCCGGATTACCCTTACGAATGTTCAACGGATTAGAATCATCGGTTACATCCAGCAAATTTTCCATACTCGGCTGGCTTGCACGTCCCCGATAAGTAAAGCGTAACTGGCTGACTTTAGAGAATCTGTAACGAAAATCAACATTAGGAGCAAAATTGAACACATTTCTTTTTACTACAGTATCTACTTCAGCTTTCTTATAATCTAATCTGGTATTCTGCGGTTGCAGAGACACTCCAAAGTTCAATCGATATTTCTCGCGGATAATATTCAACCCTGCATTAATATCATGGTTATAGTATTTATATTGAGCATATTTACTCAAATCTCTATCCTTATTCTCTTCATATCCTTCAGGTAGACCATCACCAAAATTCCAAAACCAATCCTGTCCTTTATCTGCATCAGGAATCAAACTGTATGTACTTCTATCGCTTTCACTATACTTATATTGAAATTTATAGCGGAACTGTAAAAAAGTAGCTCTCGCAATCGGCTCACTATAAGTCAGTTCGGCAGTATAATCATAACTTTTGGTTGGAGAAGTAGTATACTGTTTACGTTCATCATCTTCTTTTTTTGCATTATCATCAAAATAACGCGTCAATGATTCACTAAACTGTTCGCTATCATTATCTCCATAACTAAATGTACCACGGAAAGTGATGTTTCGTCCCTGATTATTCAATCTACGATTCAGCTGTAAAGAAGCATTTGCAGAGAGACTCTGACCTTCTGATTCTGATTCACTGTTGCTGGCGTTGACACGAATAGCTTCTAAAGGATCATCTGTACTTCCCCAGAAAATCTTATTCAAAAACTCATTAGGATTAGACACCAAATTAAATGGATCTCCATTAAAAGTACCCGATTCGGAAATAGAATAACTGTTAGACTTTCCATAAGAAACGTTCGGACGGAAAATGATGTTTGTCAATGTATCCGGTTTCCATTCCAAACGGAAGTCGGCATTGAAGTTTGTATTTTTATTACGGCCTTTACTGTTTGAGTTAGAGTACGAATTTCCATTTTGCAGGAAACGTTCCGAGTAGTTTGTAGATGTTGCATCCCGGTCACTGAAATTATAACGGGCACTACCTCCCAGTTCCAGCTTATCAGTCTGAGTAGCAAAGTTAGCTCCAAGCATCTTGGTAGCAGTCAAACCATTGCTATTCCGGAAACGAGGGCCACCACCTCCACCTGAGAATCCTTGATCGTTCACATTATTGGCCGAACCAATTAAAGAGAATTGGCTATTATCGACAAAACGGTTCAACATCAAGTTACTTCCATAACGGTCTTCTGTACCACCAGCAACACTTGCGTTACCAAACCAGCCTTGATTCATTCCTTTCTTCACTTTCAGGTCGAGAACGGTTTCTTCTTCCCCATCATCTATTCCGGTGACACGTGCCAAGTCCGATTTTTTATCGTATGTTTTCAGTTTATCAATCATGTTGACCGGCAAGTTCTTCAATCCGGTTTTCACATCACCCCCAAAGAACTCTTTACCATCTACCATAATCTTCTTTACTTCTTTACCATTGATTTTGACATTACCGTCATCATCAATCTCTGCTCCCGGAAGTTTCTTTACCAATTCTTCGAGCATCGCTCCTTCCGGAGTACGATAAGCAGCCGAATTATATTCCAGAGTATCTTCTTTTACGGTCACCTGCGGAGCTTCGGCAGTAATCACTGCTTCTTTCAGCATAACAGCATCCGGATCTAATGCAATGGTCCCCATCTTTTTATCGGTGGCATTAGCAGATAATTGTACTGGTACGAGTTTGGTACGAAACCCGATATAGGAAACTTTCAACACATATTTCCCGGCTTTTACTTTGGGGAGAGTGAACCATCCCTGATTACTACTGGCTATACCAGCGGCATAAGCGCTATCAGGCAATGATAACAATTGAACTGTAGCCTGCGCTGCAGGCTCTTTTGTGTCGGCTTCCACCACACGTCCCGAAACGGTAATTACCTTATTCTGTGCAAAAATTGAGAAGGTGCATAGCAACATCAGCACCAACCCTGCTGAAAATCTTTTCATTTACCTTATTTACGATTATATTAGTAGCAATAACAATGTCTTTTTGACAAATCGAATCGCAAAAGGTTTAATTGAAAAGAAAATTATCTTTTAAAGAATCGATCAACAAGCGCTTTTTTAAGACCAAATTCCAAACAAAGCACATTAAAAACCAAAAAGGTCAAGAAAGAGGAAGTATCAACATTAATCACATCTCCTTGCATTACACGCCACAACATACCACCAAAGACGAACAAGAATGTTAAAAAGATAGCATTACGAACAGCTGAATTACGAATCTGCTCCGTTTCCCGGCTCTCATTTTTACTGAATGCAAAGATTATCAACAAGCATCCTGCCATCATCAATAACTTTGTGCATTCTTTATAAAAGAGCAAGTTATTATCGGTCACCACTCCCCGCATCACTAGAATAAAAGGGATGAACAGAGCTACCAACAAGACAACATATCCTAAAGGACGACAATATACAGGTAATAATGCTTTCATGATTGAACGTTTTAATGAGACAAAAGTAAGTAAAAAAAATATTTTATATACATTTGCAGAGTAAAAAAGCAAAAGAATCATGAGTAAACAAGAAGTTATTCTCTGCGAAAGCTTGGAAACGAGCCTCGGTCGTGCCATTGAGTTATGCCCGCATGACAAACTATTCGTCCTCACAGACGAGCATACCCAGCGTCTTTGCCTTCCTTCCTTAAAGGCATCAGGTCTACTGAAAGATGCTGTAGAAATCTGTATCGGAGCCGAAGACGTACATAAAACGATGGAAACGCTTGCCTCCGTCTGGATGGCATTAAGTACTCAAGGAGCTACCCGCCACTCTTTGCTTATCAATCTTGGAGGAGGGATGGTGACGGATCTCGGAGGTTTTGCCGCAGCCACATTTAAACGTGGTATTTCCTATATCAATATCCCCACTACTCTACTGGCTATGGTAGATGCATCAGTAGGTGGTAAAACAGGAATCAACTTCAACGGACTGAAAAATGAAATCGGTGCCTTTGCTCCGGCAAACAGTGTACTGATTGAAACAGAATTCCTGCGTACACTGGATGCATACAATTTTTTCTCCGGATATGCTGAAATGCTAAAGCATGGTTTGATTAGCAATACGGCACATTGGGTGGAATTACTCAATTTCAATACTTCTAATATTGACTATACAGCTCTCAAACAATTAGTAGGTCAATCGGTACAAGTGAAAGAAAACATCGTAGAACAGGATCCCTTTGAACATGGAATCCGCAAGGCATTAAATTTGGGACACACTGTGGGACATGCATTCGAAAGCATGGCATTGGCAGAGGAGCGCCCTGTATTGCATGGATATGCAGTAGCTTGGGGAATCGTATGCGAACTGTATCTTTCTCATCTCAAAGTAGATTTCCCGAAAGAGAAAATGAGACAAACGATCCAATTTATCAAGGACAATTATGGCGTTTTTACTTTCGATTGCAAAAAATACGACCAACTATATGCATTCATGACGCATGACAAAAAGAATACTTCAGGCACAATTAATTTCACTCTACTGAAGGATATCGGAGATATTTGCATCAATCAAACTGCCGATAAGGACACTATTTTCGAGATGCTCGACTTCTATCGTGAATGTATGGGAATTTAATCCGACACCGGAGAGATTACATAATAAAAGGGAATGAAGTAAACTTCATTCCCTTTCTCTTCCCAATCCCTATAAATAATTGACAATTGTGCGACAATTGCCCGCGCTATTGTTCTAAATTACTCATTCGATACTGCGAAAGCGACATACCTGTATGCTTTCTAAAAAAACGTCCAAGCGACGATTGATTCGCAAAGTTCGTTTTTATGGCTATTTCCTGAATATTCAGGTTTGTATTCTTCAATAAAGCCTTGATTTCTAATATGATGTATTCGACTATCCAATCTTTAGCAGATTTCCCGCTTGTTTCCTTGATTACCATAGTCAGGTATTTGGAAGTAATACACAGTTTATCTGCATAAAAAGCTACATCCTTATTCTCCTTAAAATGCTTCATGATAAGCCCAAAGAATTTATTAGCTAATTCTTCTTTACGGGTATCCCTGCGGACAGTCATCAAGGTCGATTCCTTTTGATAAGCATTGAACAGTTCCAGATACAGATACCTCAACAAATGAATAATCAGCTCCCGCCTATATATATCTTGAGAAGTAACTTTATCTTTTATCATACCCAGATAATTATACATCCGAGGAATGTCGCGTTCCGATTGCGGATACCAATAATGACTCCGCATATAGAAAAAGAAATGCGGAGAAAATCGGGGCACACCACTTAACGCATCACTAAACAGTGAAGTAGATATTACCATCGTAACGGTCGAAAAATCTTCACTTGGCTCACTAAATGAGACAAATTGTCCGGGTAATAATATAATCAATTCCTCCGGTTGTATCCAGTGTACATCCTCATGCACTGTGATTTTAGCCCTTCCACTTAAACAATAAATAATCAATGCTGATTGATTATTAGAAGGATAAGAAGTCAGAGGAAGATACTTCAGATTTTGATAAAACTTAAAATCGTCACCCAGGACGTATATCTCTAATGTCTCTCTATTTTTAATGTCTAACATTTAACACCTTTCTAAACTAAGTCTTTTTACAAATGTATAACTTCCTAATTTACCACACACCAAAATTGGAAATATAGTATCATACTAGGGAAATCAAACACCTTTTATTTGCATTAATTTATAAACAAACTCACTGATTGTTAGTTCATTTGTCATTTTCCTATTTAGTTTTATTATAGACTTCCCTACTTTTTATAGTGTTTTTAGGACAGGAAAAGGATTAATGCTTTCAAATGAAAAATAAGCAGATTGTTTTCCAATTCAAGCAAAATTAAAAAATGTACTTTTATATCACATAAGAGGCAATCAAAAGAACTACCAACTCATTGAGAAAAAGATTTGCATAGTCCCAAGAAAGACTAATAATCAGAATAATAGCTATAAATCGGCACAATTCATACTAGAAAAATCAACGGATTATTTGCTATTTAAAAATTAATCAGTACTTTTGCATCCGCAATTCGGGGTGTAGCTCAGCCCGGTTAGAGTACTCGTCTGGGGGGCGTGTGGTCGCTGGTTCGAATCCAGTCACCCCGACATTGAAAATCAGCCATTTACAAATAGTAAGTGGCTGATTTATTTTTTAGTGGAACACATTTGGAACACAAACTACAAATATAAAGTAGTATGATTAGACATTAATTCAGTTTCATAAGTCTTTCAATTGTCTATCAAAAACAGAACTATCAAAATCAAAAGAATAGAAATCACCTTTCTTAGACTTAATATCCTTGATTATATGTTCTACACTTTTTGTTATGTTTTTAACAGGAACATAATGCAACCATTTAATTAATTCTTCTATTCCAGGTTCTGTCAAAGAAACTTTCTTTTTCATATTATGTGAAATAAATACGAACAAATCCTTATAATAAAATACAGTTACTTCGGTAGAACTTTTCCTAACAAAGAATGTTATACTGCCATCTACTATTGCTACAGCTTCACAGTTCTTCTGTTTAAAATCATTTATCTGAAACATCTCTAACCAATCTTTAGAAGAATGATTGACATTCCAAAACAAAGTAGGAATAATTACATGCTCTGATTCATTTAACTGGACTATGGTGACCATAGGATCAGAGGTTATAATATCCTTTCTTGTGAGTTTGGATAGAATTGCGCCATTGTCTGCACAATATTGAGACTTAAGTTCCAGAATAGTCTCTTGAGGAAGTTTATTAGCTCCCTTAGTTAGTGGTTCTATATGAGAAACATACACGGGATAATTATCCTTATTCCAAGATTGGAATACAGGAAGACTCTTTTGAGCCTTAGCAGTAAATGCTATTACACTACATATAATACTTAAAAATATACTCTTGAAATACATAATTATAACCTATCTGTTGTGGAATCAATTTTATGAATACCCTTCCGAATAACTCTTTGAAAGTCCTTTTTTAAGCAACGAATCAATTGAATACGTAAACGGAAACGCCTACGATAGTTTATTTCATAGAGCCATACATGACCTTTCTCGAAACACTCCGGAATATTTCTTTCCAAATACCCAAATTCATCGTTACTTAAATATTGTCCATAACGTAAGTAAACGACCATATAAACATCAACATACCCATAAACAGGCATTTCTTCATGTAGCCATTTAACAAACTTCTCATAAAAATCCCTATCGGTTTCATTCTCTTGCACAAATTCATAAACCAATGGAATTGAATATCGTGCAAGATAGTTTATCTCATCAGGGTTGAAAATTGTTCCGCCTTTCATTCGTGGTGCAGACGGAACTTTCAAACTTTCCAAAAACTTTCTAAACGGTGTATCAATCTTGGTAACAATCATATAATTATTAATTTGGTTGACTTAAGAACAGCCAATAAAAAAGAGCAACGATTGCTACAACAACAGAATTTCCCCATTTCAATTTCTTCAAAAACACATCCCATTCCGATTTAAAGAACTTATCAGCTTGTGAAACCGCAAACTTATGGGCTAATTTTACAACAATTGGAAATACAATCAAAGGCAATAGAAACAAAAGTCCATATTTTACATCTGTCGCCCATGCACTAACATCGGCAATAATATAAACAATATAATTCAATACTAATAAGAAGTTACATATAAATTTCATAATATCAATATTAATCGGTTAATATTCAGCATATTTATTTAGTTTGTTTTGGCATAATCTCACCTGCATCAGCAACTACCCACCGCTTATTTGTAGAATCCCATTCCATAGACCTATATCCTGTTTCTTTTGTTTCTACATTTACGTATTTTACACTCAATGCATTATCCCGAAGTACAATATCTTCTATTAGACCTTTCTCGTTAGGGTTAGGATAATGTCGTATGGAATACAGTTTTCCTATAAACTTTTCTTTCAAGTATTCTATATGATTCTCTAAAATATAAGTCGTATAAGCAAACGCAGAGCCATCCTTCATTGATATTCCTGATATAAACTTGTCTTCATTCAGCCGTGTGAGAAAAAGTTCTCCGCTTTTACTTTCCATCAAAAAGATAGGAGATTCACAATCATTACTTCCACCAAATTCTATGTTGTTTTTAATCAAAATATCATTTTGTACAGATGGGGTTAAAAATGTTTTTCCTGAAACAAGTGATTCATAATAACAGGTTTCTTTTTTACCCAAACCATGTGTACTTTCACTTTTTGTAATAAGCTTTATTTGTGGGTCTTCTTCAAGGAGTTTCAAGGCTTCATCAAGACTTAATATTTTCTTAATAAGATAAGAATCTCCTACCAAAGAAACATGTTCGTTTACTACAACATTATCAGGAGCGTATGCATTATATAAAACCATTGTATAAGGTTTCCGGTTTTTATCGTCCTTCTCATAACAGGACCAATTAGCATTATCCCCTCTCATATCATCAATAACCTTTACATTAGAAGATTGAGGATCGACAGATTTAATGATTGGATGATACAAGTAAGTTGCTATTTGATTAATAGAAAAGTCCAGTTGTTTTTTCTTGTACTGAATGCAACCCTTTATCGGAGTAGGAAGATTGACAAGCTGACGTTTCAAAGCGTAGCGGTTTCCATAAGGAGCAAAAGCCTCGTCCGAGATACAGAAAATTCGTTGATTGATAAATTTGTGGTAAGATTTATAGTCTAAAGAATCATTAAACCTCCCTCGATGTGATTCTCGTATATAAAGGTCTTGAGATACATCATAAACATCTTTTTTCTCTGGTTTTGGAGTTGAATTTTCTATTTTCAGTTGTGCAAAACAATAATTACAAGACAACGCAAATAACATACCTAAAACAATAGTTTTCATGTTTTTTTATCTTTAAATTGAACAAACACTTTTATTAGACTTACTTATACGTTTTACAAATACCTATCCGTTAGATAATTGCAATAAGATTCATTCCCATTATAAAATTCTTTTGATAGTTTCGCTATCACTTCTTGATAGGTTATATGACTAAACTTTATATTGTCCTTTTTAGCAATTTCTGCAAACTGCTCTATCTCTTTTCTATGCTTACTTCCCTCTTTTCCTATTACATCGTACCAAAGATATAAGAGATGAAAATTGCGTTTGAGTATCAAATTCCTTTTACCTTCTACAAAATGATACTTTTGAACAAGATTTGAATTATATTCGTCACTATTCTTTTTCAGTCCCAATATGTGTTTTATTAATTGTGCCGCATCTAAATACTGGAACTTAGTATCATCAGGAGAAATTTCTTTTGCTAATTCATACAGATTAGGCAATCCGTTCCAAAAAGAGAGATTTTCAACATACTTTTGTTTTAATCCTCCATGTTTTCTACTACTATATGGTTCTGTAAATTTAGACTCAATACCAATAGTAGACAATGGAGTATAAATCACAACATCAATATTGGGTGAATGTGGAAATTGAGATTTATCTCCACTTATCTCAAACTGCTCTTCAAATTTAATTTCGTAATTAAGTGGAGAAGGAACTATGGGAATTTTTTCAGGAGAAACAGAACCGACATTCTTAATCAGATAGCCTACCTTAGTAGTTCTTGAAGTCAATTTGCAGACATTTAGAATCGGACAAACATCTTTTCCCTGCCAATACTGGAACAGATTAACCACAATCGCAGAAGATGAATGAAGTGCTTTCATTTTTGCCAATCGTGTTTTAGAATCTTTTGTTTCGTTTCCATCCCCCTTTTGGTAAGAAAGCAAATTCCCTTTAGACAATGGTTCAAACAGGTTATCCGTCAGATTAGGTAAATAATTTGCTTCCCCTCTGTTAGGTATAGTTCCACCTACTACATTGAAACCTTTCCTTTTTGCCCAACTCTGTTGTTTCGATTTAATAAAATCTAATCCATTCATAGTAATTAGTAAAGTTGCGCCATTCGACTCCTTTAATGACAGGATTAGACAAAAAGAAAGTGTGGAGCCATTCGTTTATTGTGTAGGAGGTTCTGACAAAACCCAAAAGCAAATAAACAATACTCCACACCTGTTTAGTATATGTCTTTTGAACATACGCTACCCAAGTGATGAATGTCATTGCTTACCCCTGCTTTTTTGAAACTGTCAGATTTCCTACACAGGATAAAAGCGAAACACTTTCACTATTACATTTGCCACTATTTGTGACTTTGCAAAGATAGTAAAATTACTTAAAAACACTCTGATTAAGGAGTATTGTTTTCTTTGCTTTGGGTTATATTATTAATACGATAATAAAAATTAGTAAAGGAGAAGCACGTAACATACGTTCACACTTCCCCTTTGCTCAACTAGTAATATGCTATATCATTAAAAATTTGGATATAAGCATATTACATCTTAAAATTATAATTAGCTAGCAATAACAAACGACTGCATCGTTTATATTCGTTATCATTATTTAACCAACAATACATTTTAAACAGCCTACAATTCACTGCTTTTACTCATAATTTACTCCATAGCGTTTACATAAATAAAAGAATGTTCCAATCTTAGCTCCATCGTCTTTTTTGTATTTCAGACACCGATTATATTGAATATCACAACCACCTTCATTATAATCTTTATACACACGGCTAATCATGTGAAACCAATATCTCCCATCCTCACCAAACTCATAAGCTAATGCACATCCTATCTTGAACCAATTCTGATATTGATTAGTAATATCAATCCGTTCTGCTTGGATGATTGAAACAGCCTTTTTTACACGCTTAAGAATATTTTCTTTTTGGGTTACTGTTCTTATTACATGTCCAGATTTAACATCAGTCTCCATTGTATATGGAAATGGAACAGGATTAGGGTTATAATAAGGGGTCAGATCATAACTTACCACCCTCAAACTAACAGGGCTTTTAACACTCCTATCAACTTGCAATTCAAACTTTCTACTTAAAAACTCTGCTAGAGCCTCAAAATGCTGTTTATGAAATTCCGGATTCGAGATTCTAAATATAAGAAATATACCCTCCCCACTAAGCGATAAGCCTGCATAATACAAACTCGGACAACATTCACCAATCATGTGTTTAGCCTTTGCCAAATCAAACATTGGATTATCTTTTGCATCAATATCTACGCATATTAATTCAGTATGTTTTATAATGCTAGATTCTTGTCTTTGGCTAAATGTTCCACTTGGTGTTACACACCTAAGACTTCCTTTAATTTTTCTTCTAAACTCATCATCAGTACTAGCTCTGTATTCTTCAACTTGTGTTTTAAACTTAGTCGTATGCAAGAACTTATCTAATCTCACTTCATAAAGAGGTTCTTTACTATAATGATTTTCAAACACTGACACTATCGGTACATCCAAGGGAGTAAAGATTCCGCTAGCTCCTTTTTCATTTATATTTTTATTTTTTTTCTTTTCTATTTTTTCTTTAGAATTATCATTCTTATTAACTCTATCTTTTAGAAGTTTTTCATCATTCTTCATTTTGTTGATAATTAAACAGTTAAACAATAAAACCATTTCAAAATTGAGCAAAATTGAGCAAAATTGATTCAATCTTCAAAATATTTACTCTCTGTAGACTCATCCTCATTTGCTGTTAACAAAGTCTTTTTGAACGGTAACGACACTTTCCTTTCAGAATTCTCTTCAAAATCTGACGCACTCTTTTTCGCAACCTTTTTATTATATTCAGCTATTCTTTTATCAATACCTGGTATAGCCATTATTAATATAGGATATACCTGTTTAGGCAACTTTTCAAGATCCAGTTCTTGATAACGTTCATATTGTACTATTGCTTCAAATGCAATGAGCTTATTTTTGTTGCTCAGTTTCTGCATTGCATCATAATATCCCCAATAAAATACAAAACCTTTTCTCTTATCTTCACTATTTACTTTTCTCATAACTATTTAATTTAGAGTTTAAAACTTTCTTTCCTTTCACATTCTCAAAAGACTCTTCATAGGTTTCAAAATGATTAGATTCTAACCATTGATTGATTTCTGCCCGTTTAAAAAAGATTCTTCGCCCACCGTGTGCAGGCTTATGAAAAGGAATTTTTCGCTCATGGGTTAACTTATAAAGCGTAGCCTTTTTGTAACCCGTCAGTTCTGAAACTTCTTCAATAGTAAGAGTTTCAGATTTCTCACTCGTTAAATATAATGGCGACTCTTGGAGCACATCTCTGATAATAGCCTTTATTTGACTAACCGTTAATTGTACCACCAATGCGTCATCATGTAGTATATTATTATACAACATAATAAACGATTTTATGCTATGAGAAAATACTTTAATCCCCATAGCTGGTTAATACTAAAAAAGTTTTAGGGTTAGTTTTCTTGGTTTGACCCCAACCAAGAGGGCTATCCGTATGGCAAAACATACCGCTCCACACGTATATAATCAGAATATACTTTTAAAGATCTGTGCCTAAAAAAGCCTCCTTTACCACCTTTTACTTTGTATACCCTAATACAAAAATGATAAAAAAGAATCCTGAAAATATTAAGAAACGCAATAAGTTACAGATTCGTTTCGTCAGAGAGGAATGAAACAGGGAACTAAGCGATAAATTTGTTAATTCGACTCTCCATTCTAGTCTCACTGCAAAACTACAAACAACTTCATTTAAAACAAATATTTTTTCGTTAAAAATATCAGAATCCATTAAATCCTATTTCTTCATTGAACTTTTAACTTCGGTTTAATAAGTTACGAATACCCACAGAAACGCTATCTCAAAATTACACGTCATATAAAACCTTTGCAGCCTCATCTATTACAGTTGTATCAAAGCTATCTAAATAAGTATTGGTAGTTTTCATATCTGCATGTCCCAACATTTGGGAAATATGTTCACGGGAAACATCATTGCGTTGTAACATCATCGCCATAGTATGCCGACTTACATATGTTGTCAATTTCATATCAGTTATTTGCAGTTCTTGTGCCAACTCTGCCAAATAATCATTATATTTTTTATACCTATAACGGATGTGATTATATAGTTTTTCTCCAGTATAACCACTAATAGAAACTATTGGCACAATAAAATCATCCACTGTAGGGCTATTCTCTTTAAGGCTATCTAATAAACGCTCAATTTCTTTCGTTATTTTAATCTTAATAGGTTTCACACCCTTTTGATGTTGTATTTTATGGCGTTTGTAGACAATATACTCTCCACCATTAAACTTTACAATATTGTTTCTTGTCAAATATGCCATATCAATAAATGATATTCCATAGCAATAAAATGACAATAGAAATAGCTTGCGGGCGTACTCTCGTTGTGGCTTTTCCGAAACTGTATTTTTTATTTTTTTCCAATATTCCATAGGAAGATAACGCTTTTCTGTTTCTTCATCCAATTTTGCTATTTGAAAACCACCTTTACCAAAAGGATAAGTTTTCTCCGTTGCTTCTTTTTCTTGAATAGCCTTATTTAAAATGCTGCGCAATGCTTTAAAATAGTACTTTCTTGTATTTCCTTTACATCCTCTCTTTTGAAGGAAAATATCGAATCCATTCACAAACTTTATATCAATCTCTGAAAATACCTTTTGATCCAATCTACTATCATAATGCTCAAGCATATTTAAAGTTGCAGCATAACAATTAGCATTACCAATATGCCCAGTTTCACGCAAAGTATTAATATGGTTCTCCATATAAGCTTTTATTTTCCCTTGCTTCGATTTATTCAGGAAAGCGTCTGCAAATTGATTTAAAGTCCAATCTATGTGCTCTCTTCGAAAGCTTTCTATTATTTCTTGCGCTTGCATCCTATAGCTATTCAGCAAATAATTATACTGTTTACGTTGTTCGTTTTCTTCTTTCTGCTTTTTATCTCTCACATTCTTAAGAATACGGAAACATTCGTTTTCCTCATCCCAGTATTCATTATCCGCGAATATGTTTAAAGAAAAATACCTACGCTGTCGTTCCTTGCATATTCTTAGACGAACAGCATATAATCCTTGTGCATTAGCAACATCATTCCTTTTTACAAAACTTATCATACTCAATGTCTTTTATATCGTTATGAGAAGTATTAATACCTCTATATTCTCTAATACGATAGAAAAAATTGAGAGTTCTATTTTGCGAGCACTCTACAAGTATAAACAACAAACAATCAAAACGATATCATAAAAGTTAAAAATACAAAACAGGGAAAAAGGGAGTTCAAGAAGGCATTTGATAATAGTTCCGCACTTTTAGACAGACTAATTGATTCAAGAAACAATTTTATTCATTATCTTTGCACTCAATATTAAGACCACGTGTATATAGCTCTTTGTTTTAGTGGAACACATTTGGAACACATGTAATCAAAACAAGTAAAATCTAATAGAAATTACTTATTTGATTTTCAACCATGTACAACAATAATTAAAAGTAATATCAACTAATAAAAATAATAAAATACCTCTGGGGGGCGAGTGGTCGCTGGTTCGAATCCAGTCACCCCGACTGGTGAAAGAGGTTAGAAGCCGAATGGGTTCTGACCTCTTTTTATTTAAAAAAACAATGAAAGAAGATCCTAGACATATCCGCATCAGTGAATACAATTATCCTCTTCCGGATGAACGTATTGCTAAATTCCCGTTGCCTATCCGCGACCAGTCCAAACTCCTAATATATCGTCGGGGGGAAGTAAGTGAGGATATCTTCACCTCTTTACCGGAATATCTTCCGCAAGGCAGTCTGATGATATTCAATAATACGAAAGTCATTCAAGCACGTCTTCATTTCCGGAAAGAAACAGGAGCACTGATTGAAGTATTCTGCCTCGAACCGATTCAGCCGAATGATTATGTATTAAACTTCCAACAGACAGAACATGCCGCCTGGCTTTGTATGATCGGTAACCTGAAAAAATGGAAAGATGGAGAATTAAAGCGAGAAATGACAGTCAAAGGACTTACAATCACATTAACCGCCGCCAGAGGAGAATGCAGAGGAACCAGTCACTGGGTAAATTTTTCATGGGATAATCCGGAAGTGACGTTTGCCGATATTCTTGAAGTATTCGGAGAACTTCCTATCCCTCCTTACTTAAACCGGAATACGGAAGAAAGTGATAAGGAAACTTATCAGACTGTTTACTCTAAGATTAAAGGTTCGGTAGCGGCGCCTACGGCCGGTTTACATTTCACCCCGCGAGTGTTGGATGCACTACAGGAGAAAAGCATCGATCTTGAAGAGTTAACATTACATGTAGGAGCCGGAACATTCAAACCCGTAAAAAGTGAAGAGATCGAAGATCATGAAATGCATACAGAATATATATCGGTCAATCGGAGCACAATTAAAAAACTAATAGACCATGACGGTTGTGCCATTGCCGTAGGAACTACTTCTGTACGCACTCTCGAAAGCTTGTATCACATTGGAGTTATTTTAGCAGATCACCCGGACGCTACTGAAGAAGAATTGCACGTCAAACAGTGGCAGCCTTATGAAAAATACGATCAGATACCTCCGGTGGTTGCACTACAAAAGATATTGGGTTATCTCGATAGAAATGGACTCGAAGCACTCCATACCAGTACACAAATTATTATAGCTCCTGGATATCAGTACAAGATAGTGAAAGCGATGGTCACTAACTTTCATCAGCCACAAAGTACCCTGCTATTATTGGTTTCTGCTTTCGTAAAAGGAAACTGGCGTGCGATTTATGATTACGCTTTAGCACATGATTTCCGATTCCTAAGTTATGGAGATTCTTCCTTATTAATACCATAAATTTCTACACCCAATAGAATCGATCTAGTTCACTAAAAACAAAAGCACAATGTTAAGCGATAATAATCAAGAAATGTTCCCCATCGTAGACGAACAAGGAAATATCACCGGAGCAGCCACTCGTGGGGAATGTCATAGCGGCAGCAAACTACTTCATCCGGTAGTCCATCTTCATATTTTCAATACCCGTGGAGAGTTGTATCTGCAGAAACGTCCCGAATGGAAAGACATCCAACCGGGGAAATGGGATACAGCGGTAGGTGGACATATTGACTTGGGCGAAAGCGTAGAAATCGCTCTAAAGAGAGAAGTCCATGAAGAATTAGGCATCACGGACTTTACTCCTGAACTACTTACTAATTATATTTTCGAATCCGAACGTGAAAAAGAACTTGTCTTTGTTCACAAGACTGTTTACGATGGAGAAATCCATCCCAGTGAAGAACTGGACGGAGGACGATTCTGGACCATTGAAGAAATAAAAGAGAACTTAGGAAAAGGGATTTTTACTCCCAATTTCGAAAGCGAATTGCAGAAAGTCTCTCTTATTCCTTCTCTATCCAAGTAACGATTTTTTCAGAAAACGGACTTTCTTTAGGAGAGGCAAAGCCCACCCAGTTTCCATTCTCATCAATCATGAATTTCTGGAAATTCCACTGAACCGACGCATCTTCTTTACCATTCAGCTTCTTCTCTGTCAGCCATTGATAAAGAGGAGCGATTTCTTTCCCTTTGACGGAAATCTTAGCCATCATCGGAAAAGTGACACCGTAGTTCAAAGAACAAAATTGAGCTATTTCCTCATTACTTCCAGGTTCTTGCCCCATAAAGTTATTTGCCGGAAAACCGATTATTACAAAGTCTTTATCTTTATATTTCTCATATAATTTCTCCAGTTGAGCATACTGTGGCGTCAGTCCGCACTTGGAAGCCACGTTGACCACAAGCACTTTCTTACCTTTCAATGAAGAAAGAGAAAATTCTTTGCCATCAATCGTTTTCACTGCAAAATCATAAAAAGACTTGTTCTGCGCTTCCAAAGAAACGGCAAACAACAGACTTACCATCATCAAGACGAATGTTTTCATGGTGAATATACATTTAGTTTGTTTTTATAATAAACGAACCAATGTGAAGAAATGTTCTGTTATTCTATGATAGCTGCAAAACCTCCGTTTCTAACCATCTTAACGGTCAACAGCTCTCCGACTTTCACCTGCGATGACTTACAACGATAATCCATCGCCTGACGTCCTGCATTGATGCCATCTTCGAAAGATGTCATCTGATAAGAACGGTCTTTATTCAAAAAATCCAGCTTGATGGTAAATTCACGTTCTTTTTCACCATTGTTGGCGATTCCTCCTATGAACCACTTATCACCTTTACGTTTCGCTACAATTACGTATTCACCGGCTTTAGCTTCCAGTGCCACTGTCTCATCCCAAGTTACAGGAACTTGTGTAATGAAGCGGGTACAATCTTCATTGCGATAATAAAGAGTCGGATTATCCGCCAACATCTGCAGAGCGCTTTCGAAAACCACAAACAATGCCAACTGATAAGCACGTGTTCCGATACTGGCAGCATTAGGGCGCTCTGCTCTATATACATTAGGCTGCATACTAATCATTGCTCCGGGAGTATAATCCATCGGACCAACGGCATTACGTATAAACGGTAAATACAGACTGTTATCCGGATAGCATCCTCCCATTTGTTCCATACCACGCACTCCTTCGTAAGAAAGGACATTCGGATATTTATATTCTAATCCAGCCGGTTTAAAAGAACCATGAAAATCAACAAACAAGTGATATTTAGCAGCTTCACGAGCTACCCGTTCGTAATAGTTGACCATCCACTGGTCACTTCTATCCATAAAATCAATCTTGAGTCCTTTCACTCCCCATTCTTTGAAAGTTTTGAATAGATCAAAATTATTTTCCACAGTCAACCATGTCAGCCAAAGCACAATCCCTACATTCCTTTCTTTGCCATAACGAATCAGTTCATGCAAATCTACTTTAGGGTTCGGCGTATAAGGGTCACGAGTACTTTCGGCCCAGCCTTCATCCATAATAATATAAGGAATACCGAATTTGGAAGCAAAGTCGATGTAATACTTATAAGTCGCCAGATTATAGCCAGCAACAAAATTCACATCGGGCCCGTAAGGAGAGGCGTCATTCCACCATTCCCAACTTACTTGTCCCGGCTTTATCCATGAAACGTCTTGGAGCTGATTTTTTTCGGCAAGTCGATAAGTCATTGTATTTTCAATCAGCTGCTTATCATTCCTACTTATCACAAAGTAACGCCAAGGATAATTTCTCGTACCTTTTGTCTTGGCAATATAATCAGCTTCTTCTATGATTTTCACACTACGATCACCACTTTCCGTAAAAGCAAGCGGAGTCTTAGGAAAAGTAGAGATCAGTCCATTTTCACCTGTTCCTTTGAGAAACATACATGGATAATCGGTCAGGTCCGATTCACTGATTAATATCTTATAATCTTTCTTTGTATCAATCAAAGCGGGCAGAACAGCCATTTTATCTTCCGGCTTCCATGTGTTACTCCAAATATGTGTATAAGGTTCTTCATAAGCTGTTTTGAAACCTCCCGGTTGTTGCAAGTGAAGCAGATAATCCGACGGGAAGTTGATAGCAAATTCTTCACTCATTACCTCAACATCACCTTTTTGCGAGGTAAGGAACCGATAAGCAACTCCATCGTCAAAGGCACGGAACTCTACTGAATAATCTTTGAAAGTCAGTAGCAATTGATTATAACGATTATTGATTTTCGAATATTTCAAGGGCACAACAGGAGTTAAATACTCGTCGATACTCATACGCTTCTGACGACGCAACTTAGGATTCTGCCCCAACACTTGATTCTTCAGAGTCAACTGAATAGAGTTATCTTTCAATAATACTTCTCCGTTGTAATCTATACTGTAATAGATTTTATCCGAAAGATTAAATAGTACTTTTATTTCTCCATTGGGAGATACTAACTCGAATTTGTTCTGGGAATGAAGTAGTGATGCCAAGCACAGGAACATCAATAGCAATAAATACTTTCTCATTGTTTTTATTTTATGTTATACCGTAATTTGAAAGACTTTATACAAAGATAAAGATTCTGTTTAAAGTCCGTATTAAAACCTCACTGTTTTTCTTGGAAAAGATAACGATGAAGCTACTGCCTCATTCTGACACTGCACGTTTATAATTCAACCTACCACTCCTTACCAAATCCAACTTTATGTCATTATTTACATCATACTTCAAATAAGAAAGAAACTCTCCGTTATAATCTATTATTACATAGGTTACAACGGAGAATTCCAATATACCAGAACCTCACTTAGCATTAATTTAAAGGACTAGGCAATACTCCTTCAAAGGTCATCTTCACCATATTATAATGTACCCAACTACCATGATACATATAATATGCCCGTCATCATCTTTGAATGCAAACTAATCAACAGGTCGAGCTGCATGGGCTATCTTATCAATTAGAAATTCACCTAAAGCATCCTTAAAACGGGCTTGCAAGACGATTTAATATAACTACGCCAATCCCCTGCTTCACCATTATTCTGAACATCATTTACTCTGAAAAATACAACTTCTTCAAGGCCGGCATATCAACTAAAAAAAACAGGATTACCACTCTTTTTTCTTTTCTGAAAAATTTACCTGATATTTCATTGTCTTTCCCGGTAACGACAAAGAAGGAGCTACCGCTTCATCTGATACGGCACGCTTATAGTTCGGTTTACTGCTCATGATAAAACGCAGTTTCACGCCATCACGTATATCCGCATACTTCAAATAGGATTTGTCATATTTCTTACCATTAACATATAATTCCTTCACATACACATTCTTCGGCGACCAATTATCTGCTGTCATTTCAATCACCTTTCCATTACTCATCTGAACGGATATACCCTTAACACAAGGTGAACCTATATTATAGACATTACTTGACGGAGCAACCGGATAAAAGCCCAAACAATTGAACATATACCAAGCAGACATCTGACCGCAATCGTCATTTCCACTCAAGGCATCCGGCGTATCGCCATAGAAACGATCAACAATGGTACGAATCCATTTCTGACATTTCCAAGGTTCTTTCAGATAGTTATAAAGATAAGCCACATGATGACAGGGCTCATTTCCATGCCAATAAGCACCAATACGTCCCTGAATGTCATGAGCACCCGGAATATCATCCGGTAATTCCACCGTGAACAATTCATCCAGACGATTACGGAACCACTCCTCACCGGCTTCATTTATATACCCTTGTACATCTTGTGGGACATACCAAGTATATTGGACCGTAAAACCTTCCGTTATATCTCCCCAGCCATGCACAGAACCGGGCCCCTGATAAGCAACGGGAGTAAACGGAGTACGCCAGCCACCCTTACTGTCACGTCCGCGCATATACTTCGTTTCGGGATCGATCAGAGTCTGATAAGACAATGCCCGATTCAGGAAATATCGGTAATCACCTTCCTTACCTAACTTCTTGGCTGCCTGTGCGATGCAATAATCATCATAAGCATATTCCAACGTCTTGGAAACGGATTCCGCTTCCTTATCGAAAGGCACATATCCCATTGCACGATATTCCGGCAGACAATCGTAATTCGGATTCATCGCCGTAGTCTTCATCGCTTCGTAAGCACGTTCATAATCGAAGCCTTTGACCTCTTTCACGATCATGTCCGCCAAAACGGAGACTGCATGGTAACCAATCATACACCAGGTTTCATTTCCATAGAACGACCAAATAGGAAGCATCTTCTCTACGCTCTTGTCATAATGTGCCAACATCGAATTGGCAATATTGGCATTTACATCCTGCTGCACAAGGTTGAACCAAGGATGCAAGGCACGATAAGTATCCCAAAGAGAAAATACAGTATAGTTGGTGAAGCCTTCCGCTTTCTCTATATTCTTGTCTAGTCCGCGGAACTGCCCGTCTGAATCCTGAAAGATGAACGGATGCAAAGCCGCATGGTAAGCCGACGTATAGAAAGTTCTTTTCGTTTTAAGATCGGCAGTAAGGGTATATTTCCCTAGTTCCTTTTCCCACAGAGCTTCACCTCTGGCTTTCAGATCATCGAAAGTCAGTCCGGAAAGTTCTTCTATATTATTCTTCGCACCATTCGTGCTGACTGACGAGATGGCAGTTTTCACAATCACCTCCTCTCCAGCTTTTGTTTCAAAAGAGATGCAGGCCATCAGATTCTTGCCCCAAGTCTCGTAGCAGCTACGGAAACGGGAAGTGTTATAAATCACCGGCTTCTTATCTTGCATAAAACGCAGTCCGGTCAACTTTTTAGAAAAAGTAGCCGTAAAATAGACATGGCGTTCCGGTCCCCATCCCTTCACCAGTTTATAGCCGGTGATGGTAGAGTCGTTCTCCATGCGCAGATTCGCCCATTCACAAGATTGCCATAAAGTATGATTCATGTCAATCATAATAAAAGACTTGTCTGATTGAGGGTAAGTAAAGCGGAACATACCGCTACGCACGCCTGATGTCATTTCAGCCTTCACTCCATAGTCTGTCAATTCTACCGCATAATAATTGGGGGATGCCCACTCCCTTTCATGTGAATAATGGGAACGGTATCCTTTTTCCGGATTCTCACGAGTACCCGGTTCTAGTTTCATTTCCCCGGTTCCCGGAATGAACAGGAAATCTCCTAAGTCGGGTATGCCAGTCCCACTCAAATGAGTCAAGCTGAACCCTAATAATGTGGAGTGATTGTATTTGTAACCGGAAGCGGCATCATAGAATTTGCTGTCTGTATCCGGACTCATCTGGATTCCTCCGAAAGGAATCTGTGCACCCGGATAGACATTCCCATAACCGTCCGTCCCCACAAATGGATTCACATAATCAATCAGCTTTTCGGTTTGAGCCATGCCCGGCAAAGCACTCACCAGGCATAGCCAGACCAAAAACAATCCTCTTTTACCCATTACACTCACCATATTTATACTCTTTATTATGCCTGTATATCACCTACGGCAATCTGATATTCGCGCCACAACTCGTCTATGTTATATTCATCTCCCAAGATATGCTTGATAGCTCCATCGAACGACCAAGGAATTACCTCCAATGTACTCCGGTTAAACTTACGCAGGAACTCAGGGTCTTTGTTGTCACGCAACCACACGAAGAAATAACCCGCCGTACGATATCCATCCATATAATTTCCACCTTTCGGACGGGCATTCGGTCCGTCAAATCCTCCATTGGCAACCCGCACGGCGTCTGCCATTCCCTCGATAAATGCCCAGAACACACGATTAGTTCCGTAAGAGCCAATTCCCTGTGGTTCCAGCTGATATGCGTGCGTCAATTCATGCAAAAGTACCCCGCGTGTTTCAAAAAACAACTTAGCTGTATCATTCGCTGCAAAAGATTTCTCAATGTGACGTGTACTGTAGAAGATTGTCACATCGCCATTACCACCGCCTTTGGCTGAAACGCCGTCAACATCTTCCAATGTATAATGTATCTTGTATACAGTTGGAATACTATCTTCAGGCGAGTTGTAAAGAGTAGCCAATACAGTACGTGCCTGTTCCTTGATGTATGATTCAGCATCGGGAATGATCCGGTGATAAATGTCCGATCCCAGCGTTTCCGGTGCTTTGTCCTCAAACAATATAGCACCCGTATTGTACTCCTTCCATACGTCAGGATTATCCTCCACTTGTTTTTGCGCACTTGCAGCACAAGCCCCCATACCTACCAGCAGGCAGGCTGCATAGATTAAATGTCTCTTTTTCATATTCCTTTATTGATTATTTGTTGATTCCGTTAGTTAATGAATAAGGTTTATCCTCCAGTGATAATCCACGGCGTTTGTTAGGTGACGCGCCCATCTTGAATTCCAGCACGCCTCCTTTCAGTATGTCCTCATGTGTAATATACATCTTGTCGTATACCTTGCCGTTCAGCTTCAGCGACTGTACGTAACGTTTCTTGTCGCTAACACCCGGCGCTTTGATCTCCAGTGTCTTTCCGTCAGGAAGCGTCAGCTTCAGATAAGGCAGATAGGGTGCTCCCAACACATACTGGTCCGTACCGGGACAAACCGGATAAAAGCCCATCACGGAGAAAAGATACCATGCCGACATCTGTCCGCAGTCATCATTTCCACCCAATCCGTTAATATCATTCTTGTACATCTTATTTAGAATCTCACGCAGCCAATACTGTGTTTTCCACGGCTGGGAAGTCCATGCATATAGATAAGGCACATGGTGGCTCGGTTCATTACCATGCACATATCCGCCTACCAGACACTCTTCTGTAATATCTTCATTATGCTCATAGTACTTCTCCGGCAAATGCATGGAGAACAGTTCATCCAGTTTCTGCACGAATGTCCTTTCTCCCCCCATCAAATCGATCATGCCAAACACATCGTGCGGCACATGGAAAGAGAAATTCCATGAATTGCCCTCGATAAAACCTTCACCGTAGGTTTGCAATACATCAAACTCTTTCTTGAAAGAACCGTCACTATAACGAGGACGGGCAAAACCAATACTTGTATCATAGATCGTACGATAATTGAGGGCGCGTTTCCGGTAAGCCTCCGCTATTTCCTTGTTGCCTGCTTTCAAAGCTGTCTGATAGATAGTCCAGTCGTCATATGCATACTCCAAAGTGGAAGAGGCTGCCGTACCGCTCTTGTCTAGCGGAATATATCCCAACTTCATATAATCGGCTACACCTTCATAGTATGGAACGGTGGAGGTGCTCACCATCGCCGCCAATGCTTCGTCCACATTCGAAAAAACACCTTTGGCTATTGCATCCGCCAACACGGAAACGGCATGATAACCGCTCATGCACCAGTTTTCATTTCCCATCAGGCTCCATACCGGCAACATTCCGTGCACGCTTTGCTGCTCATGTTTAATCATGGATTCCACCATATCGGCATTGCGTCCCGGTTTCACCAGATTCAGGAAAGGATGTTCCGCACGGTAGGTATCCCAAAGAGAGAATATAGTGTAGTTGGTGAATCCCTCCGCCCGGTGTATGTTATGATCCAAGCCGCGATAGCAACCGTCTACATCCATATATACAGACGGATTAATCATGGTGTGGTAAAGGGAAGTATAGAACATCGCTTTCTGGTCGGGCGTACCTTCGATCTCGAAATGATCCAGTTCGTTATTCCAATCTGTACGGGCAGCTTCCACCAACTGTTCGAAGTTCTTTCCGGAAGTTTCGGCACGCAGATTCTTGACCGCACCTTCCGTACTGACTGCTGACAATGCCACTTTTACGACCAGTTCCGGGTTGTTAGCGGTATCGAAGTTAAAATAAGCTACGATCTTACGACCGGTGATCTCCGGGAAATTCTTTTCCAGACTGAAGCGACGCCAGAAGCCATTGTAGAGAGACTTTTCCTTATCTTTGTATCCATAATCTCTGACAGGCTGCGAGAACGAGATAGCAAAATAAGTGTAGTTGGTACGAGCCCATCCGTTGGTAATACGGTATCCAGTCAGCAAGGTATCATTCTCCACCCTTAGATTCGCCCACAGCACTTTGCCGTCATAATTATAAATACCATGCACCAAGTCCAGAATCAGATGACCGTCTTTTCCTTTTGGGAAAGTGTATTTATGTACACCCGTCCGTTGTGTCGCCGTCAGTTGGGCTTTAATGCCATAATCGTCCAGCACCACTTCATAATATCCGGGAACAGCCTTTTCTGTGGCATGGTCGAAACGCGAACGGTATCCTTCTTCCGGATGATCCGCCCGTCCGGGATTCAACTTCACATCACCAACAGCGGGCATCAGCAGGATGTCTCCCAAATCGGAATGTCCCGTGCCGCTAAGATGGGTGTGACTGAAACCGACAATGGTCTTGTCCCGATACTGGTAACCGGCACAATATTCATAGGCATTTTTTTGATAAGCCCCATTCACATTATGCGGAATTGTATCTGTGTCCGGACTCAACTGCACCCATCCGAAAGGAGTACAAGCACCGGGAAAGGTATGCCCCATCCCGTTGGTACCGATTATCGGATTCACATAGTCCACTGGTTGTTGCGCTATGGCGGACAAAGTTGCCGCCGCCATAGTCATCATCAATACTTTCTTTTTCATATTATTCATATCTGCTTACTTTGCATCACGAGAGAATGAATAGGGGAAGTCTGATTCGTTGACACCTCTCCCCTTATTCGGTTTATTATCCATATCAAACATCAGACGCCCGCCCTTCAACAAATCAAAGTGGTTCAGGTAATTCTTCGTATAGTTCTTGCCGTTGTAGTTCAACGAACGGATATAACGATTGTCATCGCTATTCTTCGGAGCGGAGATTTCCAGTTTCTTACCGTTCTCCAGCGTAATTGTCGCTTTCTTGAAGTAGGGAGCTCCCATCACATATTCATTGCTGCCCGGACATACCGGATAGAAACCCAATGCGGTAAAGACATACCACGCAGAAGTCTGGCCATTATCTTCATCTCCGCAATAACCGTCCGGAGTGGGAAGATAGAGGCGGTTCATTGTCTCACGCAGCCAGTATTGGGCTTTCCACGGCTCACCAGCATAATTATACAAATAAATCATATGTTGGATAGGCTGGTTACCATGTGCATAGTTTCCCATGTTAGCGATCTCCATTTCACGAATCTCATGAATCACTCCTCCGTAATAGCTGTCATCAAATACGGGAGGAAGATTGAATACAGAGTCGAGCATGCTGACAAACATCTTCTTACCGCCCATCAATTCAACCAACCCCTGTACATCGTGGAATACCGACCAGGTGTAGTGCCAACTATTTCCTTCCGTAAAGGCATCTCCCCATTTGAAGGGATTGAACGGAGTCTGGAAAGTTCCGTCGGAGTTCTTTCCGCGCATCAGCTTAGTTTCCGGATCGAACAAGTTACGATAGTTCTGGCTCCTTTTCTTATAAACATCCAGTTCTTCTGCCGGGCGACCCAACTTTTCACCCATACGGTAGATACACCAGTCATCATAAGCATATTCCAATGTGCGTGCCGCATTCTCGTTAATTTTCACATCATAAGGCACATAGCCCAGTTTGTTATAATATTCGTATCCACGGCGTCCGGTAGTAGAAACTCTCGGATGCACACTGTTGGCTCCTTTCAACAGACCTTCGTACATTTTTTCCGCATCCGCTTTAGTCACATTCTTCATGAAAGCATCTGCCACTACAGAAGCTGAATTGTTTCCAACCATGCAGCCACGATGCCCCGGACTTGCCCATTCAGGGAAAAATCCGCTTTCAAGATAGGTATTTAGCAGGCCTTCCTGCATCTTCTCGCCCATTGAAGGGTATACCAAATTGACAAATGGGAACAAGCAACGGAAAGTATCCCAGAATCCGGTATCGGTAAACATATATCCCGGACGAATTTCACCATTATAGGGGCTGTAGTGCACAGTCTCACCTTTGCCGTTTACCTCGTAGAACATACGGGGAAACAATACTGAACGATACAGGCAAGAATAGAATGTACGCATACGGTTCTCATCACTGTCTTCGACCTTGATACGGCCTAACACATCGTTCCATGCCTTACGTCCGGCTTCTTTTGTCTGTTCGAAGGTCTTATTGCCGATTTCTTTCAGGTTCAGTTCCGCCTGCTCGGGACTGATGAATGAGGATGCCACTTTTGCGTGTACCTGTTCTCCTTTCTTCGTTGAAAAACCGATAGCAGCACCCACGTGATTGGATTGCAGTTCGAGATGTGTTTCTACCAAATGATAATCTGCCCATACTTTGTTGAAAGTAAAAGGTTTGTCGAACTCTATTACAAAGTAATTCTTGAAGTTTTGAGGAACCCCGCCACTATTGCGTGTCGTATAACCGACTATTTTATTTTCTTCGGGAATCACCTTCACATACGAACCGCGATCGAAAGCATCTATCACTACATAGGCATCGGAAGTTTCTGGGAAAGTGAAACGGAAATATGCGCAACGTTCCGTCGGAGCTATTTCAGTTGTCATGTCATACTCGGACAAATAAATACTGTAATAATAAGGAGTGGCTTTCTCTGCCTTGTGAGAGAACCAGGAAGCACGACTGTCCTGATCAATCTTCAACTGCTTAGTCATCGGCATGATTGAGAACTGGCCGTAGTCATTGATCCACGGGCTGGGCTGATGGGTTTGCTTGAAACCTCTGATTTTGTCGGATGCATAAGTGTAAGCCCAACCGTCGCCCATCTTCCCGGTTTGTGGCATCCAGAAGTTCATACCCCAAGGCAACGCGATGGCAGGATATGTATTTCCATTGGATAGTGATATTTTCGAATCAGTCCCCATTAAAGGATTCACATAGTCTACCGGTTGCTTTTGCGCAAAGGTAGAGGAAGCTCCCAATAGCAGGGCTATTGCGAAAGATAGTAGTTTCTTTTTATTCATGGTCTACGAATTAAGCTATTAATACTAGATTATCAAAATCTTTTTTTTACGTTACAAATTAAAGCATCTTTCAGCAATTATCAGTCCTCTGATACGCCAAAATAAGAAAAAATAGCAGTATAGTCAACCAAAGGAAACGAGTGTCAACGAGAGTACAAGTTAAATAACTGGAAATCAAGATGTAATATTTATGTGCATACCACGAGAGTACAACCGGAAGACTAACTGTTTAAGCAATAGAGAGAGGATAATTAGCCTTTACCCTCTCTCCAATTCTATCAGAAACAAATATTTAATTATTACCAGATTAATTCCATCCCGGGTTCTGGTGTCCTTCCAAAGCTGGGTTAGCCTGAATTTCATCCAACGGAATAGGCCATAGCAAAGCATATTCAGGAATGGCTCCGGCTCTTGTGCTTCCATCAGGCTTGTTCTGAATCTGAGCAGATGAAAGGGCAGTCCATTTCAACTTTCCAGTTTCAGTAGATGCTTCCGGATACAAACGAGTACGGCGAATGTCATCCCAAATCTTAAATTCCAACGGCAACTCATGCAGACGTTCAGTCAAAATCGCTTGCACCAGATTGTCTCCTGTAGCAGTCTCATCCATCAGTCCTGCGCGTTTACGCACTTGGTTGAGGTAATATTTAGCGCCACCGACAGCATTATCTTCATGCCCTGTACGTGCCAGACCTTCGGCTGCAATCAGCAAGACTTCCGCAAAACGGAATACTGGCATATTATAATCGCCGTCATGACCGCTAATCAAAGCATTTTCATCAAACCATGCCCAGTTGCCTGCATTGTTCAAAGTATGAGTCCCCCCTGCAGCATCGGTATATTCCCAAAAGAAAAACTGTTTCTCATGTCCCCGAATATCAGCAGGATCATAGCTGTTAAGCAACATATCACAGGGAAGGTATGCATTATATAACACGTCTCCTCCCGGATGGAACACTCCCCACTGAAATGCATCCGCTCCGATAGAACGGCAAGCATAAGAGTTGCCTACACTATAATTGGTGTAATTGTATTCTTTAGCATAGATGATTTCAGCAGATTCTTTCGTAGTCTTGATCACATTATATGCCGAGTTCAAATCATCAGTCGTTCCATTCGGATGAATAAGTCCATGAGGACTGTCATTGATCACTTTCAAAGCCATCTGTGCAGCTTTACTATAATAGTCTGCTCCACCATTTAACGGTGCACCTGCCCATTGCAGATAAACCTGTGCCAGCAAAGTCTGCGCCATTGCCCTGGTAACATAACAGCCATTTTCATAGAACGTCTTATTAGGCAATGCATCTCCATTGACAATATCCAGCAAGTCGGCTTCAATCTTCTTATAGATCTCTTCGGCAGAAAGTCGTTCTTTGTACATACCTTCTGTAGAAGTGTAAGGTTCTGAAATATAAGGAACACCACCAAATTCTTTGACTAGCCAAAAATATCCGTATGCACGGAAGAATTTACCTTGAGCCACATAATTATTAATAGTAGCTTCATCCAGCACTCCAGTCATTGACGGAATATTGGCAATAACAAAGTTGGCACGTGAAATGCCTTTATAGAACTCATGCCAATATTTCATTGCAATATCATCAAAAGATTCAATATTGAAATTACAACCTTCGGATGCTGTAGTAAATGTTCTGTCCTTACGCTTATCGACATACAATCCGGATACGATACCACCCCACATCGTCGCTTTAGGAGTCCAACCACCGCCTACATCAGTGTTATGCAAATAAGGTACACCACCGAAATACAATGCGTTCACACCCGATTCCGCATCAGCTTTCGTCTTCCAGAACTGGTCAGATGACTTCATATCTAATGGCTCTTCTTTCAGAAAATCGTCACATGAATTCAGCAACACAGAAAGTGAACACATGCAAAATGCAGATATATATACTTTTAATAGTTTCATAATTCTTATGGTTTTTATAACGGTGAATTAAAATGCTACATTAAGACCGAACGTAAATGTTCTCGGACGCGGATAGGTAAAGAACTGGCGGTTAGCACCCCATTTGTTGTCACCTAAACGAGATGAGTTATCCGGATCATATCCGTTATAGTCTTTAGAAGTAATCAGGAATGCGTTATTCACATTCGCATACAAGCGCAACGAAGAAAGACCGATCTTCTTAACCAGTGTCGGATTGAAAGTGTATCCGAGCTGAATCATGTTACAACGCAAATAAGAACCGTTGCAAACCCAATCATCATCTGCTTGGTTATTAGCTCCCTGACCAAAGTTGTTCAGGCGGATTGCCTGTTCTTTACCCGACGGATTGAGAGTAGGATGCCATGCTTCTTTATAAAGACGGTCTATACCGTTGGTCAGGAAACGGGCTACAGTAGAGTGATAATATTCTTGCATCACATCTACTCCCCATGTAAACTGGAAATCTAACGTCAAATCGAATCCTTTATAATTGAAGGTATTGATAAATGAACCCATCCAGTCAGGTAAACCGTTACCGATAATTTCACGTTTCTTATATGTCACCTTTTCACCGATAGTGGAAGGTATGTTCATTGTCTCCGGGTCCCAGTTAGACGGGATTCCATCATAGATACCAGCACGCTTATAACCATAGAAAGAAGAAAGCTCTTCACCTTCACGAATCAACATATCGTAACCAACAAAACCATCGGTTGTAATCTGACGCTTACCGGTGACAGGATCAACAGAAGCACTTTCATCCAACTTCTCTACACGGTTCTTGTTGAAGCCCAGATTAAGAGTGGAAGTCCATTGAAAATCATGTGTTTGGATAGGATATGCTGTAACGAGAATATCCACACCGCGGTTGGAAACGGCTCCAATATTATCCATGATAGAAGAGTAACCTGTTGATTCGGGAACCGGACGGTCGAGTAACAAATCTGATGTATACTTATAATAATAGGAAATATCGAAATTCAGTCTGTTATTGAATAACCCCAGTTCAAATCCTAAGTCCCACTGTCCGGTCTTTTCCCATTTCAAGTCCGGATTAGGCATATTGTCCAAGTAAGACACAACGTGCAGAGCATCACCAATGATTGTATTCGACTGGCTCACTGTAGCCAATGATTTATAAGTACCGATTTCCGAATTACCTGTCAGACCGTAAGAAGTATGCAACTTCAGTTTGCTGATCAATGAGTTATCTTTCAAGAAGTCTTCATTAGAAATCATCCATCCCAAACCGACTGATGGGAAAAATGCATATTTATTGTTCTGTCCGAATTTGGAAGAACCGTCATAACGACCGGTTACGGTAGCCATATACTTGTTGTCATAAGAATATGCCAGACGCAAGAAATAAGAGTTCATCGCCCACTTGTCGTAATCACTGCCAACAGAAGGACGGTTCGTACCGGAACCTAAATTATAATATCCGTAGAAGTCATCGATATACTTACTGTCGGAAGCATTGAAAGAGGTATAGCGATATTCCTGCCAAGACATACCTGCCATTGCATTAAGATGATGTTTATTAAAATCTTTCACATAAGTCAGGTAAGTTTCTTCCTGCCAATACAGTGAATTGGAATTACTTGCAGAAGCTGATCCTTCAGTACTCTGATTAATCATCGGACGCGGAGTGAACGGCGTATAGTTAGCGTCGCGATTATTGTGGTAATCGATACCGAACTGGGTTTTCAGATCTAATCCTTTCATGAGATGGAAAGTCAAAGCCGCATTACCAAAGATCTGCGTACGATATTGCATAGCCTGCATTCGTTCGAGCAACTCAACAGGATTACCTACACCTTCCGGGCTGAAACCTTGTTTTCCACTATTAGGATCAGTCTGATTGTTGAGAATAGAACTTGTATTAATTATATTTGTCTGCGTATATTCGCCATCCAGCTTAACTGGCAAGAAAGGTAACTGTTCGATCATTGTACGCAATGCACCTTGTCCGTAGGGGTTATCAGAAGTTCTGTTACCCCAAGTATGGTTCACCAGCAAATTAACGGAAGTAGACAACCAATCTGTCGGTTTGTCATCATATGCCAGTTTTGCGTTGATACGTTTGAAGTAAGAGTTCAGCAAAATACCCTGTTGATCGGTATAATTGATAAATGCTCCGATAGAAGATCCTTCTCCCGTACGTTGGATACTGATCTGGTGGTTGTGAGAAATTGCCGTACGGGATGCTTCATCCTGCCAGTCGGTATTATATTTCGGAGAACCGTCGGCATTGAACAAACGTTCGTCAGTGAATATCTGAGACAGATCGGTTGTGAAGTTCTTACCTTGGAAATCATTGGCATTTTCCAATCCCTGCTTAAAGGCAGACATCCATTCGTTAGCATCCATTACATCTATTTTTTTGGCCATCTTACCGATAGACAATGAACCATCATAGGAAACATGGACTCCTTTTCCCGCACTACCGCGCTTGGTGGTCACCATGATAACACCATTAGCACCACGGGCACCGTAGATAGCGGCAGAGGAAGCATCTTTCAACACTTCGATAGATTCGATATCATTCGGATTAAGTAACTCGAAGTTTGACATTACCACTCCATCGACTACATACAGCGGTGATGCTGATGCGTTAATGGTAGAAATACCACGAATAATGACACGTGACTCTCCTCCCGGCTGACCGGTATTAGAGAAGATATTCACACCGGCCACTTTACCTTTCAATCCGTCAAGCGCATTGAAAGACTGTGCTTTCAGCATGTCTTTACCTTTAGCTGTGGAAATGGAACCTGTCAAGTCGGATTTGCGCATCGTACCATAACCAACAACGACCACTTCGTCCAACGCTTTCGTATCCGACTGCAGAACTACGTTCAAAACATTGCTCTTTAGTTCCGAGACTTTAAATTCTTGTGTAATATAACCAATGTACGAAAATACCAAGGTAGCATTGGAAGGAACAGAGAGGGTGTATTTACCGTTAACGTCAGTGATTGTTCCTGTACTACCGTTTTTAACTTTTACAGTACCACTGATAACCGCCTCTCCCTGATCATCGGTTACCGTACCGGAAATTGATTTTACAGATTGAGCATTAATGCCCAAACTCAACATCATACCCATTACAAATAAGGTAAGATACTTTAGTTTTCCATTCATAATTCCTTAAATTTGATTAGTAATAAGGTTAATTCCTTTTAAAAAGATCACTGCAAATAAAGGTTATTTAAATAAAAGTCAAATGCTCTACCTTGCCAAAAAAACGGCAAAATAGAGAGACATACCTAAAGCACAGAATGGCAGATTTGAGCACAAACCAATACACTGATAATCAATCAGATATAATCCACAAAAAGGATTTAGAGTACAAGGTAGTGACAAACAAATAAACGACAGTGTTTCCCAATCAGTCACCTATACAAAAGAATTTAGCCTGCACAATCAGCGTACATTTCGCTGTTCCCGATAATCTTTCGGTGTCATCCCGAACCGACGGGTAAATTCTTTATAAAAATAAGAACGACTGGAAATACCAACTTCCATAATAACATCTTGAATGGAAAGTTCTTCATCAAGTAACAGACGGGCTGCCTTTTCCATACGGTAACTTTTTATTAAATCACCGGGAGCTGTATTGGAAATTTCCTTGAATTTACGATAGAACTGACGTGAACTCATCGCCATACGATCAGCTATCAACGTTGATCCTAATTCTTCCTTGTCCAGGTTTTCTTCAATCACCTTTAACAACTTGCGAATAAAATCAGCCTGTTCGGTAGTTGTACAGACAATCTGGCCTGCCAAATCCCCCAGTTCCTCCATATATATCTGTTTCGCTTCCCGTTTACCATAAATAGCATTATGAACAACTTCCCGCAAGAATAATATATCATAAGGAAGTACAACATAAGAATCAGACCACAAGATCAGCTCCCGCTGAATGGCTGAACTGACTTTCCAGGTTAATAACGGAATAAAAGCTGTCCTTGAAAGCAAGGTACGATTCCGACTAACATACTCCATAAAAGTACTTTCAGCATTTGCATACATTGTCATATCCACCAGTAATAGAGCCGGAGCCGACCGACGAATTTCCTCAAAAGCAAGCTGCACACTCTTCACCTGATGAACCACATATTCATCAGCCAGAAAATTACTGATTAACCAAGTCATTTCGTCCCTGTCTTCCAGCAAAAGCACTGTTTTCTTCCCTTGTTCACCAGTCACTGGTAAGAGCGCCGGTTCAAAAACAATCGTCAACCTACTGCCACTCTCATCATGATCATAACGAAGAACGGCATGAATCCGTTCCAAGGCTGACCGTACAAAACCTAATAGTAAATGTACGCCAAACACATAATCGGCATCTTTCTCCGCTACAGAAGAGGCTTTATCAGAAAGATATTCATACAACGCTTTCACTGTAACGTCTTTAGAAGAAAAATGCAACTGCATCTTACCATCTTGTTCTGACATGTCTACTATTACCCCATATGTACCTTTCATTTCGGCAATACGAAGGTAGCAGCAATAAAGAATACTATACAATGCGTTCTTGTAAACCGGAAACGTTATATGTTCCGGGATCGCTGATGTGATAGAAGAATGATCAATCCCTTGTTCTTCCAACGTACGCAATACTTCTTGGGAAACTCCTTGTATACTCATACGTGCAGAAACAATAAACCGATCCGGAAAGAATTGTTTAAGTTCTTCCAAATGCAGAGTGTCAGGATTAAGAAGTGCGGTCATCACCGTTTCACGTATCAATGACACCTTTTCAAGAGATTGCTCATAAGAAAGATTCTCTGCACGCAACTGGTCGCAATAATTATAAATAAGGGTAAAATCTTCAAGTACCCTACGATCGGTATAGGCAGTTTCGGATTTCCGACAACGTTCTGTCCCCATCAGTGTTTTCATCATCCGTTCCTGAAGGTAGTTTTTACGAAGCAAATATATCACGTACCCTAACAATAACAGGAAAATGATAAAATAAATAAAATAAGCCGGCGCTGAACGATACCAAGGAGAGAGAATATGCACCGGAATAGAAAAATGACGATACTCTGTATCAAACACATCTCTCTTATAACGCACCTTAAAGAGATAATCGCCTGCCGGCACTCCCGTATATGAGGCTTCATTAATACTACTGAAAGATGTCCAGTCTTTGTCGTATCCTTCCAACTGGTAAGAATATTCTATATCTTCTCCTGATAAAAAATCCGGCACAATAAAAGAAAGCGTAAACGAAACCTCCGCTCCTTTAAACTGCAACGCCTTACCATCATCCGTATAATAATTTTCCTGAACCACCTGCGTATGTCCAATCGTCAACTTACGCAATAAAATATCCGGGTAGAATTCCGGAGCAGCCTGCATCTCCTTATCCAGATAAAGCAACCCGTCAATCCCACCGAAGAAAAGTTCCCGTGTATAAGGACACATATAATAAGCGTCATCACTGAACTCGCCGATCTGGACACCTGCACTGTAGAAGTAGGCATGTGATGAGCCGTTTATCGGATTATATTTAATCAATCCCCTGTTCGTACCAAGCCACAAGAGTCCGTTTTCATCTTCGAGTACACCATGAATCATATCATTGAGCAATCCTTGTTCCCGCCCGATATAGGTAGCTTTCATCTGGCCCCTATTAGAATTCAGACATACCAATCCCGATGTTGTCCCCACATACAACACCCCTTCTTTGGTCCGATACAAGCTAAGCACATCGTCTACCGACTTATGAAGCATTTCTTTCAAAGAAATCACCTTATATTCTTCAGTCCGCTTATCAAACCGTATAAGTCCTTTCTCCCGGCTACCAAGCCACAAAATAGAATCTCCCTCGGCCAGCATTGGATAGAACATTGTAATTTCTCGCTGACCATGAAAGAAATGATAGCTTTTCTGGGATTTGAGACGAATGGTACCTGCCTGCTTCTCAAGTATTAATTTATGAAAACCGGAACCGGCTGTCACCACATAAAGTACACTATCATTTTCCTCATCAATACCATGAATTTCGGTAGGTTGTGCCGGCAAGTTTTCCACACAATGCAAAGCTTGATCAGCAAAAGAATAGTAGAAAAGTCCCGGATCACCAGAGCCTATCCAAAAGCCATCCATATAACGGCTTTGGACCAATTTATAAACGGGAAATTCTTTATTCCACCGCATATAAGACATCACATTTTGCTTGCCTTCAGGAGAATAGACTGTAACGGCGGAAGCCTCTTCACTCTCACGATAGTCCGGTATATGCAATAGTCCGTCGCCTTTCGTCCCGAACCATAGCCCGCCACGATTGTCTGTCATAACAGAACGTACCTGCCTGCTCAAGTTAGACGAAAGTTGATTAAGCATCAAATTGGTGGCAATGGAGTATTTCTTAGCATACATAATCGTTCCCTGCCCGTCCGAAGCAACCCATAGAACATTCTGATGAGGATCTCGATAAATACTGTATATACGTACATTCCGGTCGACCACTTCTTCTTTATATTTCTGAGATGTACGAAGACGGACTAATCCATTCGTCCTAAAACCAATGATAATATCTTCATAGAAAAGAGCTATTCCTGCAATTGTACCATACTTTTGCACTAATGAAGAAAGGTTACGAATATAAATTTTAGATTGTCGGGAAATATCATAAACATAGAGATCATGTTCACTATCGATAAAACAAAGAACACCATTCTGATAAAAGACATCCATAATGGGGTTCGCATGAAAATCGGTAGATGAAACAGTTGAATAAATTGATAATGTATCACAATCAAAAGCATCCTGCGAAACCTGTAACAATTCCCCTGTATGCTGGATAAAAATCCACAAGACACCATCATCCGTTACGAATGCCCGTTTATCCATATCTTCAACAGAGACTTTCAGATTATTAATCTTTACAAATCGTTTATAAGATGTATTATAGTAGAAAATTCCATCACGACTCACCACCCATGTGTTTCCTTTAGAATTGGAATGTAGATAATAATCATCTGTAAAGTCATAATAGCCGACCACTTGCCGCGAATCCAGTGAAAGACGATTTATTCCCAAATGGGTAGAAATCCACAAACAATTATTATCCGCCTGTTGAATAGAATGAATCACATTGTTACTCAAAGATTTTTGGGCTGAAAAATCAGAACGAAAAACTTCCATATTTCTGCCGTCATAGCAATTCACACCATCATATGTGCCAAACCACATTAACCCTCTATTGTCTTGAAAAAGACAAAGTACAGCACTATTAGATAACCCTTGCTGATAATCTACTTTCCGGAAGATATAGGTATCTTTACCGCCATCTGCTTGACAGACCAATGAATAAATCAATAGAACAAAAGACAAAATCAAGCGTATTTTCATTGTGTTAATCATTAATATCATCTATTAAATATTAGGCAATCGCTTATATGTTTTGTTTCGCTGCGCGAAAAAAATTGCCACTAATAATCGATGTCTTTAATTCACTTCACACAAAGATACGTTTTTATACGGAAAATGCAATCTATTTTATCAAATAGACGCATTTCCATACAAACTAATACACCCAATTAAACAAATTCCATCAATATTTCACTACAATATCCCCCATTGCATATTGGGTGTATCCCCCAACCACAATTCAAGTACACCACCTTGTTCCAACACCATATGAGGAAGTTGATAAGAATTATATTCTTTACCATTCAACCGAGCACGCTGTATATAACAATTCTTTGAAGAATTATTGTATGTCTTGATTTTGAAAGTTCTCCCCTTGTAATATGCAGTATCCAGTTGTATAGTCACTTCGTCAAAAACAGGACTAGTAATATCATACATCGGATTTTGCCGGGAACCTCCGTCAAGACTGAATAATCCCACTGCCATCAATACTCCTATGCCTCCCATCTGTCCCTGATCTTCATCGTGACCACCATAACCCTTATCCGGAGTAACAGCTCCGTAAGCTTGTTCCTTCACCCTACGCACCCAATATTGCGTCATCCACGGCTTTCCGGCATGGGAAAAAACATGGGCATTAGAACATCCCGGCTGGTTGGCATAACTGACGGTTCCACTTCCATAGCCATATACAAAATCCATAGGGGCCGATTGCTCAAAAGCATCATTCAGTAAAGAACATAAGCTGTCATTCCCTCCCATCAACTCTGCCAGTCGAGGAATGTCATGCGAAAGGCCGAAAGTGGCCTGCCATGCATTAGCTTCTATATATCCGACACCGCTCGTCAAGTCAGTATGTAACCAACTGCCGTCTTTGCGCCGCGGCAAGATTAATTTTTTTTCATTGTTAAAAGAAGCCGGCCATCCTGATGAACGTTTACGATAATAAGTATAATCTTTCTTCATTCCCATACGAGCAGCCATTTCGCTCAAAGCCCAATCTTCGAATGCCCATTGTATAGTCAGCCCCGCATTGTCCGGACAATAACCATATTGAACATAAAAGTCCAATTCTTTATTCATGTCCAACGCTAACATACCACCTTTAGCATGATTCTTTTTCATCGCTTTATAACCGGCTTTAGGCGACCATTTATGAATAATATTCCTCTGATATGCACTTGTGATAAGCGATGTGGCAGGACATCCGCTCATGATGTAAGAATATCCGCCGGCACAAGGACCGCGAGGCAACAAATCGCCATTCAAATCATATTCGATCAGGGAAGCTGCAAAATCATCCAATACAGATGGATAAGCGATCCCCCAAAGTGTATTCAGATTCCATTGAGTCAACCAAAAAGCGTCAGAATTATACATATGATGTACCGATTGTCCGTTCTTATCTTTCCGGAGCTGCTTCACAATCATTCGTGCCTGTAAAGTATGTGCTCCCTGACGCACACCTTGTGTATAATCCGGATATTCGCCGTTAAAGTCATCTATTTTGTGACGCCCTAAAAGCGTATGCCACAAATCTGTATAAAACTTCCTTTTCTGTACATCAGTTCCTCCTTTTACATCTATCCTACCTAACCATTCATTCCATTCCGTCTGTGATTCCCGACATATACGATCGAAATTCCAATGATTACAGCTTTGCTTCAGATTCTCTTTCGCATTATTTACACTGACATAAGAAATAGCCATTTTAATCTGCAACCTATCTCCTGCCTCCATTTTATATTTGGCAGAAACACCTGATGTAGACGCATCATAATAAGACCACCCTGCAGCTTGCGGTTTGCTGTCGGTAGTACCTTGTATTTCATACACATCATGCTTATAATCAGCTCCGGCCCATCCGTCCAACACATTAAATGGTCGGTCAAATTCAGCAACAAAAAATATCCTGACCACATCAGGACCTCCCCATAACCGCCCCATCGTATCAAAAGAACCGCTGATTTCATTTGGGCCGCTACGTTTTACCTGTGCATTGACCATAGTAGATGTCCCTACATATCCACCTAAATTAAGTAAGATTTCCGCTTCACAATCCTTAGTATATGTCAGCCTGTAAAAGCTAGCATAATCTGTTGCTGTTTGTTCTACCCATGTATCATATTTTTCCAGATAAAGACGATGATATCCCGGCTGAACGATCTCCCCTTCATGGCTAAACGGCGATTTCCAATGCTGCTCTCCCAATGTCGGGTCAACCTGTCCGGTTGTTGGCATGAGAGTAAGTCCCGACAACATCCAACAATGCACTTGCGGAAATCCCAATACTTCTGTGGAATTATAATTATATCCCCCACCATATTGATTTTTATTACGTGTTAAAGGTGCAGCCCCGATCATGCCAAAGGGTTGGTTACCTGTGATAAAGAAAAAATACCGTCCGCGAGCCGATTCAATGTAAGGATCCACCCAAGAAACATAGTCCTTATAATCTTCAGGAGCCGGATAAACTTCTATTTCAGACAAACCAAGATGTTCTCCGTCTCCATCGGTCACTTCAAAACGAAGCCAACGAGTTTTCCGTGCCGGAAATGTTACAACTTTAGGCCTGCCGTCATTAGCGATTTCCCAAACATTAATACGACTACCATCACTGAAGTGAAGAATGCCGCTTGCTGTATGTGTTTTCTCATCCGCTCGATCATACAATACCACCTTATCAATACATACCTCTTGTTCCCAATCCAATTGAATCCAAGGATAGTCTATTGCCCCCCAGAAAGTTTCTGTACTTTTAGAAGCCCATTCCCCCTTTCCTGCGATACGAATCAGTTGATCGGTCACATTTTCCGCTTTGTAAAATTCATCAAGTACAGAAGATGCACTTACCCGGCTTTGCGGTGCTATATTATATGGAGAAGCATACATCGCACAAACAGAGAATAATGCAATAAGAAGAGATGGTAATCGTAATATAGCCATAAATAAATATGCTTACTGATTATACATTAATAAATAAATCTTTCACTATTATTTCCCCTGTCTGATACATGATTCCCGGAGCTGTCAGGCCGCAACAATCATGCATCAGAGACAGAAGAAACCCTCTATTCAATTTAAACTTCAAACAATATCTGATGTAACGAAATTACTTTCGTTCGCAATATACACCAAATTCGGCAATTGAAGTAGTCCCATTCGATTTCTGCACTTTCATACGGACCGCATCTCCCCATACAGTGTCAAAACGGTGAATTTTCACACGTTGAGAAGTAGGAGCCTTACCTTCAAACAGTGTTTTCCAAGTATTACCCGTACGATATTCAAGACTATATTCCTGCAAACGGTCATTATTACGATCAGTAATAACAATCATATTGAAAGGCTTCTCACGCTCAAACGTAACCGAATACCAAGGAGCATCTACAGCTTGATTACAATTCCAGCAAGAACCAAAATCATCATCATTAGCAAAATCCATGATAGCATAATCATTACTCCATGTACCTTCTGCCGGTTGATATTTAGCTATATTGGAAGAAATAATGGGACTATCCGCTTGAGGAACATCGGCAATATGTCCATCATTCTTCCAGAGTTTTCCAATCTCCTTCAATGCTTTCAGAGCATTAGCATCTATTAACCCATCTCTGTTGGGAGCCACGTTCAGGATAAAGTTACAATAAGCTTTTCCCATCGGAATAATATTATCATTTACCATTTGTGCAGGAGATTTCACCGGAGTTGTCGGGAAGCTTTCTTTCCAGAACCAATTCTGTTGCAACGGCAAACAAGACAATGCAGGCAAGCGGTTTGTATCTTTTGAGATATGCTGTCCGGCTCCTTGTTCATATGACTTGATATCAGTATAGAACAGAGCTTCAGTAGGATATTTTGCAGCATTCAAGTCCATCACCAGACAATTAGGTTGAATAGACTTAATCAAACGATAAATATCTTCAAAAGGAACATCATCGTAAGAGATGCGTGACCAAGGAGCATCCCAACCATCAATAATCACTGCTTTGATTTCACCGTAGTTTGTCAAAAGCTCGCGAAGCTGCTCTTTAATCATCTCAATATGCTTCGGCGTGATACATTTTGGACGCAAACGAGCATGCGTGTCAAGAATAGAATAGTAAAGCATCACTCCAAGCCCTTCGGCACGGAACGCATCTGCATATTCTTTCACTACATCGCGTTTGAAAGGACTGCTCATTACACTGTAATCAGTAGTTTTTGTATCCCAGATACAGAAACCACTATGGTGCTTAGTAGTCAAACAGCCATAAGTCATATTAGCTGATTTTGCAGCTTTTGCCCATTGTTTGCAATCCATTTTTTTAGGGTTGAAAAGCTCAGGAGAAGCATCCGGATCCGGCCAATCTTCATTGAAGAAAGTAGGCATGTTAAAGTGAATGAACATACCACAACGAAGATCTACAAACTCCTGTTGTAATTGGTGTAGTGATTTGGTTTGAGCATTGGTATGCAGTGCTGCAACCATACACAAATAGATAAGTACGAAAAGTTTTTTCATGACTCTCATTGTTTTTTGTAGTTATACATTAATAATTTGTTATCGGTTATTTAGCTATTTAAAAAAAATCCGGGCGTATCTCCCATTATCAGTTCGAGCGTTCCGCCCGCTACAATATCTTTAAAATCAATGTAACATTTATTATACTCCTTACCGTTCAAACGGGCACGCTGTATGTAGCAGTTCGTCTTCGAATTGTTGCGGGTCCGGACAACAAACTCTTTTCCTTTGAAGTAAGTACTATCGAGCCGGATACGCACTTCGTCGAACACGGGACTAGTGATTTCGTAGCGCGTTGTCGCCGGACAAGAGGGATGTATGCCTGTTGCTGCCAATACATACCACGCCGACATCTGTCCCACATCCTCATTGCCCACCATTCCTTCTACCGAGTTGCGGTAGGCATTCTCACAGATGTGACGTGTCCATTTCTGCGTCAACCAAGGAACATTTAAGCGGTTGAACAGGAAAGGTACGAGATGCACCGGTTCGTTGGCATGATTATAGTAATCATTCCAGCGAATACTCTCGGGAGTCTTGTCGAAAAACGCAGTCAGCTCTGCCAATGCCTTCTCCTTGCCGCCCATGAGCTGCACCATGCCATCAACGTCATGCGGAACAAACCAGCCCTGCTGATACAAGTTAGACTCTTCGCAGCCGAAACTGTAGGCTGTGCGCGCATCGTCACGCCAAGGGGCGTATGCACCGTCTTCCTGACGCGGGTAAAACCATCCCACTTCCGGATTGAACGTATTGCGATAATTCTGCCCCCGTTTTTCGTAAAATGCCGCATCTGCCTCATATTCCAAAGCCTTTGCCAACTGCGAAAGACACCAGTCAAAGTAAGCATACTCCAGCGTTTTCGACACGCTCATCACCGAGTATCCTCGCTCACCATTGCCGAAACGTTCGGCGGTGTTGCAGGCATAACGGTAGGCCTTTTCCACATCGTATTGACAGATACCTTTCAGATAGGCATCCGTCAATACAGATATCGCCGGATTGCCAATCATACAACCGCTATAAGCATTCAGAAACTCCCAACGGTCGTAATATTCATGTCCACTCTCTTCGGCCAATGACACCAACGAGTTGATTTCATCGTTCACCATGCGCGGGTTGATAATAGTCTGAAGAGGGAATTGGCTACGGAATACATCCCAACCGCTGAATATTGTACGTTTGGCAAAGCTTTTACTGCGATGTATCTTTCCATCTCCTCCCGTATAACGTCCATCTACATCAGCTATAATACGAGGATCAATCATGGTATGATAGAGGGACGTATAGAATATTGTCTTTTCATCTTCACTTCCCCCTTTCACTTCCATTCGCGAAAGCTGACGGTCCCAACTTGCCACAGCTTCTTTGCGCACTTGATTAAAGTCCTTTTGGGCTATTTCACTGCGGTAATTGCGTTCCGCACCGTCCATATCAACAAACGAAATACCTACCTTCATCGTCACTTCCTCGCCTGCCTGTGTAATAAACTCCGTAAAGAAGCCGATGTGCTTGCCTTCCATCTCACGCCCGCCTTTGGTAACGACAGCTTTCGACACTTGTGTCAGATAAGGCACGCTCACCACATCGCCGTTTCTGCGGCTCCATCCATCGGGGATGTCAGCACTCCAAAAACCGTAGTCCCGCAGCGGTTTGCTGAACACGACATAAAAGTAAACGGTGTAGTTAGCTTGTCCCCAGCCATTACCCCAACCACCTCCTTCGGGTGTACACTTCATCCATCCGCAGATGGTGTGTTCATCTTTTACCAGTACATATTGAGCCACAGAAGTACCACCCACACGCCGCGCCAAATCTATCTGTATGCGCGACTGATTATGTTCAGGATAAGTGAACCGAAGCATACCGCAATGCGGAGCGGCTGTAGTTTCCACTTTAATATTATAGTCGGTCAAAGCCACGCTGTAGTATCCAGCCGAAGCCTTTTCCGTCGCTTTATCGTAAGCAGAGCGATACCCCTGTATGGAGCCGTCTTCGCGACCGGCAATGACCTGGAACCTACCAGTAGTAGGCATGGTCAGCAAATTGCCCAAGTCACCATACCAACCCACTCCGCTCATTTGCGTAAAGGCAAACCCCTCTATCGTTCGATGTTCGTCGCTATAACCCGGTGCGTGGTCGCCTCCAGTTATCGTCTGTGGACTTACCTGAACCACCCCAAAAGGGGTGGTTGCTCCCGGAAAAGTCTTTCCCAATCCATGATAACTTCCGGCCAATTCCATACTGGTACTTGCTCCGATGAACGGATTGACATAGCGAGACAAATGTTTATCGGCTGCCATTCCTACACCATTCCCGCAGAGGGCGGTAAAAACAATAAGACAAAGTATGTATTTCGTTGTTCTCACAATCTAAAAAGTAGGTTTTATTATTCTTCCTTTCTCTGCATCTTCATCCACATACCGCCGTTCTCGGTAGCACCTGTATCCGGACACAACAAGTAAATGTAGAATTTATTATCACCAGCTACATTCAAGCGGTCGTAACGAATCACAAACAGTCCTTTCTCATTGAACCAAGTATCCAACAAGGGTTTGGTGTATGCATTCATATCTTTTACTTGATTGGGGTTCATCGCTCCACCACCGCAAGTTTCACCTTCACCCGACAAATTGGTGAAATGTATCCAATCCTTATCTACATTATTCATTCGGATATTAGCTCCCGGCTCGCTACTTCTAAAAGCAAGGTTCGCAAACCACCACGACCAAATAACCAACGGACGCTGCGTGCAATCCGCATTTTTCCATCCATAGTCATATTTCATTAGGTTGATGTCCGCTATAGTGCCGCCATCTGTGAAAGAACCTTTCGTGCATTCCCAGATTTCATCACAGGCAGCACCCTTATTCTGCTCCTTACAGAATGAAAATTCTTTGCCTGCCGTCACATAATCAAAATCAGTTACAGCATCCTTGTTGGAAATGAATGTCACACCGGACATTCCTTCAACAGCCACCGTTTCGCCACTACAATCTATGGCTTTGAACGCATAAGTGTTTCCATCCAATGCCTTGATTCCTTCCACCGGAGTTTCCAATTTAAATACTTTTCCCTCTTTTACCAGCATTGATTCGTAATATTGTGTATGCCCGTTCACATCATTTCCACTCTTATTTTCAAGCGTAACAATCTTTACAGAAATATCTGAAACACCAGCCAATGCTAAACTATAATAGCCAATCAGATTGCCGGAAGCATCACAAATCACTTGATTATCCAATAGGTTCTTGGCAAATAATTCTGTAAACTCCGCTTTAGGTGCCACTTTAGTCTCTATATAACTTTTCGCCACCGTATGCAACTCCATCTTTCTGCCGGTAGCCACACCGACCAATATCAGTTTAGTGCTTTCCTCTGCTCTAGTAGCGTCTACTGCCGGAACTTCAGTGATCATAAATTTCGTATCCACATATTCCGAACTTAAGTTTTGAAAATGAACATTACATTTATCAATGGTCAACTCTACCGCTTTACCACTTGTTGCAAAAGTAGTCTTCACTTCTATTGCTTGTTCCAAGAAATCGGAATCAAGAATTACCGTTCCATCCTTGCTAAACTGAAAGAAGAATTCACGTCCCTCACATTCAGTTATCCAACAACCCTCTGACGCATTATAAAGTACTTCTTTCACATCCGATGACTTCAACCGATCACTCTCGCCATATCCTACGTCACTCAAATCAATTGTATTACATCCCCATAAGAGGAACATACACAACACACCGTATATATATGATAATTTATTCATGTTTATGTTTATTGATGATTGTTCAAGAATTTCTTTACTTCAGCTACATATTCATTCCATAAGTCTTCCATAGACATGTCAGGATAGCTTTCTTTCAGGATATATTTCACTGCATACTCCAAACTCCAGTCATTAGTCAGTGCATCCATTTTTACAGTCCACGGCAGCATGCGCACAAAGTCACCGTTATAAATTCGCAACCAGCTCATGAAAGCACCAGAGGTGTTATAATCAATCTGCCAAACATAAACTTTGTTATCCTGTGGATCTTTATACGGTTTTTCAATCGCAGCTTTATATTCATTAATCTGACCTTCCGTGGCAAGTCCGAAGAATCCGCCGTTGGAGATTTTCACTGCATCCGGCCATCCTTCCTGATATCCCTGTTTGTCGCAGTCTTCCCCCTTCTTCTCATAATGTCCTTTGTGGGGCATCCATTCTACGCAATGCCCCATTTCGTGCATTACTACTGCCTGCATATCGGGCAATAACCACCAGGCATCACTTCCCATATTGCTTTCTGATGCCGGGTAAACAATACCACGTCCTTCGTTGTGGCTCGGATAGTCGAAGGCATAAGCACCTCCAGTCTGTTCTTTCTTAATCATGAAAGTCAAATTTTCGTAAGGGTCACAAGCAATGTTGTGAGGCTCGAACGACATGGTAGCACAGTCCATATAATACCATTTACGGAACTCTTCCTGCGTTGCGTCTGCGCCACTATATCTGTTGTACAGCCATTCTACTGTACGTAAATCCGAGTTACTTTCAAAATGTATTTTCAGCGGATTGCTCTGACGCTCTCGAAACTCTTTCCAAGCCATATAGTCCATGTTCAGCGTCATCTCTGCATTGGCAAGGTGTTCACTCAAGCTTGTCCAGTCACTGTATTGTTTGTTTCCTGCTTCGTCTACGTAAATAGAGCGGAAACGGCAATCACGTGCGCCATGTTTGGTAGTAACCACTACTGTACGGAAACGACTCAAGTTCAGCGTAGCATTCGGCAGTCCGTTGTCTCTCTTCACGGTCAGGTTACCGAAATCGCCTATGTTGGAAATCATCACGCGTTTCACTTTCGTTTCAGTGAGCAAGGAAGCAAACTCTACTTCGGCTCCCACATACTCGTTTTTCTTCTCCCACGCATCGTTGCCACCGTCCCAAGTGATGTAAAGTTCGTTCAGATAAGCATCATACTTTGCCTCGGAAATCGGAGCAGGTGCATAACCTACTACCGTAGCTCCATTTTTCGGGCTTTCCCAGCTTCCTTTATAAATGTCGGGAATCTGATATCCGTCTTCCTCGCCATAGCAGCCGCTCACGACCAACGACACCAAAAGACCCAATGCCATATTTTTCCAATATTTTGTATTCATTACTTCTTAAAAATGTGTTTAACAATAAAATTTACCAACCTAAGTTCTGTACCAATTCGGGAATACGACGGATGTCATCATAAGGAATCGGCATGAAGTATTGTTTCTTTGAGAAGTTAGCACGGTTTTCGAGCAAGGTACGTGCAAAGAAGTCTGGATAATCCTTATCCATATTCATACCGTACACATTGCCCCCCTCGCCACCTTTGTGATATTCGGGGTAAATCCAGTGATCGGGATCATTGTTGCCTTCGGCCACTTTCCAACGGCGAACGTCGAAAAAGCGGTTCCACTCGAACACCAATTCCACAATACGTTCGCGACGGATACGATTGAGCAAGTCATTCTTTGTCTTCGGACAAAACACTTTTCCGCCCTCATTAGTGAATGAGTATTCGGGGATACCGGCACGCTCACGAATCTGGTTCAGTTGCAATAGTGCGCCTTCCAAGTCGTCACACATACAGAGTGTTTCAGCATATCCTAAAATCATATCAGCCACACGAAGCGTGGGAGAGAACATTTTAGAACCGTCATCTTCCGTAGCTTTTGCTCCTTTACGGATTAGATAGCCAGAGTCAGGACAGTCACCGGAAGCTTTCGATTTACCGCAGGTTCCGCGTGCACCATTTGTAAAGTCGGTACGATGTTCTTCGTTTTGACTACCATAGTTCAGCCAGATAGAACCGTTGTAAGTGACATTTACATAGAAACGTGCCTCACGGTCTTTCCACTGTTTCAATACATAAGAATTGTCTGCATCGAAATATTTCAATTCGGTATCATTCTCGTCATAATACTGTCCGGAAGTAAAGTTACCAGCAGAAGGTACTCCTTCGAACTTGTTATAAGAGGGATCACGGTCTATTGTCAGTCCATTCTTCGTAAAGAACATATCCACTGTTTCTTGTGTAGTATAATAGCCTCCACCACCGCTCACACTAGTGTCTTCGAAACCGGAGAACTTAGGACAGGTCCAATAAGTGTAGTCCCATTGGTCGCGTAATTTGACCATAATCAGTTCGTTGAAGATGACATCATAGTTCTTCGTGTAGAAAGCAGCAATAGCACGACAGGACTTGTAGGGGTCGAGCTTACCATCCGTATATACTTTTGTCAGCCCATAATTCTGCGAAGTAGCAAAGCTAAAGAACTCTTTATAAGCTTCGTTGGCTTTATTCCACTTAGTGAGGTCTTCCGTTTGTGGGAAAAGCTGTTTGCCATCTAAGTTTTTGACAGATGCCATATCTGTGTTTCCATTAAACAGCGGGCTTGCCCAATAGAGATATAACTTAGCTTTCAAAGCCTTGCAGATCCCTACGTCCATACGTCCCAAATTGTTCTTGGAAACTCTGTTCGGCAAGTCGCCTGAATCAATAGCCTTTTGCAATTCGTTAGCGATAAACTCTACACATTCGTCTACCGAGTTGCGCACCTTAATCAGTTCTTCCTTTGAAGCATCCAAAGGTATCGGATCTTCGCCAATCAAAGGTATGGGACCGTAAATGCGAAACAACTCGAAGTAATAGTAAGCACGTAGCACACGCGCCTCTTCTTTCCAACGTCCACGTACGGAAGCACCTACTTCCTGGCATTTGTCTACGTTCTGAATGAAGGTACTTGCTTTGGCTATAGCTTGATAGTAGTCTGTGAAGTAGCGGTTAGCCTGGCTATACGAAGCAGTTGCCCCCCCCGTTGTCCATTCCGCATACGTCTTGTTCCAACGGTTGGCTCCTTCCAATGATGCTTCGGTGAAGATAGTTCCGTTCATGTTTGCGTCCACATGGAGCACATCACCCACCTCACGGATATAGCTGTATACATTATTCAGATATTGCTCTGTGCGTTGTTTCGAAGCAAACGTCTCTTCCAATCCAAACTGCTTGCCCGGAATAGACTCAAAGAAATCGCTGCATGACGACATCCCCAAGCAAATCAAAGCTGCTGCAACATATTTTCTTATTTCTGTTTTCATACTTTTCTTTTTAGACTTGGTTAAAAATTAAACTTAAGACCTATTGAATAGCTCGATACGTTAGGATAAGCCGTACCGTTAGATGTATTCAATTCCGGATCCCACAATTTGAACTTAGAGAACGTGAGCAGATTGGTTCCCATCAGATAGATCTGTGCGTTCTTAATCAGTAGCGGATCTGTCCACTTCTTAGGCAATGTATATGAAATGTTTACTTGCTTCAAACGCAAGAAACTGACATCTTTCACCCACCATGAACTTGGCTTCACGTTATTGTTGTTGCCGTCGCTACCGACTGACAAACGAGGATAGAACACGTCTTGATTGGTAGGATTGTCTGCTCTCCAACGATCGGTGATGTTAGCAAATACGTTGTCGCGTCCTTCATCGTCCCAGAACGGTTTTATAGAAATGCCGTCCAAATAGCGGTCAGCTTGTGCATTTCCCTGGAACAAAGCGCTGATAGAGAAGTTTCCAACTTGCAGATCTGCTCCGAATCCATAATAAATTCTCGGTACATCTCCACGACCAATTACCGTTTTATCGTAATCGTCAATCACACCATCGTCATTCAAGTCACGATATTTAACATCACCCACGTGAAGCGTACCGAACTGGGTAGCGTGGTCATCAATCTCATCCTGGCTAGTAAACAGTCCGTCAGCAATGTATCCCCAAATAGCGTTCACGTTTGTCCCACGGGTTTCCATCCATGGATAGTCTACAGGCGGCTGATCGTTTTCTATAATTTTATCTTTGTTGAAAGTCATATTACCACGCACGGTAAGGAAGGTGTTTTTACCAATCTTCTGCGTATAGTCCATCGCAATTTCAACACCCTTATTCTCTACAACACCCAAGTTGGCGTAAGGATTCTCAATCCATCCGGCATAGCTTGGCACAGTACTTCTCTGTAAGAATATATTATCTCTACGTTCTTTAAAGAAGTCAATTACAAATGAAAGGTTGTCGTTTAGTAATTTCAGATCGATACCCAAATCCTGCTTACATGATTTAGACCAAGTGACATTCACACCATACTTTTCTTCGCCATAACCGCTAGCACCATTATGCGAGGTACCAAACCAAGTGCCACGTAAACCTCCAAATACACCTTGATACATAAAACGACGTCCTGTAGCTGTATCACTACCTACCCAACCATGTGTATAACGGAATTTCAAGAATGATATATATTTGCGTAACGATTCCCAAAATGGCTCATTAGAAACTGCCCACCCCAAACCGAATGCGGGAAAAGTACCGTAGCGATTACCAGGAGTGAAGTTTTCCGAACCATTAATACCTAAATTGAATTCTGCAAAGTAACGGTCATTCCAAGAATAAGTAGCACGTCCGGCAAAACCACGCTGCTTGTAAGCCATACCGCCAATGACATCGGAAGCATTTAAATCCCAGTATATTTTCTGGTTGTAAAGCAACAAAGCACTTACACGATGTGCACCGAAATCGCGTTCATAATTTAAAGAAGCCTCCGTATAAACGGTGCGGTTGCTCGAATGAGTAGGAGTGTCAAGCGTCAAGATTCCGTCTGCTTCACCCAATACATCGTACAAATATTCCCCTGTTTCTTCATCAAATAAGGTATCTTCAATCCAAAGCCCATTTTCGTCTGTAGCTCCTTTAAACTTATACATTGGTTCGCTACGGTTGTAGTTTCTGCGGCGGGAATTATAGGTATCGAATGCTATCATTGCAGAAGCAGAAAGTCCTTTGCTCCATTTCCAGAAGTCCAAATCCTGTTTTACACGTACATTTGAGTTCAACTGAGTGCTGAATTCATCATAATAACCTCCACGAGCCAACTTACCATAAGGATTGAATTTCTGTTGCGTATTGATGCCCGGAATCATTCCATTGGGCAATACCATCGGATAAATAACCGGATTGACATCCATACAAGAGGCATATAAGGATGCAGCGCTGCTTTGTGGATAGTGTCCTTGTCCCAAATAGCCGAAAAATCCTAAGTCAATAGCCGTCTTTGTTGTAGGCTTCAAATTTAAGTTTGAAGTAAAGTTGTATCGTTCATACTTCATTGACGTATTATAATTCTCCAGCTTGAAGTTACGTGTCATACCGTTTTCGCCATAATAGCTCAATGAAGCATAATAGCTTGCCTTCGGTGCACCACCACGAATATTAATGTTGGCACGGCGATTGTGGCCCCAATCGTTAAACAATTCGTTTGCCCAATCTACGGCCGGATACAGATACGGATTATACAAACGAGGATTATCATTCGGTAGCAAGCCGTTCGATTTTTTCGTAGCATCGATATACGCTTGAGAATAAGCAATGGTATTATTCTTATTCATTTGCGCTTCGTTGCGTGCTTCCATGTAAGTATAAGCATCGGCCATATCCACCTTTTTAGTCATGCGGGTGAGGCTTTCATAATAATCCACGCTAAATGTCGGTTTACTGATGCGTCCGGGTTTTGTCTTTACAATTACCACACCATTAGCACCACGCACACCATACACGGCAGTAGCAGAAGCATCTTTCAACACAGTAAATGATTCAATATCTTCCGGATCAATATTATTGAAGCTACGCTCCACACCGTCCACAAGTACCAACGGACTAGAACTTTGCCCATTTTTAACCAATGTAGAAATACCACGAATCCAGATATCCGACTCGTCATGTCCCGGTTCACCACTACGTTGCACAGCAACTACACCGGCAATACGTCCGGAAATAGCTGAAGATAATTTGGCAGCAGGCATTTTGATAGCTGAAGCGTCTAATGAAGACTGTGCGCCAACAACAGATACCTTACGCTGATTACCGTAACCTACCACTACCACCTCATCCAGCGACGATACATCTTCTACCAAAACAATATCCACCACTTTCTGTTTGCCAACTTTAACCTCCTGTGGTTTATATCCTATATAAGAGATAACCAAAATAGGATTTCCTGTTGACAATTTTAAAGTGTACTGACCATTCGTGTCGGTAATGGTACCGTTCGTCGTCCCTTTTTCCTGTACACTAACTCCAATGAGCATTTCTCCTTTTTCATCCGAAATACGTCCTGTGACCGAACTGCCCTGCGCCTGCATTGTTACACTATACGTGAACAACAATAGCAGCAACCACAAAGACCTGATGCGATGTTTTTTCATTTCAAACAAATTCATACTACTTGTTTTAAATTAATAATAAGGTTATCAAATGCAATAATTGCATGGCGGCAAAATAACAGGATTTAAAAAGAAATGAAATACTCCTGCACGCCAAATACTAAAGAAAGGAAAAAATGTCCGTTTGAAGTACATTATGTCATTCAGAGTACTAAACAAAACATTAATAATCAACGAAGTGCACAATTAATTCAGAAAAAGAGAGTACAGCCCCTAGTATCAAAAAAACAGCATAGTTCAGCACAGGATATGCTATTACACACACCAATATGTTCAATTGCAGATATTAGTATGTTTAAACAATATCAAATTTGTTCCTCTTTATTCAGATAAGTCTCCCTGTAAACCTTCGGAGTCACACCAAACTTACGCGTAAACTCTTTATAGAAATAAGCGCGGCTGGAAATACCGACATCAGAAATAACATCCTGTATAGACAAATCTCTATTCTGCAATAAACGGGCAGCTTTTTCCATCCGGTAATCTTTAATCAAATCACTTGGAGTCATTCCGGATATTTCCTTTAATTTCCGGCAGAACTGACGGGAACTCATCAACATCTGTTCCGCGATAAAGGTAGAACCCAAATCCTCCCGATCCAAATTCCGCTCAACCACCTGCAAAAACTTCCGGACGAAATCCGCCTGCTCGGTAGTAGTGCATACAATGGAGTTCGTCCAGCCTTCCAACTCTTCCAGATACACTTGCTTAGCTTCCCGCTTACCATAGATCACCTTCTGAATAGTCTCTTTTAAGAACGGTATGTCATAAGGAAGAACCAGATAAGAGTCTGCCCACTGGATCAACTCCCGCTGCATTGCCGTACTAACCTTCCAAGTCAACATTGGAATAAAGGCAGTCTTTGAAAGCAGCGAACGATTCTTGGCTACGTATTTCATAAACGTGCTTTCAGCATCCGTATACATCTGCATATCTACCAAAAATAAAGCAGGAGCCGAAGTATGCATCTCATCAAACGCCAGCTGTACGCTTCGCACCGGACGAACGTCATATTCATCAGAGAGCAGGGCACTGATAAGCCATACAATCTCTTCACGATCTTCCAGCAACAAAACAGTTTTCTTCGTCTCATCCTGCGGGGCGATAGTAACCGGTTCGAAAGTGATTGCCAGCCGGCGCCCACCCGATATTTCCTCCGTCACACAACAAAGTGTACAGTTCTGCTGTCTCAACGCTGAAAACACAAAACGTTGCATCGTCCGGATGCGGAACCGGTCGTCCGAATCTTTCCCTTTCACCGGCAATGATTCCTGCTCGGTCAATATCTTATGCAGTCCCTCCACCGTATCATCCGAAGAAAAGAAAGTCAGCGTCATCCTGTTTTCTTCCTCTTTCATACTAACCGACACTTCACAGGTGTTCCTGTCCAATAGGTAGAGACCGCTGAAATAAAGGATGCAGCGCAACGCATTCTTATAAACAGGGAAAGTGAAATCCGCCGGAATATCCAAATGGATAGAGGAAATATCACGACCTTCCTTTTCAAGTACCCGGAGCACTTCTTCCGCCAACTGTGAAAGAGGCGGTCGCCCCGTAACAAAGAATTGCAGGGACGACAACAACCGGAAACACTCGTCGCCAATACCGCACCCGAAGAGCAAAGCCATGACGGCCTCACGGATCTGCCCGACTTTATCAGCATACTGATCCAACGAAAGCGTCTTGTCATTCAGTTGGTCACAGGCTTGGTAAATGAGCGTACAGTTATCAAGTACCTCGCGTTCTTTGTAACCGTCTACCACCAGTGAAGCGTTACGGCGTTCGGTTTCCAGCAGTTCCTGCATCATACGTTCATGACGGAAATATTTGTGGAATAAATGAATGACATATACCGCCAGCATAAGTCCGATCAACAGATAGATGATATACGCATAAACCGTCCGATACCAGGGAGGAAGAATATATACAGGAATAGTGAACGTCTTGTATTCCGTAGCAAATACATCTTTCTTATAACGGACTTTAAAAAGATAATTGCCCGAAGGCACACTAAAATAAGAGGCCTCGTTGACACTACTGAATGCCCCCCAATCCTGATCATACCCTTCGAGCATATAAGAGTATTCCACATCTCCGTCACTTGTATAATCCGGCACGACAAAAGAAAGAGAAAAAGACACCTTCGCCCCTTTCATCTGCAACCCTTTCCTGTCCGGCAAATAGTGGTCCTGTAAGTTAACGAATGTTTTCTCAATCACCAACTTACGCAATAAAACCTCCGGGTAATATTCTGGAGCGGAAGGTACATTCTTGTTCATATAGAGCAGCCCGTCGATTCCTCCGAAAAAAAGATTTCCAGTGTAAGGACAGCGATAATAGGCATCGTCGCTAAATTCTCCGATTTGTATGCCGCCACTATAATAATAAGCGTGCGAAAAGAAATTGTCCGGATTGAATTTGATAAGACCGCGGTTCGTCCCCAGCCAGAGAAGTCCGTTGGCGTCTTCCAAAATACTGTGTATCATATCGTTGAGCAATCCTTGCTTACGCCCGATATGGACGGTTTCCAACCTGTTCTCCTTGAAAGTGACACGCACCAAACCGGCAGTAGTGCCTACCCACAACTCTCCACGACGCCAATGCAAACACAGTACATCATCCACGGATTTGTGCAACATCTCGCTCAAAGAGAAGACCTGATATTCTTCCGTCTTCCGGTTGAAACGCACCAATCCCCTCTGCTGACTGCCCAGCCACAACAAGGAATCTCCTTGGGGCACCATACTATAATAGAGATTAAGCTCCTGTTGCTCATAGTAGAATTTATAATGTTTCAATGACTTTATCCGGAGCGGTCCATGCCCGCTGTCGAGCACCACCTTACAAAGCCCTTCACCCGAAGTGGCAAGATAGAGTACACTGTCATTCTCTTCGACGATGGAATGTACTTCATTACCGCCCTCTACCGGAACTCCGGAATCAGTTCCCACCAAAGGATGAAGTTGTCCGTTATCGAATGAATAATAGCACAAGCCCGGAGAAGCGGCTCCCACCCAGAATCCGTTTCTATAACTGCTCTCCCGCATAGCATAGATTCGCAACTCCCGTTCCGGCCTCACGTAAGATACCGCAGGCTGTTTCCCATTCAGCGAATAGACCTCCACATCGGATGCCCGCACTCCGTCACGATAATTTTTCACATGAAGCAGTCCGTTTCCCTTGGTTCCTACCCAAAGGCCACCCTGTTTATCCGTCATGATTGCCCTTACCTGCCGAGTCAAATTGGGAGAGAAGCTGCTCAACATCAGATTGGTAGCAATAGCGTATTTCCGCGAATACATCACCGCTCCCTGCCCGTCGGTTCCCACCCACAAAACTCCTTGCCGGGGATCATTATAGATGCCGAAAATCCGCATATTCCGGTCAATCACTTCTTCCGCATATCGCTGGGAAAGACGCAAACGCATCAGTCCATTGGTATGAAAAGCTAAAATGATGTCTTCATAGAAAGGTACAATGCCGGTGATAAGCCCATACTTCCGAACCAACTCACCAATATTCCGGATATAAATCTTAGACTTTCTTGAAATATCGTACACGAAAAGATCGTAGTCGGAGTCATAAAAGCAAAATACGCCATTCTGGTAGCATACATATTCTATCCGCTTCTGATGAAAATGGGAAGGAATGGTGGTGAGCCGGGTGGACAGAGTATCCTGATCAAAAGCATTCAACGAAAAGCGATACAGGTCACCGCTTTCATAGGGGAAAAGATACAAATCTCCTTCATCAGTGACAAACGCCCTGACATCGACTTTCAGCATATGGATGTCCGGCATCGGAATGTTAACAAAACGATGGTGAAACGTATTATAATAAGAAATCCATCCGTAGCCCAACACCCAGGTATTCCCTTTCTGATTGGAATGAATGACAAAGTCTCCTCCGAAATCGTAATTGCTAATAATCTGTCGGGAGTCTTTTGAAAAACGGTTGGCTCCCGAATGCGTGGTCATCCACAGGCAACTGCTATCCGCCTGTTGAATAGAGTGCACAATATTGTTGTTCAATGTTTTCTGCTCGGAAAAGTCGGAGCGGAATACTTCCATATTTTCTCCGTCATAACAATTCGCACCGTCATACGTTCCAAACCACATCAATCCTTCGTTATCTTGGAAAATACTTAATACGGCACTATTGGAGAGTCCTTGCTGATAATTCACGGTCCGGAAAAAATAGGTTTCATTCCCTTTATCAGCACGGACAGTCAATGAAGCAGCCAGTGTTATAAGAAATAAAATCAGGTGTGTTTTCATCGTACTTTCTTTATATTACAGATCGTTTTCCCCCTCCTTCCGGAGTAGTAATTCGATCTTATATTCCAACCGTCCGATACGACGGTCCAATTCCATAATCTTCTCATCTTTACGTTCGAACAGTTCAAGTAACTACTTGTTAAATATGCTCACTATCCATTGGCAAACTGCCTCCAAAAACATAATCTTTTGTATTTCAATATAATCTCTAATTATACCACCGAAATAAAGGAAGCAAGCTTTCATTTATCAGATAATTCAGAGCAAATATAGTGAATTAATATAAATAATACCAAAATGAAGCAGAAAAGTAATCTACAACAGCATACTCCTTTCATTCCGCCCAAAAGGTTGGAAGCAAAAAAGTGGTAAAACAAAAAAAACGGTGTCAGACCAGAAGCACTGTGTAGTGGTTCATTGACGGAGCGGCAAAAGTCTTCTTGCTTTACAAACACGGCTACCGGAAACGAGAAAGCAATTGGGAGAGCAATTTGAAAACTTGGGGGGATTTGATTCAGGACAATCACATTCTTAAAATAGATTCATTCCGGTACGAAACCAAATCAAACCGTAACCGTAAATGGAGTATATGGTTTAATACTACATAATGTCGGCTCTATATGACAATTTTGATATTTTATTAATAGACAACTGTAGTCGGCTACTTAGTCAAATACAGTTGGCTACTTAGACGACTACAGTTGACTATCTAGTCAACTATAGTCGGCCAATATCTATGTTGACTATTTCAATCCATTATTCAAGCATATTGGTCTTCTTATGTCCTTCCATATGAAGGAAACACCTAAGCTTTTGTTTTAACTAAGGCTCCTTTCCCAAGAGGTAGGGAACGCAGTGTGAAGGATGTGAAGAATTAAAAAGAGAACCTTAAATCACAGCAAACATCTGTCACACTACAACTTACGAGTCTGTGATACTTGTGAAGGTCAAAAGCGTTTTTTTAAAAGGATCAAACTACCGCAATTTTGATTCATAACCAAAACGAACCGTTTTGAGGATAGTTGTTCTGAAACATATCCCCTCAAAATTAAACAGAGCCAGCAATTGCCTGTCAAATAGATAAACAGAATAAACAAAGGGAGAGCTTGATAGTGAAGCTCTCCCTTTATTATTTTTCCGATGATGTTAATGAATCGTTATTTCTTGGCTAATTCATTAATCACATCCATTATCTTCTGACCGATTTCTTCGGCTGCCTCCATTGTAGAAGCCTCGCTATATACGCGGATGATCGGTTCTGTATTACTCTTACGCAAATGTACCCATTTGTCGGCAAAGTCAATCTTCACACCGTCGATATCGTTGATTTCTTCGTTCTTATAGATTTCCTTTACTTTTGCAAGGATAGCATCTACATCGATTTCCGGAGTCAGATCGACACGGTTCTTAGCTATGAAGTAAGGAGGATAAGTGGCACGAAGCTCGCTAACTTTCTTTCCTTCATGAGCCAGATGGCTAAGGAATAAAGCAATACCTACCAATGCATCACGGCCATAATGGCTGGCAGGATAGATTACTCCACCATTTCCTTCACCACCGATAACGGCATTGGTTGCTTTCATCTTCGTTACAACGTTTACTTCGCCTACAGCAGAAGCACTGTATTCCATACCATATTTACGGGTTACATCACGCAGGGCACGGGTAGAACTCAAATTAGAAACTGTATTCCCCGGAGTATGTTTCAGTACATAATCAGCCACAGTAACCAGTGTATATTCCTCACCGTACATTACACCATTTTCGCAGATCATTGCCAAACGGTCAACGTCTGGGTCTACAACGAATGCTACATCTGCTTTGCCCCCTTTCATCAGGTTCATGATGTCGCCGAGGTTCTTTTCAAGCGGTTCTGGGTTGTGTTGGAAGTTTCCGGTAGGTTCACAGTAGAGTTTTTCTACATGTTTCACCCCCAAACGTTCAAGAAGTTCAGGGAGAATGATACCGCCTACAGAGTTCACACAGTCAATCGCTACCCGGAAGTTGGCTTTCTTGATAGCTTCTACATCTACCAGGTCGAGAGCCAATACACTGTCGATATGTTTCTGATTATAAGTCAGGTCTTTGCGGTAAGATCCCAGATGGTCAACATCGGCATAGTCAAATTCTTCAGCTTCAGCAATACGAAGTACTTCGTTGCCTTCGGCTGCATTCAGAAATTCACCATGTTCATTCAGCAATTTCAGTGCGTTCCACTGTTTCGGGTTATGAGAAGCTGTCAGGATAATACCACCACAAGCGCCTTCCATTGTTACAGCAAGTTCTGTGGTCGGGGTAGAAGCAAGATCAATGTCTACTACATCCCAACCCATTCCCATCAATGTGCCGACTACTACGTTTTTTACCATCTCACCCGAAATGCGGGCATCGCGTCCAACAACAATCTTGTTGCTCTTCGCTTTGCAGGTCTTACGAATCAAAGTAGCATAAGCCGAGGTGAATTTTACAATGTCAAGCGGGTTCAGTCCTTCCCCCGCTCCTCCGCCGATAGTTCCGCGGATTCCAGAGATAGATTTGATTAGAGTCATAGGTTTTTAACTAAAAGATTTATCTAATGTTAGTGTCTTAACTTTTCGCTTTTTCAAACTTCCGGATATCATAGAAGTAGGGATTGACATATTGTTGCGCAGTTGTATGCCCCATCTTAGAAGGTACAATCAAGCGCACATGAGCATTATTACGTAAATATGGTAATGCAATCAACCATCCGGATGGAATCGCAGTTCCATAACCATTAGCAACCGTCCACAAATAGTCATAATCAAAATCACCAGATAAAACGATTCCATAAACAGTAGATGTGTTTTGCACATAACGGAATGTCAATGGGGATTTATAATATTCAGAGATATCCATCCATTTTTCCAAAGGAACATTGAAACATGTAGTATCTCCTGTCATCATATCCTGTTCTACATAACGAGTACAAATGATGTTATTGTTAGCAAAAGTATCTACCTCATTAATAACTTCAACTCCATCCTTATCCTCTTTTCCTCCACGATCTACGATCTGCATATATACGCCATTGGAGAAAGCAACATATTCGTCATATCCATTCCCTGCTTCTTTAGAAGCTGTAATAGTATCCCGTTCAAACTCTTCCAATGAAATGACACGGATATCATTATCTTTGATAAACTTATTCACCGCATTTTTCTCGTCTTCCAGCATTTCTGCATAAGTCTTCGAATTGTCGCATGCCTGGAACAGACTTCCGGCGGTTAACAAAGAGAGAAATAAAAATACAAGTTTCTTCATTATCTGTTATTTAGCTATATTCTGCACAAATGTATCTCAAAATCATTAAAAGTTGAAAGAGGGAAGTTGAAAGTTCGTATCTTTTAACCTTTCCATATTCACTTTTAACCTTCCATCTTTAGCTTTTCGCTGTTAGTAAAGGTTTATATTTCTCAAGCGCTTTCTCAAAGACCGCTTTTGCCTCTTCCATCGTTCCGAAAAATTCACCGCCCGAAGCATTCAAGTGCCCTCCTCCATGGAAGAATTCGGCAGCTAGCTGATTGCATGGGAAGGTTCCTACCGAACGAAGGGATATTTTAATCATCGGTTTCTCTGTATCTTCCCTCAAGAAGCAAGAGAAGCAGACATTTTTAATGGAAAGGGGGATATTAACAAAGCCCTCACTATCGCCTTTTATGTAGTTGAATTTACTTTGCTCTGCTTTCGTCAGGGTGATTAGTGCCGAATTATAATCCGAATACACAGTCATGTTCGACAATACATAGCCCATCAAACGTAAACGACTCTCTGAATAGGTGTTGTACACCTTACGATAAATATCATCTTTATCGATTCCTTTAGAAAGGAGTTCGCTAATGATAAAATATATCTCCCGGTTGTTCGAGTTATAGGTGAACCCACCGGTATCTGTCATCATTCCTGTGTAGATACATTCAGCGCCTTCCTTAGAGATATCACTGAAATATCCCATACGGCAGATGAGACGGAATATCAGTTCGGAAGTAGAAGATATTTTAGGATAAGACATTACTATCTTACAGAAATCTTCGGGATACAAATGATGATCGATCATTATTTTACGTGCCGGAGAAGCAGCCACAGCGTCTGCCATATCGTCAATACGCTTCAGTGCATTGAAATCGAGGCAACAGATGACATCTGCTTCGGCAATCAATTTATCTGCAAAGTCTTTGTAACGGTCATACAACAGAATATCCTTACTGCCCGGCATCCACCGCAAAAAATCGGGAAAAGCATTCGGCACAATTACGTTTACTGTTTTTTCCTGTGAATCCAGGAAATGATATAATCCCAGTGAAGAACCGATAGCGTCACCGTCAGGGGAAACATGAGATACAATTACTATTTTGTCAGCTCGTTCAAACCATTTGGTGAAATGGTCTATTTTGGCTTGTTCAATTACTTTCGTCAACATACTCTTATACTTTATCAAGGTGCAAATGTACGATAAATCTTTGTACTTAGAGCAAAAAGCGAACAGAACCTTCGTCGGATAGCGAGATAAACCGCAGACCGGATTGCTTGCATTCGCTTTCAAGGAGGTGTTTGCGGTATTCCGAGAGAGATGCGTCCAATATGACGTAAGAGAAAGAAAAGATTCGAGTGAGCTCTTCCATATGTCCGTCATATCCTTTGCATAAGTAAAGATACTGAATATATAACGGAGAAACGGTAGTTTTGTTCCGCCAATGGTTATCATTTATTACACAAATATGACAGCCATGATAGGATATAATCTGCTGCTGACGGTTTAGTTCCATATACCGGCAATCGGCAGTTATTTTTTGGGGAGGCAGAAGGTGATGATGCTTCCAATAGTTAGCAGCCATGCGTTTCAAATGTTTTTCATTTGGGATAGTATCTACATAGTTTATCCAGGAACGTCCATCGCTCTCAATGCAATGTACTGCTGAGCAACCGCGCACATTATAAAAGACCAGGCTCGTCCGGGGACGATCTAGCCAATAGATTGTTGCATGATAAGTCCCCAGTAATAAGATAGAAAAAAGACAAATCAATAAATTCCGGTATCGACGGTTCATAAAATAATAGGTTAACAAAGAGCCAACGATATAGATACCCAATATTTCTGACTGATAAAGCCAGATTCCATCTATAGAAGCGTAAGGAAGCTGTTCCACCCATCGGACGAAGAAATTAAGTCCTTCCAATAGTTGCTTAACACCTTCGGCCACTACGGTCTGAAGCCACGAAAGAGGAGTCAGAAGAAGCATAATGACAGCAGCATACAGGATAATCGTAATGAAAGGAATAACAACCAAGTTCGTCAATAGAAAATGTACAGAGAACCGGGAGAAATAAAACATGACAAGCGGAGCTGTTCCTACCTGTGCAGCAATAGACACACTCATCAGTCCCCAAATATATTTCCCTATTCTACCTTTCACCGTAATCAGGTGATAAACTGGCTTTTGAATCAATAGGATGGAAGCAACAGCCAGGAAAGAGAGCTGGAAACCAACATCAAACAACCATGCCGGATTACAGAATAGCATCAACCATGCAGCTGCCGCCAATGTATTTAAAGATAGCGGTTGGCGACCAACCATATCTGCCATTGCTAAAATCGAACACATACTGACCGAGCGTACTACCGAAGGGGAAAGTCCTGTGAAAAAGGCAAAAGCCCATAATAGGATAAGAAGAAGAACAGAACGTATAGCTCTACCTATATTTCCTCTTCGGGCAACAGGTTTCAGTATGAAGAAGAGCAATGTATATAAAAGCCCGATATGCAAACCGGATAAAGCTAAAATATGACTTGCTCCGGCTACCGAATAACTCTCACGAACCGAATCACTTAATTCCGTTTTGTCTCCTATGGTCAGTGCTGAAAGTACAGCCAGTTCATCGCCGGAAAATCCTAGTTCCCGATAAAGTGAAATCATCTTTCTTCGACAAGAACCGGCTATACCTTTGAGATCAAGGTTATTCATTCCGTCCAATTTTGCCCATTTCCCGGATGCAACATATCCTGTTCCGCTGATTCCTTTCCGCATCAGGAAGCGGGCATAATCAAATTCATCAAAGTTCCGATTGTTGAGAGGAGGAGAAATACGGGCAGAAACCAGCAGTTCATCTCCACTTTTTAATCGGGTGACGGCCGAATCTTGCTGTAGATAAAGGATTGCAGCACGTTCTATCGGATATGTGCCGGCAGTATCACGACGTCCCTTTAATAATGTCTGGCAGAGGTAGGTATGTTCTTTCACCTGAGGTGCATCCGTTATTAAAACCCGATACACTGTTTCTTCTTCCGGAAAAGAGTAGACAGCGTGCTGTAATTGCCAAGTTATTCCAAGCCACCCTCCTATAAAACAAAGGATGGAGACTGCTAATCCAAAGCACCATCGCAATGAATGGCGTTTCAGGAAATAAAGAACAAACAATAAAGCAATACAAAGTCCAAGAGCTAGAACACTCCCAAAAGGTTCCCATGAACGGTCAAAAAAATGATCTCCACAAAAAACGCCTGTTATCCAAGGGATAATCAGGCGTATATAGGGATATCGATGGATGTAAAAAGTACTCAACAGATGAGTTACAGTTCGTGCAACTGACGAATCATCGCTTCCGGATCCGGTGCCGCAAAGACAGCATTACCCGCCACTAACGCATCGGCTCCCGCCTCAACCAAACGGGCACCTGTTTCCAGATTTACCCCACCGTCTACTTCAATCAGCGCTTTCGAACCTGTCCGTTCAATCAGGGCACGCAGCTCACGAACTTTTTCTACTGAATGTTCGATAAACCTCTGTCCTCCAAATCCCGGATTCACGCTCATGATAAGCACCATATATACATCCCGGATAATATCTTGTAAAAGAGCTACAGGAGTGGCCGGATTGATAGTTACAGCAGGCTGCATCCCGGCTTCTCTGATTTGTTGAATCACCCGATGCAGATGCGGGCAAGCTTCATAATGCACATTCATCGTATGAGCGCCCAACGCTTTTACCTCCGGAATAAACTTTTCCGGATTCACAATCATCAAATGCACATCCAACGGTTTCCGGCTTAACTTCGCTACATATTTCAGTACCGGAAAGCCAAATGAAATGTTCGGAACAAATACTCCGTCCATAATATCAATATGTACCCACTCCGCTTCACTGCGGTTTACCATTTCAATATCCTTTGCCAAATATCCAAAATCGGCAGAAAGAATGGAAGGAGCGATAATCGGTTTCATAATTCTTCTATTTTAAGTTCTAGCCGTCTCTTATTCGGGACGGTTTTATTCTATTTATAATCTAATGGCTTGCTCGTTTTAATCTGTTTATCCGATTAATTACTTCATCAGACAACCATCTTCCAAGTGATATCCACGAAGCAATTCATCTATTTTCAAACGTTTTTTACCGGGAAGCTGTAAAGAAAGAATAGATACAAATCCATCCGGTACAGCTACTTTCATGAATTTCTTCCCATCGGTCACAATTGTTCCTATAGCTAATTGATGTGATTCATAAATCTTCTCACTTTCAAAGATCTTCACGGCCACTGGTGCTCCTTTTTCAGAAGTAATCAGTTCACTCCAGGCAGCAGGATAAGGTGATAATCCACGGATAAAATCGTATATCTTCTTCACCGACTGATTCCAGTCAATCCGGCAGGTTTCTTTAAAGATCTTCGGAGCAGGACGAAGTTCACCGACAACCGCCATTTCTTCTTGAGGAATCGGTTTTACCGTTCCATTCAATATAGCGTCTACCGTTTCAAGAACCAGTTTTCCTCCCAGCATCATCAACTTATCATGTACCACTTCCACATTATCCGTATCTGCGATAGGCACACGCACTTGCTGAATGACTTCTCCGGTGTCTATCTCGTGTTTCAAAAAGAAAGTAGTAATTCCGGTTTCCGTATCACCATTGATTACTGCCCAATTAATGGGGGCAGCTCCACGGTATTGAGGAAGCAAAGAAGCATGAAGATTGAACGTACCCAGTCGTGGCATATTCCATACCACTTCCGGCAACATACGAAAAGCAACTACAATCTGTAAGTCCGCCTTCCATTCACGCAATGCTTCTACAAAAGCTTCATCTTTCAACCTTTCCGGTTGAAGTAACGGCAAATTTTGTTCAAGCGCATATTGCTTTACAGGAGAATACTGAATCTTATGTCCGCGTCCGGCAGGCTTATCGGGCATTGTAATCACACCCACTACATTATAACCGCCTTCTACTAATTGACGCAGGGCCTCTACCGCAAAATCGGGAGTCCCCATATATACTATTCTTAAATCTTCTTTTTTCATCATTCAATATGTTATCGCTACTTAGGCACGGATTACACGGATTTCACGGTTTCCTGAATTAGGTCTACATAAAACAACAGCGTAAGCTGTGTAATCCGTGCCTAATAAATTATCCCTTACGGTTGTTAGTCTTCAGAGAAATGTACCAATACTTGCCGGTATGAATTAAATATCTTCGATTTAGAGACAAATCCCTGGTATCGCCCTTCTTCATCCACTACCGGAAGATTCCAGGCTTTCGTATCATCAAATGTCTGCATCACCTGTTCCATTCCATCCGTATCGAATATCTTGGCAGGGGCAGATGTCATTAATTTATTAACAGTGAAACGATGATAAAGTTCTTGTCGGAACATGATGTTACGAATGTCGTCGAGAAGTACAATTCCCAGCAATTCACCCGTTTTCTTATCTGTCACCGGGAACACATTTCGATGGGAAGCAGCTATTGCTTTCACTAATTCGCCCAAATCCATTTCCGGATGTACGACAACGAAATCTTTCTCCACCACATTTTCCATTTTCATCAACGTCAACACGGCTTTATCCTTATGGTGTGTAAGCAACTGTCCCTTCTTGGCCAGACGCATCGAATAGATACTATGAGGCTCGAAAGCAATAATGGTCAGATATGAACTTACGGATACAATCATCAACGGAAGGAATAAATCATATCCACCAGTCAGTTCGGCTATCAGAAACACCCCTGTCAAAGGAGCGTGCATAACGCCACTCATCACTCCCGCCATTCCCATCAACGCGAAATTCTTCTCCGGCAAATAAGCAGAGAAAGCAAAATCATTGCTAAAATGAGAGAAAACAAACCCTGCAATACACCCCAAATAAAGCGAAGGTGCAAAGATTCCACCACAACCGCCACCACCGTTCGTTGCACTGGAGGCAAATACTTTCAACAAAATTATCAGCACCAGATAAACCAGCAGCAGATTACCATAACCATAAAACATAGAATTGTTCATGACCGTATCCCACTCTGCCGCAGACGTTCCATTCAGTAAAAGATCAATCGTATCATATCCTTCACCATAAAGAGGCGGAAAAAGGAAAATCAGCACACTCAACATCACACCACCGAAAGCCAATTTCTTATAAGGGTTATTAAGTTTACCAAAGACGCCTTCCACCGAATTCATGGCACGCGTAAAGTATAGCGAAATCAGTCCGCAAAAGATTCCCAACAAGATAACGAAAGGAATACGTTCCAGTTCGAATGCCTGATCAAGATGAAACTTAAACATAGCTTCCGTACCGGTAGTGATATAAGATACGGTAGCTGCGGTCACTGCAGAAATCAGCAGCGGAAGCAAAGAAGACATAGTCAGGTCAATCATCAGGACTTCCAATGTAAACACGAGTCCGGCAATCGGAGCTTTGAAAATACCGGCAATGGCACCTGCCGCTCCACATCCTACGAGCAGCATCAGCGTGCGGTGTTCCATCTTGAAGACGCTACCCAAATTGGAACCGATAGCTGAACCAGTCAGTACAATCGGCGCCTCCGCCCCGACCGATCCTCCAAATCCGATAGTAATAGCACTGGCGATAGTAGATGACCAAATATTATGTCGTTTGATACGTCCCTGCCTGCGGGAAATGGCATATAGAATCTTGGTGACTCCATGACTGATGTCGTCCTTGACTATATTGCGCACAAACCAGCCTGCCAAAAAGATTCCGACTACCGGATATACCAAATACAGGTAGTTGGCCTGCGTCGCACTGAAGTTATCGGTCAGAAAATTCTGTATCTGATGGATAAAGAATTTCAATATTAATGCGGCAAACGCTGTAAAGATCCCAACAAGAAAACTTAATATCAGGATAAATTGCTTCTCCTTTATATTCGCTTCCCGCCATTTGATGCAACGCTGTAATAAACTAAGTTTTTCTCCTTTCATTTATTCGCGAATTATCTTTATCACTCCACCTTTTTCCAACTTAATAATACTTGAGGGTCTCGGCCGGCTCATATCGTCCTGGCGAAAGCCAACGATATAATCTACCGCCGATTTGATTTCATCACTGATTTCGCTAAAATTAGCCGCACCCGGCTGCCCGCTGACATTAGCCGAAGTAGAAACGATTGCTTTACGGAACTGCTGACAGAGTCGTCTGGAAAAGTCTTCATTCGTCACCCGAATCCCTACACTGCCATCCTCGGCCAGCAAATTCGATGCTAAGTTACGTGCTCCGGAATAAATAATCGTCAACGGCTTGTCGGCAACTTCAATCAAATCCCATGCAACATCAGGCACATCCTGTACATAAAAATCTACTTTAACCGGAGAGTCTACCAAGACCAGCATAGCCTTGCTGTCAGCGCGTTTCTTAATCTCATACACGCGGCGTACAGCCTCTTCATTAGTCGCATCACAGCCTATACCCCATACGGTATCGGTGGGATAAAGGATCACTCCTCCTTCATTCATCACCTGACAGGCTTTTTTAATATCTTCTATCATTTCTTGATTAATTTCCGTTAAGAACAAGACGCAAAAATAACACTTTTATTCCATTTAGTGAAATCTATCCCGACGTTTTTAAGTCCCTCAAAAATATAGATTGACACAACAAACCATACAAAAAAGAAAGAACGATGTAAATTAAGAGATAACCTACATCGTTCTATAAAAAACAGATCATTCAAAAAATCAGCCCCTAACGCTATCTATTCTTCCAACTATTATCCAGATTCGGGTTCAAAATCACATCTTCATAGGGATAAGGAACATACATCTTACTGTCATCCCAAGTTCCGGTGACTGCTACTGCTTCTTTCCTGAAAACTCCGGGCGCCACTTCAATAGGCTCATTTTTCTTACGGAATTCAAAATGATCCTTATACCGGTACATTCTGAACATATCCCTGGCTCTGCTCGCAATACCGCCCCAATAATAACCGGCCATTTCCCAACCATGTTCATTGTAGGCTGCTTCCGCCAGTTCATCAGGAGACATATCCGTCGTATATCTATTTGTTTTTTCACCGTCTGCCCTGTTGCGCACTTCGTTCAACACTTTAACCGCCTGTTCATTGATTTCTCCTGCACGGCCTGTTGCTTCGGCATACCAGCAATATACTTGCGAAAGACGTAATAACTGGAATGTTTTCTCCCCCGATGCATTGACTACGGCAGGATTTGTATAATCAAATTCAGTTCCGCGTACAGCACCTTCCACGGTCTTCATAAAGACAGGCGCCACTACCTCGCGGGAAGCAGGATCGGTATCATACCACCAATCATATAGCTTCCCGTCGCTAAGCATGATTTTCGGGAAATACGTAGCGTTTTTACGAGGACCTTCGGGGAAGTTCATCCAGAAATTAATTTCTCCATTCGTATCTCCCCAACCGGCCTGTTTCATATCCTGCAGGAAGTCGGTCAAGGGAGCGGATTGTCCTGTCGCATCCCTATTATAATAGATACCCAACAGAAGTTCCGTATTCTTATTATTGTATTCCCATGAATATACCTGGCTATATTCCGGCAGCAGTTTATAATAGTAGCTACCACCATCCGCACCGTCTATCACTTCTTTGGCTTTGGCGGCAGCCAGCTTGTAATATTCTACTCCTTTATTAAGCGGCCATCCTGCCATACACATATAGACATAAGCCATCGTTGCTTTTACGGCTCCCTCACTTACAGCAATGTTCATTCCATTTCTGCCATACGGTTCCTTCGTGTACAGTGCGGGGCAATCGGTTTCTGCTATTTTCAGGTCAGACAGAATCAATTCGTACACTTCTTCTTCCGTCTTCAACGGAGCATTATAATCTATTTCTTCTTTCAGCATGATGGGAACCCGTCCCCAAGTGGTCACCAGATAAAAATAAGAGTAGGCCCTCCAATAATGTGCTTGTGCAATAGCCACTTTTATATCGTCTTTTGACACCTCCGGCGTACGCTCCGCATTATTTATGATAAAATTGGCAGCCTTGATGACTTTGAAACGCTGCTCCCACATACTGGACAACCACGAGTTATTGTCTTTCACATCAAACTGGTCGTGTTCACGAAGAGGTTGTTTATTACTGGAAGGATGAGTGGAGATATCATCTCCCACCAGGAAGTTCGTTCCACAAAGATTATTACTAGCCTGTGAACTTGCGATCACGGAATAGAGAGCCGTCAGCGAAGCGTCCAAGTCTTCTTTATTACTGAAATAGGTATCCGAAGGTAACTGCCCTTTCGGATCTTCTTCCAGAAAATCACTACACGAAGTCCAACACAAAGCTGTCAGAAGCACAGGCAAGGCTTTCATTATAAAGGTATATGCTGTTTTCATACGGTTATTGTCTTAATACACGGTTTAAAATCTGAATTTGGCTCCAAAGGTGATTGTCCGAGGAATCGGATAAGCACCGTAATCCAGTCCGTCATAACTGGTGTACACTTCAGGATCCATTCCTTTGTAGCGGGTGATTGTAAAGAGATCCTGTGCGCTGACAGACAGTTGTACACTTGCAAACTTCAGTACACGGCGAGGAATGCGGTACGAGAGGCTGATATTCTTCAACTTGATAAAAGAAGCATCTTCAAGCCAGAAATCCGAATTAGCATAACTCTTGTTGTCGGTATTGGTAAGGCTCGGATAAAGAGCGTCCGCTTTGTTGGCAACATGATCCCATCCTTTGAAGTAGGCATCACGCAAGGTTACGAAACGAGAAACACCAGTCATGGATGCCGCCATAAAACGGCTGATATTCAACCGGTCATATCCGGTGGCAGCATTGAAAAATACATTCAGCGTCCAGTTTTTCCAAGTAACAGTGTTGTTCCAACCTACTGTCCATTTGGGACTTGCCTGTCCTTTCACAACCAAATCATCGGAAGTCGGATTCGTTGTCAGACTACCATCTGCTTTCTGATAAAGATTAGCGCCTTTATCATCGAATCCTTTCCATTGATAGACATAGAAAGATCCCATAGGATAACCGGGCTTCATAATCTGCAGAGGACCTCCCAAATCGCTATAGTTAGCAGTGAGTACAAAGTCATCTCCTGCGAGGTCTGCTACTTCATTCTTCACATAAGAAGCATTCAGGCTGGTTTCCCATGTCACAGCTCCCTTTACAGGGAAAGTGGTAAGGGATAATTCGACTCCGGTATTGTTCAGTTTTCCTTGATTCACCCAATAAGTACCACCTCCGTTATATTTAGGCACCTGTTTCTGAAAGAGCAGATCTTTCGTTTGTTTCTTGAACCAGTCCACTGTAATATTAAAGCCTCCGATACTCATATCCAATCCCAAATCATATTGGTAAGTCTTTTCCCAGGTAATGCCGGGTGTAGCAAACTGATATCCCCAATATCCTGTAGAGGAAGTGGAAGTTCCCCAGCCGTAAGATGCTCCCGACAACATACCCAATGTGCTGTAAGCAGCAATATCCTGATTTCCGGTGACACCAAAGCTGGCACGCAGTTTCAACTGATCGAGCACATGCTGGTTGCTCATGAAAGATTCTTGTGCAATATCCCAAGCCACAGCTGCGGAAGGGAAATATCCCCATTTGTTGTCTCCCTGAAATTTAGAAGAACCGTCAGCTCTTAATGCAGCAGTAATAAAATATCGTTTCTTATAATCGTAATTAGCACGCACGATACCGGAAGCCAAAGAAAATTCCGTGTATGAATTGCTCGCATCTCTGATAGCAGCATTGCCAAGATTCCAGTACCCAACACTTTCATTGTTCAGATTGGAACCGGTTCCCTTTAGTTGTGAGTCCCACGAACGACTTATTTCCCATACGCCCATGGCAGTGAAGCTATGATCTCCGAATTGCTTTTGCCAGGTCAGATTGTTAGTATTCTGCCAATAGTTATGCAATGCGTTGGTATTGCTTGCGCTATTGATAGCACCCGGTGAATCCAGTTTCGACCGGAAAGAATAAGAAGGACTATTATCGTAGTCATAACCTCCCTGAACGGAAAGCGTCAGTCCTTTCATGATCTTAAACAGCAATGTCAGGTTGGCGTTTAAATTATAGCTATAGCTATCGCTATTGTTCACTATCATTTCACCGTAAGGGCTGGAACCGATCATATTATACGGGTCTGTATTGTACACGCCGGTTTCGGGATCTTTCAGCTCCATGGTAGGCGAAAAGTTAGTGACATGCAACCAGTTCGCCCCACCTTCATTGTGTTTGTGAAGACTGGATGCGTTTAATTTTGCAGAGATTGTCAACCAGGGTTTCACTTCCGAGTCGATGTTTGCCCGAATTCCATAGCGTTTATAATCGGACATGATGGTGATGGCTTCCTGATCGAGTACATTTCCCGAAATAAGGTATTTCACTTTTTCATTTCCTCCGGATATGGCGAGCCGATAATCCTGGGTGATACCTGTACGAGTCAGAAGATCAGTCCAGTTAATTCCTTTCGTTCCATTTTTATAAGCCTCAAGATCTTCGGCGGAGATAGTAGACGATCCGCGAATGTCATTCAGTGCAGTTGCATATTCGTAAGCGTTCAGCAGGTCATACTGTTTTCTGACAGTCGAAAGCCCTACCGATGCATCGAACGTTACCTGTGCTTTTCCCTCACTACCCTGTTTGGTGGTTATCAGGATAACGCCATTCGAACCACGGGAACCGTAAATGGCAGTGGAGGAAGCGTCTTTCAGTATTTCCATCGACTGGATATCAGAAGGGTTAATACCGTCCAAGCCACTGGAAGAGATGATACCGTCAATCACATATAAAGGATCACTGCTTTTATTAATAGAGGTAGTTCCACGAACGCGCACCTTCATACTTGCTCCGGGCATACCACTCGTAGCAGTGACTTCTACACCGGGAGTACGACCCTGGAGTATATTTTCAACCCGTTGTACAGGTTGATTTTTGTATTGTCTGTTGGATACACCGGACACAGCACCCGTAAGGTCACTCTTTTTGACGGTTCCGTATCCTACCACTACCACTTCATCCAATAACTGATTGTCTTCTTTCAACACAACACGAAGAAGAGATCTCTTTCTGACTTTCACTTCCTGCGTATGATAGCCGATATAAGAGATCACTAAAATCGCTCCTTCCGGAGCTTCGAGAGTAAACCTACCATCCATATCACTGGTAGTTCCGGTATCTTCGCCTTTGATAATGACGGAAGCACCAATGATTGTCTCTCCCTGTTCATCGTTAATCACTCCTTTGATTGTCTTTCCAGCATCCCCGTCGGTGGTAGTATCGCTGTTTATCGTAACTTCATTGTTATTTTCCGGGGCTTCCTGTATTTCTGTCTTCTGTTCTTCAAGAGGAGGAGCAACCTGCGCGAATAATCCGAAAGGCAGAAACTGCATTAAAAAAATGCATAATAGCCATTTGTTTTTCATTATTACTTCCATTATTGTTCTAAAATTAGAATAGTTATTAGGATAGATTACCATCAATATTAGGCAATTTATGTGCCAAAAGCATAACAAAAGACTGATACATCGAGACTTATCGAGTTTAATCAAAGAGAACATATCATTCATTTTCAAACACATAAATAATTTGTAATAAAGAAAAAAGCATTAATAGCCAGATTAAGTTTCAAGCACGATCCTGTGCAAAAATTCCACAAAAATGTGGATATATTCCACAAGATAATAAGTTAAGAATAATCCGTATTTAAAAGTCCCTTTCCATCCTTCTGATTGTTTCCACACATCAGAAGTCAGAATAAACGTCCCAAGACTACAGTTTAAACGATTATTAACTAATTTCTCCCCCGTCTCCAAGAATAGAATCGTCAGAAATATCTATCTTTGCCCCAATTTCAAGCAAGAAAGTAAAAGTGCTATTTTTGTGTCGAATTTAAAACGTTTAAGAGAAAACAATGGAAGAAATCGTATTTCATCACACATTACCTATCCAATTGCGATTCAATGATGTAGACAAATTTGGTCACGTCAACAACACGGTTTACTTCTCTTTTTACGACTTGGGAAAGACTGAATACTTCGGTTCGGTATGCCCGGGAGTAGATTGGGAAAAGATTGGTATTGTCGTTGTTCATATCGAAGCGAATTTCGTTAAGCAAATTTTCGCATCGGACCACATAGCTGTACAAACAGCCGTCTCTAAGATAGGTACCAAAAGCTTTCATCTGGTTCAACAAGTCATTGACACGAAAACCAATGAAGTGAAATGCGTTTGCAAGTCCATCATGGTTACTTTCGATCTTGAAAGACATGAGTCCATGCCACTGACCAAAGAATGGATAGAAGCGATCTGCAAGTATGAAGGACGGGATTTACAAAAAGCATAGATTGATTTTTCTCTCCACCGATGAAGACACCCTCCGGCACCAATGAAGGCATCGAGCGGTACCGGGGAACAAATCTCCCACGAATGAGAAACAAAACAAGCAAAACCAACTTCCCTGAAAAAGTTTTATCCTGATTCATGTCCGCTATATAACAGAAATTGCCTATTTTTGCATCTTATTATTAAGGCATAAAATATCTAGTACAGAAAATGATAGCTGAGAAAAGTATAAATTTAGATACCCTTCATAAAGTATTGTTTGATAATGAAAAGCTGGAACTCTCTGAAGAATGTATTCGAAAAGTAGAGGAAAGCTTCGATTTTCTGCAATCCTTTTCCAGCGATAAGATTATTTATGGTATCAATACGGGATTCGGCCCAATGGCACAATACAGAATAGAAGATCAGTCATTGATCGACCTTCAGTATAATATCATCCGAAGCCATTCCACCGGTGCCGGCAAACCGCTTCCCGAACTTTATGTAAAAGCAGCTATGATTGCCCGTTTGTACACTTTTCTACAAGGGAAGTCAGGAGTGCATCTGGAACTGGTTTCTCTCCTCTGTGAATTTATCAACCGCGGAATTTATCCGTTCATACCCGAACACGGAAGTGTAGGTGCCAGCGGCGATCTCGTACAACTGGCCCATATCGCCCTGACGTTAATAGGGGAAGGGGAAGTTTTTTATCAGGGTAAATTGTGTAACGCAGCTACGGTGCTTCAGGAAAACGGCCTGAAACCTTTTTCCATGCGTATTCGTGAAGGTTTATCCGTTACAAACGGTACTTCTGTAATGACAGGCATCGGTATTGTCAATCTGATTTATGCAAAAAAGCTACTCCGTTGGTCGGTGGCTGCCTCTGTAATGATGAATGAGATTGCCGCCTCTTATGATGATTTTATGGCACAGGCATTAAACGAGGCCAAGCATCATAAAGGTCAACAAGAGATAGCTGCTATGATGAGAGAATGGGTAGCAGGCAGTAAATGCGTGCTTCAAAGAGAGAACGAGCTATACAACCAAGTGCATAAAGAGAAAATCTTCGAACACAAAGTACAGCCCTATTATTCCTTGCGATGTGTTCCGCAAATACTCGGTCCTATTTACGATGAACTGGAGAATGCGGAAGAAGTATTAATAAACGAAATAAATTCCGCCTGTGACAATCCGATTGTCGATCCGGATACACAAAATATTTATCATGGCGGCAACTTCCACGGAGATTACATTTCTTTCGAAATGGACAAGTTGAAAATTGCCGTGACCAAGCTGACTATGCTTTGCGAAAGACAGATTAACTATCTGTTCCACGACCGTATCAATGGCATCCTGCCTCCGTTTGTAAATTTGGGAGTGCTTGGATTGAACTATGGTTTACAGGCTTCGCAATTCACTGCAACCTCCACCACAGCGGAGTGTCAGACATTATCAAATCCGATGTATGTACACAGTATCCCCAACAACAATGATAATCAGGATATTGTCAGCATGGGAACCAACTCGGCTCTATTAGCAAAAACAGTCATTGAGAATTCTTATCAGGTGATGGCTATCCAGTTCATGGGAATGGCACAAGCTATCGACTACCTGAAAATACAGGATCGCCTAAGTTCCAAAAGCAGGCAGGTTTATGAAGAAATACGCAGTTTCTTCCCTGTATTTACCAATGACACACCTAAATACAAAGAGATAGAAATGATGATAGGCTATCTCAAAAAAGAAGATAAATAAAATGAAATATGCATTAGTAACCGGAGGAAGCCGAGGTATCGGCCGTGCTGTCAGTTGTAAACTGGCGGAAATGGGCTACTTTATACTGATAAATTATCAGAATAACGACGCAGAAGCGGAGAAAACGTTGCAGTTAGTACAGGAAAAAGGAAGTAATGGCGAGTTGATGAAGTTCGATGTGACCGACCCTGCCGCTATCACCCTTGCTTTGGGCAACTGGGCTTCCCAACACCCTGATGAATATATCGAGGTACTGATAAACAATGCAGGTATCCGCAAAGACAACCTGATGCTCTGGATGACAGGAGAAGAATGGAGCAAAGTGCTCGATATCAGCCTGAACGGATTCTTCAACGTGACACAGCCTTTATTGAAGAATATGCTGGTCAAACGTTATGGACGTATCGTAAATATCGTGTCATTGTCGGGCATTCAGGGAATGCCCGGCCAAGCCAATTACTCCGCAGCCAAAGGTGGCGTAATAGCCGCTACCAAAGCACTGGCACAGGAAGTTGCCAAGAAGAAAGTAACAGTCAATGCAGTAGCTCCGGGATTCATCCGTACGGATATGACGGAAGGAATTGATGAGAACGAATGGAAGAAACATATTCCCGCGGGACGTTTCGGCACTCCGGAAGAGGTTGCCGACCTGGTCGGTTTCCTGGCATCTCCAGCCTCATCCTACATTACAGGAGAAGTGATTTCCATCAACGGAGGACTATATACTTAAAATAAAAGCATAGAATAGACAAAATAATGAAAAGAGTTGTTATCACGGGAATGGGGATTTACTCTTGCATCGGCAAGAATCTGGATGAAGTAAAAGACTCACTATATCATGGGAAATCGGGAATTGGCATAGACCCGGTACGGAAAGAATTGGGCTATTTTTCTGCATTAACGGGGATATTGGAACGTCCCGACTTGAAGAAGTTGTTGGACCGCCGTAAACGTCTCTGTCTACCGGAGCAGGGAGAATATGCTTATCTCGCTACATTAGAAGCTTTCCGTAATGCCGGTATTGACGAGGATTTTCTCGAAGCCAATGAAGTGGGTATCTTGTATGGCAATGATAGTAGTGCCGCTCCTGTTATTAACGCAGTGGACATCATTCGTGAAAAGAAAAACACTGCACTGGTAGGTTCCGGTTCTATTTTCCAGTCGATGAATTCCACCGTGACAATGAACCTGTCGGTTATTTTCAAACTTAGAGGAGTCAACTTCACCATTGCCGGGGCCTGTGCAAGCGGTTCTCACGCTATTGGCATGGGTTACCTGCTTATAAAATCGGGATTGCAGGATTGTATTCTTTGCGGTGGCGCACAAGAAGTCAATCCTTATGCAGTAGGAAGTTTCGACGGACTAAGCGCATTTTCCACCCAGGAAGCAGCCCCCGAGAAAGCCTCGAAACCTTTTGATAAACGACGCGACGGACTGATTCCGAGTGGAGGAGCCGCTAGTCTGGTATTAGAGAGTTATGAATCGGCTGTAAAAAGGGGAGCTCCCATTCTGGCCGAAGTCATCGGTTACGGTTTTTCATCCAATGGAGATCATATTTCCGTACCTAATGTGGACGGCCCGAAACGTTCTCTTCAAATGGCCATCAAAGATGCAGGGATTGCACTCGAACAGATCAGTTATATCAATGCACACGCCACCTCAACTCCGGTAGGTGACTTGAATGAAGCGAAAGCCATTGCGGAAGTATTTGAAGGACATCACCCGTATGTGACTTCCACGAAGTCTATGACAGGACATGAAATGTGGATGGCCGGGGCCAGTGAAGTGATTTATTCCACCCTCATGATGAACAACGGTTTCATCGCTCCCAACCTCAATTTCGAGGAACCGGACGAGGCCTCTGCACAATTAAATATACCTACCCAACGGGTAAACCTGAAATTTGATACGTTCCTTTCCAACTCATTCGGATTCGGAGGAACCAATTCCACGCTAATTATACGCAAAATCAATTCATAATTTACTAAAGAAAACAGATATATGACAAACGAAGAAATCATCGAGAAAATAAGAACCACTCTGGCAGAAGAGTTTGAAGTAGACATCGACGTTATCCAGCCGGATGCACCGTTAATGGAAACTCTTGAACTGGACAGCCTGGACTTGGTCGATATGGTGGTACTGGTAGAAAAGAACTTCGGTTTCAACGTAACCGGACAAGATTTTGCGGGTATCAAAACCTTCCAGGACTTCTACAATCTCGTTATCACCCGTATGCAGGAAGCCAAGTAAATATGTCGACGTGGAAAGGCAAAACCCGGGGAGGAACATTCGGATATTTATTCTTTATTTACCTGATTAAGTATCTGGGCATTACTGCCGCTTATATATTTCTAAGTCTGGTAGTATTGTACTTCATACCGTTTGCTCCGAAAGCCACCAAAAGCACCTGGTTTTATGCCCGCCACATTCTGAAATACAACCGAATACGCTCTTTGGGTATATTGCTACGCAACTATTATCGGTTAGGGCAAATCCTGATTGACAAAGTAGCTATTGGCAACGGAAAAGTCGATCAATACCGGTTCGAGTTCGAACGATATCCGGAATTTCTGCAATTGCTGAACAGCGAACAGGGAGTGATTATGATTGGCGCCCATGTGGGAAACTGGGAAATAGGCGTTCCTTTCTTCGACGATTACGGAAAGAAAATCAATATAGTGATGTATGATGCCGAACATCGTAGAATCAAAGAGATATTGGAGAAAAATGGTCAGGACAAGGATTTTAAGATTATCCCCGTCAACGAAGATAACCTGACACACGTTTTCCGTATTACCGAGGCGTTAAACAAGAAAGAATATGTATGCTTCCAGGGCGACCGTTATCTGAATAAAGAGAAACTGCTGACAGGAACACTCCTGGGACAGAAAGCTCCTTTCCCTGCCGGTCCTTTCCTGCTTGGTTCGCGAATGAAAGTTCCGGTGGTATTCTACTTTGCCATGAGAGAGCCGGGCAGAACCTACCGTTTTCATTTTATAAGGACGGAACCAGTCATACGAACCAAAGAAAAGAAACCAGAGACAGCTCTGCTCGAACAATATACGGCCGCTTTGGACCAGATACTGAAACGCTATCCGGAACAATGGTTTAACTATTACTCATTCTGGGAAACCACAAGTGACGGTTCGCTCTCAAAGGATTGAAATAGAAAGATATAACAAAATAAAGATGCAACAGAATCAATATGATAAGGAACCGTTGACCGCGGTAGAGGCACAACGCCTGGCACAAGAAATAGCTTTCGGGCCCGTCGTGTTTCAGGTATCACGCCTTATGCTCAAATTCGGTATTTTTCAGTTACTGGCCGACGAACGCGCTGGCATGACACAAGAAGAAATCAGCAAGGCTTGTGGGTTGTCTTCCTATGCGACACAAGTTTTGTTGGAAGCCTCATTAACCATCGGTACGGTATTGCAGCACGAAAACCGTTACCGCCTTGCCAAAGCCGGATGGTTCCTGCTCAACGACAAGATGGTACGTGTCAATATGGATTTCAACCACGATGTCAACTATCTGGGAATGTTCCATCTTGAAGAGGCTCTCACCAACGGACGTCCCGAAGGGCTGAAAGTATTCGGCGAATGGAGTACCATCTATGAAGGACTGTCAAGCTTACCCTCACAAGTACAAAAGAGCTGGTTCGGTTTCGATCATTATTACTCGGATTGCTCGTTTGACGAAGCTTTGGCGATTGTTTTCGCCCGTCATCCCAAGACTTTACTGGACGTGGGAGGTAATACCGGTCGATGGGCAACCAAGTGCGTAAGCTATGACGACACAGTGGAAGTAACTATTATGGATCTTCCGCAACAATTGGAGATGATGCGTCAACAAACTAAAGAACTGCCCGAAGCAATGCGTATCCACGGGTATGGTGCCAATCTGCTCGATCCCGAAGTTCCTTTCCCGACAGGGTTCGATGCTATCTGGATGAGCCAGTTCCTTGATTGTTTCTCGGAAGAAGAAGTAACCAGCATACTGACCCGTGCAGCCCACTCTATGAACCGGGAGAGCCGCCTCTATATCATGGAAACTTTCTGGAATCGGCAAAAGTTTGACACAGCCGCTTATTGCCTGACACAAATCAGTCTTTATTTCACAGCCATGGCAAATGGTAACAGCAAAATGTATCATTCGGATGATATGGAACGGTGCATCAAAGCAGCGGGATTGGAAGTCGAAAAGATAGATGACCATTTAGGAATGGGACACAGCATTGTACAATGTAGATTGAAATGAACAACAGGGAAGTTATCATACAAGGAGAAGGAATACTCAATCTGATTCCACAGCGTCCGCCCATCGTGATGGTGGACAGTTTCTTTGGTATCGAAGAGAATCATTCCTATTCGGGACTGACTGTTACTGCTGATAATATTTTCTGCGAAACCGGAAAACTGCAAGAAGGAAGCGAACAACCGGAAACCGGAAAACTGCAAGAGGCGGGAATTATTGAACACATCGCTCAATCGGCAGCAGCACGTATCGGATTTCTTTATACCCGGCAGGGTGAAAAAGTACCGTTAGGATTTATCGGCTCGGTAGACAAACTTAAAATCTACGATTTGCCAAAGATCGGGATGAAACTATTTACGGAGATTACCGTTGTACAGGAGGTATTCGACATTACATTGATTTCTGCACAAGTGAAAGTGGAAGACAAGCTGATAGCTGAATGCAGGATGAAAATATTTATAAAAAAAGAATGAAACGGAAAACGAATCAACAGGTTGCAGCTTTGACTAACCGGACTACCTTCAGAGTGCGGTTCAGCGAAATAGACTCCATGCAGATTGTATGGCATGGTGAGTATGTGCGCTACTTTGAAGATGGAAGAGAAGCTTTTGGCAAACAGTATGGTTTGGATTATATGAGTATTTACCGGGAGGGATACATGGTTCCTATCGTGGATCTCACCTGTCAGTTCAAACAATCACTATCTTTTGGTGAAGAAGCGATTGTCGAGACGCGCTATATTGCCTGTGAGGCAGCCAAGATAAAATTTGAATACGTTATCTACCGGGCTACCGACCAGAGTATAGTAGCTACCGGAAGCACCATACAAGTGTTCCTGAACCTGAATAAAGAATTGGAGCTTATGAATCCTCCGTTTTATCTGGAATGGAAAAAGAAATGGAATATCCTTTAAATATATACATCACAGCCCATACGCTGATTAGTTCGTTAGGTTTCGGCATCCCGGAAAATCTGGAGGCCATCCATAACTACCGAAGCGGAATCCGTATGCAAGAAGCCGGCCTAATTTCCGATCATCCCCTATTGGCGGGAATGATTGATTCTGTGGAATTGGAAAAACGGGCGAAACTGATGCAGATTACGGATTATACCCGGATGGAGCAATTATTCATACTGGCTATCCAAGAGGTTATTTCTCAATCGGGAGCCGACTTGCGGGAGCCGGATTGCGCCTTGTTATTATCTACCACTAAAGGAAATATAGATTTATTGAGTGACCGGACAAAACAATCGGCCTTTCCACAGCAAATCTCTGCTGACAGTCCGGTTTTTCTTTGGAAAATGGCGGAACGAATCGGAGATTTCTTTAGAGCGACAAATCAGGTAGAGGTCATCTCTAATGCCTGTATATCAGGAGTCTCGGCACTAATCGTCGCTAAGAGATGGATAGAATCAGGACGTTACAAACGAGTGATTGTGGCAGGTGGGGATATTCTTTCTCATTTCATTACCAGCGGCTTTCTATCGTTCCGTTCTGTAAGCGTACACCCCTGCCGACCATACGATATACAACGGGATGGATTAAGCCTGGGCGAAGCCTGTGGAGCTGTTCTTTTAGAAACTCAAGGAAACGCGAATCATATTATTCTCTCCGGAGGAGCAATCAGTAATGACGCCAACCATATATCCGGTCCTTCCCGAACAGGGGATGGTTTAGCTCTAGCTATTAATCAGGCAATGGAAGAAGCCGGAGCACTCCCCGAAGACATTAGCTTTATCAATGCACACGGAACAGCCACGGTTTACAATGACGAAATGGAATCCAAAGCCATACATCTGGCGGGATTAGCCACAGTCCCGGTGAATAGCCTTAAACCCTATTTCGGTCATACATTAGGGGCTTCGGGCATTATTGAAACCATACTTTGCATAGAACAACTAAAAGAAGGAAGATACTACGGAACTTTAGGGTATGAAACACTCGGTGTTCCCATGCCTATCACTGTCTATGCCACTCATCAACCGATGCCGATGAAATGCTGCATCAAAACCGCTTCCGGTTTCGGAGGCTGTAATGCCGCACTGGTATTATCCCTCCCCGATGCTCATCTGAAACAGAAAGCAAACTTGCAGGCCACAGACAAAGCGAGTACTCCGCCAGCTTGCAAAGCAGTGGTGGAATCGGGCAACACGGTCACAATCAGACCGGGAGCAGTAGAAAGTAAAGGAACAACTGTATTCAGTTCTTCGGAAACTGACTTTGCACCATTCATCCGGGAAGCATACAAGCATCTGGGAGAAAACAATATGAAGTTCTATAAGATGGACAACCTCTGTAAGCTGGGATATGTAGCTGCCGAATATTTACTGAAAGATACACACTACCGTCCGGAAGAGATTGGAATCATTCTTGCCAATGCTTCTTCCTCTCTGGATACGGACTGCAAACATCAGGCAATCATCAGTAAAGAAGGAGACAAAGCAGCCAGTCCTGCCGTGTTTGTCTACACTCTCCCCAATGTAGTATTGGGAGAAATCTGTATCCGCCACAAGATTCAGGGAGAGAATACATTTTTTGTCCGTCGACAATCCGATGCTGCCTCATTAGAGGATTATGCAAAGATTGTGATGGCAAAAGGCAAGTTACGCACCTGTATCATAGGCTGGTGCGAACTACTGGACGGACATTATCAAGCAGAATTTAAACAACTTAATAATATATCAACGATTTATGGATAATTTAGATCAAACCAAAAGAGAACTGATGGACGAAGTGAAAGGGAAACTAATCGAAGAGTTGAACCTTGAAGAAATCACTCCGGAAGATATTGACAATGAAGCCCCTCTGTTTGGCGACGAAGGTCTTGGCCTTGACTCCATTGACGCACTCGAAATCATCCTGATTCTGGAACGCGAATACGGTATAAAGATAGAGAACCCCAGTGAAGGAAAACAAATCTTCTACTCGGTACGTACACTGGCAGACTACATCATTGCTAATCGCAAAGCTTAACCGATGAAGATATACGTCACCGGATTGGGAGTTGTTTCGGGCATCGGTATCGGAGTTTCCGAAAATATAGAAGCGTTGAGACAAAGAAAGCATGGCATCGGAAAAGTAACTCTTTTTCCGACTGCTCTCGATGTGCCCGTATCCGAAGTGAAACGTAGCAATGAGGAACTGAAGCAACTATTATCTTTACCTCCACAACGCACTGTATCACGTACGGCCTTGTTGGGAATGATGGCAGCCAAAGAAGCAATGGATGACGCGGGATTAAACTTGCGCATATCTCCCAACCGACCAGAAAATCAGCTACTAAATCAGCCGCTAACCTCGCAAAAAGACCAGCGATCATTACGTATCGGTTTTATTTCCGCCACTTCCGTTGGCGGTATGGATTTGAGCGAGCACTTCTATGAATCTTTCAAGAAAAACCCAGGACAGGGACGATTACGGGAAGTGATTTCACACGACTGCGGAGCCAGTACGGAATTGATTGCTTCGTATTTAGGTATCAATGATTTTATAACCACCATCAGTACAGCCTGTTCGTCAGCAGCCAATGCCATCATGCTGGGAGCAAGAATGATTAAACACGGGCTACTGGATGCCGCTATCGTGGGAGGCACAGATGCACTTTGCCGGTTTACGCTCAATGGATTCAACTCCCTGATGATTTTGGACAAAACACATTGCCGTCCCTTTGACCGCTCACGTACCGGATTAAATCTGGGAGAAGGTGCCGGTTACTTAGTGCTTCAACCGGAAAGTTCACTCCAAAGAACTCCTTATTGTGAACTTAGCGGTTACGCCAATACGAATGAGGCTTATCATCAAACAGGAAGTTCTCCCGAAGGGAACGGTGCTTTTCTGTCAATGAGCGAAGCTATCGCTTCCAGTGGCGTTTCTCCTGAAGAAATCGATTATATCAATGTACATGGAACAGGTACTCCCGGCAATGATGCGTCAGAAGGTATGGCACTCCGAAGAATCTTTGGAGAACACGTTCCGCCATTTAGTTCGGTAAAAGCCTTTATCGGACATACCTTAGGAGCTTCCGAAGGAATTGAAGCTGTTTACTCCGTTCTTTCAATAGATAAAGGTATGATTTATCCTAATCTGAATTTTACAGAGGCGATGCCGGAAACGGAACAGAAATCAGGAATAGGACTGATACCGGAAACTTCTTTTCAAGAAGGAATCCCCATCCGACATGTGTTATCCAACTCTTTCGGTTTCGGAGGAAATGATTCATCGCTCCTCTTTTCCGCAACGAATTTTCCAGCATGAACGCACCTTTAAGTATTTAAGCCTATGCAGCCAGTTTATATTCAACGCATCGCTTCCATTCATCCGCAAAAGGATCATTCACCAGAAAATAATCGCCCTTATCTTCAGGCTTGCGAACCCGATTATAAGGATATTATCACCAATGCGACCTTGCGCAGACGCATGAGCCGTATCGTAAAAATGGGGGTGGCCTGCGGATTGGAATGTATGGGTGAACTATCTCCTGAAAAGATACAAGGAATCATCACAGCAACAGGATTGGGCTGCCTGACAGACACGGAAAAATTCCTGAACAACCTATTGGATAATGAAGAGCGGATGCTGAATCCTACTCCTTTCATCCAGTCGACATTCAATACAATCGGTGCACAAATAGCTCTGATTCATCAAATACATGCCTACAACATGACTTATGTCCACCGTGGACTTAGTTTTGAAAGTGCTTTATTGGACGCTATGATGAAAATAGGAGAAGGAAGCGAGAATATACTTGTGGGAGCCATCGATGAAATGACAGAAACCAGTTACACGATTCAGCAACGGCTGGGAATGCTGAAAGGGATAGCAGCCGGAGAAGGTGCTCAATTCTTCCTGTTAAGTCGGGAAGCCGGAGAGCATCCGTTGGCTGAAATACAGGGAATCGAAACTTTCATCGGGAAACAGACTACAGAAGAAATCAGCTCCCGAATCATCCGTTTTTTGCAACGAAATGGTTTAGAATGTCAGGATATTCAGTGGTTGGTTACCGGGAAAAACAAGAAGCAACACAATCAAGATGACTCTCACGAGCAAACTGTCGACAATGACAACTCTATTTATGAAGAGCTTGAAACAAACCTTTTCCCGGAAAGTGTTCATCTTAGCTTTAAGGATGAATGTGGTGAATATTCTACCGCAACATCGTATGCGGTATGGAAAGCAGTGAACAAATCGGTCAACTGCACTACCTCGACCCATATATTGATTTACAATCATCACCACTCCATCAATCATTCATTGATTCTAATCCGGAAAAGCGTATGATAATCGTTTGCCTCCTTCTTTGCTTGCTCTTGCTCCTGTCTTTTCTCGTTTATGCTTCTTATAGCATTCAATCGGGAATTTACCTCCGGTCATTTTGCAAAAAGCATACTGCGGAAAAGATTGTCGCCCTGACTTTTGATGACGGCCCCGACTCCCTACAGACTCCCAAAGTTCTTCAGGTACTAAAAGAATATCAGGTAACCGCCTGTTTCTTCTGTATCGGTCAAAAGATAAAAGGGAATGAAGCAATCTTGCAAAAAATGGTAGCAGAAGGTCATCTGATTGGAAATCATTCGTATACCCATTCCGGTTTATTCCCACTATACGGGCTCTCCAAGATGAAAAAAGACTTGCAAACTTGTCAGTGTGAACTAGAACGAGTAACTTCGCAACCGGTTAGTTTGTTTCGTCCACCGTTCGGTGTCACTAATCCAACGATTGCGAAAGCCGTTCGACAGCTAGGATATACCTCTATAGGATGGAGCATCCGTACACTGGATACACAACAGTCAACACCGGATAAAGTCCTTGCCAGAATTCGGAAACGTCTTGAACCGGGAGCCATCATTCTGTTGCACGACCGGATGCCGGACAGCGACCAGCTAGTGAAACAAATCTTGGATTTGCTGAAAGAACAAGGATATACAGTTGTTCGTCCGGACAAACTATTGGCATAAAATAAAAAAAGGTATGAGAACTTTATTAATATATTTATCGCTTATCTTCTTGTCTATAGCCTCTATCCATGCCCAGAGCATGAAAAAGATGCCACAAAAGACAGAGTTTGAAAGCCGCCTGGCAAAGGAGGCGCAAACCGTAGAGTCCATCGAAAGCGATTTCACCCAAGTGAAATATCTCGATGTATTCGATGAGAAGGTTACTTCCAAAGGGAAGTTCTACTACCAAAAAAGCAATAAAATCTGCATGGAATATTTCCGCCCGATGGATTATCTCATCGTGATAAACGGCAGTAAGCTCAAAATCGTTTCAGATGGCAAGAAAAGCATCATGAACCTTAGTTCGAACAAAATGATGGCACAGATGCAGGATATGCTGACCGCGTGTATGATAGGCGACCTGTCTAAAATGTCGTCCAACTACCAGCTGGAGTATTTTGAAGATGCACGATACTATCTGGTTAAAATAAAACCGACCAACAAAGCAGTACAAGCCTATATTGCCGATATAGAAATCTATCTGGACAAGAAAGACATGTCGGTACACAAACTCCGTCTGTCCGAAACAGCCACAAACTATACAGAATACGAATTCTATAATAAAAAGTTCAACTCCCTGAAGAATGAGACGAAGTTTGCGATTCGTTAGTCTGACGGTTCTGCTATTCTTATGGATACAGATCCAGACTTCCTGCTCTCCACGAATGGGCGGGGAAGGCAGCACCGTACCTCCCGCTATCGAACTGACACAAGGAGAAAGCTCGCAAAAATACAATATCCAACTGGATTTCATGAAACATCACATGAGCGGTATGCTAATAGTACGCCGTATGCCTGATAACGAAATCCGGATCGTAGCGTCTACCTACTTCGGACTAAGCCTTTTCGATTTTTCTCTTCGCAACGATCAGTTTACTGTCAACAGTTGCATTGAACCCATGAAAAAGGAAAAGGTGCTGAAACTTCTGGAAATGGATTTCAGACGTCTGTTCTTAAGTGAGAAAGGTACTCGTGTGAAAGCGACCAAAGACAGTGCTACTGAAAAAAGGACCAGTGGAAAAGGCTTTGGAAAGTCAGTGCTCTATATCACCGGAAATACTCCGGGTGACCCCACACAAGTAAAAATCAAACATCCGTGGATACGGTTAATAATCTGTCTGGATAAACTGTCCAACCCGGATAAACTACCTAAAGAGATTTAATATATGCTACTTGATAACTTCTATACCATCCTTTCCTCCGAATCATCGGACTCAACTATCTGGACTATCCAGATAGAGTTGAATCCCAAACACCCTATTTACCAGGGACATTTTCCCGGGCATCCGGTAGTTCCCGGAGTTTGTCTGTTACAACTTATCAAGGAATGTATAGAAAACATTCGCCAGCAAAAGTTGCAAATAGCACAAGTGTCTTCCTGCAAGTTTCTTTCGGCTATCAATCCTATAGAAACACCGAACATTTCGGTTGCACTGACTTTTAAAGAGACAGAAGAAGGTACACTTCAATTGCAGGCGGAGGGGAGTGTAAAAGAAGGAGCTGTGAAAGAGAACATTGTAAAAGAAAGCAGTATAAAGGACAGCAGTATAGAAGAGAACTGTGCAGAAGGGCATACCGTAAAGAGCGAATATTTCATTAAACTAAAAGCTGCACTTACCCCGAAAGCATGAAGGAACAAATAAGTACAGCCTATTGGCACGAGAAGTTGAAACAATTAGGGATCATCGTTATCATCCCAAGTTACAACAATGGAAAGACACTGGCGGACGTCATAGAAAGTGTACGTTTCTACGCCCCCGATATCCTTGTTGTCAACGACGGTTCTACAGATGAAACTACCGGAATACTTAGCCGGGAATCTAACTTACATACCATCACCCACCCTGTCAATCAAGGAAAAGGAGTAGCTTTGAGACATGGACTATCCTTTGCCAAAAAGCAAGGATTTCGGTATGCAATCACCATTGATTCTGACGGACAGCATTTCGCTTCGGATATTCCCGCATTGATCGAAGCCATAGAAAAGGAACCGGACACATTATTGGTAGGTGCCCGTAACCTCGCCTCGGACAATATGCCGGGAAAGAATACATTTGCCAATAAGTTTTCCAACTTCTGGTTTACCCTCGAAACAGGTATCAAACTGCAAGATACACAATCCGGCTACCGCCTGTACCCCATCCAACGAATGAATGTAGACAAGTGGTATTACACCGCCAAATACGAATTTGAGTTGGAAGCACTTGTCTTTGCAGCCTGGGGCGGCATTACCGTTAAAAACATTCCGGTACATGTTTATTATCCGCCACAGGAAGAGCGGGTTTCTCATTTCCGACCGTTCCGTGATTTCACCCGTATCAGTATCCTGAATACAATATTGGTACTCGTCACTTTCCTTTGGATCATCCCCCGAAACTTCTTCCGTAAACTGACCTGGAAGAACTGCAAGCAGTTTTTCTCGGATCATGTCACCCACTCCCCCGAATCTAATCTGCGGATCACGGCTGCCATCACACTCGGCGTATTCATGGGTATCGTTCCGGTATGGGGATATCAAATGCTAATCACGTTATTTCTGGCACATTTGTTCAGACTGAATAAAGTCATAGCTATTGTAGCAGCCAATATCAGCATCCCTCCTATGATTCCATTTTTGCTGTACGGCAGTTACGTAACCGGTTGCAAAATGCTGGGAGATCCTGTCAATCTGCATTTAAACGAACTTTCTTTTGAAAATGTAAAATCAGTCATAGAGCAATATTTAATAGGAAGTGTTATCTTTGCAGTCGTATGCAGCATACTGGCAGGAACCATCGCGTTCATTCTGCTCACAGCGTGTAGGAAAAAAAAGATATGACCCAGTTTTTTATCGGACTATATGATTATTTCGAGAGGCACAAGATTCTGTTCTATTTGTCACTCATCAGTTGTGTCCTGTTAATGGGATTCTTTGCCCTGCAAGTAAGGTTCGAAGAGAACATCACACAATTTTTCCCCGACACTAAAGATTCCCGGAACACAATCAAAGTATTCGACAATCTCAAGATTAAGGATAAGATTATCATTATGTTATCCTCGGCAGATACCTGCCACCGCGTAGAACCCGACTCCCTGATAGAAGCAGCCGGACAACTACAACAAACCCTGACTGAAAAAGTCGGAGGAAAACTGATTAAAGGAATTTTCGCACAGGTAGACCAAAGCCTCATCCAAGGAGCCACAGACTTCGTTTATGAACATCTTCCGCTTTTCCTGACAGATACGGACTATCAACGCTTCGATTCCTTACTGACGGATAAAGGGATACAAGCTACCATGCAGAAGAATTATACCAACCTCCTCTCTCCTGCCGGAATTGCATTAAGAAGCTATATTCTCCGGGATCCGCTCGGACTGGGAAGTGAAGCCCTGAAACATTTGCAAGATTTCCAGTTGGAAGCCAACTACGAGATTTATGACGAACATATCTTCTCCAAAGACGGTTCCACCTTACTTATGTTCATTACCCCGGTATTCAGTACAGGAAGTACCGGAAAGAACGACGAACTGATAAAGATACTCGAAGAAGAGCTCAAACACGTACAGGGAGCATCTCCTACCATTCGAGCTGAATATTTCGGCGGTCCCTCCGTGGGAGTCTACAACGCCCGTCAGATTAAGAAAGATACCATCCTGACTTCCTCCCTGGCACTGCTTATCATCATTGTATTTATCTCACTCGTTTTTAAACGAAAGAGATCGATACCGTTGATTATTACTCCGGTACTGTTCGGAGGATTATTCGCCCTATTTCTCATTTTCTTTATTAAAGGAAGTATCTCTGCCATTGCAGTGGGAGCCGGTTCGGCAGTGATGGGTATTGCACTAAGCTATTCCATTCACATGCTGGCACATCAGAACCATGTTTCCACCGTGCAACAACTTATTAAAGAGATAGCCTATCCGCTTACGGTAGGTAGTTTCACCACCATCGGCGCATTTCTGGGATTGATATTCACCAGTTCCGATCTGTTACGCGACTTCGGTTTGTTTGCCTCTCTGGCATTGGTGGGCACTACCCTCTTCTGCCTCATTTACCTGCCTCATTTTCTGAAAGGACAGGCAGATGTCAAACAGGGACGCATACTACGCATCATCGAGAAAATAAACGCTTATTCTTACGAAAAGAATAAATGGCTGGTAGGCGGCATCCTACTCATTACAGTGATCTGTTTGTTTACTTCGCAAAAGGTAGGCTTCAACAACGATATGATGAGTCTCAACTATGAGCCCCGCCATCTCCAACAATCGGAAGAAAAATTACTGCAACTCTTCGACAACGACGAAAAGACCGTGCTTTTTGTCAGTGTGGGCAAAGACATGAATCAGGCTACCGAAACTTATGCAACGACCAATCAGAAGTTATCGGCACTGAAAGAGCAGGGACTCATCAAAGAGTATGCCTCCGCCTCACAGTTTCTGATCTCTCCGCAAGAACAGCAGAAACGCCTGAAGAAATGGAAAGATTACTGGACGGATGAAAAGCAGCAACAAGTCCGGGAACAGCTGGAAACAGCTGCTGCCGAATATCGTTTCCGTCCGGGAAGCTTTGATTCTTTTTATCAATGGATGAACCAACCTTTCGATGAATATCATTACACCGCGCAAGGAGACGATTTATCCGGCAAGCTATTGAATGAATGGCAAACCTCTGCCGATTCCATCACCATGCTTATCAGCCAGATACGGATCAGCGAACCGAATAAGGAAGCTGTGTACCAGAACTTTAATAAAGATCCGAATGTAGTCATCTTCGACCGTTCCTACTTTGCCAACAAATGGGTATCGGCCATCAATGACGACTTTTACCTGATTCTGTACATCTCTTCTTTCCTGATATTCTTTGCACTATGGTTCTCCTACGGACGTATCGAGCTTACCTTGATGAGTTTTCTCCCGATGCTAATCAGCTGGGTAATCATCTTGGGATTGATGGGAATTCTGGGAATTGAGTTCAATATTATCAACATCATCCTGTCCACCTTTATCTTTGGCATTGGAGATGACTTCAGTATCTTCATTATGGACGGGCTACAAAACAAATACCGTACAGGTCAGAAGGTGTTGAATTCCCATAAAACAGCCATCTTCTTCTCCGCCTTCACCACAGTGGTCGGTATGGGAGCACTTGTGTTTGCCAAACACCCGGCTTTGCAATCCATTTCACTGATTTCCATTCTGGGTATGATAGCAGTGGTACTGGTGGCCTATACCATTCAGCCACTCATTTTCCGGTTCTTCATCGCAGGCCCCGCTTCCAAAGGATTGCCGCCTTATACGCTTATCGGATTGATACGTACCGTGTTGCTCTTCCTGCTTTTCTTTATCGGCTGCATCGTCCTCCGTATATTGATTATCCTGCTTTATCCGGTGCCTGTGCGCAAAAGCAGCAAGCAGCGTTTGGTGTGCCGCCTGATACAAATCACCTGCAAAGGAATTTTGCTACTGGCCACCGCCGTCAAAAAAGAACATATCAACAAAGCCAACGAACGCTTCCGGCATCCGGCAATTATCATTGCCAACCACCAGTCATTCATCGACATTCTGGTATTGCTGTCTCTTTCGTCTAAAATCCTGATGGTAACCAACCATTGGGTATGGCACTCTCCTTTCTTCGGAGCCATCATTCGTTATGTCGACTTCTATTATATAGGCGAAGGATACGAGCAATATATGGAACGGATGCGGAAAAAAGTGAAGGAGGGCTACTCCATCGCCATTTTCCCGGAAGGCACACGTACCTATAACGGAAAGATGAAACGTTTCCACAAAGGAGCATTCTATCTGGCAGAAGCATTGAAACTGGATATTCTCCCGATCCTGCTTTACGGTAATAACAAAATCATTGCCAAAGCACAACCTTTCAATATCCGGAAAGGAATCATCTATACGGAAATACTTCCCCGTATAGCATTAGACGATCTGTCTTTCGGAAGTACTTATCAGGAGCGTACCAAACGCATATCCGCTTACATGAAAGAGGTTTATGCCCGTATCTGCCGTGAACAGAACACTACGGACAATCCTGCATTCTACGAAACTCTTATCCAGAACTATATCTATAAAGGTCCCGTCGTAGAATGGTATATCCGTATCAAAGTAAAAATGGAAAAGAATTACCGGCTATTCAACCGGTTGATTCCCGTCCAAGGGCAAATCACAGACATCGGTTGCGGCTTCGGCCCGTTATGCTATATGCTGTCTCTGCTTTCCGAGGACCGGGAAATCCTGGGTATTGATTACGATGAAGACAAGATAGCGCTGGCGCAGCACGGATGGTTACGCAACGAGCATCTCCAGTTCAAGCATGGCAATGCATTGGAATATCCCCTGCCGGAAAGTGATGTCTTTATCCTGAACGACATGCTTCACTATATGAGCTACGAACATCAACAAACCCTATTGTTGAAATGTGCCGGTCGCTTACGTTCAGAAGGAATGATTATCATACGCGACGGAAATTCAGCCAACGCTTCCAAGCACCGGTTAACCCGGTTCACGGAATTACTATCCACCCGTATTTTCAACTTCAACCGGACGACCGGAGAGCTGTATTTCACCACTGAAACCCAATTACGGGAAATAGCAGTCGCCTGTGGAATGGCTGTCGAAATCATTCCTAATGACAAATATACATCAAACACCATTTACATATTTAGAAAACCGAACTAGTATGAGCAAATATGACATCATCATTATCGGCAGCGGCCTTGGCGGACTGGAATGCGGAGCGATTCTTAGCAAAGAGGGATTCAACGTATGCGTAGTAGAAAAAAATGCGCAATTCGGCGGATGCTTCCAGACTTACCAACGAAAAGGGCATCTGTTGGATACGGGTATTCATTATGTAGGAAGCCTGGATGAGGGGCAAGTGATGAACCAGTATTTCCGCTATTTCGGTATCATGGACAAGCTGAAAATAAAACGCTTGGACGATGCTGCTTTTGACACGATCTACTATAAAGGAAAAACATACGATTATGCAATGGGGTACCCGCAGTTTATTGAAACCATCTGCCGTTCCTTCCCGCATGAGAAAGAAAACTTGAAATGCTATGCCGAACAGCTTCAGGCTGTCGGAAACCTGATTAGCGTAGACCACCTGAAACAAGGCACACTCGCTTTGGAGGGTATGAAATACTTTTGTACCTCTGCCGCCCACCTGATTGCGGATATCACTCCGGACCCCGCCTTACGAAATGTACTGGCAGGTTCAGCTTTACTCTACGGAGGTTTGAAAGATGTCTCCACTTTCTACCAGCATGCCATGATTAACCACTCTTATATTGAAGGGGCCTACCGTTTTGTAGACGGAAGTATGCAAGTCAGTCTGGAGCTAATCAATGTAATCCGGGCAAACGGAGGGACCGTGCTCAATAACAGTGAAGCCACCCGCATCATCGTTGAAAATGAAAAGGTACAGGGGGTTATCATCAACGGAGAAGAGCGACTGGAAAGCGACTTCGTCATCTCCAATATGCATCCCCAACGGACATTGGAGATACTGGATAAAAACCGTAGCATCAAGAATGCCTATATTTCCCGCATCCGTTCGCTGGAAAACACCTACGGCATCTTTACGCTCTACCTGGTAATGAAGAAAAAAAGCACTCCCTATCAGAACCGCAACCTGTATCTGCATGCGAACAATAAAGTGTGGTATGATAAACTGCTCTATCCGGGACGGACCACCAACTGTATGATTTCCATGCAAGCGTCTTCCGAGGACAGTCAATATGCCAGTGTCATTTCCATCCTGACACCGATGTATATGGATGAACTGTCTGCCTGGAAGGACACGACTCCCGAACATCGGGGAGAAAGCTACCAATCCTTCAAAAAGGAGAAAGCAGAACAGATTCTCCGCTTCATCCGAGGACATGGCATTGATCTTTCAGAAAACATAGAAGAGATGTATACCACTACTCCATTAAGCTATCGGGACTATACAGGAACAGTGGATGGTTCCGCGTATGGGATTATCAAAGATTATAAATGTCCGCAAATTGGCTTCGTATCTACAAGAAGCCGCTTGGGAAATCTCTTTCTCACCGGGCAAAACCTGAATGTGCATGGTGCATTAGGGGTAACACTAACTGCCATGCTGACTTGTGCGGAGTTTGTAGGACAAGAATATCTGGCTAAAAAAGTAGGAAATGCATAGAATAGTCAAAAAAACAATCAAGTACGCAGGTTACATTTTCTTGTTACTCATCATCGGATTGATAGTCGGCATCAGCTACCTCTACTTTTCTGCGGATATGATGCAACCCAAGCATGAGCCCATGATACCCTTGAGGGAAATGCCTTATGCAGACACTATCATCATGGCTCCGGCAGAGGTTATCTACAACGACACTCTTGACCTCCGGTTTTATGCCGACAACTTCCTGCGTCACAGCGAAAGCGGGCTGTGGGAATTGTTCGTTAGAGGGGATGCTCTTGAAAGGGGGGATGCCATCGGCAAACTGTCTGCCGATCTGCTCCATCATCAGGAGAAAGTATTTATCGACCAGATTCGCGAAATTATTCCTTCGGACAGTTATCTGAAATTTCTGCGGTTCTTCATTGTACTATTCAACCGTAATCTGGGTGCGAATGTCCCTGAAGAATATCGAGAAGAGATTTATGGAATATCGCAATCGTGTACCCATGAATACGATTTTATCGGCACTCCTTACGAACGCCAATTAAATTATCATTCGGCACATGATCTGGGACATGCCATGCAAGATTATATGTTAGTGGGATGCAGTTCATTCGCTGTTTGGGGAACACAAAGTGCAGATTCATCCCTGCTCATCGGACGTAATTTTGATTTCTACGTAGGAGATGCTTTTGCAGAAAACAAGCAAGTTGCTTTCTATGCACCGGAGAAGGGCTATAAGTTTGCTTCCGTCGGATGGCCCGGCATGATAGGTGTACTGTCCGGTATGAATGAAGCAGGGCTCACCGTCACGATTAATGCAGCAAAATCCGCTGTCCCCACAGGCTCCGCCACCCCTATTTCCATCCTGACCAGAGAAATCCTGCAATACGCATCAACGATTGAAGAAGCCTTTGCCATCGCCGAAAAGCGGAAAACATTCGTCTCCGAATCTATATTGATAGGTTCTGCCAAAGACGGAAAAGCCGCCATTATCGAGAAATCGCCCGAGAAGACCGTACTTTTCACCGGTAAAGAGCCCGACCGCCTCATCTGCACCAATCACTATCAATCGGAAGCATTCAGCGAGGACGAACGGAATCTCGAGAATATCCGTACTTCCGACAGCCCTTATCGTTTTGCCCGATTGGAGGAACTCATCAACGAGAATCAGCCTCTGGACACCAAGGCAGCCGCCTCTATCCTGCGCAATCGCAAAGGTCTGCAAGATATCGATTTGGGACTGGCCAACGAAATGGCTGTCAACCAGTTTATAGCCCATCACTCCGTTATCTTCCAACCGGAAAAGCGGTTGATGTGGGTTTCCACCTCTCCTTGGCAATGTGGAAAGTATGTAGCTTACGACTTGAACAAGGTATTCAAAGACTACATCCTGCTGAAACAAGAAATATTCATCCCGGAATTAACTATTCCGGCAGATAAATTCATCGACACACCGGAGTTCCAGCATCTTCTCACTTATAAGAAACTGACTCCGCTTTTATTGAAGAAAATCAGAAAAAAGGAAAAGATAGAGGAATCTGTTTTAAAAACATATCAAGCCTCCAATCCTTCCTTATACTATGTATATGAAGTAATAGGAGATTACTACGAGGCCATGCAACAACCTCACCAAGCTATTGCATACTGGCAACAGGCATTGAAGAGACCTATTCCCAAGTTGCAAGAGAAAGAACGTATCCAGCAAAAAATTCAAAAACAATCCAAAGATGGAAAAGAATCCTGAAATTCAGTTCCGCTCACCGGAAGATATCAAAAGCTATCAGGAAGAACAGTTAGCCAAAGCGTTAGCCTACCTGCAAGCACATTCCAAGTTCTATCAACAGATGTTTGCCGAACATCACATTGATATCAATCAAATAAAGACGATTGAAGACTTGCAACAGATTCCCGTCACTACCAAGACGGACTTGCAACTCCATAACGATGATTTCATCTGCGTAGACAAAGAGGAAATTATCGACTATGTGACGACTTCGGGCACATTGGGAGATCCGGTCACTTTCGTTCTCACCTCTGAAGACCTGGACCGTCTCTCTTACAACGAATACCTATCTTTCACCACCACCGGATGCACCAAGCAGGATATTCTTCAATTGATGACTACCATCGACCGCCGTTTCATGGCAGGCTTGGCTTATTATATGGGAGCCCGCGAACTGGGTATGGGAGTGATCCGTGTAGGCAACGGCATCCCGGAACTGCAATGGGACACGATTCGACGGATACATCCGACTTGTGGAATGGTGGTCCCCTCTTTCCTTATCAAACTGATAGAGTTTGCCGAGAAGAATCATATCGACCATAATACCTGTTCCATGCAGAAGTGCATCTGTATCGGAGAAGCATTGCGCAATCAGGAATTCCAGTTGAATACGCTCGGACAGAAGATACACGATAAATGGCCTGCCTTGCAGTTGTATTCCACTTATGCCTCCACCGAAATGCAGTCGTCCTTTACCGAGTGTAATGAATTCCACGGAGGACATTTGCAACCGGAACTTATCATTGTAGAGTTTCTGGATGATAATAATCGTCCTGTGGAAGAGGGAGAAGCAGGGGAAGTAACGATCACGACGCTCGGAGTCAAAGGGATGCCGTTGCTCCGTTTCAAAACAGGCGATATTTGCTACCACCACACCGAGCCCTGTGGTTGCGGGAGAAATACCATCCGCCTAAGCTCCATCCTCGGCCGGAAAGGACAAATGATTAAATACAAAGGAACAACGTTATATCCGCCTGCATTATTCGACATTCTGGATAATATACCTTCGGTAAAAAACTATATCATTGAAGTTTATACCAATGAATTGGGAACGGATGAGATTCTGATTCGTATCGGAAGCGAGAACCGTAGCGAAGCCTTTGCCAAAGAGATTAAAGATCTGTTCCGTTCGAAAGTCAGAGTGGCGCCAAGCATCAATTTTGAATCGGCAGAGTACATTGCCAAGATACAAATGCCTCCGATGAGTCGAAAAACGATAAAATTCATTGATTTACGATAATTATTTTCTACTTTTGGAAGTTAGTAACCAACTATATCACTTTAACATTAACGTATATGAAAAAACTTATTCTATTCTTATTCTTGAGCACGAGTCTGTTCTGTTTCGGACAAGGCAAGAGTGCATTAAAAGACATTCAGTCTATTAAGTTCTATGGGGTAGACTACTCCCAAGTGAAGATTTTCGGTGCAGATGAATCACCGGTACAATTCAAAGATGCTTTCAGACGCATCAATGAGCTGTTCATCACAGAAGCTAAGAAGTATAACGTAGGAAAACAATTGAAAAAAGAAGTGACAGAGATCCCACTGGATGCCGTTAATCAGGTGAACGAAAACATCGACCTGGCCGAGCTAATGACCGCTAAAAGAGAATATACTCTTAGTAAAGAGCAAATCAAAGCAGCCATCAACGCATTGCCTATCCAGAAAACACCCGGAGTAGGTATGGTGTTTATCGCACAGTTCCTGGACAAATCAAACAATAGAGGTACGTATGAAGTCGTATTCTTCAATACCGAAACAAAGGAGATCATTGAAGAATGGATCACCGACGGCAAGGCACGTGGTTTCGGATTGCGCAACTATTGGGCAGGCTCTATCTATAGCGCACTCAAGAAACTATAAACAATAAAAATACAAGTATGAGAAAACTACTATTAGTACTGACCTTATTATTAAGTATCAGTACGTATGTCGCAGCACAGAATTACACAGAAGTAGTGTATTTAAAGAATGGCAGCATTATTAAAGGAGTAATCATTGAACAAGTGCCCAATGTCTCTTTAAAAATCAAAACAGGTGATGGCAGCCTCATCATCTGCCAGATGAGTGATGTGACTAAAATCACAAAAGAAGAGCGGTACACAAGAGATTATCGTAAGGATACCAACGACCGCAAAGCCGCAAGAAATACATTAAAAGGCTATAAGGGTTTCGTAGACTTTGCATATATTGGCGATGTGAGCGACTACAATGCCTCTAAAATTGAATTATCAACCACACATGGTTATCAATTCAACAATTATTTCTTTGTAGGTGGTGGCGTTGCTTTCAACTACTATACCGATGCAGATCTTTATGCAGCCCCCATCTATGCTAACTTCAGAGCTAACTTCATCAACAAAAAAGTGACTCCGTTCGCCGACGTAAAAGCCGGATATTCTGTAGGAGACATAGAAGGAGCGTATGCTTCGATAGGAGTAGGAGTGCGTTTTTCTTTAAAAGGGAAAAAGGCCTTGAATTTAGCGTTGATGTATAACTTCCAAGATTATGACGCCACAACAGATTATAGTTACAGCTATGGAGGGCATTATTATCATAACAGTTGGAATGATACATGGGAGTTACATGGAGTAGGAGCTAGATTCGGATTTGAATTCTAACCCCGTTGTTTACAACAGACAAACAAACGATTAATCAAATTCAAAGATGAAAAAGACCATCACAACACTTCTACTATTAAGTTGCATTACTACATTCTCATTTGCACAAAGTATTGTCATGACTTCCGGTACTATTGACTTCATCAAGGACCAGCAAGTGATACAATTTACTTTTTCTTACGATGAAATGCTGGTAGGCAAACTGACAGAAAACGAATATGTAGAAAAAAAGAGTTCTGAATACAACGCTAAAGAAGAGGGCAAAGGAGACCAATGGAAAGCCGCCTGGTATGGTGACCGTAAAGAACGGTTTGAACCAAAGTTTCTGGAGCTTTTTGATAAATACATGAGTGAGGTAGGCATCACTGCAGGTTCAGAAGGTGCTCAATACCGGATTGAAATCAATACCGATTTCACCGAACCGGGTTGGAACGTGGGTGTCATGCGCCAAAATGCATCTGTCGATCTAAGTTGCAAGGTGAAGAAGATTGAAACCGGCGAACAAGTAGCCTCCATCAAAATTCGTAACGCTTCTGCCAACAACTTTTGGGGTACTGATTTTACTTCCGGATATCGCGTCCAGGAAACGTATGCCAAAGCAGGAAGAGAGCTTGCCAAGTTCTTTATCAAAAAGGCGAAGTTGCGCAAGATAAAAGACTAATGACCTTATTACTTCAGAAGGGTATGGAAATGAATTAAATCTGTTTGCAATACAGATAAATTTCCTACCCTACTATTGCTTTTCACTAATTAATTTTGTATCTTTAGTAATTTTCATCCTTTTGGAGATAGCTAGTCACCTTATAGAATGATAAATGTCACCCTATAAGGTGACATTTGTCTTTTTATAAAGTGCCCATTGTCCCGTTACAACGGGACGACTACCCGACTGCACAAAAAGTCACTAGTTTCTGCACTGAAAAGTCTTAATCTATGCACTGAAAGACCTTAAATACAATGATGAATAATGGAAACGTTATTGATGCGTTATATAAAGAATATTAGGAACTTTCCGTTCTCCGGCATGGTCAAACCGCCCATTGTCACAAGGATAATTAACGACTCCATTATCCGATGCACCGGACAACCAAAGAGTAGTAGATCCACCTCCATCCAAATTTAATGCATCCTCACCCCCTAAAACACGAATCAGATGTGCCAATTCCGGGATATTCACTCCTCCTGCCTGTTCAGGAAAACGCCCGTCTACCGTTATCAACAGTATTTTTCCATCCTTAGTAGTAGCAACAGCACTACGAGGGTGCTTCGTCCGGATAAAATTCGGTTCACACGAGTTCCAATCACAAACCTGTCCGTCTTTCAACATTAACGGACCGGAAGCGAGTATGGTACCTGCTTTGCCTTTATAATTCTTTTCTATCTGTTTGTTCCAAGGAATTAATTTCATTCCCCCTTTGCGCACACTAATGGCTCCTGTGACACGCTGTTTAAACTCACTCTGCAGCGTTGTATCAACAACTTGGCGATCCGTCTTCAGGAAACAGACCGAGTTTCCCCGTTTCATGTCAAAATAGGAGCCATTAATGGCTGCAATGGCGTTATGTTCAGAAGCAATCTTACTTGTTTCTTTCATTTTATCCGAAACGGCAACACCGACTTTCAAACCTACAAGAGGATCAATTTCTATCAGGCTGATAGATTGGGGACCTTGATATAATTGAGGGATAGAAGCATACTTATATACAATTCCTTTTTGAGGATTGTCTATCTTCCAACAAGCAGATACAATAGCCAATGAATCCGCTGCTGTCTGCCCTTTTACTATTCCAATGGAGCATACAGCCAGGATAACGACGATTAACAAGTTTCTCTTCATAAACTAACGAATCAAGATGTTAAGTATAATATATATTAGTCTTAATGACCAGTGATGTCCGTATTATAATCTTCCCGATTATATTGCCATAATAGAATAGGATATCCTTTCGCATTTACCTTGTAATACCATGAATTTCCCCATCCTGCATCAAGGTAGTTCTGCATATTTGATAAGAATTCTTTCGACTTAGTCTCTCCATCATGGGGCTTTTGAACTCCCACAATCCCACTAGAGAAATCTATTTTGGGAACTCCTGCACTCAAAATCTCCATGCCTTCTATTGCCCAGCAATTTTCTACATTCATATTAGCAGCTCCCATGAAAGCCGCAATGCGCCCCAAATTTACACCATTTTTCTTGTTTTCCACTAATTTATTTAAAGCAACGCATCCTTTAGGTGCAGTATCAAAGTAAGCTCCGATACCTGCTGCCCCTGCGTTCATGGAAATTATATCACCAGCTGCATAACAATTTTCTAAAATGCCACCAGCCCAAACAATACCAACTATACCTCCGGCACGTGAATTCCCGGTTTCATTCTTTGCTGTAACAGAAGCTGTAGAATAACAATTCTTTATAGAAGAATATGTAGCTCCACTCGGTTTACCAATATTACCGGAAATGCCACCTATCGCATCTGCTCCCGACACCTTTCCTGTCGTATAACAATTCTCAACGCTTCCAGTAAACTCTGCTGAAGTAGGTATTTTAGATCCTATATATCCAGCCAATATTCCACCGCCATTTTCTGCTACAATATCTGCATCTACAATCCCCAAGTCTTTACAAACACCACAGAGAACTCCAAACAAGCTGGCATAATTGCCTTTCGATTTCAGCTCTCTGATTACGTGTCCATTACCATCAAAATCAATGATTCGGTCATAAGGAGAAGTTGCATTTAATGGCTGCCACTCAACGGCTGCCATATTCACATCCGCTTCCATCCTGAAATAAACCGTCCCTTTAGAATAAGTAACTTTATGCATATTCTGGATGTGTCTTGCCGTCTTTATAATATACGGATTCTCCATCGATCCATCCCCCGAATCAAATAATTGGTCATTCGTTTTTTTCTTGATCAGGATAAAGGTCCGCACACTGCGCTGCCCATAATGATCGTACTTTCCATTGTCGCATGGGTAATTAACCACATCGGTTGTCGAAAGATTACTATTCTTCACATACATCGTTGTGGAACCTCCTCCATCAATATTCAATGCATCTTGAGGCTCAAAATACCGATTAATAAAACCGGTAAGTTCTTTTGCTGTCATCCCGGCAGCTAAATCGGCACGCCCATCCACGGTTATCAATAGTAGCTTGTTCTGTTCGGTCAGGGCTACAGCAGTACGGGGGTGACGTACTCCTTGATGCCTCCGATAATCTTCTCCATCCAATGTATTCAGATTGATGCCAGATACATCACCGATGAATGTCTCTCCTACCGGTTTGTAATCTTCAATCAAGACCGGTGCCCCGGAAAAGATGTTAGGTGCCGAGTTATATGCATACGACTCTTTTGTTCCATATCCGATAGCTACTTTATATCCATCATAAGTGATCGCTCCTTCATGCTTCCAATATCTTAAATGACCTTCGGGTAAGGTTATTGCTGACATTATCGAGCCATTCGTTTTGATGAAAGAGGCATCCAGTTCATACGTACCATTAACTCCTCCCACCGCATCGCGTTTTAAAGCAACACTTGACAAAGAATCAGATTGAGGCAAAGCTACAAATTCCAATTCATAGTCGGGATTCGAAAGATCGAGTTCAAGTACATTCACTTGTTGCTGGGCATTAAAAGCCCCATTCTGATAAGTATACCATATAAAGTTTTTCCCATCAATAGAATCTATTTTCCAACCTTCTTTATCTTTTAGTGTTGGACCTTCTACGACAACAGGAGGTGGAGTATAGTTCTGACCTTTCCCTATCATGTCACTAAAATCCTCATTATCCAGTTGACTGGAACACCCGATAGTAACTATAAAAAGCGTGGAAATCAACACTATTATTATTCTATATCTTTTCATAATCAATTAAATTAAAAGTTTAAACCATCATTCCATCCCGGATTTTGAGTCAGTGCTCCATTGGTGAGTATACGGTCCTGCCGAGGAATCGGATACAAGTAGTCACGTGCTTCATTCCATTGCCGGGGAACGTCTTTATAACATATAATATTGCCGGACTCTCCCTCTGTCAATTCTACAGTAACACCGATCTCCAAGAATTCGAGTGCATTAACTCCAGTAGGTTTGGCTCCTTTATATAGGCAGACATCAATCGTTCCATCGTGATTCAGGTCATAATTGCCCGGACCAGGGAAATACATACCCAGAAAGTCATTATCCATACAACTTCCCTCTTTCCAACGCATCAAGTCATAATAACGGAAACCCTCCATTAGCAATTCAATCACCCGCTCGCGACGGATTTCTAATATCACCCCTTTATTGACATCAGAAACATGAGGATAAACATTCAAAAGATATGAATCGGGAGTGGCATTGGCGTCACTCATATTCAAATTAGGCATCCCCACCCTTTCTCTAATCAATTTGATTGTCCTGTCAATATCATTCTGTTCCAGAGTTCCTCTTTCTGCTTTAGCTTCCACATAATTTAAGTAGACTTCGGCTGTCCTGAAAATAGGAAAGTCATTTTCAGATGTATCTCCCACGTCATATTTGGGATCACCTGAATACTTTATCAGATGGTAGCCCGTCATCGCAGAGGCAAAGTTAGGACCTACTTGTTTGGTAGTACCCGGTCGTATGTATCCCGGGGTACGGATGGTCTGTGCCAGACGAGGATCTCTGTTCTGACATTCATCAAAGAATACTTTAGTGGCATACCCTTGCATATCGGTAAAACGGGAACCGTTCTTGTTCAGATACATATTAACGACTGTTTTTGACAAACCGGGTCTGCCTTTTGAAGCTGTATTTTCAAAACCCTGAACATCATGACGTATGTTCAGAGTTCCATTATAATCTCTGGCCAATATAATTTCCTGTTGAATAGCATTCAAGGAAGAAAAAAGAGACTGATAAGGGGTTACACCCGACTTATACAAACTATATCCGCTATTTCTCATGAAATCATCAGATGCACTGATACATGCATCCAGATATTTCTCATAATCTCCTATTCCATGATATTTGCGGAAAGTCCCCTCGAACAGACAAACTCTTGACTTCAATGCCAACGCAGCCCATTTACTAACTTTGTAAAGTTCTTTATCTTTGGATAAAGTAGTAATAGCAAAATCCAAATCTTCGATGATTCTCTGCATTACAAACTCTCTGGAATCTCGGGGTTTATACAACTGTTCTGCATCAGACGAGTCCAACACTTTGTCATACCAAGGGACATCTCCAAATCGCTGTACTTTTTTAAAGTAAAAATAAGCCCTGAAAAAACGGGTGATTGCATCGTACTTATTACGTACATCTTGATCTTCACAATTATGAGAATTCTCTAACAAGAAATTGAGACTTCTCAATGCCTCCCAACTCCATCCTCCACCTGTTGATGGAATGATACGTTGCCCTGTCACCTCATCGTCCAACGGAGAGACAATCAACACATCTGCATTATCTTTATAAATATCTGCCGCCGTAGGTAGTATATTATAGTAAAACTGATTACTATATAGTTGGAGTTCGTTTTCATTCTTGAAATAGGTGGTTGGAGACAGACTGTCTTCAGGATAAAGATCTAATTTATCACACGATATAAAAAGAATGGCAAACAACCACATAGATATGATACAAAACTTAGTTTTCATATATACATATATTAGTTATTATCAAAATGTAATATCAATGCCAAAAGAATAGGTTTTTGAGAACGGATAAGCGAGTGCACTGGTTCTACCCGTTTTCCAACTCGTTCCGGCCGCTGCCGCTTCCGGATCAATGTAATCCGTATCTAATCTATCCAATGTGAGTAGGTTTTCACCACTAAAATAAAGACGAGCTTTCTGTACATTTATCTTTGACAACCATTTCGCTGGCAATGTATATCCAACAGTCAGGTTCTTCAGTCGGCAATAAGCGAGACTTTGCAAATACCGGTTATTAACTGATGATAAAGAACGGCCGTCATTCCATGCAATATATCCTCTGGGACGTGGGAAATAGGCATTAGGATTGTCTACACTCCAAACGTCTGCCAGGAAATCTTTCGGAATAAAGCTTGGTGCAGGTGCACTATATGGTCCCCAAAAGGCATACGCATCACTGGACGGATACCAGTCCTGTTTCCCCACTCCTTGAAAAAACACGGAAAAATCAAATCCATTCCATTCAGCATTAAGTCTGATACTATATGTATAGCGTGGAAGAGAGTTACCTATTATCCGCTGGTCCTTAATATCATTAGCACTGACAGTTTGCTCAATCTTATTGTTACCATCGAGGTCAATATATTTCATATCTCCGGCATGTAGTCCTCTATCGACGACGGCATTATTGATGATATAGTTTACAATACTCTGGTCTACACCATAATTAACAGCCTCTTCATCTGTTGCAAAATAGCCATCAACCATATATCCCCATATATCTCCCAGCCTCTGTCCAACATAAGGAGAGCTGATTTCCTTATTAGGATTGTCATATTTCGTAATCTTGGAGATATTATCCCCGATTCCGAACGAAATGCCATAATTAAAAGGTTTATCCATCACATTAAAACGGTCATTCCACGCAACGACCAATTCCCAACCTTTGGTTTTTAGGTCAGCAGCATTCATATTAGGAGATTTTGCACCATAAACAGACGGTAATGCTTTGCCGGGCATTAACATGTCTTTTGTATCCCTTATATAAGCATCTGCCGAAACATTCAATCTATTATTGAATATACCGATATCGAGACCAATATTCTTAGTTACCACGGTTTCCCATGTCAAGTCCGAAGCATTGGGAGCCGTTTCATAGGCATACGAAGCTTTTTCTTTATCACCAAACGAATAATTAAGCACTTTCCCTGTTTCTATTTGCTGCAGATAATCATAATATCCAACTTGCTGATTGCCTAAAGTTCCATAGGACAGTCGTAACTTCAAGTTATCTACTGTATTTCTCAGTGCTCCGTAGAAAGGCTCTTCACTAATGCGCCATCCCGCAGAGAACGATGGAAAGAAGCCGTACCGGTGTCCTTTTTTAAACCGGGAACTGCCATCATATCTTCCGCTTACCTCAAACAAATATCTCCCTTTATAGTCATAATTGGCCCTATAAAAGACACCGAACAAGGCGTATTTATTCTTTCCTCCGGTGACTACCGTATTTTCTCCCTTAGCTAAATTAAAATCATTCAACTCATCAGACAACAGTCCATCTTTACTCACTGTCAGGTCTTCATAAGATTTTGTCTCATAGTTAATACCTCCTGTCAATTTCACATTATGAGAACCGGCAAACAAATTACCATAAGTTCCGTAAGCATTATACGCATAATACAAATGCTTTGTATTCAGGACTGTCAGCTTATTTCCTCCACTTATACTTTCAGGCATGGTAAGTGTAACACCCGGTACCTTAGAGTATTGCACATCCACACTTCTATTGGTACACTTCTTGTCATATTTCGAATATGTATAGTTCCCTATGATTTCAACATGTTTTACCGGGTTGATAACCACTTCAAAGGTAGTCATAAACTCGTCTATCTCATCTTTATTATTATGTTTCTTATTGGATAATGCAACGGTGGTACCCGCCAAAGTATAGTTCATTATATTAGTTTCATACACCAGTGTACCATCAGGATGTACAGGCACTAATATAGGCAAGGCACGATAACTTGCATTCTTAAATATCGTATTCACTCCACCAAGTCCCGGATAGGAGTAATTCGATTTGAAATAAGATGTATTATTACTGACGGATAACCAAGGAGTCACTTTTGCTTCCAGCCTTGATTTGAAATTATAGCGTTCATACTTATCCGGTTGTATTTTAAGAACTCCTTTCTGATTATAGTATCCTCCGGAAAGCCTGAACTTCAGATGTTCACTTCCACCGGAAATGCTTACATTATGTTCATGCGTCGGACGTTTATGGTCATATAGATAATTGTACCAATCAAAATTCCCATAGTATTTATACTGTCCGTTTTCAGTTACTACCCAGGGCCGTTCGGGTTGTTCCGTCTTATCATTTCTCCTGATCCACATCTCATAATAATCTTTTTCCGTATACGTGAGCAATGGCGTCCCTTGCCAAGTAGAGAAAAACATATCACTAATACCGGCTGCATAATATCCTCGGGTTTCATAATCTGTCGACGTAGTCACATCACTAAAGCTATATCGTCCGTTATAATTAAGAGTGACTTTGCCTTTTTCTCCCGTCTTTGTAGTTACCAGAATAACTCCATAGGCAGCACGTGCTCCGTAAATTGCTGCAGACGACGCATCTTTTAAGACCGAAATAGAGGCGACATCATTCGGATTGACACGATTCACATCTCCCTCCACTCCATCAATAAGGACCAACGGTTTGGCAGAACCACTAATGGAGTTTACACCTCTGATATTAAACGAACCTCCATCTCCCGCACGACCTGAAGAAAAAGAGACAGTCATATTGGGAACCGCTCCCTGCAGTAATTGTGACATAGTCGAAGCAGAGCGCCCTGCCAATTGATCCCCCTCTACCACAGATACAGCACCTGTCAAATTCACTTTCTTCTGTGTTCCATAACCTACGACCACCACTTCGTCCAAAGACCTGGAGTCTTCTTGCATTGTTATATTGATAACCGAATTATCCTTGACAGGATATTCAATGCTCTTATAGCCTAAAAACGAGAAAACCAATATACTATTGCCCGGAACCTCAATTGTATATCTTCCGTCCATATCAGTGATGGCTCCTATTTTCTCACCTTTAACAGCTACATTACAACCTACAACAGCCTCCCCCGAATCATCTTTTACTGTTCCTGTTATCCTCCGGCCGGAAGTTACGTTTCTCATTTTTTCCATATTTTTCACCAGAATAATATGGTTGCCCTCCATCGTATACGAGAAGCCTGTTCCTTGCAAAACTCTATTAAGAATTTCGGCAACCGTGGTTTCCCGAGTAGATACTGCTATTTGCTTGTTCAAATTCACCTCATGCTCATTGTAAATAAACAAATAGTCTGTTTGTTTTTCAATCTGTCTGATAATGTCAGATAGTGTTGCGGTTCCTTTATTCATCGTTACTTTTTGATTTTGAGAATGGATATTCAAAGAATATGTCTCAAAAACAATGAATAACAGGAAAAAGACAGTTAACCTCATAATTCTTAAAATTTGAGTACAGTGTGTTTTTCTATGGACAATACGTCCACACCAAAGATTATTTTTCATATCTTTGCCTAGAGTTATTAAGTTAATACATAAAGATTTGTAACAGATGATGAGTCTTTTTTATTGACTTCTCACATATCGGTAAGTGCTGCAACACTTACCGATATTTCTGTTTTAAACGGGCAGGTTCTCTTGCTCTCATTTTCAGTGTTTTTTTAGATTAAATACTAGGGTTAATAGATTATGATCTGATTCTTTTCGTCGTCCTGTATATAATTAAATTTAATGTATTTCTGCAATACTCTCATCACATGTTCGATTCCTTCTTTCTGGCGGAACTTACCGGTACACGGATGAGAAGTTATTTCTATGTTTTTATTAATGATCTTCACTTCATAATATTGCTCTAATTTCTTAAAGACAGTTTCCAACGGTTCATCTTTAAAAGAATAAATACCCATCCTCCACAAGAAATCATGATCCGAAGTAAAGGTCTCTTTATAAAGTTTCCCATCTCTAACTTCCACCTTTTCATGTGGGTTCAAGATTATTTCGTTTTGCGTTTCAGGATGGTATACGGTGACTTTACCTTCTATCAAAGAAGCTTCAAATAAACCGGAGTTAGGATATGCCGAGACATTGAAAGTAGTTCCCAATACTCGAATATCATATTTCTCCGTCTCAACAATAAAAGGATGTTTTTCGTTATGAGCCACTTCAAAATACCCCTCTCCTTCCAAAATCACTTTCCTTTCTTTGGCATGAAATCCGGTAGCCGGATATTTTAAAGTAGAGTTGGAATTCAACCAGACAATTGTTCCGTCAGCCAGAATCAAGCTGGCCCTCTGCCCTGCAGGAACTGTCATCATCTGCATTTCAGTAGAGCGTTCAAGACGGTACTCCTGATATTCCTTATGAATAATAAAAGCAATCATGGCAACAACCGCCGCAATCTTCATTGATGTCCAAAGATAACGCATCACAAGTTTTTTATTTCCCACCTTTTCTTCCTGCAAATTGCCATTCCAGATAGTAGCATCATAGATATGACGCATTTGCATCAGTTGCTCACGGTGTTCTTCACTTTCTTTCATCCAGCGTACTACTTCTCTCTTTTCTTCGGGAAGAGCATCTCCTGCAAGATATTTATTCAACAGTTTCGTGTCCATACTTTTTCTTTGGGGTTAAGACATAAGCTTTTTGAGAGCTTACATATATAAGACACGCCACTTGCAAACTTCACTAGGAGAAAAATAAAAAAAGTGCTTTGAGGTCCTTCATTTGTTCATCGATGCCAAGGAGGATATGCATCAATGCCGAAGGAGAACTTTATCGGTAAGGTATTCTATTAGAAAAAAAGTAGAGTATAAAGGTAATCTTTGAGGTTCTTCCTTAAAGCTTGCAACGCTTTGCCAATATGATAGTCTACCCCTTTCACTGTCACATTTAATGATTCAGCGATTTCTTTCATCGATTTATTCTCATATCGACTCATCATAAATGCCCTTCTTGTTTTTTCCGGCAATTCATTTAAAGTACGATTAACAATATCGATTATTTCTTCAGAGAAAAGTTGGTTAGGATCGGAAGAGTCGAGAGAAGAGATACGGAAATCAAGTTCGTAAAGTTCATCATCCAGGATGTTTTCCCTGGCCTCCATCCGCAGATGCTCATTTCGCAGGTAGTTTAAGGCCTGATTCTTTACCACAGTCATCAAAAAAGCACGGATATTTTTCACCTCTTCAGTCTTCATCGTACTCCATAAAGTTATCATTGCCTCAGAGGCTATATCTTTCGACTGCATCTCATCGTGAAGATAGGATTTAGCAAACAAGAAACAACGTTGATAATACTCAATATAGATATCATCAAATGTCATATTAGAGCTTATGGCACCGTTTTGTCTTCTCATTTTAGCGTATTTCTCACCTGTTTAGACTTTTGTTAACGAAGCAAAGATAGCTAAAAGAAGTTATCTTCCAAAAGCCAGTCTTGAAATATTTTCGTCTTATCTACTATACACTTCCGCTTTTTTTCGTACTTTTACCCCTTGTTGGAAAGAAGTGCCTTTTCAACCCTTGAGAACAGAAAAAGAAAAAACAATATATAAAATGAATCACAAATGGAATTATCGACCCATTACACCCGAACAGGCAGAGACAAGCCAGACATTGACCCAGGAACTAGGGATTAGCCCGATACTTGGACAACTTTTGGTGCAGCGGGGAATTACGAAGGCAGCAGATGCCAAGAAGTTTTTCCGCCCGCAATTGCCCGACCTGCATGATCCGTTCCTGATGAAGGATATGGATATTGCAGTGGAACGTCTGAACAGGGCGATGGGAAAGAAAGAACGTATTCTAATTTATGGAGATTATGACGTAGACGGTACTACTGCCGTAGCATTGGTCTACAAGTTTATTCAACAGTTCTATTCGAACCTTGATTATTACATACCCGACCGATACAATGAAGGGTATGGCATTTCTAAAAAAGGAGTGGACTATGCCGCAGAAACCGGTGTAGGACTGATTATTGTACTCGATTGTGGAATTAAAGCAGTAGAAGAAATCACTTATGCCAAAGAGAAAGGGATTGATTTCATCATCTGCGATCATCATGTACCGGATGATGTGCTTCCGCCTGCCGTAGCTATTCTGAATGCCAAACGCCTGGACAATACGTATCCGTACACTCACCTTTCCGGTTGTGGAGTCGGTTTCAAGTTTATGCAGGCATTCGCTATCAGTAACGGTATCGAGTTCCACCACCTGATTCCTTTGCTGGATATTGTAGCTGTGAGTATTGCATCGGACATCGTTCCGATTATGGGTGAAAACCGTATCCTCGCCTACCACGGTCTGAAGCAACTGAACAGTAACCCGAGCATCGGCATGAAGGCCATTATCGACGTATGCGGACTTTCTGAAAAGGAAATCACCGTCAGCGATATTGTGTTTAAAATCGGACCGCGCATCAATGCGTCGGGTCGTATCCAGAACGGAAAAGAAGCCGTAGACCTGCTGACGGAAAAAGATTTCTCGGTAGCGCTTGAGAAAGCCGGACAAATCAACCAGTACAACGAAACCCGGAAAGACCTCGACAAGAGTATGACGGAAGAGGCAAACAACATCGTTGCCAATCTGGAAGGATTAGCGGATCGCCGCTCCATCGTGCTCTACAACGAAGAATGGCACAAAGGCGTGATCGGCATCGTAGCTTCCCGTCTGACAGAAGTGTACTACCGCCCTGCCGTGGTACTGACCCGGACGGATGATATGGCAACAGGTTCCGCACGTTCAGTTTCCGGCTTCGATGTATATAAAGCAATCGAGCATTGCCGCGACCTGCTGGAAAACTTCGGGGGACATACATACGCCGCCGGACTGTCGATGAAAGTGGAAAACGTGAATGCCTTTACCAAACGGTTCGAAGAATACGTTTCACAGCATATCTTGCCGGAACAAACCAGTGCTGTGATCGAAATTGATGCTGAAATTGATTTCAGGGATATTTCGTCAAAATTCTTCAACGACCTGAAAAAGTTTAATCCTTTCGGTCCTGATAACACGAAACCTATTTTCTGCACTCACCATGTTTATGATTACGGAACAAGTAAAGTGGTGGGACGCGATCAGGAACATATCAAACTCGAACTGGTCGATAATAAATCGAATAATGTAATGAACGGTATCGCGTTCGGACAGAGCTCACACGTACGTTATATCAAAACGAAACGCTCGTTCGACATCTGTTACACCATTGAAGAAAACACGCACAAGCGTGGTGAAGTACAACTTCAAATCGAGGATATAAAGCCGATTGAATAAGTATCAGGAGATATTAAAACAATATTGGGGATATGACTCCTTCCGCGACTTGCAGGAGGAGATCATCACCAGTATCGGCGAAGGCAAAGATACACTGGGACTTATGCCGACCGGAGGCGGTAAGTCCATCACTTTTCAAGTGCCTGCTCTCGCCCAGGAAGGGATTTGCATTGTCATTACTCCTCTCATCGCCCTGATGAAAGATCAGGTGCAAAACCTGCGTAAACGCGGCATCAAGGCGCTTGCCGTCTATTCAGGCATGACACGGCAGGAGATTCTCACTGCTCTTGAAAATTGCATCTTCGGTAATTATAAATTCCTCTATATTTCTCCGGAACGTCTGGACACGGACATATTCCGTACCAAACTGCGATCAATGAAAGTCTCCATGATTACGGTCGACGAAAGTCACTGTATCTCACAATGGGGATATGACTTCCGCCCTGCTTACCTGAAAATTGCCGAAATACGGACATTGCTACCGGGAATTCCGGTACTGGCACTTACGGCGACCGCCACTCCGGAAGTAGTGAAGGATATTCAAGCCCGTTTGGAGTTCCGTGAAGAGAATGTTTTCCGCATGAGTTTCGAACGGAAAAACCTGGCATATATCGTCCGGCAAACGGATAACAAAACTCAAGAACTGTTGCATATCTTACGAAAGATACCCGGCAGTGCCATTATCTATGTCCGCAACAGACGACGCACCAAAGAAATCACCGAGTTACTGGTAAACGAAGATATTACCGCCGACTTCTATCACGCCGGACTGGATAATGCCGTAAAAGACCTCCGGCAAAAACGCTGGCAAAGCGGAGAAGTTCGTGTAATGGTAGCGACAAACGCCTTTGGAATGGGGATTGATAAACCCGACGTGCGCATCGTATTGCATCTCGATCTCCCCGACTCTCTCGAAGCTTACTTCCAGGAGGCCGGTCGTGCAGGAAGAGACGGTGAAAAAGCGTATGCTGTGATCTTATACACCAAAACGGACAGAACGACGCTACACAGGCGCGTTGTGGATACTTTCCCCGACAAGGAGTATATTCTCAATGTCTACGAACATCTGCAGTATTACTATCAGATGGCAATGGGCGACGGTTTCCAATGTGTCCGTGAATTTAATCTGGAAGAGTTCTGCCGGAAGTTCAAATACTTCCCGGTTCCGGTGGACAGTGCGCTGAAAATACTGACTCAAGCCGGTTATCTGGAATATACGGACGAACAGGATAATGCCTCCCGTATTCTTTTCACGATTCGTCGGGACGAACTATACAAATTGCGGGAAATGGGAACGGAAGCCGAAGCACTGATACAGACGATTCTCCGCTCTTACACCGGAGTATTCACCGACTATGCCTATATCAGCGAAGCAACCCTGTCCATACGTACCGGACTGGCCCGTGAACAAATTTACAATATACTGGTCACGCTTACCAAACGTCGTATCGTGGATTACATTCCGCACAAAAAGACACCTTATATTATATACACCCGCGAACGGCAGGAACTTCGTTTTGTGCATATTCCTCCTTCCGTCTACGAAGAACGCAAAGCCCGGTATGAAGCCCGCATCAAAGCGATGGAAGAGTATGTCACTTCGGAGAATGTGTGCCGGAGCCGGATGCTGCTCCGTTACTTCGGAGAGAAGAACGAGCACAACTGCGGACAATGCGATGTTTGTCTTAGTCACCGTGCAACTGGTGCCCTGACCGAGAATTCTTTCGATTTCGAGGAACTGAAAAAGAAAATATCAGAATTACTTACCCAGAAACCGCTGACACCGGTAGAAATAGCCGATAAGATAGAAGCGGAGAAAGAGAGCATCAGCGAAGTCATCCAATATTTATTGGAGGAAGGTGAATGGAAGATGCAGGATGGAATGATACATATTTCAAAATAAGTTACTACCTTTGCAAGGTAACTCAAAAATAACACACCATGCCGAACTTTTTTAAATCTTTCTTCTCCGGTAAGTCGGAAACTCCGGAAAGTGAAAAACAGAAAAACGATCAGAAAAATTTCGAGATCTTCAAATACGACGGTTTACGTGCGCAACGCATGGGACGTCCGGATTATGCAGTAAAATGTTTTATTGAAGCTCTTGCCATCAAGGAAGAGTTTGAAACAATGGGCTATCTTAGCCAACTCTATATCCAGATGGGGGAAACGGCAAAGGCCCGCGAATTATTGGAAAAGATGGCTGCTATGGAACCTGATGTCACAAGTACTTTCCTGACACTGGCCAATGTATGCTTCATCCAAGAAGATTATCAGGCAATGGAAGAAGCTGCCAATAAAGCGATTGCCATCGAAGAAGGAAATGCCGTGGCTCATTATCTGTTAGGGAAGGCCCGCAAGGGACAGGATGACGACCTGATGACTATTGCCCATCTCACCAAAGCAATCACTTTGAAAGATGATTTCATTGAAGCTCGCCTGTTACGCGCGGAAGCTTTGATGAACCTGAAACAGTATAAAGAAATGATGGAGGATATAGATGCTGTGCTCGCTCAAAATCCGGAAGAAGAGACCGCCATGCTCCTGCGCGGAAAAGTAAAAGAAGCAGACGGCAAGGACGAAGAGGCAGAAGAAGACTACAAACTGGTGACAGAAATAAATCCGTTCAACGAACAGGCGTACCTTTATTTAGGACAACTTTATATCAACCAGAAAAAACTGACGGAAGCCATCGGCCTGTTTGATGAAGCCATCGAGCTGAATCCGAACTTTGCAGAAGCCTACAAAGAACGTGGACGTGCTAAATTACTGAATGGTGATAAGGACGGTTCTGTAGAGGACATGAAGAAATCTCTGGAACTGAATCCGAAGGATGAAGCTAACCTGAATGGGGAATTCAAGAACCTGGGACCAAAGCCTGAAGCACTTCCCGGCATCTTTTAAGTATCCTTTTCATGTATTTTAAGCAAGAAAACAAAAAAAGTATCGTTTTTTGTTTGCATCTAACAGAAAATTATTACTTTTGCCCCAGAATTAAAAACCAAAGCAAAAAAGATAGATTCGAATGAAATCATTTACTTATGCATATTACTTCTTTTTTTACTTTTACTTTAGCAACAAAGTAGAGCGGGAGTTTGTATGTATCAAGTGACAGTGATGCTTAAGGACTGAATAGAGAAATCAATCATATGAATCCCGCTCCAATATGGACGCGGGATTTTTTTATATAATATATTTAGAACAATGAAAAAGATAGCAATTCAAGGAACACTCGGCTCATATCATGATATCGCCGCACACAAGTACTTCGAGGGAGAAGAAATAGAGTTAATCTGTTGTGCCAACTTCGAAGGCGTGTTTACTTCGATACGGAAAGACAGCCAGGTTATCGGAATGCTAGCCATCGAGAATACGATTGCGGGAAGTTTGTTGCACAACAATGAATTGTTGAGACAAAGCGGCACACAGATTATCGGTGAATACAAACTGCGCATCTCGCACAGCTTTGTCTGTCTCCCCGATGAGAACTGGGAAGATCTGACAGAAGTCAACTCCCACCCTATCGCCCTGATGCAGTGTCGCGAATTTCTGAATCAACATCCGCAGTTGAAAGTGGTGGAAGGTGAAGATACGGCCCGCAGCGCAGAAATCATCAAGAATGAAAATCTGAAAGGACACGCTGCCATCTGCTCCAAAGCAGCAGCCGAACGTTACGGCATGAAAGTCCTTCAGGAAGGTATCGAAACGAACAAGCACAACTTCACCCGTTTTCTGGTTGTTGCCGATCCCTGGCAAGTAGACGAACTCCGTCAACATCATGCCAATGCAACCAACAAGGCAAGTATTGTATTCACTCTTCCACACACGGAAGGCAGCCTGTCACAGGTTTTATCCATTCTATCGTTCTATAATATCAATCTGACCAAAATTCAATCGTTGCCTATCATCGGACGGGAATGGGAATACCAGTTTTACGTAGATGTAGCTTTCAACGATTATCTAAGATACAAGCAGTCTATTGCTGCAATCACTCCATTAACCAAAGAACTTAAATTATTAGGCGAATATGCAGAAGGAAAGTCAAACGTATAAAATCGCTCCTGCCGACAGATTGGCAAGTGTTAGCGAATACTACTTCTCAAAGAAGCTAAAAGAGGTAGCACAGATGAATGCAGAGGGAAAGGATGTTATCAGCCTCGGCATCGGAAGTCCTGATATGCCTCCCTCAAGGGAAACCATCGAAACATTGTGCAACAATGCTCATGATCCCAACGGACACGGTTATCAACCGTATGTAGGTATCCCCGAACTGCGCAAAGGCTTTGCTGCCTGGTATCAACGCTGGTATGGAGTGGAACTGAATCCGAATACGGAGATACAGCCTTTAATCGGCTCGAAAGAAGGAATTCTCCATGTTACGCTGGCATTCGTCAATCCGGGTGAGCAGGTGCTAGTCCCGAATCCGGGATATCCCACCTATACTTCTTTGAGTAAAATACTCGGAGCGGAAGTTATCAACTACGACCTGAAAGAAGAGGATGGCTGGATGCCTGACTTCGAGGCACTGGAAAAAATGGATCTTAGTCGCGTAAAACTGATGTGGACCAATTATCCCAACATGCCGACGGGAGCCAATGCAACTCCGGAAATCTATGAACGTCTCGTTGATTTTGCCCGTCGCAAGAATATCGTAATTGTGAATGATAATCCATACAGCTTCATTCTGAACGAAAAGCCTATCAGTATCCTAAGTGTACCGGGAGCCAAAGACTGTTGCATCGAGTTCAATTCTATGAGTAAGAGCCACAATATGCCGGGCTGGCGTATTGGTATGCTGGCATCGAATGCTGAATTCGTACAATGGATATTGAAGGTGAAAAGCAATATCGACAGCGGTATGTTCCGTGCCATGCAACTGGCTGCAGCTACCGCCCTTGAGGCTGAAACAGACTGGTATGAAGGTAATAATAAGAATTACCGCAACCGTCGTCATCTTGCCGGTGAGATCATGAAAGCATTGGGATGCACCTACGATGAGAAACAAGTAGGCATGTTCCTCTGGGGGAAGATTCCTGCTTCCTGCAAGGATGTAGAGGAACTGACAGAAAAGGTGCTGCATGAAGCAAGAGTGTTTATCACTCCGGGATTTATCTTCGGCAGTAACGGAGCAAGGTATATTCGTATCTCACTTTGTTGCAAGGACAATAAGCTGGCGGAAGCACTGGAAAGAATTAAAAGAATCTAACCTCTTCCAAAGAGAGGACGACAGCAAGATGAGACAGAATAAGTTCAATAAAAACAAGTTATTAAAAGAATAAAAAACAAATAAGAATATGGAACTCGAATCAATTTTATTACCGGGCATTGAGGCTAAAAGACCAATTGTCATTGCCGGCCCATGTAGCGCAGAAACGGAAGAACAAGTAATGGATACAGCCAAACAACTGGCTGCTAAAGGACAAAAAATATATCGTGCCGGAATCTGGAAGCCGCGTACCAAACCGGGAGGTTTCGAAGGTATCGGTGTAGAAGGTCTTGCCTGGTTGAAAGAGGTGAAGAAAGAAACTGGAATGTATGTTTCTACGGAGGTAGCAACAGCCAAACACGTTTACGAATGTCTGAAAGCGGGAATCGATATTCTTTGGGTAGGTGCACGCACCACTGCCAATCCTTTCGCCGTACAGGAAATCGCTGACGCACTGAAAGGTGTTGATATCCCTGTGTTAGTCAAGAACCCGGTGAATCCGGATCTCGAATTGTGGATCGGAGCGCTGGAACGCATCAATAACGCAGGATTGAAGCGTCTGGGTGCTATCCATCGCGGTTTCAGCAGTTATGACAAAAAGCTCTACCGGAATCTTCCCCAATGGCATATTCCTATCGAACTGCGCCGTCGCATCCCTAATCTTCCGATTTTCTGTGATCCGAGCCATATCGGTGGAAAACGTGAGTTAGTTGCACCGCTTTGCCAACAGGCTATGGACTTGAATTTCGACGGTCTGATTATAGAAAGCCACTGCAACCCGGATTGCGCATGGAGCGATGCTTCTCAACAGGTTACTCCGGACGTACTCGACTATATCCTCAATCTGTTGGTAATCCGTACGGAAACACAATCTACCGAAAGTCTGGCACAGCTCCGTAAACAGATTGACGAATGTGACGACAATATCATTCAGGAATTAGCAAAAAGAATGCGTGTGGCACGTGAAATCGGTACTTACAAAAAAGAGCACGGAATCACAGTTCTTCAAGCCGGACGTTACAATGAGATTCTGGAAAAACGTGGCGCGCAGGGCGAACAATGCGGTATGGACAGCGAGTTTATGAAGAAGATTTTCGAAGCCATCCACGAAGAATCAGTTCGTCAACAGATGGAAATTATTAATAAGTAGTTAGAGTGAAGGTGTGTCATAATGAATAATAAAACGCAGATTAACGCAAATTATCGCAGATTAGTTCAATTATATTGATATATTAATCAACGACTTATAAAATTATTTCTGCAATCATTTGTGTTAATCTGCGTTTTGACACACTCTCACTAAATAATAAACATTATGAGAATATTAATCCTTGGAGCCGGTAAAATGGGCTCCTTCTTTACTGATATTTTGAGCTTTCAACACGAGACGGCCGTGTTCGACGTCAACCCGCACCAGTTGCGTTTCGTCTATAACACGTATCGTTTCACCACATTGGAGGAAATTAAGGAATTTGAGCCGGAATTGGTTATTAATGCCGCTACAGTAAAGTACACGTTGGATGCCTTTCGCAAAATACTGCCTGTACTACCGAAAGACTGCATCATTAGTGACATTGCCTCTGTAAAAACCGGACTAAAGAAGTTCTACGAAGAAAGTGGTTTCCGTTACGTTTCCAGTCACCCTATGTTTGGCCCGACTTTCGCAAGTCTTAGCAATCTAAGCAGCGAAAATGCCATCATCATCAGTGAAGGCGACCACCTGGGAAAAATATTCTTCAAAGACCTCTATCAGACATTGCGTTTGAACATCTTCGAATATACATTCGATGAGCACGACGAAACAGTAGCCTACTCGCTTTCTATTCCGTTCGTATCGACTTTCGTATTTGCTGCCGTAATGAAACATCAGGAAGCCCCGGGAACTACGTTCAAAAAGCACATGGCAATCGCCAAAGGGCTGCTAAGCGAAGATGATTACCTGCTTCAGGAAATTCTGTTCAACCCACGCACTCCGGGACAAGTGACTAATATCCGGACAGAGTTGAAAAACCTTCTCGAAATCATCGAAAACAAGGATGCGGAAGGTATGAAAAAGTATCTGACGAAGATTCGGGAAAAGATTAAATAATCAATACCGGTGCCAAGATTTAACGATCCCCTGCAAAAAAGTTCTTTGCAGGGGATTTTTTTATGTGTACCTTTGTATCCGCAAAAACGGATTCACAGGAGAAAGAATGATAGATCAAATTACCATAGACCGGATATTAGATGCGGCACAAATTATAGATGTCGTTTCAGATTTTGTCACCCTGCGCAAACGTGGTGTCAATTACGTCGGTTTGTGTCCGTTCCACAGTGATAAAACCCCTTCTTTTTATGTCTCTCCCGCCAAAGGATTATGCAAGTGTTTTGCTTGTGGAAAAGGTGGAAATGCCGTGCATTTCATTATGGAGCACGAGCAGATGTCTTATCCGGAAGCATTGAAGTACCTTGCCAAGAAATATAATATCGAAATCAAGGAACGGGAATTAAGTGACGAGGAGAAGTTTGTGCAAAGCGAACGTGAAAGTCTGTTTATTGTCAACAACTTTGCACGCGATTATTTCCAGAATATACTAAAGAATCATATAGACGGCCGTAGCATCGGTATGGCCTATTTCCGTAATCGTGGCTTTCGCGATGACATTATTGAGAAATTTCAGTTAGGTTACTGTACCGAAAGTCATGATGCATTTTCCAAAGAGGCAATCCAAAAAGGATATAAGAAAGAGTATCTGGTAAAGACCGGACTTTGTTATGAAACGGATGACCACCGGTTACGGGATCGTTTTTGGGGACGTGTTATCTTTCCTGTCCACACGCTTTCCGGCAAAGTGGTGGCTTTTGGCGGACGTGTACTTGCCAGTGCAACGAAAGGGGTTAAAGTTAAATACGTCAATTCGCCCGAATCGGAAATTTACCACAAAAGCAACGAATTATACGGTATATATTTCGCCAAACAGGCTATTGTAAAGCAAGACCGCTGCTTTCTAGTTGAAGGTTACACGGATGTGATCTCCATGCATCAATCCGGCATAGAGAATGTGGTTGCTTCTTCGGGAACAGCCCTCACGCCAGGACAAATCCGTATGATCCATCGGTTCACCAACAATATGACGGTGCTTTATGACGGTGACGCAGCAGGTATCAAGGCTTCTATCCGGGGAATTGATATGTTATTGGAGGAAGGGATGAATATCAAAGTCTGTCTTCTTCCCGATGGGGACGACCCGGACTCTTTTGCCCGTAAACATAACTCTACGGAGTTTCAAGCCTTCATCTCGGAACATGAAACGGACTTTATCCGCTTCAAAACGAACTTATTGCTGGAGGATGCAGGAAAAGACCCTATCAAGCGTGCGGAACTGATTGGCAACCTGGTGCAAAGTATCTCTGTCATTCCGGAAGCGATTGTTAGAGATGTCTATATCAAAGAATGTGCCCAACTACTTCATGTAGAAGACAAACTGCTTGTATCGGAAGTTGCCAAGAGGCGGGAAACTCAAGCGGAAAAGCGAGCCGAGCAAACGGAACGGGAACGCCGGATGGCTGAAAGAACAGCTATGATGTCACAGGGTAGCACACCTCCTGAAGATGTTCCAATGCCTAATGGAGATATCCCGTTGCCTCCTGAAGTGGATGGCGGATATACAGATGTTCCTCCTGCTCTGCAGGAAGACAGCTATGCTTCCTTTATTCCACAGGAAGGAAAGGAAGGGCAGGAATTCTACAAATTCGAACGGCTGATATTACAGGCGGTAGTTCGTTATGGAGAGAAAATCATGTGTAACCTGACCGATGAAGAAGGTAATGAAATTCCGGTAACCGTCATAGAATATGTGGTTAATGATTTGAAAGAGGATGAATTGGCCTTCCATAATCCGCTGCACCGCCAAATGTTATCGGAAGCTGCCGCACACATGCACGATGCCAACTTCATTGCCGAACGTTATTTCCTGGCACATCCTGATCCGGTAATCAGTAAATTGAGTGTAGACTTGATTAATGTGCGTTATCAGCTTAGTAAATATCACTCCAAGTCCCAAAAGATCGTGACGGATGAAGAACGGCTCTATGAACTGGTTCCGATGTTAATGATTAACTTCAAGTATGCAATCGTAACAGAGGAATTAAAGCACATGCTTTATGCCCTACAAGATCCTGCTCTTGCCCATGATAATGAGAAATGTGACTCACTTATGCAACGCTATAATGAGTTGAGAACCGTACAAAGCATCATGGCAAAACGCTTGGGAGACCGGGTTGTTCTGCGATAAATCTTCATCGGTGCAAAGCCATGCCTTCACTGGTGCCGCACACCCTCCTCATTGATGCCGAAGCCTACGTTCCCCGGTGCTGGAACAAAATCGCATTTTTTAGAGGTCTTCTCTACAAAGTTCCGTGTTGAATCAGATTCATAAACTCTTCACGAGTCTTTGCCTGATTGAAAGCTCCGGTAAAGTCAGAAGTAGTAGTAATAGAGTTTTGTTTTTCTACACCACGCATCTGCATGCACATGTGTTTGGCTTCCACCACTACCATTACACCCAGTGGATTCAGGGTTTTCTGAATGCACTCTTTGATTTGCAGTGTCATGCGTTCCTGCACTTGCAGACGATGAGAGAATATATCGACTACACGGGCAATCTTACTCAACCCCGTGATATAGCCGTTAGGAATATAAGCCACGTGCGCCTTTCCGTAGAACGGCAACATATGATGTTCGCAAAGAGAGAAGAAATCGATATCTTTCACAATCACCATCTGACTATATTCTTCCTGGAATTTAGCGGAACGAAGCACTTCATGAGGATCCATATGATACCCTTTCGTCAAGCTTAACATTGCCTTAGCCACCCGTTCCGGAGTTTTTAATAACCCTTCCCTTTCGGCATCTTCACCCAACAAAGTTATAATACTACGATAATGACTCTTCAACTCCTCCAGATTCGGAGAAACAATTTCTTCTTTTTCTAACATGATACAATTATAAAGGAATATTGATCTGGTCTCTTACAATAGAAACCTCTTTGAACACACCGGTAGCTTTCAACCGACGCATCATTGCGTCCGCTTCTTCAATGCTACGGAAATCACCTACACGACAAAGCCAACGAGGTGGATTGAACGAAGTATATACCGTCAATTCAGGAAAATACTCTTTCACACGCGATGCCACATGATAAGCATCATTCTTCGCCTGACGAGTATTGTTACCGGCATACGCCTGAATTCTGAACCCGGAAGTCTTTATTACTTTCTGTTCACCTGTTGCAGGACGTTCCATACCTATGAGAGCCTCAATGCGGGGGTCTTGATGGATAGTCACCTTTCCTTGCCCCGGAATGTTACGTTCCAGACTCTTGATAATACTTTGCGCTTGTATGCCAACACTTGCCAAAGCCAGCAACAAAGTAAGTAAGGCTATTTTCTTCATTTAATAAACAGTATTTAGGCACGGATTACGCGGACTACACGGTTTTTAAGATCTCATAGACAAAAACACCGTGTAATCCGTGAAATCCGTGCCTGAAAAAAGTTTTAATTATGCGTTGAAGGCATCAATGATACCTTTGAAATCAGATACTTTCAAAGCAGCACCACCAATCAAACCACCATCAACGTCCGGGTTAGCGAACAGTTCTTTAGCGTTAGAAGGTTTACAGCTACCACCGTAAAGGATAGAAGTATTGTCTGCGATTTCTTTACCATACTTGTCAGCTACGATAGAACGGATGAAAGCATGGATTTCCTGTGCTTGTTCAGGAGAAGCAGTTTTACCTGTACCGATAGCCCAAACCGGTTCGTAAGCCAATACAATCTTAGAGAAGTCTTCAGCAGACAGAGAGAATACAGATTCCATCTGTGCAGCTACCACTTCGTTCTGCTTGTTAGCTTCGCGTTCTTCCAACACTTCACCGATACAGAAAATCGGAGTCAGGCCGTTAGCCAAAGCCAATTTTACTTTTTCTTCCAGGATAGCAACTGTTTCACCGTAGTATGCACGACGTTCAGAGTGTCCCAGAATTACATATTTTGCACCTGTAGAAGCAACCATTTCAGCTGAAACTTCACCTGTATATGCACCTGATGCTTTGTCTGCACAGTTTTCAGCACCTACACCGATCTTTGCAGCGTCTACCAACGGAGTAACAGAAGCCAGGTGGATAAACGGAGTACAGATGATTACATCACAGTTAGGCTTTTCGTTAGCCAATGCTTCGTTCAGTTCTTTAGCCAAAGCGATACCCTCTTGAAGGGTTTTGTTCATTTTCCAGTTTCCTGCAACAATGTTCTTTCTCATTTTGTTTTTTATTTTAAAGGGTTAATAAATTTACGATTGGACGATTGACGATTGAACGATTGAAATTAGTGTTCGTTACAGAGGGTCGATCGTTATCATTCATTTCTTATTCTCGTTCTTCTATTCCTTGGTTCTTTATTTCCATTTCTTTGTTTTTCACCTCTTCCTCTCGTTGCTTCCGCTTCACGTTTTTCCGTTCTCTGCGGCGAACGACCAAAACATCCACTCCAAGCACTAACAACAACGGAATAACAAACCATAAGAATACATATCCCACCGTATGAGTATCACTGCTCACTTTCTGCTTTCCTAACGGCAGATTTTCCAGCTTGTCCGTCAGCACATATTCATCCGGTATATCCTCATCGCTCCATTTATTCAGAATTGTTCCGTTCTTAATCAGTATCAATCCCGGATTGGAACGAACCATCGTCTTTAATGTAATATCATCCATCTGACAGAAAGGATATTCGGCTCCCGTCTTGTCCTTCCACAATTCGATCTGCTCTTCCGGTGAAGAAGTGAGGCAGTAAAACTTATAGCCATGCTCCACCGAATAGTCATATATCTCATTAATCAAATCAATGTTACTATCATCCGCCTCTTCAATCCGATGGGCAACCAACAGGAAGGTGTATCCTATATCCGTCAATACATCGTCTGTTATATCCTCACCCGTATTCAGATCAATCATAGAGAAATCGTGAATAGCCGGTTCATATCCTTTTTCCTTTAAGACTGTCCGCGTGTCGATAAATGTCCAGGTACTATCCGGATAGTTATCCAACGTAAATTCTTTCTTCTCTCCGTTCTTTTCCAAGATAAAGATGCTTTCATATACACTCGGTTTCGCTCCTTCGGGCATTGTCATCCCTTCCAGAATATTCTTTCCGATCTTGTAAGGACGAAAATCTAAAACAGGCAGACGATCCAGACAATAGAATGACAAAGTAAACACAAAAAACAGCGTATAGAGAGAAACCAACCATTCCATCTTCACACTGATAAAACGAATCAGCATCCTTCTGTGACGGAAAGCCATCATTGCTGCAAACAGCAGAACTATATTCTTCCCGAATGTCTCCCAGTTTGTCAACACCCAGGCATCTCCAAAACAGCCACAATCCGAAACCGGATCAAAGATGGCAAGATACAAAGTCAGTGGTGTCATGAAAATCATCAGCATCAAAGCCAATGAAGTAGCCAAGGTTCTTCTGGTAGCAAAGAATAAGGAGATACCGATAAAAAACTCAATAGCTGATAAAGTGATGCCTCCCAATAAAGGGAAGAATGAAGGAAACCAGGAATCCATTCCGAATGCGGTCAGATAATCCTGTATCTTATACTGGAACCCCAGTGGATCAACTGCCTTTACAAATCCGGAAAAGATGAACGATGCCGCCAAAAGAAAGCGACACATATTCGCCACTACCTCCTGAATGATATGTAAGTTCTTATCCTTCAAATTCTATCTTAATCAGTCCGAAAACAGAGTAATTAATCATATCCATATAATTGGCATCAATTCCCTCTGACACCAATGTGTTGCCGGCCAGGCTCTCAATCTGCTTGGTACGGTAAATCTTCATCAAGATCAAGTCTGTGTAAGAGCTGACACGCATACTCCGCCAAGCTTCATCATAATCATGGTTTTTGGCAAGCATCAGGTCTAATGCCTCTTTTGCATACTTATCGTATAAAGCCATCGCTTCTTCATTGCTGATGTCGGCAGATTCGGCATACCCCAGCTCCAACTGGATGAGTCCGACAATGCCATAATTGACAATCGCAATAAACTCTGCACGGATTCCCTCGTCAATCAAGGTCACTCCTTTGGTCTCAATACTACGAATCCGATTGGCTTTAATAAAAATCTGGTCAGTCACCGAAGCCGGACGCAGGATACGCCATGCAGGCCCGTAATCGTGCAGCTTCTTGGAAAATAAGTCACGGCACAAGGCGATGACATGTTCAAATTGTTGCTTGGTATCTTTCATCTTCTTCCAAATAGTGCGCAAAGGTAACAATAATTAAGTAAAAACAGAAAGAGGGCACTCTAAATTATATTAAAGTGCCCTCTTCTAAAGATATTGTATTACTGTTTTATAAGCTATCTATTTTATGAACAACGCAAAACCTGTCCGATACGCAAAGTCGTGGTCGGTTTGATGCGGTTCAGTTTGCAAAGCGTGCTGACTGATACGCCCCGTAACTTAGCAATGCGGGACAATGTATCGCCACTCTTCACCTTGTGATAACGGATAGCACCGTCAGCCACCTGAGTGTCATGAGAACCTGCACGATTCACGCCTTTTGCTTTGCGGAACGTATAAGTATCGGCAACGATATCCTGTTTCGGGAAGTCGAACATATAAATCGGATTAATGGCAATTCCCAGGAAGCGAGTTTCGAAATGAAGATGCGAACCAGTAGAACGTCCGGTGTTACCACCCAGACCAATCGGTTCACCGGCTTTCACCAGCTGATTATCTTCAACCAATTGTTTAGACAAGTGTCCGTATACAGTTTCCAATCCATTATCATGACGGATAACAACGTACTTACCATAACCTCTGCGCTCATACTTCACTACACGCACTTTACCGTCAAAAGCAGCAACGATTGTATCACCGATATTAACCTTCAAGTCAAGGCCATTATGCATTCTTCTCCAACGAGGCCCGAAAGGCGAAGTTATTTTAGTACTCGGAGTTGGCATATGGAAACCAGTCAGGTCGATTGTATACGTTTCAGGGATAATAGCATTTCCGTAAGCATGCACATACTGGTTGTTCCAGTTTGGATAAAGACTTAGGGCGGGATATTCGGACTGTTCGGCGCGGATTTGCTTCTGCAAGGCCAAAGAGTCTACTGATTTTAATTTCTTGTCTATCGGTGCTTGGCGGGCAATCAGGTCTTGCGAGAAAGAGCTCAGACTGACCATAGCCGCAACAGCGACCAATCCTGTTTTAATAATGCTAAAATTCATTCGTTCTTTGTCAATTCAATTAATATTCGTCGTTTGCGTACAGGTAGTCAAATGTTGCCTGCTTGTAATCGAATATTTCTTCCGGTTTAAAAAATCTCGTTAATTCAATAGCTGCGGTCTCCGGAGAATCGGATGTATGAACTATATTCTCTTGAAAGCTCATACTGTAATCCCCACGAATGGTGCCTGGGGCAGCTAAACGTCCATTAGTCGGTCCCGCCAACGTACGGACTGTTTGAATAGCATCCACACCTTCGAAACAACAAACAATGACAGGAGCTGTCATCATCGAATCTTTCACACGCTGAAAGAAAGGTTTGCCGCTAAGGTGGGCATAATGTTCGCTTAACAATTCATCAGTCAGTTGCACCATCTTCATGCCGGCCAACCGCAATCCTTTACGTTCAAAGCGGTGAGTAATCTCACCAACCAATCCCCGTTGAAGGGTACACGGTTTTAAAATGACCAGCGTTTTTTCAAGCATAATACTCGACTTTACAAATGGTTAAACAATACATTTACTAAAAAAATTCCTCCAAAGATAGTATTTTCCTATGAAAAGGCAAGGGAGTTATTAACTATTTTTCAGATGCTTAGTACGGAAAGAAGGGACAATCAGGGCGTTAAACTCCTATAAATAGGGAGGATAGAGACGAAATATGTTTTGCAACACATTTACGCAAATAAACTGCATGTTTAACCGTTTTTCAACTTATGGCAGCCCAGTTAACATTCGTTTTCCGTAAGGCTTTAAGCTGTCGCCATAAGATTTCGTTCTCCGGACTTTGTGCTGCAGGGTCTTGTTCTACAATACTTTCAGCTATAGCACGAACGTATTGCAACAGTTGCCCGTCGCGGACAATATCCGCAATCTTCAAATCGAAAGCAATGCCACTTTGCTGTGTACCTTCAAGATCACCGGGACCACGCAATTTCAAATCGGCTTCTGCTATTTCAAAGCCATCATTGGTGCGCACCATGATTTCCAATCGCTTCCGGGTGTCCTCCGTCAACTTGTAATTCGTCACCAGAATACAATAAGACTGTTCTGCTCCACGCCCCACCCGGCCGCGCAACTGATGTAACTGCGATAACCCGAAACGTTCTGCATTTTCTATAATCATCACCGAAGCATTCGGAACGTTCACTCCCACTTCGATGACGGTGGTAGCTACCATGATCTGTGCTTTACCCGAAACAAAAAGTTGCATTTGTTCGTCTTTCTCGGCAGGCTTCATTTTGCCATGCACTTTGCAAACCGTACACTTCGGAAACTCTTCCAGAATATGCTGATATCCTTCTTCAAGATTCTTCAAATCAATCTTTTCGCTCTCTTTAATCAGCGGATAGACAATATAAACCTGACGTCCTTCGTCGATCTGCTTACGCACCGAACGATACATGCTTTCCCGGCGATTGTCGAATTGATGGATGGTAGTAATCGGTTTTCTTCCGGGAGGAAGTTCATCAATCACAGACACGTCCAAGTCGCCATACAAGGTCATCGCCAACGTACGGGGAATGGGAGTGGCAGTCATTACAAGTACATGCGGAGGTTGAACATTCTTACTCCAAAGACGGGCACGCTGAGCCACGCCAAAACGATGTTGTTCGTCAATCACAACGAAACCTAAAGAGGAGAAATTGACAGTATCTTCAATAACGGCATGGGTTCCTATTAATATCTGCACATCTCCGGTCAGCAATCCGGTCAGAATCGCTTCTCTCCTTTTTCCTTTAATAGAACCTGTCAGTAGCTCAACACGAATGTCCATGCCAAAAAGCAATTCCTTGATGGTTTCGTAGTGCTGGTTTGCCAGGATTTCGGTAGGTGCCATCATACAAGCCTGATAGCCATTATCCAATGCCAGCAACATACTCATCAAGGCAACCAGTGTTTTTCCGCTTCCTACATCTCCCTGCAAAAGACGATTCATCTGCCTGCCACTGCCGACATCGTTCCGTATCTCTTTCAATACCCGTTTCTGCGCACCCGTCAGTTGGAAAGGAAGATTCTTTGCATAAAATGTATTGAACACATCTCCCACTCTTTCAAAGATGTATCCACGATACCTTTTCTGCCTGTCTTTGGCATATCGGAGAATGTTTAACTGAACATAAAACAGTTCTTCAAATTTAAGACGGTATTGTGCCCGACGAAGGACATCGGGATTGGTCGGGAAGTGGATATTCCGGAGCGCTTCCGTCAAAGGCATCAAATGATGCTCCGTCAGCAACTTGGGAGAAAGTGTTTCAGGCAGAGGTTCCTGTATCTGCTGAATCACCGTTGCCATCATCTTCTCAATCGCGTGAGAGTTGAGGAAACTGCGTTTCATCTTCTCCGTCGTACTGTAATAAGGTTGCAGTCCCACCGAGGAAAGTTTCAAATCATCCGGTTTATCTATATCGGGATGCGCCACATTGATACGTCCGTTGAAAACAGTCGGTTTGCCAAAGATGATATATTCCTCGTGAAGTTTATACTTTCCCAAGATGTACTTTATGCCTTGAAACCACACCAAATCAACGACTCCTGTGCCATCCGAAAAATGCGCTGTCAGACGGCGTTGCCGTCCTTCACCAATAGTCTCAAAACCGAGGATTTCTCCTTTCAACTGAATATACGGCATATTGCCATCTATTTCATGAATGTAATAGATGCGGCTCCGGTCAATATATTTATAAGGGAAATAATAAATTAAATCGTGCAAGGAGTAGATTTCCAACTCCTTATTTAATACAGCGGCTTTTTGAGGGCCTACACCGGAGATAAATTTTATGTCGCGTGTGGCTAAATCAAACATTTATAAAAGAGCACTCCCCACTTTTAAATCGAAAGGAGTTGTTATTTTTATATTTTCACGGTTGCCTTCTGCCAGATAAACGGGCATTCCCATCGCTTCCACAACGGAAGCATCATCTGTAAAAAAGGGGGTAAATTCCTGTGCGTAGGCTTGTTTCAGCAACTCTACATCGAACACTTGCGGCGTTTGCACCAGTTTGTAATCCATCCGGCTGACTGTTTCACTTCCGGCATCTGTCAAATGGCGAAGTGTCTCTACTACATCCACCACAGGAATCACGGCTTTCTGCACCTCTGCCAACTCATAACAACGGCGAATCACTTCTACTGATACAAACGGGCGTACTCCATCATGCACCCCCACCAATCCCGGCTCTTGCACCAATGCCAGCCCATTCTTTACGGAATGGAAACGTGTTTCACCTCCTTCCGCAAGGACATGTTTCACCGTAAAATGATGTTTATCACAAAGTTGCTTCCAGAAACTTTGTTGCTCCTGCGGAAGCACCAATATGATTTGAAGTGTCTCGTCATATCTCCTGAAGACTTCCAGGGTATGCATCAACACAGGTTTATCCCCCATGGGAAGGAATTGTTTGGGGAGATCACTTCCCATTCGCAAGCCCTTTCCACCGGCGACAATGATTACATATTTCTTCATGGGCGGTTTAGCGTTTAACGCACATCGCTTCTACCAGTTCGCCTACTTTTTCTTTACCTGCCAACAGATCAACGATTGCCAAGGCAAATTCCATAGCAGCACCCGGTCCCATCCCCGTAATGATGTTTCCATCACGTACGACATGTGCATTTACACATTCGGCGCCATCCAGATATTGTTCGAAACTCGGATAACAGGTAGCCTTCTTTCCTTTCAGCAGCCCCAGTTTACCCAACACCATCGGAGCAGCACAAATGGCAGCAATAGGTTTACCTTTTGCAGCAAAATCAAGAATCAATTTACGCAATCCTTCGTGCTTGTCAAGTGTAGCAGCTCCCGGCATTCCTCCCGGCAACAACAAAAGTTCAGCATCGAAGAAATCGCAATTCTCGAAATTGATATCGCAAAGAACAGATACATCATGTGCTCCCACTACAATTTCATCCGGTGTAACGGATACGATTTCTACATTCAGTCCGGCACGTCTCAACGTGTCAATAGCAGTAAAGGCTTCAATTTCTTCAAAACCATCTGCAAAAAAAGCGTATACAGTTCCCATAATGCTTAATATATTTGGTTAATGATACTATCTCAAGTTAAAATAATAGGTGATTGTCCCTGTCTGGTTATTCACTCCATCGATCGTATTAAAACGGGCTTTCTTAGCTGCATCCTCCGCTGCTTTACGTAAAGCAGAGTTTACAGTGTTCGTTTGAGGGCTAATGCTGGTCGACACTACTTGTCCTGCGGGATTCACGGTGATATTCACCACTACACGTCCTTCTTCCTGCACGTTATATACAGGCTTCGGCAAACTACCCGTACCTAAAGAACGTCCGCCAAGGTCAAATGTTCCATAACCACCAGTTCCGGTCTTCGCTCCGGTAGAAGAATTACCTTCTTTGCTACCTTCGGTTCCCGTGCCACTATCTGCTGTTCCTTTATTACCTGTCATTTGCGCTCCTTTTCCGAACGCACCGGCCACCCTCTTTTTAGCAGCCTCTTCGGCAGCTTTACGTTCACGTTCCGCTTTTTCCTCCGCCAGTCGTTTCGCCTCCGCAGCTTTTTCCGCTTCCGTTTTTTCCGGCTTCTTCACCGGCTCTTTCGGCTTGACCACCTCTTTAGGTTTCACCGTTTCTTTTTTCGGTTCTTCCGCTTTAGGTTTCAAAGTGACCGTTTCCTCTTCAGTCTGTGTCAGTAAATCCTGTTCCGAAGGAAGTTGCGGTTCTGTTTCTGCAGGCGGTGCTGCCGCATCTTCATCCATAATATCCACATCTACCAGAGAAGGATCATCAAAACCGCTCGCTGCGTCCACATTCCCCAGCATCACGGGCACTCCACCTGCATCTTCATCCGGTTGGGGGACAGTAAAGCTCACCAGAATCAAAAGAGCAATCACTGCCACATGCACCAATAGTGCACCGAGCGCTCCTATGTATTCACCCTTTTTTCTTCTGTCCATTGTTTCTTATTTTTTTTCAGGCGGGCGGGTAGCCAGCACCATCTTAAAATGATTCTCGTTTGCAATGTTCAATACCCTTACAATCTCACGGTAAGGTACCGATTCATCCGCATACAATGCCACATACATTTCCGGTTCCTTCTCTGCACAACTCTGCAAAAAAGAGGTCAGATCGTTCAGCGCCACCGGCTGCTCTTTTTCATTGCCGAAAGCGGCATAGAAATTCAAGTCCTTATCGATAACCACTCTTGTCAGCGGTTTGGCCGAAGTCTGCTGCTTGCCTTGAGGCAACAATACCTTGATGGCATTGGGCGACACCACCGTAGAGGTTATCATAAAGAATATCAGCAACAGGAAGATGACATCCGTCATGGAGGCCATGCTGAAATTGGGCGATACTCTATTTCTTCTTTTTAATCCCATCTGCGAATTATTTTGCAGGCTCGTTCAACAGGTCCATGAACTCCATTGTACGAGATTCCATTTTATTTACCACACGGTCTACCAGCATCACCAGATAATTGTAGGCAAACATAGCGATGATACCGACAATCAGACCACCGACCGTTGTAATCATAGCTTCATAGATACCTCCGGAAAGCAAAGTGATATCAATGTTTCCGCTTCCGGCATTCGCCATTTCGTAGAAAGCACGTACCATACCGGTCACCGTACCGAGAAATCCGAGCATCGGAGCGCCTCCGGAAATAGTTGCCATCACAGTCAGTCCTTTTTCCAGCTTTGCAACTTCAATATTACCCACATTCTCAATAGCTACCTGCACATCGTTAATAGGACGTCCCAAACGGCTGATTCCTTTTTCTATCATACGTGCCGAAGGAGTATTCATCGTGCGGCAATAGTTAATAGCCGCTTTGATCTCTCCACTATGAATATAGTCTTTAATCCGTTCCATAAACATGGGGTCCTCTTTTCCTGCCTTGCGAATCATATAGTTACGTTCAAACAGGATATAGAAGCAGACAACCGACAGTACGCCCAGCACAATCATAATCCATCCACCCTTGACAGCCATATCAAGCATGTTCATTTCAGGAGTGTTTACCTCCGTCAGCACGGGGTTGGCAGTAGCCAGTGAGTCGGCCATATTCATAGCCCCTTGGGCTAACAAGATCATTGCATTCATGAGCGTAGACAGTTTTTATATTCCTGAATGGTACGTTCGAGTCCCAGATACAGTGCATCGCTAATCAACGCATGTCCGATAGACACTTCATCCACCCAAGGAATGTTTTTATAGAAATAATTTAAATTCACCAGACTTAAATCATGACCGGCGTTCAATCCGATCCCCAGTTTACGGGCAGTCTTCGCAGCTTCGATAAAAGGAGCGATGGCCGCTTCCGGATTCTTAGGATAGTTTGTTGCATAAGGTTCTGTATACAGTTCGACACGATCCGCCCCTGCTTTTGCCGCATATTCCACCATTCCAGGATCAGCCGCTACAAAAACGGAAGTACGGATGCCGGCACTGTTAAATTGATCGAGAACTTCAGTCAGAAATTCCAGATTTGCTTTCGTATCCCAACCGGAATTGGAGGTGATCTGTGAAGGATCATCGGGAACTAAAGTAACCTGATGAGGTTTTACTTTCAACACTAAGTCAATAAATTCCGGGGACGGATAACCTTCAATATTGAATTCTGTCCGCAACAGAGGACGCAAATCATATACATCCGAACGACGAATGTGACGCTCGTCAGGACGGGGATGAACGGTGATACCATCAGCACCAAAAGATTCACAATCAAGCGCCACCTTTACTACATCGGGCACATTTCCCCCGCGAGCATTTCTTAGTGTAGCAATCTTGTTTATGTTTACACTTAATTTAGTCATAGTTCTACGTTATATTTGCCGCAAAAATACAAATATTATTATTAGTTGCCTAATAATACGAAACGCATTCTCTACTCTTTTTTGGTTATTTAAAGTAGAAATCCAAGAAAAAATGCCAAATTTGCATCCTGAACTAATGATGTTGCTTATGAAATTTGCCATTTTCGGAAATACTTATCAGGCTAAAAAGTCTTCTCATGCTGTCACCTTGTTTAAACTTTTAAAGAAACAGGGAGCAGAGATTGGTATGTGCAGGGAATTTTACCAATTCCTAGTTTCAGAAAATATGGATATTGAAGCAGATCTATTATTTGATGGTGATGATTTTACTGCCGATATGGTAATCAGTATCGGAGGCGACGGAACATTTCTGAAAGCTGCCCGCCGCGTAGGAAGAAAAGGGATCCCTATTCTGGGAATTAACACAGGACGTCTAGGGTTTCTAGCTGATATTTCACCGGAAGAAATGGAGGAAACATTCGATGAAATCCAAGCCGGAAGATATAGTGTAGAGGAACGAAGTGTACTTCAGTTGATCTGCAACGACAAACATCTTCAAGATTCTCCGTATGCCCTCAACGAAATTGCCATTCTTAAACGGGACAGTTCATCAATGATTAGTATCCGAACAGCTATTAATGGTGCGTATCTGAATACTTATCAGGCTGACGGGCTGGTAATTGCGACTCCTACCGGCTCCACAGCCTATTCTTTGAGTGTAGGTGGTCCGATTATGGTTCCCCATTCCAACACGGTTGTCATCACTCCGGTAGCTCCGCATAGTCTCAACGTCCGCCCTATCGTTATTCGGGATGATTGGGAGATTACATTAGATGTAGAAAGCAGAAGTCACAACTTCCTCGTCGCCATTGACGGGAGGAGCGAAACCTGCAAAGAAACGACTCAACTAACCATTCGCCGGGCAGATTACAGTGTAAAGGTGGTGAAACGTTTTAATCACATTTTTTTCGATACACTCCGCAGCAAGATGATGTGGGGAGCTGATGGAAGACGGTAAGCAGTTCACATTATACAACCGTTATTCCTCATCGCCTGATTCAACTATACGGTACTTTAAAATAGAACTTCTAAAAAAAGGGACATTCAAGCTGTTGAGAATGCAACAATTTGGGTATAGGATTCCAACTAAAGACAAAAAAGGCCGGGATTTACTATCTTCAGAAATCACATTGACATTATTTTCCCCTATATTTACCCGATAAGATTAAAATACCCTGATTGCATTTACAAATCATTCTTTTATAGACAAGAGTCATTCATTTTATCAGTTTCTCCTTATCTTTATTCGCATACAAACTAGAGAAAAAAACAGTTTCCAATCATTCCTATATGAGTTCCTCACCGAGAAAAGAGTTGTCCCTCACCGAGGAACTTATCCTTCCTCGGTGAGGGACATCTCGTTGGTTTTAATCCAATGAAGGCTTCTATGATTAAAAAGCGGCATATTATATGCAAATTCATGCTACGCTCGCCCTATTTTCTGTATATTATTGCAATTATTTATGCAGTTCTTTCTCCAGTTCATCCATAAAAGAACAACTGTTACCCGAAGAAATATTAAAAACAGACCATCGGGTTAGTTAATATAGAAGGAAATTAAAATATCGGTAGAGAGAAAAATACCCCGATATTAATTTAATGTAAACGACTGCGAACCTATCAGGTTCCCGCCTTCAAAAATATCTACCCGATAATTTCCGGCATATAGAAACTCTTCTACATCCCAAAACACATTGATATTCTGTTCTTCTCCATTATATTCAATATACTTCTTAATTGAATAAACCAATGTACGGTTTTCATAAGGGAAAGTATTGGATGCACTCTTGGTCAGTACATCATTATCGGGTTTGGTAATACGTATATAGATGGTACGTTCACCGTTTTCAGCGGTTATATTCTTCACGACCGTGAAACTGATAGCCAGCTTCACCACGTCTTTCACTTTCTTTGCAGCTTTGCCACGTTTATTGCGTGGTTCGATACGAATATTAGTTGCATCGAGTTGTGCGGCTAACGTCACCTTTTTATTCAGATTCTTCTTTTCTTCAGAAAGGTTATCGATCTGTCGTGAAGCCTGATTATACTTTTGAGTCACTTCAGCTATGACCTGTTTCTGCTGTGCAGTCAGTTTATTCAAAGAGTCGATCTGATTGATATAGCCAACCATTACCTTACGCAAAGTAGCCAATTCTTTCTTTAAACGACGAATCTCTGTCGCATTCGAGCTCTTCACAGTACGAAGTTCCTCCAATAGACGTTGAGTTTTCAATTGTTCCTGTTCCAGTAATTGAGATAAAGAGTCATTAGAAATCGTCATCTTTAACTCATCATATTGTTGTGCAAAACGGGCATATTCGTTTTCCAGATCTTCCTTGTCTAATTGGAATTCCTGCACTAACTCCCGGTTAGCTTGTTTTTCGGTAAACAATAAATAAGTAATACCAATAATAGCTATCACCAAGATAGCCACGGCCGCAATAAGAAGGCTTTTTTTACTCATAGTTTCAGTTGTGAATTGATAACGTGCGCAAAAGTAATCATTTCGCAACAGAAGTCAAGTATAAAAAGTGAGAGTTTTTGAAATAATCTGCGAAAATCTGCATTAATCTGCGTTTCAATAAATATCCATTCAGCTCATGTCCGTACGCTAAGCGGTAGCCCGAGAAATAATATAGCATTTACCTAACGGACAAACGTATGTTATCTACCGTGTGAATGTCCGTTACCCACCGGACGAGCATCAACAACCTACCAGACGAAAGCCGGTCATCTGCCGGACGAACAATTCATGAAGGACGCGGGAACAGAAACAGCACCGGCGAAGTGATCCGAACCGACAGCGGCAGCAGCAAAAGCTGTCTTCTCTGCCCAGTATTATTGCTGTTGTTTATAACAGAAATAATACTTTTACTTACTCTTCTTTTCTCTACTCTTCTCTACTCTACTGGTTTCCATTGGGTTTTCCCCCTTTACTGGCGGGCGTTTCAGCGCTTTGTGCACCCCTCTTCGGACACCCTCGTTTTTGTATCGTTTTCGTTGCTTATTCTCCGCTTCTTTTCCACGCTTGCCAACGGCTTGTCCGACCACTTTTTTTCCATTATAGCTGTCCATTCGGGAGAACTTAGACCTTTAACTAAAATTATTACGGAAAAATTTCTTTAATCAGGATTATCGTTGTAATTTTGTCGCGCTAAAAGATAAAACAAATTATCAACTTTTTAAATATATAGTATTATGTCAAAAGTAACCGTAGTAGGCGCAGGTAACGTAGGTGCTACATGTGCAAATGTACTTGCTTTTAATGAAGTAGCAGACGAAGTAGTAATGCTGGACGTTAAAGAAGGCGTTTCAGAAGGTAAAGCAATGGATATGATGCAGACAGCTCAATTGTTGGGTTTCGACACTACATTGATAGGCTGCACGAACGACTATGCTCAGACTGCTAACTCTGACGTTGTTGTGATTACTTCAGGTATTCCTCGTAAACCGGGTATGACTCGTGAAGAACTGATCGGTGTGAACGCCGGTATCGTTAAATCGGTAGCAGAAAACCTGTTGAAATATTCTCCTAACGCTATCATCGTTGTTATCTCTAACCCAATGGATACAATGACTTATTTGGCATTGAAAGCTCTGGGCTTGCCGAAAAACCGTGTTATCGGTATGGGTGGTGCTCTGGATAGCTCTCGTTTCAAATATTTCTTGTCTCAAGCTATCGGTTGCAACGCTAACGAAGTAGAAGGTATGGTTATCGGCGGTCACGGTGATACTACTATGATTCCTTTGACTCGTTTCGCTACTTACAAAGGTATGCCTGTATCCAACTTCATCTCTGCCGAAAAACTGGAAGAAGTTGCCGCTGCTACAATGGTAGGTGGTGCTACACTGACTAAATTGCTGGGTACTTCTGCATGGTATGCACCGGGTGCAGCGGGAGCATTTGTAGTTGAATCTATCCTTCACGACCAAAAGAAGATGGTTCCTTGTTCTGTATTATTGGAAGGTGAATACGGCGAATCAGATCTTTGCATCGGCGTCCCTGTAATCCTTGGCAAGAACGGTATCGAAAAGATCGTTGAACTGAACCTGAACGAAGACGAAAAAGCTAAGTTCGCAGCTAGCGCAAAAGCTGTTCACGGAACAAACGCTGCTTTGAAAGAAGTAGGTGCTCTGTAATTAAAATCCCCTTACTTTATATATCAAGAAAGGCTGTTCCTCGTCATGAGAAACAGCCTTCTTTCTTTTCAACAGAATCCAACCCCACTATATTTCTAAAAAAAGCTAATTCGTTTTGAGTTCTCACAGAAAGCATATACATTTGCATCGTTGTTTATGCAATTATTGTTTAAGTAAACAAGTACAAAAAAACTGACTACTTTAATAAACAAATTACATAAGAACAGGGTTATTTAAAATAGAAGTATCACCTTATTAATATGCAAGATGCGATGAAAAAAGTTTTTTTTCTGACATTTCTGTTAAGTTTCACTTTTACAGTAAAAGCGCAGAGCTTTCTAAGTCTGGATAGTTGCCGCGCATTAGCTCTTGCCAACAACAAAGATTTGTTGATAAGCAATGAAAAAATAAATGCTGCTCATTATCAACGGAAAGCTGCATTTACAAATTATTTGCCTAATTTCTCGGCAACGGGAGCTTACATGAGGAACCAGAAAGAGTTTTCATTATTAAATAATGACCAGAAAGCTGCGCTTTCAGGATTAGGAACGAATCTGGCTGTGCCTTTCCAACAGGCCGCACACGAGATTGTAACAGCATACCCAGACTTGGCGCCACTTATTTCTTCTTTAAGTGGAGCTCTACCCGCTCTCGATCAAGCGGGAAACTCTTTAGTGGATGCGCTCCGCACAGACACCCGAAATGTCTATGCAGGTGCCATTACATTGACACAGCCCTTATATATGGGTGGGAAGATCCGTGCATACAACAAAATTACAAAGTATGCCGAAGAGTTGGCCCAAGAACAACATCACGGCGGTATGCAGGAAGTGATCATGAGTACGGACCAAGCCTACTGGCAAGTTATTTCGCTGGTTAACAAAAAGAAGTTGGCGGAAGGTTATCTAAAGCTTTTGCTACAGCTGGACAGCGATGTAGAGAAAATGATTAATGAAGGAGTAGCTACGAAAGCAGACGGTTTGTCTGTACGCGTCAAGGTAAATGAAGCGGAAATGACACTGACTAAAGTGGAAGACGGATTGAGTCTTGCGCGAATGTTGTTGTGTCAACTATGTGGCATTGATCTTAGTTCTCCCATCACACTGGCAGACGAAAATATGGAAGACATTCCATTACTGACAACGGACCCTCATTTCGATCTATCCACCGCTTATGAGAATCGTCCGGAAATACGTAGCCTCGAATTGGCAACGCAGATTTATAAACAGAAAGTAAATGTAACCCGTGCAGAACATCTTCCATCCATCGCATTGATGGGAAATTATATGGTAACCAATCCCTCGGTTTTCAATAGCTTTGAAAACAAGTTCAAAGGTATGTGGAATGTGGGAGTGATGGTACAGATACCTATATGGCACTGGGGAGAAGGTATTTATAAAACCAGAGCGGCAAAAGCCGAAGCTCGTATTGCACAGTATCAACTTCAGGATGCTCGTGAAAAAATAGAATTACAGGTCAATCAAGCCGCATTCAAGGTAAAAGAAGCCGGTAAGAAATTGGTAATGTCTTCTAAAAACATGGAAAAAGCGGAAGAAAATCTACGCTATGCAACACTTGGTTTTAAAGAAGGAGTGATTGCCACCAGCAATGTTCTTGAAGCACAAACAGCATGGCTGTCTGCTCATTCAGAAAAGATTGACGCGCAAATAGATGTGAAGCTGACGGAAATCTATCTGAAGAAATCTTTGGGAACTCTGAAATAGTTGATAGTTGATAAATGATAGTTATCAGTTATCATCTATCAACTATCATTTATCACCTATCACTTATCATTTATCACTTATCATTTATCAACTATCATTTAAATTCATATTAATATGGCACCTATAAAATCACAAAACAGCAATATGCTGCTTGCATTCCTTACTCTGTTGGGAGTTATTGCAATCGTTGCAGTCGTTGGCTTCTTCATGCTCCGCAAAGGTCCTGAAATTATACAGGGACAGGCTGAAGTTACCGAATATCGCGTTTCAAGTAAAGTTCCGGGACGTATACTGGAATTTCGCGTGAAAGAAGGGCAAAGTGTCAATGCCGGGGATACACTAGCCATTTTGGAAGCTCCTGACGTGGTAGCAAAAATGGAACAGGCACGTGCTGCTGAAGCAGCTGCACAGGCACAAAATGAAAAAGCAATCAAAGGCGCACGGGAGGAACAAATCCAGGCAGCTTATGAAATGTGGCAAAAAGCCCAAGCAGGCGTTACCATTGCCGAGAAATCATACCAACGCATCAAGAATCTCTATGAACAGGGAGTGATGCCTGCACAGAAGCTGGATGAAGTGACTGCGCAACGGGATGCAAGTATTGCAACAGAGAAAGCTGCCAAAGCACAATATACCATGGCGAAGAATGGAGCCGAACGTGAAGATAAGATGGCTGCGGAAGCTTTGGTAAACCGGGCGAAAGGAGCTGTTGCCGAAGTTGAATCGTATATTAAGGAAACTTATCTCATCGCTCCGGCTGCCGGGGAAGTTTCTGAAATATTCCCGAAGGTAGGCGAATTGGTTGGTACCGGTGCTCCTATCATGAATATCGCTGAACTCAACGATATGTGGGTAACATTCAATGTACGCGAAGATCTGCTGAAGAACCTGACGATGGGTTCGGAGTTCGAGGCTGTCATTCCTGCTTTGGATAATAAAAAGATCCAACTCAAAGTATACTATCTGAAAGATTTAGGCACTTATGCTGCTTGGAAAGCAACCAAAACCACCGGACAGTTCGATCTGAAAACATTCGAGGTGAAAGCTTCTCCGGTAGAAAAGGTGGAAAATCTCCGTCCGGGTATGTCTGTTATCATTGACAAGTAAATGACCATGAAAGAGAGAGAAAAGAAATATATAGCTTTGTGGCAGGTCATGCAAAGAGAGTGCCGGCGGTTGGTATCACGTCCGCTCTATCTCTTCTGTATGGTCATCGCCCCGCTGTTTTGCTATATATTCTTCACCACTTTAATGGATTCGGGGCTTCCCAAGGATTTGCCTGCGGGAGTGGTGGACATGGATGATTCGTCTACTTCCCGTAATATTGTCCGCAACCTGGATGCTTTTTCGCAGACAGGGGTTGTAGCTCATTACAGCAATGTAACAGATGCACGTATTGCCATGCAGGAGGGAAAAATCTACGGATTCTTCTATCTCCCCAAGGGTTTATCGGCAGAGGCACAAAGCCAACGGCAGCCAACGATCTCTTTCTACACCAATTACTCATACCTGATTGCAGGCTCTCTATTGTTCAGGGACATGAAAATGATGGGAGAACTCACCTCCGGAGCTGCGGCCCGGACGATGCTGTATGCCAAAGGTGCGACAGAGGATCAGGCTATGGCTTATCTGCAACCGATCGTAATTGATACACACCCACTAAATAATCCGTGGCTGAACTATTCGGTATACTTATGCAATACACTGATACCGGGGGTACTCATGCTATTAATATTTATGGTTACCGTTTATTCAATCGGTGTGGAAATCAAGGATCGTACTGCCCGCGAATGGCTACGGATGAGCAACAACTCCATTTACATTGCATTGGCTGGGAAACTGCTTCCCCATACAATAGTCTTTTTCATTATGGGTATATTTTATAATGTATACCTGTATGGATTCCTGCATTTTCCTTGCAATAGCGGCATATTCCCGATGATATTCGCCACACTGTGTCTCGTATTGGCATCTCAATGTTGTGGCATTGTCATGATAGGAACTCTGCCGACTCTACGACTCGGATTAAGTTTCGCCTCCCTATGGGGAGTCATATCATTCTCCATTTCCGGATTTTCATTCCCGGTCATGGCTATGCACCCTGTTCTACAGGCTTTGAGTAACCTATTCCCGTTGCGGCATTATTTCCTTATTTACGTCGATCAAGCGCTCAACGGATATAGCATGGCTTACTCATGGACCAACTATATGGCACTATTAATATTTATGATGCTCCCTTTCTTTGTGGTTCATCGCCTGAAGGAAGCATTGGTTTACTATAAATATATACCCTAAATGAAAGATATAAAATTAAAAGACAAGATAGCCCAAGGCATCAATGACCTGTTTTATATCTGGAAGCGGGAGTTTCAGACAACTTTCCGCGACCAGGGGGTACTGATATTTTTCATACTCGTCCCACTAGGTTATCCGTTGTTGTATAGTTTCATTTATGACAACGAAGTAGTGCGTGAAGTTCCTGCTGTTGTTGTAGACGATTCGCATTCATCTCTTAGCCGTGAATATCTACGCAAGGTAGATGCCACACCCGATATTCAAATCGTCTCTTACTGTGCCGATATGGAAGAGGCCAAACAAATGCTGAAGAACCGGCGTGCGTATGGTATCATTTATATCCCTTCGGATTTCAGCGACAATATCGCCAAAGGAAAGCAGACACAGGTCAGCATCTATTGCGATATGAGCGGATTGTTATACTATAAATCGATGCTTCTTGCCAACACTGCCGTTTCTCTGGATATGAACAGGAATATCAAAATTGCACGTAGCGGAAACACGACCGATCGTCAGGATGAAATCACCGCTTATCCGATAGAATATGAAGAGATTTCCATCTTCAACCCTACTGCCGGATTCGCCGCTTTTCTGATTCCTGCTGTATTGGTATTGATTATCCAACAGACATTATTGCTCGGCATCGGTCTCGCCGCAGGAACTGCTCGTGAGAACAACAGATTTAGGGATCTTGTACCTATCAACCGTCATTACAACGGAACGTTACGAATTGTATTAGGAAAAGGATTGAGTTATTTTCTGGTTTATATATTGGTAGCTTTCTACGTACTTTATGTAGTTCCAAGATTGTTTAGCCTCAACCAAATAGGACAACCCGGTTCATTAATATTATTCGTTGTCCCCTATCTTGCGGCTTGTATTTTCTTTGCGATGACAGCTTCCATTGCCATTCGCAACCGGGAAACGTGTATGCTGATTTTTGTATTCACATCAGTCCCCTTGTTATTTATTTCCGGTATTTCCTGGCCGGGGGCAGCTATTCCTCCGTTTTGGAAGTATGTATCCTACATCTTCCCCTCAACGTTTGGAATTAACGGCTTTGTAAAAATCAACAATATGGGAGCCACTCTTAGTGAAGTAGCTTTTGAATATAAAGCTTTATGGCTACAAGCTGGTATTTATTTCCTGACCACCTGTTGGGTATACCGCTGGCAAATACTAATGAGTCGCAAACATGCAATAGAGAGATACAAAGAATTAAAAGAGAAAGCAAACTTATCCAAGCAGATAAGTGATTAATGAGTAAGAATTGCAAGAGAGAGAATTAACGGTGTATCCTTTCAATGGAGATATGCCGTTTTTCTTTTTATATCAAGACAGAAAAATCCCCCGTTCCAAGAGAGTATAGAACGAGGGATTTTAGAGATATTATAAAGAGAGTATAATAAGTTTAGAACTTGTAACCTACACCAATAGAGAAGTTCATGTTCTTAGGATTACTTACCCCGTCTGATTTGAAATCAACTACATTAGTAAAGCCGAATTCACCATCCAGACCTACAAAGAATTTACCGATTTCATAAGCAACACCTACACCAATACCACAATCAAATCTTTTTCCACCAAATTGATCATCACCATCACCAAAGAAATCAGCTTTGTCATCACCAACTTTTACCTTTCCGGCAACACCAAATGCAAAATAAGGACCAGCTTTCACAACGATGTTCTGATTGTCAGCAACAGCAAATCTTGCAGCTGCCAAAACAGGAATCTCAAGATACATAGGATTAAACTTCATAGTCTCACCATCTTCTTTTATTTTTGCACCTTTTTGAGTAAGCATCAAAGAAGGTTGGATAGACCACATATCAGAGAACTGATATTCCATACCAACACCTACATTAAATCCAATCTTCATGTCAGTATCCATATCCCCAGTGTAGTTACTCATGTTCATACCAACTTTGGCATTCCAAGAAATTTGAGAATAAGAAACGATAGAAACAAGTGCAAATAGCACAAAAATCAAACCTTTTTTCATATCATTCATTTTTTAGTTTGCCTCCCTCTTCCCTTTGGTTAGCATTATTAGTTAATAGTCCTGTTTGAGGTGCGGGGAATTATTCGTAACAGATTAAAGTATTGAAACGCACCCTTCCATATTTAACGTATGTTTCGTAGCCGCAAATATATTTCATTTATTTTATATAAAAAAATCCTTGATAGTCTATTTTTTGCATAAAGGTTATTAAAGAGTGACTATATAGAAAAAAATAATGTTTATCCGGTCTTTTTTTATGCTTAACTAATTTCCAGACAACAATGCAATCAAAATATTCTTGCAAAATTTACACATTCACAATTATTAACCAACTATCTACTGGCTGTTTACGAAATATTCGTAGATTTGCGAAGTATTCGTAATTAAACAACATCTCCATGGAAAAGTTAACTATACAAGAAGAAGAAGTAATGATCTACATTTGGGAGTTACAATGCTGTTTCGTAAAAGACATTGTTGCAAAGTATACGCAACCGGCACCTCCTTATACCACAGTAGCATCTATCGTGAAGAACCTCGAGCGAAAAGGATATGTCACACCGAAACGTGTGGGTAATACCTACCAATATACTCCTGCCATTCGCGAAAATGAATATAAACGCCATTTTATGAGTGGTGTAGTTCGTAACTACTTTGAGAACTCTTACAAAGAGATGGTTTCTTTCTTTGCCAAAGACCAGAAAATTTCGACCGATGATCTCAAAGATATTATCGAACTCATTGAAAAAGGAAAAGAAAATTAATAGAAAACATTCATCACCATGACTCCGGAACTGGCTTATTTTCTAAAGATAAATGTAGCGATAGCTCTGTTCTACGCATTCTATCGGTTGTTTTTTCATAAAGACACCTTCTTCCATTGGCGCAGGATGGCTTTGCTATGTTTCTTCGCTATCTCCTTGCTTTATCCTTTGCTGAATATTCAGGGATGGATAAAAGCTCACGAACCAATGGTGGCAATGGCAGATCTTTATGCAACCATCATACTTCCGGAGCAAGTAGTTACTCCTTTACAAGAGCCTGCAATGAACTGGCAAGAGGTTATCATACAGTTCGCAAAAATTATCTATTGGAGCGGAATGTTATCACTAGCTACACGCTTCTTTGTACAACTGGGTAGCATCATCCGGTTACACTTCCAATGCTCAAAAAGCAAGATACAAGGAGTACGCGTACATCTATTAAAGAAGGAAACCGGCCCTTTTTCTTTCTTCCACTGGATATTCATACACCCACAATCACATACGGAATCTGAAATCAGTGAAATCATTACTCATGAAGAGACACACGTCCGTCAATACCATTCGGTAGACGTACTTATCAGCGAGATAATGTGTATCTTTTGCTGGTTCAATCCATTTATCTGGCTGATGAAACGGGAAGTCAGAGGAAACCTCGAATACCTGGCAGATCACCATGTATTGGAGACGGGACATGATAGTAAATCATACCAGTACCATTTATTGGGACTGGCACATCACAAGGCTGCAGCAAATTTATCAAATAGTTTCAATGTTTTACCACTCAAAAATCGTATTAAAATGATGAATAAACGAAGAACGAAAGAAATAGGAAGAACAAAATATCTGATGTTTCTTCCCTTGGCTGCTATCTTAATGATTGTCAGTAACATCGAAATGGTGGCACGTACTACTGAAAAATTTGCCAAAGAAATGATGGGGCAAGCAACAGAAGAAGCTGCCATACAAGCTGAAACCACGGATATTCCGGAACTTCCTATAGAAGAAATTCAAGGAACTACACTTCCACTGGATAAGCAAGGAAAGGAAATGACGGAAACTCAAATCAAAAGTGTACCAGATTCCGTTGTCTTCCAAGTTGTAGAAGAAATGCCAGATTTTCCGGGAGGAGCACAGGCACTGATGGATTACTTGTCGAAGAATGTCAAATATCCGGCTGAAGCACATGCAATCGGTGCACAAGGACGCGTGATTGTAAGCTTTACTGTTAAAAAGGACGGAACTATAGCCGATACGAAAGTGGAACGAAGTGTCAATCCGTATCTCGACAAAGAAGCCATGCGTGTAATTGCCGCCATGCCTAAATGGAAACCCGGTAAACAAAGGGGAGAAGCGGTGAACGTGAAATTTACAGTTCCTGTTGCTTTCAGACTGACTGGTCCGGAGCTTCCCAAAGCGGAAGAGGTAAAGCAGTCCGACATGGATGAAGTAGTGGTGGTGGGCTATGCTGCAAAAGATGATCCAACTCCAGAGGGAGGCAGTGTAAAAGGAGAAAATGAGGATGAAGTATTCACCGTGGTAGAAGCAATGCCCAAATTTCCGGGAGGACAAGCCGGCCTGTTCCAATATCTGGCTAGAAGTATCAAATATCCCGTCATCGCTCAAAAAAGTAAAGAGCAAGGCAGAGTCATCATACAGATGGTTATTGGTAAAGACGGAAGTTTGTCGAATATCAAAGTCTTACGCAGTGTATCTCCGTCACTGGATGCAGAGGCTGTACGCGTAGTAGGTAATATGCCTAAATGGGAACCAGGAATGCAAAAAGGACAGCCTGTTTCTGTCAAGTATACCATTCCTATCGTATTCAGATTACAGTAAATTCTTTCCCCGGTGCCGCTCCCTTTCCTCATCGGTAAGGAAAGGGGCGTTCATCGGTGGGGAGCACCCTCCTCCCCCAGTGCCGAACGTATCCTTCCCCGGTGCTCAAAAAAACATTTCTTTTTCAGCTGTTTACAAGGATAGTTATAAAAAGATCCTTATATTTGCTCATGTAACAAAACATTATTCACATGAAAAGATTCGTATGGATTATTGGTTTGATATGCTGCATGACCTGCATCATACAAGCCAAAGACAGAGTGATCGAGCGTCCTCCTTTTCTAGCATGGAGCTCCAACAGTATCGAGGTCGATAAAATTGTCATGAGTGATACAGTGACAACAGTGTATATAAAGGCTTTCTATCATCCTAAATATTGGATAAAAATAGCAACGGGCAGTTTCCTGAAAGACAACAATGGAATGCTCTATCCCATTCGAAGAGGAATTGGAATCACATTAGACAAGGAGTTCTGGATGCCGGAATCAGGAGAAGCGGAATTTCAATTGTTATTTCCTCCCATACCCGAAAATGTGACCAGTCTGGATTTCTCGGAAGGGGATTTTGACGGAGCATATAAGATATGGGGCATACAACTGGATAAGGATGCATTCTATAAACAGAAACTTCCCAAAGAAGCAGTCGTACACAAAATAAATAAGAAAGCGATATTGCCGACTCCTAAGTTGGCCTACGGAACTGCTACTCTTAAAGGAAAAATACTGGACTATCAAAAAGAGATGATAAAGCAAGTGAAGATGCACATAGAAAGTCCTGCACTGAATATCCACAACGAACAGAATATCATAAAAATCAAGGAAGACGGCACTTTCCTGGCGGAATTAAAAGTGGTATCTGTTACAAGCGTAGCATTGGAATTTCCTTTTGGTTGGATTGAATGTCTGATAGCTCCCAATGAAGAGACATCACTCATTATAAATACGAAAGAACTTTGCCGCAGACAAGCACATCTGCAAAGAAAAGATAAAACGTATGGAGAGCCTGTATACTTCAATGGTTATCTGGCTAGCCTACAACAAGAATTAGCTTCAGTAGATATAAACATTGTATTAAAAAGCGTTTATTACATGGATATGTACAACGACATTGTCGGGAAAAGTGCAGATGAATATAAAGCTTATGTACTTGAGCGCCTTCCATCTATTCGAAAAGAAATCGCGCAATCACAATACAGTAATGCGTGCAAAGAGCTATTAAATATCCTGGTAGATCTGGATGCGACTGGCAAAATCGCTATGACGGAGAGAGAACTAAAATCAGCACATATTGCTGTCAATAAACTGAATAGGGAACAGACAGACGATTATTTTTATAATACTCACATCGATACTCCTAAAGGATACTATGACATATTAAAGGAATTCAGTTCTATCAACACTCTTAAAGCTCTATACGGCAAATATTACGCATCGACGATTTATTTGATAAGCTTCCTGCCAGATTCTCAAAAGGTACTTGAGGAGACACTAGGAACAGGACAGGGACCCTTATTTGATAATATTAAATTTAATAAGCTGTATCAATCCATCAAAAATTTCACCCCGTTAACAACAGAACAGCATGCCGAATTAAAAACTTTTTCTTCTCCGGTTTATGCCGAGATGCTTAACCAAACGAACAAAGAAATCATAAAGAAAATTGAATTGAACAAAAGAAAGACAGGATTCACAGTGAACGAAGCCGGACAAGTCTCCAATGAGGATTTATTTCCCTCCATTATCTCTAAATTCCGGGGACACACATTGTTAGTTGATTTCTGGGCAACATGGTGTGGTCCTTGCCGCACGGCTAATAAAGCTATTCTTCCCATGAAAGAGGAATTAAAAGATATGGATATTATCTACCTTTACATCACAGGCGAGACTTCTCCCAAAGGTACTTGGGAAAATATGATTACCGATATTCATGGTGAGCATTTCCGTGTGACAAATGAGCAATGGAGTTTTCTGATGTCCAATTTCAACATACAGGGAGTTCCTACCTACTTTGTTGTTAATCCGGAGGGTAATATCACCTTTAAGCAAACAGGTTTTCCGGGAGTAGACACGATGAAAGAACAGTTAATGAAGGCTATGAATAAGTAATTCAAACCTAATAAATCAATAAAGAAAAAGGGCTGTCTAACAAGTCCCTCATTTACAATTTCACCCACGCTACAGATAGTTATAGCGTGGGTGATTTTCAATATTCAGGACTCGTTAGACAGCTCCTTTTTATATCCTACGAGTGGGAGGCCAAAAGTCCTCCAAACTCCCCACTATCTTTATTTATGCATTTCTACAATTTGAGTTGGAGCCATCTCTACATTCCGGCGATCTACCTGACGAACGACACTGGCAGCCAGGGATAAGAAAGCACGTCCGGTCACGGAGTCTTCATCCAACGCAACAGGAGTACCATTATCTCCTCCTTCACAGATGCTTTGCACGATAGGAATCTGTCCCAACAAAGGAACATTCATTTCTTCAGCCAGTTTCTTGGCACCTTCTTTACCAAAGATATAGTATTTATTCTCGGGAAGTTCAGCGGGAGTAAACCAAGCCATATTCTCAACCAAACCGAGAATAGGTACATTTACCTTATCATTGGTGAACATATTGATTCCCTTACGAGCATCTGCCAAAGCAACCGCTTGCGGAGTGCTGACAACAATCGCTCCTGTCATGGCTAATGTTTGAACAACCGTCAAATGAATGTCACTGGTTCCGGGAGGAAGGTCTATCAGGAAATAATCCAAATCTCCCCAGGCTGCATCAGCTATCAACTGTTTCAATGCATTACTTGCCATTCCACCACGCCACAAAGTTGCCTGATCCGGATCGACAAAGAAACCGATAGACAATAATTTCACTCCATATTTCTCTACCGGAATAATCATGTCACGACCATCTATACGTTCAGCATAGGGGCGTGCATCCTCCACCTGAAACATCTTAGGCATAGAAGGACCGAAAATATCTGCATCGAGCAAACCAACCTTATAGCCTAATTTAGCCAGAGCAACTGCCAGGTTCGCAGACACCGTAGACTTACCCACGCCACCTTTACCGGAAGATATACCGACTATATTCTTCACTTGCGGAAGGAGCTTGCCAACTTCCGGACGAGCGGCTTGCTTACTCTCTGTTGTGATTGTTACCTGCACATCAGGAGAGACATACGTATGAATAGCTGTTTCCGCAGCTTTCAACATTGATTTCATAAACGGATCAGTCGGTTTCTCAAAAATCAATGAAAAGCTGACAGTCATACCATCAATACGAAGATTATCGGCAACCATCTCCGCTTCCACCAAATTCTTTCCCGTACCAGGATAACGCACCGTTGCCAATGCATCCAATATCAATTTAGGATAGAGAGTCATTTTATTTACTATTTGACGATTTACAATTATACGATTTAATTACTATTTACTGCTGGAGAATTATTTGCTTGTATTCAATCCGCTACGCTTGCTACGGTTATAGCTACGATAGGGATCAAGCTCTATTTCCACATCCGGTTCTTGTAGTTTACCTTCCTGCGGAAGCCGGAATTTGATATACTTAATATCTAAACCACGATCCAGCCATTGTTGTTCATAATAGGTCTTAATACCGAGAATATTATCTACCAGACCAGAATGATATAAATCTTCAGTCATAAACTCAACGGGAAGTTTGTTTGCCTCAATCATGTATTTCGTATAGGTAAACATGAAGTTGCTGTCCGTTTTCAGGTGGATAATGCCATTCGGCTGCAAGAATTTGCGATACCGTTCCATAAAATAGGTAGAGGTCAGTCGTTTGGTTGCTTTCTTCATTTGCGGATCAGAGAAAGTAAGCCATATTTCACTCACTTCGCCTTCGGCAAAAAAACGTTCGATGATTTCAATATTAGTACGCAGGAAAGCGACATTCTTCATTCCGGCCTGTAATGACTCCGTTGCTCCCGTCCACATACGGGCGCCTTTTATATCCACTGCTATAAAGTTCTTTTCGGGAAACATCTTACCCAGACCGACGGTATACTCACCACGTCCGCAACCCAGTTCGAGCACAATCGGATGATCGTTTTTAAAAAACTCTTTATGCCATTTCCCCTTCATATCAAAAGGCACATTATCTACCGCCGAATAAGGATATTCGAATACGTGCGGATAACTTGCCATATCGGCAAACTTTTCTAATTTATTCTTTCCCATATCAATCCTGATTAGATCGCAAAGGTACTGATTTTGATGCAACCGACAAAAAGAAATGGAGCACAGATTTCTCCATGCTCCATTCTTCTATAGTGCTGAATGATTCGTCTTATCAAATCTCAACATTCACTTCAACGTCTACTTCCACATTTCCGCCTTGTTGTGCTTTCAAATCTTCATAGAAAGCAGCACGGGAAATAGCAACATACGGTTGCAGGAAAAGAAATCCAATACCAAAAGTAAAGATACAAAGGATGGCCCAGCCAATGAAGCTTAAATCAAGCATGAACAACTTCATCTTGTTTCCTTCCATCATAGCCATACTTTTCTCAATAGCTGCATTGTTTTTCATTTCCGGTTCATCTTTCAAGATAAAGTCGGTCATTGCATAAGAATAAGCCTTAATGATACCCGGTATAAGCAGCAACAGTGACCACAAAACTGTATAGACCATCTGAAGCAACTTAGTGACAAAAATACGTCCATAATCCTGAAAACCTTCGAACAAAACGCCAAAGTCAATGTCTTTGCCTCTACATACGCCAAGCATTACAATAGTAAAACCGTACGCAACCGGTAGTCCGACAAATAATGAGCATAACCCTCCAATCAAAGGAATAGCTGATAAACCGCCGGCTATAACTGAATAAATAAGTGCAGCAACAGCTGCCATAGGCCACTTGCCTCGAAGTGCCTCACGTGCCTGCGCACGCAATTCTGAATTTTGTTTTAACATAATGAATAATATTAATTGATAAATGTGTCATTTCAAAAATATAGTTATTCCACTATTGTTACCCAGCCATGCGTATCCGGTTCGTCGCCATACTGAATTCCACGGAGCTTATTATACAATTTTGTACAGATTGGTCCCGGCTTACCGTCTTTAGAGATCACATAAGATTTTCCGTTTTCCAAATCATCGATACGTTGAATCGGGCTGATTACTGCAGCAGTACCACAAGCACCTGCTTCCTCAAATGTTTCCAGTTCTTCTTCCGGTATCGGACGGCGTTCTACCTTGATACCCATATCTTCTGCCAACTGCATCAAACTCTTATTGGTAATAGAAGGCAAGATAGAAGATGATTTCGGAGTGATATACGTATTATCCTTAATACCGAAGAAGTTGGCAGCACCACATTCATCGATATATTTCTTTTCTTTCGCATCAAGATAGAACTCGCAGGAATAGCCCAAATCGTGCGCTTTCTTGTTAGCACGAAGACTGGCTGCATAGTTACCACCCACTTTATAAATACCTGTTCCATGAGGAGCGGCACGGTCAAACTCACGAATGATAACGTACGGATTGGTAGAGAAGCCACCTTTGAAATACGGTCCTACCGGAGTTACAAATACTACAAACATATACTCATCTGCAGGATGTACGCCTACCTGGGCACTTGTTCCAATCAATAGCGGACGAATGTAAAGAGAAGCACCGGTTTCATAAGGAGGAATAAAGCGTTCATTCAGCTTCACCACTTTCAAGATTGCTTCTTTGAATCGTTCTGTCGGAAGTTCTGCCATCAGAATTCCCTGGCAAGTAGATTGCAAACGGGCAGCATTTTCTTCCAAACGGAAAATACGAACTTTACCATCTTTTCCACGGAATGCTTTCAGTCCTTCAAAGGCTTCCTGACCATAATGTAAACAGGTTGCCGCCATGTGCAAATTAAGGTGTTCTTCACTGCTTACCTCCAGTTCTCCCCATGCACCATTACGGAAATTGATTCTCACATTGTAATCTGTCTTCATATATCCAAACGACAGATTCGCCCAGTCTATTTCTTTCATATTGTTATGTATTAGTTTATTTTCTATGCATTGAAACGCAAAAATAACTTTTATTCTTCAGATTGCCTCTTTTCTTGCAATAATTTTTCGACTTCCCGGTCGGCTTTTGTCAGTTTATCCTTGCAAAAGGCAATAATTTCATTGGCTTCTTTTATTTTCTCACTCAAAATGTCGATATCCAGTTCGTTGTTATCTATCTGGCGAACGATCTTTTCAAGACGTTCCATCGCTTGGGAATATGTTTCTTTTTTTGCTGCCACGATGATTGATATTTAATGATTAATGTTTTTACAAATACACGTTTGGTGGATAGTTACTTTTCTACCACCGATCGAACTTCTCCTTTCGATAACCGGGTTATCAAATGGTCTCCCGGCTTCAGTGAAGATACATCCGTCACCGCTTTCCCGTCTTTTATTGTAATACTATATCCACGACTCAAGAGTTTATCCGGAGAAGCGTCCGCTATTCGTTGTTGCAAAAGTTCCAGACGGTGAGATTGACGGGCCACTAATGCTTTCGTCACCTGTGACAAATCTTTCTTTGCTACCAGCAAAGAAAAACGAGCGTCCGCAAGTTTGCGATGAACAAGATTGGGAATACGGGTTTGGAGAGTTTCCAACCTTCGTCGTTCCAGATCAAGAAGCATATAAGCTCCTTGTTGAATACGCATAGATAATTCTTCCAGATGCTCCGCAACTTCCCCTACCCGGTGAATCAGGAGTTCGGCAGCAGCCGTAGGAGTTTTTACCCGGGTATGAGCAACGGAATCAAGTACTGTATCATCACGTTCATGCCCAATACCAGTAATGATAGGTAACGGAAATTGCGCACATGCAGCTGCCAATAGATAAGTATCAAAGCCGGACAAATCGGAAGTAGCTCCACCACCACGAATGATGACTACTACATCAAATTCATTGATGCGGGCATTAATACGATCCAAAGCCGCCAACACTGATTCTTCTACCTGATTTCCCTGCATTAAAGCCGGAAAAAGCTCCGTATAGAAAAAGAACCCGCCCGGATTATGCTGCAACTGATGACAGAAATCTCCATATCCGGCCGCAGTAGCCGAAGAGATGACAGCAATACGCTGGGGAAGAACCGGTATCTCAAGCTCTTTATTCAGCGTCAACACTCCCTCCTCTTCCAACTGTAATAATATTTCCCGGCGGCGACGAGCCATATCTCCCAATGTATAAGCAGGATCAATGTCAAGCACTGTCAGACTGTAACCGTACAGTTCATGAAACTGAACTGTTACTTTCACCAACACCTTAATGCCGGAAGTAAATAGCTGCCCTGTAGTTTCCTCAAAATAAGGCTTCAACAAACGGTAGATATTATTCCAAATCATACCGCGTGCCTTGGCTACGAGATTATTGCTACGAGGATCTTTCTGCACGAATTCCAGATAGCAATGCCCTGTCGTATTGGAACGGACATCGCTCAACTCTGCCTGTATCCAATATTCATCAGGCAGGCATTGCTCCAGACTACGGCGGACGAGTGCATTCAGCTCTAAAAGAGAAAGCCTCTCCCCACCCTCTCCCAAAGAGAGGGAGTCAGATTGCTTCGACTTATTCATAGCGTTTATCATACAGCAGTCACATTATTTCTTTTCCTTGGAAGAAAAGTTAAGATAAGCCTTCCACAAATCGGGAATACCATATCCATATATGTTATCCGGGAAATCGGCTCTATCACCCGATTGACGTACCAAATCTATAATCTGCTTCGCTGTCAGCTTCGGACAAGCCTGCCACAGACAAGCTACCATACCACACATAATCGGAGAAGAGAAAGAGGTTCCGTTGGCACGGCGAAGATTACCATCTGTTCCCATCACATCCGAATTCAGACCGACAGCCACTACATCCGGTTTCACACGTCCGTCAGCCGTATTTCCAACAGAAGAAAATGGTGCCAGCTCCCCCCTTTTATTTACAGCTCCTACCGTTATTATATTCTCTGCGTCTCCCGGAGGGGTAATTTTCTTCCACGAACCTGCCCCCGAATTTCCGGCACTGCAAACAACGACCATTCCTTTATCGGCTGCCTTCGCAGCTTCACGAGACATCAACGCATAATGACCATTCAAGTCACGATATCTATAATTCTTCGCAGGATCGTCAAATGAATAATATCCAAGCGATGTATTCACCAGATCCACTCCTACACTATCGGCAAACTCAATGGCTGCCGCCCAGTAATCCTGTTCTACCAGATTCTCCGAATATTCGTCCTCACTACGCAGCAACCAATAAGAAGCTTCAGGAGCTGTGCCAATCATCACATTCGGCTGATTCATGGCCATACAGGATAATACAGACATTCCATGGCTACTTTCAGCATAAATATCCGCTTCCGGATTCACAAAGTCACGCACCCCAAGAATACGGATATTTTTCATTGCATCAATCTTATCCACATTATGGAATCCGGCATCAATTACGGCAATAGTCATTCCCTGTCCCTTAAAGCCCGCATCATGCAGAAGATTGACACGGCTCATTGCCGCCTGTGTGATTGCAGGACCGTAAAGGCTATCGGTACGCACCGGTTTATTTATTAACGAATCTCTTTGAAGGGCTCTTTGTGTGATACCTTTCCACACTCTTTCCGTGGAACGTACAAAAGGCAACTTTGCTATTTCGTCAATCAAAGTACTATCATTGCAAGAAACAGTAACAAAATTATCCCACTTCCCGGTAACGAGTACATGGACACCTGTCTTCCGTATAGCATCTACATATTTCTTACAGACCGGCAAATCCGTGGAATCAATGGGTAATCCTTGTTTCTTTCGACGCTCTATAGATTTCATAGACAAATATTTTTCCGGTTTCTGCAAGGAATAGTCTGTAGCCGCCTTGTCTTTCAGGCTAATTCGATATTTTAAGGTATCCTCCGGAGTAAACTGTGCAAACACACCCAAATACATATTTAAAGCGAGAATCAATACTATAAACTTCTTCATAAGTTATCTTTCTTTTTAATCAATCATAATCCTTCATTTTCTATAATCACCAACCCGATTCCTCTTTGAGAAGCAATGAAAGCTCCTCCCAGCACTCGTCTCCCGTCATAAAACACGGCAGATTGTCCCGGGGCAATGGCCGAAGCCGTTTCGAGGAAACGTACTAACAGACGTCCGTCTTCCAATCTTTTCACCCGGCAGGGGATAGGACGACTGCGATAACGAATCCGTACTGTCAGATTCTCACATCCGAACAGTTCCTGTTCATCCACAATCTTATCCTGCTCCGCCAACATGTATTCTGTTTTTAATTGGTCGGCATCCCCAAGCATCACGGTATTTTTCTGCGGGTTGATTTTCAATACATAGGCCGGCTTTCCTAAAGCAATCTCCAATCCCTTACGCTGACCGATTGTATAATAAGGCGCCCCTTTATGTTGCCCCAACTTCACCCCTTCAGAGTTGACAAACCATCCCGGTCCGATTTCACTATCCAGTTCAGGACACTGTTCACGAAGAAAATCACGATAATCTCCTTTAATAAAGCAGACTTCCATACTTTCCCCTTCTTTCGACTTTGCCTCATATCCTTTCTCCGCAAGATACTCGCGAACTTTCACTTTCGTATAATCTCCCAACGGAAAGATACAACGCTTCAGCACTTCCTGTCCCAATCTCCAAAGGAAATACGACTGGTCTTTCTTATCATCATCTCCGGCTACTATATACGTGTATCCGTTTTTCTCTTCCAACCGTGAATAATGTCCGGTAGCAATCCATGCACAATTCAACTTGTCCGCCCACTCTGTCAAAACACGGAACTTAAACAACGGATTGCACATCACGCACGGATTCGGCGTACGCCCCTGCTTATATTCGTCTATGAAGTTTTTTACAATGGTCTCTTTAAAAGGAATACGTTCATCTGCCACATAATGTTCAATCCCCATCCGTGCAGCCAACTCTCTGGCATCCTGCGGTTCATCTCCCCACACACGCATAGTAACTCCCACGATCTCGTATCCTTGTTCTTGCAGCATCAAGCAAGTAGCGGTGCTGTCTATGCCACCACTCATACCTACCAATACTCTCTTATTTCGTTCTTCCATTCGAATTTTGAAAATTTACATGGATACAAATGTACGAGATTTCAAAGAGAAAAATTGCTTTTCTGAAAGAAAATCCTTATATTTGAAATATACCAAAAGCGAGAACAATTATGGCTAACCCAAGATTACCGGGCATTTCCGAAAACGAGCAAGCCTTATTGTATGCCAAATTGAATGAGTACAACCGGGGCAGAGCCTCTTTTAAAGAGGTAGGAGTCTACCTGGTGGTGTTGCCCCGACCGGGGAAACCAAACTATTCCCTTTGGCTGTACTCTCCCCTGCCCGAAAAACAATCCATTCTTTATATACATGACCTGTCACCGGACATCAACGACTCCCTGCGGATGGCCAGCACGATGTTTTATTATTCGAGACGTTGTATCATCCTGGTAGATTACAATGAGAAAAGAATGCAGAGTAATGGTGACGACCTTATCTTCTTCGGAAAATACCGGGGACATTTTCTCCATGAAATCCTCAAGATAGATCCCGCTTACCTAAGTTGGGTAGCGTACAAATTCATTCCCAAAATACCTAAACAGGAACGTTTCGTCAAAATAGCACAAGCTTATTATTCCATACATTTGGACATAATGATAAGAAAGTCGAGGGAGAAGCGTTCACCCAGCCGCTATCTGGGAGAATTAGGAGAAAAGCTGACAGACTTAAAATTAAAAGTCACTCGGGTAAGATTGGAAGATGATCCATACAAAACAAGAGTGAACGGCACTACCCCACAGTTTTTTGTCAAGCAAATACTGACTTTGACCGATGCCAGTGGAAACTTAGTCATTATGAGTATTCCATCAAAAAATCCCAGTGCGATTTCATGCACTCTATCTGGGATAGAACATGAATACCGACTGGGAGATATTATCTACGTCGCATCAGCGAAAGTATCACGCCAATATGAAAGCTATGGTTCAAAATACACGCGCCTTAGCCACGTGAAGTTCGCAAGTCTCAACGTTTAGTCCAATCGTCCTTGACAAAACTTGCCGGATAAGAGATTTTATCCACCACACCGTCTTTCTGACGAATCCAGGATGTGAATGTACGGGTACCCTCATCCAATACAATAATACGGGCTCCATTCGGCAAATGGTTATATTCCGTATTTCCACCGGTAAAGCGTCCGTAAGCCAAAAGGATATCTTTCCACATCACAGCATAATCATTATCATGGTCGTGTCCTACAAACATACCCATCACATCGCCAGCTTCTTTCATCGCTGCAAACATTCCTGTATTCAATTTAGGTGCACAGGCTTCCTCCATACGAGTTCCACGAAGAATTGCATTTTCGCTACGGGCAGCTTCATTGTATTCAGGAAGAGGAATATGAAAAAAAGCAAGAGCCGGCAAAGGTTGTCCGCCGTTTTGCTCTTTATAAGCCGCACTCTGTTGACGATACCAATTTATCTGGTCGAATGTAAGCCATGCATACCCTTTCACATCTTTCAAAGGAGAATAAGAATGAGAATCCATGCAATAAAGCAAAGCAGCATCCTTCTTTAGATTAGAAGACGATTTCACTGTCAATACATAATCCGGTGACAAAACAGTTCCGCGATCAGGCAATAAATTGCCGGGAACTTTACGGATGATATCATATAACTGTTCCCGTGTCATTCCCTGTTCATTGTCATGATTACCAAAAGTAACCACAAAAGGCAGTTTACGCTTAACTACCGGTTCAAGTACCTGCAACATTCCGGAATCCGCCGGAGCAGAATAAACGACATCACCGGTAAATATCACTAAATCCGGACGTTCGTCATCAAGCACCTGATTAATACGTTCCAAAGCTATATCTGAAGCCCGATTTCCATATTTAAAATGCACATCGGTAAATTGTACAATCTTGAATTTACCATCTTTACTAAATTTCAGTTCACTCTTCTGAGCCATACAAAAAGTCGTTACCAATAAAAAGGCAAGTGTTAAGTAGATTTTTAAAAGACGAATCATAATTATTTGTTTTAGGGGGTTAAGAAATCTTTTCTATCAGCACAGTAGCATAAGCCGATATACCTTCTTCACGACCTGTAAAACCGAGTTTCTCAGTAGTAGTCGCCTTAATGGAAATATCATCCATGTCAATCCCCATAACAGTTGCCATTGTCTCCTGCATCAAAGGAATGTGCGCTTTTAACTTCGGGCGTTCGGCACAAATGGTTGCATCGATATTGCCCACTTTATATCCTTTGGTAGCAATCAACTCCACAGTTTTCTTCAGCAGTATCTTGCTATCTATATTTTTAAATTCTCCCGCAGTATCAGGGAAATGATAGCCAATATCACGCATATTCGCCGCCCCCAACAGAGCATCGCAAACAGCATGCAATAATACATCAGCATCCGAATGCCCTAACAATCCTTTTGTGTGTTCCAAAAGAATGCCACCCAGCCATAACTCACGTCCTTCGACCAACTGATGTACGTCAAAACCAAAGCCTACTCTTATCTTCATATTTTGTATAACAAATGAGTACTAATGAATAAAAAAAGATCAACGAATATAGAAATCCAGCAGTTTTTCTTCCTCCAGATAACCTTGCAAACGCTGTCCGATACTAACAGGGCCTACACCTACAGGAGTTCCTGTAAAGAGCAAGTCACCTATTTTCAAAGTTACAAACTGGCTGACATAAGCGATTATATCATCTATCTTGAAAAGCATATCTGCCGTACAGCCACGCTGCACTTCCTGTCCGTCGATCAACAAATGAAAGTCAAGATTCTGAATATCCTTATAGTGCTCCACCGGAACAAAAGTTCCAATAGCAGCCGACGAATCAAAACCTTTGCAAAGCTCCCAAGGATTACCCTGCTCACGGAATTTTCGCTGAAGGTCACGAGCCGTAAAGTCGATACCTACAGTCACTGCATCATAATAGCGGTTAGCAAAACGGGGAGCGATATTTTTCCCCAATCGGTTGATACGGACTACCAATTCCGTTTCATAATGTATCTCTTTAGAAAAGTCGGGAATGAAAAACGGTTTGCCATCCTTCAGAATAGCAGAATCAGGCTTCATAAAAATCACCGGCTCCGTATTTACTTGTGTATGTCCCAGTTCTTTGTTATGCTGGGCGTAGTTCATTCCTACTGCAATAATCTTCATTATTTCTCGTTAAAATTCAATCGGTTAAACATAACAGCCAAATGAGCATATAGAGACGTATTCTGCACCACTATATTCTCAGGCACACGAATTCGGAAAGGAGTAAAGTTCCATACGGCTTTTATGCCTCCGTCTACCATCTTATCTGTAATTTCCTGAGCAATATTAATAGGTACGGTCAATACACCGATATTTACATCGTATTCTTTCATCTTTGCTTCAAAGTCATCGGAATGAAAAATAGGAATGCCATTCAGATCTTTTCCCACCAGTTCCGGATTCACATCAAAAGCAGCCACAATCTCCAGTCCGAAATGATGCAAACCAGAATCCCGAAGCAAAGCAGCCCCCAGGCTACCTACACCAAACAAGAAGGCTTTGTGCATATTGGTAAATCCAAGAAAGCTCTCTAACACCTCAATCAACGCATCAATATTGTATCCCACTCTCGTACGCCCCGAGATATTGACGTATGACAAATCCTTGGCGATTTGAGAAGCGTCAATATTTATTTCCTTAGAGATTTGTGTAGAAGAGACATACTGCTCCCCTTTTTCTTTCATTAGTTTTATATTGGACAGATACCAGGGAAGTCTGCGCAAGGTAGGCTCCGGCACTTTATCCGCCTCTTTTCGTATATAAGTGCTCATACTTCTTACAAAATTTGGTATTTTGCAAAAGTACATTATTTTTTGAGACTGACAACCCTATAACAGAAAACCTTAATAGAGATTAAACAAAACGATGAAAAGAGACTCAAATTTTGCTCTTTTCGATAAGTTTAATACTTTTGAAAAGGATTAAAAATAACAAGTATGAAAAATAATGATTGGAAAGATAGATTGAACGTTGTGTACTCCACGAATCCAGACTTCGGCTATGAAATGGATAACGATGAAGAACAGGTTACCCTCGACAAAGACAAGCAAAACCTGCGGGTTTCCATTGACAAAAAGAACCGGGGTGGTAAAGTGGTAACATTAATTACCGGATTTGTGGGTACGGATAATGATTTGAAAGAGCTGGGCAAGTTACTGAAAAGCAAATGTGGAGTAGGCGGTTCAGCTAAAGACGGAGAGATAATGGTACAAGGAGATTTCAAGACCAAGATCATAGATCTACTCATCAAAGAAGGATATACTAAAACCAAAGGCGTAGGAGGTTAAATTAAATAATACAAGATATGAGAAAAGTAATATTATTCTGTGCGGCAACACTATTCTCGCTGCTGTCATTCGCACAAGAAAGTGATATGGATATTGTCAAGGTAGGTGACAATATGCCTGCTTTCACCCTTCATTCAACAGCAAACGGTACTGTAAACTCTGCAGATCTAAAAGGGAAAGTTGTATTAATCAATATTTTCGCCACCTGGTGCGGTCCTTGCCAAAGCGAACTGGCTGAAGTTCAGAAAACACTCTGGCCTAAATATAAAAACAACAAGGATTTCTGTATGTTAGTAATCGGTCGCGAGCATACAGACGACCAATTAGCGGAATACAATAAAAGAAAAGGGTTTACATTTCCCCTCTACCCGGATCCCAAACGGGAAGTTACAGGTAAATTTGCCACCAAAATGATTCCCAGAAGCTACTTAATAGACAAAGAAGGAAAAGTAATATCAGCTACTACCGGCTATGAAGATGGAGCCATAGATACGCTAATGAAGCAAATAGATAAAGCACTGAAATAGTCCCTATCCCTAAGATATGCCTTAAAGAAAAAGAGTCCGGTGCAATACCGAACTCTTTTCCTGAATTTTAAATGTAAAAAATGACTTGGCAAGTAAGTAATACTTAACAAGATTTGAATCAGATTATTCAGCTTTCAAAGTGAAACGCTTGAAGTCAACAATCTTCAGTTCAGGATCAGCAGCAGCCAACACTTCTCTTACAGTCTTCTTAGCGTCCATAATATCTTCTTGGTTCAGCAGGCAAACTTCTTTCAAGAACTTAGCCAGACGACCCTTAGCGATGTTCTGAATCATTTGTTCAGGCAGATGTGCAGCCTTTTCAGCAGAAACAGTAGCAATGATTTCTTTTGCTCTCGCTACATCTTCAGCTGTAATCCAACCTTTAGCCATATTGCTTTCCATGTGGTCTTCACTGTCTACATGAGCCGGGTTGATGTTAGCTTTCTTCAGAGCAGCTTCTACAGCCTTCTGTACCTGTTCAGCCTTTGTCTTTTCGATAGCTACTTCGATTTCTTTTTGCTTCACTTCTTCAGAAACACCATCCTCATCAATAGCGATCGGATTCATGGCAGCAATCTGCATAGCTACTTGCTTAGCCAACTGCTCGTCAACGTTCTTGTTAAAAGCAACAATCGTACAAAGACCATTTCTGTTCATGTGGTTGTAAACAGCAGTGCTTGCACCTTCTACAGTCATGTAACCATCAAGTTCCATTTTTTCACCTGTGATACCGCTACGGTCAGTCACTGCATCCTGCACAGTACCGTTACCCATCGGCAATGCTTTTACTTCGTCCAATGTCTTGCATTTGTTAGCCACAGCAAGATCAAGAATATCCTGAGTCAGTTTCACAAAGTCAGCATTCTGAGCTACGAAGTCAGTTTCACACTTCAAAGCAATGACAACGGCATAGTCACCGGTAGTCTTAGCCAGAACGCAACCTTCAGAAGCCTCACGTTCAGAACGCTTAGCAGCAACAGCTTGTCCTTTCTTACGGATAATCTCCATTGCCTTGTCGTAATCGCCATCAGCCTCTGTTAATGCATTCTTGCAATCCATCATACCAGCTCCGGTCATTTTGCGCAGCTTGGTAATATCAGCCATAGTTACAGCCATAATAATTTCCTTTATTTAAATGAATAATAATTTTCGAAACAAAAAAATGTGCCAATCTGCCAATCAAGATGCAAGTGTATAACAATACCCTTGCACATTAGCAAATTGGCACATTTTATATATTAAGCCTCTTCGTCTTCCTTGATGAAAGCAGCAGCTTTAGCTGCGTTGATAGCTTCTTCGTCAGACTTGTCGAGTCTAGCTTTTACTGATTTCTTCTTGCCTTTGTTAGCAGGAGCCTCACCAGCTGCTTCCATGTCGATCTTTTCAGCTTTTCTTTCTTCCAAACCTTCGATCATTGCAGCGCAACAAGCATCCAGGATAACTTCTATTGATTTAGTAGCGTCATCATTAGCAGGAATTACGAAATCCACGTTTGAAGGATCAGAGTTAGTATCAACGATACCAAATACAGGGATACCCAAACGGTTAGCTTCGCGAACTGCGATATTTTCTTTCATTACGTCGATTACGAACAATGCAGACGGCAGACGAGTCAGGTCAGCGATAGATCCCAAAGTCTTGTCTAATTTTGCACGTTGACGAGAAATCTGAAGAACTTCTCTCTTAGAGAGGTTAGAATATGTACCATCGTTAGTCAATTTATCGATAGTAGCCATCTTCTTCACAGCCTTACGGATAGTCGGGAAGTTAGTCAACATACCACCCGGCCAACGCTCGATTACATAAGGCATATTAACAGATTGAGCTTTCTCAGCTACAACTTGTTTAGCTTGTTTTTTAGTAGCAACAAAAAGAACTTTCTTGCCAGATTTGGCAATCTGTTTCAAAGCTTCAGCAGCTTCGTCTACTTTTGCAACTGTTTTGTGGAGGTCAATGATATGAATACCATTGCGTTCCATGAAAATATAAGGAGCCATTGCAGGGTTCCACTTTCTCTTAAGGTGTCCGAAGTGGCAACCAGCCTCCAATAATGTATCAAAATTTGTTCTTGACATCTTGTTTTTTCTTTAAATCGTTTACTTTCTTTTTTGTTTTTTCTAAACCAACCGCTGGGTAGTCTATGAGCAGAGTCCCAGTAGTTTAGATACTAAACATATTCCTCTATCAGGCAGCACATTAACGCTTGCTGAACTGGAATCTTCTACGAGCTTTCGGCTGTCCCGGTTTCTTACGTTCAACAGAACGAGGGTCACGAGTCATGAAGCCTTCTGCACGAAGAGCAGCTTTATCTTCAGCGTTCATCTTAACCAGTGCACGAGCGATTGCCAAACGCAATGCCTGAGACTGACCTGTGAAACCACCACCACACAAGTTAACCTTGATGTCATACTTCTCAGCAGCACCCAGCTTGTTCAATGGTTGTTTTACAACATACTGAAGAATAGTTGATGGAAAGTACTCTGCAAGGTCTCTCTTGTTAATAGTAATCTTTCCTGTACCTTCGCTTACGAATACGCGTGCAATAGCACGTTTACGTCTGCCTAATGCATTTACTACTTCCATTATATCTTATTTATATGAATTAATATCAATCATTTTCGGGTTCTGTGCAGCCTGTTTGTGTTCGCTACCAGCGTAAACATACAAGTTGTTCAGCAATTTAGCTCCCAGAATATTCTTAGGAAGCATGCCCTTCACTACTTTTTTCAGTAATCTCTCTTCACCGTTCGGTTTTGTAATCAAACGGGCAGGAGTCATTTCTCTCTGACCACCAGGATAACCAGTATATGACAAATATACTCTGTCATTCCATTTGTTACCAGTCAGTTTTACTTTGTCTGCATTAATGATGATAACGTTATCACCGCAGTCTACGTGAGGAGTAAAGTTTGGTTTGTACTTTCCTCTCAGCAATTTTGCAACTTTTGCTCCCAGACGACCTAAAGTCTGGTCTGTAGCGTCAACGATAACCCATTCTTTGGTTACAGTCGCTTTGTTTGCAGAAATGGTCTTGTAACTTAAAGTATCCACTCTAATTTTGTTTTTTAAATGTTACTACTAAAATTGTCTTCACCACTTATTAGTCTTCCCCGGACAAAGGAATACTAACTAGCTATGAATTAATCTCTTATCATTTTGTGATAATAATCGGCTTGCAAAAGTACGGCTTTTCTTTGAATTGGCAAACAATTTCTTCCTTTTTTTGGATTTATCCGGTTGAATAACAAGAGATATAAAGATATTATCGGAAAACAAAAAGTCATCTCTGGAAGATTTCAAAGTAAATTATAATTCAGACTATTATATAAATAAGGTGTAACAGAGATCTGCCACCTTCCCTACAAGCATCACAACAGGTATCGGGATAAATTCTAAAGGGTTTTAGACGATTTCAAAAGCCCTCTATCTGTTTTCAAAAAAAGGAAAAACAATACTAAAATAGTAATAGAAAGAAAAGCATCTATCTTTGCCATAGATTCTTAATCCAGAAAACAACGAATAGAATTGATATGAAAAACATTCAAAAACTTCTCTTTCTTGCGGTTTGCCTTTGCACCGCACTTACGGTCAAAGCACAAAACCTGACTGTCACCGGAAAGGTCATAGACTCGGAAGGTCTTGAGGTGATCGGTGCCAACATTACTCTGAAAGGTACTCCCGGCGTCGGTGCAATCAGTGATTTAAGCGGAAATTACAAGATTCAGGTAAACAATGCCGCTAAAGACATTCTCGTATTCTCTTATATAGGAATGAAAACACAGGAAGTACACGTAAAAGGAAAAACGGTCGTCAATGTCACGCTGCAAAGTGATGCCAAAGCATTGGACGAGGTGGTTGTGGTAGGTTACGGAACCAGTAAGCGTAGTGACCTGACCGGTTCTGTGGTTTCTGTAAAAAGCGAAGATTTGATGAGAATGCCTACTTCCGACGTCACCCAAGCATTGGCGGGACGGGTGGCAGGTGTACAAATAACCCAAAGTGAAGGTGCCCCGGGTTCTACCATTTCCATACGTGTACGCGGTGGTATTTCCATTACGCAAAGTAATGAACCTCTTTATATTATCGACGGCTTCCCCAGCGAAGACGGAATGTCTACTATCGACCCTGCCGAGATTGAAACGATTGATATCCTGAAAGATGCCTCGGCAACTGCCATTTACGGTGCACGCGGAGCAAACGGGGTAGTGGTAATCACCACAAAGCAAGGAAACAAAGACGGTTCCAAGATGAGTATCAGTTTCGACAGTTATGTAGGCGTGAAGACTCTGGCACGCAAACTGCCGGTACTCTCTACCAAGGAGTTTGTCCTGCTGGATTATGAGCGCAGATTACAATTCAACGGTGAAACAGGAGTGAAAAGTTTCCAGTCTATCTACGGTTCTTTCCTGGATATTGATGAAAACTACGGCAACTACGCCGGAATCGACTGGCAGGAAGAGACTTTAGGAAGAGTAGCCACTTCACAAAATTACCGTGTACGCATCTCCGGGGGAAACAAGGAACTGCAATACTCCCTGAACTATACTTATTTCAAAGACCTTGGAGCTATGCAGTACAGCGGAAACGACAAGCATAATATTTCATTCAGCCTTTCCCACAAACCTACCAAGCGTATTTCTGTCAATGCCCGTGTAAACTACGACCAGACCTATATATATGGTATGGGGACTTCCGACCAGTCCACCCGTTTCAACAAGATGGAGCATATCCTGCAATATCGCCCCACCAAAGGGATCTATGGAGATGACGAGAGCCTGCTGAAGAATGAAGAAGACAATATCACCGACGAAGAAGGCAATCCGATGCAGAATCCGCTCACCTCTGCCGCCCAAGAAATAAACAAAAGGCAATTGCGTACTTTCCAAGCCAATGGAGGGCTGACTTTCAATATTGCCAAAGGATTCAGTTTCCGCAACAATACCGGTATGCGTTACCAAACCACGCGCTTTGATGTCTTTTATGGAGAGAAATCCAGCATCGGAAAACGTTCCAGCGCCAACGGATATATCCAATACGCGGAAAACAGCAGCTTCCAGACTTCCAATGTGCTCAACTATGAATACAAGAAGAAAAAGCATAAATTAGTCGCTATGCTCGGACAGGAATGGGTATCACGATGGACACGCAATATGCGCGCCAGTGCCACCAATTTCCCCAATAACGATATTAACCTGGATGATATGAACCTCGGCATTCCGGGTTCCATTACTTCCAATGCCAATTACGATGACAAATTACTGTCCTTCTTCACCCGGTTCAATTACAATTTCGGAGAAAAATATCTGGTGACCGCTACTTTACGTGCCGACGGTTCTTCCAAATTCAGTGAGGACAAGAAATGGGGACTTTTCCCTTCCGTTTCTGCCGCATGGCGTATGGGCGAGGAGAAGTTTATCAAGAACCTGAACTTGTTTTCCGACCTGAAGTTACGTGTCGGGTATGGTATGTCGGGCAACAACCGCATCGGCAGTTATGCTTCACTGAACCTGCTGAATTCCGTGAAATATCCGAATGGTGAAAGTAATATGCCCGGATACGTACCGACCGCTATCCCGAACGAAATGCTTCAATGGGAATCCAACAACACACTCAATATCGGACTGGATTTAGGTTTTCTGGAACAACGCCTGACTATATCCCCGGAGTTTTACGTGAACGAAAGTACCCACTTACTCCTGAACTCACGCATACCCAGCTCTTCAGGATACAGCAATATGATTCGCAATATCGGAAAGACGCAGAACATCGGCGTCGACCTGACCATCAGTTCCGTCAACATACAAAAACGCAACTTCACATGGAATACCAACTTCAACTTGTCTCACAACAAGAATACGATCAAAGCATTGTCCGGAGAGCAATTCTTCCTCGAAGAAGCCAAATTCGGTTATAACCAAAAGACGCACAAGGTAGAAGTAGGCAAGTCAATCGGACAGTTCTACGGATACCGTACCCTCGGACTTTATCAGGTAGAGGACTTTGATTATGACCCGAACACTAAAAAATACACATTGAAAGAAGGAATCCCTTACAGAGGTTCCCGCAGTGAAACGCAACCGGGTATGTGGAAATTTGCCGATACCGACGGGAACAAAGTGATTGATGAAAACGACCAGACGGTTATCGGTGAAGCCAATCCGAAATTCTTCGGCGGATTGAACAACACTTTCACTTATAAGAATTTCGACCTGAGCATATTCTTTACCTTCTCCTACGGAGGCGAAGTATTGAATGCCACCAAACTGACCAATACCCAAGCCGGCAAATCCGGATACAACGTACTGGATGCAGTGAACAGCAGCAAGCGCTGGATGACCATCAACCGGAATGGTGACATTATAACAGACCCGCAAGAGCTTGCCGCATTAAATGCAGGCAAAAGCGCAGCCGTTGTCAACGATATGGAACAGGGAGACACCTATATCCACTCATGGGCAGTAGAAGATGCCTCTTACCTGCGGCTAAGCAACGTGACTATCGGGTACAACTTCCCCAGAAAATGGATACGGAAAGCCGGCATCCAGAAACTCCGCCTGTATGCGACAGGCAGCAACCTGTTTGTCTGGACTCCCTATACCGGATTCGACCCGGAAGTTTCTACCAAAGGCAGCAACCTGACTCCCGGAGTAGACTACGGAGCATATCCGAGAAGCCATTCCTACGTATTCGGTCTGAATGTGACCTTTTAATTCACCTTAAAATAACGGAAAAATGAAAATCTACAAAACATATCTTTATGCGCTCGGTATACTGGCAGGAGGCCTGCTCAATACTTCCTGTGCCGACCTGTTGACTGAAGACCCCAACTCTTATTACGAGAAAAAGGACATATTCTCCACAAAGGCAAAGGCCGCCATGGCCGTTACCGGAGTATACGAACGACTTCCGGAACTTTATGGGTATATGGACATGGCGTTTCCCTGTTCGGACGATACTTATTATGTGTCGGGAGTGACTTCGGACAAAGGCCGGCGGGACATCGCCCACTACAAAGTGACCAGTTCAAACACATGGGTAAATAGCGTCTGGCAAGGCAACTACACCGGAATTGAACGTGCCAATTATACCGTTGAAGGTGTTGAAGGCATGGCTGATTATGAGAAAGACAAAGAGCTGCAATCACTGGTCGGAGAAGCTAAATTCCTGAGAGCCTTGTATGCATTCAATCTGGTGCGTTACTGGGGAGATGTTCCCTTCAAAACGACTTCTACGAATGTAGACAAAAATGTCTTCCAACCACGTTGCAGCAGAGAAATAATCTACGACCAGATTATTGACGACCTGAATTTTGCCAAGACTCATTTATCGTGGGCTACCCCGGCCGTTACCCCGGAGAAAATCACCCAAGGCGCTGCACGCGGATTGCTTATGCGCGTACTATTGCAACGTGCCGGATACAGTCTTCAAATGAACGGAAGCATTACCCGCCCGGACGATGCCAAGCGCAAAGAATATTTTGAAGCTGTCATCGAAGAGTGGGAAGAGTTCAAAGCAAACGGCTATCATGATTTCTATCCCGAAGGTTACAGAGAGCTGTTCAAAGGTTTCTCGGCAGGAACACTTAACTCTGTAGAAAGCATCTTTGAAATCGCATTTTATAGTCCGGACGGAAATACAGGAGCCAAAGGATACTGGGGGACTTACATCGGCCCGCTGGTTGCGCATCCCGGCATCTCCGTCACTGAAGTCAACCAGTTCATGGGACGTGCCAATGCGATGTTCCGGGTGGTTCCCGAATGGAAAGCATTCTTTGACGTACAGGAAGAAGACGCAGACGGTAATGTAATAACGGGGGACGAACGCCGTGACGTGATGATTTGCGACTACAAATACAACTGGGACAAAGAAATCTACAATCACGTGAAAGTGGTTAACAAGAACGGAAAAGACTGGTATCCCGGCAAATGGCGCCGCGAATGGATGCCTATCGGATACAAGAACCCGAACGTTACCGATGTCAATTTCTGCTATCTGCGCTATGCGGATGTCGTACTGATGGCAGCCGAAGCCTACAATGAAACGGGTGATACATCCGAAGCATGGAAACTGCTCAACAGCGTACGCAAACGTGCCGGAGCCAGAGAAATTACCACAGAAAATTACACCGAACTGATGAAAGAGAAAGTGTACAAACTCAACTTTATTTCCGATGCTGATGATGCCGGCAAGTTCCGTACGGCACTTTATTGGGAGCGTGGTTTTGAACTCGCTTTTGAAGGGCAACGTAAATACGACCTTATCCGCTGGGGAGTTATCAAAGAGGCATTAACCTTGTTCAGCAGCCGTTCATCAGTGAAGAGCTCTTATCCTGCCGGAGACAATTTCCAAAAGGGCAAACATGAGTTATTCCCTATTCCGCTGGACGAACTCCAGTTGAATCCGATGTTTGAAAGCAAAAACAATCCTAATTATTAAATAATACCATGAAGAAATTAATCAGCAGCATACTACTTTGTTGTCTGGTGTCCGGTGTACAGGCACAAGAGAAGCCGGCACGGATCAGACTTACGGACGTAACGCTTATGCACGAGATGCGTGCCACCCCGTCGCCGTTGGACAAAGCAACGGTGTCCGACCGTGCAGTCTCGTTCCAATGGCCTTTGCAGGCAGATATAGATACTTCCGAAGAAGTATTGGACGGAATGAAGTCCCGCAAGAAGAAAGTAGACAAGTCCCGTTTGAAATACCAGTTACGCTACTCGCAAGATGCAGCGCTGAAAAGTAATGTGATTCAGGAAGAGACCCGCTGGCCTTTCTTCAATCCGGAGAAAGATTTAGCTCCCGGTGTATGGTACTGGCAATACGGATATGTGAATGAAGGAGGAAAGACTCAATGGTCTTCCGTTTTGCAGTTCACGGTTGAAGCCCATCCGGACAAGTTCTGCCCGCCATCATTCAAGACGATGCAGGCAAACCTTTCCAAAAGTCATCCGCGTATATTGGTGCAGAAAGACCAATGGGCGGACTTTATGAAAAACAGCCGGTCGAAACCGGAGTACCAGTGGTATTTGGAACAAGCCGATAAAGTATTGAAGACTCCGATGCAGTCTGTCAATAACATCAATACCAAACTGGCTGACGGTCTGGACAACGCCATGCAGCGCAGTGCCATGTTAACCAGGGAAAGCCGCCGCATCATCGATCAGGAAGAAGCCAATGTAGAGCTGCTGATACGTGCCTATCTGCTGACACAGGACACGAAATATAGCAAAGAAGCTATAAAGCGTGTGATAGAAATGGTCGGCTGGGATGAGAACAAAAATGTCATGGGCGACTTCAACGCTTTTACCATGCTTTCGCTCAGTTCATTGGCTTATGATTCATTCTACGACCTGCTGGACGAAGGGCAGAAGCAAACTTTGCTGAAAGAGATAAAAAAACGTGGCAGTGAATCCTACAATAACTTTAACAACCGGTTGGAAAATCATATAGCCGACAATCACGTATGGCAGATGACCCTGCGCATTTTCACATTTGCAGCATTCAGCGTGTACGGTGAGCTCCCTGAAGCGGATACATGGGCGGATTACTGCTACAACGTTTGGCTGGCACGTTTTCCCGGTCTGAACAAAGATGGAGCCTGGCACAATGGCGACGGTTACTTTGCGGTCAATTTCCGCACGCTTGTCGAAGTGCCCTACTTCTATACCACCGTCACAGGATTCAACTTCTTCAACGACCCGTGGTATCAGGGTTCCGTGATGTACACCCTCTTCCAGCAGCCCCCTTTCTCCAAATCAGCCGGCAACGGTAGCGGACACCAGGGAAATATGAAGCCGAACTCTATCCGTGTGGGATATGCCGACGCATTAGCCCGCATGACCGGCAATACGTATGCCGCCGATTATGTGCGCCGCATCGCCACTACTCCCGACTTCCACAAACGTTTCCTGACTTCCAAATCCGGCAGCCTGGCATGGTTCCGCCTGCAATGCGACAGACCGTTGCCCGAAGGCGAAGGGCTTGCCAATCTCCCGATGGGGTATGTTTTCCCGGAAAGCGGACTGGCTTCCTTTATGACCAACTGGGAGCGTGTGGGTGGAAACGCCATGTTCAGTTTCCGAAGCAGCCCTTACGGCAGCACCTCGCACGCCATTGCCAACCAGAACGCATTCAATACATTCTTCGGCGGAAGCTCGCTCTTTTACAGTAGCGGTCACCACATCGCATTTGTAGACAAGCACAGTATGCTTTGCCACCGTTCCACCCGCGCTCACAACACTATTCTGGTGAACGGCATGGGACAGCGTATCGGTACGGAAGGGTACGGTTGGATTCCCCGTTACTATATAGGCGAAAAAATCGGATACCTCTTGGGGGACGCTTCCAACGCTTACGGCGAAGAAATCTCCCCTATCTGGCTGGAACGCGGAAAAGAAGGCGGAATAGAATACACTCCTGCCAACGGCTGGGACAAGAACCACCTGAAAACTTTCAGACGTCACACCGTCGCTTTAGGCAAGACCGGATTAGTATTCATCTACGACGAACTGGAAGCCGACGAACCTGTCACCTGGGACTATCTGCTGCATACGGTCATCCATCCGATGAATGTCACCAAGAAAGATAAGTTCGTACACATACAGGCTACCAACAAAAACGGAGCTTCCGACGCTTATCTTTTTTCAAGCGGCACATTAAAGACCGATACGACCAGCCAGTTCTTTGCTCCGGCTGTAAACTGGTTGCGCGCAGATGCCAAAGGACAGTTTGCCGCTTATCCCAACCACTGGCATTTCACAGCGACTTCCGAGAAACAGAAGACGTACCGTTTTGCCACCATTATAAACACACATCTTCTCTCCCGCCCTGTCGCCGACCCGGAGATACTTCCCGACGGACGCATCAAAGTGGGGAGCTGGATTATCAAGGTGAATGTCTCGGCAGAGGGTGCTCCTTCGTTTTTCATCCGCTCTACCCGGAAAGGGGAAGATGTAAACATCACCTATAAAGGCGGAGCGACGATAGTACGTGAAGACGGCTATGAAACGACTCTTGTAGACAAACGTCCGGAACTGGAAATCTAACCGATTATAAGAAACATATGAAAACAAAAAGATACTTAGTACAAGGATTCCTGCTGCTGTTCTGCTCCATGACAGCCATAGCCGGTTCTCCTTCCGAAGAACTGCAACATCCGCAGCATCCACAGAAACAGGAAGGTAAACGTCCGCGCATACAGACTTCCGCAAGCGAGAAAGAAATTGTGTTCAAACCCAATGCGGAAACGGGAAAAGTGGAGACAGCAAAGACCCAAGCAGTCAAAGCCATCGGGAAGGAGCGGAAAGAAACGGCAACCAAGCCTAAAAAGAAGCCTCATCCGAAGAAAACTTCCGAACGCTACCGGGTGTTCAAGACCAATATTGCTTATGATGCAATCGCCGTGCCGAATCTGGCTTTCGAGATACAATGCAGCGAGCATATTTCCGTAGAGCTTCCCGTCATGTTCAGCGGCTGGGACATCAGTGACAAACACGCAGTCCGTACTTTTGCCGTTCAGCCGGAAGGACGCTGGTGGTTGGAAAAAGCAGGGACAGGCCATTTCTTCGGTGTACACGCACACATGGCATTGTTCAACGTGAAATGGGACGAAAACCGTTATCAGAACACGGGGCGTCCGTTATTGGGCGCAGGTGTCAGCTACGGATACAAACTCCCTTTTTCCAAACATTGGGGAGCGGAATTTACCTTGGGAGCCGGCTATGCGAACATGAAGTATAATACCTATTATAATATAGACAACGGTGCTCTGATTGAAACAAAAATCCGGAATTACTGGGGAATCACCCGTCTCGGTCTATCACTGTCCTATCATTTTTAAGTCTGTTTGATTATGAAAAAGAATACCTATATATCCATTATCCGCACGTTGGGCTGTTTGCTGTTACTGTCGGTTTTCGTAAGCAGTTGCCTTTATGAAGAACCGGAATTGACGGCCGACGGTGAACTCGGAGTAGACCCCACCGCTGTCAACATCATGACGAACCTGACACTGGAAACGTCGTTTGACCCCGTGAATGTGAATCGCGGTACACGCGCGGCAGCCACCACCTACTTGCATCGTTTTGTCGTTGCCGTTTACGAAGGCTCGCAAAAAGTAGCCGGTCAGGTTATCTATCAGGAGATGCAGAGCGGTGAAACAACTGTCAATATCCCGCTTAGCATGAAGTTACATGCCCGTAAGTATCAGCTTGCCGTATGGGCAGACTATGTGGAAAAGCCGGAAGAGGAAACTTATCAGACTTTCTATGATGCAACGGACATGGCATTCATACTACGTGCCACACCCTACAAGGGAAACTCCCGATACCACGACGCTTTCTACGGAAATACCCCATTGGATTTGAGTGCCTATCGCGACCAGTGGAACGTAACCGTTCCCGTAGATGTCAAGATGCTTCGTCCGATGGCATCGTACAACCTGATAGCAACGGATGTAGCCAAATTCCTGAAGAAAGTGACCGACAAGGAAATCACCGGAAAAAGATTTACCATGACTGTCAAATACAACTACTATCTACCCACAGGGTTTGATGTGTTCACCGGCAGACTGAAAAACTCTTTGCAATATATAGAGTACAATAAGACGGTTGACTTGGCAACTCTCCAGAAAGAGGAAAACAAAGAAGAGTTCAACATCGGTTTCGACTATCTGCTTATCAACAATGAATCCGTATCGTCCATCCCGGTGACTATCGAGATAACGAATGAGAGTAAAACCGTGGTAGCCCGTTACCAGAATCTGAAAATCCCTTATCAACGGAACAAAGAAACAAACATCCGGGGATATTTCCTGACAGCCAGTCCGGGTATCAGTTTCGACCCTGACTTCAACGACGAGGACATCATCATAGATGTAACTCCTATTGTAAAAAACAACTAATAATTATTATACACTTTAATCATTACCATTATGAAAAAGAACTTTGCCTATTTAGCGATTACGCTATTCATGGGATTATTCGCCTCATGTAGTCAGGAGAATGACCCAACTACTTCGGACAGCCGGAACAAGCTGGTCAATATCTCCGCCGAACTACCGAAGGAATTTGCCCAAACACGTGCCGTTCCGTCAGCAGACGGACATTACCTGCGTTGCATCCTCGAAATAACGAATGAAAACGGCGACCGGGTGTATAGAGAAGAGAAACTGGGAACTGAAGGCAATGCGGACGGTAAACTCTCCTTTACTTTTGCCCTTGAAGAAGCTGGTACGTACAACTACAAGATGTGGGCTGACTTCATTGAAGCCAACGGACAGGAAAAAGATCCTGTGACAGGCCGCTACACCGACAAGTTTTATAACACGGAAGACCTTACAAAGATTACAATCAAAGATCCGGCTTTGCTTTATAACACCGATGCGTGTGACGCATTCTCCGGCAACGGAACTTTCGAGAAAAGTCAGGCAACATTAGAGAATCCGCTTAGTGTCACATTGATTCGTCCGTTTGCCAAACTGATTGTATCGGACAAGAGTAAGGAGAATTTCGCTAAATGTACTTCTGTCAGTATCAGTCAGGAAATTCCTGGCGGATTCGATGTATCGACAGGTAAGATTTCTACGGAAACAGTGGAAGCCGTTCTTCCGGCTACTGCTCCTATCGGCACAGGAGAACAAGAAGGAGAAGGATTTGATTTAAGACTCTTCTCATGCTATATCTTTGCAGACAACGACGCTCTGGGAGAAATCGGACTGACTTTTGTAACTACCGACGGTGGCCGTACAGTCGCCATTCCCGCCAATGTGCCGGTGAAAAAGAACACACGCACACTGGTAAGAGGATACCTTGTAGCCGAATCACAAAACAACGGACAGATTGATACTGATTTCGGTGATTGGAATCCGGATATAGACGGAGGAGACGTTGAACCGACAGAACCGACTATCGACCCGAAAATTGGTGATTACTATTATAAGAACGGTGAATATTCTTCGGAACTGAGGACGGATGCCGAAAACCCATGTATCGGAGTTGTATTTGCCACTAAAGCTATAAACGGCGATGAAGCAAGCAATTATGGTGAATATACCCGTATCAAAGGATATGTGATGGCTTTGGAAAGCGCGCCGAGCAATACACGTAAAGAGTTCTGTGATAAAGCTATGAATGGTAAAATTGATTTCACCGGTATGGAATTGGTAAAAACAGGCTATGAAAATACGAAAGCCTTTTTAGCGGACAGTCGCTATACAGACAACAGTACCTCTTATCCACTACTTCTCGACTTTATCGCATTCAAAGAAAAAACAGCAACTCCCGAAAAGTCCAGTGGATGGTATATACCTTCTATCGAAGAGTTAAAAGAAACAATGATTAAATATCACGGTTTCGAGGAAACTCCAGCCAACAATGTATTCGTTGAAGCCGTAAATGCCATAGAGGGTGCCAACCAGTTTGTTCACACTACATCTGCACGTTACTTACTTTCCAGCAGTATCAGTAATAAAACAATTACCCCTGTAACGTTAACCGACGGTGTATTAGATACCAATACCAGAACGCAGGCAATATTTAATTCAGATCCGCAAAAAGCCGGTGTGCAAGGACAAATCCGTCCTATCCTCACTATCTTGGAATAAACAGCCAAAAGCGAAACACAATAGAAGAGCCAAGATAAGCAAGGCATCCCCTGCTAGCCTTGCTTATCGGCTTTTCCTCTTTATTTGCTATTTAATTTCGTTTTATTTCCTCTTTATCTCCCAATCAATCTTTTATTTAATTCATCCTTATGAAAACAACTCTCCGCTTCAGCACTCTTTTCTTCATGCTTGCCTGCCTGTTTTTAGGCACTGCTTGCAGCGACGATGCACTTCCCGAACCGACAGACACGGGAACGGAACAGCCGGGAGAATCTCCCGATGCCTTACACGACAAGACACGGGAAAAGCCCTATCCTAAAGCGGACAATGAACTCTACATCAATCCCGCTCCGTTCATCGTGCCCCAAGCCATGAAGACCGGAGACAAACTTCAATTTGCCTTTTCACAGTCGAAAGACTTTCCTGATACGGAAACCACTGTATCCACTCCCCGGCAATGGTGCATGTACAATGCGCACCGGACACTCAAAAGCGGTACATGGTACTGGCGCTTCCGCTCTGTCGGCAATGACGGAACCGAACAGGCATGGAGCGAAACCTACTCTTTTGAAGTAAAAGACGAAACGCCCAAATTCGTAACTCCTACCTTTGAGACATTGCTCAAGAATGCTCCCCGCACTCATCCCCGCCTGTTCTGTTTTCTCGACAACGGACTGGAACAGGCACGACGTAATGTCAAGTCGCATCCCGAATACAAACAATTAACAGGTCGTGCACAAACGGCATTGGGCACGGATTACTCTCTTCTTCCCAACCCTTACGACGCAGCCGCCCAAATAAAAAACTCCGTCCAACATCTGTATCAAGCCTATCACCTGATACAAGACAAAAAATATGCAGACAAACTGCACGAGATACTGACCATTCTGCTGGCATATCCCGTATCGGACTCCCAACTGTTTGCCAGTAATTTCGGCGCTACGGATATCGCCATCAGCTTTATCGAAATCTACGACTTACTCTACAACGAACTGGCTCCGGAAGAAAAGCTCGGAATTGAAGAACTGTTGATGCGTGTTTCGCGCTACTATTTCCAATCAAACTGCGGAAGACAGGAAAACCATATTTTCGATAACCACTTCTGGCAACACAATATGCGCATATTGTTCCAGGCTTGCTTCATCCTTTACGATAAAGCAGCCTATGCGGACGAAATTCTCCCGATGCTGGAATACTATTATGAAATATGGAGTGCCCGCGCACCGGCTTCGGGGTTCAACCGGGACGGAATATGGCATAACGGAACGGGCTATATCGCCACCAACATAAAGACACTGTATTATATTCCTTCCCTCTTCTCGCACATTACGCGAAGTGATTTCCTGAAACATCCGTGGTATCTGAACGCAGGGAAAGCACTGGTCTATACCAGTCCACCCCACTCCAAAAGTATCGGATTCGGTGACGGAAGCGAGAGCGGAGAAGAGCCGAGCCGGGTATTAGCCGCTTTTGCCGACTTTCTGGCTAAAGAGAACGCCGACCCGTATTCGGGCTGGTATGCCGACCAATGCAAGGAGTTGGTACAGCAGGATTATGAGTTCAGGCTCTACCGCATGGTACGCACTCAAAGCTATGCCACCGAACTGCCATCGAACACTCCCAAGCTCATCTGGTATAAAGATGCGGGAGAAGTTGCCATACATACCCATCTGGCGAATCCGGAACAGGATATGGCTATCGGCTTCCGTTCCAGCACCTTTGCTTCGGGCAGCCATACGGTAGCCAATCAAAACAGTTTCAATCTCCTTTACAAAGGAGTGGATGTGTACCGCAGCAGCGGATACTACCAGAACTTCAGCGACGCGCACAACTTGATGTCTTACCGCCATACCCGTGCCCACAACACTATTTTAGTCAACGGCATCGGCCAGCCTTATTCCTTGAAAGGATACGGCAACATCACCCGTGCCATGGGCGGCGACCACATTTCCTATTGTCTCGGAGATGCCTCCCACGCTTATAGCGGCATCAGCGACGACCCGATGTGGGTGACCGCCTTTGCAGCCGCAGGCATCACCCAAACCCCGGAAAACGGATTCGGCAAAACTCCGCTTACCAAATACCTGCGCCACCTGTTGTTGCTGCATCCTTATACCGTAGTCATCTACGACGAACTGGAGGCTTCCGAAGCTGTCCGCTGGGACTGGCTCCTGCACAGCCCCACGCAATTCCAACCAGACAAGGACAGGAACATGAGTGTCACCGAAAACACGACGAAAGGATTCAAAACCGTTGTTCGGCAATTCAGCAATTCTTCTTTTGAATACTCGCAAACCGACCAGTTTGTTGTACCGCCTGCCACCCCCGCTCCTGCCCAATGGCATCTGACTGCAACCTACGGTCCTTGCGCCCAAAACCGTATCCTGACTATTATTCAGATTACGCCGGATTCGGAACAGACTCCGGCAATCGTACGTACCGGAGACAGTTTCCAATGTGACGACTGGAGCATCCAAGCCGTCCTAAGTCCCTCCCAACCGGCCGAACTGATAGTCACCAACCGGACAAACAGCGCGCTATTCAGCTATTCGGCAGACAACCCGGTCATCGACGGAAGTATGTATCTCCGGAAGTCTCCCCGTTCTTCTTTACTCTACGACCAATCGAACGGCAGATATGGCGTGACGGAACAAACGGATTATATCCCGGCTTCCACACGGGCTGTCGGCTATGAACATAAAACAAATCCCTAATTGACTATTATGAATATGAAACAAGTATCTATCTTTCTAATTCTACTGTTCGCTTATTGCGGCGCTTACTCTCAAAGCTCCAAAGAAACCATATCGGCTTTTTACACTTTCGACAACGAAGAAGAAATTGCCGACTGGCTGGTGGAAGGAGAAGGCAAAGCGTATATCGAAAACGGAAAGCTGATTCTGGAACCTCTGTTCTTTCCACTTATGGAAACGTTGATGAAAGCCGGAGCAATCTCTGACGACAATCGCATGAAAGAATACGAGCCTTATCTCTATGCAGCCATGAAAGCCAAATACGGAAAGGACGTCAGAAACTATTTTCTTTTAGGAAAAGGAAAGCCCGTATTCATGGGCGGCCATTTCAACGTATGGAACCGGCGCATCCGGACATCCGATAACTTTGCCATCGAATTTGATTTCACCCCGCTTTCACCCGCTCCCTTGCACATGCTGATGTTCTGCGGCTCCGGCTTGGAAGGAGAAAGCGTTTTCGATGCTTCCCTACCCGCACGCTACGGAGTGGAAGACGAAACGATGTACGACATGGCAATGTATCGCGTCTCATTCTTCCATAAATCACGCCGGAAGGCTAACTTGCGCCGTGCCCCCGGCAAGATTATGGTTGCGCAGGGAGCAGATGTGGTGGTTTCGGAAGACTGGACGACAACCAGCCGTTGCCGGGTGGAAAGAATCGACGGGACAGTGCGATTCCTGATAAACGGAAAAGAAAGTTTCTCCTTCAAGGACGAGCAGCCGTTGAAAGGCGACAACTGGGGATTCAGACTAATGGCTTGTGCCAAAGGAGCGTATGACAATATTAAAGTACTCACAATTAAATAAGGTATCCTTATGCATATCAGACAGACATTTATATGGCTGCTTTTACTGCTCGCTTATAGCAGCATTCATGCGCAAATTCCGAAGGAAGCCATAAATCCGAAAGAAACCGTATCCGCGACCTACACGTTCGATACGGAAGAAGAGCTTGCCGACTGGTTGGTGGAAGGAGAGGGCAAAGCATCCATAGAAAACGGGAAACTGATTCTGGAACCTCTGTATTTCCCGCTTATGGACTCTTTGATGAAAGCCGGAGTAATCTCCGAAGATAACATCATGGAAGAATACAACCCCTATCTCTATACGGCAATGAAAGCCAAATATGGAAAAGACATCGCCAGGTATTTCCTGCGGGAAAAGGAAGAAGCGATATTTACAGGCGGACACTTCAATATCTGGAACCGGAAAATCAAAACAGCCGGAAACTTCGCCATCGAATTTGATTTCACTCCCCTTTCGCCCGCCCCCTTGCACATGGTTCTGTTTTGTGCTTCCGGACTGAAAGAAGAAAGCATCTTTGCTCCTTCCCTGCCCGCACGCTACGGTCTGGGCGAAGAACTGATGTATGACATGAAAACCTACCGCCTTTCATTCTTTCATCAGTCACGCCGGAAAGCCAATTTGCGCCGGGCTCCGGGCAAAGTCATGATTGCCCAAGGAACAGATGTAGTTACTTCGGAAGACTGGCGTACAACCAGCCATTGCCGGGTGGAAAGAATCGACGGAACCATACGCTTTCTGATTAATGGAAAAGAAAGTTTCTCCTATAAAGACGAGGAACCATTGAAAGGCAACAACTGGGGATTCAGACTAATGGCTTGTGCGAAAGGAGCGTATGACAATATACGGATTATCACAATCTATCAATAGCCAACTCCAGTCGGCTATGTGGTCAAGTAGAGTTGTCTATTCAGCCAACTACTGTCAGCTATGTGGCCGACTGCATTTGGCTAACCCCATCTTACCTGTTTCCACCCGGTATTCAATCGTATTCGCTTTCTTATGTCCTTTCAGATTAAGGAAGCACCTACACTTTTGTCTTAACCGGGACTTCTTTCTTAAAAGTGTGAACAGAGTGAAGGGTGTGAAAGGCTAAAAAGAGAGCCTTAAATCACAGTATACATCTGTCATACTACAACTTACGGATTGGTGAAACTTGTGAAAAGCAAAAGTGAATTATAAAACCAGAATGAATCAGAATCAGTTTTGATTTCGTCTTTTACAGCTTATTGTCAGAAAATGAAATTCTTTAAATAGAATCTGAAAGTCATTTAATCTCCAGTTACCTATCTTTGCCCCCATGATAAAGCATAATCAGCGTTACAGAATTAAATAACACAATACCATGAAAAAAGATTTTCTACCTTTTTTAATTGCATGTTTCATCTGTTCATGCATCAGTTTTCAGGCATACGCACAGGAAAAAGTGTTTGCCACTTATTTTGATATTCCTGTCAATAGCCCGGAAGGAACGGAAGTTACCGGACGCATTCATCTGGAAAGGAATAAAGATGTACTGACTTCTCCTATCCCCAAGGGATATAAGTTCGAGATTGTCACACAGCCTGCGGAAGCACTGTTCAAGATAGAAACCCGCTACGATTTATCCCAGCGTATCATGGGAATATTGAGCGTTGACAAAAAGAAAAAGACCGGCCCCAAAGCCATCTCCTATCCCATGACAATCGCCCTGAAAGACGGGAACAGGGAAATAGAGAAATTCGATATTACGGTTCATATCGCTAAAAGCACTTTATGGACATTATTATACGACCGCTACCTTCCCCATGCCATCGGCAACAGCCGCCTGTATGGCCGGATGAAATACTCGGACAAAGAAGTAGCGGAGATAATAGATGAATTAGAAAAGAACAACGGACGTTTCAGCGGATTCAGATGTTATACTGCCCGTCCACAGGATTATAAAGCGGAATTCAATCCTAAGAACGACCATCTCAACACAAAAACCATTGAATATGACTGGGAAAAAGTAGCCAACCGGATTGGAGGACTCGGCTATGCGTATGCCACATCGAAAGTCTATGGTCCGGAAGGTTCGCCGGAGAAAAGGAAAGAATTGCGCGATGCTTTATACAAAGCAATATTAGCCTATACCCTGTCTGTTCCAGTGGAAGGGAAAGAGGTGGAAATAAACGGGAAGCCTATCGGCAATTGCACCGGCGACGCTTTCAGCCTGCTTCAAGCCAACAAGCTGTCGGGCGTTCAGATACCGACTCATCAGTGGGTGCTGACAGACCCGTTGGTGGTGCCTGCACTCTACCTTATGCCTGACATTCTGAAAGGGATGCAGGAAAATGACGAGACCTGCCTCAAAGTGCATAATGCACTGGTACGTTATAATCAGTTATTTATGTCCATCATAAAGGGGCGCAGAGCTATTGACAACCCCAAAGAACGCTGGGGGGAAATACAGGATACTCTTTATTCGTCCGGAGCGTGGACAGATGCCAATCTGGGACATCGCTCGCGCACCATGTTGGCTCTCCCGCTTATCTGGGCGGACTACAACCGTCCACTGACGTACGTACAATACTGGTATAGCGACTTCTATAAGGACAAGCCTTTCAAGAATTTCAGTTTCTCTCCCGGATGGAGTCCGCAAGGAGTGATAGCCGACGTCAGCCGGTGGATGACGAAATACAATATTCCCGCACACAAGTATATCCAGTCGGGATTTCAACCGGATGGCACCATATCCCACCACATTGGCCGTGCTACTGACGCAGCTATGGTAGCCTACGGCTTTGAATGGCTGACGGATTGCAACGTGGGATACCAATATTTCAAGAACACGCCCTTCAAAGTAGCTGCCCCGCAGTATCAGTTCCAGTTAGACCATTTATTGAATGTATATCCCAAGTTAATCTATAAGCAGCACATGGACTTCCTCGTCGCCGGACGTTCTTATCTGGACGATTTGAAGGGATTTGCAACCAAGCGCTATCCCAGAGCGGTCAATGAAATGCTGAAAGCCCGAAGCAAAGATACCCAATTGAATGGAGTGGAAGAATTGCAGACAGTAATCAAAGCAATCAAAGCAAATACTCATGAATATTCGGGTACGGATGCTTATTGGGTGAATGAATATCTCGTGCACCGCCGGGGCGAAAACGAACCTGCGTTCTATGCGTCCCTGAAACTGAAATCGGAACGTACGGTAGGAGCCGAAGATTTCAGCAAGGTACGCAAGTCCTGGCATCTGGGATATGGCATCCTGCAACTTAAAGTACGCGGAGATGAATACGCCAGCCGCGTTTTGAAGAATTATGACTGGCACGCCGTGCCGGGACTGACGGAAGAATGGCGTACCGACGCCCTGCCCGCCGAAGGTGGCGCACAGGCTTCTTTGCCCGGATTAAACAAAATATCCGGTGTACTGGCCGACGGCAAAACGGGTATGGGAATCTACCACCATCTGCCGAAAGAGAAATACAGTTCCTCAACCGCATTCAAAACGTACCATTTCATCGAGGATAAAATCATCGCACTGGGAAGCGGCATCTCCCGTCTCCGTCCGGGACAGGGAAAGGATATCACCACATTCCTCGACCAGTCTGCCTTCAACCGCGAACTGACCTGGTGCGTCAACAGTAAAGAGCAAACTGTGAATCCGGGTGAATCGGTGAATATCACCGAAAATATAGAATCTGTCTGCTGGCTTCACCAAGGAGAGAAAGGATATATCATTCTGCCGAAAAAGAGGCTGCAACTGGTGATTAAAACCGGAAAAGAAATCAATATCACCGACCGGGCAATAGCCGACAAACAGCCTAACTTTATTATCGCCCTCAATCACGGAGTCACTCCGGGAAGCGGTCTGGATGATAGTTATGCCTATTACCTGATACCCAATATCGGCAAAGAGGAGATGAAAGCCCGCGTGGCCGACCTGCAAAAAGAGATTACGACCGTAGAAAACACGGCTTCCGCCCATGCGGTATATTCCGCTGCCGACAAGACCTGGCAATATGCTTTCTTCAAGCCCGGAACGATTTCCGCAGGAAAGACTGAAGTGACTTCCGACGATGTGGCATTAATCATGCTGCGCGATAACGGCGACAGTTGGACTTTATCTGCTTCCAATCCGATGCCGGACGGCAAAAAGCAGAGACTGACATTCCATGTCAGCACTCCTCTGACGGCAGGCACTTATACTTACCGGACGAAAGGCGTTTATCCGCTGGAAGGAGAAACCGTGACTGTTTCTCCGGATAAAGGGGGTGCAAAGGTGGTGGTTGAGCTGCCGGACATCAGAGATGAGAAACAGTACAATTATCAGTCCGACTTATATGCGGCAACCCCGATTGTAGTTACTATTCCTAAATAAATCGTTTTCAATATAATACACCAGCATCATAAGAAGATGCACTTATCATCATTGGTTGAGATATGAAATCACTTCAAAAAAGAAATATACTTATTCTTCTACTCCTGACCGCCTGTTTCTGCGGAAACTCGCAGAGTTTTGCCGCCGAACCGGGAAAGAAGGTTCCGCAATGGGTTCAACACGCTTTTTCCGTGATTGAGAAACAGGCACAGAAGATGTCTGCCAAAGTAGAAAAAACATCTTGCCTTCCCCGTTCCATCCAACGGGGAATGGTAAGTCCGACCGACTGGACCAGCGGCTTTTTTCCGGGAATGTTGTGGTATGTGTACGAATATACCGGAAAAGAAGAATGGAAAGCGCGTGCCGAACGTGCCACTGCCTTACTGGAAATGGAACAGTTCAATGCTTTCGACCACGACATAGGTTTCAAAATGTATTGCAGCTACGGTAACGGATGGCGGCTGACCCGGAATCCGGACTATAGCAAAATTATTTTCCGTTCTGCCAAGACTTTAAGTTCACGCTATTCATACAAGACAGGGCTTATCATGTCTTGGGAAGAAGACAGCACACGTGACTGGCAGTTCCCGGTTATTATCGACAACATGATGAATCTGGAATTACTGATGGAAGCCTATAAATTATCCGGAGACACCACATTGCGCCACATCGCCCTTTCCCATGCCGACAAAACAATGAAATGCCAATACCGCGAAAACTATTCATGCCCCCATGTGGTAGACTATGATGCGGAAACGGGCGAAGTCCGCAAATTCGACTGGAACAACGGCTCCGATGATGTCCGTGTTTCGACCTGGGCACGCGGACAGGCATGGGGACTTTATGGGTTCACGATGATGTACAGGGAAACAAAGAACCCGAAATACCTGCGCCATGCCGAACATATCGCCGACTTTCTCATACAGCATCCCAACCTGCCGGCAGACGGAATTCCTTATTGGGACTATTCCGGCAGCCAGGTTTCAACGATACGGGATGCTTCCGCCGCTTCCGTGACGGCATCGGCGCTCATTGAGCTAAGCACCTACTCTCCCCATAAAGGCTACTTCAAAACCGGAGAAAAGATGCTGAAAAGTCTCTCTTCCGACGCGTATCTCGCCAAACCGGGAAAACATTCTTTCTTTATTATAAAGCAGGCTATCGGGAATTATCTCCGAAACAGCGAACTGGAAGGTGGATTGTCATACGCCGACTACTACTATGTGGAAGGGTTGCTGCGCTACTTAAAACAAATCAACCCATCCATGGAACAGAAGTAAAAACATCGAATAGGCTGGAAATGTGAGATGAATAATCCGAAAGTATATTTGGCTATTGAATGAAAGATGATTATCTTTACCTTACATTTGTAGTATTCACATTTATCATTCAGCACACATGAGAAACCGATATTTGCAAACAAGCCTCATCTCCGGCCTATTCCTCTGTTTACTATCCGTTTCGTTCTGCCATGCGGCGACCGGCGGATCGGAACACATTCATTTCCGGCGTCTGTCGGTCAATAACGGAATGTCGCAAAATACGGTTCTCGCCCTCACGCAAGACCATAACGGTAAAATCTGGGTGGGAACCATGGATGGTCTGAACTGGTATGACGGATACCGTTTCGCTCTCCTCTACAAGAATCTGAACGACAGCACCAGTTTATCCAACAATCATGTTTACTCACTCTGTACCGACGCAGAAGGTACTGTGTGGGTAGGCACTTTAACCGGACTATCCAGATATAACATTGTAGGAAACAACTTCACCAATTTCTACTTACCCGGAAAATTACCCATACAAATATTCGCCATAGAAGACCTGAACGACAAGAACCAGCTCTTATTGGGAACCAATAGCGGGCTTGTTGTCTTTGATAAAAAAACGGGGTACATGAACCTGCATCCCCTTCTGCGGAAAGTCAACGTTTATTCCATTTGTAAAATAAAAGATGAAGTGTTGCTTGGAACTTCATCCGGTCTCTACCATTACCATCCCCATGACAATTCTGCCGTGCAACTGCTTCCGGAATTGAAAGAAGAAGTGTTCTCGTCCATTCTCCACGACCCGAGAAAACAGGTCAGCTGGCTGGGGTCGCTGACCAACGGAGTCTATTGCATAGATGAAAAATTCCGGATAAAGAAACATTATTATGACAAAAGCCCGCAGCAACTAGCTGAAAAGGCCGTCCGCACATTGGCACAGGATGACAAGGGAAGAATCTGGATCGGTACCATAAATGCCTTATTCATATTGGAACCTGAAACCGAAAAAATACAGAGACACGCCTTCTCCCATGAGGATCAAAATTCATTGGGACATAACTCTGTACGTTCCATTCTAAAAGATAATCAGGGAGGAATGTGGGTAGGTACTTTCTATGGCGGACTGAACTATCATCATCCCATGGCTCCGGCATTCGGGACGTTAGTTTATTCAGCCTACAAAAATTCCATCAGCGACAACACGGTCAGTTGCATCGTCGAAGACCCGCATACCGGCAATCTCTGGATAGGAACCAACGATGGCGGGCTGAACGAGTATGACCGTAAGAACAACCATTTCTCGGTTTACCGGGCCAATCATCACAACGCCCGCGCATTGCAATCGGACAATATCAAATGTGTATTGCCCGACGCGGACGGCATTTATATAGGAAGCCACGGCGGTGGATTGAGTTATTTATCCGCCCGCACCAAGCAAATTGAGAACTATACTTTCCCCGAAGCTGTCTCTTTCAGCAACAGTTGTTACTCTTTACTGGACGGACAGGACGGAACACTTTGGGTAGGTTCCATCATCGGATTGTACCGTTTCGATAAAAAGACCGGGCAGCTATCCCTGCATCCTCTGGCACAAGAATATCCCCGGCTGAACTCCATCCTCATATCCGTCCTATACCGCGATTCGGCAAACCGGATATGGATTGGAACGGAAGAAAGCTTGTTCGTATATGCCAACGGCAAACTGGAAGAATGGAAAGACGGCACATCCGGCGTTCCGGCTCTGATACAGGCTTTCTGCATACAGGAAGACAGCAATCATCGTATCTGGATAGGCTCCTCCGACGGCCTGTATAAGTCGGATGACGGAAGTGTCGGACAGCAAGTCCGCTATTCTACACAGAACGGATTGCCTAACAATTTCATCTATGGCATACTGGAAGACGGACGGGGACGGCTCTGGCTCACGACCAACCGAGGTTTATCCTGTTTTGACCCTGCCGAAGAGACGTTCCTCAATTATACCGTACAAGACGGATTGAGCCACGGGCAGTTTAACACTTACGGAGCGTGTAAGACCAAGGACGGCATCTTCTTTCTGGGAAGCCTGCAAGGAATTACCTATTTCAATCCGTATGAGTTTGTAGACAATCCGTATTCTCCGAATGCTGTCATTACGGGAGCCAGCATCCAGAACCAGCCTGTGGCAAAAATAAAAGATGGCGTTTCCAAGTTTTTCCAGGCAGATGACGGGAAACTATTAGGAATGTCCTTTCCTTCCAACCGCAAGTTATTCAGCGTCCATTTCTCCGTAATCAATTATCTTTCCGGCAGACGGAATCTGTTTGCCTACAAACTGGAAGGATTTGATGAGGACTGGATTTATTCGAGGCAGATTGTTCCGTCGAGAGGTGTCGCCTATTCCAATCTGCCGCCGGGGAAATATGTATTCAAGGTAAAAGCCTGCAACAACAATGGCCGCTGGAGTCTTACTCCGACCGAATTCTTTGTACATATCACTCCTATGTGGTATCAGACATGGTGGGCAAAGATGCTCTATGTCTTATTTACATTGGGCGGACTTACTTTCATCTTCTATTTCTTCATTGCCCGCGCGAAGATGAAAATGCAGATGCAGATTGAACATCTGGAACGCAATAAGATTGAAGAAATCAGCCAAGAGAAAGTACGCTTCTACATCAATATGTCCCACGAACTGCGTACTCCGTTGAGCTTAATATTGGCTCCTCTGGAAGAACTGGTAGAAGAGAAGAATAAGTTTGACGACCGGATTCAGCAGAAACTTTCGTATGTGTACAGAAACGGACGCAAATTACTTCACCTTGTCAACCAGTTACTGGATTTCAGAAGGGCAGAGTCGGGAGCGCTTCCCATTCATGTTGCCATGAATAACGTGGATGAACTGGCCGGAAATGTCTTTACGATGTTCAAGGAGAACGCGCAGAAAAGAAACATTGCCTATCAGTACCGGTCGGAACTGGATGCGAGCCTGCTCCCGATAGACAGAACATATGTGGAGATGATACTAACCAACCTACTTTCCAATGCGTTCAAATTCACTCCGGACGGTGGAGAGATAACGCTCTCTGTCTGGAAGAAAGAGAATTGTTTCGGATTCACGGTCAAAGATACCGGCGTCGGAATCGCGCCGGAGAAATTAGCACGCATCTTCGAGCGTTTCTATCAGGCGAGCGAAGGCAGGAAGGGAAGCGGAATCGGACTTTCATTAGTCAAATGCCTGGTCGAAAAGCATCACGGAAGTATCAGTGTGGAGAGTAAGCCGAACCAAGGCAGTGAATTCCGTATCGAGTTGCCGTCCGATCTGTCAGTATATGCTCCGGAAGAAATAGAGAACCCGCATGAACAGCATATCCCCGAACTACAAACGGCTTCATTAGCCACTGAAACAATGGTGGAGGACGGAGAGTTCCGGGCAGTAGAGGAATCTGCCGCACCGACGGAAAATGAGTCATCGGATGAGATTACAGAAACAATCCTGCTGGTGGATGATAATAAAGAGATGGTGGACTATTTGAAGAATAACTTTAAATCCAAATACATCACATTGACCGCCGGAAACGGGGAAGAGGCACTGGCCATCCTGAAAGAACAGAAAGTGGACATTGTATTGTCCGATGTCATGATGCCGGGTATTGACGGGATAAAGTTGTGCGAACTGATAAAAAAGAATATGCAGACCTGCCATATTCCTGTCATTCTCTTATCGGCCAAAGGTAGTATCGAAGCCCAGACAACCGGTATCCAGACCGGTGCGGATGACTATATCCCCAAACCTTTCTCGATGAGTCTGCTAAAAGGTAAAATCAGTAATATACTGAAAGCAAAGCAGCGGTTGAGGCACTACTATTCCAACACGATTGACATTGATACGGCGAAAATAACGTCCAATGCGCTGGATGAAGAGTTTATGAGCAAAGCGATACAGATAGTCGAGGAAAATATTGACGATGAAAATTTTACGGCGGATGATTTGGCAGAGAAACTTTGCATGAGCCGTTCTTCCTTGTACCTCAAGATGAACTCGATATCAGGGGAACCGCCGGCTAACTTTATCCGTCGTATCCGTTTTAATAAAGCCTGCAAATTATTGCTGGAAGGAAGGTATTCGATTTCCGAAATCAGTAACAAGGTCGGCTTTAGCTCGCCCTCCTATTTCTCTACCAGCTTCAAGAAACACATGGGTTGTCTGCCTTCCGACTATGTGAAAAACCAAGGAAAGAGAGAGGCTGAATAATATTCAGCCCTCTCTCCTGTTTCATTTTTAATATCCTTTCTGACAAGGTACCATCAAAGGGTAACGGTCGATTGTCTCCTGACAACCGGAAGTCTTATTAATCAATAAAGTGCTATGCGAGAACTTCCGTCCTTTCGCTTTTACTGCTCCGTTGGCAGGGCCATAAAGCAGGTATTCTCCCGTCGTCTTGTTTTCAATTTCCAGACGGGCTTCCTGACTGGTGTCCATCTGCGCTTTGATACGATAGTTGCCGATGACAATTGTGTTATCTGCATCCGGCTTCGCATCAGCAAATGACATGGAGTTGGATTCGTCTATCTGAATAACTGCCAGGAATCTCATATCCTTGCATTTACGGACGTTCTCGAATTTACCGTGATATTGATTTTTTTCAAACTCGATTGCTTTTCTTCCACGCTGCGGGTTCAGCCAGTCGAACGGTTTGACGTACGACGTATCAACCAGGGAAGTAGTCAATTCGGAACTTCCGAAAATCCGGGCAAGCACATCACAATTATCCATATCGGCTATCAGTGAATTCCCGGCATCGCCAATCTTCATGCCTGCACGTTCAAGCCCATTAAGCTGAAAAGTCCAGGTTACTTCTTTTTCCGCTTCCAGTTCATCATATAGTACGATGATATTAGGACGCAACATCACCAAGTGACGACGGAATTTACGGACTTGCGGATTATCATTATCATCCAGTATAAAACCGTTTTCGGAGGTGTAAGCCTGTGCATTCTTCAACACAGTAGTCCAGTTGAGGGCACTTTGGTCAAAAGGTATATATGCGTTTGAAGCATCGCCCAAAGCATAGGTAATATCGTTGCCGTCCAGATAACGGGCAATCCATCCGTAACCGCTATGCGAATAGGCCTGCGTCTTTCCGTCTACGGTAATGGTATTACGCGCCCGGCTATGCTTGTGTGCCAGCAAGTAATGCTTGTCTTGTGTCGTCACTTTATATCCTGTAGGATAAAATATCGGTTTCCCTTTGTAGGACACATTGAAACTGTTTTGCTCTGCCATTCCGTGAGAACCGGATCCGAAAGGTGAACTGCGGAACGAGACAAACAGATTGTCCGAAGCATTCAGCACATCGGTATTCATGACGACGATACCGGTTTGGGGAAATACGGCAGACTGGGGAATGTTCGCCAGATTCACAGCCTCTACCTTCCGCGGACGATGCTGCAAACGATAGGTGTCAAAGTCCGTTTTCTTAAAAGCGAATGGAGCGGCAGGCGATTGGCCGGACAGCTCATAAGCGTAATGGATAGCAAACGGATTATTCAACTCTTGCCCCAGAATGTATGCAAACTCTGCCCGGAGCCGGTTTACTTCATAGACCTTGTCGCTCCCGTCACCGAAGCCGTCACCGGCAGAATGTACAGGCATCGTGTAAGCCAATGCATTGGCACAATTGGCATACCATGGATGCTTGAAGATATTCACGTTGAAAAGATTACGAAACAAGATGAAGTTATTCACCATCGATTCCATATTCACATGGATATAGCCCATGTTTCCGTTAGGCCAGACACCGTCTGACAAGAAGCCGCCGCCCGGTGAACGTGATAACCAGATGTCATAAAGCATACCGAACCACTTCTCTGCCTGTACATCATGGCCTTTCATGACGATAGCGGAAGTAAATGCGTTATAAAAGGTATGCTGAAAGAAATGGGCACATAGTATGCCATCCGCCGACCCGACATTTTCCTGCATGGCATCGTCTATAATCAGCCCAATGACGGTCGTGATGAAGTGCTTATAATTCTTTTTCTGTTGTTCGTTCAGATAGGCATAGGCCACGTCATAGGTCATACTCAAGGCGGACATGGACTTGGCGCCCGTAAAGTCGGCAGCCGCATACATTGCAGCCGGTTCTTTTGCCGCGATGTAATCTGCCAAGGCTACAGCTTTATCGAGATATTCCTTGTTCGAAATCAGCCGATAGCCATTCAACAAATGTTCAATATCTCTATTGATTCCTTCTACTTCGTATCTCAAACGGAATTGCATGATTTGCTTTCGTTCTACTTCAGAAGCCGTTGCAGGTATGGGGTCGCCTTTCACCTTATAACTCGCCACCTCTTTATTCAAAGCCGCATTCGCAGCTCTCCGGTAAGATGCCCTTAATTGTTTCTGATCGGCTGTCAGCACTTTGCCGGATATGGCCTCTCCGAAAATACGAGGATGCTTCTCCGGTATCATATCATACGCTTCTTCGGCATTCGGTGACTGAAATTTAGGAAGATTTTCGGGGATATTCACTTCGTATACCTTCGACCAGGATTTCCCTGACACCCGATAGCGCCAATACCACGTACCCGGTTTGAGAGGCTTGTGGTTATTATAAAAGGCCAGTTTCAACCCTGTACGGGTAAGTACATCTTTATCTGAAAAGTTTCTTGTACGTCCCATTTGGAAGTCATACTGCAAACAGCGATCCGTTTTTCCGCTTACTTTTTTTACAGGAAAGACTTTAGGATACTCGTAATCAGCCATCGGCCAAGTGAAAACCGGCGGATTGGTGATAACCTCGTGCCCCTTCACCGGGTAAGGAAACTCCCGGTTTCCCTTTTGCCGGATGCATCCCATAGTCAATGGGGTAATGCCACTCTTACTATCATCCGCCTCCTCTTCATTCACCTTGAAACCGTCGGCAAACTGATGGAAACCGCTGAATACCTGCTGAACCGTTCCATCCGACTGCGCGAATACTGACTGCACGGAAACGGACATTACCGCCACCGTTGCGCCAAGCCATACTTTGATTTTATTCTTCATGATACTCTTAACTATCTATCTGCTATAAATTCTTTTTTATATTTATTGAATACATTCCGCCATCTTTACCTGAAAATCATTCATCATGGCAGCCATTTTTTGTGCTATCTCCGGATATTGCCCAACCAAATCTACAGTCTCTTCGGGGTCTTTCTCCAAATCGAAAAGCGCAAGGCCGGTTTTGCCTCCCCTTGCAAGCTGCACGCCCGGCAGACCATCCTTGCCCGGTTCTGTCACGATGCGATATTCGTGAGGAGCCACACATTTCCATTTCCCGTCTCTCACCGCTTCTACTTTACCGTCATATAAGAAGTAAAACGGTTTATGACTCTGTGCTTGTCCGGTAAGTGTCATCCATACGTTCTCACCATCGAACTCGTTCATCCGCGGCATTTGTGAACCGGTCAGTTCTACAATGGTAGGGGTAATGTCCAAAGCCGACAGGAACTGCTCGGAAACTTTACCTGCCGGAATACGACCGGGCATCCGGGCTATGAACGGCACACGCTGCCCACCTTCAAAAGTAGTACCTTTTCCCTCACGAAGTCCGCCTGTAGAACCGCCGTGATTGCCGTAACTCAGCCACGGACCGTTGTCGGATGTAAACAATACCAGGGTATGATCGTCCAAACCGTTTTCTTTCAATGTTTTCATTATTTCACCTACCGACCAGTCTATCTCCATAATTACATCAGCATATAGCCCTTCTCCGGATTTTCCTTTGAACTTATCCGATACGCCCAGAGGAACATGAGGCTGTGTATAAGGAACATAAAGCAGGAAAGGTTCATTCTTATGCTTGTCAATGAATGCCGTTGCACGTTCTGTGATACGGGTAGTCATGTGATTCACTGTAGGATTATATTCCACCACGCGCTCATTGTCGTAAAGCGGCAATGCCCGGTACGGATGTCCCGGCTGAGGATGGAAAGGCCACATATCATTGGAATAAGGCAAACCGAAAAACTCATTGAAACCGTGTCGGAGCGGTAGGTGTTCGGGAAGACATCCCAAATGCCATTTGCCGAAAATGCCGGTAGCATAATTATTCTGTTTCAGGTAGTCGGCAAGGGTAAATTCATCGCTTTCCAATCCGTTTACGGACAGGTCGTCTACAACTCCCTGTAAGCCTGCCCGTTCGGCATATCGCCCTGTCAGTAAGGCGGCGCGCGATGGAGTAGAGGCTGCCGCACCTGCATAAAAGTTAGTGAAACGGATACCCTCCGCCGCCAGTTGGTCCAGATTGGGAGTTTGCAAACGAGAGTTGCCGTAACACTTCATGTCTCCATAGCCTTGGTCGTCAGTCAGTATAATAACGATGTTGGGCTTTTCTGCAGCGTTGCTTCTTGAAGAAGCATTCGCTGTTTCAGATGATTTTGAGTTTGAACCGTTGCAGGCGGATAATCCTGCAACAGCCAAACATAAGACTGATAAATTATTCATAAAACTTACTGTAAACTATCATTTTTTTACTTTAAAGCTAAAGGCTAACGGTTCATTCTTCAACCCTTTGGGCAGAGTAACAGTCACCTTGCCATCCTTACAGGAATACTTCACGCTCTTGCCGTTTTGCAACAGAGTCATTCTGCCTGTCGGCTCGTTACCTTCCCACTCAATGGTGGCAGGCAATGTCTCTTTTTCGGGCAGGGCGTAGATGGCATATAATGTTTTACCGTCTTTATTGGCAGTAAACCATACTTTACCGCAGTTATAGTTTGGTGTAGTACGGGTGGCGTAGATAGCCGCACCATTCTGCTTCAACCAATCACCAACTTCTTTCAAGCGGTCGATAGCGCCTTGCTCAATCTCTCCTTCCGGAGTAGGTCCGATGTTCAGTGCCAGGTTTCCGCCTTTGGCTACAATTTCAGCCAGCATATTGATTACCCATGAACAGGATTTGTATTCAGAGTCCGGACTCCAGCCCCAAGTTTTAGCCAAAGGGATACAAGTTTCCCAGGGGTTGTTTATCTGTTTCTCAGGAATGACACGTTCCGGTGTCTGGTAGTTCTCGTTACGTCCCGGCACGGTTCTGTCCGCCACGATAAGACCCGGTTGTTTCCGGCGTGCTTTGTCTACGATTTCATCCATCTTGATATCCTGTTCCGGTTTACGCACCCATCCTCCATCAAGCCATAAAATGTCGACATTGCCGTAATTGCTCATCAGTTCGTCAATCTGGTTGGCGGTAAACTTCTGGAAGTTCGCCCATTTCTTATGGTATTTCTTTACGTCATAGTTTACGTTACGTGTGGGAGTAGCCCAAAACGGATCCCAATAATCTTTGTGATGCCAATCCGGTTTGGAAAAGTAAGTACCAATCATGAAACCTTTCTGCCGGAAAGCATCGAACAGGTGCTTGGTGACATCACTGTATTTTCCATTCTTATACGGCCCTTTTGTAATGCCGTAATCCGTGTATTTAGAGTCGTACATACAGAATCCATCATGATGCTTAGTGGTGAAGACAAGGTATTTGCATCCGGCATCTGCCGCAATGTCTGCCCAACGGGAAGGTTCGAACTTGACCGGATTGAATGAATCCGCCAATCCCCAGTACCATTTTTTAAATTCATCGTAAGGTTTGTCCGGAGCTACTCTCTCCCTGCGCTTGGTAAAGCGGTCTTCCGAACAAAGCAACCATGATTCCGTAATACCCGGCACAGAGTAAATGCCCCAGTGGTACATGATACCGAATTTCACGTCTTGCCATTTATCCAGTTTTTCCAGTACTTTCGCATCCGTAGGCCATTCATAGCTTTCCGAACTTTCGTGTATCAGTTCTCCGTCTTTCGTTCCGAAAACTTTTTTGTTTTGCGCATTCAGTGCCAGCGACAGACCGATACACGCAACGAGTGATAAAACTTTTTTCATAAATAATTCTTGTTATTGCATTAGTAATAGATATTTTAGTTCTTTACCTGATTAGATTTCCAGTTCGGGAACTGTATCAACCAAGACTTTTTCAGTACCGTTTTCTTTGACAATGGTAGCTTTATCTTTATAGTCGATGCTTACGTTCTCACCTTTCTTCGTATTGCGAACGAAAAAAGAGGGAGCACCTTTAGAGGATAAATTAACCTTGATATTCCAGTCACCTATCTCAATACAGCCATCTTTCAACATTCGTGGCTGCGCGGTGGGGGACAGTTTGGCATGAGTATCGATAATTGTAGCAAAACGATATACTTTCTGCTTGTCTGACGTAGCTGTGAAATGCCAATGATTTGCGTACGTTTTAAAATTACCTTTCTCGTCAGCAATCAGCCAATTGACGGCAGGCGTAAAGAATTGGCTGGTCGTATCGGTTTTCAATACTCCGGTGGAAAAAAGGTAAGCATCAGAGATTCCTTCTTTGTTGGTAGCCTGTACGTGTACCCAATCCGGATTGCTTTTGTCCACATTCATCGGATTAGTAACCGTATGCAGCAAGTAACTCCAAGTGACAGGCTGTTCAGCTTCCAATTCGTCATAGATAAAGGTAAGACCTGTTTTTCCGAGTTCCACGATATGACGGCGGTAAGTTTTCAGTCCGACTTCGTCCCAACCATTCTCAGGGGTATATTCCAGCCCGGCAACTTTGCCACGTTCTATCCAAAGCGGAGAGATTACTTTTCCATATGCATTAGACGCATCCCCTACCACATAACCTATGTTTTCACTTATATAATGACGGGGAATCCATCCGTAACCTTCGGTACCGATACGCTGTCCCATACCATTAACCAGTATCGTATTGTGAGCACGAGTTGCACGGTAACAATAAACAGAATGTTTATCAATAAAAGAAGTACCATGACCTGAGCTATAAAAGAGCGACTGTCCGCCCCAAAAGGTATTGAACGCATTCTGATTGGTTAGTGCATGGGATGTGCCACCGTAAGGACTGCTACGAAAACTAATCATGGCACTGTTTTCTGTCTGCGATAAACGGGTGGAGAATGAAGCCAGACCGGATTGCGGGAAAACGTGTCCCATAGGCAGGTCGGCAAGACCAGCCCCCACAGGCAATGGTTTGTCACACTGCAAACGGAACCATGCCAGTCCGCCTGCTTTGGACGTACTGCCTTCATTCAAAATGTTCGGCTGACGTGCCCGGATAGTACGCACATAATCAGCAGCATACGTATTGCCTGTCATCCGGGCGACAGCATCCGCATAACCGACTCTTACTCCTCTGGGCGTTAACACCTTTTCATGGGAACTACCATTTCCGCCCGATTTGGAAAATGGGGGTTGCTGATAGATAGTGTACAACACCGAACCTTGATACCAGGGATCAGAGAAGAAATCAAATCCGGTCAGCCTGCTGTAAAAATAAGGAACTTCTATCAATGTACGTGTGTTTACAGTGAAATAAGAGTCACCATTATGCCATGCACCATCCTTATTCAGACCGGGGAAACGGGCAAGCCACACGTTATAGCAGTAATCTACCCAAGTATCAGCCTCGGGCAGTTCACCGTAAACAGTGAAGGCCGCCATTGTAAGAATCCGGAGCGTCATTTGCCAGACGTGATTCTCAGCGATATGATTTTCCAGATAATTATTATAATGGTCATACATCTTGTTTCCATACTTCCGGATGCAAGCAAGCAGGTCTTTTCGGGTATCTTCATCCAGAAGGTCATAGAGAGCATCATAAGCCAATGTGCCAAGTGATACGAAAGTAGCGTCATTAAAATCGCCTTTCACATTATCACTTTCCCCCCAAGTGATAATTTCCTTGATACGCTTGATGGCTTCATCGGCATAGCGACGTTCTTTAGTCAGCATATAAGCACGTATGATAACATCCAGGTTCGACTCTTCTCTGTCGACAATACGGCGACTTTCACGAGTAAGCATTGCGTTGCGCTCCATTTCGCTGTTCAAATTTGCGAGCAGCTTGGTGTTGACGTCATTGATAGACTTCATAGGTGTCTTCATCGCCTTGTTGGCAGCCGAGATATAAATCTTGCGTTCCGGAGTGGAAATGCTACGATGGATAAAGTGCTCCCACTCTTTTTTATCAAGCCAGACGCGGGGATGTTCATGTGGAACTTTGGCGAGGACTTCTTTCAGGGAAGGCGGACAGAACTTGTCAGGATTGGTTTCCACCGTAAATTGCTGAACCGTAGCCCATTTTGTCTTGCCATCCTTTACGTTGCCATATTGCCAGTACCACACGCCGGGTGTCAAGTCTTTCTCCGGATTGTAAAAAGGCCAACGGGTTTCCACCTGTACCACCCCGGTCTTGAAAGTGGGATCTTGAGAGTAGCGCAAGCTATAACGGACTTTACTCTTGTCAACCTTATGCTTAGTATCCAGCCCGTCCAGCCCGCTCTCTACCACATAAAGCCCTTCCTGCAACGGCCATTGAAAAGAAACGATACGGTCGGCAACCACTGCTTTGTCCGACGGCGAGGGAGTAGCACGCATTTCGTGCATCAAAGTGACATCTTTCAGTCGGATATTAACAGGCGACTGTTGAGCATACAGTCCGGATGCCAATAAACAAATTGTAAGAGTATATAAAGTAAGTTTCATGGTTATTTGTTATTTATAATCTAGCAGTTAAGCGTTTTTCATTCTATATTCATTCTTGTTTAGCCGAACTTCTTCAATTCTTTATATCGTCTTAATGCTTCCAGATAATAATAATCCGCATAGTTTAACGGTACATCCACCTCGCTATCATGTGGAAAACTACCCACCGAGTGTTTCAGGATGAATCCTTTATTCTCATTCTCCTTCGCCAGATAATCCGGTGAAGAAAGCTGTTTTAATATATTTTCCGCATACTCCATATAACTGTTACTTAGATTCTTATCATCTGTATATCCGCATAGTTCGAGCAAAGTGGAAGCGGTAACAGCCGCGGCGGAAGCATCACGCGGGGCGTTCGGAATATCCGGTGCATCATAATCCCAGTAAGGAATATAATCATTTTCCGAAGGACGGTTCTCCATTATAAATCGGGCAATCTTATGCGCAGCTTCCAGATAAGCGGAATTTTTCGTAAAGCGGTAACACATCGTGTAACCATACACTCCCCATGCTTGTCCGCGTGCCCAGGCGGAAGAATCGGAATATCCTTGGAAAGTTCCTTTAGACTCCACTTTACCGCTAGGTACGGAATAGCTGACTACATGATAGGAAGTCATGTTCTCACGAAAATGATTCTTCAAGGTTTTGTCAGCGTGAGCCATCGCAATATCACGATATTTAGAATTTCCGGTTTGTTCGGATGCCCAGAAAAGCATCTCAAGATTCATCATATTATCAATAATCACCGGGTAACTCCAATCCCCAAAATCCCAGGAACGAATCAAGCCGACTTCCGGACTGAAACGCGTACAAAGGCTCTCGGAAGAATTTACCAAAACCTGTTTATCTTTCGGTTCCGGTTTCAAACGAAGCGCCTGTCCGTAGCTACAATACATCATAAAGCCAATATCATGGTTTCCTGTATAATATTGAATATCTTCCAGACGGTTCGTATATTTACGGGCCTCCTTCGCCAACGCCTCATCCCCTGTCATCTCATAGGCCAGCCACATGGAACCGGGATAAAAACCACTTGTCCAGTCTTTGGCATTTTCCAGACGGTAACTTCCATCCGCCTTGGTAGAACGTGGAAAACAAACTGTGTCAGGTACATTTTTCAACTGATCCGCCATATAAAGTAACTGATGACCGGATGTTTTCACCGCAGTTTCAAACCATTCCGGCGTACCCGCTTTAGGAATATCACAAGCGGTCAGCAGACCTATTCCCAAAACCGCCATATACAACTCTCTTTTCATTTCCATATTTATAGTTTTAATGATTTATTTTAGATTTAATGTCTCATCCCTAATTTACCGATAGCAAAATTAGGGATTGCCGAAAAGAAAGGCTTTATATATCTATTTTTTCATCCTTGATTCCATATGCGTCAATGTAGATTTCGTCTAAAACACTTTTGTTTTTGTCTATTCTCATATAATCATACAAAAATTGCGCACACCTTCTTTAAAAAAGAGGATGTGCGCAATTTTGTTTCAGTCTGCGAACCTTGCTTATCTCACAATATCTTCCGGAAATTTAGCCGGCATCTCCACCCGTTTCCAAGTTTCATAATACCAGGTATTCAACTCGTTTCCATTCAAATCATTCTTGATGAAATATTTCAGGCACAGATAATCATTGTCTTTTATTTCAAATTCGAGGATATTATCCTGATTATCCAACATTGGCAGATGAATATTCTTCTCGATACTTTCTTTATAAGAATCATCCGTCAGTTGTTTCCACATTCCATATCCTGTAATGATGGCATCCGAACCGGGGATAATGGTAAAGTTCACGATCCGTCCGTCATCACTCAACACTTTAAATGTATTACTGGGTTTCAATGCTCCCGGAACATCGGGAGATTCCGACACATAGTGGCAGAGCTGCCAAATACCTTTTAAATCGGCCGCTTTGAATTTTGTTTTCTTTTGGGCCATCGCACCTGTTACCGCTAACAACATCATTGAAAGCATGGTAAAGAAAAAGAGCTTTTTCATTGTCGTATGATTTTAGTTAACACTCTCGAAGGCGTATGTCCAAATATAAATATTTATTTTGAGAATATAACTATCAAAGACATAAAAAAACTCGCATAACCCAAAGATTATGCGAGTTTTACATAAATATACCGAAATATTAGAAATCAGCATTTCTCGGTGTACGCGGGAACGGTATCACGTCACGGATGTTCGCCATACCTGTAACGAATAATAACAGACGTTCAAAACCAAGTCCGAAACCGGAATGAGGACACGTACCAAACTTACGGGTATCCAGATACCACCACATATCTTTCATCGGGATGTGCATTTCTTCAATACGGGTCAGCAGCTTGTCATAGTCCGCTTCACGTTCGGAACCACCGATAATTTCACCGATCTTCGGGAAAAGAACGTCCATTGCACGTACAGTCTTACCATCTTCGTTCTGCTTCATATAGAAGGCTTTGATTTCTTTCGGATAGTCAGTCAGAATCACCGGACGTTTGAAGTGTTCTTCCACCAGGAAGCGTTCGTGTTCAGAAGCCAAATCCACGCCCCAGTAAACCGGGAACTCGAACTTATGGCCTTTCGCAACAGCTTCTTCCAGAATCTTGATACCGTCTGTATAAGGCAGACGTACGAACTCATCTTTCAATACACCTTGCAGACGTTCAATCAAGCCCTTGTCGAACATATCGTTGAGGAACTTCACATCATCCGCACAGTTATCCAACGCCCATTTCACACAATATTTGATGAACTCTTCCGCCAAGTCCATATTGTCTGTAATATCGTTGAAAGCAACTTCCGGCTCAACCATCCAGAACTCTGCCAAGTGGCGGGGAGTGTTGGAGTTTTCGGCACGGAACGTAGGACCGAATGTGTAGATAGCTCCCAAAGCAGTAGCAGCCAACTCACCTTCCAGCTGACCGGAAACGGTCAAACTTGCCTGCTTACCGAAGAAATCATCTTCATAAGAGATAGAGCCTCTCTCGTCTTTCTTCAAGTCATACAGGTTCATGGTAGTCACCTGGAACATCTGTCCGGCACCTTCACAATCGGAAGCCGTAATGATCGGTGTATGGAAATAGAAGAAGCCCTTTTCATGGAAGAACTTGTGAATAGCAATCGCCATGTTGTGACGGATGCGGAACACAGCACCAAACGTATTCGTACGCGGACGCAAGTGAGCAATCTCGCGCAGGAACTCCATAGAGTGACCTTTCTTCTGCAATGGATATGTATTATCACAAGTACCCAGCACTTCGATTTCACGAGCCTGTACTTCCACTTTCTGACCGGAACCTACTGACTCTACCATTTCTCCGTTCACGCTAATACAAGCGCCGGTAGTAATCAGTTTCAGCATCTCTTCATCGAAATTAGCCAAATCTACTACGACCTGCAAATTATTTATTGTAGAACCGTCATTCAGTGCGATAAAGTTTACTTGTTTGCTACCTCTGCGGGTGCGAACCCATCCTTTCACATTGACCATCGCGCCAATATCTGTGCGCTTCAACAGATCAACAATTTTTGTTCTACCAATCTTTTCCATTTAACTTTTTCTTTTTAGATACAAGAAGACGAGGTTTCAATTACAGGGTTCATTCTTTCCTGCTCTCTTTCCTCGTCCTCTGTCAAGTTGTTATTTATTGACTTATTATTCAAACGATCCCATACGGAGGTAGTTTACTTCTGCTTCCGACAGGTAACGCCAGTCTCCGCGACGCAGCCCTTTTTTGGTCAGTCCGGCGAAGAACACACGGTCGAGTTTTACTACTTTGTAACCCAGTGATTCGAAAATACGGCGAACGATACGATTCTTACCGGAGTGAATTTCGATACCTACCTGGTCTTTTTTGAAATCATCTGTATAGCTGATTGCATCTGCATGGATTTCGCCATCTTCCAACTGGATACCAGCTGCAATCTGATCCATATCCGCTTTTGTCAGGTTCTTGTCCAGATGAACATGATATATTTTCTTCTTCAGGAATTTCGGGTGTGTCAGCTTGGAAGCCAGATCACCGTCATTCGTCAGCAAGAGTACACCAGTCGTGTTACGGTCAAGACGTCCTACGGGATAAATACGTTCGTTGCAAGCGCCTTTTACCAGATCCATTACCGTACGGCGTTCCTGCGGATCATCCGATGTAGTAACCGTATCTTTCGGCTTATTCAACAATACGTATACCTTACGTTCGATGCTTACCGGTTCATCGTGGAACTTAACCACATCCGAACGTTTGATCTTTGTACCCAATTCCGTTACTATTTCACCGTTTACAGAAACCACACCTGCCGTGATAAATTCATCAGCCTCGCGACGTGAACAAACACCGGCATTAGCCAGGAACTTATTCAGACGGATCGGTTCATTCGGATCAATAAACTGTTCCTTGTACTCGATCTGTTTCTTTACGCTATACTTAGCATTCGGATCATAATCGCCGGTACGCGGACGAGGACGATAGCCTCCTTGTGAACGGTCATTGTTGTATCTCGGACGATAGCCGCCACCACCGTTGTTGCTACGATAGCCACCACCTTCACCGTTGTTGAAACGGGGACGATACGGACGGTCACCACCTTCACGGTTGTAAGAAGGACGTTGAGGACGGTCACTACCTTCGCCGTTATTGAAACGGGGACGGTACGGACGGTCACCACCTTCACGGTTGTAAGAAGGACGTTGAGGACGGTCACCACCTTCGCCGCTATTGAAACGGGGACGCTGGGGACGGTCATAAGAACCACCTTCACGATTGTAGGAAGGACGTTGGGGACGGTCATAAGAACCACCTTCGCGGTTGTAAGAACGTTGCGGGCGTTCGCCTCCTTCATTATTGTTATTGAAGCGAGGACGATACGGACGATCGCCACCTTCACGATTGTAAGAAGGACGTTGGGGACGGTCGCCATAAGAGCGGTCACCATACGAACGCTGCGGGCGTTCGCCTCCTTCATTGTTGGCATTAAATCGCGGGCGATACGGACGATCCCCACCTTCACGGTTGTAAGAAGGACGATACGGACGTTCTCCACCTTCTCTGTTGTAAGACCTGTTACCATCACGGCCGGCACCTGTATTCTCTTCATTGAAAGAATTTTCGCGCCATTCTTCGTTTTCTGTGCTCATTTTTTTTATTCGAATAAAATTAGACTTTGGCCTCACGGCCTATTTAAAAACACGTTTATTATATAAGTAAACAATTAAAGCCCCGTATAAGTATGGGGAGTGATTGCTCTTAACTCTTTTTTAATATCTTCGCTTACATTCAATTCTTCGATAAACTCTTTAATAGAACTTTCTGTAATAGCCTGATTGGTCCGGGTTAAAGCTTTCAAAGCTTCATACGGATGCGGATAAGCCTCACGGCGGAGAATGGTCTGAATAGCCTCCGCCACTACGCTCCAGCAGTTATCCAAGTCACGATAGATAGCCGGTTCGTTCAGCAACAGTTTACGCAATCCCTTCAAAGAACTCTGAATGGCAATCACGATATGACCGAAAGGCACACCTACATTACGCAGCACTGTCGAGTCTGTCAAGTCGCGCTGCAAACGGGAAACAGGAAGTTTCACAGCCAAGTGTTCCAGGATAGACGTTGCTATACCCAGGTTACCTTCCGCATTTTCAAAGTCAATCGGATTCACTTTATGCGGCATGGCGCTTGAGCCCACTTCTCCGGCTTTGATCTTCTGCTTAAAGTACTCCATAGAGATATACTGCCAGAAGTCACGATTCATATCGACCATAATTGTATTGATACGCTTCATGCTATCAAAAACAGCAGAGAGGTTATCATAGTTCGAAATCTGCGTAGTATATTCTTCACGTTCCAGCCCCAGTTTTTCTGCAACAAACCGATTACCGAATTGTTTCCAGTCATATTGAGGATAAGCTACATGATGCGCATTGTAATTTCCGGTAGCACCACCAAACTTAGCGGTAATCGGACATGCTTTCAACATGGCCAGCTGACGTTCGAGACGGTAAACGAATACCATCACTTCCTTGCCTAAACGAGTAGGAGAAGCCGGTTGACCGTGAGTTTTGGCAAGCATCGGAATGTTAGCCCATTCTGTTGCATAAGTTTTCAACTGCGCAATCAACTCTTCAATCAACGGATAGTAAACCTGTTCCAATGCTTCTTTGATAGAAAGAGGAACAGACGTATTGTTAATATCCTGAGAAGTCAGTCCGAAGTGGATGAATTCTTTATAGTCATCCATTCCGCCCATCTTGTCAAATTCTTCTTTCAGGAAGTATTCTACGGCCTTCACGTCGTGGTTAGTTACACTTTCGATATCTTTAATGCGCTGTGCGTCTGCTTCAGAGAAGTTACGGTAGATATTCCGTAAAGTTTCAAACACGTTGCTATCGATTCCTTTTAATTGCGGCAAAGGGAGTTCGCACAAGGTGATAAAGTATTCCACCTCTACCTGTACACGGTATTTAATCAGTGCAAATTCAGAGAAATAAGCTGCCAAAGCTTTAGTTTTGCCTCTATATCGACCATCAATCGGAGATATGGCCGTCAATACATCAAGTTCCATACGTTTTCTTAGATAATTATCAGACTGCAAAATTAACTCTTTTTCCTGAGTTATAAGGTAAAAGGAGAAAGAAAGTTTGTATAAAAGAGGTAAGAAATAAAAAAAAGTCTCACGAATTCATCCGTAAGACTTCTTTTTGTGTGGGCGTTGACGGATTCGAACCGCCGACCCTCTGCTTGTAAGGCAGA